>Ga0307478_10000017_pt1 | contig 258188 bp, 230 predicted proteins | sample atmos_gasesECM4C_2_FD_203713 | JGI IMG/M metagenome (GOLD analysis project Ga0307478, IMG submission 203713) | Hardwood forest soil microbial communities from Morgan-Monroe State Forest, Indiana, United States - atmos_gasesECM4C_05 | ecosystem: Environmental > Terrestrial > Soil > Temperate...
TGGTGATCGCCGCCGTCAGCGTGGTCTTGCCGTGATCGATGTGCCCGATCGTCCCAATGTTCAGGTGCGGCTTGGTTCGCTCGAATTTTTCCTTCGCCATCGCTATTTAATCCTCACCACAAACTAACGGAACCATATGGAGCGGGGGACCGGATTTGAACCGGCAACCATCGCCTTGGAAGAGCGAGACTCTACCGTTGAGTTACCCCCGCCCTGTTACGTAACCTCTTTTCAGCTCCTCCACTTTCAAGAGTTCGCGCCCTTGACTTCTTTCCGGCGGGCTGCAAGCGCCGCCCGATCTTTTTTTTCCGCGGGCTGCAAGCGCAGCCCGCACCCGACTTCTGGAGCCTGGGACCGGGATTGAACCGGTGACCTCGTCCTTACCAAGGACGCGCTCTACCAACTGAGCTACCCAGGCGAGTTTTGTTTTGCCGCACGCCGCTCAAGATGCTCCGAGTCGCGACCCAGCAAGGAAGTCGCTTCACAAGCGGTTCGCGTTTCAGGTTATCTCCAACGGTTCGCCATGATGGCTTACCGTCAACAGTGCAATCGAGTGGTGGACGGGGGAGGATTCGAACCTCCGTAGCCCGCAAGGAGCGGCAGATTTACAGTCTGCTGGTTTTAGCCACTCACCCACCCGTCCGCACGCGGGTGCGGGCTGCATTTGCAGCCCGCGACAAAGAAGCCAGGGGTCCGCTCTGACGTCTGCCCCAAATTTTGAGCAAAGAAGGCCGCTGTGCATCAGCGAAGCTTACAGAGACACAAAGACGCGCTCGCACAATCTTCGCGATGCAGAAACAATCAACTGGGAATTTTCCCCTGACTCAAAATTTTTTGGCAGAGCTGGCGGAGGGATTTGAACCCCCGACCCTCTGATTACAAATCAGATGCTCTACCAACTGAGCTACGCCAGCACGGCGCAAACCGATGAAATATAACAAAAGGGAACACGAATTGCAAGGGCACCCTGTGGAAGAGCTGTGCAAACCTCTCGCCATCCAGTTCTTAGAACCGTGCTGAGAACATCTATCTTACACCTTCGGGCCATTTCCGGGAACAAAATGTTTCATGCCCGGGCTGCCACCCGGCTAAAAATGGGCTTAAAATGACTTCCAGCCTCAACTTAGGCCCAAAACCGGGTGGGCTCAGTGCGCCGTTGCTGGGCTCGCTGCTCTTGTCGGGCCGCAAGCAAGAGATCAAGGATGGGGTGTTAATCAATTGAAGACGCCCCGGAAAAAGGACCTTGATGAGCGACGCAGTAGTTGAAGCTCTCACGCTCGATTTGCTCAAGTGGCTCGCAGCTGGCGAGAATTTAATATGGCTTCGCCTTAAAAACGAAATTCAGCGTCTTTGTTTCGCTGCCTGTGATCGTTACTTGCTGCGTTTGCTCGCCGTACGACTCATGCCAGGCGGTAATCGTGTAGTTGCCTGGCGAAAGGTCGGGAAGTTTGAAATCGCCCTCGCCGCTTGTCACTGAAAAGTGGGAATTCTTCATCACCGCGAAGGTGGCGTTCATCCAGGGATGAATGTTGCAGCGCACCGGGATGAACTCCGGCCGAGCATACTTGTCCTCGAGGGGCGGCGTGCCGGGCGGCTGCGACTTGTTCCATTCGCGGTTGTTCTTTGGTAGCGGGTGAATATTGTGCGAAGTTTGATCGTCATTCACGATTTCTAGTTCCTGGTTGACCTGAAAGGCCAGCACATGCGGCGTGTAGCGGCAGCCTTTCTGCGTCACAATGGCGGGCTGCGCGGGCGGCGTGTCGTCCGGCGCCCCGGCTGAGACGTACACGACAACGTTTTCGAGGGCGTTCTCCGGACCTGTCACGACGGTTTCCGTCGCCGCAGGCTTCGAATATTGCTTCGCGCAACTTGGCTCTTGCGCCATGTTGATTGTCTGTTGCTTTGCGGGCGTACCTTCGTAGGTCACCCGGCCGCTGATGGTTCCCCCGCCTTCCGGCTTTGCGGAGGTAATGGTCAAGGTGGTCAGAATAGCCGCTCCTGCTATGAGGAATGTTCTTGCTCGCATTTTTATTCTCCTCTCGAATCTCTGGATAGCATTCAGATTCGCTCTACGCTTCTGGCGGGCTCCAATTTCGGCCGGGCTGCAAGTACAGCCCGGACCCGGCAGAGCCCGCACCCCTGATCAGTTTCCGGAACCCGTTGGCGTTCCGCTGGTTCTCGCGGCTTTCACGGTTTCCGCTCCTTCCTTCGTGCTTTGCCAAAGCGTCAGCTCTGGGCTCTTGTGCGTGACCTGCAAGGTCCGCAGAAAGTGGACTAGGTCCCAGGCCTCGTCCGGCTTGATAACATCGGCGAACGACGGCATTGGTGTACCGTCCAAACCCGTCATGAAAATTTTGTACAAGTCATTGTTGGTAGTGCCGCACTTGAAGCGCGAACCCGACTCGAAGTCATATGGATGGATTGGCTGATTGTTGCTGTCGGTAAGGGAAGCAGCGGCAGGACCGTCGCCGCGGCCTTCCTGGCCGTGACACTTCCAGCATTCGAGCTTCGTGAAGACTTCCTTGCCGCGCCTAAGGCCATCCAAATTAACTTTGGGTTCCGAAGGCACCTGAATTGGTGTGCCAGCCTTCTCGCTTTGCCAGCGCGGCGAAAGCGTCTTGATATAGGCAACCAGGTCGGCCCGTTGCTGGTCCGTCAGCTCGATCCAGGACGGCATGTTCGAATTGACGAGCCCGCGCTTGATGGATTCGAAAAGATCTTCGTCGGTCGGCAGCGTTCCCGTTGGCGTTGAGCGGCACTTGAAAGTTGCGGCCACGAAGTTGCGCGGGAGAATGTTCAGGTAAGGAGCGTTTTCGCCATTCCCGTCGCCTCTCGGGCCATGGCAGCCCCAGCAATAGCGGAAATAAAGTTGCTTTCCGGCTTCAGCATGCCCGGTCCATCTGCCGATGTGCGATTCCTGCGCGAAAGAGGGCGCTGCTGCGAGCAGAAAAGCAAGAGCAACGAAAACAAATCTATTTTGTGCGCGCGTCGGCATGATTTACCTCAATAGGCGAAGTCCAGGCCAAACAGGATGCTGCTCGTGGTCAGGTCGAGCCCGGTGACCGGAGCGGCGCCTCGTTGCCGCAAGATGGAGTATTCGTTGTGGAAGGCGAAGCCTGCGCGGCTGGAGATGAACGGGTAGTAGCGATATCCAAGCGTTGCTACGTCGATGTTGCCGAAATTAGCGGGGTTCGTCGCGAATACTTGGCGAGACATCCGGATCGCCTCGTAGCGGCTGATCAGGATGAATCGCGGATTGAATGTGTAGTGCGGTTCGATGAGCGCCCCGTTCCACGTTGGCGCTCGCGCTCCCGCCGGAAGCGCGACGTTGGCGGCGGTGTTGGAGCCAAGGAAAGCGCTGTCCCGGCCGTGGAAGTACATCGTTGTGACGTCAATTCCTTTCACGTACCACATCCCGATGAAGCCGGCTCGGTAGAAGCGCTTGTAACCGGTGCCTGTGCCCGGAACTGGGGTTGTTACTCCACCTGAGGTGACTGTGAATTGAGAATAAGTAGGCTCACGACCTATGAAGGCGAATCCACCGACGCGCTGCAGGCCTAGGCCCCCGGCCTGGAATGCCTGGCTAGCGGCAAAATAGCCGTTGTAAGACTTGCCTGTGGGGAAGTTCTGCGCGCCATTCGTAGAAGTGAAATTCGGCTGGCCGTCATTTGAGTTCAGGAGTGCCGCAGACACGCGCGTGCGGTCGTCTTTCGAATGGCCCATCCACTCCACACCGACCTGGTTGTCGCCGATCCCGTTCTTATACAAACCCTCGGTGACGAGTGCATTGCCGGCTGCTCCAGGCGTGACCAAAGGTTGGAAGTGGTAGTTCTGGTAGCTGCCGCCGACGTTGCTCAAAGTGAGGATGCGCTTTTCGGAGTGCAAATTGTCGAGCTCGAATTTTCCGAACTTGATATTCAGCCAACTGCTCCCGAATAAATTGTCGAAGCGCCCCCAAATGGATTCGAAGTGAAATGCGGCGGTGCCGTCGGAGGAAGGCAGAACGTAGAATGAAATATTCTTTGCCAGAGTGCCTGCGGTGTGAAAATCCAAACCGCTCCAGTCAAAGCCATGCGTTGTGATCTTGCCCTCCGCCGTGGACCCTGGAGTTGTTCCGTCGACGGCTACACGGCTCGTGTTTTCGCGATGCCATTCCGGCGTGATGCGAAACGTGACGGGCCAGTACGAGGGATTCTGGTAGATGGGAGCGTCACGGTCATTTCCCAACTGGTAGCCGTTGTCTTTGAACGCTTGCCCAAATGGGCTGAGCTTGGGCCAAGCTTCATGACACGCGGAGCATGGCATTCCATACTTCCGCGCAAACGCAGGGAGGGGATGCACGTTGCTTCGCAGGATGGGCGAAGCAGACATTGTGGGGCTATCGATTAGAAAGAACACGGGAAGAAGTGCAAGGCAAAGAAAAAAGAAAAATAAGGATGAGGTTGCAATCTTCGATGAGCAGGAGCAAGACGGACCAACATTCATGCCGCAGATTCCTTTCGTGGACGACAGACTCACCCTGGCAACATTCTCCCCGCGCGCAACTTGGGGGATTTCCAACTCGAGGCGAGCCGGGCCGGCGGGAACTAAATGCTAGCCGGTGCGCAGTCGGTCGTTGTCATGGCGTTGTCAAGGTGGTGTCAAATTTCGCGACAGCTTTTGCGGGGAATTCGGGAAAGGTCTGATAACAAATTCAGCCGAGCTAAGGCACCAAATGTGACTGGGCTGCTTCTTGCGCTGCGAATCGTTGTAGCGACTCCGACATGTTCGTACATCTGGCTTACCTGTAGCTCAATTGCATCGAGCCTAATCAATTGAGAGAATGGCCCCTGGAAGGTATTGCAACGGGTGCGGGTTCTACTTGTTTACCCTGAGATTCGAAGGGGAGCCCGCCAGAAAAATGTTGGAATCGAGAAAATCGCGTGTTCTTGCAGCCGCGCTTGGAGGGTGTGGAATCGCAGGGTTGGCCCTGCTGCTCGTTCACCTGCATCGAGCAGGCACGGCGCATGCCTCACCAGTGCCCGAACTGCTTGCAGCATTGCCGTCGGGAGCTCCGACGCTTGTGTATCTGGATCTTGCGGCGGTTCGCGCGTCCAGCTTTTACCAGCATCGCCCTGACCGCGGGCCCATTGCTGTGCCCGACAAGGACTACGCGAAATTTGTCCAGTCAACGGGATTTGATTTTGAAAAGGACCTCGACCGAGTGGCGATTGCCTCGTGGCCCCCGGCCGCCAAGGAACCTGCAAAAACAGTGGCCGTCGCCGATGGACGTTTTGATCGTAAGAAAATTCGCGAATACGCGACGAAGGAAGGAAAGATCGATCACCAGGAGGGGCGGGAGGTTTACCTCTTCCCGGCGCAAAAGCAAGGAGGCTGGAATTCTCTTACGTTCCTCGACAATCATCGTGTTGCGCTCGTCGAGGGTCCGACCATCGCTCCCGTTCTCGCGACGCACACGAACGATTCCGCAGGCGATCCAGCGCGCGAGCGTGCTGCGCGATTCGACGGCGCAGCGGCCTTCGCGATCACACGCGTGCCGGCGATCACGGACAATCTCGCCGCGGGTGGAATGCGATCGACGCAGCTCGCCAGCCTCGCGCGTTCCGTGCAATGGGTGACCCTCGCCGCTCGCCCGGAAGGCGACAACCTGCGCGTCGCGCTCGAAGGCGAATGCGACAACGACACCGACGCCCGCCAGCTTCAGTCAGCGGTGGAGCTGCTGCGCATCTTCGGCCGCGCCGGCCTCGACAACCCGAAGACGCGACAGTCGACGGACCCTGCCACCTACTCAGTGCTTCATGCGATGCTGGATAGCGCGGACGTTACGCAGGTGGGGGAACGCGTTCGTATCCTCGTCGAGCTGACGCCGGACATTTTGAAGTTGAAGCTCGGCGAGAATCGCAAACCACAATGACTCAGAGCGAGGTCTGATCAGCAGATAAATCAAAAGTCCCAGCATTCAAAACCGAAGGGACCGATCACCGGCACATCTCGGTGCGGAGACGTTCCTGACAGATTCGGAGGGCAGGCCAGTTACCGGCATAAGCGCCCGTTTACCGGGAGGAAGCGGGTCTCGAACCACGAGACCCGATAGAAATTGCTGGTCACTACTAAGCGACGATCCGTAGCAACAGATCATGCCTTGTCCGCCTCAGTAACTCCCGCCACCGCTGCCTCCGCACTCGGATATAAAGGGAGAATGCTGTCAACCTCGGTCATCTTCAACACCTCTTCCACGAGGCCTCTGGCGCCCGCAAGGCGCAAATCTCCACCTGCCTTCTTCATCTTGCCGAAACACATCACAATGATTCCCACACCAGTGCTATCAATATGGCTGACGCCAGAAACATCGAAAATAATCTTCTTTTCATCTTGGCTGAGGAGATCTGAAATCAGCCACTCAATTTGCTGGCACTCGGGTCCAAATACAACCCTTCCCACGATCTCCACCACAACGGTATCAGGCTCGATGAGCCTTCTCCGAATGTCTAGTTCTCTTCGCTGAGCTGTGGCTGGCGCTCCGAGTTTCTCTATGGGCGCAACGAAACGATACCCGCGTCGCTCTAAAGTTTCGATGTACCGATGATCTTGGCCGGAATCGCCGAGCACCTCGCGCAACTTGCTGATCGCTGTGTTCAGACCATTGTCGAAGTCCACAAGAGTATCTGCCGGCCAGAGTCGCTCCTGAAGGGCCTTGCGGCTTACCAGGTCCCCCGGGTACTCCAGCAAGGCGATTAGCACTTGGAAGGGTTTCTCTTGCAAGTGGAGCTTTCGACCACTTTTCCGCAATTCGCCTGTTTTCAAGTCCGCTTCGAACGGACCAAAGCGAAAGGAACGGGGAGATTGGCCGGTAAGAGACACGATAGCCGCGCATTCTATCACCGCGCGGGAAGTGGACTTGGTTTTTATCAAGACGATTGCTTGCAAGTCCTATCGCCTCCGCCAGTTAGCTCTTAAGCCGGCGTAATGATGGAATCATTGTTAGGTCTATTGCTTCCTGAACCCTGCGAAGGCACGATGCACACGCATTGGGAGCCACCAAATACTTACAAGAGGGGAGAAGGAGACATGAAAACAGTCAGAGTGCTTGCGATCCTCACGTTGGCCACTTGTGCGTTCGCGGCTGCGGCGGATGCCCAGAGCGTTACAGCTAAGTTCACGTTGCCTTACGAAGTCCACTGGGGCACAGCCACACTCCCAGCGGGCGAGTACGCGATCAGCATGGACTCACTCCACACCGCGATTGCACTTGTTCAGTCGGCAAGCAACAACGTGTCGTTCTTTACGCGCGTACCGGTGATGGCGGACAGCTCGAAGAGCCCCGCGAGTCTGGTCATTACGTCTTTCAACGGCGACCGCAGGGTTCGGTCCTTGAACTTACCTGAGTTAGGCAAGTCGTTCGTCTACGAACGCCTCACCAGGGCTGAACGCGAACAGATTGCCAAAGGTCGGGAGCAAGTTGTACCCGTGTTCATCACCAGAAAGTAGATGCGTAGAAACCCGAACTGACCACCCTTGGTCCGAATGGGGGATGAACCGCCAGGTCCATCCCCCGCCAGCAGAGTGCTTTGTGTTCTAACGCCTTATATCCAGCATGTGACGACCCACTTTTCGATCTGCTGCGCTCGGGGCCGGGTGGCTCACGCTTTCTCATTTGCCGTTGACGAACACTCATGCCCAGATGACGCCACTCTAGCACGTCAATCCGGGCGGCCGCTTTTCAGGGTGCTCAATCCTTCGCGGCGTTCGAAGGGTCGGGGGTTTGGCTTCTCCGTCCCATCACCGAACAAATAGGTTCGAGTCGCTGCCGTGGCCGGCGTTAAGTACACGGTTATACCACCGCAGGTGCGGGCTGCACTTGCGGCCTGCCAGAGGGAAGATGCCTATTGGGAGGTGATGCTAGAAAAGAGAGACTCAGTCTGCGGCGGCCTTGGCTGTGGCGACTGAGGCTTGGCGGAGGTAGCGCATTGGGTTCACTGGCGCGCCGTTGATGCGGACTTCGTAGTGGACGTGGGGGCCGGTGGATCGGCCGCTAACGCCGACGTTGCCGATGGCGTCGCCACGCTTGAGCTGCTGGCCAACGACGACATTGAGGCTTGAAAGGTGGCCGTAATAAGTCGTCAGGCCGAAGCCGTGGTCGACGACGACCAACCGGCCATAGCCTGCGTGGTCGCCAGCTTCGACCACGATGCCGTCGGCAGTGGCCCGAACCGAATCGCCGTATTGCGAGGAGATGTCCACGCCGGTGTGGAACGCGCCCTCACCACTGAATGGGTCCATGCGCTGGCCGAAGATGCTGGTCAGGTGCCCAATGACGGGCCACAAGGTGGGAGTAGAATTCAGGTCAGCCAGACTCGACGAAGGAAGCAGATGCAGGCTAGCGGGTGAGAGGTCCGCTTCGTTGACGTTCTTTTCGAGGAAATTGAACTGCGCCACGGATTGTTCGAATCCATTGGCCGGGTGCGCCGCGTTCTCGCCCACGCCGAACGGGCTCTGCCGGAGGCGCATAAAGCCGTAAGTCATAGCCACTTCCGTAGCCAGCGACTGAAGCGAGTTCAGCCGGTCATTGGTGTCTTTGACGCTCGATTCGAGCTGCTCGTAATTGTGCTTCAGAGTGTCCTGCTGGCGGCGCAGCGTATTGTAGTTGCCCACCTTCAGAAGCATGCGCATGTAGGAGCTGGCCGCTGCAACCACGGTCACGCCACCGACCGCGGCCAGGACAATGATTAATTGCAGCACATAGCCTGGAAGGGTGATTTTGCGGAACGTCCCCTTCCGGTTGGATGCAACAAAAAAAGTGTAAGCTTCACGCTTTTTCATAAGTAAGAAATCTCAAAAAAACGAAAAACAGAGCGAACTACTGCCGAAGGAGCTGACGCCGTTCATCCTTTTTCTGGCCGGTTCCACGTTTGGCCCGACTGCAAGTACAGCCCGGACCCCGCAGAGCCCGCACCCGTGAACGGCACATGCAATCGCGCAAGCCGTTTGAACCGAGAGCTTTGGTTCGAAACCCGGCACAGTCTAGTTACGGGCCCTACCATAGTCAACCGCTTTTTCTCATTCCTCATGTTCAAAACTCTTACGGGACGTGCCGGCGTGACCTAATATTAGGCGGGCTACCCTCCGACGCTCGGGCTACCCCCCGAACCTCGGGGTAAAGCAAGTGCAGCCGCACCCGTATATTGATTCTCAATCAGAACATACAAAAAGGAATCCTGACAACTGTACTGATGGCCAGGGAAAACCAACTGATCGAAAGGGTACACCGAAGGTTCCCTACCTCTACGGGAGGCCTTCGGGTTGGCATTGGTGACGATGCCGCGGTTCTGCACCTACGTAGGGGTGTGGAATGGGTCATTACAACTGACGCGTTTCTGGAGAACGTGCATTTCCTGCGGAAGGCCCATCCGCCGGATTCCGCGGGCTACAAGGCTCTGGCCCGAGCCACGAGCGATGTAGCCGCAATGGGCGCACGTGGCAGATATTTCTTTTTGACCTTGGGGCTGCCGGCTGAATGCACGGGAAAGTGGCTCGACGCCTTCCTTAGTGGCATGGCTCGCGCTGCCCGACGATTCGGTTTGGTACTCGCTGGCGGAGATACGACGAGGTACCCGCTAGTCGTTTCCAGCCTGACGGTTCTGGGCGAAGTCGACAGCGGCAAAGCCATCTTGCGATCTGGAGCCCGGCCAGGTGACTTGATCTGCGTTAGCGGACGGCTTGGCGAAGCCGAACTAGGTCTGCGTCTGGTGCAAACGGGTGCGGGCTCCGCCGGGTCCGGGCTGTACTTGCAGCCCGGCCAGGGCTGGAGCCCGCAAAATAAGCGACTGCACAAGCATCGCCGCTGGGCGAAGCTGGAGAAGAAGCACCTTCACCCCGAGCCTCGGCTTGCCTTGGGCGAGTGGCTTGCTGCAAACCGGCTCGCTACCTCGATAATCGACATTTCGGACGGCCTCTCGACCGACTTGGGACACATCTGCAGGGCAAGCCGGGTCGGCGCAAGGATTTGGACGCAGAAAATCCCCACCGTCAGAATCCCGCCCGGATTGCCGCTGAGGGGTCTCAACCCCCTGGAAATGGCCCTCCACGGCGGCGAGGACTACGAACTTCTGTTCACTGTCCCGAAGAAGTTGGGTGATCGGCTCCCGAAGAAGTTGAGAGGAGTGCCGTTGACGGTCATCGGGGAAATCACGCGCAGCAGGGAAGTCGTCGTCGTGGATGAGCGCGGCCGAATTAAGCCGTTTCAACCTCAGGGGTGGGATCCGTTTCGAAATCGCGTCGGTTGAAACAGCCAATGGCCGAAGTGCGCCTCGAAAGCTGCACTTCTTCGGGACTCGGCTATCCAAATTTTAAATGATTGACATTCAAAAAATTAAAAACTAACATCCGCGTTAAGTAGTGGCGTGTGTCCCGGCCAGGTTCAGGGGATGTGGCAAAGTAACGTTTTTCGCAGCGATTTCTGCTTTGAGCCAGGGACACAACGACGTGAGCATGTGCAGATGCAGACCTGTCTATCCAAGGCGGGGGCTCGGAGAAGCCCTTCTTCTCCACCGTTGAGCCCTCGGGGTGTGCGGCAGCGGCTCGCTCACGGCGCTCACTCAGACCACCTGTTCATCGAAAAGCCTGATCGTATGGATTTAAAACTTCCGCTTTCCTTGCGGAACAGTAAGGATTACGGTCCCAGCCAAGTCCGACCAGCCTTGAAGCTTCGGCAAAAATGGGGGAGGGATAAAAGAATGCGCTACTCAAAAGTTTTTGGCTTTTTGTTTGGCCTAGTCGTATTTCTCGCGCTCGGTTTGCAGGACGCCGCGGCGCAGACGTCCACGACCGGTGACCTCACGGGTGTTGTGACCGACCCGACTGGCGCGGTCATGTATAACGTCAAAGTGCAGTTGAGAGACGTACAAAAGGGCGGCACTCGTGAGACAAATACGAATGAAATTGGTGTCTATCGGTTCTCGCTCCTGCCGGCCGGTTCTTATGAAGTGGATATCAGTGCCACAGGCTTCCAGGCACTTGCGCGTACCACCACCATCAGCATCGGACAAATCACAACGCTTGACCTGAAGCTCGCTCTTGGTGCGACCACTGAAAGTGTCGTAGTGATCGAGGAAGCGCCACTCCTTCAAACCCAGAGCGGCGACCTTGCCACAACGCTCGATGCGCGGACGATCCAGAATATGCCGAACCAAGGGAACGACATGACTTACCCCCTCGAAATGACGCCCGGGGTGGCTGAAAACACTCTCGGCGGGTACGGGAACTATTCTGTCAACGGAATGTCGGCCACGAGCAATCTCTTTACATTGAACGGAATGGATGATAACGACCCGTACTTAAGTTTGAACAACAGCGGAGCTACATCCTTGACGCTCGGGCAAAATGAAGTTGAGGAAGCAACGATCCAGTCTAATAGTTATGGCGGCCAATACGGCAGCTTGGCCGGGTCCAACGTTAATTTCGTCACCAAGTCCGGGGGAAATCAATTCCACGGCGAGGCCAAATATTACTGGAATGGTCGCGCATTGAACACCAACAGCTTCTTCAATAACGCGAATGGCGCTCCGAAATCGTTTGCGAACGCGAACCAGTATAGCGGGGATGTTAGCGGACCAATTATTAAGGACAAGCTGTTTTTCCTCTTTGACACCGAAGGTATTCGCCTTATCACACCGTCGTCGGCCCCGACAGTCCTCGTCCCTGACCCGGCATTCGAAGCGGCCACGATCGCCAACCTAACGACCAACCACGCTGCGTCCGTTCCTTTCTACCAAAACATTTTCAAGCTGTATAACGCAGCGGCGGCGGGCCGTGCAGTGGCAGGGGCTGCCGATGGAACGCCTGGTTGCGGAACCATTACCATTAACACCAACGCTACGGGTAACACTATTCCATTCGCGCCGGCTGGCGTAACGAATTGCGTGGATCACTTCCGGACGTCTTCGGTCCTTAAAACAACCGAGGCGCTCTACGCCGGCCGCTTGGATTACATCATTGGCGCCAGAGACCGCATTTTCGGCCGAGTCCAATCGGACAACGGTTTTCAAGGATCTTATACAGATCCGATTAGTCCGCTTTTCAACCTAGTGAGCCCTCAGCCGGAATACCAGGGTCAGCTGGTCGAAAACCACACATTTGGACCCACGGCGACGAACCAGTTTCTGCTATCCGGCCAGTGGTATTCGGCGACGTTCAGTGCACCGAACCTGCCGACGGCGCTAGCCGCTTTCCCGACAGATCTGATTTTGGGGGACGGGACCCTCACCCTGCTCGGTGGCTTGGATTTCCTTGCACCGCAGGGACGCGCCGTCACCCAGGCGCAGGTTTCGGATGACGTCACCAAAACGACCGGCCGTCACACCTTGAAGTTTGGCGTGAAATATCGCCGGAACGACGTGACTGATATGGTTTACGGGATCAACACCAGCGGAACCATGGTCGCCGGCGACTTGGATGCTTTTTATAACGGAGGTTTTGATCCTGCACACACCGATCCGACGACAGGCGCTGTCCTCAACACCTCGGGCTATAGCCAACTATTTCCATCATCGCCCGAGCAGCGATTCAAGTTTTGGAATGTGGGCGGGTATGCGGAAGACGATATTCAGGTTAAGTCGAATTTGACAATCAGTCTGTCGCTCCGAGGTGATCACTTCTCGAATCCGACGTGCAAAAATCTTTGCTTTGCCCGGCTGGTCGAGCCCTTCAATCAATTGGTTAATGATCCGAAGCTCGGCGGGGCGAATGCGGCGAATGTGCCATACAACCAGATTCTTCAGCTGAACAATCGGACTACACTTGTGGGTTTTACAAATATCCAATGGGCGCCGCGGTTCGGTTTCGCGTGGCAGCCATTCGGCCGCAGCAGTAACACCGTGATACGTGGTGGCATCGGGATTTTCTGGAACGCCTTCCCCGGACAGGTCGTGGATAACATCTCTGAAAATCCACCTCTGGCTCAGACTTTCACAGTGGGATCAGGCGCTCAGCCGCTTCTCATTTCACCCGCCGAGGCCGCGAACAAAAACCTGATCGGCGTCGCCGGCGCCTCGAATTCAGCGTTTTTATCAGGTTTCACGAGCGGACTGACGGAAGCGCAAATAGCCGCAAGCGTGCCGGGGTTTGCGAAGCCGGCGGTCAATTTCGTCAACGACTTCACGCATGCGCCGCAATACCAGAAGTGGAGTCTGGAGGTGGAGCAAGGCTTTGGGAGGAATAATTCACTGACGATCGCCTATGCTGGAAACCACGGCATCCACGAGCCGGTGCAGAACTCGGCGCTCAACGCATTCAGTCCCAGCGCGTTTGCTGGTCTTCCGGCAACCGCACCTGACCCTCGATTTGGCTACGTCGAAGGAGTATTTGGCGAGGCCATATCGAACTATAACGGACTGTCGATTTCGGCGACCCATCGCTACTCGACCGGGCAGATTTCGGCCAACTACACCTGGAGCCACGGGCTCGATGAAATCTCAAATGGCGGCTTTTCGCCGCTTGCTTATACATCTTTCTTCTCAACCAACACCTCTCCGATCTTCCCGCAAGATCCGAATAATCTCCGCGGCATGTACGGAAATAGTGATTACGACGTCCGTCATTACTTCAGCCTGAACTACTTGTGGGAGCTGCCCTTGAAGAGGCTCACTTGGGGACATGGACCCGACGCTGTCTTAAAGGGTTGGAATGTTTCAGGGACGCTGCTCACGCGCAGTGGGTTGCCTTTTACCGTGGTGGATGAATTGACGACCGGAACACTGGAAGGAACGAATTACGGACAGACGTTCGGCGGCGGTTCCACGCCCGCGCCGTTGGTATTTGCCAGCGTGGGGACTGGTTCTCCGGGCACTTGCTCTGGTCCAGGTTCTGACGTCACCAAACCGTGCTTCAACACAAGCGCGTTTGCGGCCTCACCGACAGGCTTTGGGAACGTGGGGCGTAATACAATGCGCGGACCAAGATACTTCGATACGGACTTTTCAGTCTGGAAGAGTATGAAGGTAATCCCCCATCACGAGTCCGCGGAGTTCGATCTCGGCTTCCAAATCTACAATCTCTTCAATCATCCGAACTTCGACAACCCCGTGTACAACCAGGGTGCGGCGAATTTTGGAACGCTCCAACGGACGATCTATCCCGCTACCACAGTTTATGGCGTCGCGCTAGGGGCCGATGCGTCGATGCGCATAGCCCAAGTGAAGGCGCAGTTCAAGTTCTAACCTGAGAAGCCGATTTGGGAGGGCGGCGACCGTCGCCCTCCCGTTTTTTTTACACTATGGTAGCGGCGACACGCCTGGGGCATCGGTGCGGGCAGGACGAGTAGACGTAGACGGCTACGGCACGGCCGCAACCAAGTGCTGGCACAAGAAGCCAAAACGCAGATCCCTCACCACCGTTCGCAAACGGCGCGACCGGGTTCGGGATGACAACCGGATGGTGGCGACCCTTACCGCGAGAATTGGGCGTTGCGGAAGTATTTTGTGGCGACGGGACGGCTTGAGCCGGAGCCTCGCTTGGCGCGGGATTCTCGGGCACGGTCGGGCTGGTTCCGGGGGCGGAATCGCGCACGACTGGTGCTTCGCCGGCCTCGGTGGGAGTTGTGTCCGGCGTATCCATCTTTGCTCATCGGGAATATGTCTCCCGGGTCTCACTTGCCCGCTTACCGCATTTCACCGTACCGGGCCAGTCAGCCTCGGGGTGTGGAGCGTGAGAGGAAGCACTTTCGCATAACTCAAGAAATCGGGATCTGTCGTGAAGACGGCCCACTCCCGTTTCATCGCGACGGCGCAGAGGAGGATGTCCACTATCGACACGACGATTCCCTTGGCCCGCATCGATTTCCGGCTTTAGCCGCGTCTTCGTGATCCGAAGTCGTGACGACTTCGTCGCGAAAAGAGCGCAGATAGAGCTCGGCGTCTCGTATTGTTCCGCAGTTTTTATGCCTGACAGCAACTCTTGCCGAACCAAACCAAGAATTCGGGCCCGCCCCTCGCTGATGATTTCCGACAACTCCTGAACCAGAAGTTTCTCCCGCGCACTGAGGCTTTGACTCTTTCGCCGAAACGCCAGCGACCAAACCGAAGTATCGATCAAGACGTTCACGCTCGCTTGGCCTTGCGCTCGCGTTTGTAATCGTAGCCCCGCTCGTAGTCGATCTTTCCGAACAGAGCAAGAATCTCCTGCTGCTTTCGGCGCTGAATGTATTCCTCCAGCGCGGCAGTAACTGTCTCACGTTTGGTCTTGTGACACCCGATTTTGCGGGCCGTTTCGAGGAGCTGGTCATCAATGGCGAGATTGGTCGGCATTGTGTCTCCGGACGCACATCATTCTAGTCAAGGCGACGGGAACTGTGGCCAAAGCCAGCTCGCTACCCGCGGGGATTGGGCGTTGTGGCGGTATTTTGGGGTTGTGGGACCGCCCGAGCCGGGGCCTCGCTCGGCGCTGGATTCTCGGGCACAGCCGGCGTGGTCCCCGGCGCGGAATCGCGCACGACTGGTGTCTCGCCGGCTTCGGTGGGGGCGGTGTCCGGCGTGTCCACCTTTACGTTCTTGGTCATCGCGACCTTGTCGAGTGGCTCGACGTTCTGGAATGCCTCGATGGGCTTGCCGTCGAGCGCGCCTTGCATGAATTCGAGCCAAATCGGGAGCGCGGCGATGGCACCAGTTTCGGGCTTGCCCAGCGACACAGACTTGTCGTCGTTACCTACCCAAACTCCTGCCGTTAACTCGGGAGTGAAACCGATGAACCAGGCGTCGGTGAAATCGTTGGTGGTGCCGGTCTTGCCGCCGGCCGGCCGGCCCAAAACACGCGCAGGCATGCCGGTGCCTCGCTGAACGACGTCTTCAAGCATCGAGGTCATCGTGCGGGCCACGTCGGGCTCGATGACGTCGTGGACCACCGGATGCGCCTGCTCGAGGAGCGCGCCGTCGTAGGACGTCACGCGGCGAATCATGTGGGGGTCGATGCGAATGCCGTCGTCCGGAAACACCGTGAACGCCGACGTGTGCTCGAGCAGGTTCAAGTCCGCCGCTCCGAGGACGATGGGCAAATAAGGAGGCAAGGGACTGGTGATGCCGAAGCGCCGGGCCATGTCGATGACGCTGTTCATGCCGATCTTTTCCGCCAGCTTGACAGCGGGCACGTTGCGCGAGCCATCGAGCGCCCGGCGAAGCGTGATCACGCCTTCGAATTTTTCGTCGTAATTGTGCGGCGAGTACGCCTGGCCGCCGCTCATCGTGGTGAAGGGAGCGTCGACGATCGTATCGAACGGCGTAAAGCCCTGTTCGACAGCGGCGGAATAAACGTAGATTTTGAAGGACGATCCTACCTGGCGCTGCGCTTGCGTAGCGCGATTGAATTTTGATTCGTCGAAGCTGTAGCCACCGACCATCGCCTTGATCTCGCCGGTCGGGTTGTCGATTGCGACCATGGCGGCTTGTGGGCCGACATTCTGCTCGAGTTGAACGTGCGCGAAGCTGCCGCTGACGTCCTTGATGCTCACTTGCACGAGGTCGCCGACCTTAAGGAACTCCGAGGGAATTTTGTGGCTGGTCCATGCAAAGTCCGGCGGCGTAAGAAATGCGTGGAGCGAGCCAATTTTGAGCGCGGCCGCCTTCTGGTCCACGGCTGTCACCAGGGCTGCGACGTAATCGCCTTTGTTTATGGGCCAGTGCCAGTCGTCGTCTTCGTAGGAGTCCAACGTGTCGGTCTTTTGCACAAGAATGTTGTCGAGATTGCCGCGCCAGCCGTGGCGGCGGTCGTAGGCGTGAAGCCCGTCGCGAATGGCGTGGTTGGCGGCCTGCTGCATTTCCACATTGAGCGTTGTGTAGACGCGCAGGCCCCGCTGGTGCACCATTTCCGTCCCATAGGTGCTCTCGAGATATTTGCGAATCTCCTCAACAAAATAAGGGGCCAGCGTGTTCCGCGGGGCTTGTAGGTGCAGCGCGAGCGGTTGAGCGATCGCTTGCTTGGCCTGCGGCGCTGGAACCTTGCCTGCGCGCTCCAGCAGGTCCAGCACAAGATTGCGGCGGGCGAGCGCACGCTGGGGATGGAGGATCGGCGAATAACTTGGACCTCGGATCATGCCCGCAAGCAAAGCCGCTTCCGGGAGGGTCAGCTTGCCAACAGGCTTGCCAAAATAATATTCCGACGCTGCCTCGAATCCGTAGTTTCCGTGAGATAGGTAGATTTGATTGCAGTACATCGTGAAGATCTGCTGCTTCGAGTAGTGCCGCTCGATTTGCAGGGCGAGCAGCGTTTCCTGGATTTTCCTGCGCATGCTGCGGTCGGAGCGATCGAGGAACAGAGTGCCCGCGAGTTGCATCGTTAGTGTGCTGGCGCCCTCTGTGACGCGGTGCGCCAGAAGGTTTCTCCAGGCCGCTCCCGCCACGCGCGTAAAGTCCACGCCCCAGTGCTGGTCAAAATGCTGGTCCTCGGTGGTGAGGATCGCATCCTTCAGCAGCGGCGGAATTTGCTCGTAGGTCAGGAGGATGCGCCGTTGCAGCGCGAAGCTGCCCACCACCTGGCCATCGTCCGCGTAAAGTTCCGTGACAATGTCAGGGCGGAAATCTTCGAGCGCGCGGATCTGAGGGAGGTCGCTGGAGTAAACAAACAGCAAGCCGGCGAGCGCGCCCAGGGCGATCGAAGCCAGCAGCAACAGCGCAAAGGCGACACGTCCGACAACTTGGCGGCCGCGCAAACGCAGCGTAATCGGCGGCAGCTCTACCATGAGGGCTTCATTCTATCGCAAATGGGGAGGCGAATGTGGGATCACGAAGAAACTGTGTCGCGCCGTTTCTTCACAAGGAATGCGCCTATGGCAACGGCGAGGGACAAAACGAGCAGGCTGCCATCGCGAAGCAGCGTGACTGTTCCGAGCTTTTCGTTGTTGCCGAAGCAGCCGCAATTAATTTCTAGGCCGAGGATCTTCGCGCGCGTCATCGCGCCGATGAAGACCAGCAGCAACCCGCTTGTGAGCAATCCGCTCCAGCGCAGACCAATTCCAGAAATGAGCCATGCGCCAAGAACAAGTTCAAACCAGGGAAGGACTCGCGCCATCACCTCGACCACCGCGGTTGGCAGCATCTTGTAGGAATCGATGGCCATGGCGAAGAAGAAATGGTAGTCGCCGAAGTGCCAGCCGCCGTTGAAATGAAGCTTCGTGTACGCCGCAACGACGAAGATCAATCCCAGGGCGACGCGTCCAAGCACCAAAAGCGCCCTCGGCCATGCGAACCGTCGCGCGGAAGTCTCCACAGTTATCGTTGAAGTCGCCATGGATTTTTAGGCGGGCGCAACTGCAGCCCGCACCCGCGGTTACTGGCGCAACAGGTACTCAAAGTAGTTTTTCAGCAGCTTGTAGTCCACGCCGCCGCCGGGAAGCCCTTCGGTCTTGCCGTGCGCCGTGATGAAAATCGTCGGGGTCTGATTCACGTTCTTCTGCATCCCCATGGAGCGATCGCGCTCGATGGACGCGTTGATGTCATTGATGTGCTGGGCTTCAAACGCCTGGAATTTCTTGAATTGCGCCGCAGAAAAGTAGCCAGCGATCACCTCGTCGATGTTGCCTCGTGTGGTCCACTCGTCCTGGTGATCGTACAGGGCTCGCTCGATGGCTTCGAATTGCCCGAGTTCGGCGGCTGCATTAGCCAGGCGCGCAGCCTGCCGCGCATAAGGATGCATGTCGAGGGGAAAGTCGCGGTGGATGATGTAAACCTTGCCTGGAATCACGTAGTCGTCGATCACTTGCTTTTCGGACGTTTCAAAAAAGTTGCGACACGCCGGACACTGGAAGTCGCCAAAGACTTCCATGGTGATTGGGGCGCTCGGCGATCCGATCGCCTTTAGGAACGTCGGACTCGCGGCAGCCTGCGTGGGCTTTGCGATCGTGGTCGCAGCCGTCGGGCTTTTGGTCTGCTTCCCAGCGGAAGCCGAAAGGGCCACAGCCCCCAATGCGACAAATGTTAGAATTCCGGTTCGGCGGACGAGGAGAGGTTTCACTCGACTCACTCCTTGCTCCTTGGTTTTCGCTATCAATCTATTTTAACTCGAAAAGCGCCCTTACTCCATCAGATAGACGTAACGGTAAACGATGCGGTTATCTGGCACGCGTTCAAATCGGCAATTCTGAGAACGGTTCCGGCGACTCTGTCGTGTCGTTCGGAGGAGTTTGAGGGGAGCAATCGGCGGGCTATTGCTGGACCCGAGATTTCCTCGGACAGTGAGGTCGAATTCGAAACGAGGGATGAAAATAGACCCTACGTCATTGTAAACAGTAAGGATACAATGCAGTCAAAACACTTGACAATAACACACTCAATGTGTAAACTGGCCGCATCTAATGCCATGATCGCGGAGTTTGGCGGACGAACATTGACAGGAATTGGCAGGATTTGAAGGAGGGGGAACGAAACATGAGCAAGATTATTGGAATTGATTTGGGGACGACGAACTCGGTTGTCGCCGTGATGCAAGGAGGGGAGCCGGTCGTCATCCCGAACCAAGAAGGCGGGCGCACGACACCATCCGTCGTCGCCATCACAAAGTCTGGTGAGCGGCTGGTTGGGCAAGTCGCCAAGCGCCAAGCGGTGACTAATCCTCAAAACACGATCTACTCGATCAAACGATTTATGGGGCGCCGCTATGACGAAGTAACCGAAGAAATGAAGATGGTCCCGTACAAGGTGACCCGTCGTGGCGACAACATCGCTGTGGTCGCACAAGGCAAGGACTACACTCCCCCAGAAATTTCCGCGATGATTTTGCAGAAATTGAAGAAGGCGGCGGAGGATTTCCTTGGGGAGAAAGTCACCGAAGCGGTGATCACTGTGCCGGCTTACTTCAACGACGCGCAGAGGCAGGCGACGAAGGACGCGGGGACGATTGCCGGGCTTGAAGTAAAGCGCATCATCAACGAACCAACGGCGGCTGCACTCGCTTACGGGTTGGACAAGAAGAAAGACGAGACGATCGCCGTCTACGATTTCGGCGGTGGAACGTTTGATATTTCGATCCTGGAAGTCGGCGAAGGAGTGATCGAAGTAAAGGCTACGAATGGCGATACCCATCTCGGGGGCGACAACATTGACCAGCGAATCGTCGACTGGCTCGTCGAGGAATTCAAGAAGGACGAGGGCTTGGATCTCAGCGGCTCGGGCAATGAAATGGCCTTGCAGCGTCTTCGTGACGCCGCGGAGCGCGCCAAGATTGAGCTTTCGACGACCATGGAGACCGAAATCAATCTGCCGTTTATCACGGCCAGCGCGAGCGGCCCGAAACACCTGGTCAAGAATCTAACTCGGGGCAAACTCGAGGCCATGGTGGAAGACATCATCCAGCGCTCGGTCGCACCGTGCAAGCAGTGCATGGCCGACGCCGGAGTGGACACCTCGAAGATCAATGAAGTTGTACTCGTCGGGGGCCAGACGCGCATGCCGAAGATACAGGCCCTCGTGAAAGAGCTCTTCGGCCGGGAAGGACATAAAGGCGTCAACCCGGACGAAGTCGTCGCGGTGGGCGCGGCGATTCAAGGCGGGGTGCTCGGCGGCGAGGTAAAGGATATCCTGCTGCTGGACGTTACACCGCTGTCGCTCGGAGTCGAAACGCTGGGCGGCGTGCTCACGGTGCTCATTCCGCGGAACACGACAATTCCGACTCGCAAGTCCGAAGTTTTCTCTACCGCGGCGGACAACCAGCCATCCGTTGAGATTCACGTCCTACAAGGCGAGCGCAAGATGGCCGGCGACAACCGCACGCTCGGCAAATTCCACTTGATGGGAATTCCGCCGGCGCCGCGGGGGTTGCCGCAAATCGAGGTGACCTTTGACATCGACGCGAACGGCATCCTGAACGTCTCCGCGAAGGATCGCGCCACGAACAAGGAGCAGAAGATCACGATCACGTCTTCGACTGGGCTTAGCAAGGAAGAAGCCGAGAAGATGCGGGCGGACGCCGAGTCGCATGCCGAGGAAGACAAGAAAAAACTCGCGGAAATCGAGGCGCGAAACATCCTCGACAACCGCGTGTATCAGGTCGAGAAGTTGATCGCCGACAACCGCGACAAGCTTTCCGAATCCGACGTCAAGCCGGTGGAAGAGGCCGTGACGGCCGCAAAATCGGCACTCGGAAGCGGGGCGCTCGATCAGATCCAGGCGGCGACGCAAGAGCTCGAACGCGTTTCGCACAAACTAGCCGAGGTGCTTTACAAGACCGCTCAGGCAACGGGTGCACAGGCCGGTGCTTCCGGCCCGACTGACCACGGAGCGGGTGGATCGGGCAAGAAACCGGAAGGCGACGTGATCGACGCCGAGTATGTGGACGTCGACGAGTCGAAGAAGCCGAACTAAGTGCAGCGTGTGATGAAAGGAAGTTGAGGAGGTCGAGGAGGTAAGGGAAGTAGAGGACAACGAGCACACAGCAGTGGCTAAAGTCGGGGCCGCGGGGGGTTACTTTACTTCCTCAACTTCCTTCTCGCCCGATAGGTATTTTACTGACTATCCATGGAGCGAGCGTTGACGACGCACGAGGGAATCAAGCGGTCTGGGCCGCCTCAAGCGATTCAGAAGCTCAGAGAAGACTTTTTCATGATTCAGATCGCGCTTTCCGAAACGCCGACGGCGGACTGGAAGCGGCTATTCTACGAAACGCAGCAGTCACCGCCCCCGGAATTTCCTCCTCGCGCGGCCGACATCAGCGGCGCGTTTATCCGGTTCCGTTCGGACGTGCCGAGTGTGGAAGCGAAAACGGCATGGATCGATCGCTGGATCGATCGCGCCAATCAAAAGGAAGCCGGGATGGGCGGAAAGCTGGACGAGGAGCGCCGCCGGCGTCGCGAGGAACATCAGCGAGAGCAGCATGAATTGGCCGCGATCAACGCGCGATGGGAAAAACTCTAGGTCGCGGGTCGCGGACTGGTCATTGGCGAGACTGCGATTCTGCAGCTCATTGGGCGTGAAGTTCACGAGTCACCGGTCACGAATCACGAGTCACTAGTCTTTCATGGCGACCACTTCAAAACAGGACTACTACGAACTGCTAGGCGTCAGCCGCAAAGCCTCGCAGAAAGAGATCCGGCAGGCGTACAGGAAACTTGCGCGCAAATACCATCCCGACCTGAATCCCGGCGACAAATCCGCCGAGGAAAAATTCAAGCAGGTCCAGGAAGCCTACGACGTCCTTTCAGATAACAAAAAGCGGCAGCTGTATGACCAGTTCGGATTCGATGTGCCCGGCCCCGGGGGAACGCCGGGCCCGGCTGAAGCTGGTGACGTCCACTTTGATTTTGGAGGATTCGATTTCGGGGGCGGCAACGCCGGAGGCTCCGGAACGAGTTTCCGCGACTTGTTCAGCCAGTTCTTCCGCGGGGGCGGGGCCGCAGCGGAGGCGGCCGGGCAAGCGGACCCGGGTTCGAACCTCGAATACCAAATCGAGATCAGCTTCTGGGAGGCGGTTCGCGGCACGGTCAAGAAGCTCACGATCTCGCGCCTCGATACTTGCCCGGACTGCAGCGGCAGCGGCGCAACCGGTGAAGAGCAGACGTGCACGGCCTGCGGCGGAACCGGGCACGTCACACAAACGAGCGGCCGAATGCGATTTAACATGACTTGCACTCGCTGCGGCGGAACGGGACGCGTTCGCAACATCTGCCGGCGTTGCGGAGGCGAGGGCCGTGTGCGTCGCGCAGATACGATTGAGGTGCGCATTCCGGCAGGCGTGCGGACCGGCTCGCGTGTTCGCGTGCCTGGCAAGGGCAATGCAGGAACGGCAGGCGAGCCGGTGGGGGATCTTTACATCATCACGGACGTCCAGCCGCATCCGTATTTCGACCGGCGTGGCGACGATATCTACACAAGCGTACCCATCACTGTTACCGAGGCCGCGCTCGGCGCGAAGATCGAGGTGCCCACAATCGACGGACGCTCGCTCCTGCGCATTCCGCCTGGAACCAACAGCGGCCAAAAGCTGCGCCTGCGCGAGAAGGGCGTGCCGTCGGCTCGGAACGGGCATCGGGGCGATCAGTACGTCGAGCTGCAAGTCGTGGTGCCGAGGCCAGGGGACGAACGCGTGCGGGAACTGCTGAAGGAACTCCAGAAAATCGCGCCCGAAGATCCTAGAAAGGATTTGTTTGACCGCGCCCGGGCGTAGGAAGAGCCGCGATGCCGCGCACAAACCCAAAGCGAAAAAAGTCCCGCGCCGGATACATGATTTCGGCGGTGGCCGAGCTGTACCAACTGCATCCGCAAACGCTGCGGCTCTATGAACGCGTGGGCCTGCTGAAGCCGTCGCGCTCCGAAGGAAACACGCGCCTTTACACGGACACTGACCTGGAGCGCCTGGAAGTGATTTTGACGCTCACGCGTGACATGGGAGTCAATCTCGCAGGCATCGAAATTATCTTAAATATGCGCGAGAAAATGGCCGAGATGCAGCACCAGATGGAGGCGTTCACTTCGTTCGTGCAGCAGGAACTAGCGCGCGGGCTGCGCGCCGGTGGTGCGCGCCCGCAGGCGAACGCGCTCGTGCGCGTCCCTCCGCCGAAAGTCATTCGCGTGCAAAAGTGACGTGAATCGTGATTTGTTACTCGTGATGGGTGTCCTGTGGTCTGCGATTCGCCCCGCTCGTTTTTCCACACGCACTCAGGCTTTCCACAGGTTGAGACAGCTTGCGCATGTTCGGTCGCGCGCCTATGCTGGCGTCATGGCGCAACCCGATTGTCCTCGGTGCGGCGGAACTGGCTGGAAAACCGTTGAGCGCGTCGCGGAAGAGGGTAGACTCACTCACGTGTCGACCGGGAAACCCGCCGAGGATCCGCCCGGCCCTGTCCGCCGGGCAGGCGGGCGGCAGGCGGACACGAACGCAACAAAGCACGTCTGGGCGGTGCCATGCGATTGCACTGGCAAGGATCGACCCGCGCGCGCGATGGCGCGCTCCCGCATCCCCACGCGGTACGAACACTGTGATTTCGACAACTTCGACACCGATGCCTATACAGATGACGTCGGGAGCGAATTTGAGGCCTGGAACAATAGCCTTGAGCAGGCCAAACTCGTCACGGAGGCGTTTGCCCGCGATTATCCGACCGGGTCCGAAACGGGAATCCTCCTGATGGGGCCGTGCGGCGCAGGGAAGACACATCTCGCGGTAGCAGCGCTCAGGGAGATTGTTTTGCGGGGGCATAACGGACTCTTTTACGATTACCGCGAATTGCTGAAGGAAATTCAGGGAAGCTACAATCCAGACAGTCAAAGCAGCGAACTCAGCGTCCTCGAACCTGTCCTCACCGCTGAAATTTTGCTCTTGGATGACTTGGGTGCGAGCAAGCCTTCCCTTTGGGCGCTTGAGACGGTTGGTCATATCCTCAATTCCCGATACAACGAACGGCGAATCACTCTCCTAACCACGAACTACCTCGACACCGACGGTCCATCGGCTGCTCCCACGCTGCGCGGCGCCAGGTTCCCCTCAGGTCAACTAGCGTCGCCGGCCCGCGAGGAGTCTCTCACCGACCGCCTGGGAGGAAGGATTCGCTCGCGCCTCTATGAAATGTGCCGGACGATCGAGATCTCCGCACCGGACTATCGGCGCCTGGTTCGCCAGGCCGGGCGCGTCGGGTCGTAAGTCGAGTCAATACTCTAGGTTTTGAGCTAACACTGGAGCAGTCAGTTCCTCGAAAATCGCCTCTGAGCGAACCACGTTAGGAGGCAATAACTCCCTAGCTTTCATTGACAGAGCCCACAATGGGCAGGTATCATCGCGTCAGTGCGGCACCTGGGTGGGAACCGCGCTTCCTTCCTTGCACATCCTCGTGGCACGGAAGATACCCTGAGCCTTTTTTGTCAGGGGCAAGGTCGGCACCTCACTGGAGGCGGTTTGATGTTTTCCGATAACGAGAACCCCGGCGTGGAGTCTTCCGCCGGACAACCGATAGCCGCCGCTGCGTCGGCGGAAACAGCAATTAACCTGGAAACTGAACAGGCAGTTCCGCAGATGCTTCCCTCTTCCGCGGAAAAGCAAGAAATCGTAGCCACCGCAGCTGTCACGTCGGAACCGCCCGCACCGACTACCACACTAGATTCCGAGGTTATTGCTCGAACAATAACTCCCACGATGGTCACCGCCTCACAAGAAGCGGCTTCCGAGTCTTCCGCGGAGTCGACCGCGGAAATGGAACAGTTGATGGAGCAATACGCCGCACCGCATCAGGCGCCGGCGGAGGGTGAGATCGAGACCGGACAGGTCGTGGCGATCACCGACCTCGGCGTGGTCGTGGACCTCGGCGGAAAGACTGAGGGCTTAATTCCGGCGCAGGAATTTGCGGAACTCGATGGCCCATTCCCCCTTCAGGTGTCCCAGCCGGTAGAAGTGCAGCGCACGGGCGAGCGCAAGGAAGGGATGGTGTTGCTCTCCTACCAGCGCGTGAAGCGTCGCCGCGCCTGGTCCAAGATTGAAGAAGCCTACCGCAGCAAGGCCGATATCACCGGAAAAATCGTGGATCACATCAAGGGCGGGCTGGTCGTCGACATTGGAGTGCGCGCGTTTTTGCCGGCCTCGCAAGCCGATCTGCACCCGGTGCGCGACCTGGACGAATGGAAGGACCGCGAAATCACCGTCCGCGTCCTGAAAATGAACCGGAAACGCGGCAACGTCGTGGTAAGCCGCCGCGCAATTCTGGACGAGCAGGTGGCTGCGCAGCGGCAGAGCATGCTTGATGGCCTGGCGGAAGGACAGGTTGTGCGGGGCGTGGTAAAGAACGTCATGGGATACGGGGCGTTTGTGGACCTCGGTGGCATCGACGGGCTGCTGCATATCACAGACATGTCTTGGACGCGCGTAGCAAGCCCGCTGGACGCTGTGACGCCCGGCGAGGAAGTGGAAGTCAAGATTTTGAAGTACGACCGCGAGAAGGGACGCGTTTCGCTGGGGCGCAAGCAATTGTTGCCCGATCCCTGGGCATCTGCGGCGGAGCGCTATACCCAGGGAACGAAACTGACCGGCAAAGTCATGAGCCTGACTGACTACGGCGCCTTCGTCGAGCTCGAACCGGGTATTGAAGGGCTGGTCCACGTCAGCGAAATGAGCTGGTCCAAGCGCAAGCAGCACCCATCGAAAATCGTCAAGGAAGGCGACGAGGTGGAAGTGGTGGTGCTGGGCGTCGACTCAAACGAGCGGCGAATTTCGCTCGGGATGAAGCAGGCTCAGAGCGATCCCTGGCAGCAGCTCGCGGAAAAGTATCCGGTCGGCACTGTCGTTACCGGACGCATTCGCAACCTGACCGAATTCGGGGCATTCCTCGAAATCGAGGAGGGATTCGACGGACTGATCCATGTAAGCGACATTGCCTGGACCGGGCGAATCAAGAACCCTTCGGAGGTTTACAAGAAGGGCGACACCGTCGAGGCCAAAGTTCTGAAGATCGACCAGAATTCGCGCCGTGTGTCGCTGGGTGTGAAGCAGGTGAACGACATCTGGTCATCCTGGTTTGAAAAGCACAAGGTAGGTGACCTGGTTCGGGGCAGGGTTTCCCGCGTTACGACCTTCGGCGCGTTCGTCGAGCTGGCTGACGGAATCGAAGGCCTGTGCCACATTTCGGAAATCGACGACAAGCGCAACAAAGGCGACAAGCCGCAAACCGCTGCGGGTCAGCGACTGCGGGGCGGCTTGCTCGATCCCGGGCGCGATTACGAATTCAAGATCGTCAAGATCAGTCAGGACCAGCACAAAATCGGGCTCAGCTACCGAGCCGCTCAAAAGCAGGCGGAACGTCGCGACATGGACGAGTACCGGTCGTCGAAATCGTCGGCGACGGCGACAATTGGCGACGCGATAATGGCGAAGCGTTCCTTGTAGCACTCCGGACGTCCCCTGACCGGAGTGTAAATTCTATTTCCCTCAAGCCCCGTTTGATGATATGGAAATGCCACCGAAGGCAGTTCGCTGCGGGGGGATTTGTTTGCGAGTGAGCCGTTGGCGCGTGCCCGAGTTCGCGTCCTGCCTGGCGCCCAGGGGTGCAATTTAGATTGTAGCCGGAGCATACTTCAATGACCGATTCCACCGTGACAAAAGCGGACCTGGTTGAAGAAGTGGTTCGCGTCACAGAACTTCCACGCAAGGAATCCGAAGCAGTCGTCGAAACCATTTTTGAAAGCATCATCGGCGCCCTTCAGGGTGGCGATCGCATCGAGATTCGCGGCTTCGGCAGCTTCCGGACGCGCCAGCGCCGTGGCCGCACGGGCCGCAACCCGAAGACCGGCGCCAAGGTCGAAGTGCCGCCGAAACGCATCCCGTTTTTCAAACCCAGCAAAGAGCTGAAGGATTTCGTCAACGGCGGCGCGTCGGCCTCGCCGCCGAGCGCGGGTGCTTCGCCGGCCCCGCCGCACAGCTAAAACCGCGCGGCGGAACCATATCCCCGCCGTCCGCCGCCCATACTCCCTATGGATTACCTCTGGACGCCCTGGCGCTACCGCTACATTGCTGAAGCAAAGAACGCAACCGGCTGCGTCTTCTGTGCGGCGGCAGAGGCGAATCGCGATGAGGAAATGCTGATTGTCCAGAGGGGCGTGAAGAATTACGTCATCTTGAACCGCTATCCCTATACGTCAGGTCACGTGATGATCGTTCCGTACCTCCACACAGCGGACTTCGCAGGGCTCGAAAGAGATACGGCGGCGGAGATGATGCTGCTGACCCAGCGCGTGCAAGCGGCAATCGATGATGTTTATCATCCGGATGGTTTCAACATGGGCATGAATTTGGGGCGCTCGGCCGGCGCTGGGATCGAGAATCACCTCCATATGCACCTCTTGCCCCGATGGGCCGGCGACACGAATTTCATGACCACGGTCGGCGAAACGCGACTCGAGCCGGAGGATCTTTCCACCACGTATACGCGATTGCGCAAAGCGCTCGTTCTGTAATCCACACGCCCGCTGGAGCGACGGTTGAACCTCGAACTCACGGAAGAGCAAGAGCTGCTGCAACGCACGGTGCGGGCGTTCGCCGAAAACGAAGTGAAGCCGCTGGCGCGCGAGCTCGACGAGACAGGCCACTTCCCGCGCGAGATCTTCCGCAGGGCCGCGCAGCTGGGTCTGACCGCAGTGGCAATACCGGAATCGGAAGGCGGAGCGGGGTTCGACCACATTTCCTATTCCATTGTCATCGAAGAAATTTCCCGCGTGTGCGCCTCGACCGGCGTCATCCTGTCAGTGCAAAATTCACTGTACTGCGACCCGATCTATCGCTTCGGCACCGAAGAACAGAAAAAACGCTTTCTCCTGCCTTACGCCCGCGGTGAAAAAATTGGATGCTATGCGCTGACGGAACCGCAGGCAGGATCGAATGCGGCGGCGCTCGCGACACGCGCGGTGCGAAAGGGCGACCGCTACGTCATCAACGGCACAAAAGCTTGGATCACCAACGGGGGCGTTGCTGACGCGGCCATCGTGTATGTGAACACTGATCCGGCGAAGGGAGAGAAAGGAATCACGGCGATTGCCGTCGAACGCGGCACACCCGGCTTCCAAGTGGGGAAAGAGGAGAAAAAGCTCGGGATCCACGCGACTGCATGCACCGAACTCGCCTTCACGGATTGCGAAGTGCCGGCCGGCAACCGGATTGGAAACGAAGGCGAAGGGTACAAGATCGCGCTTTCGACCCTCGACAGCGGGCGCATCGGCATTGCTGCGCAGGCGACAGGCATCGCGCAAGGCGCGCTTGAGCAAGCGCTGGCCTATGCGAAACAAAGGCAGGCGTTCGGCCACCCAATCGCGGATTTTCAGGCCATCCAGTTCATGCTCGCAGACATGGCGACAGAAATCGACGCGGCGCGCCTGCTGGTGCGAAAAGCGGCGTGGAAGCAGGACACGGGGGCGCGCTTCTCGATGGAGGCGTCCATCGCTAAATTATTTGCGTCGGAGCTTGCTACGCGAGCGACCCACAAGGCGATACAGATTCACGGCGGCTACGGCTATAGCGCCGAGTATCCTGTCGAACGCATGTACCGCGACGCGCGAATCACGGAAATTTACGAGGGTACGAGCGAAATTCAGCGCCTCGTGATCGCGGCGTGGGTATTGAAGTCGTACGGGAACCGCGGATGAAGCGAGTGATTCGTGATTCGTGAAAACCCAAGTTAGCCGTTGTCTCCACCTTGTTCGCTGCGGACTCACACGGGCACAATCAGCGCCGAGCCCTGGAGTGCAGACGAATCAACTTTTTTCGCCTTCGGATGTCCCCCGCCAAGTCGTATCCTAACTTAGGAGATACGATTTAATACGATTGTGACGCAAGTCGCGAATCGCGACCCACTCATGCAAGAACTCGATTCCAGCGCGGAATTCATCGCCGCCAGTGACGGTGAATTCTTTGCGGCTATCCCTACCCGACCCGCTGTGTTTGTGGTCGAGCCTCGCGGGGAACTAACCGAGGCGAAACCCTTCTTGCTGCGCACGGCGAGTTTGCGGCAGCGCCTCACCCGCTTGCTGGGTCCGCCCGATCCCGCTTCGAAGCGGCTGAACTTGCGAGCATTTGCCGGGCGCGTCCGCTACCGTGTCGTGGGATCGCCGTTCGAATTGAGCTTCGTGCACTGGCAGCACGCGCGGCGGCTCTGGCCAGCGGCGTACCGCGAGCGCTTACGGATGCGGCCGCCCGCAGTGCTCAAAGTTAGCCTCGCGAATGCGTATCCGCGCTGCTACGCGACGCGACGCATCAGCGCCAACGGATTTTATTTCGGACCGTTCGAGTCGCGCCGCGCCGCCGACGCGTTTGCTTCCACCTTTCTTGATCTTTTCAAAATTCGGCGATGTCAGATCAAGATTCGGCGCGATCCGAGCTTTCCCGGCTGCATCTATTCAGAGATGAAGATGTGCCTTGCCCCCTGCTTTGCGGGATGTACCAAGGAAGAATACGATGCGGAGACCGGCCGCGTCGTCGCCTTCCTGGCGTCGAATGGCGCTTCGCTCACGGCAGAACTCGAACGGGAACGCGAAACGGCAAGCGAAGCGCTTGATTTCGAGCGCGCTGCCGCAGTGCATCGACGAATCGAAAAAACGACGGAGGCGCTACGTGGTTTGCCGGAGCTCGCACGGCGGCTGGAGGAGTTGAGCGCAGTCGTCCTGCAGCGAGCAGCGGAAGAAAACACTGTGGCGGTATTCGTCGTGAGAGCGGGACGCATCGAGGAACCACGTCTGCTGCGATTCGGCGAGCTTGCCAGCGAGCCGCGCTCGGTCGAACGCATCCTGCGCGAATGGCTCGACGAGACAGGCACGGCAACTTCAGCGCCCACGAAGGCGCCGACTACGCAACAGAGCTTTCGTGAACTCGAAGATCATCTGAGTCTGCTCGTGCGGTGGTTTTATAAGAAGCCGCGCGTCGGCGAAATCTTCTTTCGCGAGAGCACGGCACGGTCGGTAGGAATGAGTCTCCAGGACGAGGCTAGCGCGCGCCGCAACAGCGAGTGGCCGTATCGCCGCATTTTGCGCGCGTGCTCGCGGCTGCTCGCGCCGCCGGAGCCCGAAAAAACAGTCAACAGTTGACAGTCAAGAGTTCAGAGGAGTCCCCACGCCCCGTGGATGAAGCCTTTTTGGTCTGAGTGTCGACTCTCAACTCTAGACTGTTGACTGCTGTCTCCCTCCGCCATCGTGATTCGTGGCCGATTCACATATAATCGCGGACTCAATCCGGGAGAAGAAATGACCACGTTTGCCACGCCTGACGGAACGAACAAATACACCGCTCGATTTGTGGGCCGCGCCGCCGCAGGTCACTTTCGCGAGCAGCAAAGCCTGCAGCTTTCTTCTCTCGGCATTGGAACGTACCTGGGCGAACCCGATGCCCGTACCGACCAGGCGTATAGCGCCGCGATTGTCCAGGCTGTCGAATCGGGGGCCAATGTCATCGACTCCGCGATCAACTACCGCTTCCAGCGCTCAGAGCGCTCGGTAAGAGCGGCGCTCGCCGAGCTTGCGCGGCGCGGTTACGCCCGGGAGGAAATGGTCGTTTGCACTAAGGGCGGTTTCCTCACGCCCGACGGCGACATGCCTGCCGACGCCAGCGAATACTTCAATCGCGAGTATGTCGAGACGGGCCTCCTGCAAGAAGGGGACGTCGCCGCCGGATGCCACTCCATGGCGCCGAAGTTTATCGCCGACCAGCTTGACCGAAGCCGCCGCAATCTTGGCGTTGAAACCATTGACGTCTACTATCTGCACAATCCGGAGACACAACTCGGTGAGGTGCCGCGCGAAATGTTCAATGCGCGCATGCGGGCCGCGTTTGAGTTTCTCGAGTCGGCCGTGGCAGCCGCGAAAATCCAGTTTTACGGGATGGCCACGTGGAACGCATTTCGCCAGACCGAAAATGCTCGCGATTTTCTATCACTCGCGGCAATCGAGTCTCTAGCGCGAGATGTCGCCGGGGGATCGCACCGCTTTCGCTTCGTGCAGTTGCCTTGCAATCTGGGGATGACCGAGGCGCTGACGCGCGCGAATCAGGCGTTCGACGGCCGGCAGGTGCCGATGGTCGAAGTTGCAAGCAAGCTCGGTATCACCCTGATCGCCAGTGCCGCGCTGTTGCAGGGGCAGCTCTCGCGTGGCCTGCCGCCATTTGTCATGAGCGCACTGGGGATGAAAACCGACGCGGATCGCGCGTTGCAATTTGTCCGCTCGACGCCGGGGATCGCGACGGCGCTCATCGGCATGAGTCGCGTCGAACATGTGCGCGCGAACCTTTCGCTCGCCGGAGTCGCTCCGGCCTCGCAAGAACAATTTTCCAAATTATTCCAGCGCGGCGAGAATGTTTAAGCACTCCCTGTCATGCCGAGCGGAGTGAGGAATCTCTCTTTTATTACTCTCAGGAACGGAGAGATTCCTCGCTTCGTTCGGAATGACAAACCGGGCGACTTTTCCTGCAGCCGTCAAAGCCGTGTGACTCAACTTCAAGCTTCCTTGGCGACCAGGTCAGGACGGCGTTCCACCAGCCAACTCGCTATGGTGCGATCGAGCTCCGGCAAGTGGCCCGCGAAGAAATGGTCTCCGCCGCTGACGATTTCCACTTTGGTGTTCGCTTTGACGTGCGCAGGAAATTGCTCGACCATGGCGCGCAGTTTGTCGGGGTGGCCGAATTGGTCGAATTCGCCGGACACGAGAAGCTTCGGCTTTTCGCAGTGATCGAGGTAGGCGAAGCCGCGGCTCCCCAGATCGCCCACAGGGAGGCCGAGACCCAGAAGTTCCGTGACCCGCGGATCGGCACACCCGGCACGCAATCCAACCCATGAGCCAAAACTGAATCCTGCGACGAGCAGAGGCACGCCGGGATACTCCGCGGCGAGAAAATCGATTGCCGCAGAGACATCGCCTTCCTCCCCCCGCCCCTCGTCGTGCTTGCCTTCGCTCAAGCCGGCACCTCGAAAATTGAAACGCAGGACCGGCAGTCCAAATCGGTGAATCGTCTTCGCGGTTTGGTAGACCACCTTGTTGTGCATGGTCCCGCCGTAGAGAGGATGCGGGTGGCACACGACCGCAGCCAGCGGCGGCCGCGCGCTATCGCCTCGCTCCGGCGATGACCAGAGGATCGCCTCGAGCTTCCCGGCGGGACCTGCGAGCATCAGGCTCCGGTGAGACAGCAAAGGCATACGGGAATCCATGTAATCACACGCGTGCGACGGGGCACAAATTTCGTTTTCGGCTTGGCAGACTTAGCGGAAACGACAACTATTTTGCTTTTTGCGCCGGATTCCCGTTGCGATTTCCGTTCCTCGATGCTAGGGTCGTTCGGACCTGGAACGCCCTCTTCCGGGGGGACGATGGCACAATCCATTGAACGCCGGACTTCCCGGCGATTTACGATGACACTTCCCTTGACCGTTCGCTCGAATGAGCCGGGCGGGAGTGAACAGCAGGGACAGACCAGAGACGTTAGTTTCCGCGGTTTGTATTTCACGATCGAGCGCGACTTTGCCCCCGGAACACCGATCGAATTCATTCTCACCTTGCCGCGCGAAATCACCATGGCCGGCGATGTCCACATCCGATGCTTCGCGGAAATTGTGCGCGTCGAGCCTCGCAACGGCCGCCGCGGCGTTGCCGCCCGAATTGACCGGTACGAATTCTTGCCCGCGGCGGTTTGATTTTCCGGAAATCCTCCTGAGCCGAAGCCTTCCCCGCTTATTCCTCCATGCTCTTTCCGTTTGGCGCCTGTTTCGCAGTAGAATTGTGGCTTCAACGCATGGCAGGGAGGGACTATGGAACTCTACGATGTGAAGTCGGCGCTCGACGAGCTCAAAGAAGATGCAGTATTGCCTCACCCCGTGCGCCTGCGGGACATGATTCTGAGGACGCAACTCGATGCCGGCGAGGCGCTCGAAATGAACCGGGAATTTCAGAGCTACCTTTCCCGGTATGGCGAGACGCAAAAGGTTGCACTCGAGATTCTGGAGAAGCTCGCCGCGAGTGCGCCCGAAAACTCCTAGGCAGCTCGGTGTTGCCGTGCGCTGCGCGGAATGAACCGCGGAACTAAAACGAACAAGGCAACGATGTAGATTTTGGGCAATTCTTTTTGACTAATGTCCCGAGAAACGATTCTGATCGATGCGGACGATACGCTCTGGGAAAACAATGTCTACTTCGAGCGGACCATCGAAGAATTTCTCACCCTGCTCGAGCCCTTCGGCTACCCGCGCGAATATGCCCGCCACATCCTGAACGAAACCGAACGCCGCAACATCCGCCAGCACGGTTACGGCGTGCGCAGTTTCGGCCGGTCGCTCGAAGAAACGTACATGAAGCTCGCGGGGCACCTGGCCGAGCGCTCGACCGTGGAAAGCATCCGCTTCCGCGTTGCGGAACTGGAGCGCACGCCGCCCAATGTCCTGGACGGCGTCGTTGACACGCTTGTTTATCTGGCGGAGCGCCACCGGCTAATTCTCTTCACCAAGGGCGAAGCCGCAGAGCAAGCCGGCAAGGTGGAGCGGTCGGGATTGCAGATGCATTTTGACGCGATCGAGATTGTCCCTGAAAAGGACGTTGCCACCTACCGCACTCTCGTGAATCGGCATCATGTGGTGAAATCCCGCGGATGGATGGTCGGCAATAGCCCTCGCAGTGACATCAATCCCGCGCTCGAAGCGGGGTTAAACGCGGTCTTCATACCTCATCGGGCCACCTGGGAGCTCGAGCACGAAGAATTGCGAAGCGGAGCGGGGCGCCTCCTAATCCTGACTCGCTTCCGCGATCTGCGCGAGCACTTTTGAGATTCCCGCCCAACGCGCAAGTGGCGCGCCACCGAAGCGTAGGTCTAGGTCATGAGTGTCTTCAGAACGTTGGGACACGGGAACGGAAAGGAATGCGAACCACAGCTTCGAGGTCGATCGGTTCGCCTTGTCTCTCTGCGGGCTGGAATTTCCACTGCGCCAAAGCCTCCATGGCATTCGCATCGAGCAGCGGGTCGACACTGTGCACTAGCTGAATGCTGTCTACGCTGCCATCCTTGCGAATAATCGCGTAGAGCACCACCTCCCCTTCGACATGCGAAGCGCGCAACTCCGGCGGATACTTCGGGTCCACTTTTCGCAGTGGAACGAGGCCGGCCAGTTCCTGGGCTTCGGGTTTGCGATAGCCCGCGGGTGGTTCTTCATTCAGCTCGGCAAAATTCAAAATCCAGCTGCCTGACGCGCTCGTGAGGTTCGGCATGTTCACGTGGAGCGTATAAACGCGCTTCGCGCCCAGAACTTTCTCCGGGGACAGTCCGAGCTTCTCAGCAGCCGCAGCCCCTCCTAACGCAGCCTCCGAGGCCGCGGAGTTTGCGCCCTCGGGCGCGACGCTCACGCGCGACATCGGCCGTGACGGCAAAGCAATACTGGCTGCGCGCGACGCCGGACCAATTCCCAGGCCTGGCACCGGGTTCGAATTCGCAGCTTTACCACCCATGATGGAGATGCCCTCCGGCCCGTGCTCTCCACCTCCCGAGCCTGCGTCGGTCACTCCACTACGCGACGCAACCGCGCCAGTGGTTCCGGGCTGGGGTCCTTCCGGTGAAATCGTGACTCGCGCAGAGAGATTGCCAGCGGGAACCACTGGCGGTGGAGCAACCGGGGCAGGGGTTGCGGACAGGGCGATGAGTGTCTCGGTCCTGTCAGCATTCCCGCTGACCTCAGGCGCGACGGCGTCCGCCGCCGTCCTTTGCGGTGCAGCACGAGGAGCAGACATGGGGTCCACCGGGAGCTGCGGCTTTGGCACGGTCCGCGAAGTGGAAGCGACCTCGATTACACCGGTCTGCTTCTCCGGATTAGAAATATCGGGTGCGGCAACGGGCGAAGCGGCGAGAGACGCAGCCGCTTTCGGCCGCAAGACCGAGAGCTCGTCCGAGGTAAGTTGCAGCTTCGGGCGCGCTGGTTCTGGGCTCGCGAGCTGCACGATGTTTGGCAGCGCCGGCAAAATCTTGGGTGGCTCCTGAGGCGCCTTGGGCTCGATCAGCGTCTGACGGGGATGCGTGGGATGCAAGGGCTCAGAAAGGATGGTCTGTCGAGGGTAGAACGCGTCCACTGTGCGCGGAGGCAGAGACTTCGGCTCCTCGCTTCTGGGCTTGGCTTCTGGCTTAGGCACCTCAGGTATGAGCAGCGGAAAGTCCTCCGCCGGACCATACCAGGTAAGCTCCTCCTGAACCGCCGTAGAGATTGCGGTCGCGGGGCGAATATTCCAAATCGGAGGGGGATGCGCGATCAGCAGCGACTGGATGGCGATCGCAGCAACGAAGGCTGCCCTGGGGAATCTCGGCTCGACCCAGCAATCCCGGAAATAAGACGCGTCATGAGGTTGGAGTGGCGGCGCTGGCCCCCGAAGCAGGACCCATAGGCTAGAGGCAAACTCCTTAAGCCTCCCAGGGCTCTCCACGGCGAGCCGCGGGGTCCTCAGCGCTCCGAACGCGAGGGCGGGTTGGCTGAAAGTCGGCGTCTCCCGCCATTGTGCAAACTCGAGCAAGCCTTTGACCCCCGGGGAATTATACGCCTGTGTGCGGAGGTGCCTGACAATCGAATTCTGGAATTCCGTCGGGCTCCAAAACTCCCCTGGACGAGGACTTCAGCCCCCAAAAGTGCGCGCCCGGCGGCAGGCGAGGAGACCGAGGTAGCTCCCGGCGCGACTTGAAGTATGGCCGCCCGGAAACGAATGGCTTGCCGTTCTCGGCCTGATTTGCCACGATAGGGGCCACTACGAACGTCCGGACGCAAATGCCACTCGCGGGCGCGGACTCCACTTTTACGCTGAACAGTTTCCGTAAAGCCTGGAGCCGTCAAATATTTGTAGCCCGGGGATTGTGAGTTGTCATGGCTACCACCCCTTCATCAGCCGCAAAAGCTCGCGGTTTCCCGCTGTGGGCAAAGATCCTCATAGGGGTGTTGGTCGTTTTGCTTCTCGTCGCGCTGGCTGTGCCCTATTTCCTGAACGTCGACCGCTATCGCGTAACGATCGCCGACGCCGTCGCCAAACAGACGGGACGGAAAGTGTCGCTCGGCCAAATCCGCGCCCGAATTTTGCCCGGCGTCGGCCTCACTGTAGATGACCTGCATATCGGCAACCCAGCCGACTTTCCGCCCGGTGACTTGGTGAGCGCCGATGAGATTCGGGTGAACGTGGCACTTGGACCCTTGCTCCATAGCGTTGTCCACGTTAACTCAGTAGATCTGGTGCACCCCAAGGTGACACTTCTCACGGACAGCAGCGGCAAAGACAACTACACCTTCTCATCCTCTGAGCCCGCCGAGAAGGCGCCACAGGCCACGGAAAGCGCACCGGCAAAATCCGGGGGCTCGGGCGGCATTTCGCTCGACGAGATCGACGCAATCAACCTGAACAACGCAGAAATCGCCGTAGGAAGCGTCGTGAAGGGCGCTGCTGCGCCCCTTTCCGACACGAAGGGGATCAACATCACCCTGCACAATTTCGCTATAAGCCCGATGCGGATGCACGATTGGAAGGCGGAGTCGAACCTATCGGCAGTGACCCTCTCCCTGAGCGGATGGAAGGCTCCGATTACTTTCCACTCGGGACAATTCACGCTGGCCGGCGGAAAACTCGACTCTCAGTTTGTCGCCGATCTCGCCACGGCCGCCGACATCAAGGGAACTGTGAACGTTCCGGACTTCGAGCACCCCGAAGTGAACTTTGAGATGAGCGCGTCGCAACTCGACGTTGACAAATTGATCGACGTGGCGGGCAGCGGCCCGAGCGGTGCGGCCGACCCGCCCAAACCAGCACCCCCGCCAGCAGGGAAGAGCGAACTCGTCGCGAGGGGACATATCAACGTCGAAAAGATCACGCAAAAGCCGTACACCGTAGGTCCAGCGAATGTTGAGATTCGTGTTTACACAGATCGCGCGGAGCTTTGGCCGATTTCCATCGGGATGTACGGCGGCACGCTGCAGCTTTCATCCCGCGTGGACCGTGTGACCGATCCGGCGCGCTTCACCGCCAACGTCGGGATTCGCAATCTCGACGTTGCCAAGCTGCTCGACGTTACTCCCGCGGCGCGCGGAAAGATGGGAGGCGCGGGCGAACTCGACCTGCAGCTTGGCGGCAATCTGGACGCGGCGTGGAAGAAAACGCTTACCGGCACAGGCAAATTCGCCGTTCGCAACGGCCATTTGCCGGGCGTCAATCTGGCGGGAGCGGCGGAATCCGCCATGAAAATGGCCGGGGTCGGCGGAGACACGCCGTTTACAGTTTTGGAAGGCGATCTGACGATCAAGGATCAGCGCGTTTCCAGCAAACAGCTCCATCTCGATTCGTCCGCCGGTATCGTCGACTTGCGCGGGAGTCTCGGTCTCGACAGCACGCTCGACTACCAAGGCACGGTGGTTGTGAATCCCGCGTCAGCCATGGGGTCAAGCGCGGTGGGCAGCATTGTCGGAGGACTGGTCGGCAGCCGCGTCGGAAAAATTACCGTGCCGTTTGCGCTTGGGGGAACCATAGAGAGCCCGAAGGTGCGACCGGGCCAAGGCGTGCCGAGCTTCGGCGCCCCAAGCACGGCGTCAGGTTCCGCGCCTTCCTCCACACCATCCAACCAGTCCATCACACCGGAAAACGCAGTGGACACGCTCAAAAGCTTATTCAATAAGAAGAAGTAATGGGAATCGGCTTCGCTGGCGCGGAAGTCGCGAGAGCTAAGCAGCGAGAGCGAGCCGGTAAAAGGTGAGCGCAGCGTCACCCTGCTCCACGACGCGGGCCAACTCCAGTTCTCCTACTTGTTCGGGCAAAACTCGTTTCCTCTGGTGCTCGACAATCACGCGCCCTCCCGGCGCGACCAGGGTCGATTCTCCCAGCGCGTCAAGGCTGGTCTCATATTCCTCGTTCGCCTCATAGGGTGGATCAAGATAAACGAACTGAGCGTGAATGCGCCGCGTCTCGAGCCGTTCGATCGCGCGCAAAACGTTCATTCCTAGAACTTCAGCCTCCGCTCCGATTCCCAGCGACTCGAGATTGCGGCGAATCAAGGTGACCGCGGACGAGTGTTCCTCAACGAAAATGACGTGGCGTGCGCCCCTGCTGAGTGCTTCGATACCAACTGCTCCAGTACCTGCATAGAGATCCACGAACGTTGTGTGCTCCACCGCCGCACCCAGGATATTGAACAGCGTCTCGCGCAACCGGTCGCCCGTCGGCCGTAGCATCTGGCCTCTCAAGCTGCGCAGCGTCCGGCTCCGGTATTTTCCTGCGATCACTCGCATCGAGAAGATCTCTGGAACCACGGATGAACTCGGATTAACACGGATAGAGACAAGACGACGAGTCTTAAGACCGCAAGATCGACGTCACAGCGAGCGCACTATCATTCTCCCGACTCTTGAACCATTACCTCTCTCCAGGTGGAATCATTCCTTCTTGGCCTTCCCAAGGCCGGCTCTTAATCTGTGTCCATCCGTGCTCATCCGTGGTTACAACGGCCCCTTTACCCAACGGAAGCGAGATGGTAGCGCCGCTGCCACTCCGCGGGAAGCCCGGCCAGCAATCGGAGCCGCGCGGCTTCCGATTCCGGCGTCTCAACCAGCGAGAGTGCCTCGCGCCGCGCAAGCTCCAGCAAGTCAAAGTCGCGAATCGGATTGGCCAGATGAAAACCCAGCTCGCCGTGCTGCCGCGTGCCGAAGAATTCGCCCGGCCCGCGCAGCTTCAAATCCGTCTCTGCGATCTCGAAACCGTTGGTTGTGCGCTCCATCGCTTCCAGACGAACACGCGCGTCGTCTCCAACATTCTTCGGGGCGATCAGAATGCATGTTCCTTTGTTGCCGCCACGTCCGATGCGTCCGCGTAACTGATGCAACTGCGAGAGGCCAAATCGATCGGCATGCTCGATGATCATCACCGTCGCATTCGGCACGTCCACGCCAACCTCGATGACCGTTGTGGCGACCAGGAGGTCGATTTCGTGCCGCCGGAATTGCTCCATGACGTCTTCTTTTTCCTCACTTTTCAGACGGCCGTGCAGCAGACCGACATGCAGGTTGGGAAAAATCTGGCTGCGAAGCCGCTCGAACTCGACGATCGCGGCCTTCAGCGAACGCTCCGATTCAGCCGACTTTGATTGCTCGATCACCGGGTACACTACGTAAGCTTGGCGGCCCGCAGCCATCTCGCGACGAAGAAAGTCCCACACGCCCGGCAATTTTGTATCGGCGGACCACCGCGTTTCGATAGGAACACGCCCCGGTGGCATCTCGTCGATCACCGAAATGTCCAGATCGCCATAGGTCGTGAGCGAGAGTGTGCGCGGGATCGGCGTGGCCGTCATCACGAGCACGTCCGGCGCGCTGCCCTTCTCCATTAGTTCCTTGCGCTGCAGCACGCCGAAGCGATGCTGCTCGTCTACGATCACGAGGCCGAGACGCGCAAATTGCATCTGCGGTTCGAGCAGCGCGTGCGTCCCCACGACAAGCTGCGCTTCTCCCGATCGCACTCGTTCCAGCGCCGCTCTTTTTTCTGCGCTTTTCATGCCGCTGATCAGTACCTCTACTCGGTATCCCGAGCGAGAGAATATCTTTCTCGCGGCGAGATAATGTTGCACGGCAAGAATTTCCGTCGGCGCCATGAGCGAGACCTGGTAGCCGTTTTCGATCACGATTGTGGCAGCTTCGAGCGCGACAATCGTCTTGCCGCTGCCGACGTCGCCTTGAAGCAAGCGGTTCATGGGGAAGCTGCGCTCGAGGTCTGCAGCGATTTCCGCGAGCGCTCGTTTCTGCGCGCTGGTCGGCTTGAAAGGCAGCACGCGCTTGAGCGCTTCGCGAATCGCCGGCTCGCGAACGCGAAATGCGATTCCCGCCTGTTGTTGAGCTGACTTTTTCCGCATCGCCACGCTCAATTGATAAAAGAAAAATTCCTCGAAGATGATCCGCTGGTGGGCCGGAGAGCGAAACGAGTTCAGCGCCTCTACCGATACGTCCGGCGGAGGGAAATGGACATACTGGATCGCTTCGCGCCGCGAAGGAAATTTGTAGCGAGAAAGGATTTCGGCTGGTAGCGGGTCGGGAAGCGAACCAGCAAATTGTTCGAGCACCAGATAAATAATCCGGCGCAGCGTGCGAGAGGTGATGGTCCCGATCGCTTCGTAGATCGGGACGATACGGCCGACTTCCGTCGAGTCCGCGTCCTCATCGCCCAGAAGCTCGTACTCCGGGTTGATCATCTCGATGCGCCCCGGACGCATCGGGTCGAGCTCAGTCTTTCCGTGAACGACGATCTGTTGCCCAGGCTTGAATTTTTTTTCGAGGTAGTGACCGTGGAAAAATTTGCAGGCGAGCGATCCGGTACCGTCCCGCACCTGCAAGTGGTAAAGCGCTCCTCGTGCGCGCGTGTAGCGGACGAGGCTGCCGCCCGAGACTTCAGCCCGAACGGTACATACTTGCCCGGGCACAATTTCCCGGATTCTCGTGAAATGGATCCGGTCTTCATAACGGAAAGGCAAGTACCCCAGCAGGTCTTCAAATGTCCGCAGGCCGCGCTGCGCGAGGAGTTCCGCGCGGCGGGGACCTACACCCTTGAGGTACATCAGCTCCGTCGTTGGAGTCGTGGGCATCGTTCGTTTATATCACTCCATACCGGAAAAGTAGGACAGGCTTCAGCCTGTCGCACTTCTGATGTGCCAGGAAATTCAAGCTGGAGAGACAAACCCGACAGGCTGAAGCCTGTCCTACCGAACGCTTGCAATCGCGAGCGTCATGGGAAAAGATGGCCTGCTTCTTCCGCGCAAGGGAGGCGCTTTTGTCGCTCGAGCGGCTCGACAGAAATGACGCCAAGGTCATTCTGACCTGGATTCTGGCCGGCGTCCTCGGCGCGGTCGTGGCGTATACCTACTTTTTCCGTGCGTTTCCCGAAGCTTCCGTAGATTTCAAGATTCCGCGCGCGCAAGCGCTCGCCGTCGCGAAGCAATTTGCAGTCGCTCAGGGCGCGCAACTGCCCGGATACGACTCCAGCATCGTTTTCGATCTGGACGACACGGCGAAAACCTACCTCGAGCGTGAAGTAGGTCTCCAGCAAGCCAATCAGATGATGGCCGCCGACGTCCACATCTGGTACTGGCAAACGCGCTTCTTCCGTCCGCTGCAAAAAGAAGAATTCGATGTTCGGGTCGATCCCGCCGGAGGAATTGTCGGCTATTTGCATGAACTTGAAGATGCGGCTCCAGGCTCGCATCTCGAGCGGGCCGCGGCGCAGGCCGTCGCGGAATCCTTTTTGCGCGACACGCTGCGCATGGATCTTCCCCGCTACGATTTTCGCGATGAGGAAGCGAACTCCACCGAGCACCCGGCGCGCCGCGACTGGAGCTTCTCGTGGGAGCGACGCGGGTTTCGCGCCAAGGATGCGCCGTATCGGCTGAACGTGACGCTGGCGGGCGACCGCGTCAGCGGCTACTCGGAATTTCTGAAGGTTCCCGAGGCGTGGAGCCTCGGCTACGAGCGGCTGCGGGCGTCTAACAACCTCTTCGAGTACATCGCGCTAATTCCATACGCATTCCTGTTAGGGGGGTGCCTGTATGTAATCGCCTCGCTCGGGCGCCGCGGCATTCTGGAGTGGCGCACCGGCCTCGCTCTGGGAGTTTTTCTGGCCGTGCTGTATTTCATCATGACGATGAATCAGTGGCCTCTAGACCGAGCCGAGTACGACACGAACTCGCCCTACTCCACCTTTTTCCTGAGTCGTGTCGGCCTCGCAGCGCTCACAAGCGTTGCGAGCGCATTGCTGGTCGTGCTCGCGGTCGTGCCGGGGGAGCCTCTGTACCGGGTCTCGCAGCCTGATAAGATCAGGCTGACTTTGGGATTGCATTTCCCCGGTATTCGCACGAAGGAATTTTTCCGCGCAAACATCATCGGAATATGCCTTGCCGCGGCCCACATCGGATACATCACTGTCTTCTACATCGTTAGCCGACAATTGGGCGCATGGGCCCCGCAGGATCTGAACTATGAAAACGTCGTCAGCACGTATCTGCCGTGGGTATACCCGCTGACCATCGGCATTTATGCAGCGACGAGCGAGGAATTTCTGTTCCGCCTGTTCGCGATTCCTTACCTGTTGCGCCTGACGAGATCGAAATTCCTGGCCGTGGTGCTCCCTGCATTTTTCTGGGGCTTTCTGCACAGCAATTACCCGCAGGAGCCAGCCTACATTCGCGGCATCGAAGTCGGACTGATCGGCATCGTCGCGGGGCTCGTCATGCTGCGGTGGGGGATCTGGGCGACGCTGACGTGGCACTACACCGTGGACGCATTTCTCATCAGCACGTCGTTGCTGCGCTCGCACGGCGCGTATCTGCGGCTCTCCGGCGCCATTGTCGGCGGTGCCGCGCTGATTCCGCTTGCCATCGCGGCAATTTCTTACATTTCACGCGGAGGATTCCTCTCAGACCCATCGCTCCTAAACAGCGTGCGTCCGCCGGGCGGCCTAGCAACGGAAGAGCCGGCCGCACCTCCCGCCGAAGCTCCTCAGTCGGCTCCTACCGAAACCCCAACGGACGCAGCCGCGACGCAAGATGTCGTGATGTCGCGGCGTGCCCTGGCCGTACTTGTCGCGTGCGGCGTGCTTGGCGCCGCGCTCATCCTTGGGGTGAAGCGGGAAGCCATCGGCGATTTCGTTCACTTCCGGATTGACGGAAGGCAAGCCATCTCGCGCGCAAACGATGTCTTGCGCCAGTACAAAATCGACCCGGCAACCTATTACCACACCGTAACGCTCGCCTACACATTCGACGGCTATACAAACGAGTATCTGCGGCAGGCCATCGGAATTCCAGCGACGAACCGCGTTTATCGCGACCAGGTTCCGTCGGCTTTCTGGGACGTCCGTTACTTCCGGGATTCGCAAAACGAAGAGTATCGGGTCATCCTGAAACCAGACGGCTCCCTGCACTCCGTGCATCACACGCTCGACGAAAAAGCCCCCGGCGCAAACCTCTCGAATGACGATGCGCAAGGTCGTGCCGAAAACTATTTGCGTGGTGAGAAGAAAGTGAATCTCGCGGATTGGAATCTCGTTGATGCACACACGGACAAAAAGCCTGCAAGGACGGACCATCTATTCGAGTGGGAACAGAAAATAGCGCTCAACGGCGCGCCGGGCCAGGACGGAGCGCACATCCGTATGCAACTGCGCGTGCAGGGCGACGAGGTTTCCGGTTATCGGATCTTTATCAAGATTCCAGAAGCATGGCGCGACGCAGAGAGCCGTACTTCAGCCGCCCAACTTGCGCAGACGTTCGGTTTGGCAATCGGAGTCGGCGCGATCATTCTCTCCATCCTGATTATTTTTCTGCGCCACTTAAGAAGCCCGGAGATCGCGCGGATTCCGTGGCGCGGACTGGCACGCTGGTCGCTGTGGGTGTTGCTCGCCGCGATCGTGCTTTTCGCGAACAGGGTGCCGGAAATGCGCGCTGGCTACCCCACGACCACGCCGCTCGCAACGTATTACGCGGAACAAGGAATCCTGTGGCTCTTCGGCCTGTCGCTCGACTACGCAGGCATTGTGCTCCTGCTGGGAATCGCATGGTATTTCGTTGACCGGAGCCTCGGCGCCGGCCGCATCCCGGCGTGGCGCGGGATCGGCGCGGCGTATTACAGAGACGGCTTTTGTATCGCCGTCTTTGGTTCGCTGGCGCTCGTGGGTCTGAATCGCCTGCCTGCGCTGTTCGCGCATTGGCCGCTGCTGCGACACACGCTGCCGGCGGCCGTGCCGGAAGGTCTTGATGCGCTGAATCCAGCATCGGGAGTATTGGGGTCAGCAATCACGTCAGGATTTGCGACGATTGGCCTCGTTGGCCTGGTGGCCGGCTTCGTTGCCGCGTACATTCGCCCGGCGTGGATGCGTGCAGGCGTTTTGATTCTCTACGCGATATTGTCCCCCACGAATGTGGCCACGCCGGGGGCGTTTTTCAGGGAAGCTGCGTTTCGCCTGCTGGTCGCTGTCGCAGTTTGGTTCGGCGTGTCGCGTCTTGTGCGGTTCAACGTGCTGGGCTACTTCCTGCTCGCCGCGACGATAACGCTGGCCTCTGGCGCGGTCGAACTTCTCGAACAGCCCAACTACTATTCCCGTGCGAACGGTTACGCGATCCTCGCGTGTGCGCTCGCCGCGCTTGCCTGGCCGCTCATCATGTGGAGGCGTCGGGTAGCACAGGCTTTTTACCCTGAGTAGTGCGAAGGGCAGGCTGTGGAGGTTGATTTCTTGGAGCGTGCAAAAGCCACAGACTGAAGTCTGTGCTACTTATCTTTCGCCAACCAGCGGCTGAGGAGATACAGTACAACTCCTGCGACGACCACGCTGATGCCGACCGCCAACTCGCTCGTTGATCCTACAAATTCCGTGCGATTGCGCGCGATCGCGGCAATCATAAGCGCCAGTGGAGGCACGCCAACCGCTACTGTTCCTGCGATGCCTCCCGGAACGCGGAACGGGCGCGCGAGTTCCGGCTCGCGAATTCGCAGCGCGACGAGCGCCCAGAATTCCAGCAGGATGCTCAGCCCAGTCAGTAGAACATCGAGGATTAGGCTGCGCTCGAAACCCAGGGGAAAGCAGATGGCCCAGAAAATCGCGCAGACGAGAATCGAAACGATTGGCGCGCCAGTGCGCGGGCTCCTCCGCGCAAACGCGCGTGGCAGGTAGCCGTCCTCCGCCATCACCAGAGGCAGGCGAGTGAACGACAACATGAGCGCCCCGAACGATCCAACGGCCCCGACAACTCCGGCGACCGCAATCGCGACGGCCAGCGTCCCTCCACCAATGATCTGGCCCATATCAACCCAGCCGCCCGTCGTCCAGCGATTCGAGTCGATCCCCGTGCGGGCGACTGCGCCCATGGGTATCAGGTAGCTCACGATCACCAGTGCGACGGCTCCAAACATCGCGCGCGAATACGTGCGCTGCGGCGCATCCACCTCGCCCGCGATGGTCGAGAGGTTGTCCCATCCCATGTAGTTCCACATCGCGATCAGCACGCCGCCGAGCAAGTCCGCGTGGCGCAGCGGCACGGGAGTTGCGCTTCCAATCCTTCCGCTTCCCACCGCCAAAACTGCCAGCGCGACGAACGGCGCTAGCAGCGCAACATTCATCCAGACTGAGCCCTCGCCCACCGAGCGAACTCCGAGCACATTCCATGCGGTGCAGATAGAGATCATCGCCAGGCCGAGAATCAGTCCTCGGTGACCCGCCACGAGGGCAGGCGCAAAGTGGCCGATATAGCTGATGAAGAGATTTGGGTACAGCGCCATTTCAAACACGCTGCCCGCGAGCGTCAGCCACGTTTCCTGGAATCCCCAGAAACGCCCCATACCGCGCCGCACCCAGATATAGAAGCCACCCTCTTCCGGGATCGCGGTCGCCAGTTCGCTTACCATCATGGCGGTAGGCAAACTCCAAAGCAGCGGCGTAATCACCAGGATCAAAAGCGTCGCAGCATAGCCGGTTTTTTGAACGATGTCCTCGAGGCCATACGGGCCGCCAGCAACCATGAAATAGGTGGCCGTGATCATCGGCACGACGGAAATCTTCGCCAACCCGCCAGTAGCACGGGATTCAGTCTGTGGGGTTTTGGCTGTGGCGCTGCTCACCGTCTTACCCTTCCGGCAAGTACGCGCGTGCAGGTTTTCGTAGCACAGACTTCAGTCTGTGGGGTTCCACCCCGTCTCCCGGACCGCACCGCCTACGACGCCTGCTCGACGGATTGGTGTTGCCAAGCACTGATGGAAATCCACAGACTGAAGTCTGTGCTACTCGAGCCTCAGGCACTCTTGCCTGCGCGGTTTTGTGAGCCGGACGTGCGCTACGATTCAACTTACGGTTGCAAAACCCACACAGGCAAGAGTGGCTGTGCTACGCTTGCCGCGATCGCCGTAGTCTAATATATTGTTTTGAATAAGTTAGAGCATTTCATCGGGAAGCGGCAAAAAGGCGTACTGCTCACCTCTTTTGCCGTTCCTGCGTCTAACTAAGAGTAAGGGTCTGAGCGCTGGGTAAAGCGCACTACGACTCGGTCTCGGCACAATGGCTGCCAACGGAATGTCAATCGCCTGGTCTGTGGACGCTTCTGGAGGTTCGGTGGAGAGTTCCAGTCCCGTCGGGGTCGCGGGGCGAAGTCTTGCCGGGTCCGACGAGCGGAGCCTCATTGAACACGCACAGGGTGGAGATCGCGAAGCGTTCGAAGAACTCGTCCATCGCTACGACCGCGACGTTTTGCGCATCGCGCTGAACATCCTGCGAAAGACGGAAGACGCGCGCGACGTCTACCAGGAAGCCTTCCTCAAAATCTATAAGAATCTCCCGCGCTTTCGTTTCGAGTGCAGTTTTTACACCTGGGTCTACCGCATTGTCACGAACGTGTGTCTTGATCAGCTGCGGCGCCGAAGCAGCCGGCCTGAAGACCAAGCGCCTGATCTTGCGTCCAAGCATACGAGCGGCGATGCTCCCGGCGATTTCTTCGACCGGCAGCGCGACTCGGGGGCGTCATCCGACCCGGAGCGCCGAATGCAAGGCCTCGAAATCGGGGAGCGAATTACCAGCGCCCTCGACCGCCTGACGCCGCGCGAGCGCATGATATTTGAGATGAAGCATTACGAGGGACTCAAGCTTCGCGTGATCGGCGAAGTGCTTGGCACGACGGAAGAAACGGTGAAAAATTCGCTGTTCCGTGCTACACGTAAGCTCCGCGCGGAACTGGAAGGACTGCTGTGAGCGACCTGCAAGAAAATAATCGGGGCCCCCGCTGCTCGGACATTGAGTCGCTCGCGATTCTCTACGTGGGCGACGAACTCGATGCCGCTGCGCGCGCTGAGTTGGAAGCGCACCTGGCTCAGTGCCCAGCTTGCGCCGATGTTGTCGCGCGAGAGGGCCGCCTCCGTCAGGCGATCGATTCGCTCGACAGGCCCGCCGATTCGCTCGACCGTTCCGGCCTTTTGCTCGCGCAGTGCCGCAGCGAGCTTGCGGAAGCGATTGACGATCAGGTAGCCCTCGCGAACCGCCCCGCGTGGCGCGCGATGATCTCGCCCGTGGCTTGGTGGACCGGGCTGCGCAACACGTTGATCTATCACCCGGCGATGAGCATGGCCGCGCTGGTAGTCGTTGGATTTTTGGCGGGCGTTCTGGGGCAACGGGTGGGGGTCGCCCCGATCGTCGTGGTTCCTCCAGGGCCGCCGACTCTTTCCGCTTCCGCGAAACAAGACAAGGCAGACAAACCCAAACTGACCGAGGAGCAATTGCGTAGCGCCGACAGCGCACACGTGGCGTGGGTGACGCCGTCCGGCTCGCGCACACCCACCGTGCAGGTTGAGCTGATGTCTCAGACGCCCATGAATCTCGTCGGCGCTCCTGACGATGTGGATATCGAGCGCGCGCTCACTTTCGTGCTCCAGAACGGCGAACGATTCGATTCGGGCGCGCGCCTCGATTCACTGGACGTCTTGCGCACGTGCGCCGACGATTATGAGGTGCGGCGCGCGTTGTGCGCCGCGGCGCGGATGGACCGCGATCCGGATGTGCGCCTGAAAGCGCTGAAAGCATTGCAGGGGTTCGAGCGCGACCCCTCGGTGCGCGGCACGCTCCTCGATGCGCTCCAGACCGACGAAAATTCCGGCGTGCGCTCCGCCGCGATTGGCCAGATCCTGGATGCGCTCCGGGCAAGAAACGAAAGCATCACGCCGGAGCCGCAAACTCTGTACGTCCTGCGCGACCGCCTGCGCAATGACCCCAGCCGTTCCGTCCGCCTGCAAAGCGCCGCCGCCCTCCGCGAACTCGGCGCCCAGTAGCCCCAGCCAGTAGCACAAGCCTGCCGGCAGTCAGGCTTTTCATCCGGCGCTGAGCGAAGGACAGCCTGTCGCCTTTTTGCAGGACATTTCAAAAAATCCCGACTGGCTGACGGAGGCTGAACATTCAGCCCTTTCCGAATCATGCGGTTTCGGAAGGCTCAACCAAATAGGGAAATCTCACGGCCGGGCGTCAATGGTCGGTTATCGGGCAAGCAAATTTTCTGATCCTCAGTGCGGCGTCACGCGATCTGCTGAACCCATTGCCTCCGCCAGGCCGGCGCCTCGACGGGATCCCCGAAATACTGTGTTTCGTGGACGACCTTGCCGTTGCGGAACTCCATAATACTCACCGTGTATGCCAGTCGCCCCTCGTACGTGATTGTGTATTCCGTGATCCAGAGGTCCCCGTTTCCGAGAATTCGCTTGACCTTGAAGCCGGACGGCTTGCCGGGATGATGACTCCGCAAGGCCTGCAAATTGCTTCGCCCGAGGATTCGCTCGCCCGACTGGGGATAATCACAAATGGCATCGTCATCGTAAATATCGTGTTCCGCGTTTGCATCGCCGACTGCCGACGCCTGCCAGTGCGCATTCAGGGCCGCACGGATTTGTTGCTCCTGCATGGACTGCTCCAGCTGCGGCTTCGCTTCCATGCTCAGCTCCCTTGTTCAGCTCCCTTGGCTTTTGGAATGAAACCCGGAACGCCGGTTTTCACCACAGGATTCAGCCTCTGTCTGGTCTGAATTCGATTGATTTCCTCAAGCGCGTCTTGCGGAAGGGGCGAGATGTCGAAATTCTCCCTCGCGCGGGCCGCGCTCCTGGGCGTGGTAAGCAAAGCCGTGCCGCGCTGCACTGCCCAAGCCAGCAGTACCTGCGCCGGCGTCTTTACAATTCGCGCGGCGATCGCCGAAATGACCGGATCTTCGAGCAGTCCAGGCTTCATCCCGTGACCTAATGGTGCAAAAGCCAAAAACACAATGCCCTTCTCCTTGCAGAATCCCAATAACTCCGTTTCCGGCAGATACGGATGTGATTCCACTTGGACCACGGCCGGCTTGATTCTCGCTGATTCATAGATGGGCTTCAGTTCGTTTAAACCGAGGTCTGAGAGTCCGATGACCCGGCACTTGCCATGGTCCACGAGACGCTCCATCGCTCTCCAGGTGTCAAGCAAAGTCACTTTGTGGTCGTAAAGGACATTGCCGTTTTGATCCCGCGGATCCTGGTCGTCCCCAGGTTGAAACGCAAAGGGAGTATGAATGAGATAGAGATCCAGATACTTGAGCCCGAGTCTGTCCAGACTCGCCTCGAACGCCGGTTCGACGCGCTCGGGCCGGTGATTGGAGTTCCACAGCTTTGTGGTAACAAAAATGTCTTCGCGCGCGATCCCTCCAGCGGTAAGTCCTGCCTGCAAAGCCCTGCCTACCTCTCGCTCGTTCCCGTACCGTTCCGCGCAATCGAAGTGCCGAAAACCGGCTTCCAGTGCGCCTCTGGTCGCAGTTATCGTCTCGGCTGCGTCGGGAATTAAGGTGCCAAAGCCGAGTGCTGGCATATGGCCAGCTCCGTGGTTGAGTGGAATTCTCGTCATCCGCAGATCAGAAGATTCAATCATGGTTACACCTCCGAGCTATTTTGCGTCCGGCATCACCGCCGGATTCAAAAGTTAGATGCCGGGTGCCGCAGACTGGGAGCCAACTTCTGATTAGCCGCCTACTCGGAAGAATGGCGTTCCCAGGGAGGAACGATTCGACTGATTCAAATGCTCAACCCTTAGGCGTTGAACTTTTGAACAGGTCAAGGCCGGACCCCGCTCCTATTCCGGCCACGATCGGCTCGACGGGCAGCGACAGCAGATCGGGCACGTCCGTCAGGTCGAGAATTCTGGAGGCCGGAGGTTGGAAGCTGGAGGCTGGAGAGGCGGCAGACATCGCGCCGCATTCCACGCCGCCGGCGTCGCGGCCAAACTGCGGCGCTTCGCGCTCCAGCATTTGCAAAATTTTGTGGTGCTCGTCGCTACGAAGCATGGCGGCTCCAGTGGAGGAGGTAGCACAGACTTCAGTCTGTTGGTTTCCATGAATACTTGGCAACGTCAATGCTTGGACCACGTTCGGTTGCAAGGTGGACGCCCAGCAACTCGAGCGAAGGCGCGAATCTCGCGTTCGCTTTTCGCGCGGCGCTGGAATTCGCGGCGGGCCTTCGCCGACACTCTTGCCCGCGCCTTGCGCGCAAGGCCCAGGTCGCACGCCAGAGCAAAACGATTGGTGCTCCAGCCGCAGCGGAAGCAGTGCGCGACGTCGGCGTTGTAGCTGACCGTGCCGCGTGAGCGTCCCGCGCATCGCGCGCAGTCGGCCCGCGTCGCCGTGCGCAGGCGGAATCCTCCGTGCGCAAGCAAGTCGCGCATCGTTCTAGAAGCTGGAGGCAAGAGGCTGGGATCAGAGGCTAGAAGTTAGAAGCTGGAAGTTAGAAGCGGAGAATTGGCGCGTTGGACCATACTTCTGCGACTCTGATTATACCACTTCAGTCAAGTTTCGTGACAAATTTCGAGGTGAGAGGTTAGACGTTACAGCTTAGAAAGAGGATTCTCCTGGCTCTAGCTACGGCCTGGAATTTCGAGGTTAATCCAGCCTCCAGCCTCTAGGAGCCGCCACCAAGCTCTAGCTAATTATTCCCGTTCGATGGTGACGTTTGAGGAAGGCACTTCGAGGCGCATCATGCGGTGGTTGGCGTCAAGGAAAACGATGATTTCGAGGTCCGGCGTGCTGACCCGCAACGCGTCGTGCTCTGTTTTCTGCATCTGCGGCGCGCCGAATGATTCCACATCAACTGTTCCCGGAACCATGTCCTGCGGGATGAGCACGGGAAACGATTGCTTGCCGCCGGCTTTCCAGTCATACAACCGCGCCAGGACTCCGTACTGGTAATAGAGGTTGTTGTCGAGCACGGCGATGCGCGGCGACCCGAACGAGAAATCCTTCCTCATCGGCGAAGCCGCTCCCAAGTCTGCCGAGCACTTTGCTGTCCCGCCCTCAAACTCGACGGAACCGGTCGCCTTTTTCTGCGCCTGTGCGGACCATTCGTAACGGAGGGGAGCGCCATCTGAAGACAGTTTGAGCTGGCCTGATGCTTTGATCTCCGCTCCGCCGGAGACGTGCGCGCTCATGGAGCCGCGCGCAAGCCACGCCTCACCCGACGGAGAGATTTCAAAATCTTCTGCGCCCACCACCTGGCCGTTTATCGTGATGCGAAGTTTTCCCTTGTCCGGAGCAAGTACTGAGGCTGCGTCTACGGGTTTCGCTGCTGAGAGCGACGGGTTGAAGCCGAAGATCACAGCTCGGTCCGGGCCTGTCGCACTTGTTGGATTGGGCGATGCGAACGTTCTGCGACCATTCAGCAATGCGGCCGTCAGGGCCGCGAAAAACACGCCCGCCGAAAACAAGAGAGCAATTCTGCGATCAAAATTCATGCCGCTGGTTCTCCAGAGCGGCTCCCGTCTTTTTGAGCGCGCGCGGAACCGCCGAAGATGCCGAGCGCCAGGATTTGTTCCACGACCCGCATGGGCTCGCCGCCGCTCTCGACACGATAGTCGGCCTGCCGGTAGTACGGCAACCGCTCCTCGTAGAGTTTACGAAAACTGGCTTCGTCGCGGAAGAGAGGCCGGTCTCCCATGAGTACACAACGCTGCAGAAGCTCTTCGGTCGAGCAATCGAGCCAAATCACAGCGGCGTTCAAGCCCCGCCTTACCGCGCCCGATTCGCGGATAAGCGCGGCGCTCCGTGGCTGCGCGAATGTTCCTCCCCCAAGCGCCAGGATGAGCCGCGTATCCCGGGCTGTCGCCGATCCAAGCACGCGGGAAAGGCAGGCGTGCTCGATGTCGCGGAATACAGGCTCGCCTTTTTGCGCGAAAATCTGGGCGACGGTGAGACTAGACTCCCGCTCGATTTCAGCGTCGAGGTCGACAAATCGCCACGCGAGTTGCGCAGCCAGCAAACGGCCAACCGTGCTCTTGCCCGAACCCATGAAACCGGTCAGGCAGACCACACGATACTCCGGGGGAGGCCCTGATGCGGGCAAGGTTGATGGGGATAGATCCTGCAAAGCGATTCGGTGTTCCGGCGGGCTCCAAGCAGAGTCCGCGGTGCGTTAGTCACGCTTCAGAATCTTGATTGTACCACTAAAGGAAGACAGCTCGACTTTCGCGTGACCTTCGTTCATTGTGCCAAACAGGCTGTGTCCGAACTTGGGGGACGGGTGTGAGCTCCCATGTGTATCCGGCTTGAACGACGCCTGGTTGACGACATTGCCTTTCAGAGAAGTCGCGTTCACGTCAAACGAATCACTGCCGGAAAAATGCACTTCGATCGTGCCGCTGAAATTCTTCATGATGTAGATGCCGCGGCTCAGGAAACTCCCGTCGAACAAAATGTTGCCGGAGGAAGTCTGCACCCGCAGGCTGTCGAGCGTCGGCTGCAGCATTTGCATGTTGCCGCTGATCGAATTCGCCTCGAGCTTGCCCGAGCAGCGTGTGCAAACGAGCGAGCCGTCGATCGTCTTCACTACCACGTAGCCATTCACGTCGGAGAGTTGGAGATTTGCTCCCACGGTATCGAAGGTCATGTCCCCGTGCACGCTCTCGACCGTTACATTGCCGGTGTCTGTGCGCACGCTGAGTTCGCTCTCAACGGGAACGCTGATTTCGAAATCCGTCTTCAGATCGTCCGCTGACGTCCAGTCCTCGGACGGAATGGTGTTCACCTCGATCCGGTTCCCAGCCTGCTCGGTCTGCACTCCCGTTCTTCCGCTCGCGTTGGTCCAGACAACCTGGACTTCATTCTTGGACCAGGCTTTCACCTGGATCCGCCCGCTCGAATTTCGGATCATGATCTTGGGCTTGTTCTGCACCGGGAAATGTTTTTCAGCGCGGTCCGCGCGCGCGGGGGAGGCGGCCAGCACAAATCCCGCCATAATCGCTCCCAGCGCGCCTGCACGTACGGTGTTATTGCAAGATGCAATCACTGCGGTCCTCCCGACAAACTGCGATTCGTAGCCGTGGCCAAAAGCTCGGCCTTCTGCTGATAGGCGCCGTACAAGTATTCCCGCGCCAACTGATTGTCCGGTTGTTCGTGTACGTCTTTTTCACACATCGCAATGAAGTTGTCAACAATCTGAAGGTTCCGGCGAATGGAATCGGTCACAGCGGTGTCCTGCCGGCGGAAACCTGGCACGGAGTCGTTGCCCACAGTGAGCATCTCTTCCTTGAAAACGCTATCCGCCGATGGAACAGCGGAAGCTTGCTGCGGAGATGATAACTGCGTATTCGCCACCGAAAGTGGGGAGCTCCATTCGAAACTTACGACCGCTGCGGCAACGAGGAGCATCGCCAGGAAGGTACCGGCAATGGCGGGGCGCTGAAAGGCAGTCCACCAAGCGCGACTCCTAAACTGCTGAGCTGGCTGAGGCTCGTGAATGAGACCTTCCGCCTCGAGTTGGTTGCGCAAGGAAACCCAAATCCGTTCCGGAGGAGCAACCCCGTCAGCGCCCAGTTCCCGGGCCAGATCGCGAATGGCGCCCAAATCCGCAGACAGAGCGCGACAAGCTTCGCACGACTCGAGGTGCGCCAGCACCGGTTCCGGCAGCGCTCCCTGGTCTTGCTCTTCCAGAATTCGTTCAAATTGATCGCACTGCATGTTCGTCATCCTTCCCAGTTCGCACTTCTCGGCGCCTAACCCTAAGGTCCTGTCCCACTCCAGCATCCGCGAGGACCATCTCGCGCTGGGTGGTCAGCCCGATCCACCCGTTTTCGCCGCCTGCCGCTCCTGTCGGGCTTGATCTCGCAGCGTTTCCTGCAACAGCTCTCTCAATCTCATGCGGGCCTTATGCAACTGCGACTTCGAATTTCCGATCGAGCAGTTCATGAGCCCGGCAATCTCGTTGTGCTCAAACCCTTGCACATCGTGCAGCACGAAAACCTGTTTATAGCCCGGAGGCAACCGCTCAATCGCACGGTCCAGGTGGACGCGGTCAATAGAGCCGGATAACAGCAGATCGGGTGCCCCGAGCTCCCGACGCGGCCCGCTCGACTCGTCCTCCGAATCGGTCGAGTCCTCCAGCGGCGTTTCCGCCAGGGTCTTCTTGCGTAGCTTCATCAACACAACATTGACTGCCAGCCGATGCAGCCATGTCGAAAATGCCGACTCTCCCCGAAAGGTTGCTATCTTGCGGAATAGCTGCAAGAAAGCGTCTTGGGTGAGATCCTCCGCTTCGGCCGTATTTCCGACCATGCGCAGGCACAAAGCGTAAACCCGCCGACTATGGAGCCGGTAGATACGCTCAAAGGCCCCAGCGTCGCCCTGTTGGGCGAGGCGTATGGCCTCAGCCTCAGTCATTTCGCTGGTTTCCGATCGTCTCGTGCGGGTCACCGTACCCGTCGGGACGCATCCACCGCTTGGGATGCTTCCCTAGCTCCTTGAGTTGCACGTATTTCGCACCCGTTGTGCCGGGTTAAAGAGGCCCCAATGGACCACCGAATCCCGAAAGGCTATTTTCTATGGAAAGTTTGCGCCCGTCTAGACCCAGGTGTACGGAGAGTTGGAACAAGGCTTATAAGCTTCTGACGGAAGACTTCCAACTCGTCAGCGGGCAGTGCACAGAAGAACGACTTTAGGATGACCGTTGTCTCCCCCATGCACGTATTCAGGTCGTAACAAAGGACTTCCAGCTCTTGCCAAGCACGGTTCAGGGCCGCAGAAGTCCCCCCGGCGATATCCGACACGATCGCGCTCGCTTCGTCCTGCAAGTCTTCGATGATCTCGTTTAGCGAGTAGAGTTTGTGGAAAAAGCGCGTCCTTTGATGGAACAAGACCTTCGCCAGCATATTGCTCATGAAGGAGATTCTCTGCGCGGTCGCCCCACGAAAATTGGCCGGTGTCAGGGGTGTGACATTCGGGAGAGTGCCAAAACTCGATCCGTGGTCCTTAATTGTGCGGATAACGTGGCACAGGCGCACAGCCAGACGCTCGAAAAGGCCCTCAAAAACAACCCCTCTTTCTCTCGCCGGTTCGAGCTGGTGTCCCTTGCAGAGGGAAAGCGCCTCGTCCAGGGTGATGCTCAGAATAACGTTGGAGAGCTCTAATTCGTTGCGCGTCGCGTCGAAGAGGTCATCCATCTCATTGGGAATCCACGCGAACCAATCCTCGCGTACAGTCCCCGAACGTCGCCCTGCGCGGTTGGCGCGCATGACTCCCAAGCACCCCCACTGAGATGGCACATGGTACCATGAAATTCATTCCATCCAGGCTTTCTTGCCAGCCCATGTTCTCAGCCGCTATACTGCCGCGTAGAACAAGAGGAGAAAATCCCCTGCTACCTTTTGATCCCGTTGATCAGTTCCTTCAGCGTCAGAAGAAGCTTGCCGAAATCCAAGCGCGGGGCCACGAAACTTATCCGCACCGGTTCGACTGGACGGCAACTCCTACGGAACTGGTCGAAAAATACGCGTCAGTTGATGCGGCTGGTCTCGAGGCTGCGAAGCCGCCGGTTCGCGTTGCAGGGCGTATCCTCACGCTGCGGCTGCACGGAAAAGCGGGCTTCGCGCACCTCTATGGCTCAGGCCAGCGCCTGCAGATTTACGTGAAGCTGGATATCGTTGGCGCCAAAGGCTTCGAGCTGTTTCAGCTAATGGATCTCGGTGACTTGGTTGGGGTTTCGGGCCACCTCTTCCGCACGAAAACAGGCGAACTGACCGTCTGGGTTACGGACTTGAAACTGCTCAGCAAGGCGCTTTTGCCCCTGCCCGAAAAATGGCATGGGCTTGCCGACGTCGAGACACGCTACCGGCAGCGCTATCTCGACCTCGTCTCCAACGAGCGGGCGCGTGGAATCTTTATCCGGCGTGCGCAGATCATGCGCGAGCTGAGACGATTTTTCGACACGCGCGGGTATATCGAAGTCGAAACGCCGATGATGCAGCCGATCGCAGGAGGCGCTACGGCGCGGCCATTTGTCACGCACCACAACACGCTCGACATCGATCTTTATCTGCGCATCGCACCGGAACTTTATCTGAAACGCCTGGTCGTCGGCGGTCTCGATCGTGTTTACGAGATCAACCGCAATTTTCGAAATGAAGGAATCTCGACGGCTCACAACCCGGAATTCACGATGCTCGAGTTTTACCAGGCTTACAGTGATTACCACGACTTGATGAACCTCAACGAAGAGCTCTTCGCGCATCTCGCCCGCGAAATAATCGGCTCGACGTCCGTGAAGTACGGCGAGCACGACATCGACTTCGCGAAGTTTCAGCGGTTGTCCATGCGCGAAGCCGTCTGCCGGTATTGGCCTGCGGGAGCTGGTGAACCTCCTACAGTCGCCGAACTCGCCGCGCCGGGAGGGCCGCGGGCTGCGGCGGAGCGTTACAGCAAGTGGTCGCAGTCGCAAGGCCACGAGCCTCTCCTGGGCTTGGCTTCCATGAAGGACGGTGAAATTACGGGACTCCTGTTTGAAAGCGTCGCCGAGCCCCAGTTGATCCAACCCACGATCCTTTACGATTTTCCGACGGAAATTTCGCCGCTCTCCAAATGCCGCACGGACGATCCGTCGCTCGTCGAGCGATTCGAGGTCTACATAGCGGGTATGGAGTTGGCCAACGCCTTCTCCGAATTGAATGATCCCATCGAGCAGGAGCGCCGCTTCCGCGAGCAGGTCGATAGCGGTGGCGAAGACGTGCCGCGAGAAGTGGACATCGACTACATTCGAGCCCTGGCGCACGGCATGCCACCCGCCGCGGGCGAAGGCATCGGGATCGACCGTCTCACCATGCTTTTCACGGATTCTCACTCCATCCGCGAAGTCATTCTGTTCCCGTTGCTGCGGCCCGAGGCTGCTGGCGAAGCCGCTGCAGCGAGCGCGTCAGAGTCGGCGGGCGGCAGGCCGGGCAATCAGAAATGAGGTTTGCCTGGCTGGTTGCGCGGCGCTACCTGCGTTCGCCCTATAAGCCTGCCGTGCTTCGGCTCGTCACGCTTTTCTCCATTATCGGAATCGCCGCCGGCGTTGCGACGCTCGTAATTGCGCTGGCGATGAACACGGGCTTCCGGCGCGCCATACAGGACCGGCTGCTCGGCGTGTCCGCGCATGTTAACCTTACGCGGCCCGGCGCCGAAGGCATCGAGGATTATCGTCCACTCGCCGAGCGGCTCAGCCGCGTTGACGGCGTCCACAGCGTAGCGCCAGCGATCTACCTGACCGTACTCCTTTCAGGGGAAGGCCATGCGCGTGGCGTGGTTGTCAAGGGGATCGATCCCGAAATCGAGCGCCGCTTCGATGACGCGCTTCGACGGATTGTTTCCGGAGCGGCGGATTTCACTCCCGACGCCAACGGGTTCGACTCCGTTATCGTTGGGCACCTCATGGCGGACGAGCTCAAGCTCCATACGGGCGGCTACGTCACACTGACCAGCCCCGAGGGGCGGCTGACTCCCTACGGGATGATGCCGCGCTCCCGGCGATTTCGAATCACTGGCGTGTTCGACTCCGGCTTCTACGATTACGACGCTAATTGGGTCTTCGCGACGCTTCCGGCGGCCCAAAACCTGGCTGGCGTCGGCGACGTAGTGAGCGTCCTCGAGTTTCGCCTGCGGGATGTAGATCGCGCCGTCGAGGCAGCCCGCGCCATCGGAGCGGCCGCCGGTTCAGGATTCACGACGACGACGTGGGAAGACGAAAATCGCGCCCTGTTCCGGGCGCTCGCCCTGGAGAAGCTCGTCACTGCGCTGTTTATTGGCCTCATTACTTTTGTCGCCGGTCTCAACATTCTCGTGGTTCTGACGATGACGGTTACCGATCGCGCCCGCGACATCGCCGTCCTGATGTCACTCGGCGCGTACCGCCCTCAGATTCGAACGATCTTTGTGCTGCAGGGCCTCGCGGTCGGCGTAATCGGTACAGCGGCCGGCCTCCTGATTGGCTACACCACGTCGTGGGCCGCTGGCGCCTATCACCTCATTCATCTCGATCCGCAGGTCTACTCAGTGCCCTTCGTGCCCTTTCAATCAAGTGCACTTGACGGTATGTGGATCGCTGCCGCGGCGCTCGCCATCAGCGTCGCCGCCACGATGATCCCCGCGCGCGCCGCCGCCCGCATCCTCCCCGTCGATATTCTGCGTTACGAGTAAGTGCAGATGCAGCGCGAACCAGAATCCCTAAGCCTCAATTCACGAACTGGCACACTATGTCTCGGAATAAATGAAGTGGAATTTGTGACATGAATTCCAGTGATTTTGGAGCGCGGGTTGCACCTATACCCGGCGTACGTTCGATCGGCGACAGCAGCGCGTTCGGAGGCCACGATGGGTTCCTCGGCTCATGCTACAATCGCCGCCGTATCAATCACTTGGGATGCCAGGCGGCGAGCGCCAAAATGAGTCAGTATCGCCATAGGCACCGGCACGCCAATAATGCGAACGACAGGGCAATAATGTGAAATTGTTTGTCCTAGGGAGTCCGGCTCGGATGCCGGAATTAAAGTCGTGATCGGAAAAAAACGCATCTAAGGTAACTAGACGGGGATGTGGTTCGGGCGCGAAAAAAAATCGGTTTTTAGCGGCCAGAGCCGCGGGCAAGAGCAACATGCCAACAGAAACGACACCCTCTTCGGCGACTCCTCACACAGGCAGCGCAACGCGCTCCGGAGCGCTGATTGAAACGCGCGATCTCTGCAAGAGTTACGGAACGGGAACTACGGAGATCGCTGTACTTTCGGGCGTAAACCTCCGCGTCGAGTCGGGCGAACTCATCGCCGTCGTCGGTCCATCTGGCGCTGGAAAAAGCACGTTGCTGCACTTGCTGGCCGCGCTAGACACGCCAACAAGCGGTACAGTATACTTCGAAGAGAAAGCGATAGATTCATTTCGAGAGAACGAGCTTGCGGACTATCGCAATCGCTCGATGGGCTTTGTTTGGCAGCGGCACCACCTGTTGGCCGACTTTACGGCGGCCGAAAACGTGGCCATGCCGCTCTTGATGCGCGGCGCAGGGTATACCGAGGCCCTAGAAGCCTCGGATCGCTGGCTTCGGGAGGTGGGTTTGGGAGCCCGAATCGGACAGCGAGCGGGAGAGTTATCTGGGGGGGAGCAACAGCGCGTGGCCATCGCGCGCGCTCTGGTCCGGCAGCCGGCCCTTTTGCTGGCCGACGAGCCCACCGGAGACCTGGACGAGCGAAATGCAACGGCTGTTTTTGAATTGATGCAGCGATTGCATCGCGACCACCGTCTCACCTCCATTCTTGCGACGCATAACACAGTTCTGGCCGGACGCGCCGACCGTGTGCTGCAGTTGGAGCACGGAACGCTCCAGCCGGTGGGGATGTAAACTAAGTATTGGGCGGACTGGTCTTCGAAGCTCAGGCTAAAGCAGCCCAGGCCGCACCCGAAGCCGGTAGTTGGCACTGAGGGAGAAACGAGTTGACCCGTGTTTGAGCGCTACACTGAAAAGGCTCGGCGCGTAATCTTTTTTGCGCGCTACGAAGCCAGCCAGTACGGTTCCCCGTACATCGAAACCGAGCACCTCCTGCTCGGCCTCATGCGCGAGGACAAGGCGCTGGCCAACCGCTTTCTCCGGTCCCACGGCTCGATCGAATCCATTCGCAAGGAAATCGAACAACGCATCACGATTCGCGAGCGCATCTCCACTTCCGTGGAGGTGCCCCTGAGCCAGGAATCCAAGCGCATCCTGAACTACGCCACCGAAGAAGCCGAGCGCCTCGGGCACCGGCACGTCGGCACAGAACATCTGCTGCTCGGAATTTTGCGCGAAGAAAAGTGCTTCGGCGCGGAAATCCTTCAGGAGCGCGGACTGCGCCTCTCCACTCTCCGCGAAGAACTGGCGCGCAGTGCGGGCGAAAAGACTCCCGCATCACGCCCCAAGGAAACATCGTTGCTCGCTGAGTTCAGCCGTGACCTGACGCAAGCGGCGCTTGAAGGTCAGCTCGACCCCCTTGTGGGTCGCGAGCGCGAACTCGAACGCGTCGTCCAGATTCTCTGCCGCCGCACCAAGAACAATCCGGTGCTGATCGGCGAGCCTGGCGTGGGAAAGACTGCGATCGTCGAGGGCCTCGCGCAGCGCATCGCGGATAGCGACGTGCCGCCGTTTCTCGCTGACAAGCGCATCTTGTCGCTCGACCTTTCACTAATCGTGGCAGGTACGAAATACCGCGGACAGTTTGAAGAGCGCCTCAAGACCATCATGAAGGAATTGATGGAGAGCCAGAACTCCATCGTGTTCATCGACGAGCTCCACACGCTCGTCGGCGCCGGTTCGGCGGAAGGCTCGCTTGACGCTGCCAATATCCTTAAGCCCGCGCTCTCACGCGGCGAAATCCAATGCATCGGCGCGACTACTCCTGGCGAATATCGCAAATCCGTCGAGAAAGACCGCTCGCTGGAGCGCCGGTTCCAGGCCGTGAAGGTCGGTGCGCCGTCCGAAGACGAAGCGATTCTGGTCCTCGAGGGAGTACGTGAGCGCTACGAAAAATTCCACGCGGTCAGCTACACAGACGAAGCCATCCGCTACGCCGTTTACCTGTCGAGCCGTTACATTCCAGACCGCTTCCTCCCAGATAAGGCCATCGACCTGATTGACGAAGCCGGTGCGCGCGTCAAGCTGCGCCAGGCGACGCTGCCCGATGAGGTGGCCGAAGTTCAGAAGCGCGTGAAGTTCATCACACACCGGATGGAAACCGCCATCGCCAATCACGAATTCGAGAAGGCGCGCTTCTACTCCGAGGAAGAACGGAAAGAAAAGGAAAATCTCCGCGCTGTGCGCGAGCGCCTGAAGCTCGACGATACAAATACCGGTATCGTCACACGCGAGGACATCGAAGAAGTCGTGGCGCGCTGGACCGGAATCGCCGTCACTTCGATCAAGGAAGACGAGCAACAGAAGCTTCTGCGCATCGAAGCGGAACTACACAAGCGCGTCATCAGCCAGGATAAGGCGATCACCGCGCTTGCCCGGGCTATTCGCCGCAGCCGCGCCGGACTGAAGGCCCCGGGACGCCCGGTGGGCTGCTTCCTGTTCCTCGGCCCAACTGGCGTCGGCAAAACGGAAGTTGCGCGCCGCCTCGCGGAATTCCTGTTCGGCAGCGAAAAATCGCTCATTCGCTTTGACATGTCTGAGTACATGGAAAAGCATTCCGTATCCAAGCTGATCGGCGCCCCTCCGGGATACGTGGGTTACGAAGAGGGCGGCCAGCTCACCGAACGCGTGCGGCGCACGCCTTATTCGGTGATCTTGCTCGATGAAATCGAGAAGGCGCACCCGGACGTGTACAACATCCTTCTCCAGGTCTTCGAAGACGGCCAGTTGACCGACGGCCTCGGCAATACTGTTGATTTCCGCAACACGATTTTGATCATGACGTCCAATCTCGGCGCTCGTCACCTGCAGAAGCGCTCCGCGATGGGCTTCCAATCCGCTTCGGAAGAGGGTAACGCCAAGAGTCTCGACGAGCTCGTGCTCGGCGAAGTGAAGCGCGTCTTCAACCCGGAATTCCTGAACCGCCTGGATGAGATTATCCTGTTCAACCCGTTGGGCGATGAAGACCTGCTCCGCATCATCGATTTGCTGGTGGGCCAGATCAACGACACCTTGATCCACCGCCAGGTCCAGATTGTATTTACGCCGGAAGCGCGCCAGTGGGTCCTCGATAAAACCTGCGGGGATCGCAGCTACGGCGCGCGGCCTTTGCGGCGAGCGTTGCAAAAGTACGTCGAAGATCCGTTGTCCGAAGCGCTGATCCAGGGGGGCCTGCAGCGCCCGGCAACGCTGGAAGTCTACGTCACGAGCGACGGGCTCGGTTTCCGACCGGTGGTCGAAGCAACCCCGGTATCCCACTAGCGAATCCTACGCGCGCAGGCCGGGCTCACCTTACCTGGCTGGGGGGAGCGTACAACCTTGTTCTGGGGGAAGCGGCCTTGAGGAGTTCCCTGGCCGCGAGAGTACATTGGTGTTTCGATGTAGAACTACGCGCGAGCATGGTGTGCCTGCTCGCTGCGCTTGTTGTGTTTCTCCCATCCGGCGCACAAGCCTCTCCTCGCGTTCAGCAGTCCACGTCCCAGACGCGTCTTGCCTCCGTCGAGGGAGGTCCCACCATCGAGCGCATCGAATTTCAGGGCAATCGCAGAATCCGCAGTGAGACGCTCCGCGCACGAATCTTTTCGCGTCCCGGAGACGCAGTGAACCCAGACGCGCTTCGCCGCGATTTTCACGCCCTCTGGAATACACAGTACTTCGAAGATATTCGCCTCGAAATTGAAGATAGCGCGGACAAACCGAACCAAAAAATCGTCATCTTCTATTTGACCGAGCGCCCGATCATCCGGCGCATCGAGTACAAGGGCAACAAATCCGTTTCTGAGTCCGATATTCTCGACCGTTTCAAGGACCGCAAGGTGGGCCTCTCGATCGAGAGCCAATTCGATCCCACGCGCATTAAGAAGGCGGAAGTGACCCTGAAAGAATTGCTCGCCGAGCACGGCCGCCAGTTTGCCACGGTCAAGCCGACCTACGAACGCCTCCCCGGGACGAATGCCGTCAAGCTGACCTTCAACATCGACGAAGGCCCCAAAGTGAAAGTCGGAAAGATCGAGATCACGGGGAACACCGCGTTCTCAGGCCGCAAAATCGTCCGCACCATGCGCAACTCCAGGCCGATCGCCATCCCACTCGGCCCCGTGCCCCCGAATTACCTTCCCATTTGGTCCAAAACGTTCGATCGTCCGAAACTGGACGAGGATTTGGAAATCGGCGTTCGCGGAATCTACCAGGACAACGGCTATTTCCAGGTGGTGGTGAAAGATCCAATCATTCAAAACGTGACAGTGACTCAAGGATATCTTCCCAAGGGTGTTCCCCTGGTCGGAGTCAAGCCAGGCCGGGCCGTGAACATCACGATTCCCATCGAGGAAGGGGAACGATTCCACATGGGCACGCTCCACGTTCGCAATGTGAACCCGGACGAGGGCTTATTTTTCAAGACTGACTATTTGGAATCCGTTTTTCCCATCAAGAAGGGCGAAATTTTCAGCGTGGCGAAAGTCCGCAAGGCCATCGAAGACTACACCAAGCTATACGGAAATTTTGGCTTCATTGACTTTACCGCAGTGCCGGACACGGAAGTGGACAACGCCACCAAGACCATCAACCTGACGTTTGCCTTCGACCAGCAGAAGCAATTTTTCGTGCGGCGTATCGAGTTCACCGGCAACACGGGGACGCGCGACAAAGTCATCCGCCGCGAGCTGCTGCTGAATGAAGGCGACATGTTCCGGAACAACTTGTGGGAACTGAGCCTCCTGCGCTTGAATCAGCTTGACTACTTTGAGCAGGTGAAGCCGGAGAACGCCGAAATCAAGCGCAACGTCAAGCAAGGGACGGTGGACATCCTCCTCAAGCTCAAGGAAAAAGGAAAACAATCCATCAGCTTGACCGGAGGCGTCAGCGGCTTCGCGGGAACCTACATCGGCCTGACCTACCAGACCAACAATTTCCTGGGACTTGGCGAAACGCTCAGCATTGGCGCAAACGTCGGCACTCTTCAGCGCAGCGCCACGTTCGGCTTCACGGAACCGTACCTTTTCGACCGGCCGATCAGCACCGGCTTCACGATCTTCGGGAGCCGCTACAACTTCGACCAGGCGCGCCAATACTCCCTTGCGTTGGGCTATCAGGTTCAACTCAATCCCAACACCGTCCAGAACTATGTGCAAAACAGCGCAGGATTCACTGTTTTCGCAAGCTACCCGGTCCGGAAGCTCGGGTTCACTCGAATCGGCCTGACGTACGGATTTACGTCCACTAGCATCACGGGATTGAGTACGGCGGCGACGGCTTTGTTTGATGTACTGCAATTCCAGCAACTGGCGGGGCCGTCTTCCCTCTCCGGCATACGCGAAAGTAAGGTGACGCCGACGCTGACGTACAACACCGTGAACAATCCGGTGAATCCCACGTCCGGCAAAAGCCTATTCGTTTCGACGTCCTTCGAAGGCGGCCCCATCGGCGGGAACGTGAACACCGTTTCAGAAATTTTCGAGGCAAAATATTTTCGCCCGAACTATCACAAGCGCAACGTCATCGCCTTGCGCGTCTTAGGGGCCTTCGAGTCGGGTTTCTCCGGCAAGGTGATTCCACCGTTCAGCAGGTTCTATCTTGGCGGGGAGGACACGCTCCGCGGCTTTGACATCCGGACGGTTTCACCGGTCGTATTTGTGCCGACGCTCACGGCGACTCCGTTCAGTTTTAGCGTCAATGGAACTCCTACTACAGTTAGCATCCCCACGTTGAGTTACCAAACTTCGTTTCCGGGAGGCGACACCCAATTCGTGGCGAATCTCGAGTACCGTATTCCCATCGCTCCTCACGTGGCCCTGTCCATTTTCGGCGACGCGGGCGCTACCGGAGCGGTTCGCCACGACCAGTTGCAACTGAACTCCACCGAGTTCACGACACTATCGAATCAGTTTTCCTCGACCGCAAATATCAGCCAAACGCTGGCATTTGAGCCCGGCACGAACTTCAAGCCGCGCACCTCGGCTGGACTAGAAGTCGTGGTGCAATTGCCGATCGTGCAGGCGCCCTTCCGGCTCTATTGGGCGTACAACTTCAATCGGATGTCCGAAGTCATCAGCGCGCCCCCGACGCTGTTTCCAGGCCCGGCGGCCACTCTCTCCGATTTGACGGACCCTTGCGTACAAACTCCCACGGGCGGTCCTAATCAGTGCCCTTGGAATATCTGGAAAGCGCAGTTTCCGGTGGGCTATTGGAACAACATCGTCGCGCCCGCTGTCGTGAATTTGTATAACAATCCGCAGCGGACGAATTTCTTCGATCCTATACGCACGCTTCGGTTCACGGTGAGCCGGACATTCTGATGGAAGTGTCGTTGCGCGGCCGTTAGGTTGCTGTTGCCCGAAGGTGCAAAACAGTCTCCGCGGAGGGAGATCTTTTCTGCTGCGGGTTATCAGGCAATTGAAGCTTGTACGAGGACAAGGTCAACCGGCGAGGACTCTTGGGAGGACAGGGATGAGGTGGTGGAAGCTTTCTTCGTTACTCGGTCTGGTGGTGGCGCTCGGCGTATCGGGTTGCGGGAAAAGCACTGCTTCGGGCGTTGCAATCGCAATCAGTACCCCTAGCGCGAGTGTGATTACGAATCAACCAGCAACATTTACCGCCACAGTGACGGGTTCCAGCAACACCACAGTGACGTGGACCCTGACTTGCGCTACCGGGGTAACGGCGGGAACTTGCGGATCGATTACACCCGCCACCACGACGGGTTCCAACCCCACAACTTATACAGCGCCGGCTACCATCCCCACCACCACATCCAACGGGACGACGACAATTGCCCCTACGGCCACGATCACGGCTACGGCGCAAGCCGACACCTCCAAAACCGCCGGCGCCACTATTACCATCATTACAGGGATCAGCATCACTCTTGCGCCGTCCACCGCAACGGTTGGCACCAACGAGCATTTCCCGTACACCGCAACTGTGAGTAATCCTGGGTGCAACCCCACGACAAATCCAACATGTAAGAACGTGACGTGGTCTCTGTCCACGACTCTCACCGGAATTGGCACCATCACGGTGCCGGACCCTAATAATCCGAATAATGCCCAATATAATGCCCCCGGCACGATTCCCACGTCGGGCAGCACCATCACAATCACTGCCACGTCCGTCGCGGATAACTCCGTTACGGCTACCGCCACGGCGACGCTCGTTACCGCCGTGACCCCAACGGTGACGTCCATAAGTCCCAACGCCACGGCGCTTGGCGCGTTCTTTCAGGACGTCTACATCACCGGAACGAATTTTATTTCGACGAACAACGTCTACATCAATGGCGCCCAGCTGGACCCCTCGAATGTGGCGGATGTTTCCACCACGGTGATCCGTGCTCGAATTCCGGACGTTCTTCTCGCGGCGCCGCCAGCCTCGAATATTCTTCAAGTCGGTGTCTCCGAACAGACAGGAGCTATTCAAACCTGCTCGAACGCGTCATTGTGCCAGATCGCAATCAGTGGCGTGCGGCCTGGATTGGTTGGACCATCGCCTGACAGTGTCTCGCAACAGTCTTCGTCGAGCGCCGCGCTTAGTTTCAAAGTGGACGGCGGCTTTTTCGGCACTTCCACAAATCCCGCGGTCACAGCGACCTACGACGGCCAGCTTCGCGCGATTCAGCCCCAGCCCAGCGGAACAACCAGCAGCACTCGGCAACTGTTCGTTACCATAGGCGGAAGTTCCAACCCAAACGATCTCGGCGTGGCCGGCCTGCACCCGGTGGCCATAAAGAGCGCCGCAGACCCGACGAAATTTGCGGTCACCAATCTAGCCGTCCAAACGGATTACGCCACCACTTCGATCTCACCCCCTGTTCCCAACCGGATTCCAGTCGGCTCGGTCCCTGCCTCCTCGGCCCCGAGCGACGTAGCCATCAATCCTGCGACCGGCATGGCCGTTGTCGCAAACACTGGGTCGAACGATGTTAGTTTGATTGACCTCACGGCTCCCACGCCCGCAGTCGTGGCGAACGTTTGCACGTTTGCGCCTAACTTGACTCCTCCCTGTCCGGCTTCTACTCCTTCCGGCCCGGCGAGCGTGTCGGTTGATTGGTTTCGAAATATCGCGTTGGTGGCGAATTCCACGTCGCAAACAATCGCCGTCGTGGATCTCAGTACGCGGTCAGTCTCCGCAGTGGTGCCGCTGCCGCCGGAGACGCCGGGAGTGAATGGCGCCCCAGGAGTGCCTGGCACGCCTGGAGCGGTCGGCATCAACCCGATCACGGGCCGCGCGTTGGTCGCCATGCAAGGCAAGAATTACGGCGTGTTGATGGATTTGAACGGGAATCCGAGCATCGTAGGCGTTGTCTCGATCAGCACCGGGGCGAAGACGCGTGTTGCTGTCGAGCCGCAGCTCAACTGGGCCGTGACGACGCCCGGAGGGAGTGGCTCGATCGGGATCGTGGACCTGAACCACCAGTCGTCCATCGCGATTGCAACTCTGTCCCGAACCAACAACACGGTTCAGGTTACGGTTCAGACGATCGCGGGCCCCCCTCTAACGGTCCACCCGGGCGACGCCGTTCAAATTACGGGGGCCTCGGACAACAGCTTCAACGGGATCTATTTCGTATCGGTAATCGGCCCCGCGAGCACGCAGTTCAGCTACAACCAGGCCGTTGGGACAGCGGCCCTGCCCGACGGAACGGCGACTGGAGGAACGGTAAACTACTCCCAACCGGTCGCGACTCGCGGGCTGACGCCTTCGGTACAAGGAATTGGGATCAACACGGAGACGCAAGAAGCAGTCATGGTCGATCCCGCGACAGGCGGCGTCGTTTCGTTTTTCAGCTTGATCGATCAAATTCCCTCATCGCTGTCCCTGCAGACAACCGGCACAACTAACAGGTTCGGTCCGACTGCCGCGGCGTTCAATCCGCTGACCAATGTGGCCGTCGCCGTCGATTCGGTTGGTCGCTTATTCGTAATGGATCCAACCGCTCCTCGCCAGTTGGACGGAGGCAATCCCTACCAGACGCTCCCCGGCCCGGTCGCCCTCGCGATCGATCCCGGCACGAACACTGCGGTGGTCGTCAACCAGACAGACAACAGCGTGAGTATCTTGAATCTGGGCCCGATTCGGCCGTTCTCGATCACGGAAACGACACCGACAACGGTCGTGACGGCCTCCTCCCTCATCGCAGGCCCAAACCCATCCGCTCAAACCCTGACGGTAATCGGCAAGGGACTTACGTGCGTGAATGGCACTCCCAGCGTGACCGTCCGTCTTGATCTCAACCCGCTGCAGACCTCCTGCTCCGGAACGGGCGATCGCCAGCTGGAGGCGATTGTGCCGCCATCTCTGCTGATGTCAGCGCACCGCTACGCGCTCGACGTCGCCGACACGAGTGGCAACGTCACCAACGCCGAGGACTTTACGGTCGAGCAAAGCATCGATGTCAGCAGCACCGCCTGCCCGGCTCCGCAACCACTGGGCGTGGCTGTCGACCCGTTGCAGGGCAATGCGGGCATCGCGGCAGTGAGTCTGTTCGGCTGCAATCAGCTGGCGCTTATCGACATGGCAAAGAGCACGGGGAAGGCAGTGAACGTCGGCTCGAATCCCATCGGAGTAGCGGTCCTCCCGCGACTGGCCCTCGCCGTCGTGGCCAACAACGGCAGCAGTAATGCATCGATTGTCGATGAATTGAAGGGAGACACAACCGCGCAGTCCCCCGTGGTAACGGGCACGAGCCCGACAGGGGCGGCCGCGGACGAAGAGACTGGTGAAGTAGCAATCGCAAACAATGTGGCCAATACGGTTTCAGTGGTGAATGCTCAAACCGGAGCAGTGCACTCGATCACCACAGGGGCGGGACCCGTCGCGGTGGGTTTCAACTACGTCAACCACCAAGTCGCCGTAGCCGACTTCGGAAGCAGCAGCCTGGCTACCGCTGACGGTTCAGCAGGCAGCACAACGGCTTTTGCGACGATTAACGCCCCAACTTCCGTCGTGTATGATCCTGTTCCAGCGGATTGCGGGTCGGGCGCCAGCAGCTCGACGCCGAACACGGTTGGTTGCTTTCTTGCGAATTCCAGCACCGACGGCCTTGTGTACATCCTTGACCCGGTCGCCGGCTTTCAGAATTCATTCCAGGTGGGCATCAACCCAACGGCGATTGCCTACAACTCGCTGACGAGCACCCTTGTCAGCACCAATACATCCAGCCACACGGTGACCGTCGCCGATTTCCTGGCTCACCAGATTCGCGCGATACTCCCCCTGCCTCCGATAGCCGCGGCGAATGTCAACCTGGCCACGAATCTTGCCATTGCGGGCGTTCCGCTGTACGCACTGGATGTTCACCGGTTTTCAAACATCGCCGTCATTGCGGACACTGCCAACGGGGCAGTGTTGTTCGTCCCCTTGCCGCGCTAGAGCCAAGTGCGGCCAACTCAGCGAACCATTGGGTGCATCGGAGCGTCTAACGGAAAGAATCGCACACACGTTGAGTCAACCGGTACGTGCGGGCTGTAGTTGTTTTTCCCTAGGCCCTGAAAGGTTACACTGACGGGCGAAGGGTCTACCGCTGAGGGGCGAAGGGTCGCCCTGAGCTTCGAAGGGTTTACGGTGACCCAGCCACGGAAGAGGGCAGCGCGCCTTGAGCGGGTGCCGGCTGTACTTGCTTGCCCTGAGCTTCGAAGGGCGGCCCGCCCAGAAAACTGAAGGATTTCCGATTGACGCGTGTGAATTTGGCTCGTTATAATCCGCGATTTGTGATTTTCCCCGAACGGGTGGCAGTGTACTTTTTCACGCTGAACGTCCCGGCCGTGCTGGAACGTCCAGCCCGGAATGCGATGCGGGCTGATTGCTTTCCTTTCCTGTCTGGCGGGCGAGTGGCAGGCTGGTGCTTACAGCCCGCCTATAAGGAGCAAGAATGAAAGTCAATTTACGTTCCACTGGATTTTTCGCTGGGTTGGCAGCTGGGTTTTTGGCAGCGCTGGCAGCGGTTGGCTCGGTTTCCGCCCCTGGGCTGCGCGCGCAAGGGTCTTCGAGCGCCGCGTCGGCGCCGGCAAAGATTGCCGTCATGAACGTGCGGAACGCGATCGTGGCCACAGCCGAAGGCAAACAGGCACAGGCGCAATTGCAGTCGCAATTCGCCCCGAAACAGAACGAATTGCAGGGTCTGCAAAAGCAGATCGAAGATCTCCAGCGCAAGATGAACGAAGGCGCGCGCACCCTGAGCGACGACGAAAAGGCCAAGATGCAGCGCGAAGGGGAGTTGTTGAGCCGCCGCTTGCAGCGTGGCAACGACGACCTGAACGAAGAACTGAACGCGGCGCAAGGTGAACTCGTCGACACCATTGGTCGCAAAATGCTCGAGGTCCTGGACCGCTACTCTCGAGAGAACGGCTACACCGTCGTTTTGGATACCTCCGCGCAAGGCAGCCCCGTCGTATACGGCTCCTCGAACTCCGATATCACCCAGGAAATCGTTCGCCTATACGACCAAGCCTACCCGGTGAAGGTCGGCACGCCTTCGTCCACTGCTCCGGCAACGCCAAAACCGTCCAGCCCAGCTCCCGCCCCGGCAAAAAAGCCGACGCCGTAACAGCGATGGCCCTGAGTGCGTACTTTCGACCCGGGCCATCAGCTTCCAGGTCTCGGCAAGGCCAAGCGGGCCACGTTCGAACGGATGCGCGCAGTTCGAAACATATTTCAAAATGTTCCACGTGGAACATTTTTGACGCGGAGTCGACTCTTCCCGACGTTACCCAGCTTTGGAATTTGAGAAAGGTGGGTACAACTTGCTTTTGTAAGAACGGCTGACTATACTGGAAATGCCTAAGCCGGACGCAGAATTCAGTGGGCGAGAGCCCACTTTTTTGTTGGGCGAAGACCGGAACGCAATTCCTCTACCCGGGAGGGGGCGGCAAGGCTGTCCGGGCGGGGAAAGGCTGGAACCGGGTGCGGGCTGTACTCACAACCCGCCGAGAGAAATGGATCTGGAGCGCATCCGTGAGGCGGCCGAGCGCGTGGCGCGGTCGGCGGGAACCGAAGTGGTCGACGTGGAATGGAAGGTCGGCCGGCAGCGGTTTCTGCGCGTCTACATTGACAAGCCGGAAGGCATCAGCCACAAGGATTGCGAGGCCGTCAGCAATCAACTGAGCGTGATCCTCGATGTGGAGGATCTGGTTCCGGGGCCGCACTATATTCTCGAGGTTAGCTCACCGGGCCTCGACCGGAAGCTCACCAAACCGGCGGAGTTTCAGCGATTCGCAGGTCGGCTCGCCAGAATCTCAACGACAGAACCGATCGAGAATCAGAAATTTTTCGAGGGCCGCCTGGCGGGGTTCGCCGACGGCAAAGTGCAGATCGAAGTGAAGGGCCGGATGATTGCCTTGCCGGTGGACGGCATTCGCAAGGCGCATCTGGTGGTCGAACTGTGAAGTGAGGGACATATGGCCAGTCTGCTTTTTCAAACTATCGAGCAGATCAGCCGGGAAAAGCACATTGAACCGGAAGTGATCGTCGCGGCCATCGAAGACGCGATGATCGTCGCCGCGCGGAAATTCTACAAGACCGAAGAGGATCTCCGCGCCAAGTTCAATCCCGATTCCGGACAAGTAGACGTGTTTGCCGTGCGGCCGGTGGTCGAGGAAGTGACCGACCCGAAGAAGGAATTTACGCTCGCGGAAGCCAAGCGGATCGATCCCAACGCCGAAGTGGGCAGCGAGGTCGTCATTCCCAAGCCGACCGACGTGCTGGGCCGCATTGCCGCGCAAACCGCCAAGCAAGTGATCATGCAAAAGGTGCGCGAGGCCGAGCGCGACACCATCTACAACGAATACAACGGCCGCGTCGGCGAACTCGTGAACTGCGTGGTGAAGCGCACCGAAGGCCCGGACGTGATCGTCGATCTGGGCCGGGCCGAAGCGCGTATGCCGAAGCGCGAACAGTCGCGCCTCGAAACGTACAACATCGGCGACCGCTTGCGCGTCGTCATCCGCGCCGTGGACCGCTCCGCGAAGGGACCGCAGGTCATCGTCTCCCGCGCCGATCCCGTGCTGGTGCAGCGGCTCTTCGAGATGGAAGTCCCTGAAATTTATGACGGCACGGTGCAGATCCGGGCCGCGGCGCGCGAAGCCGGCGAGCGCACCAAGATCGCCGTGCTCAGCCGCGACAAGGACGTTGACCCGGTCGGCGCGTGCGTGGGCATGAAGGGCATGCGCGTGCAGTCGATCATCCGTGAATTGCGCGGCGAGAAAATCGACATCATCCCCTTTTCGGAGGACATCGTCACATTCGCGCAGAAGGCACTGTCTCCGGCGAAGGTGACCCGCGTTCAGATCATCGATCCCGAAGCGCATCACCTCGAAGTGATTGTCGAGGACACGCAGCTTTCTCTCGCCATCGGCAAAAAGGGCCAGAACGTCCGCCTCGCCAGCAAGCTGATCGGCTGGAACGTGGACATCAAGAGCGAGGAAGAAAAGCGCCAGGAAATCGAGGCGCAAATGACCGCGCTGACGTCTCCCGGTACGCCACTCTCCGAACTGAAGGGCGTCGGGCCGAAGACCATCGAGAGAATTGAAACTCACGGAGTCACGACAATCGAAAAGCTCGCCGACATGACGCCGGAACAGCTCACGGAAATCCCGGGCATCGGCGAAAAAATGGTCGAGAAGATCCAGCTGGCCGTCGCAGGTTACTTCCAGTCGCTGGAAAACCCGCCGGCGGAAACGGAATCGGTCGAAGAACTGGCTGCGGAAGAAGGCGCCGAGGCCGCCGCGGAACAGGCAACTGCCGCCGAGGAAGCGGTCGAAGCCGCTGATGTTGCTGCGGAAGACCTCGAGGCCCAAGTCGAAGAGACTGGAATTGCGGCCACGGCGGACGCGGAGGGCCAGGGCGGAAACGCAACGGAAACAGAAGAGTCTAAGGAAGACTCGGAGAATAAAGGCAAGCAGTAATCCTCCCGGAGGGAAATGACGGATTCGAATCAAATCCGAATCAACGAGCTGGCACGCGAGCTTGAGGTCAAAGCGAAGGCGATCATTGACTATTTGCCTGAAGCTGGCGTAACCGAGAAAAAAACGCACTCCAGCTCGATTGAGGTCGCTGCCGCGGAAAAGGTGCGCCAGCATTTCCACGCCGTCGCGGAAGCCGAGGTGGCGGCCGAACAGAAGGCGGCTGCGGACAAGACAGCCAAAGAAGCAGCCGCAAAAGCGGCCCGAATGAAGCCGGCGGCTGTTGCTCCCCCGCCACCACCTCCAGCGGCTCTGCCGCACCCCGGTCCCGTTGCTGCTCCGAGCCGCCCTGCGGCGCCAGCCGCGGCGCTACCCTCCGAGGCGAAGCCGGCAGCAGTCGCACCAACCCCCGTTCCTGCGAAGCCTGCACCAGCTCCAGTGGCCGCGCCACCCAAGACTCCTCCTGCGCCGGGTCCGGTCCCAGTGAAACCCGTGGCGCGACCTCCAGTTCCGCCGGCGCCTGCGCACGCTCCCACTGCCGCGAAGCCGCCCGCGACTGCCCCTGCACCGGCGAGACCCGCAGCTGGCGCTACCATCGCAGCGAAGCCTGCCGCCGCAGCGCGAGCGGCCGCTCCGGCTAAGCCTGCACCGCCCAAACCCAATTGGAATCCACTGCCACCGGGTGCGCGAGTGAACCCGCCGGCGGCTCCGAGACCTTCTGCAGGCGCCAGAGCAGGCAGTCCGCAATCAAGGCTGCCGGCGCGCCCCGGGCGCCCCGGCCAGACCATTCCAGGACGTGGCGGGCAGCCGCTTCCGGAGCGAGGGGCGCCGCGGCCGGGAGGTCGTCCATCTCCCCTGCTCCCGCCGGACAAGGCTCCGCCGAAGGCCGAGCCGGGCAAGCCGATTTATGAGCGCAAACCCGCAGCGCGCGCGCGGCCGACAATAGAGAAGCGCTTTGAAGAAGGTGAGCGCAAGCTCCACCCGGTTCGCGCCCGCACGGGAGGAGTCGGCGAACGGCGCACGGCGCAAATCGAGCGCGCCCCCGCGCCTCCGCCGCGCGAGCCGCGCGCGATTACCATTACCGAAGGAGTCACGGTTCGTGATCTGGCGGAGAAACTCGATGTGCGAGCCAAGGACGTCCTGAAGATTTTGCTCGATCGAGGCGTGTTTGCCAGCATCAACCAGGCGCTCGACACGCCTACAGCCACAAGTCTCGCTGAAGCTTTCAACGGCATCGTCAACGTTATCACCTTCGAGGAAGATGTCGTCCGTGAAGTCGCGAAGGAAGAGAAGCCGGAGAATCTCGAGCCGCGCCCGCCCGTGGTGACCGTGATGGGCCACGTCGACCATGGCAAGACGAGCCTGCTGGACGCGATTCGCGAAACGGAGGTGGCCGCAGGCGAGGCTGGGGGCATCACTCAGCACATCGGCGCGTCGGTGGTTCATGTTGATGGGCGAAAAGTCGTGTTTATAGACACGCCGGGCCACGAAGCCTTCACGCGCATGAGGGCCCGCGGCGCGAAGGTCACTGACATCGTCGTGCTCGTCGTCGCTGCCGATGATGGCGTGATGCCGCAGACGCAGGAAGCCATCGATCACGCCAAGGCTGCGGGCGTACCTATCGTCGTGGCCATCAACAAAATTGACAAGCCGGAAGCTCAGCCTGAGCGTGTCAAACGCCAGCTTTCCGACCGGGGGCTTATGCCCGAGGAGTGGGGCGGCGACACTGTAATGGTGGAAGTGTCGGCGAGGCAGAAGACGAATCTCAACAAACTGCTCGAAATACTTCTCCTCGTTGCCGACCTGCGCGACCTAAAGGCCAATCCAAAATCCCCCGGCGCGGGCACAGTCCTTGAATCGCGCGTCGATCGCGGACGCGGGCCGGTGGCCACGATTTTGGTGCAAACGGGAACGCTGGATACCGGCGACGTCTTCATATGCGGCGCGGTCTACGGCAAGGTGCGCGCGATGTTCGACGACCATAGCCGGCCTGTCCGAACTGCAGGCCCTTCTACTCCTGTTGAAGTTCTCGGCCTGCAGGGCGTTCCCGAGGCGGGCGATCAATTTCAGGTAACCGACGAGGCCCGCGCACGCCACATCGTGGAGTTCCGTCAGAACAAGATTCGTGAAGCGACCCTCGCGCGCTCCGCAGGCGGCCGCATCACCCTCGACCAGTTGCACGAACAGCTCAAGGCTGGCGAAGTCAAAGAACTCCCGCTGGTCATCAAGGCAGACGTGCAGGGTTCGGTCGAAGTGCTGAGCGAAATGCTGCCGAAACTTTCGGACGATCGCGTGAAGCTGAAGATCATTCACGCCAGCATCGGAGCAGTCACAGAGAACGATGTTCTGCTCGCGTCAGCTTCGGGCGCGATTATCGTGGCGTTCAACGTGCGCCCGGACCGCAAGGCGTCCGACCTGGCGCAGCGCGAAGGCGTTGAGATTCGCCCTCACACGATTATTTACGAAGTCTCGGACGAAATTAAGAAAGCGATGACCGGGCTGCTCGAGCCCGTATTCAAGGAAACGCATCTGGGCCGTGCCGAAGTGCGCGACACGTTCCGCGTGAAGGGCGTGGGGATGATCGCGGGCTGCTACGTGCTGGACGGCATTTTGAAGCGGGATGCGGAAGTCCGCGTTCTGCGCGATGGGGTCGTCATTTACACGGGGAGGATCAGCTCGCTCCACCGTTTCAAGGACGATGTCAACGAAGTTCGCTCCGGGTTTGAGTGCGGCGCAAGCGTTTCCAACTTCAACGACGTGAAGGTGGGAGACGTTCTCGAGTGCTTCCACATGCAGAAGCTCGTGCTCGCGGAAGCGACCGCCTGAAGAGTTTCTGTGCAGCGGCGAAGGTTGAGTAGCACAGCCACTCTTGGCTGTGCGGTTTTATAGGCCGCACGCAGGCGGTCGATTCGGCTACGATTGCAAAACCCGCACAGGCAAGAGTGCCTGTGCTACCAAAAACCTGCAGGGATGAAGATGCCGATCGGTCTGCTCACCCTGGAGATTTATATCCCCGAAGCGCACTCGCTCAAAGATAAAAGGCAGGTGCTCCGAAGCCTGAAAGACAGGCTGCGTGGAAAATTCAACGTCGCTGTCGCGGAGCTGGATGGGCAGGATTCCTGGCAGCGGGCCGTGGTGGGCGTTGTGAGCCTCGCCAACAATGCCGGATACCTCGAGCAGTCTTTACGCTCAGTGCTCGAAGAATCGGAGCGGCATTTAGGCCGCGACCTGGTCAGCCACGAACTGGAAGTCCTTTGACGTTGAGCCGCGCGGAATGGCGTCCGGAGATTTTGGCCGAGTGAGAGAAAGATGACGGTTCCAGGACATCGTCACGAGCGCGTCGCCGAGGAAATCCGGCACGAAATCGGCACGATGGTGGCCGGTGAGCTGAAGGATCCTCGTATCGAGGGGCTGGTCACCATCACGGAAGTGCGGGTGACGCCGGACCTCAAGCACGCGCGCATTTTCGTCAGCGTGATGGGCAGCGAGGCCGAGCAGAGGAGCACGGTTCAGGGGCTAACAGCCGCGGCCGGGTACATTCGCCACGAGCTGACCGAGCGAATCCAGTTGCGCCGCGCGCCCGAGATTCATTTCATCCTCGATCACTCCGAGGAATACGGCCAGCGAATCGAAGATCTGCTGCGGCAAGCGAAAAAGCCTGCGCCCTGATTCAATTCAGTTTCGTGTAGCGCCCGCCCTCAGACGGGCATTTTGAGTCCGTCCGAAGCCCACTCTCGGACGAGCGCCCGCTTGATTGCGAAATGCCAACCTGAAGGTTAGCGCTACATCAGCTTGGAGCGGCGAGCGGTCGGCGCAACACTAGACCGCGTGCGAGATCGATGTCCCGAAAACCACAGGCGCCGCCACTCGATGGCGGACTGGTGATCGACAAACCGCGCGGCAAAACTTCGCACGACGTTGTTGAGTCGGTGCGCCGCATCGTAGGATTCCGTCAGATCGGCCATCTGGGCACGCTCGACCCCTTGGCGACGGGCGTTCTTGTTTTGCTGCTCGGGCGCGCAACGCGTCTCGCACAGTTTTACGCGGGCCGCCGCAAGCGCTATGAGACCACGTTCCGCTTCGGCTTCGCGACAGACACTTATGACGCGGACGGCGCTGCTCTAGGACCAGACACAGCGCCTCAGCTGGAATGCGCTGAGATCGAGCGACTGGCTGCCGAACGGGTTGGCCGTTATCCACAAATGCCGCCGCCTTTTTCCGCCAAGAAAATTCATGGGCGCCCTGCCCATGAGCTTGCACGCAAGAAAAAACCTGTGGAACTGAAGGAAGTGGAGATCGAGGTTTACGACTTCCACCTGAACGAAATTTCCGGCTCGCTCGCAAGATTTTCCATTGAATGCGCAGCAGGCACCTACATTCGTTCGCTGGCCCACGATATGGGCGCGGCGCTCGGATGCGGCGCGCACCTCGCTGAAATTGTTCGCACCGCGGTGGGAGAATTTACTCTGGACCAATCCGTGAAGCTCGAGGATCTGGAGCTCGCCTCCAAGCAAGGCGAGCTTGCACGCTATATCATTCCCCTGGAACGATTGCTGCCCGAATTGCCGAGCGTGACGATCCTGCCGATTCTCGAGCGCCGAGTGCGGCACGGCTCGAAATTCAACGTGCAAATCGCGCAGATTCAGCCGGGCCGCGCGAGCGCCGCGCAAGGTGCAACGAGCGAGCTCAACTCCGGCGATTGGAAGCCTGCGCGCTTGCGAGTTTTCAGCCAGCAGGAGCGACTGATCGCCATCGCGGAAGCCATCGTCCCGCGCACCTACCAGCCCGTGGTCGTCCTCGAAGCAGAAGCTTAATCCTGAAGCTCACCTGTCGAAAACCTTCCGGAGTCGCGACACGCCCTCTCTGAATTGCTCCTCGGGTGTGATCAAGCTGACGACTAGGAAGCCTTCCTGAGCAAAATTGAAGAAGTGGCCAGGGTGGACGAGCACGGAGGAGCGTTCGACGAGAGCCACGGCAAGGTCTTCGTCGGTTCCCGTGACGGGGACGCGCAGGATGGCGTACCAGCCGCCTTCCTGATCGAGGCGCGAGAGGCATTTTGACTCGCGCAACATGCTGTCCAGGACGCCGAGATTTGCGGTGATTCTTCGCTGCAATTGAGCCTGCAGCCCGTGACGGAGCGCAAGAAATTTCGGCAACGCGAGCTGGATCGGAGTGCTGGGCGAAAGATACGTGTCCGCGATGATCTCGAGGCGATCCAATGCGTGGCGCACCAGTTCTTCCGGGCCGCTCACCACGGTCCAAGCGAGTTTCATTTGCGGGAGCAGCGAAATTTTCGAGAGGCCGCTGAGCGTGAATGTCAGCGCTGAATTGCAAAACGCGAAAGTCCGCGCCAGGCCTTCATTCCGGCCGTTCGCGTAGTCGAGGAACACTTCATCGGCGACGATGGCCAGGTGGCGCGCTCTGCAAAGCTCGCCAAGTTCCGTCGCTTCGCGCGGCTTTACGAATGAACCCGTGGGATTATTGGGATGCACTACCAACACAGCGCGGCTGCGGGGCGTGACTGCTTCCCGCAAGGAAGCGAAATCGATTTGCCAGCCGTGATCGTAGAGCAGTGGATACGGAACCATGCGAATATCGGCGAGGTCCGCAAGGAATTCGAAGAGCGGGTAGCTTGGCACTGGGACGAGAATTTCGTCTCCCGCTTCGCAGACCAATCGAAAGATGTGGCTGTAGGCTTCGCTCGTGCCCGAGGTGAGTACGATGCGATCAGGATCGATGGAAGCGGTCGTTTCCACAAAACCCGGACGCGCGCGGTAATATTCTGCGATTGCCTCCCGCGCTTCACGGAAGCCCTTGCTCTCAGGATGGTATTCGAGGCCGCGGCGATCCGTAAGGGCCGCGAGAATCTCGGATTCCGGATATTCGAGACCGCAGGCCGTCGGATTTGAAGCGGTTAAATCCAGCAGTTCCCTGCCGGCTCGCCGGTGCTCTTCCAGTGCGCCCGTCAAGCGGTTGGCTTCGAGGCGCCAGTTGGTTCGCGAGGCAAACATTCAGTCAGTCAAAATGGATCAAGACGATTTCAGGATTCGTTCCCACGCGCATGGGCGGGCCCCACGTTCCCACGCCGCAGGAAGTATAGACCGCGAGGTCGCCGAAGCGCTGCAAGCCGTAAGCATACTGACGGTAAATGCGAGAGACGGCCAACGTCCAGGGAAAGAATTGGCCGCGATGCGTGTGTCCCGAGAGTTGCAAGGAGATGCCTGCTTCGGCCGCGAGCGGCAAGCGGTTCGGGTTGTGAACGAGCAGGATACTGGCAGTGTTTCGATCAATCGCGGCCTGGCGCAGAATCGAGCGGAATTTCCGCACATTCGAAGCGTCACGATAGTGAACGCCTACAATCTGCAATCCGTCTACGACGATTTTTTCGTTCTCGAGAACGCGAATTCCCGCTTGGCGAACCGCCGTCAGGTACTTGGTGGGATCTGTGAATTGCTCGTGGTTGCCCGTCACGAAATAAGAGCCGAGCGGAGCGTGGAAAGCGCCCCAGGGTTTTGCAAGGCGCTCCAGGTCGGCGGCCGTTCCGTCGTAGAGGTCGCCGGGAACGAACAAGACGTCCGGATGCAGCCGTGACAGTTTCTTGACGATGCGGCGGAGGAACCCGGTGTTTCGCACAGGGCCGAGGTGCAAGTCGCTGACCAGAGCAGCTGTGCGACCGCGCCAGGAGAGCGGGAGGTTGGGAAGCTTCACGCTGACGCGCACGACGCGAATCCAGGACGAATTCACGATTCCGTAAGTTCCTCCGAGAAACGCGATGCTGAAAAAAACTCCGGCAAGGACCTGCCGCTCGATGCGCAGACCAAACAGCAGAGGCGCCAGGTAGACAACCCAGCAGGCGCAAGCCGCAAGAAAAAAGTAATTCACGAATCCGAGCCAGACGGCGGCAACAGAATAAATCGCCCTCACCAGGGGGTTGAAAAACTCGTAGGCCAGGAAGGACGCAGCGACGAAACTGACCGACAGGAGAGTCATAGTGATCTGAAGAGCGCGCGCCTCAGTAGACTGCGGTTTTCCGTAGAAGAATATCCAACTTGCATACAAAAAATAGTGGATGACAAACAGTGTCGACTGCAGCACCGCTATGGCGATGGGTAGTCTCGAGCGTCTCCTAGAAGAGAGGTGAGCTGACTCGGACGGCGCGGCTTCGAGTTCAGGGGTATCCGTTTTCACCATGTCATTGGATGCAGCTGGACGGGTGCCGCGGCACAAGACGACGCGCAAAACCTCTTTTCCTCGCTCAGCCTGTGAAATCGCAAGAGAAGCTGCGGCCGCTACGCCGCGCTCACACGCACTGATGGAGAAGATTGCGAGGGTCGGTGATCTCCGGATCGGAAATCATGGTTAATGCAAAATGGCCTCGTCGGATTCAACGCGGCCATCACGAACGTGGATAATTCGGTTGGCTCGGTGCGCAATGTCGTTTTCGTGCGTGACCACGATGATCGTGTTGCCATCTCCGTGCAAGCGCGCGAACAACGCCATGATCTCATCGCCGGTTTTGGAGTCCAAATTTCCGGTTGGCTCGTCCGCGAGCACGATCGAAGGCGAATTGACGAGGGCTCGCGCAATCGCCACACGCTGGCGCTGGCCGCCGGAGAGCTCGTTCGGCTTGTGCGACATTCTTGCGCCGAGGTCGACAGCCTCAAGCGCGCGCTTGGCCCGGGCGACGCGCTCTTCCGCGGGAGTGCCGTTGTAAATCAGGGGCAATTCGACGTTGTGCAGCGCGGTAGCGCGCGGCAACAGATTGAAGGTTTGAAACACGAATCCGATTTCCTTGTTCCGAATCGCCGCCAGCTCATCGTCGTCGAGTTCGCTGACAAGGCGGCCCGCCAGCCAATATTTTCCCGCAGTAGGCGTATCGAGGCAGCCGATCAAATTCATGAGCGTCGATTTGCCCGATCCCGAGGGCCCCATGATGGCGACATACTCTCCGCGGTGGATGGTCAGATCGATTCCGCGCAAGGCGTGCAATTTTTCGTCGCCCATCTCGTACGTTTTCCACAGTCCTTCCGTCAGGATGGCTGTGCGTTGATCGACGAGGTCTTGCCGGAATGTGTCGGGCGAGGCAACTTGTTCAGGCATTCTTCAGTCGTTCTCCGGCGGGCTCCAAGTAGAGCCCGCACCCGTCTCCGGCGGGCTCCAAGGAAAGCTCGCGCCCGTTTCGGGCGGAGCCTTCCTCAATTCGTATCTTCCGGCGACTTCGGCGCAGCGTTGTCGACCTTCACGCGCGCGTCGGGCTTGAGTGTGCGCAGCGTCTTATAGCTTCCGGTGATAATCTGATCGCCTTCCTTCAGACCGCTCAGCACCTCGATATCGGTGACCCCGATGATGCCGGTTGCGACAGGCACAAACTGAGCGCGCTTGTTGCGAACGACAAAGACGCCCTGAATTTCCGGATTTTTCTCGGGTGGAGGAGCAGCGGCTCCGTCGGCTGAGGGATCGGCAGACGGCCGGCTGGCCGCCAGCGTGACCGATGCGTGCCCGCTTTGCTTGGCCGCTTCGTCGAGATCTTTCTTCGTCCGCATCGCCAGCGCCTGGAGAGGAATCGTCATTACGCTTTTCTTTTCCGCGGTTGTTATCTTGGCTGTCGAGGAAAGTCCCGGACGCAAAGCATCCGGTGGCTTCTGCAACGTCACAATCACCTTGAAATCCTTCGCCTCCTGGTTGCCGGTCGTGGACTGCGTCGAGGCGAGGCCTGAGCTTCGCAGCACTGCCTGCGTCCCTACCTCGGTCACTTTTCCGGTGTAGAATTTTCCGGGAAGCGCGTCGATGGTGACCTGGGCGTCCTGCCCTACCTTCACGCTGACGATGTCTGTTTCGTCCACCATCACTTCCGCCGTGACGATCGACATGTCGGAAATCGTCATCAGATAGCTTCCCTCAGCGTTTTGGATGCCCGGAACGACGTTTTCGCCCACGCGGACTGCGATATAGGTCACGACGCCGTTGATCGGAGCAATGTACGTCGTCTTGTTTAGGATGTCGCTCAGTCGCTTCAGCATGGCCTGAGTCTGTGTTAGCGCGGAATTTGCCTGGCCAAGTTGCGCGTGGGATTGTTCGGAAAGCGCCTGCGCCGACGCCAGGGCAGCCAGGGCGCCGTCATAGGTGGCCTTGCGACTGTCGTAGTCCTGTTTGGGAATCAGGCCTTCTTGGTACAGCAATTGGCCCCGGTCCCAATCGAGTTTTGCGTGCTCGAGGTCTGCGGCGCGCGATTTGATGTTGGCCCGCGCGGACACGTCATTCGCTTCGGCGGATTTCACTCCTGCTTCGGCGGCGGCAATGTTGGCGCGCTGAGCGTTCACGTCGGCTGCAGGCTGCACACTTTCGAGCCGCAGCAGGACATCGCCCTTCTTAACGTGGTCCCCTTCCTTGACAGCAATTTCAGTGATCTTGCCAATTCCTTCGCCGAGAACATTCGTGTAGGTGAGCGGTTTGACTTCGCCTGACGCCGTGACGACTGAGGTTAAATCCTCGACCTCTGGTGAGCCGGTCTGGACGGTGACGACGCCTTTGTTGATCTCGTAGATTGCGAGCCACGTCCCGCCAGCCACGACGGCAGCGACACCCGCCCCGAGCCAAATTTTGCGCCATCGGTTCATTTGCCTGCCGCCCTAAACTGCAGTCTCCGACTCTCTTTCCCCCGGCGCTAGCCCCTTAGTTCCTACGCAGCAGAGGTCCCAAAAATTTCCGTTCGTCGCGCGCAAACCCAGCAAATCAACCGGCGGTCCCAGCGAGCGAGTATGTTTCGAAATGCGTGCGGACAACGCGGAAAATGCTGGCCTGTGCAGGCGCCTAGAACGCGCCCTCACTCAAAGTGAATTTTACAGGCATTTCGAGCGGGAAGAAAGGAATTTAGCTTCGGCCGCATGACGGCCAGCTAATTTGCTGAACTTGATATTCCCGCCAGCGAAATTGGGGACTCGTTCGCGGACGGGATTCGATCGCCATGTCAAAGACGGCCGGGCGCTGTTCGTGCCTCTGCTACCGAGGCCATAGCACCTTGGTCAAATCCCCATCCTTCAGTCAGGCAACCCGGAGGCGGCGCTTTAGTTCTTAGTATGCACAAGTCCAGAAGGCATATACACGAAGAGGGTGAGGCTCGCGGAATGGATTCCCCGATTGACGCTTGCAGGGCCGGGGGATAGAATCAACCTTCCATACCAGGGGAGAGGTGCCTTATGAAGCGCTTGGGACGTACGTGGCTTTTGCCGATCGTATGCGGAGCGCTGTCTCTATCCTTTGGACTGCTCACCCGCGCCCAGGACCAAACCAAAGACCAAGACAATTCAAATACAAAACAGCAGGATACGGGGAAGAAAAAGGGCGATAACGGCAAGAACGCCCAAAACCTGAAGAAGCGCCTAAAAGAACTCGACACGCCTTACAAGAAGTGGCTGGAAGAGGAAGTTCCGTATATCATTACCGACGACGAGCGCAGGACCTTCCTCCAATTGCAGACCAACGAGGAGCGCGAGCAATTCATCGAGGCGTTTTGGCAAAGGCGCGATCCGACTCCGGATACGGTCGAGAACGAGTTCAAAGAGGAGCACTACCGCCGAATCGCTTACGCTAACGAGCGGTTCTCATCCGGCATTCCGGGCTGGAGAACGGATCGCGGCAGGATGTACATCATGTGGGGCCCTCCGGACGAACTCGAATCCCACACCCAGGGTGAAATGTATAATCGCCCGATGTCCGAAGGCGGCGGGCAAACGAGCACATATGCCTACGAAGATTGGACTTATCACTACATGGAGGGGATCGGCTCGAACATTACGATAGAATTCGTAGATCCTACAGGCACCGGTGAATTTCATATCACCATGGATCCCGGTGAGAAGGACGCGTTGGCCAAGATTCCAGGCGGGGGGGACAGTATGCTCGAATCTCTGGGCATGTCTAGCAGGTCGGCGCGCTTCACGCGGACAGACGGCTCCACAGCGCCGCTCGGACCGGCTGGCACGAGCGCTCTGGACAGCCAGAACGAGTTCACACGACTGGAGCAATACGCCAAGGTGCAGGCTCCGCCTCCGGTCAAATTCAAGGACCTCGAAGAGGTGGTCAGCTCCCGCATTCTCCGCAATCAGATCAACTTCGAGTACCGCTTTGATTTCATGCGAATCACGGGCGACACAGTTCTGGTACCGGTAACAGTACAGATTCAGAACAAGCAAATGACCTTCCGCGATCGCGAAGGGGTACAATCCGCGACGCTGAATCTGTTTGGACGAATCACCACGCTGACCGGGCGCATTGTTCAAACATTCGAGGATGTGATTAATCGTGACTTCCCGGATTCACTGCTGGAGCCATCGCTGAAGGCCTACTCGATTTACCAGAAGGCTGTACCCCTTCGTCCCGGGCTGTACAAACTCGACTTGGTAATTAAGGACGTCAACAGCGGCAACATGGGTGTTGTGGATACACGCTTGGCGGTCTCTCCGATCCCGGACGACAAGCTCGATGCCAGCTCGTTAATTCTGGCCGATCAGATGGAGCCGGTTTCTTCCAAAGATGTCGGGGTAGGCCAGTTCGTCCTTGGCTCGACCAAGGTTCGTCCCAAGCTCGACGCGGAGTTCCACGCCGACCAGCCGCTGGGCGTCTACATGCAGTTCTACAACCTGAAGGTGGACGATACGACGCACAAGAACAACGTCTCCCTGGACTTCAAGGTAACGCAAGGGGATCAGACCGTTTCGCACGATGTAAAAACCGGCGAGGAATTAAAGCAGAACGGCGAGCAGCTCACCTTTGAACAGGTGATCGCGCCGAAGTCTTTGTCACCCGGTAAGTACAAACTGGCAGTGCAGGCCACCGATCTTCTCACCAATCAGTCGGTTTCGCGGACGGCGGATTTCACGATCACGCCGCCTGTGGCCGGCAAAAATGTGGCCCAAAACGGAGCCACGGGAAGGTAACCAGTCCCTATGAAGTCGATCTATCGAACCCTGGGCTGGGTCATGGTGGTAACGCTCTCGTTGGCCGTTTCGGCGGCGGCGAAGGACGGCTATGGCACGATCTCCGGTATCGTCCTGGATCCTTCCGGCACGCCGCAAATGGGCGCCAGCGTCTGGCTGATGTCCGAAGATATGGGCGGCCGCACCGTTGCGCAGCTCCTCTCCAATCAGCATGGCGCGTTTTTCACGGGCCGCCTCAAGCCGGGGAGCTACTCCGTGCGCGTCTCCCTTACGGGATTCTTGCCGGCGGTAGAGCGTCACGTTGCGGTCGTGTCGAACTTGACGACTCTGCTGCGCGTGCAGGTCGATTCTGTCTTCTCCTCCTTGGACACGTTGCGCAAGAAGTCCGACACCCCTGCGGAACCGGACGATTGGAAATGGGTGCTGCGATCGTCAGTCGCAACCCGCCCAATTTTGCAGTGGGTTGACATGGATGCCTCGTCTGCAGCGAATGGTCTGAGCGAGGAGATTCCCGCCCCTCAGCGCCCGCGAGGGTTGGTGCAGCTGACAAATGGGGCATTGCGGCCCGGCTCTGCGGCGAACATTCCAGGCGCGCCCGCGACCGCAGTGTCGTATGACCAGCGACTTGGCGCCTTAGGCCGCGTGTTGCTGGCGGGGCAGATGAGTTACGACAGGGGCGCGTCCGGCACATTCGCGAGCGTTTGGCTGCCTTCTGGAAATTCCGAGATTGGCCCGCAAACGACATTCGTCTGGCGGCAGTCAAGGCTCGGGTCTGATGGAATCGAGTTTCAGGGCATGCGCCTGGATCACACCGAACGGCTGAGCCTAGGCGACCGGGTTTCACTCGACGCAGGCGCGGAGTACGTGCGCGCTGGAATCGTTACTTCTGTTTCGGCCCTGCGTCCGCATGCGATTCTGAACACAAATATCGCCCCTAGCTTGGTAGCTTCGGTCATCGTTGCGGCGAACCCTCCGTCAGCACAGTGGGGGCAGACCGGTGAACTGGAATCTACGATCGAGGAACTGGACAGCCTGCCTGTCGTCCTGTTGCGCAACGGCAATCCAGTCCTTGAGGGCGGTTGGCACGAGGAGTTTTCAGTTAAACGGAAGATGACGTCGAGGTCGAGCCTGGAGGTTGCCGCATTCCACGACTCGGCGCGGCACCAGCCAATTTTCGGTTCGGGCCCAACGGCAGACCCCGAGTTCGTCCAAGACGCGTTTTCGACCGCGTTTCTATACGATGGCGGCAACACCAGTTCCTGGGGCTCCCGCCTAGCGTACCGCCAGAAGCTTTCGGATACCGTCGAAGTAGCCGCAATCTATGCTTCTGCCGGCGCTCTCACCCCTGAGGGCGAACTCACCACTACGGCATCCAACTTGCGTGACAGCTTTATGACCCGCAGCCATCAAAGCCTTGCGGGCCGGGTCTCGGGGAAGATCCCGCGGGCGGGTACTCAGTTCTCGGCGAGCTACAAGTGGGTATCCGGAAGCACGCTATCCCGGATCGACGAGTTCGGCGAGACCGCCTACCAAACCGATCCTAATTTGCATCTTTCGATTCGCCAACCCCTGCCAGGATTGAGCGGGCGTTGGGAAGCGATGGCAGATTTCAGCAATCTTTTGGCTCAAGGATATGTGCCAGTGAGCGGGCAAGATTCTCGGATCATGCTCGCGCCGGTTTTGCGGTCGTTTCGGGGTGGAGTTAGCTTCCAGTTTTAGGGGTTTCGTCAGTCTGAGTGGTATTGAAAACAATAGACCGCCTTCCATAAACTGGAGGCTTGGAAGTAACGTTCCCCTTCCCTCGTTCGATCCGCAGGTATACGATTGAATTTCATAGAGTTGTCGGTTTGCGATAACTTATATAATTTGGAAGCTAGCTTGCTACCTTTGTCAGATTAGATTTGGTCGAGGCCTCAGGTGAGCGCTCCAGTCAACGATAACCTCTGGATTCGATTGGGAGCGGCGGTTCTCGCCATTACAACCCTGGCCGCTATCGTCTTTGCCGTCATTAATTTCCAACAACGTACCATGTTCGCGTCGCCGGACGATGGGGTAGTATGGCTCGATCACGCGCCTGCCGGAGTCGTTGCTTCTCATGTGACCCCGAATTCGCCCGCTGCGAGCGCTGGCATACACACGAACGACATTGTCCTGGCCATCAACGATGTACCGGTTCACACCTCGATTGATGTCACCAAGCGTCTGTGGAGAGCCGGGCTTTGGTCTCTCGCGCACTACAAGATCGATCGCGGTGGAAAGGAATTTGAAGTTCAGCTGGTTGTCCAGCCTGCCGAGCGGCCTGCTTCCGTTGAGAACTATCTGCGTGTTGTGGGCATTCTGTATCTTTTCATCGGCCTGTTCATTTTTGCCCGGCGGTGGAATGCAACACGCGCGGTTCATTTTTACATTTTTTGTCTGACTTCTTTCGTTCTCTACTCCTTCCAGTTCACGGGCAAGCTGAGCACGTTTGACTGGGAAATTTACTGGGCTGCAATCGTTGCCAGACTGCTGCAGCCAGCACTGTTACTGCATTTCTCCCTGGTGTTCCCAGAGCGCCGCCCCGCTCGCAAGTGGAGCGGGACTATACTCGCAGCAATTTACGGCGTCCCGGGCATTCTTCTTGCGCTGCGCCTACTTGTTGGACTTCGCGAACTGGGATTTACGCCCTCCGTTGACGCGCGCAGGCTGCTCGACCGCTTCGATTTGATATACCTCGGAATCTATTTCCTACTAGCCGCGATCGTGTTTGTAAGCAGTTATCGGCGGGCGTCGTCCGGGATTTTGCGGCAGCAGTTGAAATGGGTAACCGGCGGGGCCCTTGCCGGCATTCTGCCATTCCTCTTCTTTTACGTTGTGCCTTATTCCCTTGGAATGGTTCCCCGGCCGTGGATGAATTTCTCCACGCTCTCCTTGGTGCTCATCCCGCTCTGCTTTGCGTATGCCATCATCCGTTACCGGCTGATGGATGTGGACATCATCTTCAAGCGAGGTCTCGCTTACACGGCCGCGAGCGCCGGCGTAGTGGCCGTTTATATCGCAATCGTGGCGCTGATTGGCGCGCTGTTCCACACCGCGTGGCCTTCGGGGATGGTGGGCGGCGTGATCGCGATTCTCGTGGCTGCGTTCTTGTTCCAGCCGTTCCGCGACTGGATTCAAGCCCGTCTGGATCGCTTTTTCTACCGCGACCGCCTGAATTATCGCCGTACGCTCATTGAGTTTGGCCGCACGCTCACGTCGGAAGTGCGCCTCGATCCGATGCTGACATCAGTGATGGACCGCATTTCCCAGGCTTTGCTGGTGGACCGCCTGGCAGTCTTTACCGAGGACGAGAGCCATCCCGGCACTTACCGTCTCGCGCGGTCCGTCGGTGTGCGCTACGCCGGTCCGCTCGACCTGAGTTTCCTGGACGCTACCGCGTTGCCGTTTGCGCAGCGCATTCTGTTTTACGAATCGGCGCGAGCTGCGCGGGAGTCTTCGCCTTCCGTGCGCCAGACGCTCGAGCAGCTCGACTTGAATTATTTCATTCCCTGCCAGATTCGCGAACACTCGATCGCGGTGCTCGGCGTGGGGAAAACTGTGGATGGCGACTTCTTGTCGAGCGAAGACGTCGAGCTGCTGGTTACCATCGCCGGCTATTTGGCCATTGCTCTGGATAATTCCCAGTTGTACAGCTCGCTGGAGCAGAAGGCTGCGCAGATCGAACGGCTCAAGGATTTCTCGGAAAATATTGTTGAGTCCATGAATGTCGGCGTCCTCGCGGTGGACTTCGGCGGCGCCGTGGAATCCTGGAATACGCAACTCGAACGCATGATTGGCGTGCCGCGCCAGGAGGCCGTCGGGCGCAAGCTCGAAGACGTCCTTCCCGCCGACTTGTTCGCGGAAATTGCGGCGCGCTCCAGCGAGGAACGCGTCTCCAGCCTTTACAAGTTCCACATGCGGAACCGCAGCGGTCAAAACCTCGTCGTTAACGTTTCGATCGCGCCGCTGCTCGGCAAATCGGGAGACCGGATCGGCCGGCTGATCCTCTTCGACGAGGTCACGCAGAGGATGCACCTCGAGGAGCAAGTCTTTCAGAACGAGAAACTCACCTCCCTTGGTTTACTGGCCGCTGGCGTTGCCCACGAGGTGAACACACCGCTTGCCGTAATCTCGAATTACATTCAGATGCTGGCCAAACAGCTTCCCAGCGGGGATCCTAGGCACCAAATCATCGAGAAAGTGGTCAAACAGACCTTCCGCGCCAGCGAGATTGTCAATAACCTGCTGAATTTTTCGCGCACAGGAGCGACCGATTTTGCCGAAGTAGACCTGAACGCGGTGGTGGACGAGGCGCTGACTCTGGTGGCCCATCCGTTCCGAACAGCGCAGGTAGAGGTAAAGCGGAATCTTCAGCACGAATTGCCGCCCGTCCTGGGCTCGACCAACAAGCTGCAGCAGGTCTTTCTGAATCTTTTCCTGAACGCGCGCGACGCCATGCCGTCCGGCGGAATGGTCGAGATTCGGACAGCGGCTCACAATGGATCAGTGGAAGTAGAAATCACCGACACGGGTTCAGGAATCCCCCGCGAAAGCTTGAATCGAATCTTCGATCCCTTCTTCACCACAAAGGGCTCGGGACGCGGTACCGGCCTGGGACTCTCCGTAAGCTACGGCATCGTCAAGGAGCACGCCGGGAAAGTGGACGTGCGCTCGACGCCAGGCAAGGGTACCTCGTTCCGATTGGAATTCCCGGCAGCGCGGAAAGCGGTTCATGTCTAAGGGTTCCATCCTAATTGTCGACGACGAAACTGAAATTCGAGAAGGCCTGGAGTTGCTCCTCAAAACCGAAGGCTACTCGACCTCGAGCGCCGGAACGGGCGAGGCTGGGCTTGCCATGCTCGAGGAGAAGCCGTTCGATCTGCTCCTGCTGGACGTAAGCCTGCCCGGGCGAAACGGACTCGATCTTCTGCGCGAGATCAGACGGCGCGACAACAATCTTGCTGTCGTTTTGATCACGGCTTATGGATCGATTGATATGGCGCGAGCCGCTTTCAAGAGCGGCGCGCAGGACTACATCACCAAGCCCTGGTCCAACGATGAGTTGGTCATCCAGGTCGCGCAGGCCGTCGAGGGGCGGCGCCTGCGCGAGGAAAACGTACAGCTCAAGCGCGCGCTGAAAGAGCGGTACAACTTTCCCAACATTATCGGCAAGAGCGAGAAGATGCTCGCTGTGCTCGATCTGGTCGGCCAGGTCGCTCCTTCGCGCTCGACCGTGCTGATTCACGGCGAAAGCGGAACAGGCAAGGAGCTGATTGCAAAGGCCATTCATTCCGCGTCGCCACGCGCCGATAAGCCATTTGTCCCTATCAACACGGGATCCATCCCCGTGGACTTGCTCGAATCGCAACTATTCGGCCACGTGAAAGGCGCGTTTACGAGCGCAATCGCTTCCAAGAAGGGATTATTTGAAGTCGCCGATCAAGGAACGATTTTCTTCGACGAAATTTCCACGATCGGGCCAGAGACTCAGGCGAAACTGTTACGCGTCATCCAGGAGCGCGAATTCATGCGCCTGGGCGGCACGGAGACGATCAAGGTCGATGTGCGTATCCTCGCTGCCTGCAATGTGCAGCTCCTTCAGCTCGTTCGCGAAGGCCGTTTTCGCGAAGACCTCTACCATCGCTTGAACGTGATCGCGATTCCGCTGCCGCCGCTTCGGGCGCGCAAGGAAGACGTTCCGCTTTTGCTCGACCATTTCCTGAAGAAATTTGCGGACGAAAATGGCCGCCCGGTCGGCCACTTTTCCCCGTCAGCCCTACGGTTGCTTGTTGACTACGATTGGCCTGGAAATGTGCGCGAGTTGGAAAATGTGGTCGAGCGCGCCGTGGTCCTTTCGTCGCAGGAATTACTGGACGTCGATCTGCTGCCGGAAAGCGTGAGGACGAAGGATGTCGCGGGCGGAGTTCGTTTGCAGCTTACGGAGCTTGCGCCACCGCTCCCGGGCGAGCCCGGCTCACGTACCGGCGCCGACAGTTCAAAAACCTCGCTGTTTCAAATTATGGATGGAATCGAGCGCCGCGTGATCTGTGAGATGCTCGAACGGACGGGATGGAATCAAACCGAAGCCGCTGAACGATTCGACATTCCGCTCTCCACGCTGAATCAAAAGATCAAGCGTCTCGGCATTGACGTGCGCCGCCGCGGGCTTGCACGTGACGCCGAGTCTTCTGCATCAGCCTCAGGTAAGTAGCTATCTCCTTTAACTTTTTCTAATATCGCGGACCACGGCGTCCTTGAGGTCGACGCCGTCCAGTTTGACGTCCGTCAGGTCGATTTCGCGGAAGCTGGCGAGCGCCAGGTCAGAACCCGAAAAATCCGCGCCGCGAAGGTTGGCTTGCCGGAGGACGGTGCCGCGCAGGATCGTCTTGTGAAGTTTTGCCGAGCGCAAATCGCCCCGGAAAAGCTCCGTGCCACTCAAATTTGCCTCGCTCAGATCGGCGCCTTGCAGTGACGTTTCCGTAAAATCGCAGTTTCGCAGATCGGCGCGGCGAAGGTCGGCGCGGCTCAAATCTGCGTGACTGAGCTTCGCCCAGCGCAGATCGGCGCTGCGCAAATTGCAACCCGTCAAGTTGGCTCCGGTTAGATCGCGCTTTTTCAGGTCCTGCCGGGACAGATCGGCGCCTGAAAGGTCGGCGCGCTCGCCACCTGGCTGGCCCTTGTGAAACTTTTCGTGCGCGTCCAGGATGTCGCGGAGCTTTTTGCCTTTGTGTCGAATGGGTCCGCCTTCCTTGCTTCGTGGGAGTGAAAGCCCGATAAATTCGTTTACTCCTATATTTTACAGAAATCAGCAGGCCGCGCAAACGGTGGAGCGGCGGTAACAGCTCTCTCGCGGCGTCCTTGCCCGCACAAACCTGTGATAAGTTGGACGGGTAGAGCGCAGAATACGCGCGCCGCCCGAAGATATGGCACTGGTTGAAACATTCAAGGTTCGCGCGCGTGCGCGGCCACAGCGCATCGTGTTACCCGAGGGAGAGGATCCGCGCATCGTTGCCGCAGCAGCGGCGATCACGCGAGAGGGTTTCGCGAAAATCATGCTGCTCGGCCGGAAGCATGTTATTGAGTCGGTCGCGACGGACCTGCGGGTTACGCTCGACGGTGTCACGGTTGTCGATGCGGCGGCAAGTGCGCGCCTTGATGCGTACGCCCGGGTTTATCATGAGCGCAGGCGTGCGCGCGGAGCTTCGGTCGACGAAGCCCTCGACTTCGCGCGGCGCCCGCTGTATTTCGCGGCGCTCGCCGTTGCCGCGGGAGATGCGGACGGCTCGGTAGGAGGCGCAGCCAACACGACGGCGGAAACTGTGCGCGCTGCGATGCACTCGATCGGATTAGCACCGGATGCGAGGCTGGTTTCCAGCTTCTTCGTCATGGTCGTTCAGGAGCGCCCAGGTTTGAGTCTGGGAGCTTCTCGAGCGATACTTTTCGCCGATTGCGCCGTGCTTCCCGATCCTCACCCGGAAGAACTCGCGGAAATTGCGCGCGCTACTGCGGAAAATGCTCGCGCGCTGTTGGATGCCGAGCCGCGTGTCGCTCTGTTGTCATTCTCCACGAAAGGGTCGGCCAACCATCCACGGGTTGAAAAAGTGAGAGAGACCCTTCGCATCCTGAAAGCGCGCGCGCCAGACCTCGCAGTCGATGGCGAACTCCAAGCCGACGCAGCGCTTGTCGCGAATGTAGCCAGGTCAAAGGCGCCAGGCTCGCCCGTCGCCGGTCAAGCGAACGTGCTGATCTTTCCTGATCTCGATTCCGGTAACATCGCGTACAAGCTGGTCGAGAGATTGGGCGGAGCGCAGGCGCTCGGCCCAATTCTGCAGGGTCTGGACCGGCCCGCCAACGATCTTTCGCGCGGATGCTCCGCCGAGGATGTGGCCAGCGTCGTCGCGATCACGGCACTGCAGGCCATCGCGCGGCAGGAGAAATTCGTGGGAACCACAGACGCACGCGATTGGAACCACGGATGAACACGAATAAACACGGATAAAAGAAAGAAGAAGCTCCAGTCTCGATTGTGGAAGCGGAACTATGCACAGGCGAAGACCTCATAAAAAAAGCTGTCTGGTTCTATCTCTTAGGTTTTTATCCGTGTTGATCTGTGTTCATCCGTGGTTCCATTCCGCGCGAGCGTTCGCGCAAGAGGCATCCGATCAGGAAGTTGCGGTGAATCTGGCTGAGGGGCGCGTCATCGTGCTGGCCGCAAAGGACGGAATCATTCTGGCGACCATGGATACCCGCGGCGAGCCTGACGCGAAACCTCCCGCGATCGCAATTCTTTCCGCAGAACGCATGGGCGTGATGCTTGGCGCGGTCGAGTGGCTGCGACCCGATTCCGGCGACAAACCCATACGGCTCGACAAGGAATTCCACGCCCTAGCCGCAGCCGCTCTCAATACCGCAGGCCAGCCACGCGATCCGGAGGGTGCTGCGAGCGACATCGAATCGATCGGCATTGCGGTGCTCGAGCGCCTTCGCCAAGTCGCAGGACTCTTGCATCACAAAATCAGCCTCGGGGAAGATGAACCCGTGCTGCGGATCGTTCTTGCCGGTAATCAGCGCGACTATGGACCCGAGGCGTGGACGATCGACTACTTCATTCACCAGGATGCTCTCGGCAACGGTTTCTGGAGGACGCGAGTGCAGCGTCCGAGCTACTACCAGCTGTATCCACCCGAAAAGGGGAAACCACACACTCTGGTTGAGGCTCGGTATCCACCTGAAAATCGCGCAAAAGATGCGCCGGAGTTGCTCGATTTGTTGCAACAGAATGATCCGCGCCTGGCGACGATCCGGGCCAGCAACGCAAATGTCACGAAGTCGGTTAATTTCGTGGTTGACGGACAGAGCCAAAAATCTGCGGCCGGGAGCGATGTCGATTTCCTGAAGGCAGCACTCACAACTGTTGCGCCGCAGGGAGCGCGGCTCAGCATGGGGGTCGTCGATTTCGAGCGAGGATTCCAGTGGGCCGTGCAGCCGCCCGAAGCCCCAGCGCCAACGGAAGCTGAGACGCCTTCGCAAAAGACTCCCGAGGAACCGGAGAGGCCGTCTTTGCGGCGGAAATCACCATGATTTCTGCTGGGAAAATCGTATGAGTTCACCTTCTTCTGCGTCGACACAGGACCGGCCGGATGTCGCGATTCGCGCTCTGCGAGAAGAAGATCTTCCCGCGGCAGATCGGATTATGCGTCTCGCATTCGGCACACTTTTAGGCGTGCCCGATCCGATCAAGTTCATGGGAGACGCCGACTACGTCCGGACGCGCTGGCTCGCGGACCCTTCAGCGGCTCTGGCTGCGGAGGTTGCAGGACAGTTAGTGGGGACGAATTTCGCCACACGCTGGGGGAGCGTCGGTTTTTTTGGTCCACTCACGATTCTTCCCGAACTGTGGGGACGCGGCATCGCGCAACGTCTGCTCGGGCCCACAATGGATCTCTTCAATCAGTGGGGAGTAACTCATGCGGGGCTATTCACATTTGCAGAAAGCGCGAAGCACGTGAACCTCTATCAGAAATTCGGTTTCTGGCCTCGTTTTTTGACTGCCCTCATGGAGCGGCCAGCCGCCGAGAACTCCGGCTCCGTGGCATGGACGCGGTTCGGTGAACTCCCCGAAAGCGAAAAGCCAAAATGTCTGCAGGCGTGCCGGGAGCTGACGAATTCCATTTACGACGGTTTGAATGTCGGGCGCGAGATTCGGGCCGTAGATGACCAACATCTGGGCGACACAGTCCTGACTTGGGATGGCAGCCGACTGGCGGGATTTGCGGTTTGCCACTCCGGAGCTGGAACAGAGGCCGGAAGTGGAAAGTGCTACATCAAATTTGGCGCCGTGCAGAGCGGGCCATATTCCACGCTGGAATTTCGGCGGCTTCTTGCGGCATCGAGCGAATTCGGTGTTTCACGCGGAACAAACCTGCTCACCGCTGGGATTAACCTGGCGCGCCTCGGCGCTTACCGCGAAATGCTGCAGGCCGGATTCCGCTCCACGAGGCAAGGCGTGGCTATGGAACGGCACGGCAAGGCAGGTTACAACCGCCCCGAGGTGTTCCTGATCGACGATTGGCGATAATTCTAGACAATGGGAGACTAGGGCTTGCCGGAAGAGTCTGACGATTTCGGCAGGGCCGGCGTTTCGTTTCCTGCGTTCTCAAATGGCTTGTAATCGCTCCACTTGACGGTCACGCGGATCGGCACGCTTGTTTTCCCCGCCTCGAAATTTTCGTCTGAGCGCGAATACGCAGGGAACCACAGATTTTTGGCGACCTCCTGGCGGTAGGTCTCGAACACAGTGAACGGCAGCGTCGAGGATGTGACGTCGCCGGTTTCGGTAACCCACTTGCCTATCATCTTGACGATCACGAAATCCTGCTGGTCCACCCAAACGACGCCCGAAAAATAGGCGTGCGTGCGATCCAGAGCACGAGGCTTGACTGAAAAAAAATAGGCGCTGAGCTCATCGAGAGGCTGCTTGCCGCCGTAGGTAATTTCATATTTCGAGACCTGCGAAGTGGTGAGCGGAAATACCGGGGCCGGCGCCAAAAGGTCGCTGGAATCTCCTCTCTGGATGTCCAACGCGTGGAGCGTCGATGGTTCCCGACGAATCATCTTCTCGTACAGCCTCCCATCGGAAGAAATCATTTGCTGTGTGACAATCTCGAGCTGGCCGGCGGGTTTGTTGTCGGCCCCAAGCTCTTCGATCCGTATACTTTTCTGAAATGTGTAGCCTACGAACGCGCGAGCCATCGCGTCTTCGTTGAACGAGAACCGGCGAATAATTTCTTCGGGTGGCAGTGCGGGAGTGTCCGGTTTGCTGGGCGGCCGAGGCGACGGCCGCTTCTCGGACGCCGGCGGCTGCATTGGACCTGCAACTTGCGCGCGCAGAAACATGGGCGCGATGAGAAACAGTGCGAGCGCGAAAAAGCCAGCGAGCCTGCGGTTTGAGCGGCGGGTCATAAAATCTTCTTCCATTTGTTGGATGCAATCCGTGGTCATTTTGCAGTACGCGCCCGCGAGAAACGGCGCGCCCCTATTTTTCCGAACCGGCGACAGTGCACCGCAGAGTGAATTCGCCCGGAGACTCGCCGGGCAGAGGCGCTGGAACGACGAGATCTACGTCTGCGGAGAACGCCTTCGGGACCACAGTCACATGCCCGGTGCTCCACTCCAAAGTGAGCGCCCGCCGCCCGGGAGATTCGATTTCGGCGCGCGAGACGCCATCGGGCGCCTCGACCGCACGTCCGGAAGGGACCATATCCGCGCAGCGTGGCTCGGCAGCATGGGTCGTGCCAGGAGACGGCGAACCGGCGCCGGCTGCAGCAGAGTCGTCTTGCCAGCAGATGCGGGCATTCTGATCCTGTGCGTCCGGCAACGGAATCGACATGACCGTTACAAAAGATTGCCGCGTGGGATCACCACCCGGCGACGCTTTGGGTGGCGCTCCGGCCGGAGCGACGGACGACGCTCGCGACACGCGATATAGCGCTTCCACGGTTTCGGGGTCCGCAAGGCGCAGTGTCTTATCCACGTTCAGGCCGACTTTGGAGTTCGGCGATTCACGATAAGAGAGGCGAAGGCCCACATCTTTGTTTGCGCCTAACCACTCTGCCTGGTACGCACGGTTGAACGAGAAGTCTCCGTCACGAAGCGCCTGCGGATTCTCCAGCGCTGTTCCCGCAGGAACAAGAAAATCATGGAATCCGCCGTCGAGAGTGATGAGGTCATCATTCGTGGATTTGTCGACCAAGGCGAACGCGCGGCCACCTTCAGCGGGAGAAACAATCAGTCGAAGACGGCTGCTTTCCAGCACCCATTCAGGAGCCCCGTCGAGGTCGAAGTCATACTGATAGTGCGAATTCCCCGCTTCGTCGGTCATAAGAAAAAAGACGGGTACGCTAGCCCGCTCATGGCTGCTGCGGAACGTTAGATTGCCTCGCATCAGCCCGCCGGATTCCGGAGGGCCAGCAGCTTCTCCTGTAGGTGGGCTTAGGGATGGCTGGAAGCGCATGCGCGTGTACTTCTGTTCGCCACCACGCAATCTGGCGTCGCCTGCGCCATGAAATGCTCCGTCGAGCTCAAAATTGACAGTTCGCCCGTCGTCAGAATGATTCCAGGTAGCGATGACCATGCGCCCGCCGGCGTTCGGATCGGCGGTAACAAGTGGCGGAACAGATGGAATCGAAGCATTGTCGCCGAGGGGAGCCCGAATCGCGTCATACACTTCGTTTTCCATGTCGCTGTGGCTATGCTTTACAGGCTTAGGTTTTTCCGGCACCCGAGGAGTGTACGGTAACTGAATCCGGAGAATTCGGCGGTAGGCCGGCGCGGCGCTTCGCAATAGTGTGACTTCCAGTTCGCTGGTTTCCTGCTTCCACAAATAGTCAGGCCGGATGTCCCCGTCCAATTCCACTTTCGCGGGCGCGCCATCCAGGTGCAGGCGCACGGTAGCGCGTGCCGGGGCATAAAACATCAACTCAAGTGTCTTGGAATCGCGGTGCGCGCCCAGAAGCTCTGCGCCGGCTGCGACAATCTCGTCGGAACAGTGGTCACGCTCGTCCGCGGTGGAGCAAAGAGGAGCGTGAATCGGGAGCAAAAGCGAATCATGCGCTGGAATCGTCACACTAAGCGAGATTTTCCGTGGCGCGGCGAGGCCGCCGGTCTGTAGCGGATCGAGGATTTCCAACGATTCCGTAATGGTTTCGTCTTTGAAATTCGTCGCAGCCACGAGCGCGGCAGAGCAGAACTGGCCCTGATTGCAAACTGGCAACTGCGAGGAAGAAACGGGAAGCTTGTTCGAAATAAGCTGGGTCACCACGAGGCTTCCCACGACTCCCGAGTCTGCTTGGAGATGGGACGAAGCCAGCATCGCTCCCCACGCCGCCACAAATTGACCGTTGCGATCCACGCTCCTCGAACGAGGCTTGGGCGTTCCATCAAGATCAAGCGCGGCATCCCAACGAAAGTATCGCGATGCACCAGCGGTCTCCCATCCCGCGGGCGTTAGCGCGTCCTGCAGGGGCGAGTAGGTTATGCCGCGAATGCCGGCCCCAATCAGAATTCGTGAGGCGAGCAAAGTGTCGTCAATCGGCGGCTGAGTGGCCCGCACGTCACCCGACGGGGCAGGCATCGTGGCGGAAAATCCAGTGATCAGGGGAGGAAAACCTGGCTGGGTCGCGAGCGACCGGACAAGCGTCGTAAGAGACGCTACATCATCTGCACCGAGAGAGGAAATTCCCGTGGGCAACTGAGAGCGAACGGCCATAAGGCCGTGCGCCGACCGCGAGCCGGTTGGGGCAATAAACCACTCACCGACAAAGCCGAGCGCGGATGAAGCATCCCTCGGCGGTGTGTCAACGGACGACTCAGCTCCTGGCACGCCTGGGTGGAGCACATTCACTAGCGCCGTTGCGTGCAGCCCGCCCTCCGCCAAGGCCTTGCGAAGTTCGGTCAAATAACGCCACAGATCGGAGCTATTCGAACCCGAGCGTATTGATACGGCGTCATCCAGCAAAACGAACAAGAGCGGGCCACCTGTTTGTTTCTCTTCGGTTTCTCCTTCCCGCTTACCGGGTTCCGTAGTAGCAACCAGGCTCTTCGCGTCGTATGGCGCAAGCTCCTTGGCGACGGCAGACATCCAGCGCCGCGTGTGGGTCATATGAATTTCATTTGCAAGCCAGCCGCGAGCGGCAGCGTTCGCGTCGCGTGTCATCAACTCCGCGTCTGGAGGCGCGTCGCCGCAGAGGATCGCAAAGGCGGTCATCTGGAACTCGGGATGGGCGAGCAGCCAGGACGGGTAGCCGGCATTGCGCCAGTAGTCGCCGATGATGGGTCCGGGCCTAGCGATGAGCCTCAGGTGCATCTGCGCAATGAGCTTTAAAAGCTTGCGCAGGTTGCGGCGTGGGTTCGTGTGGCCATCAAAGTCGAAATCGCCTTCGCTGGGTTGGTGCCAGTTCCAGGGAATCCGCAGGTCGATCGTATTGATTCCTAATTCGCGATAGCGGGTGAGTGACCTTTGCCAGAGATCCGATGGGATGCGGAAGTAGTCAAATTGCGCAGCATGGATAAAGAAGGGAACTCCATCGACATGCAATTCGGGTTCATTGCCGACCGTAACGATCTCCACGCCTAGCGGCTGCGCGGATGCTGGCGGAGGCGCCTGCTTTTGCGAAGCTGCGTTTCGCCTGACGGCAGCACCACTCATTAAAAGAAAGGCGACCGCTGCAACTATCCGGAAGCGCGCGGTTCGCGAAATAGACCGCCGCGCAGCGTTGTGGAGGGCTGGAATCATGCTATGCAATGTTACCTGACACGGCGCGGCATTTCGATCTCTGCAGCCGCCGAGCGGAGAAGGGGCTCCGCGCAGTTTCCATCCCGCTGGGTGGTGGACCTTTGTTACAATCGCGCGGCTGCAACGGCAAGATTGTGCGGCCGACGACAGTTAAACATGCACGCCAAGCGATTTTGCGTATCTGGCAGAGTGCAAGGTGTCGGTTTTCGCTTTTTCGCCGAGGCAACGGCTTCGCGATTGGGTGTAAGCGGGTACGTGAAAAATCTTTCCGATGGCCGAGTGGAAGTCTACGCCATCGGCGACGAGCGGCAGCTAAAGGCATTGCGAGTTGCACTAGAGCAAGGGCCTCGAATGGCTGCCGTGGATAACGTCGAGGAACGCGACGCAGAAAAGCTAAAGGAATACGCGAGCGGCTTCACCATCGAGCACGATTACTAAACTTCGCCGGAAGAGTGGATTGCGGCCCATCTGGCCCGCTTCCTTTGCTGGTTTCTTTGAAGATGGAGCAAGTGAAATGAATCACTTGAAGGAATTTATTCGGCAGGTTCCCGACTATCCGAAGCCGGGAATCCTCTTCTACGACTTGACGACACTTTTGCAGCATCCGACTGCTTTTCACGGCCTAGTCGACGAGCTTTGCGGACACTACGCCGGCAACAAAGTCGACGCCGTCGTCGGCATCGAAGCGCGCGGATTTATTTTGGCTCCGGCGCTGGCCTACCGGCTCGAAGCGGGCTTCGTTCCCGTGAGAAAACCGAAAAAGCTGCCGTGGAAAACGGTCTCGGTCACCTATCAGCTAGAATACGGAACGGATACGTTGGAAATTCATGCCGATGCGATCAAGCCTGGCCAGAGTGTTCTAATCAGTGATGACCTGCTTGCCACCGGAGGCACGGCCGCAGCCACGGTTGAGCTTGTGCGCAAGCTGGGCGGGAAAGTAGTCGGTGCGTCTTTTGCAGTGGAACTCACGTTCCTAAATGGGCGTGCAAAGCTGCCCGGAATCGACGTCTTCACCATGATTCAGTACGACAAGTAGTAAGAAAACCTTGGAACCACGGATCACCAGGGATGAACACCGATGAAAACAAAGAATGCGGATTTTTCAGGAATTGCGTAAAGGCGGATGACCTTGCGAGCGGTTGGTTTCTGGAATTGTCTTTATCCGTGTTCATCCGTGTTCATCCGTGGTTGCGTTCCGGCTTGGTTGCGCTGGCGGACCACTTCGAACAGCACGACGCCGGCGGCGACGGACACGTTGAGAGCGCGCACAGGGCCGGTCGTGGGAATCGAGACGACGAAATCACAGCGTTCGCGCACGAGCGCGTGCAATCCCTTGCCCTCGCCGCCGAGGACAATTCCCACGGGCATCGTAAAATCCGCTGAGGTATGCTGCTGCTCAGCACGCTGGTCAAGCCCCACGAGCCAATAGCCCGCTTCCTTCATCTCTTCCATCGCACGAGATAGATTCGTCACACGCGCGACGGGCAAATGCGCTAGCGCGCCGGCAGAGGCCCGCGCAACCGTCTCGGTGAGCCCTGCGGCGCGCCGCTCGGGGATGACGAGGCCTTGCGCGCCAGCGGCGAGCGCTGTTCGAACGATCGCTCCAAGATTCTGGGGATCTTCGACGCCGTCGAGGAGCACCAGCAACCCCGGAGCGCTCCCCTCGGGCCGCGGTTTCAGTAGATCGTAGAAATTCGCTGAAGGCGTGGAAGAAACGAACGCCACGACGCCCTGGTGTTCGCGCGTCCCGGCGGCGCGATCGACCTGAGTCCGTTCCTCGAACCGGACGGGAATGCCCTCTTTTCGCGCCAGGCGTACCAATTCCTCGATTCGGTTGCCGTGGGTCCCTTTGGCGACGACGACGGAATCGAGTGGACGGCTCGCTTCGAGCGCTTCTCGCACCGCGTGGATGCCGGTCAGGCGATCCATGTCGAGGCTTTCTCCTGTTCAGTCCAGAGTGGCGCAAAATTCGAGGATTCGCGTGCGAACGGATTTGACTGGCGCGAGTCCCTCCGTCGCGGCGGCGCGATCAATCAGCAATATCACGCGGTCAAGCGTGCCGTCGCCGGCGCATCCCGCGACGGCTACACGCAGGGGCAGAAAGATTTCTCGGCTGCGATAAGGCAGTTTGGCCATCGCCGCGTTAACGATTTCCTTCAGGCAGTCTGAATCCACGGGGCCTCTGCTGAGGATCTCCGTGGCGAGTGCGCGAATGACTTCGCGTGCGCCTGCTCGGCAAACGACCTCCTGGCTCGCTCGTGCGGAGAGCACCGAGCGGGCATCATACTCGAAGATCAGTGTAAGAAGGCCAGCGAGCTCGTCGCAGTTCTCAGCGCGCGCACCAAGCATCGCTACTGCCTCTTCCGTCCATCTGGAGGCTGCTTCCGTTTCTTCCCAGAGCCATCCCCGTACTCGCAGGATTGCCGCGACATCGGCCGCAGTAATTTGGCTCGCAGGAGAGCGAATCGCGTTTTCAGTTTCAGACATCGTGCATGGAGAAGTGTACTGCAGGCTCAGCACTCGAGAGTGGCGATCGCTTGAGCGGCAATGGCCTCGCCGCGCCCAACCGCGTCCACGGATTCGTTGGTCTTGGCCTTGAGGTTGATCAAGGAGGGAGCGATGCCAAGCGATTTCGCCAGCGCCTCGCGCATCATCGGAAAATGCGGGCCAAGCTTCGGCCTCTCCAGAATGACGATCGCGTCCATGTGCACGATGCGAAATTGACGTTGGGCGAGCATTTCGCGAACGCGCTCGAGGAATCGCATGCTCGATGCGCCCTTCCACTTCGGGTCCGAGTCGGGAAAATGCGTGCCAATGTCACCGAGGCCTGCGGCGCCGAGCAGCGCGTCGCAGAGGGCATGCGCCAGTGCGTCGCCGTCGGAGTGGCTGACCGGCCCCATGTGAAATGGGACTTCGACGCCACCGAGGATCAGTTTGCGGCCTTCAGCAAGGCGGTGAAGGTCATACCCGATCCCCGACCGGGTCATTGCCCCGCGCGCTCCTGGCGGAGATAAAATTCGGCAAGCTCCATGTCGCCCGGGCGTGTGATCTTCAGATTCCCCTCCGAGCCGACGACGACATGGACGTCGCGCCCCAAGCGCTCAACTAAGCCTGCTTCGTCCGATGCCTTCACACCATCCTCGCGGGCGCGTGCAAACGCTTCGAGGAGCAGGTCCGCGCGAAACACCTGAGGAGTCTGTGCGAGGACAACGCGCTCGCGCGGTATCGTGGCCGTGATCAGAGCAACGTCGGTGGGCAGGCTGGCCCGCTTCACTTCTTTTACTGTGTCCATCGCGGGAATTCCAAGGATCGCGGCGCCGCAGGCGTCTGCTTCCGCGATCACCCGCTCGATTTGGTCGCGCGTCACAAGCGGACGGACCGCATCGTGCACCAGAATCAAATCCGTTTCGGCGGGAACTTTTGCGATAGCGTTTGCGACGGAATCCTGCCGGGCATCGCCTCCACGAACGACACACACCTTACGCCCGAGCTTTTCAACGGCTACGCTCGCCGAAACCGAATCCATGTCTTCGGCTCGCGTCGCGATGATGAAGTCCGTGATGGCAGGACAGGCCGCGAGGCGCCGGAGCGTGAACAGCAGCACAGGCACTCCGTCGAGGGATAGGAATTGCTTCGGCGTGTCCGCGCCCATCCGGGTTCCCAGCCCTGCCGCAGGCAGAATGGCTGTCACTCGCTTCATTCAAACCTCGATAATTGAACCTAGGGCGGTATTAGAGCCAGAAAGCTTACACTAACTAGCAGCACAGTCAATTGGAGCGCGTCTCGAGCGCCTTGGTTTCGTCGAGATATAGACTCTGGAGAGGGAGGTGTGAGAGCACTTTCGAACAGCTGAAGTCGCCGCGCCGGCGGCGGCCGGCGCTTCGAACAGTTTTCTCTAGCGCGGCGCTCTAGGCCGAATGAACCGCGTCCAGCGCCGCTTTGACGCGCGCGGGCGTAAGTGGCGCCCGGCGAATGCGCGCTCCGGTCGCGTCGAAGACAGCGTTGGCGATCGCAGCGGCCGTAGCGCGGCTCGAAGGCTCGCCTGCGCCGCTCGACGGAATATCCGGGTGATTGATCAACACCACTTCGGACTCGCTCCGGAACGTCTGACGCGCGCGCAACAGGATAGGTGACCCAATCGACGCTGGTCACGTTCGAACGGTCGAACGTCGTTTCTTCCTTGAGGCCGCGACCAAGCGATTGGATCAGGTTGGCCTCGATCGTAGTTCGAAGCGCCTCGGGGTTAATGATCAATCCGCAGTCGTGAGCGCAGACAAAGCGCGTCACATGGACCGCGCCCGTTTTGCGATTTACCTCCACCTCGGCAATCGTTCCGACGTAGGTGCCGTTGCGGGTGCTGAGGCCGACGCCGCGTCCGCGGGCGATGTCGCCGCTATCCGCGGCCTTCTTCGGGGATGGGCGCGTGTCCCAGCCGGCCTTTTGCGCCGCCGCGGTGAGGACTGCCTTTGCGCGGGGGTCGTCGGTGTGCTTCATGCGGAATTCGATCGGGTCGACACCAGTAGCGGTCGCAATTTCGTCCATGAACGATTCGGTGGCAAAGGAAGTGGCGGGCCCTTCCGGATCGCGCAAATGCGTGGTGCGCATCGGCGAGGGACCATCGAAAAACGCGGGAATCACATGCGCTGTCGCGAGGATATTTGGAAACGCGTACGCCGTCGACTCCACGCCCCACTGTGCGAATTCGTTCATGCCCGTCGTGTTCGGAATTCCGGTGAGCATGGCGCCGAGGAAATTCCCCGCGCTGCTAGGGCGGAACATCGTATCGGCACCCGAGAATGCCCGCGAAGTGAATTGGACGGCCGTGGCTTCGCCGTTCGCGTCGAGCGCGGCGGCGAGATCACACACCACCGCAGGCCCTTTTGTACCCCACGCGGTCATATCTTCGCGCGACCACTGAACGCGAACGGGCTTGCCGACCGCTTCCGAAAGCAGAACAGCATCTGCAGCCGCATCTTCGAATCCAGGGCGGCCATAGGACCCGGCGTCCTCGACCCAGACGACGCGCACCGAATCGACCGGGACTCGCAGGAGCTCGGCGAAACCCTTCTGCAAATCGTGAGGCTTCTGCCCTCCGGACCAGACCGTGGTGATGCCGTCGGTGTGGACGTCGGCGACGGCGCAGCCCGGCCCCATAGTGGCGTGCGACTGGAACGGAAATTCGTAGCTCGCTTCGATTTTCTTGGCCGCGTTCGACAGCGCGGCTGTTGCATTGCCCCAGCGGAGGGTTTCTTTGCTCGCCTTTACCGGAGCTGACCGCATGTACGCGTACAAATCCTTTTGCTCAGGGAACAACTGCCTCGGCTCGGTCCAAGTGACTCGCAGTGCCTTCGCAGCCTGGATGGCGGCCCATTCTTTCTCGGCCACCACGCCGACGAAGTTCCCTTTCACCACGGTTTTTACAAATCCAGGAATGGCTTTCGCGGTGCTCTCATCCACACTTACGAATGTCGCGCCCACTCCCGACGGCCGGATAACCCGGCCATGCAGCATGCCCGGGACACGAACGTCAGTGACGTATTGGAAATGGCCGAGAATTTTGGGAGGAAGATCCTCGCGCGGCACCGGCTTTCCTACGATCGTATATGACACAGGATCCTTCGGCTTGCCGGCGCCTTCGACGTTCAACGAAAACCCATCGCCCGAAACTTTCAGAGCGTCGTTCAGGTCACTCGCGCCAGCCAGTTCGGCGTACGAGACGCTCTTCGCGGGGGAATTCTTCACACGAACGACGCCGTCTTTTACCTCAAGCTCGTCGGCGGCAACGCCGAGTCGCTGCGAAGCCATTTGCAAAAGCAAATATCTCGCATTCGCCGAGGCGTTGCGCAGCGGCTTCGAACCCAGCATGATCGAAGTGCTGCCGCCAACGCCGCCTTGATTGGTGGTGGAAGCCGTATCGCCCATCACCAACTGGACGCGATCCAGCGGAACATCCAATTCTTCAGCGACGATTTGCGCGTAGGCCGTGCTCACTCCCATTCCAATTTCGGGCTTGCCCGTAAAGACGTGGACCAGGCCTTCCTTGTCGATCCGTAGCCACGCGTCCAGACGGCTCGGAGAAGTCGTGGCGACGGTTTCGGGTGAGCCCGCCGCCAATACGCGTGGGAGTACAGTCGAATCAAGAAGACTGAAGCCGATCAGCAGGCCTCCGGCGTCCTTCACAAACTCTCTTCGCGACACAGCTAATTGGGAGGCCATGGCTTATGCGCTCCTTTTGGCAGATTGAGAAGCCCGGCGGACGGCGGCGAAAATGCCGACGTGGCTTGCGCATCGGCATACCAGGTTTTCGAACGCGCTCCGCATTTCCGCGTCCGAGGGATTGGGGTCCTTGTCGAGCATCGCCTTGGCGGTGAGCACCCAGCCGTTCAGGCAGTAGCCGCACTGGAACGTTTGCTCCGCGATGAACGCTGCCTGGACGGGATGCGGCTTCCCGTTCGTTTCCAGGCCTTCGAGCGTGACAATTTCTTTCCCGGCTGCGCTCGCCACGGGCAATTGGCACGAGCGCACTGCGCGGTTGTCGACAAGTACCGTGCAGGCGCCGCACTGCCCGACGCCGCAGCCGAAGCGCGGATTGTTCAGTCCCAAATCGTCCCGCAAGACATATAGAAGGGGACACTTCGGGTCCACATCGACTTTGTGTGCCCGGCCATTCACTTTCAGGGTGGCAACGCTCATAGGCACCTCACCGGCCAAAATTATACCTCCCGGGACCATTCATGGACGAAGCTGATTTTCTATTCCCTAACTGTGGGAGGGGGATGAACCGCTGGCAATTGTTCGCGTAGCTGAAACCCACTAGTCTGGTCCGTCATCATCTGGGAAGCGAGATTCAGGATTCGATCCCCTGCGGCCTGCGGATTTAGGCCGCGCCCGTGGATATTCGAAATGAGATTCCGGTTTGCATCAGTATGCGCTTTCGAAGGCCGGTAGGCCATGTAAGCGGATAGGCTTTCGGCGGTCGCGAGCCCTGGGCGCTCGCCAATCAGCAGGACGGCCACCTTGGGCGCTAGCAATTCGCCAATTTCATTGAGAACACCAACCCGACAGTGACGAACCACGAAGGGCTCACCGACATGCCACCAGCGGGCGAGAGCGCCGTTGCAAAGTAGGGGCAGCAGGGAAGGCACTTGGGCTGCGACTGCGGTGACGGAAAGGCCGTCGCCGATCACAATTTGAATATCCCGATCGTTCGAACAACGCCTCGACACTTCTTGCCGGGACGTTTCGTTTAGGTGGCGTCCAGAATCGGGCTGCAGCAGGAATTCTTCTTTCGAACGCGCCTCGGTGCGCACCTCGAATAAGTCCCACTTCTTAATGAACTCAACGCCAAACGTAGATTCGAGATCGAGTTCGGCGCGGACTGCGTCCCTTGCGGCAGCATGAGCTTCCCGCAGCTCGATTTGCGTGGCAGTGCGATACGCAGCCCCTGCTCGGCCAGACAAAATGCGCGCCGGGGTGCGCTCTCGGATTTTCCGTAAGACTTCGGGGAAATCTCGTGCCAGAGAAGAATCGTCGCCCCGCTGCATCTAGGCAATTTCTCCGAGCGAAGATTCGAGGCCCTGCAGAAGCTCGCGACGCGCGGGGGCGTCCAGCACCGCGGGTTCCGCGTCCCGAAAGATTCCCATCGTCTGGAGCCACTCGAGAAACTCGGGGGCGGGGCGCAGATGAAAGAGCCTGCGCGCGGCGAGCGCGTCGTGGTAGCTCGTCGATTGATAATTCAGCATCACGTCGTCGGCGCAAGGAACGCCCATGAAATAATTACAGCCAGCCGCAGTAAGAAGCAGCAACAGATTGTCCGCAGAATTTTGATCGGCCGCGGCGTGATTTGTGTAACACACGTCGCAGCCCATCGGCAGTCCGAGCAGCTTGCCCATGAAATGATCTTCGAGGCCGGCGCGAATAATCTGCCGCTCGTCGTAAAGATATTCGGGGCCGATGAAGCCGACGACACTGTTGACGAGGAAAGGATCGAAGACGCGGGCAACGCCGTACGCGCGCGCTTCGAGCGTTAGCTGGTCCACGCCGTGATGGGCCTCAGCCGAGAGAGCACTGCCCTGGCCCGTCTCGAAATACATCACGTTTGTACCCTTCCGAGAAACGCCGCGCCGCGCGTGATGCTCGAGGACTTGCTCGCGCCCCTCCCGCAGCAGTTTCAGTGTCACGCCAAAGCTTCGGTTGGCCGCCTCCGTGCCCGCAATGGATTGAAAGAGGAGATCCACCGGCGCGCCGCGATTCATTGCGGCCAGCTGTGTGGTGATGTGCGCGAGGCAACAGGCTTGGGTCGGCACGCGATAGGCGTCGATGAGCCGCGCTAGCGCGCGCAAGATGGCATCCACTGTTTCGACCGAATCCGCCGCCGGATTCACGCCGATAACAGCGTCGCCGCAGCCATAGAGAAGCCCTTCGAATGTGGCGAGAAGAATTCCGCCAATGTCATCCACAGGGTGATTAGGCTGAATTCGAATGCCCAGCACGCCGCGCTCGCCCATTGTGTTCCGGCAACGCGTCACATTTCGAATCTTCGCAGCAGCAAGGACCAGGTCCTTGTTGCTCATGATCTTGGCAACGGCCGCCGCGATTTCGGGGAGAATGGCCCACTGAAGCTCTTTCAGTTGTTCTTCGGAGGTAGCGTCGTCGAGAACGAATTCCCGGAATTCACCGACGGTTATGCTCTGGATCTGCTGAAACCGCTCGGCGTCAAACGATTCGAGAAGCAGGCGGCTGACTTCGTCATCAGTTGGGTCGATGACCGGCTGGCGGACAATTTCGCCGAGCGTTAGGTCCGCAAGTTGGCGCTTTGCGGCTACACGTTCGCGCTCGGATCTCGCAGCGATTCCCGCCAATTGATCGCCGGACTTTTCTTCGTTGGCCTTGGCCAGCAAGTCACGAAGGTCGCGAAAATGGAAGCGCTCGGTCATGGGTCTAGGCGGGGCGAACCTCCGCCCGCGTAAACGGGTGCGGGCTCCGCTTGGAGCCCGCCCTTAAAAAGTAGCACCAATCCCCCGGGGGTGGTAGGACAGGCGTCAGCCTGTCGCACTTGATTTCCAGGTGCTGAGAAACGATCAGGACCGAGCCGGTTTACTGTGAGCTGCGAACGGCAAAGAAACGCTTTCCGGTGTGAGGCCGAGGCGCTCGCCGCCCGCATAGACAACGAAGCGCTGGCCGCGAAGAAAACCGGCGAGCGTCATGCCCACTTCGCGGGCGAGGCGCACCGCAAGGCTCGAGCACGCCGAAACGGAAGCCACGACTGGAATTCCGGCCATCGCCGCCTTTTGAATGATTTCGAAACCGCCCCGGCCGCTTGCGAGCAAGACGCACTCGGCAAGCGGCAAGCGATTCTCGCGTACGGCCCACCCGACGATTTTGTCGACCGCGTTGTGGCGGCCGATGTCTTCGCGCTCAACGAGCAGCGCGCCGTTACGATCGAACAGCGCGGCGGCGTGCAATCCGCCCGTCCGTGAAAAAACCTCCTGGGAGGCTCGCAACGTCTCCGGTAGCCGACAAAGAACTTCAGGCGTCATACGGAAATCAGGATTCACAGCGCGAACGCCTCGGTTACGCACTGAGTCAATCGACGCCTTGCCGCAGATGCCGCAGCTTGAAGCGGCGAAAAAATTGCGCTTCGTAGCCGCAAGATCGACGTCAACCTCGGGCGCCAGCTCGACTTCCACAATATTCCCGCGCTCGGTGAATTTCGATCCTGTGGCTTCGCGAATCGAAATGATTTGATCGGCGCGCTGAACGATTCCCTCCGTGAAAAGGAAGCCCGCCGCAAGCTCAAAATCATGACCCGGAGTGCGCATCGTCACCGTGAGCGGATGTTCGCCGATGCGAATCTCCAAGGGCTCTTCCACAGCGAGATCATCCTGCCGCGCTTCGACGCGACCGTCTTTCCATTCGTGAACTTGGGTGACGTCGGTGTCGCGACGCCGTGCCGTGGTCATCGTACGTTCCTTATCCCGGCACAACCGCCGCGCAGTTGGATCGGCAATTGGCGGGACTCCGGCACTTACCGATCACGCCGGAAGCCGGAGACCTCAAGGTGTTTTGAGCCTTTCAAACTTAATGAATTGGTGCCCAAGAGAGGATTCGAACCTCCACGTCCTTGCGAACACTAGACCCTGAATCTAGCGCGTCTGCCAGTTCCGCCACTTGGGCACTGATCGAAGTATTTGACTCTAAAGAAGTTAACCTTTCAAACGTTTTCGTCCACCTGACGCTCGCACTAAACTCTCACTGTCGCGGCCGCTAGACTTTTCACGGTGCGCTAGCTGCACTTTACGCATAGCCTCGACCACATCCGCCGTGTCGATGATGTTGTACCGCTGGAACACCGACACCGTTTTATGCCCGCTGATCGCCATAGCGACTTGCTGCTGCACTCCCGCCTTCATCAGGTTCTTGACCGCCGACCGTCGCAGATCGTGGATCAGGAGTCCGTCTAGACCGACTGCCGCACACGCCAGCGGCCATTCCTTTCGGATGTAGGAGTCGGTCACGGTGAAGACCTTACCTTCCTTCGGCTCGACCTGTCGAAGCAGCTGCACCAGTTCGTCGGGGAGCGGGATCGTGCGAGCCTCGCCCGACTTGGTTTGTTCGTCTTCCAGTCGAATGGTAGCGCCGGCGAGGTCAACCTGCGACCACACGACTTGAAGTGCCTCGCCGCGCCTGAGACCGCAATAGTACAGCAACAGGATCAACGGTTTCAAATCGGCGGGGAGTTTCGCCAGCAGCTCCTCAAACTTTTCGAGCGACAGGAACCCTTTGCGGGCAGGATTCGGTTTGAAGAGATGAATTTTCGGCACGGTCTGAAGTTTGCCGTCATCCTTCGCAAGGTTGAGCATTCGGCGAAGAAGGGCGAGACTGGTATTGATGGTGCTGTTCGTGACGCCCTCCGCTAGTCGTTTACTTGCAAACTCTCTGGCGGCGTCGGTAGTGATCCGGGTGGCGGGTGAGCCCGGTTCCTGCTCGCTCTTGTAGCCGAAAAATTCATCGAGCGGCGTCAGCCCCCAGATCGTATCCTCGCCCTCGACGGTCACCTGCAAGCTCTTGTTGCCCTTCTCCATGTAGCTTTGGATCAAGCCCTTGCGGAGGTCGCCGTAGGTGAGTTTCTTTACGTCGCCGATAAAGGCGACACCACGGTCAGCGTCGTTCATCAGGTTCCGCAAAAAGGTTTGGGCTTCCTGCTTCACGTCGGTCCCTGTCGTTACTCGGCGCGGTTTCCCGTTTGCATCGTAATACTGCGCATACCAATTTTTCGTGCCCTTCATGCGAAACAGCCCGCCAGTCCCTCGCTCACGTTTCGGCATCACATCACCTCGCACTAGAGCGTGCTAGATTTTTCGGTGAGAGAGCATGGCTCGAAAGTACTGTGCTAGTAGTACGAAAGTAATCCTTGACTTAAGTAAGCAGTTAGTATACGCTGCTTACGACAAGCGGCCAGGGGTCCTTTCAGGTCAGTTAAAAGCCCGAACGCCGTTAACCCCACCTGTTGCGGTGGAGCTCCTGTCAACCTAAGGAGCTCTTTCCATGCAAGATGATGCCGTTAGACTGTTCCCAATTCCGCGCGCAGCGGAGTACCTGAGCACGACCACGCACGCTGTCCGCCGCCTGCTTTGGAACAAGCAGATGCCATACCTGCGGCTCGGTAAGAAAATTCTGATAGACAAGATCGACTTGGATGCTTGGGTTGACGGGCAGAAGGCGGTGGCACGGTGACCAAGCCCGAACTGATGAAGCAACTGGAAGCCGCTGTGGACGAGGCAATCGCCACCCGGATGTGGGGTCTTATGAAGATCACATGGCGTGACGGTGAGCCCGACACGTTCCGCAAAGAGACAACTCGCAAGTTCAGCGAAGGGGGTATTTGTGAGCAAAACTATGCCGCAAGAAACAGCACACGGTAAGCAGATCACGGTAAAGCTCGACGAGCAGCTAGGTCGAGCTCTCCGCCAGTACAAGCGGGACACGGGTCTTGCGATCAATGAAGTCGTGTACCGTGCGTTGCTTTGCTACTGGCTCCAACAAAATACACCCGCTTCTTCTCTCGCTGTCAACACAGCAGAGTTGAAGACTGACGAAGCGTGGGCGGCTTTTCTGGTGAAACCGTGAAGAAGCGGCAAACCAGCGACTCCGTAAAGTGTGTCCGAGACGTTAGGGATAATCCCCCGAGCTTCTACCGTATGCCGAAGGACGGTCGCAAGTGGCGGCAGAAATGTGTACAGCGCCAGCGAATAGTCATGTTGCTTTCGACATTCGCTGACGGCGACGGGTCACGTATTACGGTGGGAGTTACCCGTTTGGCGCAGACGCTCGAAATGTCGAGAAGTCAGCTCTTCGTTTATCTCTCTGACTTGGACGAGCTGGGAATTCTGACAAACGAAGGCAGAATTAAAGAGCGCGGTACAGCTCTTCGACGGTTAAATGTGCCCGACCAAGAGTCCGGGATACGGCACCAAGAGTCCGATATTGGCGTTACCAAGAGTCCGGGATTGACGACCAAGAGTCCGGTATTGCCAGAGCAAGAGTCCGGTATAGGGCACCAAGAGTCCGGTCTTGGACCGGACACAACCGTCACCGTACCGACACAAACCGACACACCTACCGACCCCGTTTCGGTGGTGGGTGGTGTGGAAGCAACTATAGTTGAGATAGTTGAATACTTCGCAAAATTGTTTCCTGACGAAGTCATTACCGAGAAGCTAGGTTCACTTAAGGAATTGGTTCGCCTTCACGGTAAACTCGTTTTCGAAGCTTGGAAGCTGTATCTCCGCGACTGGCAGTATCCGTTTACCGGGGAGCGTAAAACCAAGTTGCCTGTGTTGATGTTTGTGAAGACGTTCGACCAATGGAAAGTGAAAGTGGAGCACGGTCACAGCGTGGTCGGCACCAAGTCGTTAACTCCGGCGGATATTGACTCCACTACCCGCTACCATTTAGAGCAGATCAAGAAAGAGCACGAAGCTGCTGGGTATGAAGTAAAGGTTTGGACTGACGAAACAGGTGAACACATCAAGGTGGAGTCAAAGGGCGAGCCGGGGCCAGAAGCCCTGTTTGGTGACGACACGCCTGAAACTACGTAACACCGCCAGAGCAGCACTATGGTGTCAACAATGGAAGAAAGATCAATCTGGCAGACTCGCGCCGCTGAGAAATTCCCCTATAGCGCAGGCATAGGTAACTTGCGTGGAGACGGTCCCTATGCGGCGATCTCCAAGTGTAAAACGAGATGGCTAGTCGTGCTCTTTCACACGCAAGAAGATCGAGATGCATACCTCCAGCGATGGAGAGACAACAATTGCTGGGCGAATAGCCAGTGCTCTAACAACCATTTCGCTTTTAGGCTCAACCCATGAAACCGCTACCCGATTACATCAAGAAATATTGTGAAGCCGACCACAATCCCTCTACGCTAGAGAACCGCAAACATATTCCTGTCGCCTACAGCAACAAGCCCTCTTGGACAGGAGCTAATCCCAACGTGACAGAGCGCGAGCTTCTCCTTGACCAACCCAAAGCGGAGATGCGACGCCCTCGCGTGAAAGCGGCAGCCGCATAAATTCCTCTTGTCTAAACAGCCGTATTAGTGGACCATCCGCCGCCGTTTTAAACCTTCCAGCACAGGAGAAACGCACCAAATGGACATCAAGCAATTCGAGATTCTGACACCGAAGCAACTAGCGGAGCGATTGCATGTATCTGTAGGATGGATCAAGGAACGATCACGACCTGGAAAGAGCAACCCGATCCCGCGACTGTACTACTCAGGGCAGTTGCGCTTCGAGTGGTCCCAGGTAGTCGAGTGGGTCCTAAGCCAAGAACCCAAGTCCGAACCCGCTCCCACAGTCGAATAAATTGAACGATTTCTTCGACGAAACGCCTTCCAGAAGCCCAGTTCTGAGCGATCTCACAAGCCAGAATCGACGCTACAGAGGGATGGCAGGGTAAGGCTAGCGAACGTCCAGACAGATGCGCCGAGAGCAATGTAAGTAGCTGAAGACACAGGCGACTGTCGAACTGCCAGTATGGGTGCATCTTTTCCGGACGCTCGCCGGTTTGGAACCGCGCGCGGGTCATATTGACATAAACGTTTTACTTTCTGGCATTCGATTTCTTACGCCCAGCATGTTTTGGCGAACAAACGTTTGATACTCGACGCGTAACACTAACAGGAGCTTTTGTCGTGTGTGCGATTCCAAAACAATTTGATTTCGTTCGGCTGCCGCACACCAGCTGAATGATTCGTGTTGCGGCTGGTGTCCCTCCACACCACCAGCCGCAGCACTGTTAAAAGGAACAGTGATGGGACGACCCGCATTCTCCGACGAGCTTCACAAGTTGCATGGCACTAAACCGCAATCGAAAGCGGCGACTGAGTCGCACGTCAGAGCTGGTCGTCCTTCGATGCCAGCAGATATTCGACGCGACCCGAACCTGCGAGCAACGTTTAAGCGCATTGTGAAACTGCTTGGAGATCGCCGCGCACTATCAAAGGGCGATGTCGAACTGATCCGCCTGTACGCTTATGCCTTCGATAGACACAAGGAAAACGTCGAGCGCCTAAGAGCTGAGGGTGACATTGTCGCGTACGAGCGGCTCGACAGTCATGGGAACCCGCACACGTTTTACAAAGAGAATCTTCGATTGAAAATAGTCGTAGCAGCCGCAAAGGAAATGGCGGCGCTCCTCGGGCAACTGGGAATGAGTCCGACTGCGAAGGATAGGGCGCGGCCGACCAGCGGTATAGCTGTCCAAGAGTATGCGCCCGGCACCATCGGCTACATGAAGGCGCATGGCGAGTTGAAGGTAATGCCGATCAAGACAGTCGAGGAGCTTCTTAAAGAAGCGCAGCAAGAAAGGAACCCATCGTGAGTATCGAAGACTGGAATGCCATTGTGGCTGCCGCAGGATTTGACACAGATGGAATGCAGCAATACGAAATTTATCAATTGGCTGGGCGGATTATCCACGACAGCTTCGTTGCAGGCGTGAAGAGAGAAATCGCTCCTGCGTTTAGCGGCAGGCTACCGATGGGTTTGACGGCGAGTTTAGTTGGTAGCTTTAGCTACGAACAAAAAAGGCTTTTGCGCGAGCGAGTCTCTAAGTAACTCGTCACAGTTAACGAGCAACTTGAGCAGGACCTGCTCACAGGAGATTTTTGAAATGGCTAAGCAACGCAAGGTTTCTACCGCTCGTATGGAGCGCCTGCTCAAGCAAGGAAAGTCAGTTGCTCAGATAGCGCGGATCGTCGGAAGGCACTACTCGTCCGTCCGCAACCGGCTGTGTCGCGTTGGTAAGATCGACGGCAAGGTTTGGAACTAAGAGCTTCAGGTACAAAGCAAGTTTAATCATCGGGGTCCTACCCGAATAGCAAAGGAGAATGGAAATGGCGCAACCTACCGAAGACCAACAGCAGCTCGATGCTGATGTCGAGTTTTATAATTCCACAACATTCAATTCATTAACCACCGACCAGCAGATATTGGTCGGGCAAATCATCACTGGCTATGTAGCGAACAACGAAGGCAGGAAACCTGCCGATCTGTACGCAATTGCTAGATACGCGAGAGGAGTGAAAGTAAAGTGAGTAAACTAATCGACATCGAAGGTAAGCACCCGCCGTTCGACTGTGCAGCTGGTATGGCGGAGGGACTCCTAGCGTCAGGAAAGTTTAAACGCTACGAGCCAGTGACCGCGCAGCAGAAACATCAAGATATTCAGTGGGGAGTGCGGCTCGGTCATCGCTACGAAGACGTGCGAGACGCCCCATGCATCACTTACAACTGCCGCTCATGCGGCAACGGCGGTTTCCTGACTGGTCCTACCTGTCATAAAACTCAGGTAGCACGCTGCTGTGGCGGAGTGACTCCTGTTCCTCGCGACATCGCTGAGCAATTCGCCAAGCTCAGAAAAGCTTGGGAGCCAAATCACCGCGCCTACCTCGAATCGAAGGAACGAGCTAGGAAGGAAAAGGAATTGAAAGACCGTCTTGTCCTTCAAGAGGAAAATCGGCTGCTAGCCGCCAAACTTCGTATGCAGAGCAGACCACCGGAGACCCTATGAGCGGCGGCAGATGGGCCAAGGCCCAAGCAAAGAAAGAGAAGCGACCAAGAGAACTCCGCTTCGTGAAAGAGCTAACCGACAAAGAGAAGATCGTGCGTGACTTCAATTACGCCAAGCGCATGGTTCAGAAGTTCATGGCAAGCCCTAATGCTGACTCGGCTAAGGTCGCCGCGATCCAAACACTGCTTGACCGGATCAAGGCACTCGGCGGACCCGACTACTAAGGCGTAACACTGTGCAGGCATGTTTGGCAGCTTGCGCCAGTATTCGCTGAGCAAAATTCAAATGAGGTGTTGAAATGATCGAGACACGCTATCGTGTTACCACAGAAGTACGCGCCTCCAAAGGTCCTGCTGGTCCTCGCCTAGAAGGTTACGCATCAGTCTTTAACCAGCCGACGCAGCTCCCCGGCTTTCGTGAAACGATCCGCTCCACAGCGTTTGATCGTGCTCTTAAAGAAAAACATGATGCCGTCGCACTCTGGAACCACAACGCCGATATGCCGCTCGGTAGAGTGTCTTCTGGCACGCTTCGACTCAACACCGATAGTCGCGGACTGCACTTCGTCGTAGACCTTCCAAATACTTCCTGGGGCAAAGACGCACATGAGAGCGTCAGGGTAGGAAACGTGACCGGCACGTCGTTTGGTTTCATGGTTGACGATCCTGCCGGACAAACTTGGTCGGAGCAGAAGGCTGACGATGGTACGCACTACATTCAGCGCGACATCCACGACCTGAAGCTTCTCGATATTAGTCCTGCGACGTTTCCCGCGTATAGCGGTACAGACATTCAAGCGAGAGCAATCCAGCCGCCTGCCGAGCTACGGTCGAGAGTACTGCGATACGGTTTCATTATGCCCACGGTCGCTGAGTGTCTGGAAATAACTAGACGCGCCGAAGAGCGGCACCAACGTGAAGCCGCCGAGGCTCGCAATCGCCGAAACAATTTGCTTAATCAAGTTTTGTAACGCAGTCAGGCGACCAATCCTGACAAAACTGAACTCATAGGAGAAAGACAATGAGAAACACAAAGGACCTGACGCTCTTGCTTCAAGAGTTGTCAGCCCTAACAAGCAAGCCACGGTGGGACAAGCGCGATGAGAAACGTAATGCGTTCCTCTTAAGCGCTGTGTCCGTATTAAAGTCGGACCCGAACGTTACCTTGCAGGAACTTGAACAAGACAACTTCAACGAAGAATCGCGGGCGTCTGGCCTGCCTACGGTTAACTTCGGCAGCAACTTCTTGTCACGCGAGCAACGCCAAGAAGCGATGGGCTGGAAAGAACTGATTCGTTGCGGGACAGGCGGCAATCGAGAGCACCGAGATATGGGTGAAGGTGCACCGATGCTGAACCAGCTCGGTACGTACACCGGACTCGGTTATTTCGTCCCGACATCGTTTTATTCACAGGTGTTCGCCGCGATGAAACAGCAAGACGCCATATTCAATGACGATGACGTCACGGTCATCCGCACAGCTAACGGTCGCCCTCTTCCGGTCCCTGTCGCTGACGATACGTCCATCAACGCTACCGTAGTCGCCGAAGCTGGCACGCAGTCATCCGTCGATTTCAACTTCACAGGTCACGCTATCCTCGGCGCGTTCGCTTACAAGTCGCCCAGGTTCGTTGTTTCTCTTGAGGCGTTCGAAGACCTCGACACTTCGCTCACGACGGTTGCTCTGTTCCGCAAATTCGCGAGTGAGAGACTAGCTCGTGGTATCGCCGCCGACCTAGTGACTGGCGTTGGTACAACTACGCCGCTCGGTCTTCTGACTCAGCTAATGCAGCAAGGTGCGCCATCGGTCATAGCCGCTGGTTCATCTGCAAATACAGGCGGAAGTGAAACAGGTTCCAATTCGCTAGGCACTCCAGACTTCGCCAGCGCCTTCAAAACACTCGATCCAGCGTACATGCAGTCATCCAAAATCGCATGGATGATGAACATGAGTACTCTGGGCACCTTAATGCGCGTAAATGATAAGTACGGTCGCCCTATCATCGACTTCGTCAACGGTGCTCGGCAGATCCTCGGCATCCCGATCAAGATTTGTCCGTCACTCCCCAACATTAGCAGCGCTTCGACGCCAGTGATCCTCGGTGACTGGTCTTACTGGGCAACGCGCCTAGTGGTCGATGATAATGCAGGCATCGCAGTCTACAAAGAGGCACCCGGTTTGATCGAAAATGGAAATATTGGGTTGCGTGCCTTTATGCGGGCAGACGGTCAGTTGCTCTGGAAGGGCAACTCTAACGGTCCTTGCCCCTTCGTGATGATCCAAAATCACTCGTAAGACTTTCTCCCAGGGAGGTCCTAACTCGCCTCCCACACAGTGCGAAAGCACCGTGGCAGCGCGCCTAAGTGCAAGAGGTCGAGCGGCAACCAGTCAAGGTGACTGAGGGCTGCTTCGACCTCTTCGCTTTTCTACCGTCACATCTTAAGCAGCTTCGTCGGAACCTTGCTGACTCGATCAGAGGGCCACCGACTTGATAGATGTGTTATCTTCTTGCGACTGCAAAACGCAAGCCGAGCCCAGGAGCGCCCACTGTCCAAGTCCGGTGGGCGTTTCTGTTTGTGCGCCCACCGTCACACCGTACTTGTGCCTTGAATGGAGAACCAGGTCGGCTTCCGCCCCTCTGGTTGCTCTTTTCGTCGAGAGCGGCACCTCCGGTGGCTAGACCATCGTGCCGCTCTTTAAATTCCTTCACGGTGAACACTTACAAATGGCAAAAATTCCTCACGGTCTTTGGGTCTATGTCCGGAATCTGTCGAGTGAAACAACAGAAGAAAGTTTAGCCGACTGGTTCGCTGAGCGCGGTTTAGACATTCCTGCCACTCACATCGACTGCACGGAGCAGCGGCGCGACGGCAATAGATCGTTCGTCGTTTGCATTCCTAAACAAGTTACCGCCGACTTGCTCCAAGCCTATCTTCGAGACGAGCCGCTCGACGGTCACCCTGTTCGCATTCATTACACACCACCGCCGTACGAACGGTAACTCATAGGAGCAACTGAATGGCTTCAGCATCGCAGATCCAGATTGAGCACTGTCCGCCTGCTACAGATTTTCAGCCGTTCGACCAGCATCAGTTTTATGATCGTCGCAATCACGCAGTGTCCGCCGAGACAGGAATTTCTTTCTCCGATTACGACAAGATGCACGTCTTTCGGCGGTGCAACCGTGGTCGGTTTCAAGGTGAGTGCCCAGCGTGGGCGACAAACGACAAGCTCACCAGAGAAGTTGTGTGCCGATATGCGGAGCACCGCCTGTACATTTCATTACAGCCAGAGAAGTCGTACGAAGCTCGTATGGAGACGGTCGCCAGAGAGAGTGCGAGACTCATCGAAGTGCAGCAGCGCGAGTTAGATGATGCTTTCGCTTCTGGTGACGAAGAATGGATACAGCAAATTGATACTAAGACCGTAGTGCTGCAGCGCGGCATTATCGCCATTGCAGCAAGTGTCGTGTACAGCTACTACCGCTTGGGTGAAAGCTCCACGCAGATCGCCGAGAAGCTGGGGCTTCGACCGCCACACGTGCGAGTAATGCTCTGGCGTATGCGTAAGATCGCCGCCGAGATACAGACTGGCAAGTTGCGTTGGTTTGACCAGCCTACAAGACAGCGGCAGCGCTCGACACGACGCAGACGCCGAAGTATTGAGTTCCTAGAAGAGATGTGGAATTTGCGGCTAGGCAATTCTTTCGCACGGTGCGGGCAACTGCTAGGAATGAGCGAGACTAACGTACGGTACCACTGGCGGAGGTTCGACGGTGAGTTTGCGGCTATCTTGCGCCGAACAAGAAGTAAACAATGAAGGGACCGGCTAAGAAGCACAGGAACAGGAACAGCCCGACGCCATCACGGTACCCGGAGCCTCCGGTGCCGACCCGCGAAGGGTGAAACGGGAAAGAGGCTCCGACGTACAGCCCGCCGATAACTGGAAGATGCACTCGCTTACCTATGAAGAGCCTCATTTGATCCTCCGGACTGTAAAACAGCGTCCCCCGCCGAGTTTGTTGAGGGCACTGGCGAGCGACTCTGCAAGCTTCTTGGAGACAGGCTGCGAACATGGCAAGCCGTACTCGTCTATCACGATGAAACGCTGGGGAGCCGACTCAGCGGCTCCCTGTTCCAGCGTCGGTAGGTTCGGGTCGTACTTGACGATGTGCGGTTTCTTCATCGCAAGACCCGCTTTCGCTTTCTGAACTCGCGGAGTTCACGTGCGTAATCCATGGTCGCTAGTTCGCGCTGCAGTGTGCGCCATGCGGATGTCCTGCGCGCCGATGCGTCGTTGACGTTTTCGACTCCACATTGGTCGAGGCACCGCAGACCGTTCTCGCTGCGCCATAAAAAGCGCTGTGCGAAGCGACCGCAACCGGGGCACTTTATCGGTGACACGGATACTATGGCCGTACCGTTTTCTTGGATCACGCTGACACCTTCTTTGCGGCGGCTTCCTTCGCAGCCTTCGATTCGCGGAGTCTCTTCTCGCGGGCGAGACGCTTCTCGACTTTCGCCTGTGCGAATTTGTCGGGTTTGGCGCTGACGGAGTGCGACATCGAACGCAGCGCGACGTAGACGGTGTGACCGTCACTCAACAAAAAACGGCTATAGGCTTCCCACGCCGCTTGTTTTGGTTTGTTCGGGTCTCGCTCACGGTACGACAGGCGCGAATCGAGATCAGCCTCGACTGCGGCCTTCCGTTCCTTGCAGATGCCGCGCAGGATTTTGTCAAGTTGTTTCATCTTCGCTTCATTCATCGTGACGTGTTTTGTGCCGGACATTTGTGGCTCCTGTTTGAGTTGGACTTACAACAGGGCCGAGCATCCAATGAACTCGGGCGACAGCGGCAGAGCTTTTTAGTACTGCATTAATTAGCTTGTGAGTACAGCAGACGTGCGGCTGGACTTCGGTACGGCTACGCGGCTCGCAGTTTCCACGAGCCAAGAGGCAGGTTTTGCACCCTCGCTATTGTTCCGAGATTTGAAAGGGCAAAAATATGATAAGGTTTGCGCAGCAGTAATTTCTTAGTGAGGTCAACAATGGACAAACAGAAAGCTGCTCCCACATGCTCCTGTGGCAGGACAGATTTTGAAGAAGTCCGTATAGAAATGCCTGTAATCCAGGACTCCGGCATTTCAAAGTTTATCACCCAAACAAACTTCTACGCTCGAATCTGCCCCTGTGAACGAGTGACATTCTGGTCAAAACCCTCTGGGAAATAGACTCCACATAAACACGAGAAAGCCCAGGAATCAAATCCCTGGGAGGCATTTGTGCATCTTGCATATTTAGATGAATCCACCACCTCCGGCCAAATCGCGATCTTCGGAGCTGTCGTAATCCCTTCTGGAGCGTGGGGTTGGACCGAGAGGTTGCATGGTATCGCCATTGAACAATTATTCGACGTGAATGAGATTGAAGAGAAGTTTAAAGAATTCCACGCATATGAACTCTTCAATGGTGAGGGCGCGTTCAAGGGAATTGAGGAACGTAAACGCTTCAGCGCCATTCAGGTTTTGCTCATGTCGTTAGGGCATTACAATCTCCCTTTCATCTATGGAGCCGTAGACGAAAAGAAGCTTGCAAATAGCTCTTTCGCCAAAGATCTTTTTGGAACTGCGCGTCCAGTGACCGCTGCATTTCGTTTGTGCGCATTGGGTGTAGAAGCTTGGGCATGTAAGCAGCACCGGCAACCTGACCAAGGTGTAGCCGTCGATTACAAAGACAACTACCTACTAATTGTCGATAGCACCACTGACCAAGAGCGTAAAAAACAGTTGCAGACCAGCTACAAGCTACTGCGCGCCAAGCATCCATATTCACTCCCACAATCGCATAATCGCCTGTGGCATTCGCACGATGAGATGTATTTCGGAGATTCTGCAAATTGTCTTGGCATTCAGCTTGCCGACCTTTGCACCTACTTCATGCAACGTCATCTGTTAAAGCGAGACAAAACACACAAAGACAAAGCTGACGAATTCTTTGATCTTATTAGTCCTCACGCGGTCTGCGCGAAGCCAGAGCCAGAATGGACACGATACCGAGATTTTCTGGTGAGTCACGATGACAAGCAACAAGAACAATGAAGCCCATAGAATCCGCACCAAAGGAGAACCCCGTTGAAGAAATATTGGTGGGCAGTAATCATCGTCGTGTTCTTAGGGATTGAAGGGGTGCAGGTATGGCAATTCTTGAAGTTAAGAAAAGACTTGGCCGATCTCAAATGGGATGTTGCCGTAGCCGGTCACAACGATGACAATGTCATTACACCAGACGTCGGAACGATTCAATTTTTTAAGCGCGGCGGGTACTCAATTCAACTGGACACCGCAAAATACACGAACGAAGGTCTGGAATTAGCAGGATTCGTTGGCAATCCAACGAATCTTTGGATTGCTAATCTTTCGCTGAAGTTCTCGGCGCAGAAACAGCTGTACCAATATCGGGACGATTTTGATAAGGATGAGTTCTCGTTCTTTTTTGGGCCGCAGGCTATCGGTGAAGCACAGTGCTCCCCGATTACAAGTCTTTCCCCCGGTGCACGTCAGCCGTTTAACATCACAATTCCTAACGTGAAACAAACGAAAGAGGGCATACGACTTGTGGTTGTGTTTACAGGAGGAGAGCGATATTCGTACGGGCCAGGAGGATAAAATCTAAGGCTTGCTTTGTTAAAACGGCGACAAATTGACGCCTAGTACTAGCTTTCGCTTTACGTTCCCCTTGCTTTTGCAGCAGCACTATAGTACTATCTTGACACTACTGAGCCGCAATACTTGGCGGGGTCCACCTTCCAAGTTCTCCTACCTTAGTAAATTCCCAATCGAGGTAATTCATAATGTCGAAGTCCAAAGCGGTAGATGTAATCGCTAATTTTGAGCGGGAAGTTTTCGCGTCAGCTTATGCTGCTGGCTTCATGGAAAGTCGGAATCACGGCGGGAAATTGCTGCCGCTGAAAACTATCAGGAAAATGGGCAAGGCCGAAAGCTTCGTGTGCTTTCCAAAAGACCCCGAAGATCCACGTTACGGTCCGGCTCGTTAGGTAAACCCCAAACAACCAAACCGGGGACTTCCGCTCGTCGAAGGGAGGTCCCCGGAGCTGTTTTCGCCTTTCATTCTCTTGCTTTTGCAGCGCAAATGTGCGATAAACATAGATACCGTTCAACTGGGGCGTTATCAAGTAGACGCGTCAGTCGGCTTACCCGCCTTCGGTTCCTACAGGTCAACTTCCCGTTGCCCAGGTCACCCGCTACTAAAAAGTAGGTATCATTATGTCCAGGAAAACTAAGACGGCTAAAGCCGTCTCTGTAGTCGAAAAGTTGTACGTGTTGGAGCAAATCGGCCTCTTTGGGGGCCGTTGCGAAAATTACGTCCTAAGCGTTGGCAGCGAAGTAAGTGCCAACAGTGGCGTGACGTATACACAAGACCCCTCGGAAGCGATGATTGGCATTGACGACGTACTTGGAGTCATAGCAGACCATCTACGCGACAATGGGCACGCAGTGATATTGACCCCACTTTGCAAGGTCGCTGCGTAGGAGGAGACAGGCCCCCTGCTGGCCCGATCAGGCGGGGGGCCCTAAATCCAACCATGTCACATAAAACAATCAACGTCGCCAAAATGCGGTTCCGCCTCGACGGTGGGCAAGTCACTGTTCACTGCGAACATATTGCCGCTGGATCAACATCGCACGTAGTCAGTCCGCTGCCGTTTCAGGGATTCGACCGCCCATTCCACGTGCACTTCTGCTCCGAGTGTGCGGAAGTGCGCAACCGACTCCAGATTTTTCAAGATGAATTTCTGAATTTCCTCGAACAACTCGGGTGTGCTGCGATGCAGTGGAACTAAACCAACCAAACCGGGGACTCCGCTCACAAAGGGAGTCCCCGAGCTGTCTTCTTCCTTGCAAGTTAATTTCCTGAGCGTATACTGCGTCCGCTGAGGTATGAGGTGGACGCTCTACATTGCATTTACAAGTGGGCTGGAAGCACAGAGCATTTAAACCTCATACTTGCTGTTTCGACTGTTATCCTGGCCATCCTCGCAGTTGCGATAGCATTTCTAACCCTTAGTTACATGCGCGGACGTGATCTCGAAGTGGACACCCGAAGTGGTTGGATCGAGATTCACAAGGCCATGATCAATCTGAGGGTGCAGAGGGCGTTCGTCATGTTGCAACTGGGAGCGCTGGGAGGAGGGGAAAATGTGAAGGGCTATACACTCGCCTCCGCCCAACTCCGTGCCCAACTAGATCGTTTGAACGACGACCCGTTGGTCGTCGCGATCGCTGAATTCCTTGACAACAACATACTTGCGACACAATGGCAAACGCCGCAATTCGAGAAAGAGTTCGACGCTTTCGTACACAAGGTTGCATTCAAAGCTCGGCCGGACGCCATTGACAAGGGAGAACGCATGTCAGACACACCTTTGCGAGATCGCCTCAGAGACCTGAACACCAAGGCTTATTATCTCCTTGTGGCACTTAGCTTCGTTTACGGGACGAGTTCAGGATCACGTCGGTTGAAAGCGGCTTTGACCCTGACGGCCTTGGTAGCAGTTGTTCCAGTGCAGGACTACATCGAAAAGGTGTCCTCATTAGAGTGGGTCCGAAGATTTAAGATACTGGGACTGATATTGGCGCTGGCCTGCACACTTTGGTGGGTTTGGACGGTGACACCAGCCACCGCAAAATAAGCGCAACGTTTGATCTATTCGATCACATGACGGCATCGCAGCCATCACTCGACCCACGCAAGACGCCCTGGAAACGCGGAGACGTGTGTGCATTAGGTTCTAGCAAGAGCGGCTTCGTGCTGGATCACACTCCGGAGTACTTGGAGGTTCGTTGGGGTCCGCAAGGACCCATTGAACGGCTGACAGGCGCGGATGCGGAGAGCGTAATCCGGTATGCGCACGCAGACAGCCTTTCCGCAGGCGGCGACATGACGAATCTTGAAGCCTTAGAGACCATAGAAGCCCTCGATCGAGTTGCAGAGGCAGTACGTGAGCGGTCCCAAACCATCAAGAGCGAAACTGAGGGTAAGGAAGTGACTGCGCTCATTAATCGGGCTGCTCAGCCTGAGTGTGAATTCGACCGTAAGCACAGCGCGAAGCTCTTCGCGCTAGCCGTAAAGCCAGGCGAGGTAGGCTGGTATTTCAAGCTGCGAGAAAAAATCCATCGAGTCTTTCATCATTAAGTCAGGAGGTTGTTGCCTTTTGTTGGCCTACCAATGCCACGCCGTAGCAAACAAAAGAAAGCTAAGGTCGCGAAGGCATTTGCGATTGCGAGCGCTGTTATATTTCTCCTTACGTTCATTGTGAGGGAAATCCTCAAGGACAACCTCAAAGATCTTCACGACTCCCTGGCTAAGGCCGAATCCGAATTTCGTAACGAGAGCGGTCAGTCACTCATTTCTTTGCAAATCCTTACGAGCCAGGAACAAGCGGAGCTGGTGCGACTGCAAGAAGGAAAACGGGCGGGCAAGTTCAAAGCCACTCAGGACTTTGCTGCCCTGATCGCACAAGACACAGGCAGAGCGCAAGAGATACTTGCGGGGGTGAACAGCGATTTTGACAGTGCGTCCCGTCTGATAGATGCGTTTCCACGTCGCGCAAGGGATTTGCGTAACCTTCGCGAGCAGGTACGTGGTCCGTTGGAGAAGATGAATGTCGAGGTCAGGGAAACGCTGAAACCCACGCCGGAACATGACCTATCTCGCTTTCTGGCCGTGAAGGTTGCTATGATATCAACCCTGCTGGAGGCTATACCAATCGCTGTCCTTGGTGACAGGGCGCTCACCTCAGCACGCAGACTTCAAGATGCCAGCGAACTCTTGATCTCTATCTGCTCAGGAGCGATATACTTTCTTGGCGTTCTGGGACTTCTGCTCGCCGTCTATGCCGCAATAGCTGGCATCAAGTCCGAATCAGGCGAGTAATTAGACACTGTCCGACTCTCACTAAACTCGCACTGACGACCCGAAAAACACCACCACGGTACAGCAAGCAACAACACGTAAGTCCCTGAAAAGTCAGTCGGGTGGTGAGCCTGTTAGAAACCCTGAATCTAGCGCGTCTGCCAGTTCCGCCACTTGGGCACTGATCGAAATGATTCATTATGCGCATTTTAACACTTTCAACGATTGCTGACCACGTTTGGGTCTGGGCCGTAATGCGGACTTCCTCAACAGTCTCGTCAAGCAACTCAGACAGGAATCCCCACGAGCCATCTAGTGTGCCGCTCTGGGCGTCTGATCCCTTGGAGAAGAGGTCTTGTAGATCATTCGGCGGCAGCACAAGAACACGCCCGTGATGGACAAGATCGCTGGGACCAAACCCAATATGGCCCAAAGGATTTCGCTAAACCAGCCGAACCTGCCGAAGTGCAAATCGCTGAGCACCAATAGTAGTTGATCGGTAAACTTGTCACGCGGATCGAGTAGGCCAAATGGGATCGTGAACGCTTGTGGAAAAGCAAAATAGATTCCCGAAATTCCCCAGAGCAAAACCGACAAAAAGCACCAGAACCCTAACGCGCTGTGAAGGTCCCACATAAGTCTGGCAAAATGCGCCCTCCAATTGACGGTAAGGCTCCGACGCCAATGGCTGATTCCAGGCCACCACACAACGGCTCCCGTCAAGCAAAGCAAGGTCAGACAAACTGCTCCGAGGCCGTTCACAAAACGGCCGTGCTCGCCCGAAAGCAGATTGGCGTGAAAGTCTACAAGCCACTCGATTCCCAATCTTCCTGCCAGCTGATTTCGAAAAACAGCGATGCTGCCGGAGATGCTCATTAGTGCGACGTAGACCCCAGCCAACGCTCCCATCCACAGGTGAACTTGAAAAATGATCTGGCGCACTACCAGATTGTCTGGATTTTCCACCAATCGTCTCCAGACGGACATCGGTACTCTCTCCTGTGGAAACTGCCTGAGGCAGCGGAAACACGGCTATTCGCCGCTATATTCCTTCACAACCATACGCGGGTTGTCATCACGGAGTCCTACAAATCTTGAGTGTCGTAGACGATTCCCGGTTGTCCATTCGAGAAAAGCATTGGATAATGCTTTTACGACCAGCACCGTGGCAGCGCCTTTGTTTCATTTCAGTACACCTTCGCGCCATATCGCCCTCCAATCATTTACTCTGCAGTTAAAGTTAGATTGACACTAAAGCCGCCTCTGACATAGGCTATGGTCCATTTTGGCATTCTGAGAGTGGCAGACAAGGTTGAACGATTCCTCACAGTTTGAAAAGCGCCGGCAGGGCGCGCGCGTCGTGATGCGGGTTCCCGTGGAAATCCGGGGAACAACCGAGGATGGCCAGACGCTGGAAGAGTCGACGCATACCGGCGTCATAGGCGTGCTGGGAGCGATGATCCGGACGTCCCAAATGCTGAAAATCGGGAGCCAAGTCGAGGTAACGAATCGATTTTCCCAGCAAACGGCCAAATTTCGTGTCGCGTGGGTCGGGGACCACAAGGACGGCCAACCTTGGGAAATCGGCATTGAATCAATGGCGCCGCTCGATGACTTCTGGGGCGTTCGGTTTCCCCCCAAGCCGGAAGCCCGTTAATCTTGGCAACCCATTCGCAATAGTTGGCCTTGCGCCTGGACTATTGGTGTTATAATCCCGTCAATATAGCCGTTTGCGGAACGGCGCGATCCATCTTTACATTTCTGCTCAGTGCCGTTCTCGCGGGAGGGTGCCCATGGAGGAGACCCGTTCACTCGTTCTCGACTTGCTCATGGTTTCCTGGGGTGTCATCACAGCCGCCTTGGTTGTGCTGGTCGTGTACAGGGGAACGCTGTCGTCTAAGGAAGACGATCAGATCTTCATCGATGCGGCTGAACAGCATCACTACCGTGACCAGCAGGCGATCATTTCCCGGATCACGCGCCTGACAAGGCCGATTATCGCCCTTGCGGTGTTGTCCGGAGTGCTCCTGCTGGCCAGCGCAGGGGTTTGGATTTACCAGGGCTATAAGAGCTTCTAGGGTTTGCCGGGTTGGGCCGGATCCGCCAGGCTGGCAGCCGCTGGAGGTGCAGAGTCGACGACCGACGAGTGATTCAGTATGATCACCCAGCGGTCCGCCTGCTTATTTAGAACAAGAGTCGTGTGCCCGCGGTATTCCATCATCCGGTTTTCCATCGTCGTGACATAGACGAATTGGTAGGTAGCCCACGCGGAATTCCCGTTCACTTTGATAAAAGTATTGGACCGGTCCATCCGGCCGCCGCTCACCCGAGCGCGCTGCGCCTGATAAGCCCTCACGTAGTTGTCCCACCCCATGACCGGCGGCTCCCACGCGCCACTGATTACGACCACGCCAGGATCAAAGTATTTGCGCATGGAATCGACATCGCCAATCTGCCAGTAACCCATCATTTCGCCGATGGCTTGATCAATGGCCTGCGAATCGGGCGGGGGCGGCAGAGGAACAAGAGCCGCTTGTGAATTGGCATCGGTTGCGTCGTTTTTCTTGTTCTTATCTTTTTTTTGCGCGCTCGCTGGAATTGCGAGGACCAACCAGGCCAGCGTCACCAGAACCGCCGGTTGGAAACATCCTCCACGTTTTATTGCGACATTTCTCATCTCCGCTCCCCCCGCGAAGATAGCACGAAGCAGTTCTCGTCAACACGGAATCGAGCGAGTGCGTGTCGTGCCAGTGCATGCCGACTGGAAGAGCGTGTTTGCTATTTGAAGCGGGTCTTGCGGACGACATCGAGGCCGAACGTGCCGTTCTCATCACGAAGAGCCTCGACGGAGAACTCGCGGTTGAGGGTGTATTCGATCTGAATCACCTGATACTGGGTTGTCGTGACGTCCGTGATGTAGGTGATGACCAGGCCGCGAGTCACCTGCTGCTCGATCGTGACGCTGGCGATCGAGTTTTGCGTCGCAGTCAGTCCGGCGACCGACGGCCCGACGCTGAAATGGCTTATCCCGAACAGTCGCTGGATTCGCCCGCCGAGCTGGCTTGAGATCGCTTCTGACAAAAGGGCCGACGCGCCGACGCCGGCGTTCTGACCGGTGGCGCTTCGCTGCGCGCTTTCCTGGCCGGTCTGACCCAGGGCAAGGAGCTCGATAATGTCGGTGGAGGGCAGCGGCGGATCGGAACGATAGGCAAGTGTAAGGCGGCTCGCGGGGCCTGTGAAATCGAGCGTGACTTCGTACTGGCGGATCGTGGTCGTAGCCTCGACGTTCAGCACCGGATCCAGGCGGAACGGATTGGCAAAATTGATGTCTCCGCGCGAAACGGTGTACTGGTTACCGCGAAAGCTCATTTCTCCGGTGAGCAAGTGAATATGCCCCAGCAAAATCGGATGTTCCCAAGTCCCGCGAAGGCGCAGGTTCGCGTCCGTTTGCAGGCGCGCTCCGGCCCACTCCATCCGCGAATCAGGACTGGATTCAGCCTGGATGTCGAACTGCAAATTTTGAAGGAACGTGGAAGTTGTGCTCGGCCCACTCGTTGGTTCCTTAGCGGAGACCATAAAGCTGGCGAGATCGAATCCTTCCGCCATCAGCAGACGATCGACAACGATGCGCCCGGAGAGCGTCGCCGCCTGTTCGTTCCCGGAAAGGCGCAGGTTTCCGCCGACGAGCCAGCTCATCCCCACCGGATAGCGGACGCGGACCTGATTGGAGCGCACGTTCAGCAAATAACTCACTGGCCCTTCCCCGTACGTCAACGTGCCACCGAGTGTAAGGTGGCCACCCCCGCTTTCCGCTGAAACGTTGTCAAATACCACGCGGCTGGCATCAAAATTGAAATCCCCTCCCACGTTGGAGAGCCCCGCCGGGAAATCTCCGTAGCGCAGCGACGCGCCCTCGATGTGCATCTTGCCGTTGATGCGTGGCGCGGCTAGCGTGCCGGCAATGGTGGTATTGATCTGCGCGCGCCCGCTCGACTCTAGGCGCGACACGAAGCCGCCAACGAGGTTGAGACTGACTGCGCCGTCAACCCGAAGATTCAGAGCCTGATCGCCCGTGAAGCGGGCCGAACCGCTGATGTTGAAATCCGTATCGGTCCCGCGGAGGCTCGCCTGCTCGACACGTATCTCGTCCCGCCGGTAGGTCAGCCGCACGGGGCCGTTGTTTTCCAGCTTGACGGCCTGAAAATCGAACGTTAGGCGCGATAGATTTGCTTCTACGGCGAGAGTTTCAGGGCGGGCGGCAAAGCCCGCGACCGCGAAGTGGCCGTCCACAAGGCTGTGGCCATTCAGTCGCGAAAGATGGAGGGCGGAGCCGAGAAAAGGGTCAAAATCAATTCGCTGTGCTGTGGCTTCTGCAGTGACCGGATAGTCCCCCTCAAGTGTCACGTCCATCTTCCCCGACAGGCTCCCGGAGGCCATCGCCGAGTCGATGGTCGCGCGCAGATGGTGGCCCTCCGAGTCGACTTTTCCATCGAAACTCCCGACTACGTCGTTCCCTAACTTCAGATCAATCAGTCGAAGGGTGGCGTGCAGTTCGGGGGCACGCAACGGTCCTTGCCCTCGCGCTTGCAAATTGACCCGGCCTCCGACGGGCATCCGCGCACTTTGAATTCTTCCAATCGCTTCGAGTGGAATTGCGGCGCCCGTGAGGTCGAAGGAGACTTCGCGCGTGTCCGTGTGGTAAACGAAGTTGCCCGTCGCCAGGCCAGCCGCCGCCCCTGGAGCGTGCGCCGGCAAACGCAACTCGGCGTTGGCAATCCGCACTTCGCCTGGGCGTAAGATCAACTGCCCGCGCGCGCGCTCGAAGCGCCAGGATCCAGCCGTCGCGTCCGTGAGATCAAACAAGCCTGAGAGTTCAGGCTGCGCGTGCGTTCCTTTGCCGTGAAATTGACCGGTGAGCATCCCGCGCGCCGGATACGCCGTTCCCAACAATTTTTGCAAATCGTCTGTGTCGGCGCCGGTCAGGTTGACGTCCAGCGTCCAGTTGCTATCGGGAGCAAAATTCCAGGAGCGGAGCCCGAGCGCCAGCTCCAGGTCCGCCGAAGTGCGCCCCCTGCGTACCCGGCTCCGAGTCAAGCACAGTTCATCGGGAGAGTAGGTGAGCTCCGCGTCGAGCTCGTCCCAATACAGCGAGTCGTACCGCGCTCCACTCCCCGTCACGTGCCCCTCGAATGTGGGCCCGCCGAGCGGTCCAGTTAGCGTCCCCTGAAAATGGAAGCGCCCGCCGAACATCTGCGGTTCCGCGGTTGGACCACGCAAGCGATTGATGAAGTCGGTCCACTGCGACAGGTCATCGGTTTCAACTGTCCACTCGAGCGACGTGTCGACCATGCTTAACCCGCCACGGAACTGGATGCGGCTCGAGGGAGTTGTAATCTCGCCGGGCGAAAGTTCAAATTCCCCGCGGTCCATGTCGTAATGGAAACCGAAGTTCGCCGCAGTGGGAATCTGCCCCTGAGCAGGCGTGGCGGGCGGTGTCCAGATGGAAGAGCCCCGCGAGTCGACGTGCTTGAAATCAGCTGCCCACGTGGTCGTCGCGTCGATATCCATCCGGCTACCCCAATGCAGCGGATTGATCGGCAGATTTGGGTTGTCCTCGGCGGCGAGGGCCTGGTGCAAATCGAGGCCGCGAACTTTGGTTTCGGCGCGGAAGTTCAGCTTCGGAAGGGCCATGCCCACGTGACCCGACACAGTCCCGCCGAGGATCTGCGCTTCGAAGTCGGGCGAGTCAACGCCATTCTTGTCGGCGCGGAAGCTGCCATGCGCCGACACATTTCCCGGATGAAACCACTGATACTTCATGCTGATCCGAGCCGCCATGTACCGTCCGCTGGTGGTTAACTTCTCCGAGGCGTACCCTCCTTCGCCTGTAACTTCAACATCGCCGCCCGGCGCGCCCTTTTTCCGCAAAATCGTCCAGAGACCCTCAAGGCGAGATTGGGCGCGGTACTTGAAGGTCCATTCTGGCTGCGAGAAGCTGGCGAGGTTTGCCTGCGCGTCGACCTCCGCAAAAGCGCTCCTCCATTGCATTTGCGTCACCGAAAACGAATCCGAACGCACGGTGAAACGCGCCGCGAAATCCGACACAAATGGCACATACCGCTGCGCTGCGACTTGAAACTTTTGCCAGCCCACCCGGCCGAGGTACACGGGACGGCCGTCTTCGCTGGCGTAGTCCATAAGCAGTTCAAACTTCCCGCCCTTTGCTTCAATCGGAACACGCGCGTCATTCCAGACAATCTCGCCGTTCTCGAGCCTCAGCTGCGCGATTTTCAGGTCCAACAGCCTTTGGGCAGAGGGCCCGCCGCCCGCGTTGGGGATAGCTGGGCCTGGCAAGTTCGTTGAACCGTCCTTCTCCACACGAACGTGCGTCGAGAAATGATTCATCTCCACACTGCCGAGCGAAATCTTGCGCCCCCAGAAGGAATCGACATGGATGTTGAACTGCAACGAGTCTGCGTGAAAGAGCGGAGGAGTTCCCGCCGGCTCGCGCCCATGCAACGTGAGTCCGTCGAACCTGGCAGTAAGCGATCGCCAGCGAAAGTGGAAATTGCCCAGTTCCACGCGTGCACCCGTGGACCGGCTCAGATTCTCAACGATCGTCTGTCTCGCCCATCGGTCCGCGAGCCCAGTGGCGATCGCATAGACGACCCCCAGGACAACGAGAGCAATCAGAGCGAAAGACAGCCCCAACCCGTGCTTCCATCCGAACTTGCGTTTCGCCTTACTCATACGCTCTTGTTTTGACTGCGCATCAGAACTTGCCGGTAGCAGGCGCGATTTCGATCTTCAGTCGCGATTTCGTTTCGTCCAGCCATTTTGCTGTGAGGTCGTTGATCCCACGCTGCACGAGCACTTCACGAATCTGTTCCTCGACCGCCCTTCGACCCGGGGCCGGCTCATTTTTCTTTGCTAGCTCAGGCAGCAATTGCTTTTGGTAATACGCGTCAATCTGAGAGGAGTCAACCTGCACCGATGTCCGGAACTTGTAGTCGAGGTAGCGTTCGACATAAATCTGACGGTTCAGCATCTCCCGGACTTGGCTGGAAGTCAGCCCCAGCTCATGCAAGCGCGCCGAGAAGCTTTCCGAGCTCGAGAAATTCCCCTGCAGCCGCGTCATTTCCCGGTCGACCTCCGATTGTGCAGGCTCGGGAAAATGAGACGTCGACGCTTCTGTGCTCACCACCCATTGCTCGATCAATTCGTTGAGAAGTTTGTCGTCGGTCTCCGCGTGCCCTTCGATCAGTTGCTGAAAGGCGCCCAACTCGCGGACCTGGCTCTGCAGAATGACGTCGCCCTCGATTCGCGCCACGATGCGGTCGACCACGCGACCGGATTGTGCCCGCGCGGTAGCCGCAGACATGCTTAGGGCCAGGCCGATTGTCGAGATGATCGCGAATTTGAAATTTGCGCGGCGCATCAGAAAGTCGTTCCCAGGTTGACAAAGAATTGGAACGAGGGAAGCCTCGTAAGTGTTGTCAGGCAGGCCGCAGTAGGCGTGCCGGGGCACGTGCCGCCGCTCTGAACCAGGAATTTCGCAGGGTTCAACTGATAGCCCAGATCAACCGCTACGGGACCGATCGGCGTGCCATACCGAAATTCAAATCCCACCGTGTGCGAGAAATACCTCAGTTCGTTCGTGCAGTTTGTCAAACAGACGCTCGGATTGCTCGGATCAAAGGTAGGGGCAGGCGGCGCAGTGCGAAGCGTGATCTTGTGTACGGTCGAGAACACGTTGCCGGCATCGTAGAACACCGCGCCGCCGAGCCGGTTACCAATCAGCGGCAGGTGCATTGGAAACCGCAAGTCCTGATTGAAGATCAGCATAGCCTGTCCGCCGATGGGGAAGCCCGTGACGGGATCGCGCGGTCCAGCCTGGTTCAGCCCAAATCCACGTAAAGTTGTGCCACCGCCTGCGAAGAACCGTTCGGGAAGCGGAATATCAGTCGACAGCGAGTTCCCATAAGGCGTTTGAATGCCAAACCGAGTCGAACGCGCGAAGACCAGGCGCCGGGTGATTGGATGGTACGTCGAATTCTGAACGTAAAACCGGATGAAATTCGCCGACGAGCCAATCGGTTTCATTGCAACGTTAAAGTCGACGTTTTCGAAATCCCCGCGACTCGGATCCGAGGGACTGTTCCTCCGATCGCGGAGCCAGTCCACGCCAAATTCGGAGACCTCGGTGCTCTGGCTGAACAGCGGAATCTGTTCGACTGCGATTTTTAGGTTGCTGGCGACAACGTGCCGGTACGCGTACCGGTAGAGGAGCGTGCTGGTCGAAGAGAGCCGCTGGGCGAGCCCGATCGAGCCCTCTGCCCGCCGGGAATCGAAGGTTTGCACATCGCGCGCTGTTTCGTAAAAGGTAGAAAGTTGCAAGCTGAAATTGGGATTCGCGAAGTAGTTGGGCGCCGTGTACGTCAAGCTCGCGCGGCCTTGAATCGTACTGACCCGTGCCTTAAGGGAGAGCGAGTCCGCGCGTCCGGTGAGGTTAGCCTTCGTAATTTCAAAAATGCCGCGCGGTGCAAAGGTAAGTGAGCCTGAGACCGCACTGCTGGAACTGCCGATACGCTGCGCTTCGAAGCCCATGCCGTAGGCGATCGTGTAGCGCCGGGCCTCGTCCACCATTACGACAACGGTCTTCCGTTCCTCCTCGCCATCGGGATTTTGCGGCGCGATCGACACACGGCTGAATACCCCCAAGTTGTAGAGCTTTCGCTGCGTCTCGACGACCGTGCTTTCGCTGAGTGGCTCTCCCGCGCGAATCCCTACCTCGCGCGAGATGACGCCGGGGCGTGTATGCTCATACCCGCTGAGAAGGACACGCGCTACCAGAACCTGCCGGCCTTCGATGATGTGATATGCGAGCTGCACGGAGGGATCGCCGCGCGGGCCTGGCACCTTCTCAACGTCGGCGGAAAACCGCGCTTCTGAAAATCCCTGGTCAAAGTAGAGAGCCAAAATGTTGTCGCGATCCGAGGAGACGTTGAATTCGGAATACGGTTGCCCCTTCGACGAGCCGACCGCGCTCATGAGTTCGTCCTTGCTGAGTGCTTTATTCCCATCTATTGTCAGGCTGGCCACTCGCGTTTGCTCGCCTTCCGTGATGATGAATTTCACGAACAGATCGCCGTTGCGGCCCTTATAGTTGTCGTCCAACTCAGTCTGCACGTCGACTTCATGAAAGCCGTTTGAGTCGTAGAGGGTGCGAATCGAAGCGACGTCGTCTTGCAGAAGTTCGCTCGAATACCTCCCGGGAGAAGCATAGGCCGCAGGCTGTATTTTCAAACGGCCTTGAAGGAGGTCCGATCCGAAGTATTTGTCGCCGATGAACTCCACTCCCACCAGGCGGTGGTGGTCGCCACGATCGACGCGGTACGTAACGATGCTCGCAGCCCTGTGCAAAGTGCTGCCTGTTTCGACGGCGGGAGACTCCGACACCTTGTAAGAGACTTGCGAATCAAAATACCCGGCGCGTTCAAACCAATCGCGCAGACCGCGCCGTCCTTCCTGGAGCAGGTCTTCATCCACCGCGCCTTCCTCGTAGATGGGAACGAGTCTGCGTACCGTGCCCGCGGAAATCTTTGCGCCTTCAAGGTTCACGCGCACCTCGAGCCCGGCGTAGACCGCACACTCGATTGGCACGCGATTCGACTCCGCGTTGTACGTGCCGCGGTGGATCGTGACGCGTGCGCCGAGATAGTCCTTCCCGGCCAGCCACTTTCGCTCGCGGTCGGCCGCCCGATTCAGTCGATCGGAGGTCACTTCCGCCCCTTGTTTCAGTTTGAGGCGGCTTCGTAACTCATCATCTCGAAATTGCGTTTGGTTCTGGATTGTCACCGCGCCGATTCGCGCTCGCGGACCGGGGTTCACTCGCACGAGGATATCTATCTGCAGTGTATCGGGATGGGGTGTCGTCACATAATCGATCTTCGCTTGATACAGGCCGTCATCTTCCATCGTCTGGCGAAGGCGATCGATTGCATCCTTCATGTCGCTTTCGTGGAATGGCTCTCCCACGTTCAATCGCAGCGCCGAGAGCGCAAGCCCTTCTCCGGGCGGTTCGTGCAAACCTTCAATCTGCACTCGGTTGACATAGAGATTTTGACGAACGACGTAGTCGAGGCGCACCCCACCGGGCACGTCTGCGATCTCAGCGCGCAAATCTTCATAACGGCCGGAGCGGTATAACTCGCGGAGGCTTGCGCTTTCGGCTTCGACGGAAAATGACTGCCCAGGCTGAATCGTCAGCTGCGGAGGATTTTCTTCCAGCACGGAGCCGGACTCCGTGACGACGCGTACGGCGACGACACGCTGCGATTCAGCGGAAGGATTGTTTTGCGCCGGGGCCGCGCTTGCGCAGAACCACAACGCCGTCAGCAAGACGACCACCTGTGCGAAGAGGCGATGGACGATCGGCATCTCTATACACAACAGAACCAGCGTAGCACAGCAGAGTTGTCTGACCGGCGCGAAATCTGCATTCCTACATAGAAAACATCACTTGACCCTCCCGCGAGCAGGCAGCCGGGGCTATCATACGAGTAGGACAGGCTTCAGCCTGTCGGTTCTGGAGATCTCGGCTGAGTCAAACCGACAGGCTGAAGCCTGTCCTACCCAGATATTCTGAGATTGGCCCGGGCGTATGGACCCAAAAGCCTACGAGCGTTATTCAAGACAGATTCTCTTCGGAGAAATCGGCGAGTCGGGGCAGCAGCGCCTGCTTGAGTCCTCGGCTGTTATCGTGGGCTCTGGGGCCCTGGGGACCGCTCTTGCGAATCTGCTCGTGCGCGCAGGCGTCGGCAAACTACGCATCGTCGACCGCGATTTCGTCGAGCCTTCGAATCTGCAACGGCAAGCCCTATTCGAGGAATCGGACGCGCAGGAGGCCCTGCCTAAAGCTGTAGCCGCGGAGCGGCGCCTTCGTGCAATTAATTCGGGAGTGGCGGTTGAAGGCATAGTCGCCGACCTCGGCCCGAAAAACGCCGAGGAGCTGCTGTGCGGATTCCCGCTTATCCTGGATGGGACAGACAACTTCGAGACCCGCTTCCTGCTGAATGACGTCGCCATTGATCTGAACGTTCCGTGGATTTACGCGGCGGTGGTCGCCAGCTACGGCGTGACACTCACCGTTCGGCCTGGCGTAACGGCGTGCCTAGCGTGCGCGCTTGAAAGTAGCGGAGGGAACGGATCGCACCCGGCCGGTGCGGGCAGCGAAGATACCTGCGATACCGTAGGTGTCCTCGGCGCCGCTGCAGGGGTAATTGCCTCAATTGAGGCAGCCGAAGCGATCAAGCTGCTCGTGGGGAAAGGTGATTCCGTTGGTGGACGGCTCGTTTCATTCGATGTTTGGTCCGGGAAGTTCCAATCTGTGCGCGTGGCACGTAACGCCGAGTGCCGCGCCTGCGTGCGGCACGAACTCCGCTACCTGGAAGGCGAAGCGCAGCCTCACCTGACGATGTGCGGCCGTGATTCGGTGCAGATTCACGAGCGGCGACGCCAGCTCGATCTGGCCGCGCTCGGCAAACGCATTGCCCCGACGGTCGCCGATGTCCGCGAGAACGGCTTCCTCTTGCGGTTCCGCGTGCCGCCCTACGAAATGACCGTCTTCGCAGACGGTCGCGCCATCATCAAAGGCACACGCGAACCGAGCGTAGCGCGTTCCCTCTACGCCCGCTTCATCGGTACTTAACCCCGACGGCTCTGTGTCTTAAATGTCGCAGACTTCGCCCTTGGAATGAAGACGCGTGAGCCCGCACCCCATCTTCTTCAAGCCTTGTTCGCCTAAAACTTTTTCAATTCGCGGAAACACTTCGTTTTCTTCGAGTCGCACATGGTCATGCAGTAGCTTCGCAAGATGAGCCATGGCCTCCGCGCCGACCGGAGTCTTAGCGCCCAGGCGCTGCTCGAAATCCTGGGCGGCGGCCCGAATTTCGGCGTGATCGGCGAGGAGCCGCACGACATCCGCGTCTTCATCGAGCCGCCGGTGCCGCGCGTAGGCGGGTAGCAGTATTTCCTCCTCCTCCCGGAAATGAACCTGCCCCGTCTTGTGCCAGAAGCGCACAAATTTCTCCGCCTGCTGTGCGACCGCCGCTGCGCGCTTTTCCGCAGGCGCTTCTGCCGCGCGCCTCATCTCGAGCGCCTGAATCAAAGCGAAATGGTGATGCTGGCTAAGCGGATGAAGACTCGGATGGCGTTTCATGAAGTAACTTGGTCAATCGGGCCCGCCCACTATTGTAAGCGTTGGTCAAACGCACATCGAGCAGGCGTCGAATGCCGGCGCTTTTCAGCAGGTCGAAGAACTGTCCGGCCGTTTTCTTCGTAAAACCGATGGAATAGACTTCCACGGTTCCGCCTCGACTTTCTGAAAGAGCGACAACTGGTCCCGGTTCGGGTCCGCTTCGGCGGCGACCTCCTGAAATATCACGTGCAGTTCAGTTTAGCACAGGGACGAACTACCAGAGTTTCTCGGGGCCCGGAAGCGCCTTACCCTTTGGTTCGGCCGATGGGTTGCCGCAGTGCGGCGCGGTCGAGGTTTTCGCGCAGATTGATAAGCGTGAGAAATGTGTTGAGGATGCGCGCCTTCATTTCGTCGGCCAGGACGAGGCCGCTCGTTGATGCGCGCGACAGCATCTCTCCGTGCTCGGAGATGTATCGGATAATTTCAACCTGGCGGGCGTTCGGCGTCTTGCCATACACGGTCTCGCGGCGCATTTGCGCACAGTCTTTCTCAATTTTTAGCGTGAAATGTAGCAAGCACAGGTGAGCCGGTTCGAGCGCTCCGGGCACCTGCCCCTTGCAACCATTCTCGCAACACGCCGTAAGTGTAGGCATGAATCGGGCGTTATCCCGAGGGTTTAGCGGCGCAGGTTCCGCCGAGTCCGGGCTAGCCCTCCTGCCGCTCATCTGCCGGATGCACCAGGCAGGTACTTGCAGCCCGGCTGACGCCGGAACCCACAGATTGATTGTAAGCATCGCAAAAGCCGAAAATCTAGCCTGTCCAGCGTTCCTGCGCCTAATCCGCCATCTAGTAATCCGACACGCGCCGCGGGCACCGGTTCACCAAGCTGGGGGCCGATACCGTTGGGGCAGTCACCAGTGGTCTTGGAGTTCCGATTCCCGAGGGCCTATGCTAGACTAGCGAAGCAATAGGCAAGATCAGTCCGCTAAATTGTTCCCCGCGAGGCGATTATCATGTCCGGGCATTCGAAATGGGCCACCATTAAGCACAAGAAGGCGGCTACTGACGCCAAGCGCGGCCGCATTTTCACCAAACTGATTCGCGAAATCACCATTGCCGCCAGAGTCGGCGGCGGAGATCCGGACTCGAATCCCCGCCTCCGCACCGCCATCGCCGCCGCGAAAAATGAAAATATGCCCAACGACAACATCGAGCGCGCCCTCGCGCGCGGCACCGGCCAACTGGAAGGCGAGCAATACGAAGAGGTGAATTTCGAGGGCTACGGGCCGGGCGGCGTTGGCATGATCGTCCAAGTGGTGACCACCAACCGCAATCGTGTCGTCAGCGAAATTCGTCACCTCATGAGCAAGCACGGCGGCAACATGGCAGAGACAGGCGCCGTCGGTTGGATGTTCCACCGCAAGGGCGACATTGTCGTATCGAAGGGAAAAGCCAGCGAGGACAAAATGCTCTCCCTCGTCCTCGATGCGGGTGCTGAGGATCTACGTGACGACGGCGAAGCGTGGGAAGTACTCACACCTCCCGACGCGTTCGAACCAGTTCGGGACGCTCTCGCAAAGGACGGAATCACGCCGGAGTCAGCAGAAATCGGCTGGGTGCCGCAGAATTACATCAAGCTGACCGGCAACCAGGCGGCGCAAATGCTCCGGTTGGTTGAAGCGCTTGAAGAGCATGACGACGTGCAGAAAGTCTCCGCCAACTTCGACATCGACGAGAAGGAAATGCAAGCAGTGATGGCCGCGCAATAGGTCTTTTCTCGCAGGTGTTTCCTTCCCCGGATGCGCCCTCGCAAGCTCTAGTTATTCTGAAAAAAAACCGCCACATCGCAGCTTCTTCACTCCTCTATCTTCAGTTCGACCGAACAGCAGCGTCCATCCTCCCTCGTCCCTAACCAGTGGGGTGTTGTCGACGAGCTTCAGGTCAGTGATGAAGACGGAGAAAAATGTGTGGCTCGCTACGGCGCCGTCGCCGTACACTCGTTGCCGTGGAGGGTTCCTCTAACACGAAGGGTGCATTTTTTCGCGTGCTGGGCGTGGACCCCGCCGCAGCCGGTGCCACGGGATATGGCGTGATTGAGAGCGACGGACGCCGCTGCCGGATGCTACGCTTCGGCGCTTTGCGCGCCCAGAGTGGGCGCAAAGGCCCCGAACATTTTCCCGAGCGGCTCCGCGAAATTCACGCCCTGCTCGGCGAATTGATCGAGGAATTCCAGCCGCACGGAGTCGCAGTCGAATCGGTTTTCACCGCGCATAACATGAAAACAGCCCTGAGGCTCGCCGAGGTTCGCGGCGTCGTGCTGCTGGCCGCCGCTCAAGGCGGCGTTCCCGTCTGCAGCTATTCTCCGCGCGAGGTCAAAGCTTCGGTGGCAGGCTACGGACACGCAGGCAAGGAGCAAATGCAGGCGATGGTGCGCGCGCTCCTCGGTATGAGTGAAACCCCTGAGCCCGCCGATGCAGCCGACGCACTCGCCGTCGCTCTGTGCCATGTTCACGCCGCGCATTTTCGCGCCCAACTCGCATCGAACGCGGGATCTACATCTCTCCCTCGAAATTCGCGCAGCCGCGGCGTGGTTTCGCGCATCCCATTCTGAGAATGAGACGCAAGCGCATTCTCGCAAACTGTTTCGGCGCTCTTGTGTTCGCAATGCTTTTTGGCCTGGCCGCCGAAGCCGCTCCAGGCGGTGCGACGATCACCTATCGTCGGGTCTTCAAGGGCAGCACGCCTGAACTCATTGAGATCAAGATCAACGACAGCGGAAAAGCCACCTTCGAAATTCGGCAATTGGACGACGATCCGGATCCCGAGCCCTTTGAAGTCGGCTCGACGGTGCAGAACAAAGTCTTCGAGCTGGCCGGCGACCTGAAACATTTCGCCATTCCCAGCCTCGATATCCAAAAGAAAATTGCCAACCTGGGCGAGAAAACCTTCCGCTATGAGAACGGCGCGGACGTCCACGAAACCTCGTTCAACTATACGCTGAATCCGTCGGCCGCTCAGTTGATGCAAATCTTCGAGGGGCTTGCCAAGCAGCAGGAGGACCTGGTCTTGCTCCAGCGGAGCGCGAAATATGACCGTCTCGGCGTCAACGACGCCTTGATGCAGTTTGAAGCCGACATGGAGCGCAAGACCCTCCCTGAACCCGAGCGTTTCTTGGCCATACTCGATCAGATCGCGGCGGATTCTCATTTCATCGATATCGCCCGTTCGAGGGCCCGCGCGCTCGCGCAGCGTATCCGGTCATCCCAGGGCCAATGACGTATTTCGAAGGGAAAACTGCATCTGGTGCCGCACAATCGTCCATTCTGGAAACGTCGTGGGACCCGATAGCCTCCAGCCGCATCTAACTAACCAGGATTACGTCCGAAGATAAACTATGCATTCCTTCCCTCGCACATGGGCGGCGACCGTAGTCGTCATGGGGCTCTGCGTCATCGTCCCGGCATTACATGCACAGAATCCGGTGCGGGTCGTTCGCGTCAGCCGAACCGAAGGCCAAGTTCTCGTCAATCATCCTGGGACTGACTCCTGGGACGAAGCCCCGGTCAACCTGCCGCTTCAAGAGGGCGACACCCTCGCGACCCAGGCCGGCCTCGCCGAAATTGAGTTCGAGAATGGGGCGACCGGATATCTCGCGGAAAACTCAGTTTTGCAATTCACTCAGCTTGGCTTTGCCGATGCAGGCAGGATCACCGCGCTTCAACTCTCTCAGGGAGCCGGAACCTTCTACGCGAATTTGACGAGCCAGGACTCCTTTCGCGTACAAACCTCGGCCTTCGAAGTCGCCATCCCCGAGCGCGCCGAATTTCGCGTCGATGCATTCAGCGACGGCGCCGCCGTTGAAGTTTTTCTCGGCAACGTGACGGTGAGCACCGCAAAGGGTTCGACCGCTCTAGAGAAAGGCCAGAGCGTCGCGGTCCATGACCGGGATTTTCAGGATCTGAACAATATCTCGCGTCTTCCCGAGGAAGATGCCTTCGACCAGTGGGTGACGGAAGAGGGCGAAATCATTCGTTCTGGCAACAAGAACACGCTTAGCTACGTCAATTCACCAAACTCTTATGGCCTCGCGGACCTGTCGATTTACGGCAGCTGGATTTATCTTGCTGGATTCGGCAACTCGTGGCGGCCCTTCAGCACGGGCCTGAGCTGGACTCCCTTCATGAACGGCGTCTGGGCCAAAGACGCGCGCCTCGGCTGGATTTGGGTGAGTCACGAAGCCTGGGGCTGGATGCCCTATCATTTTGGCAGCTGGACGCTCTCTCCGGTCCTCGGCTGGGTCTGGGTGCCGGGAGGTCCCGCAGGTTTGCAGCAGTGGGAGCCTGCGTGCGTAAACTGGGTCAATGTCGGCGGGCAGGTGGGGTGGGTGGCGCGCAGCCCGCTCGATCGGGAGGGCGCACCCGCGAACCTTGCGAAGGGCGTCGTCGTGCGAGCACAGCGCTCGGCGGCTAGCCCAAATGCCACCAACGAGCTAGTGACAGGCAAGGAACTCCAAAGCGTCACCATGCTGAAGGCGCCGCCGCCGGAATTTGCTCCGCGTCGTTCGTCCGGCGCTCTTCAGACCCGAGAATCGTTTCCGACCCAAACGGCGCCTGCGGCTGCGAAGGACAACCACGCGATCGTCTTCGACCGGGACACTCGTACATACATCAATGGCGACACTGGAGCAAAAGTGGAGAAACACGCACCAGTGCCACCCGCGGCGCTCATGCCGCGATCGGTAACGGCAAATGAAGCTCCTAGAGTGCCGGTCACCTCAACGCTGCCCGCACAGATGCCCGTGAGTCGCTTCCTCGCGCCGCCACGAAACTTATCGCCTCAGCCATTGGAGAAAGGTGGCGCAGCAAGCATCCCGCCGCCCGCGAGGCCTGCTGCGCCCGCACCCGTTGGCGCTCGGCACCCTATGGCAGCACCTGTAGCACCACCTCGGCAAGTCGTTGCACAGCCGGCGCCGCTGCAACCGCCGCCCGCATCACCGCAGCCTCCGGTTTCACGCAACAATGTGCAAACCAACTCCTCCCCCCACGCTGCTGGGCCAGCGAAACCTACGACGCCTTCGCAACCGCAAGAGCCTGCGCACCAGCACTAAACTAAAAGAACTGAGGAAGTAAAGGAGATAGAGGAAGCAAGTGAACGGATATTGCAGACTAATGTTTCGTCCCACTTCCTCTACTTCCTCTACTTCAGCACCACTTTACTCCATCATGTGATCACAATTCCTGCGTAGCCGACCACTTCACTCATATCGCCATTCACCTCGCCCGAGGTTGCGTAGCGCACCAGCTCTGCCTGCTTGCCATGCAACTCGCGCACGGCCGTCAACACAGCAACAGCGGCGGCATATCCACACATCGATATGTTCTCGTTCCGAACTGTATCGAAAAGCTTTCGTGGTTCGAGGGCGAGGATCTGATCAATGGCCTTGTGGTCTTTTACGCGCGTTACGGCGTCGCTCTCGTAGTGGTTCATGTCCGAGCTGGCGACGAGCAGCACGGGAGCACTTTCCCCGGCAATCACAACGGCCAGCGCTCGGCCCAGCGCGTCAAGGTGCTCCCACTGCACAGTTCCAAGCACGATTGGCACAAACGACAGCGAAGGAACGAGGCGCTGCAGAAAGGGAAGCTGTACCTCGAGAGAGTGCTCCGTGCGGTGCGCCTCGGCGTCCTCGCGCAACTCCGGAAACGCCCGAGAGATTTTTTCGGCGAGTTGGGAATCGACAGACGCCATTCCAAGAGGAGTCTGCCAGCCGCCGCTCGACAATATGGCCAGCGACGCGCCGCGCGGAAAGTGGCGCGGACCGATGAGGATCACGCGAGCGGGAATTTCGAGTCGCTGATAGACTTCGCCAGCCACGCGGCCCGAATACACGTACCCAGCGTGGGGAACGAGGCACGAGATGGCTCGGACTTTTTTACCAGGGTCAGCGCCACCCAGGAAGGAGTCGACCTCGGCGCGCAAGGTCTCGGGGTCTTGAGGGTAGAAGCGACCGGCAACAGCAGGAGAACGAATCATGGCGAGCCTCGGAGGCTCAGTAGGACTTGGACCGCTTGCCCGTGATTTTCAACGCAACGTCCGCGCCGCGCTCGTACCAGATTTCCACTTGATCTCCGTAATGGTAGTCGCCTTGAAGAGTTTCTGCATCTTGCCGCGGATCGCGTCGGAGTATGAAAACGTATAACTTTCAATCGGGTTCGCAGTCCCGCGCACCTGAATCGACTTGTACAGCTTGCGCATGACCGTGAACTTTGCTTTGATGGGCCGGGAGTTGGCTGCAGTTACTGGAGTAGATTGCGGGGAAAGGGCGGCTGCGGCTTTGGCTTGCGGCGCAAATCCCAAAATGCCTGCGAGGAGAGGTGAGAGCACGGCAGCGGGCAAAAATGCGATTTTTCTACTGCGAATCATCAAGGGAAATTTTCAGCGACTTCAGAAAGCGCAGGTCTTGCGGCGTCATCTCAAACTTCGGACTTCCGCGTTCCTCCTGCAGAATTTCCTGGTCGACTTGAATATGCAGCGATTCGAGGAAACGCCGGTCGTTCGACGTAATCTTGGTGTCATCGGCATCGCGGCGCGCGAGACCAATCGTCGCGTCGAGCTTGAGCACAATATCGAATCCCGCGGCGCGCACTTCGGAAATAGCCTCCGAGATGCGCGTCGATTCAGACACCGTATCGTTGATCGCATGCCCCAGCTCGCGGAGCAATTGTTTCAAATGGTCGTCGAGTTGCACGATGCCCCCTTCGGAAACCGCCCCCTGATTTTCATTGTAGGGCGCAGCGCTGTGAGAAACAAGTGCCCACAGGTACAGGCGGTTGCTCAATCTGTCCATGCCTGCACGGACTCCGCAAATGACACCGTACCAGTCCTGCCCGTACTCACAGCCGCCGAAAGCGCGGCCGGGCCCTGTGCGCCGTCGCTAAAAACTCCCGCAGTAGGTGCTTGCGAGTTCGTACCCGCAAGAAACGGGTGCGGGTTCTGCCGGGTGCGGGCTTTACTTAAAGCCCGCCAGAATTTGGAGCCCGTCAGAAACGGGTACGGGCTCCGCTTGGAGCCCGCGAGAAAGATGTACTAAAATTCAGTCGTGGCGTCACAACCCATCGGAATCTTCGGGGCCATGAGGCATTCCCTGCGCGTGCTGTGGCGCGCCGCTCGCGAGCTGTTTCATGAAGTTACGGGCGCGCTATTTTTCCTCATTGCTCTGTCCGCGATGCAGTCGGCGTGGCGAGCGTGGCGTCGAGGGGCCGGTAACTGGCTCATAGGCGTCGGCGCGGGCTACGCGCTCCTGATGATTCTCTTTGGAATCTTGTCGTTTCGCGACTCACGGCGGGTGCGATGAGCCCGCGCTCAGATCAAATCGCAGAGAAAACCGCCGTAAATGGCGAACGCAAAGAGCGCTTTACCACGCTGGGCGGGATTCCGCTCAAGGCTTTTTATACCCAGGGAGACCTCACCGGCGAGGATGCCGCCACCTCCATCGGCGTCCCAGGCGAATTTCCCTACACACGCGGCATTTACCCGACGATGTATCGCGGGCGCCTGTGGACCATGCGCCAGTACGCCGGGTTCGGCACCGCTGCTCAGTCGAATGAGCGCTACCGCTACTTGCTGCAGAAGGGGCAAACCGGACTCTCCGTCGCGTTTGATTTGCCGACGCAGATCGGCCTCGATTCGGATCATCCTCGCGCCGTTGGCGAAGTGGGCCGGACCGGCGTGGCCATCGATTCGCTCGAGGATATGGAAACGCTGTTCGATGGCATCCCCCTCGATCGCGTCTCGACCTCGATGACAATCAACGCCACCGCCGCGACCCTACTTGCGCTGTACGTCGCAGTTGCAAAAAAGCAGGGCGCGAATCTGCAGAAATTGTCCGGCACAGTCCAAAACGATATCTTGAAGGAGTACATCGCGCGCGGCACGTACATCTACCCGCCGGGCCCCGCCATGCGAATTGTGACCGACCTCTTCGCCTGGTGCCGCACAGAGATTCCCGCTTGGAACACGATCTCCATTTCCGGGTATCACATCCGCGAAGCAGGCTCGACCGCAGCGCAGGAAGTCGCCTTTGCTCTCGGTGACGCGATTGCCTACATTGACGCGGCACTTGCTGCGGGTCTCGCCGTCGATGAATTCGCACCGCGGCTGTCGTTTTTCTTCAATGCGCACAACGACTTGCTCGAGGAAATTGCCAAGTACCGCGCGGCACGCAGGCTCTGGGCGCATCTTGTCCGCGACCGATTTGGCGCGAAAAACCCCGCCTCTATGATGCTGCGCTTTCACGTACAGACCGCTGGTAGCTCGCTGACGGCGCAACAACCGGAGAACAATATCGTCCGCGTTGCGATTCAAGCGCTCGGCGCCGTGCTGGGCGGTTGCCAATCGCTGCACACGAACGCGTTGGACGAAGCGCTCGCCCTTCCCACGGAGGACGCGGCGCTTCTCGCACTTCGCACGCAGCAAATCATTGCCCACGAAACGGGGGTTGCGAACACCGTGGACCCGGCCGGCGGATCCTACGCCATCGAGAAATTGACCGGCGAAATTGAATCGCGGGCGCGCGAGTACATCGTCAAGATTGACGCGCTCGGCGGAATGTTGCGCGCCATCGAAACCGGATTCGTGCAGGGCGAGATTCAGAAGGCCGCGTATGAGTATCAGCGCGCCGTCGAGCGCGGCGACCAAATTGTTGTTGGCGTGAACCAATTCGTCGCCGAAAAGGAGACGCCCATTCCGACGTTGCGCGTCGACCCGGAGCTGGAACGTTCTCAAATCGAACGTGTGCGAGCCGTGCGGCAGCGGCGCAATTCCGCGCGGGCGCGTGAGGCAATCGCCGAAGTCGAGCGGCGCGCGCGCAGCGGGGAAAACCTGCTGCCAACGATTGCCACAGCCGTCGAAGCCTACGCCACCGTCGGCGAAATCTCCGACGCGTTGCGCCGCGTCTTCGGCGAGTACACCGAATCCGTGGTGCTGTAGGCCGCGGCGGGAGCGGCTCTAGGTAACACAGACTTCAGTCTGTGGAACCTGTTTTCTGAGGCGCTCGCAAAGATAAGCAAGAAATCACAGAGCTCAGTGTGCGAGTTTGTAGTCCGCAGCCCCTGAAGTCTGCTCTTAACGATGAAACTGATCCTTGCTTCGGCGTCGCCGCGCCGCGCGGAGATCCTTCGCGACGCCGAAATTCCATTTGAAATTCGCGCCGCGCACGTCGACGAAGCTGCGCGTCCAGGCGAAACAGCGCAAGCGATGGTTGCGCGCCTTGCGGAAGCAAAAGCCCAGGCCGCTGCCGCGCTCCTGGATAGCAGCTCCCGCGAATCCATCATAATCGGGGCGGATACCACCGTCGAGCTTGATGGCGAAATCCTCGGAAAGCCGTGCGACGCGGCGCACGCGCGCGAAATGCTCGCGAAGCTCAGTGGACGTACACACCATGTGCTAACGGGAATTTTCCTTCTTCGATTGCCCGATGGCGCCACGCGAGCGGCGGTCGAAAATACTGCCGTGACCTTCGCTCTGCTACACCGAGAAGAGATCGACGCTTACGTGGAGGGTGGCGAGCCGCTGGACAAAGCCGGATCTTACGCCGTCCAGGGAATTGCCGGCCGTTACATTCCCAAAATTGAGGGCTGCTATTTCAACGTAGTGGGTTTGCCTGTAGCGAGACTCTACGTATTCCTTCGGGACCTTGGCTGGCGGGCCGAGCAGTGAGCGAGAAAGAAAAAGGCGGTCGCGGTGACCGCCCTTTTTCGCGAATCCTCAATTGACCAGCGGCCGGGCGAACTACTTCTTTTCCTCGGTGGCCGGAGTCGAAGTCGGCGTAGCAGGAGGTGGTGGCGTGGGCCCTGACCCGCCGCCGTGCATCCCTTCCTTAAAGCTTCGGATCCCTTCACCCAGGCCGCGCATGACTTCGGGAATCTTTTTGCCGCCAAACAGAAGCACAACAATGGCCAGCACGATTAGCCAGTGAAATGGGCTGAATTCTCCCATAATGTACCTGCCTTTTGAGCCGTCTCCCGCAGCTTAACCGGGGAGTATACAAGACTCAACGGCCGAATTATAGCATGTTCGCCAGCCCGTTTCCGCTAGGCAGAAATCTTTGCGCTGAGTCTCGAAAGCCGGACGCTTCTTGAGCCGGAGCACCAACTACTGCGCCATTATCTTAGGCTTTTTTGAGGGGCCGTGAGCAATCAGCTGCTTGGCAGGGCAGAACTGATTTCTTCGAGGATTGCGCGAGCAGCGAATTGGGGGTCGGGCGCCGCTGTAATGGGTCTGCCAATCACCAGATAGTCTGCCCCGGCACGAATCGCTTCGGCGGGTGTTGCAATCCGGGCCTGGTCATCAGCCTTGTTTCTCTTTGACGCCTTCCCGGCCGTATCTACGGTCGGACGGATCCCGGGAACCACGATTAGGAACTCTTTTCCACAAGCCCGACGAATCGCCCGGACTTCCTGAGGAGAAGCAACTACCCCATCCATTCCTGCCTTCCGGGCGAGGCGGGCGAGCTGGACGACACGCTTGGAGGGTGGCCCTGCGATCCCTACCTTACGCAACGAGGCGCTGTCCATGCTGGTCAGGATTGTGATAGCTAGCAGCTGCGGCAGGGGAGATTTTGATCCGTGCACTGCGTCTCTAGCCTTGGCTGAGGCGGTCATCATTTCGAGGCCGCCGAGGGCGTGCAGGTCGATGAATCGCACTCCCGGTAGACCCATTGCGCTCGAGACGCCTCCGGCCACGCTGTTCGGTATGTCATGAAATTTCAAATCCAGGAATACACCAGAGCCCAGCTCATTCAGTCTAGCCAAGATGGAGGGACCGGCTGCGGTGAATAACTGTATATTTATCTTAAACATGCCGACCAGTGGTGCAATAGACTGTGCCAGTTCGATAGCAGGTTCAATCGACGGAAAATCAAGGGCGAGGATTACCTTCTGGCGGGCTCGCTCGATCAGGGACGTTTTGGCACCTCGAGCAGCTCAACGCGCATCCGCGCCACGCCGCTGGCTACAATCCCTAAGCGAGTAGCAACTACGTAGGATACGTCTAACTCACGATCATCGATAAAGGGGCCACGGTCATTAATTCGGACCAGTTGGGCTACGTGGGTCTTAGGGTTGGACACCCGGACGAGGGAGCCGAATGGAAGTTCGGTGCTGGCCCCGGTCGGAGCGTACATGTCGTATTTTTCACCACTTGCGGTGGCCCGCCCGTTGAACCTGCCTCCATACCAGCTAGTCTTGGCAGTCCACACCCGAATCGGCTTGAGCGGTTGGCCGGAATGGGCTACGAGGGGAGCCTCAAGACCTTGCGCCACCAGGAACATCAGGGGCAGCCAGCGCACGGCGGCCCAGATAATGAAAAGTCGCCTTCGCATTCTTTCACCCCAGAGTAGTCCTAAAATGCTACCATGCGGACCGAGCCGATTCAAGCGTATTCGGCCTGGAAAGTTCCAGTTAAGCTGTTGATATCATTAATCTTATTTGTCCAGCAGCACCTCTCAAGCTGATTTACAATCTCTTCACAGGCAGTCGGGCTCGAAAAGCTGGCCGTTCCGACTTGTACAGCCGAAGCTCCGGCAATGAGGTATTCCAACACGTCTTCAGCCCTTTCAATCCCTCCTAGCCCTAAAACGGGTATCTTGACCGCCCGGCTGACTTCATAAACCAGACGCAGGGTGATGGGCTTGATGGCAGGTCCGGACAACCCCCCGGTCGCCCTCCCCAAACGCGACTTTCTGGTCTGGATATCGATGCTCATGGCCTGGTAGGTATTCGCCACGGTGAGTGCGTCGGCACCGGCTCCCTCGGCGGTCCTGGCGATCTCGGCAATATCTGTGACATTGGGCGACAGTTTCACCCATAGGGGGCGATTGGCCACCCGTCGGGCTGCCGCCACGACTTCCGAAACCAAGTGAGGATTACTACCGAACTGGATGCCACCATGGGCGGTGTTTGGGCAGGAGATATTCAATTCGTACGCCGCGAGCCCCTGTGCGTCCTCTAGAACACGGATCACACCGACATATTCATCCACCGTACAGCCAAAGACGTTTGCAATCACCGCAGTGCGATATTGCCGCAACGCGGGAAGCTTCTCCGCGACGAAAGCGCGCACCCCCACATTCTGCAGGCCGACGGCGTTGAGCATCCCCGACGGCGTCTCGCAAAGTCGGGGAGCTGGCGCGCCCGCGATTGGCTCGAGGGAGAGTCCCTTCACGACGATTCCGCCGAGGCGGTTCAAGTCCACGAGGTGAGCAAACTCGACACCGTAGCCGAACGTTCCGCTGGCAGCCAAAATGGGATTGCAGAGGCGCAATGCGCCGACGTTTACGGCGAGGTCCACTGCAGCTGGCGCTGTCACTGGCGAGCGGGATTCTAGCACGTGAGCCCACACCGTGGCCCGAGCGCTTGTGGAAAATCGGAGGATTTTTTCGCTGCGCCATAACGCGCTTCGAGTCGGAGTGGCACTGTGCTAGCATGTCGCCCGATGCGCATCGTCGAAAAGACGCAGCTCATGACGGCGACGGAAATCGATCGCACGATTCAGCGTCTTGCCCACGAAATTGTCGAGAAAAGCGGCGGAACTGTGAACCTGGCGTTGATCGGCGTGCGCCGGCGCGGCGTTCCCCTGGCGAAACGAATCTCTCAAGCGATGCGGGGCATTGACGGAGTGGATGTGCCCGTGGGAACGCTCGACATCACTCTTTATCGCGACGATCTGTCAAAAGTCGCGGCCCAGCCAGTTTTGCAGTCCAGCGACATTCCCTTTCCGGTGGATGACAAAGATCTCGTCGTCGTCGACGACGTGCTTTATACGGGGCGCACGATTCGCGCTGCAATGAATGGGCTCTTTGATCTTGGGCGCCCGAAACGTGTACGCCTTTGCGTCCTGATCGATCGCGGGCACCGCGAACTGCCCATCGAGGCCACATTCATCGGCCGCACGGTGCAAACGAGCGCCGCGGAAATTATCGAGGTTCGGCTGACCGAGATCGATCAGGAAGAGCGAGTAATGCTCGTCGAGCGTGTTCCCTGACACCGGGCTCCAGCGCCGCACCTGCCCGCGACCGCGGCCAAGCCGAGATTCCGAGGACCGTTGTGCCATTTCGCTTCGGCCACATGCTAAGCATTGAATCGCTCAGCGCCGAAGAAATCCTGTTTCTGCTCGACCAGTCGAAACCCTTCCAGGAAATTCAACGGCATCCGCTGAAGAAGCTGGCAACCCTCCGCGGAAAAACGGTTGCGCTGGCGTTTTTTGAGCCGTCAACGCGCACACGCATCAGCTTCGCGACCGCGGCAGCGCGGCTCGGCGCCGACCAAATGAACCTGCAGGCCGAATCGTCGAGCCTGAAGAAAGGCGAGTCGCTGCTCGATACCGTTCGCACGATCGACGCGATGAAGCCGGATTGCATCGTGATACGGCATAGTTCTTCTGGCGCGCCGGACTTCGTGGCGCGGCGACTGCCACTTCCAGTCATTAACGCCGGAGACGGCACGCACGAACATCCCACGCAAGCCCTGCTCGATGCGCTGACAATTCGAGACCGCCGCGGCACGATCGAAGGACTGAACGTCACGATCCTCGGCGACATCCTTCACAGCCGCGTCGCACGCTCGAATATTCATCTGCTGTCGAAATTCGGGTGCCGCATCACGTTGTGCGGTCCAGCTATGTGGCTGCCACGGGAACTCGAGTGCCTGGCGCCATCGGGATCAGCGGTTCGGCGCGTCACACGAATCGACGAAGCGCTCGAAGGCGCAGATGTGGTTCTGACGCTGCGCGTGCAGCAAGAACGGCTGCACGAACCGGCGCTCCCGCTCGATGAATACGTTCTGCAGTATCAGCTCACGCCGGAGCGGCTGCGCCGTGCCAAACCCGACGCGCTCGTGCTGCATCCCGGCCCGATGATCCGCGGCCTGGAAATCGATCCAGCCGTGGCAGACGGGCCCCAATCCTGCATCCTCGAGCAAGTCACTAACGGACTCGCTGTACGCATGGCGCTGCTATTCCTGCTGATCGGCGGCTCGGAATCGTCTTCGGAAAGGGAATCTGCTCATGCTGCTAGTTAGCAACGGGCGGGTGATCGATCCTGCGAGCAGAACCGACTCGTTGCGCGACATTCTGCTCGACGGAGATCGCATTGCCGCTGTTGCGGCACCCGGCGAACTCGCGACGAGGGCAAACGGAGCGGAACATCTCGACGCGCGAAATATGATAGTCGCTCCGGGCTTCATCGATTTGCACTGCCACCTCCGCGAACCTGGCGGTGAATCCTCGGAAACAATCGAAACGGGCGCGCGCGCTGCCGCGCGCGGCGGGTTCACAGCGATTTGCCCGATGCCGAACACGAGGCCGGTGAACGACAACGCCTCCGTCACACGCTCGATACTCGAACGCTCGGCCGAGGTCTCCAGCGTGCGCGTGTGGCCGATTGGCGCGGCATCCCTCGGCAGCAAGGGCGAAGCGCTTTCGGAAATCGCCGCCATGAAACAGGCGGGAATCGTCGCGGTTTCCGACGACGGTCATCCCATCGCGACGGCAAAACTTTTGCGCCAAGTGATGGAGTATTGCCGCGCGCTGGATTTGCCGGTGATCGACCATTGCGAAGACAGTTCGTTGTTCGCAGGGGCCGTCATGCGCGAAGGTAAGCAAAGTGTGCGTTTGGGCCTGCGTGGAATGCCCGCAGCGACGGAATCGCTCGCCGTCGGGCGAGATGTACAGATGGGCGAGCTCACCGGCTGCCGGCTGCACATCGCGCATCTCTCGGCGCGCGAGTCTCTGCAATTCGTTCGTGCGGCCAAGGCGAAGGGCCTCCCTGTAACGTGCGAGGTCACTCCACATCACTTCACGCTGACCGATGAAGACGTACAGTACGACTCGAGCTACAAAATGAATCCGCCGCTCGCTTCACGAGAGGACCGGGACGCGCTCATTGCTGGCCTTGCCGACGGCTCGGTCGACGCCATCGCTACCGATCACGCGCCGCACGAGCTTGCGCTAAAGGACGTGGAATTCGACCGCGCTCCTTTCGGCGTGACCGGCTTTGAAACGGCATTGGGACTTGCGCTGGAAGTCGTTCATGCCGGAAAACTCTCGCTCATGCGCATGGTGGAACTCTTTACTTCAGGCCCAGCCCGCGTCTTGGGATTCAAGCGAAAAATCGCAGCGGGAGAACCGAGTGACCTTACGATTTTTTCCGCCGAGCACGAATGGACATTCCAAACGAACGAATCCGCCAGCAAGTCGCGCAATTCGCCTTTTGACGGACGGACCTTCCGCGGCGCGCCTATGGCCACAGTTGTCGCCGGCCGCATCGCCTACCGCAGATAAGCCACAAAAAGATGAACCCACGGATTCACACAGATCAACACCGATAAAACCCTACACAGATGGGACTAGAATAAAGAGGAAGCGCAGAAAATCGCCTTCGGGTATACCCATCTAGTAAGTAAAATCGTAAAATCCGTGTTTATCGGTGTGAATCAGTGGTTCCACCTCGGTAGTGTTCTGCGCTATCGCGAGGCGGGTTCGGCGGCGGGGTGCATGCCGTGTTGTGGGACTTCGTGGACGCCGCGGGGCGGCGGTTCCTGGTGAACGCGGTAGAAGTGATCGAGCGGGCCGGGGCCTTTTCCGATCGAGAAGCCTTTCTCGATTGCTTTCGTCACATAAGCTTTCGCAAGCAGCACGGCTTCGCGCAGGCCGCGTCCGCAGGCAAGCTGCGCTGCGATCGCCGATGCGAAGGTGCAGCCCGAGCCGTGCGTGTTTTCGCTCTTCAGGTGGTCACCGCCGAAATCGAGCACTTCTGTGCCGTCGAAGAGGACGTCGATCGCCTTCTCCATATGGCCGCCCTTGACGACGACCGCGCGCGCGCCGCGCTCGACGATCTTGCGCGCTGCGGCTTCCATCCCAGCGTAGTCCTTGATCGCGATGCCGGAAAGTACTTCGGCCTCTGCGATATTGGGGGTCACCACGGTGGCGCGCTTCAATAGTTCTTCGCAGATGAATTTCACTCCGCCTGCGTCAACCAAATCCGTCTCGCCCGAGGTGGATTTCATCACCGGATCGAGAACGACGTTGGCAACTCCGGCGCGGTCCAGGAACTCTGCGACAACGACGGCATTCCCGCGATGGCCTAGCATCCCGATCTTGATGGCATTGATCTTAATGTCTTCGAGAAGCGCGTCGAGCTGAGCGCGCAATTCCGCGGCAGGAGTATCATGCACGGATTTTACGCCCTGCGTGGACTGCACCGTGAGCGCGGTCACTGCAGCGACGCCGTAGCAATGATGCGCCGCGATCGTTTTGAGATCTGCCGCAACGCCCGCCCCAGCGGAGGGATCGAAACCGGCGATCGTCAGCACGATCGGCGGAACTGCGTTCACGTGATTGGACAATTCCTAGCGTTCCTCCGGCACTCGCTGCGCCGAAACGCGTCCGCAGAAAAGTGGACCGGCTGCGCAAGCAAAATTGTTCGGCGGGCTCCAAGTAGAACCCGCGCGCGAGCCGGCAAATCGAAATGTACGCGCGTGATCGCCTGCGCGCAACAAGAATCTTTGTGTATTCGTTGCGGAGGAAAAATGATCCGGAGTATCGCGAGAAAAAAAGGAGCGCCGCAGCTTATGGGAACAGGCCGCGAACCAGGGTTGCATCGGCGACGCGCCCCACGGAAAGAATGTATGCCGCCGCGCGCGGGTATACGTGGAACTTGCGCATGGTCTCGTATACGTCGTTGAACGAGCGGCGCATCACGAATTCCAGTTTCGAGTTGACTTCCTGCACCTGCCAGAAAAATCCCTGCAAATCCTGCGCCCACTCGAAGTAGCTGACCGTGACCCCGCCGGCATTGGCAAGGATATCCGGAACGACAAACACGCCCTTGCGGGAAAGAATTTCGTCGGAGTGCGGAGTCGTAGGCCCATTCGCGGCCTCGACTACGATTTTCGCCTTGATCTGATCGGCGTTGTGAAGCGTGATGACGTTTTCCAGAGCCGCCGGAACCAAGATGTCGCACTTCAGCGCCAAAAGTTCGTCATTGGAAATGCGGGACGCCCCCGGCATGCCGACAACAGTGCCAGAGCGCTCCTTGTATCTCAATGCGCGCAGTGGATCGATGCCTCGGGGATTGTGTACGCCACCACGGGAATCACTGATCGCTACGATTTTCGCCTTTCGCTCCGCAAAGAGGCGCGCTACGGCCGAGCCAACGTTGCCGAAGCCTTGAATCGCGACCGTCGCCCCGCGCAGCGATACCTTCTTGACTTTGCACGCTTCTTCCGCAACGTAAAGGCAGCCGCGTCCAGTTGCATCGTTGCGGCCTTCCGAACCTCCGATGGAGACCGGCTTGCCGGTTACGACGCCAGGCGCCGCGTGACCGACTGTCATCGCGTACGTATCCATGATCCAGGCCATAGTCTGCGCGTCGGTGTAGACGTCCGGCGCCGGGATGTCCACCTCCGGGCCAATAATAGGTTGAATCTCGGCGGCGTAACGGCGTGTCATGCGTTCGAGCTCGCCCTTGGACATGCGCTTCGGGTCGCAAACAATTCCGCCCTTGGCGCCGCCATAGGGAACATTTACCGTTGCCGTCTTCCATGTCATCCACGCAGCGAGTGCCTTCACTTCATCGAGAGTTACGCCGGGGTGGTAGCGCAACCCGCCCTTGCCCGGGCCGCGCGAGACGTTGTGTTGCACGCGGAAGCCGGTAAAAACTTTCATCTGGCCGTTGTCCATTTTGACCGGGACGGAAACTTCCAGCACGCGCTTCGGAGTGCGCAAGATCTGGCGCAAGCCAGGATCGAGCTTCAGGTATTCCGCGGCCATGTCGAACTGGATTTGCGCGATGCGAAACGGATTCAGGTCTTCGCGCGGCGCCATCCGCGGAAGGATCGGTTGAGGTTGAGGGACCGCTTTCGCCACGGTAGCCATGAACGCTTGTCTCCTTCAATAAGCCCGCACAGGCACTGCCCGAGAATCTCACGCTTACGCGCTTGCCGCGCGTCGCGAGGACGCCTGGTACCGCGCGCGACATGCCGCCGAACAGAAATGCAACGTTTCTGGGCGGGCTCCAAGTGGAGCGCCCGCCCGTGGGCCCGCTTGCTCCAAGGGAAACGAAACTTCAGGTGAGACGTACGTGCCGCAAAACGGATCGCGATACAACGGAATCGCGTTACGTGTAACTCGCGGGTGGGTCGCGGATGGGGATGATTGTCCGGAATTCCCCACGGCGTGCGCGAGAAGTTTGCGCATCAGCCAAGCCAGCCCCTGGCCCATCCATCTGTCAATTCGTTGTTGTAAGGTCACCCGCTCGACGCTTCCCAGCGGCTCGTTGTGGCCCAGCCTGCCGCGCGTGTCCTTTGGTTACCCCTATAATTGCCGCATCCCAAAGAACCAGGCGGGCCGATGCCACCTGAATGATTCATTGACCGCAACCTGCAAGTGCAGCCTGCAGCCCGTCACGCGATTGTTCATCGCGCTATAACCCGAGTGTAGTCAACCCGGAAAAGCGGTGTCAACCGGAGAACCCGGAAATTTTAGGCTTCTATGCTCTGGACGCACAACCGAGCCCTCGAATTCATGACTGAACTCCATGATAAACTACTGATAATAAGGCGCTTAACTAATACGCTGAGCGGCGATGGTCAGACGTTGCCTCCAGGGGTCTAAAGGTAAAACCCATGCGCTATCGCCGTTAAGGCTTGGAGGGAATCCACTTTGCGCCAATGTACGGCTGCAAGACCTCCGGAATCAGCACCGAACCGTCGGCTTGCTGATAATTTTCGATGATCGCAAGCCATGTTCTACCCACTGCGAGGCCCGAGCCATTGAGCGTGTGTACAAAATCGCTTTTCCCGCCTTTGGGCTTGAAGCGAATGCCGGAGCGCCGGGCCTGAAACGCCTCCGTATTGGAACAAGAAGAAATCTCCATGAACTCTTTCACGGAAGGAAGCCAGACTTCGATGTCATACGTTTTCGAGGAAGCGAATCCCATGTCACCGGTGCAGAGTTGCACGACGCGGTAGTGCAAGCTGAGTTGCTGCAGAATCTGCTCGGCGTTGGCGACGAGCGATTCAAGTTCTTGGTAGCTCTGATCAGGCCGCGTGAATTTGAACATCTCGACTTTTTGGAACTGGTGCTGGCGTTTGAGGCCGCGCGTATCCTTTCCCGCGGCTCCCGCTTCAGAGCGGAAGCACGCGGTCCAGGCGCAAAGCTTAATCGGCAACAAATCGGCGCCCAGGGTTTCGTCGCGATAGACGCTGGTCAGCTCGACCTCGGCCGTCGGAGTCAACCACAAATCGGTGCCCTCCAGGTGAAACATGTCCGCAGCAAACTTCGGAAGCTGACCCACGCCGGTGAGCGCCGCCGTGTTCACGATGAAGGGCGGAAGAACCTCTGTGTATCCGTTGGCTGCGTGCGTATCGAGAAAAAATGCAGCCAGCGCGCGCTCGAGCCGCGCGCCGAGACCGCGATAAACTGCAAACCTCGCGCCGGCTATTTTGGCCGCGCGCTGGAAATCGAGAATCCCAGCGCTCTCGGCGATTTCCCAATGCGGGCGCGGCGCGAAATCGAATTTGGGAGGCGCGCCCCAGCGGCGCACTTCGACGTTGGCTGATGCGTCGCGGCCAACAGGCACCGAGGTGTGAGGGCGGTTCGGCACTGTCAACATGAAGTCCACGAGACGCCGATCCAACTCGGCGATGCGCTCGTCAGCCAGCTTGATTTCCTCCGAGACGCGCTTCATCTCCGCGAGCAACGACGAGGCGTCCTGCCCGGCTTTCTTCAGTTTTGCGATTTCGTCGCTTGCCTTGTTGCGTTGGGCCTTCAACCGTTCAGTTGAGGTAATTCGCTCGCGACGCTCCTGATCGAGCGCCTGAAAAGCGTCAAAATCAATCTTGACGCCGCGGTTGGATGCCATCTGTTCGAACTCTTCGAGGTGCTCGCGGAAATATCCTAAGTCATGCATGGCGCATAGAATACATGAAGAGAGTCGGCAGTCGAGAGTCGAAGACGAGGTTGTTCTCAACTATCGACTGTCGACTGTTAACTCTTAACTTCTTTTGCGTCGACTCGCCTTCGTCCTCGCCACAAGCGCCGTGCTAGCATCAAGTTTGGAGTTGAAATGGCGAACCAAGTCCAGGCCGAAGAAACTTTCGCTCGGGCCGCACGGCGCGTCTCGGAGGGATTTCAATACATCCGCCATCGCGTAGACGGTCCTGTCGCGCGAGTCACACTTTGCCGCCCCGAGCACAACCTGCTCAATGAATCGGTGCTCCGCGAGCTCGCGGACGCCATTGGGGCCGTTGCCGAAACACGCGCGGTGAAGCTGATCGTCCTCGACGCAGAGGGCAAGGTGTTCTCCGCCGGCGTTGACGTTGGCGAGTACACAGCTGAGCGGGCCTTCTCCATGCTGGACGCGTTTCACGCCGCATGCATCGCGATGGTCGAGGCTCCGCAGCCGGTGCTTGTGATCGTGAACGGAGCAGCGATCGGCGGCGGCGCAGAACTTGTGGCGTACGGAGACCTGGTCGTAGCGACGCCCCGCGCGCGCTTTGCCTTGCCGGAGATCACGATCGGAGTGTTTCCTCCGCTTGCCTCCACGATGTTTCCCCAAATCGTTGGTTCGAAGCGCGCCCTGGAACTCATCTTGACGGGAGAGGCCATTTCCGCCGAGCGTGCGCGCGATCTTGGGCTGGTAAACCGCCTGGTGCCGGAGGCGCAGCTGCAAGCCGCTGTGAACGACCTCATCGTCAAGATCACGGCGCAATCGGGAGCCGTCCTGGGCATGGCGAAGAAGGCGGTCCTCCGCGGTATGGGATTGTCGCTGCGCGATTCCCTGCAGCAGTCGATGAACATTTTCTTGAACGAACTGTATCGCCTGGAAGACTCCCAGGAAGGCCTGCGCGCGCTGCTTGAAAAACGCAAGCCAGAGTGGAAGAATCGTTAGGTAGGCTAAACGCGTCTCCCCGCGGCGCGGGAGATCCGCATGGACGACCCACAAAATATCCCGGGCCCCGATCCCAATCAAGACAGCCTGGACACCGCAGCTGGCCCCGAGCAGGGGACACTGTTCGGTCTAACGCCCGCGCCTGCCCCCGGCGACGGCACGGCGGAACGAGTCACGCCACGCGGAGTAGTTGATGAGGCAGCAGCACGCCGGAAGCAGGGTTTTCGGCGCAATCTGTATATGATGCTCACGCTGGCGCTCGCTGCGTTTGTTTTGACATCCTGGATTCTGGTTCGTCTCGACGCACCGTTCGCCGCCTATTCCAGCGGACCTCAGGAAGTCGTGCGGGCCCAGCTTCGCGCGCTCGAACGGGGGCAGCTGCGCCCCGCTTACGACCTGTTCTCAGCGCGCTATCGCCAGCAGGTTTCGTTCGACGCGTGGCGCGAACTAGTCGTCACGCACTCGAGAATGTTTCACGCCGACGTGGTGCGCACCGGAACTCCGGCACAGGCCGGCCCGCGCGTCAACCTCGAAATCTTCCTTCATGGCGCCGATGAGAAAGATTATCGCGCGCGCTTCGCGCTGATTCGCTCGGATGGCCGCTGGTGGATTGACGACGTCCATTGGACGGAAACCTCCGCCGAGCGCGACTTCGCCCGCACGTGACGCCCTTCCCCAGGCTGCGGTACTGAGAGTAATGGTGCCTGCATAAAGATTAACAATTAATTAGTTGACGCGCTTCGTCGCCGTTACTAGACTTCCGCGTATTTGGATCAGGCAGAAAACCAAAACTCAAATTCCATCTTGAACACAGGAGGGAGATATGCCCGCTTTGTCCACCTCAACATCTAGGGCCCCTCAACTTTCGCGCGCGGCATTTACTGGTGCGGTGTGGCTTGCCGCTTTGCTGGTTGGTAATGCCGTCTCCGCGATGGCACAGTGTCAAGGCCCAGGCGCACCATCTACAACTCAAACCCAATGCCTGACGGCAATTGCGATACCGGGGAATCCGCTCCAGTCGTTTGACATCAGCTGGGTAAATCCGGATCGCGCCGAGTATTACCTCGCCGATCGCGCCAACAAGGGTGTCGACATCATCGATACCGAGCACAAAACCTTCAAGAAGACGATCGGCGGGTTCGTCGGGATTAAACTGAACACAGCCGGTACCGCCGTGGACAACAATCATTCCGGACCAGACGGCGTCGTCTCACGCGGCAAGTGTCTATATGCGGGGGACGGCGACAGCACGCTTAAGGTGATCGATCTTGACACAGGCGAAATCGTAGCGACGCGCAGCACGGGCGGCACCACACGCCTGGACGAAATGGCGCTGACGGCCGACGGCAAGTTTTTGCTCGCGGCGAATAATGCGGAAGACCCGCCGTACGCGACGCTGTTCAAGGTGACTGGAGATGAGGACTGCGATTCCATCGACATGGGCACCAAAATCTCAGTAGACTCCTCGGTGATTCCGAGTGGATTCGGGCTCTCGATCGAGCAGCCCGCCTGGGATCCCAAGACGGAGCGCTTCTATACATCCATTCCGGTCATCGCCGACAACCCGACGGGTTCGGGTTGCAACTACGGCCAGCTCGGCGGCCCCATTACCTGCAGCGGCGGCCTGCTGGTGACCGATCCACACGACCCAGATGCGACAGAGGGCCTGTACGATCCGGTCGAAAACACCGGTGTCATCAAGCTCAACGCCTGCGGCCCAAACGGCGCCACGCTCGGACCGCACGACAACTTGATGCTGGGCTGCACGCCGGCTAACCTACCTGGCAGCGCAACCACACTCGTCATCAATGCCACGACCCATAACTATGCCCAGGCGGCGGGCATTACCGGCTCGGATGAAGTCTGGTTTAACAAGGGCGACGATCGCTACTACACCGGCTCCAGCGCCGCGATCAAACCCGCCGGCTCTCCGCTCAACAAAGGCTCGGTGCTCGGCGTAATCGATGGGACCAGCGTCCTGATCGAGACTATCCCCCAATCGTCCGGTTCGCATTCGGTGGCGGCCGACTCCAAGCGCAACCTCATCTTCGTTCCGCAACTGTTTACCTCGGCTCCCACCACTCCCCCAGCTCCCCCGGCAGTTCCTTTAGGGGACCAGAACTTTGCAGCCGGGGGGGCCGGCGCGACCGTGGGCCAGTTGATTTGCGGCACCACGAACGGGTGCATTGCCGTATACGGACGACGAAACGAAGAATAGGCCAGGTAGTAAACGGACGCGAACAATGAACCCATCCCGAGTCCGCAGCCCAGCGGAGCGGACTCGGGGTGGATTCGGAGTCGCGACGCGGTTCGACGGCCTAACCGAATTGACGGGTTAGCGTATATGCACGCGAAAAAGCGACCCCCCTGCGCGCGCCGATCCCACGCGTCCAGTCGGCATGCTGGGTGTCGAGTCCGTCTGCTCTGATTCGCGCTCGCTAACCCCTGCGAGCTCAACTGGTAGATGCAACACCATCTAGTGGTGATCTGACAATACTTCCCATCGTGTACCGATCTGTACGGCTGTACTCGATCAAAACCTAAGCAGGGCAGTGTTCCGGTTGGATCACGCTCCTCCTACCTGGCGGTTCATTGGGGCTTTTCGAAAATCAAGATGTGCTGCGATGGCAGTGTCTCCAACGTCTGCGCGTGTGCAAGCCCGATAACTTTCATCTCTCTTTTGACCTGTTCCACGGACATCTTGTGCACCTCATTAATGCGTACGTCGGGATCCTCTTTCCGGTATTCGACGAACACGACGCGACCCCCCGGCTTCAGGGCTTCGCGGATTTTGGTCATGACCTCGAAGGGGTAGGCTAGCTCATGGTAGACGTCCACCATCAGCACGAGATCCACCCCATTCACAGGCAGGTTGGGATCGGTTTCGCTGGCCTTCACCGCTACCACATTCGTGACTTTCAGAACCTGAGCCCGCTGACGGATTGTCTGAAGCATTTCGTCCTGGATTTCGACCGCCAACACCTTACCAGCCCTGCCAACTCTCGGAGCTATACGGAATGTAAAATAGCCAGATCCGGCACCCAAGTCCGCAACGGTCTCGCCGCCCCGGAGTTTCAGCGCATCCAGTACCACTGAAGGTTTCTCTTGGTCTTCGCGCTCGGGGCGATCTAACCAGGGAATGCCACTCGGTCCCATCACTTGAGCGATTTCTCGACCCATATAGAATTTCCCAGTACCATTTGGGTCGTGAATCGCCCGCGTCTCGTATAGAGGCCGTTGCGGCTCAACGGCAGCGCGTATCTGCGGATCGATCGGGGGCAGAGTCGTTCGGATTGTGGATAGAGCGGTTCGGTGCTGACCCCGAACGCCACCACCAACGATCATTGCCAACGTGAGAACGAAAACGGTCCGAAGGTGTTTGAGATCGAGAATCATGGATGCCTCACTGCTACGGCGCAGGCTATCGCAGCTTCATGTAAGTTTCCACCTACTGCTTTAAAGATCTGTCGAAAGCATCGGGCTAAATCGCCCACGCTGCAAATGTTCCTCTCCGAGGTACAAGCAATCGCTACCGGCGTGCTTACTTTGTGGCCCGCCATCGCGCTCCACTCTTCTCTTCTCTACTGCTGCGCCCGCGCCGCTCCACGCGCCCGCAACGCACCACAGCTCGTTAGAGCAACAATCACTCGGAAAATGAGGGAGGGAGCATTTTGCGGTCGCCATGTATGTACTACTCCCTTACCGAATTGACACCGGTCCTCCCGCGGCTTAGACTCTGTTCGACAATACGCAGGCTTGGGGTGCGGGGGAAGGCCGTGAGAATCGGCCACGGTCCCGCCACTGTGATCGGCGAAACGCCGTAAGTCAGGACGCCCTCCCAGGTCGCTGCTGCCGCAAGCTCTTCGCGAGAAAGGGCGTGGCTCCAAATGCTCCGTGTTTCTCGCGGAGCTTTTTTGTTGCCGTAAAATGAGTCGATGCCGCTCAGATATATGCCGTCTGCGCACTATCGCGCCTGCGGCTGGATCGTCGTAGTCACGCTGCTCTCGGGCTGTGCGACGGCTTCGTCCCAGGAGGGCGCGTCGCAACAGACTGCGGCTTCGGCAAGCCGCGAGGTCACGGACGAGCTCGGGCGAAGAGTGCAAGTCCCCAGCGCAGTGCGGCGTGTGGTCTCGCTCGCCCCAAACCTTACGGAGATTGTTTTTGCGCTGGGCGAGGGAGAAAACTTGGCAGGCGACACGGATTTTTGCGACTATCCTTCGGAGGCCACCCGAAAGCCGCACGTGGGAGGGACTGTGAATCCAAGCCTCGAGCGGATCGTTTCGCTCATGCCCGATTTGGTCCTGGCAACCAAATCGATCAACCGGCGCGAAACCGTGAATGCGCTGGATCGCGTCGGTTTACCCGTGTATGTCTCAGACGACCCTCATTCTGTGAACGATATGATTGCTTCCGTTCAGCATATCGGAAACGTGTTGGGAGTGGAAAAATCTGCCTTCACAGTCGCCGGAGATCTACGCGGCCGTCTCGCTGAACTGGAACGGCGTCTCGCCGGCACGACGCCACGACGCGTCCTCTTCGTCGTGTGGACCGACCCGCTGATTTCCGTCGGCCGTAACACGTTCATTGCGGATGCGCTGCGCCGCGCGGGAGCCCGTTCTGTGGTGGACACAGCAGCCGAATGGCCACGCATCAGCCTCGAGGAAATGCTCCGCCTTCAGCCTGAATTTCTGGTGTTTGCGAGCGCGCATGCCGGAGACATGCGCCGCGACATTGCCGCGCTGCACACGCGTCCTGGATGGAGAGACCTGGAAGCGCTGCGCCGCGGCCACGTCGTGCTACTGAGCGACGCGATCAATCGTCCAGCCCCGCGGATGTTGGACGCCGTCGAGGAACTCGCCCGCGCGCTTCACCCTGAGGCGTTTTCGTCGCGCGTCATTCCTAAGGCGTTTTCCAAATCCGCGATCGAGGAGGCTTGCGCGTGCGCCCGTTGAGTGTTCAGCGAGTGCTGTGGACCTGCGCGGGCCTCGTTCTGCTGCTGCTCGGATGCGTGCTGCTCGCGCTCAAGCTGGGCGCCGTACCCATTTCCGTCACCGATCTGTTGATTGACCTGGGGCGAATTGCGCTTGGCCGAACGAACGAGTTGCCGACCGAGTATCGCTTGATCGTTTTCGACTTGCGGCTGCCGCGCATTCTGCTGGGCATCCTGGTAGGCGCCGCGCTTTCGGTCGCGGGCGCGAGTTTCCAGGCCTTGCTGCGCAACCCTTTGGCCGATCCTTACGTTCTGGGCGTTTCAAGCGGGGCGTCGGTGGGCTCGGTCCTCGCGCTGATCATCGCACCAGGACTTGCGTTGGTCACTCCGCTGGGCGCATTTCTTGGCGCCGGCGCGACCGTCGCGGCCGTATATTTCTTGGGCCAGCGCGAAGGCCAACTCGACAATACGACGCTCTTGCTCGCCGGCGTTATCTGCGCTTCTTTTCTCGGCGCGGTCATCATGTTTCTGACGACGACGCTCAGCGGGCGGGACCTGCGCGGCCTGGTTTTCTGGCTGATGGGAGATCTTTCGACGCCCGTTCCGGCCGGGCAGACGTGGATCTTCGCCGTTGGACTGCTCGCGGGAATTGGAGCGATTTACAGTACGTCCGCGGATTTGAACTTGTTGCTGACAGGCGAGCGCGAGGCGAGCCACTTGGGCGTGGATGTGACGCGCGTCAAACTCGTCGTCTATGTATCTGCATCGCTGCTGACGGCCTTGGCCGTCTCCGCAAGCGGAGCCATTGGATACGTGGGCATACTCGTGCCACACGCCGTGAGACTCGTTTTTGGATCGGACTACCGGCTGCTGATTCCCGCCTCGGCACTGTGCGGGGCGATGGCCATCGTCCTGGCCGATACACTTGCACGCACCGTCGTTCCGCCTACGGAATTGCCGGTCGGCGCCGTCACGGCCATTGCCGGAGCGCCCCTGTTCATTTATCTACTCCGGCGAGGGCTGCGTTGAAATCCTCGAGGAGAGGAGTGCAGTGAGCGCGCACGATACTTCTGCGCAAACGATCGACCGCCGCGAGCAGTCGCGAAGCGGTGAAGCCCCGGTGCGCCTCAACGTCGAGCAAGCAAGTTACGCCTACTCGACGGGCGCGCTGTCCGCGCCGACGTTTACCCTGGGCGCGACCAGCTTTCAGGCGCGGGCGCGCGAAATAATCGCGATTCTAGGCCCGAACGCGAGCGGCAAGTCCACACTGCTCAGGTTGATCGCTGGGACGATCGCGCCGCTTTCCGGGCGAGTCGAACTTGACGGCGAGGAAACCAGCCGGCTCGACGCGAGGACGCGCGCGCAGAGAATCGCCGTGGTGCATCAGGAGAGCTCGATCGTCTATCCCGCCCGAGCGGGGGACTTTGTCCTTCAGGGGCGCTTTCCCTACGGGCGAGCGCTGCGGTTCGCCAGTAGTGAAGACATCGAAATCGGACGGAATGCGCTTGCACAATTGGGGGCGGAACACCTTGCGAACCGGACGGTCGGCGAACTCTCCGGCGGCGAAAAGCAGCGGGTGATTTTGGCGCGGGCCCTCGCGCAACAGCCGAGGCTCGTTCTGCTCGACGAGCCCACGTTGCACTTAGACATTGGCGCGCAGGTGGAACTCCTCGAGCGGCTCCGCCAGCTTGCGCAGGAGAATCGGTACACCGTCGTGGTCGTGACGCACGAGCTCGGGCTGGCCGCTGAATTCGCCGATCAGGTGGTGTTGCTGCAGCACGGGCGATGCTTGCGCGTGGGACCGCCGGCCGCGGTCTATCAAAAAGAATTGTTGGAGCAGGTATTTGAAGCGCCGCTCGATGTTGAGCTAGGACCTGCAGGCCGGCCGCGAGTAAACCTGCGCGTTCACCGCAGCGAAGAAATTCCGTAGCCGGCGACGCCGAGTCGTGTCGGATTTCGGCGAGGTCGTGTCGCAAAAGAGAGATTGGTTTTCGCGGCGCGCGCTGCTTGAGGCGCTCCGCGAGTTTTGTTCACCCGGGGCCCTGCAGTTCAGGGAATTCTGTGAACTGCATGCGCTCCGCAACATCAGCCGCTGACTCCGCGCCCGGGAAGACGGTGCAAATCCGTCGCCGCCGCGCGACTGTAAGGCGGAAGAAATTCCGCGCGAGCCACTGTCCGCAATTCGGGACGGGAAGGCCGCGCGGCGCAGTTCCGCCAAGCCAGGAGACCGACGGAGTCCGCAACCGCGCAAGCCGGAGACGATCCCGGACACGCGGTCAACCTTTGCCTCCCGCGCGAGTCGGGAGAGGAGGCCTGCCATGCGTTTTCCGCGTCGTGTTTTGTTTCTCCTTTGGTCTTCTGCTGTTTTGATTTTCCTGAATTTTGCCGGCGCGTCATCTGCGCGCGGGCAAACTGCAATGCTTTCAGGGGCTGTCACTGACCCGCGCGGTGCCGTCGTCGCTGGAGCGCAAATCACTGTGACGCAGATTCCCTCGTCAGGCGAGCCGCTACACGCAGTTTCGGAGAGTGACGGGCGCTTTACGCTCAAACTTGCGCCTGGCCGCTATCGCGTCTCGATTGCGCACGATTCTTTCACATTCGTAGAGCAGGAAGTTGCGATCGCCGCCGGACAAACGCGCGAACTGCCCATTCGCCTGTCGCTCGAGCCGCTCTCAGCGCAGGTGGTCGTCACAGCGCAGGCCTTGCCGCTGGATGCCGACTCATCTCCCGCCCCGGTCACGATCCTAACGCGCAGCGAGATCGACCAGCGCATCGCAACGTCGCTGCCCGATCTGCTCGCGACGCAGCCGGGCTTCAGTCTTGGGCGCACGGGCCCGGAGGGTGGATCAACGTCGCTTTTCTTAGATGGCGGCAACTCGAATTACACGAAAGTGCTGATCGACGGAGCGCCGGTAAATATTCCTGGCGGTCTCATCGATTTCTCCAATTTTACGCTGGATAACGTCGACAAGATCGAGATTGTCCACGGAGCGGAAAGCGCACTGTACGGCTCAGACGCAATGGATGGCGTGATACAAATTTTCACCCATCGCGGAACAACACGCATTCCTGAATTCACGGCGTTCGCCGACGGCGGGAATTTCTCGACAGGCCATATCGGCGCATCGCTGGCAGGCCTGCTTGGCCGATTCGACTATTCCACAGCCATATCTGACGTCGAGACTCAAGGGCAGGGTCCGGATGACGCGTTTCGCAACCGCACGCTATCGGGAAGCTATGGCTGGCGTTTTTCAGACAAAGCGCGGCTTGGCCTCGCGCTTCGCGATACGGACAGCACCGCTGGTACGCCGGGGCAGACGCTTCTCCCGGGAGCGAATCCGAACCCCGCCGACACGATCTCTCTGCACAACTTCAGCGCCGGCCTGCACGCGGAGATCGCCACGGGATCGCACTGGCACAACGAATTAGGCGGGACGGAACTCTATTTCCGTGAATTCAATTTCGATCCATCCTTCCCCACGTTCTATCAGTTTAATCGCGCAGGATTCTCGGGACAGTCCACATACCTGTTTAAGGGATTCGGCGTGACTGCCGGCTACGAGTACGAAGTCGAAAACGGCTTTCTGAGCACCACATCAGGTGGAGGGCTGACCCTCGCGGAGACCCACGCGCGACGGAACAATCAGGCTGGCTTCCTGGATTTCCGCTGGCAGCCAATCGCAAGGCTAACGCTCAACGCAGGGACACGCGCCGAGGACAACGCGGATTTCGGAACACGTGTCGTGCCGCGAGCAGGCGCCTCCTATGCCTTGCGTATAGCGCAAGGAGTGTTAGGTGATACTCGATTGCGGGCATCCTACGGACAGGGCATCGTGGAACCGCGGTTCGATCAGTCGTTCGGAACCGATCCCTGTTTTCCGGGGAACCCGGGCCTTCTTCCCGAAGAGAGCCGGACGATACATGCCGGGTTCGAACAGAAGCTGGCGTCGGGTCGCGTGCGCATCACGGGGGATTATTTTGACAGCCGCTTTCACGACATCATCAGTTTCCGCTACGGAGCGCCTTCCACCGGATGCCTGGCCATTGGCTATCCCCTCGGCGCTCCTTTCGGAGCGGGGACCTATTTCAACACGAATTTGGCGGTTGGACGAGGCGGGAACTTTTCCGGCGAAGCGCGTATTACCCGCTGGCTTAGCGCGAGCGCAAATTACACCTACGATGCGACGCGCACGCTCATGGGGCCCACGGATCCCGTCAATATCGATCCAAACTATCTTGTTGGCACCCGATTGATTCGGCGTCCGCTGAATTCCGGAAACGCGGTCCTAAATGGGGCGCTCTGGCGGACGAATTGGAATCTCTCCGGATATTTCACAGGCCGGCGCACAGACTACAACTATCCCGGCCAAAGCGTTGATGCAGGCTACGCGTTGTTTGATCTCGCCGCATCCTACAACGTTACGCATGGCTTGAGCTTCTACGGGCGCATCGCAAATCTTGCCGATAAGAAGTACTCGGAAGTATACGGATACCCCGCCCTTGGGCGCGAATTTCGCATCGGCGTGAAGTACACGACGCGCCACGAGTGAGCCAACGTGCCGGGCGACGTGCTCTTTTGCTGGAGCGGCGGAAAAGACAGCGCGATGGCTCTGCACGCGCTGCGGTCGGCGGGCAATTGTCACATCACAGGGCTGCTGACGACCATCACGCAGGACTATGACCGCATCAGCATGCACGGAGTGCGCCGCGAGCTGCTCGAGCGGCAGGCCGAATCGCTCGGCCTGCCGCTCCACCCGGTCCTCATCCCTCCACAATGCATCAACTCGATCTATGAAGCGCGAATGGAGACAGCTTTGAATGAACACCTCGCGCGAGGTACGCGAGTCGTCGCCTTCGGTGACATTTTCCTCGAAGACCTGCGCGCCTATCGTGAACGAAATCTGGCACAGATCGGAATGGAAGCGGTGTTTCCGATCTGGAAGCGCGATACACGGGAACTCGCGCAGGATTTTGTACGCCTGGGTTTCCGCGCAGTCACGGTGTGCATCGATCCCCGTGTGTTGGACGCATCTTTCGCCGGCCGCGAGCTCGACCCTTCGTTCTTTGCCGATTTGCCGCCGCAAGTCGACCCCTGCGGCGAAAACGGCGAATTCCACACTTTCGTCTTCGATGGCCCCGTATTTCAAAATCCGATTCCAATCCGAATCGGCGAGCGCGTCATGCGTGATGGATTCTGCTTTTGCGATTTATTGCCCGACTGAAGGAGCTCAAATATGCAATCGGATCCTAATACGGGAAATTTCATCGGCTTGCGAACTGCCCTGATCTCCGCCATCGTCGTTGCGTCTGCCGCTCTGCGCATCGCTCCGCATCCCATGAATTTCACGCCAATCGGCGCGGTGGCACTTTTCAGCGGAGCCTATTTCACGACAAAGCGCGTTGCGATCGCGGTTCCACTGCTGTCCCTCATCGCAGGTGACATGTTCATTGGTTTTAACCGGCTGGTACCGTGCATATACGCGAGCTTTCTGGCCAGCGTCGTCCTGGGATTCTGGCTGCACCAGAAGAAATCCGTCGTGCGAATCGGCGCCGCAACACTCGCCGGCGCGATCCAATTTTTTCTGGTGAGCAATTTCGCGATGTGGGCGTCGGGGCTCGGAAGCTATTCAAAAGATGCAAGCGGCCTCATCGCATGCTACGTCAGCGGCGTGCCGCTTTTCTGGAACACGCTAGCAGGAGACGCTTTTTACGTGACGCTGCTCTTTGGAGGGATGGCGCTAGCCGAGAAGCGGTTCCCGTCGCTGCGGGAACCGCTCATCGTTGTGGCCGGCCAGAAATCGGCGCTCGGTTAGCTCAGCCAAGAGCGCTACTTCAGCTTGTCCTCAACCTTCTTGATGGCTGCATTGGCGCACGCTTCGTCCTTGTCTCCGCCAGGGGCGCCGCTGATGCCGATCGCTCCGATCGTGTCCGTCCCCACTTTGATCGGAACGCCGCCGGCCAGCATGACGGTTCCTTCAACCTGTGGTGAAGGCGCCATGGCTCCAAAAGCCTTGACCGTCTCCGCCGATGTTCTCCGGAACATCAGGGCCGTGTAGGCCTTCCTGCGGGCGAGGTCGATGGTGCCCACACCAGCGCCGTCATCACGGATGAAGGCCTTGAGCAGGCCGCCATTGTCCAGGATAGCTGCGCTGACACGGTAGCCGTCGGCGCGGCACTGCATGACGGCCGCCTGTGCCATGCTTTGCGCCAGATCCAACGAAATTACTTTCTGCGTCATCAGTTCCTGCGAGAGCGCGGTCATCGAGAACGCGCCCGCCAGCAAAATCGCTGCAACCGCGAGCGCGGAGAAACGAATACGCGACATGGATTACCTCCGAGTATTGGCGATCGGATAAGGACCGCATCCTACAAGCATCGCGAAACCCAAGTCAACGGCGAGCGATCCACGGACTTACTTCAGCTCGATCTGAATCTCGACCGCGGTTTTCTCGCCGATGTTTTCGGTGATGTGTTGCAGCGGGTCGCGCCAGGCGACGTCGCCGGGTTGGCGAGGATTGTCCACCTTACGGCCGTCGGGGAGCGTCATCGTGGTGTGCAGCACAGTGAGGTACACAACGACGTAGTGCGGGTGCGCGTGCATCGGTCCGCGGAGATGCGGATCGAGAACCGTTCGCAGCGCGCGCACTCGATCATTTTCAAATAGCACGGCGTGGTGCTGCGGATCAACGTTCATTGGATCGAGCGCGGCGGGCGCGACGCCATTCATAGGCGCGCCCGGCTTTAGCTCGACGACAACGCATTCGAGAGGCGCGTCCGAAAGATTTTCCCGCGTCTGCCGGACCGCGTCCGTATACGAAACTTCGCCGGCCTTGTGATTGGTCTCCTGCACGCGGCCGTCTGCGCCTGTGAATTTCTCATGCGCGTCGGTCAGATAAACAATCACGGAATCGCTAAGCTCGTGCATCGGCATCTTGTCGCGCGCGCCTTCCTTGAGCCGCAGCGTGCGCACCCATTGGTTTTCAAGCTCAAGTTTGAAATTCTTCGGGCTGACCGCGACCGGATCCTGGGCACCCGCCGCGCCCGCCACTAAACTCAGCGCAATCACCGACAACAGATGCCGCGTCACTTGTCCGCAGGGCCTCAACATATTCTCCTTATGGTTCTCCTCATGGGCCGGCTGCTTTTAATCTAGAACAACTCGTTGTGTCGGCCACAGGATAAATCAGCCTTCGGCGGTCAGCCAACGGCTTAACCCCATTTTTCACCAGCACGTGCCGCTGCGTTGTCAGCGCCTCGATTTCGGACGCCCTGCGCAAACCAAATTATTTCTTGCCTTTCAAATTCGACCGGGGTTACATACGCGTTCATCCGGGTTCTGGCTCCCGCCCACACAGCCGGAAGGATGGACAGCATGAAAAAGCGCCTTGGCGTCTCCGCTCTTGTAACGATCGCCATTGCTCTCGCGGGGTGCGGGGGCACGCAGACAAGCGCTCCTCCGGCTGCACCTGCCGCCGCAGAGGCCGGGCCGCCCTTGGTCTTGGTCGCGTCCGTTCCGCTGGCAGGCGTGAAAGGACGCTTCGATCATTTCGCCTCCGGCAAGGGGAAGGTGTTCGTTTCGGGGCTGGGCAACAACTCGGTCGAGGTGATTGATCTCTTTGGCGGCACCCTCGCCCACGAGATCAGCGGAGTGCCCGGCCCGCAGGGCGTGGCTTTTTCTCCTGACGCCAATAAGCTCTTCGTCGCCAGCGAGAAGGGCAAGGTCTACATTTACGACGGCGACTCGTTCAAGCTGCAGACCACCCTGGATTTTGACGGAGGCGCCGACAACCTGCGCTACGACGCAGCCACTAAGCGCGTCTATGTCGGCTGCGGCGACAGCGAGAAAAACGGGGCGATTGCCGTGATCGATGCGACCGCGAACAAGCGCACCGATGAGGTCTACAAGCTGGGAGGCGAGCCCGAATCGTTCCAACTGGAAAAGTCCGGCCCCAACATTTACGTGAATGTCCCGGATCTGAAGCAGATTGTGGCCATCAATCGCACGACCAAAGAACTCATGCGATGGCCCGTCACCAACCTGCAAAATTTTCCGATGGCGCTCGACGAAGCCGATCACCGCATCATCGTGGGCACGCGCGAACCTGCAACCATCTCCGTGTTTGACACGGGCACTGGTAAAATGGTCGCCTCCGTTCCAACCGTTCAGGACACCGACGATTTGTACTACAGCGCGGAAAAGAAGCGCGTCTTCGTCCCGGGCCGCGAAGGCTCGATTTGGGTCTATCAGCAGAACGACCCGGACCATTACACTTTGCTCGCGAAGCTTCCCACGGCACTTGGTGCGGGCACGGCGGGTTATTTTGGAAGACAAGGAAAAGGCTTCGACCGTTTCTACCTCGCCGTTCCGCAAGGCGCTAACACGAATGCCGAGCTCAGGATTTACACCGTGCAGGACTGACTTTTACCCGATTCAACGTGTTGAGCGTTCCGGCTTCGCCTTGGACCGAGTGCCGAACGAAATTCAGGTGGACCAAATTTGACAGGGAGGAGTCATCACATCATGCCTCGCAGAAAAATAGGATTCATTTCACTTGCGGCTCCCGGCCTTGCCGTCTCTCTTCTCTTCGCTGGATTTGCGAGGGCCCTGCCACCAACTCCAGATTCGTCCGGCTATCACATCATCAAGAAGATCACGACCGGCGGCACGGAAGGCTGGGACTACATCAGCATGGACAGCGACGCGCGCCTTGCCTATATCGGGCGGGAAGATCATGTCGACGTCGTCAACGTTGATTCCGGCAAGGTCGTCGGCAAGGTGTCCGGTTTGATGGGCACGTCCGGCCTGCTGCCCGTCCCGGAATTCGGCCGCGGCTTCGCGATGAATGGAGACGCGGGCAATGTCGTCATCGTGGACCTAAAAACTCTGGCGAAAATCGGGACCGTCAAGGCAGGCAAAGACCCCGATTCATTCACGTATGAGCCTGTCACGAAGCGCGTGTTCGTCGTGAACAGCAGCAGCGCCAATGCCACGGCGATCAACGCCAAGGAAGGCTCAGTCGTCGGCACGGTTGCGCTCGATGGCCAGCCTGAAGCCGCCGTTTCTGACGGAAAGGGAAAGGTTTACGTCAATATCACGGACAAGGATCAAATCGTCGAGGTCGACGCGGAAACGATGAAGGTAGCGCATCGGTGGCCGCTGGTGCAGGGCACAGGCCCTTCGGGCCTGGCGATGGACCGCAAAAACCGTCGCTTGTTTTCGGCGTGCGATAACCAGCGCATGATCATCATGGACGCGGACAATGGCAAAGTGCTGGCCGCGCTGCGCACGGGCGCAGGCACTGACGGCGCCGGGTTCGACCCGGAAACAGGGAATGCGTTTGCCTCAGCTGGCGGCGCAGGAACCCTGACCATCATTCACGAGGATTCTCCCGACAAGTTCCACGTGCTGGAGGAAATTGACACGCAATCGGGCGCGCGCACGATGACCGTGGATTCGAAAACGCACAACGTACTCGTTGTCACCGCGCGGCACGGCCACGGCTCGACGCACAATATGGTGTTGCCCGACACATTCGTCGTTCTTGTCATTGGAAAATAGCCACAAGTCGGATCGACCAGAAGCCCGGTGCTTTTCGATCCTTACGGTTTCGGCAGGATAACCGTCACGTCGGGCAAACCCTGAAAGTGCACGTCTGACGTGATGAGGCGGGCGCTCGAAGTCACAGCGGTTGCATAAATCATTGCATCGGCCATCGCCAGGCGGCGGTCCAAGCTTATCCGGGCGGCCAGCAACGCCAGTCGTTCGTCGATCGGCATGACGTGTGCCCGCAGCGCGGCGGAGAGAAACCTGTCTGCTGCTGTGGAGCCTTGAGTGGCGAGCAACTTCTTATAAACCTCATACAGGACGATCGCAGGGACGACTAGCCGCTCCTCCTCGTCGAAATAAGGCGCGAACTGGTCGGCCAGCGGACCGTTGCCCAGCAATTCAATCCAGCCGGACGAATCCACCAAGAATAGCTCAGAGCCTTTCGCGATGGTCACGATCGCTTTCGTTCCAGCGAATCCCGCGAGCCAGACCGCGAAGACTCTTGGGTTTGTGAGAGGTATCGAGACGGATCTGACCTTCAATCTCGTAGATCAGCAAATCCTGGCCTGGCCGGAGACCAAGCCGCTCGCGAAGCTGTTTCGGAATGACCACTTGAAACTTGGGAGAGAGCTTTACGGTTTGCATGGTTTCATCCTACCAACACTGTATCGATACCGAATCCGTATGTCAATATATCTATCGATCATGCAAACGTATGACAGTTCTGCCTTGACCACGTTTGCGAGCCAGACGGCTCTTCGAATCTCGGGCCAGTATTCCAAACGCTTCCCGAAATGCCAACCCTGCTCTACCGTTCCACGCCCCCGATTGCCCTTCCGTACAGTGGTTCGCCACGTCGCTTGCGGTCATAGTTAGGGAAACAAGACGAATCAGCGCGCACGACGGTCTCACTCTGTCTTTCAAATGAAAAAACTCCGAAAATGCCATTTGCGGGGCGCAATTCTTCCGGTACTTCTTTCAGCCCTGGTATGTGTTGCTGGTTGCTCGGTCGCGACCAAAGCTCCGGCAAACTCTACTTCGAATTCGGGGAGTTCCGGTACGCCGCCTTCGGGATCAGGCAGCGGAAATCCACCGCCGAGCTGTGGCGGCATGAGCCCGGGGCAGGGCGGCAGCCTGAACGGACTCGTGCCGTTCCCGGCGAACAATCTCTGGAATCAGGATATCTCAACCGCGCCGGCCGACCCGAATTCGAACGCTATCATCGGCTTCATTGGCGCCGGAATAGGTCTGCACCCGGATTTCGGCTCCGGCCTGTACAACGGCCAGAGCATGGGCATCCCGTATCTGGTCGTGGGCGCCCAACCGGTGCCGTTGCCGATCACGTTCACGGCGTACGGCGACGAAAGTGATCCGGGGCCGATGCCCATTCCGGTGAATGCTTTGATTGAGGGCTACCCGGCTCCTGGCAGCGGCGATCGGCACGTGCTCGTCGTGGACAGCGCCAACTGCTGGCTCTACGAGCTGTACAGCTCGTATCCAAACGCGGCGAGCTGGAACGCCGGCTCTGCGGCAGTGTGGGATCTCACCGCCGACGAACGGCGTCCTTACACTTGGACTTCTGCCGACGCCGCGGGGCTGCCGATTTTCCCGGGCCTGGTGCGCTACGATGAAGTTGCCGCCCGGGCCATCCGCCACGCTGTGCGATTTACGCTGCAATCGAGCCGCGCGGCGTTCGTTCCGCCAGCCTCGCATTGGGCCGCGAATTCGTCAAACGCCTTGGCCGCCCCGATGGGCATGCGCTTGCGGCTCAAGTCGAGTTTCGACATATCCGCTTTTTCCGCGACGAACCAAGTGATCCTGCAAGCGCTCAAGAAGTACGGGATGATCATGGCCGACAACGGCTCGTCAATGTACATCAGCGGCGCGCCCGACGATCGCTGGGATAACAACGACCTTCACAATCTAGGCAGCGTAACGGCGGCAGATTTTGAGGTTGTGGAGATGAATCCCATCTACACGGCGGCCAATCTTCCTTCAGGCGCGAGCCCTGTCATCAACAGCTTCACGGCAAGTTCGCAGGCCGTCTCTGCGGGCACGCCCGTGATGCTGTCGTGGAACGTGAGCGGCGCCTCCTATTTGATCGTTTCGCCCGACATCGGCGCCGTGCGCGGCACGAGCGTGACGGTCGCACCGAGCCAGTCCACCACGTACACGCTCTACGCTACAAACGCTTTCGGACGCACCACCGCGACAATCAACCTCACCGTGCACTAGGGTTCAGTAGGACATTGCGCTGAACGAATCGGATCAGTGCGTCATTGCGTAAATGACGTAATTCACGCCGATGCGCATTCCCAGGTCGGAAAATTTTTGCGGGTACCGCGGGTCATTCGACCACTCCCATGAGTCACCGATGTCGGAGTTGAACGAAATGGCGACCATCACGCGGCCGTGATCGTCATAAATCCCGCGCCAGTGTGCGTCCACACCGTCTAACTTGTAGCCCACGCGCAGGTGCTCGGCTCCTGTGATCCGGTAGCGGTTGTCCAGATCGAACATCGTGTGGAAAATCGGATCGTTATTCGGAATCTCGACAATGGGGCGATCCGGGAAGGCTTTCTTGATTCGCTCCTCGAACACCTGCCATTCGACAGTCCCGTGGAAATCGTCGGCCATGAAAAACCCGCCGCGCAGCAGATAATCGCGCAGCTTCAGCATCTGCTTGTCGGTTGGGCCCCACTCGCCCACCTGCACGGCATATAGGAACGGCCAGTTGTAGACCTCGTCGCCATCGTCGAGATTCACGCACTGCTCCACCGACCTCGTGTGGATGCGCGTCAACCGTCGAATGGCCTGCGAAATGGCGCGGTCGGCCGGGGGATAGTCCTGAGTCCACAGCGAAAGGCCGAGCCGCCAGTCGCCGTCAAAGCGGCCGCGGTAGCCGTCATTCCATCCGGGCGGATACATCATCCGCGCAAACGCAAACTCCGTTTTTTCCTGGTAGTTAGGAGGAAGCGGCTCAACGCCGTATTCGACGGAGGGATATTCGCGGAACGGGGCCTGGTAACCGTACGCCACCCCCGCGAGCAGAAGCGCGCACCCCAACAGCCACCAGCCCTTTACGATCCGCATTGCCGGCCCCTAGAAGGTGAGGATAACACGGGCGGGTTTCGGACGGTATCTTCGCCGAGTTGAAGAGTAAGGCGAATTACACGTTCGAACGGATTTCCACAGTTCGAAACATTTCCAAAATGTTCCACGTGAAACAATTGTTCCACGTGGAACAATTTGATCAGCTCGGTCGACCTGACTTCACGCCGGGCGCCGATGGAGCCTGCGATCAATCGCCAGAAGTACGGAATTGGCAAGCACCGCGAAGCCTACCAAGATCAGGATGAGCGCCATGATTGTCGGAATGTCGCGAAGGTCGATCGCGTTCATCAGAAGGAAGCCGAAGCCCTTCTGAGACGCGAAAAATTCCCCGAAGATTGTCCCTAGCAGCGTCAGCGAAAATCCCAGCCGCAGCCCGGAGAAAATTTCCGGAATGCAGGCCGGCAACCAGATCCTTCGAAGCATTTGCCACCGCGTGAGGTGCATCGTCTGCCCGCACCGTACAAAGAGTGGATTCACAGTACGGACGGCGGCAATCGACGAAATCATGACTGGAATGACGCCGTGTAGCGCGCCGAACACAACCTTCGACCAAATCCCCAGCCCAAATGTCAGCAGGATGACCGGATAGAGCGCGACCTTGGGAATGGTATTGAGGTCCACGAGCAAGGGTTCCAGAACTTCTGCGCACGCGCGCCACACGCCGATCAGAACCCCTCCAATCGTTCCCAAGCCGCACGCGATCAACAGAGCGGCCACAAAAGCGCGGATCGATTCGACGATGTCGGCCCGATAGTCGGCCGCATTCAGCATCGCCCAAGCCTTGACGGCCGTGGCCCACGGCGGCGTAAGTACTCTGGGCCCAAATACAAGAAATAGCGCCTGCCAGAAAAGCACGAGCGCGGCGAGCAATGCGAGCGTGTACAACGCCTGGCGGATTTTCATCGGTTCCACCGTTCGAGCATGCGCTGCGAATAGTGGCGCAGCGTTGAGTTCAACAGCGTTGCGATTCCGAGCAGGAGAACCACGAGCCCATACATCGCGCGATTGTCGTAGTTGTCATAGGCGAACGAGATTTGATGGCCAATGCCCGATGCGGACAAAATAAATTCGGTACTAATCACGCCGATAATGCTGTAAGAAACCGCCAGCGTGACTCCCACAAAAAGATAGGGCGCCGCCGCAGGAAGCTGGATGCGCAGCACGGAAGCGAAGGCGGACACGCGATGCACGCGTCCTACCTTTAGAAAGACCGGCCGAATCCGGTGGAGGCCGTTGATCGTATTGATTGCCATCGGCACCAGGCCAAACATCACGGCGATCAGAACTTGCGGTACTCGGTTCAGGCCAAAAATCACAATCAGCATGGGGTAAAACACAATGGGTGGCACGGCAGAATAGGAAGTAAGCAGCGGCTCGAGGATCGCTTGCAATGGCGGCGCACTGTAGATCGCAAGACCGATAAGAAACCCACCCACCACCGACATGACAATCGCGATTGCGATATTGGCGAGCGAAAAGTACAGATCACTTTTGATTTGCCCGGAGGCAAGAATCTGCCACGCCGAGGCCAGCATCTCGCTCGGTGGAATCACGATCAAGCGAGGAATCACGCCCGCGCGGCACAGAACTTCCAGAGTGAGTCCCGCTGCAACGATGATCGCGACACGCGCCAAGATATATCGTGTCACGATGGTCTTCCTGAATCAGTCCGGCCGATCGCTTTCATGGACTCGTCCCGCAAGATCGTCCACAGGCGGCCAGTAATCGCGCCGAAATGCTCGTCTTTGACAATTCGCGAGTCGCGGTCCGCAGGCCAACCCGTGGCAATAATCTCCAAGATTGTGCCTGGCCGCGCTGACATCGCTGCAACGCGATCGGCGAGCATCGCGGCTTCATCGAGCGCGTGCGTGATCAACAAGATGGTGGCACCGGTCTCGCGCCACAAACGAAGCAGTTCGTCGCCCATCAGGAGACGCGTTTGCTGATCGAGCGCGGCAAACGGTTCGTCGAGCAGGATCAGACGCGGCTCCAGCACGAGTGTGCGCGCGATGCAAACACGCTGTCGCATGCCGCCCGAAAGCTGCGCGGGATACGATTTTGCAAAATCAACTAGGCCCATAAAACGAATCGCGTAGTCCACGCGCCGCTTGATCTCGCTGGAATCCGCGCTTCGGCTCTTCAGGCCGAATGCGACGTTGTCCCAAACGGTGAGCCACGGAAAGCTGGAATCATCCTGAAACACGACACCAATACCGTCAGGCACTCGGCCGCGCACATGCTGCCCCTCAAACGTGATGGTTCCAGATGTGGGAGCGGCTAGACCTGCCAGCAATTCGAGAAATGTGGATTTGCCGCAGCCGGAGGGTCCAACGACGCTGAGGAATTCGCCCTGGTACAAATCGAGATCGATGGGACCGAGCGCGTTCACGGACGGCTGGCCGCCGCGCGCGGGATAAATCCGCGTCACACCTTCCACGTGGGCGTGCACGGCTCTTGTCGCGTCGGGCAAATTCTGGGTCTCGCGCTAAGGAATCTGGCGATGCAAGTCGGCCGGCAAGAAGTCCTGATCGATCATGGAATTCCAGTCCACGGAACCCGAAAGCTCGCCGGTCATGTTCATGGCGTGAACGACTTCGTTCAAGCGGGCCAAATCGAAATTGCCTGGGCTCCACCACTTGCCGAACTTTTGCAAATTGGTTTGCAGCGCGTCCTTGGCTACGGCGGGTGGCAGATGGTAGGCGCTCGACAGAGTCGCCGCGGATTCATCCGGATGCGCGTAGATGAAATCCACGCCCTTGCGTCGCGCCTCGATGATGGCGCGCAGTTCCTTGCCGCGCGTCTTCGCGAATTCAGTAGTTGTGATGCCCACGGTTTGAGTCATGGGCGGCAAAACATCCTTGCCGTAGAAAACGACCTTGTACTTGCCGCCCTGATGAATCTGCATCGCTAAAAACGGCTCCGTCGTGACCGTGAGGTCCGCGGCGCCGGTTTCGACAGCTGTGATTCCCGCGCTGTCTGCGCCCACGTCCAGCATGGTGACATCGGTCTTCTTCAAGCCCTGCTTTTCGAGCAGCAGTAACAGAAACATTTCGCTGACTGACCTGGGGCGTGAGTAGGCAAGCCGCTTGCCGCGCAAATCCTGCACGGAATTAAGCGGCCCGTCGGGCCGCGTCACCCAGATTTGGTCCCACTCCTCGCCACACGAATTGATGATCTTGATGTCGAGCCCTTGCCGTGCCGCGGTGATCGCGGCAGGGAGCGCAACTTCCGCGTACAGTGAACCGCCTGCCAGCAGGCTGCGGACTCCGCTGCCGCCGCCCGCTCCGCCGATGATTCCGGTGATGTTCACGCCCGTGTCCTTGAAATAGCCCCTCTCCATCGCAATGGTGTAGGGCAAGCCGTTGAGCGCACCGGCATAGTGGGTCACGATGAGCTTGTCGGCCTGAGCGCGTACACGAGGAACGTTAAGCGCCACCAGGAGCGCACAGGCGAAGAGTCTTTGGGGCCATCGTCGGATCATCGAGGAAGATTTTTGCTGTCGGTCCATGACCCTCACGTGAGTTCGCACAAAGCGCAGCGGGAAGTGAGTAGGACAGGCTTCAGCCTGTCCTACTCATCCATCACGCTGGCGGCGAATACTTCCTCGATCTTCGTTAGCCGCGGCGTCAGTCCTTGCTCGCAGGAGTATTGCGCTGCCGTCTCCAATACTTTGCGGTTTGCCTTAATCCCGTGTATCACGAGCGGTTTCGCCAGCGCGTCACTGGCTTCCCTGGAGATCAATCCAGCGCCGAAGTGATAGCTGTTATGCTCGAGGCGCTGCTCATTGGCGACCTCGTTCGCCCGATTGAACGCCTTGAGGAGATTCAAGACGGTCCACGGATGCTGCTCCGCAATGTCGCGTTTGATCACCATGCCGTGATTGATGGGATAAATGCCGGTCTTCCTGTAAAAACGGATCCCTTCGGCCAGCGGGTCCGAAAACAGCGCTTTGATGTCCGGATGATGCCAAAGGTCGGCGGTGCTCCGATCAATCATATTCGGATTTACCAGATAAAAGAGCGTGGCGTGCAGCTCGCCCGAAAGCATCATCGTGCCGATATTTCTCTCGGGCGGAATCTGATGGATCGTCACGCCAGGCGGAGAAGTGAATCCAAGAGCCCCGCGATGGCTGTGCGACGGAGTGCGCTCCATCCAGAATTCCATGTCCTTCGGCGCGACGCTGAATTCGTGCTGAAGAATTCCTCTCGTCCAAAGCGCGGCCGTCTGCTGATACTCCGGAACGCCGACGCGATGGCCCTTGAGATCCGCGGGCGTTTCAATGCGCGCATCCCGGCGCACCAGAATTTCTGTATGAAAGAATCGCCGCGTCGTAAAAACGGGCAGGCCCACCCAGCGATTGTCGCCGTTGGCCTTCGCCATCATCAGAGACGAAAACGACATTTCGGAGACGTCGAAATCGCCGAAGCGCAGTTGCCGCCAGAAAAGCTCTGAGGGATGAACCACGCTGGGCACGAGATCGATCCCGTCGGGAGCAACCTGGCCATCAAGAATGGGCCACGTTCGCGGATTGGACGCCATGCCGATGCTGAGCCGAAGCTTCATGAGCCCGCAGCCGCGCCGCCGATCACGGCCCACGCTTCGCATTGCACGACCATCGGATTCGTGAACTGGTCGTAAAACATGGTGTGCCTCGCCGGACGCGAGTGAGGATTGGGAAACATCGCGACCCATTCCTTGTTCACCTCGGCACGAACTTCGGGCCGTCTGATCCATACTGTCACGCGGATCACGTCCTCGGGCGTTGCACCCGCAGCGGCGAGAACCTTTTGCAGATTCGCGAACATATTCGCCCACTGCGCGGCAACATCCTCAGGAACCTTACCTGTGGTCGTGTCGGTGCCCGACACGCCACCCGTCGCGACGATGTTGCCGATGCGAGAAACAGCGGGGATAGGATTGGCGTGTCCAAGACCTTCAATCTCGAACGATCTCCTTTTTCCCGCATTCCTCATGGCGGCGCTGCGCTCCAGCACACGACTTCTTCTGCCGACCGAACCAGTCCGCTTGAAAAAACCGACATTCGGATCTACGCAGACGAGGCGCTATTATTATGTCAAAAATTAGACCAGCGCAACCGTAGGGCGTGCGTCGACAATGGCTCAGTTCCCGGCTATCCTGTTACCGCTTTCCGGCCATCGAGCCAAGCGAAGTGCCGAGTTTTTTTCGCAAGCCTGCTAGACTCCTGCGGAGGTGACCGCCTTGGTTCCTGCGTTTCTCGTCGCGCATATTTTCGGCCTGGTATTTTGGGTGAGCGGCTTATTGGTGACTTCAATGGCGCTCACTCGCCATACGCAAGAAGCCTCCCGGGAGGCGCGGGAAGCATTGGCGCGCCTAGAGCGAATCTACCTAAGAGGCCTCGCTGATATAGGAGCGCTGCTGACGATCTTGGCCGGGGCCAGCCTTGTCATGACGAAGCCCTCCTATTATCTTCACGCGCCGTGGCTGCATATCAAGCTCGCCTTCGTGCTGCTTTTGATCGTGCTGCACGGATTCATAGCCGCGAGAAGCAAGGCCTTCGCAGCGGGGCGGATTGCCTTGCAGCGCAGGGAAGCCAGATTGTTCGTGATAGCGACCCTTTTCGTATTTCTGTCCATCCTCATAGCTACCCTGGTGGGCGAGGTTTATCTGACCTGAATCACCGAACGAGCCGAGCGCGCTCGCGGCAAACTCGAACAAACGGTCCTTCGCTTAGTGATCTGGCACAGGCCGGCCCTGCGGGAAAAATTTTGAAACAGCGATCACGCACGCCGCTGCCAAATACCCGAACGCAAAGTGCCACGGCAACGGCGAGCCAGCGCGCCACGGCAAGAGGAATGTTCCGTTCTCGGCGGGTGAGTGGATCACTCCGAACAGGCAGGCGAGCGCGCCTACAACCAGGCACCACGCGCTGCGGCCGAAGCGGCGATCGAGAAGCTCGGCGGTGGCTGCTCCCCAAATCAGCGCTGAAATGATGAAACCGTTGCCGAGCAGGATCACGGTACGGACTGTTTCGCCGACGTCTCCGGTCAACTGCGCCGCCCTTGCGCCGACTGCTCCCAGAGCCGCGGTAACTTCGAGCGCAATCAGAAACGCAAGAGAAGGCAGGAGCGAAACTGCGACCGCCAGACCGTGCCGCGCCGGAGTCGCCAAGAAGGCTTGGGAAATCACTTCAAGGCCAATGTAGACGAGGATCGGCGCAATCGCCGCCGCAGGAATCCACGCCACGAAAAACGGCAGGTAGCCGAGGATGCCGCCAAGCCCTATGAATAGGCCGGTCAGGATCGTGTAGCCTGCGCCGGCGCCCATCGCTTTGTACGCCGGATGACCGATGTACGGCGTGCTCTCCACGACTCCGCCGCAGAGGCCCGCCAGTAAAGTGCAAGCGCCTTCTGTGAGCAGGATCGCCCGCGTGTCATACACATCCCCTGCTGCCGCCGCGCTCTCGGTGTTGTCAATTCCTCCCACTACGGTTGCCAAGGAGAACGGCAGAATGATCGGCAGGTAGGTCCATGCGAGCGAAAGGCCGCCGAGGAACGCGACCGTTGGCCACGGGAACGCGAAGTGAAATGCCGCAGTGCCCCCGGCCGACGGCGCGGCAATCGGACTCACGATGTGAACGGAGCGGAGAAAATGAAATGCGGCGATGCCAACGAGAGCCGATGCGAGCGCCCCCGGCACTTTCCCGGGTATCTTTACGTTTCCCACGAGCGAGACCAGGATCACGCCGAATGCCAACAGGCCGGGAATCGGGTCAGCGTACATTTTCAGCAACGGCAACAGAGCAATCAGCGCCAGGCCCGCGCCTCCGATGGAACCCAAGAGTGCGGCTCGCGGGACGGCCCGGCGAACGACGTTGCCGAAAAACGACAGCGCAATTTTGAACAGGCCCACAAGGACCGTCACCGCCATGCCCATTTTCCAGGCCAAATACGCGTCGTGTGTCGCGAGATACGCAGGACCCAAAACACCAAACGACATTCCGAAAATGCTGGGAGCGTTCAGGCCGAGCGGCATCGCGGTGACGTCGTCGCGGCGGGTCGCGCGCGCCAAGCGACCCGCCATCCACGCATAGAAAAGATCACCGACGAGCACCCCGATGCCCGTGCCCGGAACCATGCGGTACAAGACGATCGACAACGGAAAACCGAATGCGCCGGTGAGGATACTGGAGAGAATCACCAGGTTCGCGACGTTGTCGAACATCAGCGCAAAGAATCCGTTCAGGTCTCCCGCGCGGAACCAGCGATAGCTTGTCGTCATGCTCTTGTCTCCGTCCGCCCCGCGTTATGGCCGGCGTGGCCGGCGCACTTGATACTACAAGTCGGTTCGGCACGCGAAGGTAATTCAACGAGCACCAGCGGCCCGCGTAAGTCATTCCGAAACGCCGTCGGCAGGCCGGGCGTGCGATAATTCCACCATGCTATGGACTAGGAAAGGCGCGGCGCGCCGTGTGTCGCGAGGCTCACGCCAGCACGAACCTGCCGCTCGCTTTCAGCGCTTGGCCACGGAGCTTGCCGAGATTGGGCGGAGCTTTCATCAGCGTGGATGGATGTTCGGGACGAGCGGAAATCTCAGTGCGGTAGTGAGCGAGCGCCCGCTGCGATTAGCCATCACGCCAACGGGGGCGGATAAGGGCGCGCTCGACGCGGCAGAATTTTTGGAAATCGATGAGAACGCGCTCGTGGTCCGCGGCAGCGGAGAGCCCTCGGCGGAAACGGGGCTTCATCTTGCCATTGTGCGCACACGCGGAGCCGGCGCGGTGCTGCATACGCATTCGCTTTGGAGCACCGTCCTTTCCGACACTTTCGCCGCCAGCGGAGGCGTCGCCCTCGAGGGATTCGAGATGCTCAAGGGCCTGCACGGAGTCCACACGCACGAGCACCGGGAAGTCCTTCCCATTTTCGAAAATTCCCAGGACATCGCTCAGCTCGCGGAGAAAGTACGGGCACTGCTACAGAGCGAGCCGTTTGTTCACGGGTTCCTGCTGCGCCGGCACGGGCTTTACACTTGGGGGCAGAACCTCGCGGAAGCAAAGAGGCATGCGGAGGTCCTCGAGTTCTTGTTGGAAGTGCACGGCCGGTCCATCAGCGGAGTATAATGGGCATCACCCGGGACCAAGTTTGTTAAGGAGTGCGCACCAATGGCCCTTGTGACGATTCCAGACGAAAAACGTTCGTTGCGTAAGGACACGGAAATCAAGGCTTACCTCGCCAAACTGGGCATCGACTACGAACGCTGGCAGCCGAAGGCGCCAGTCCCTCCATCGGCGAGCGCAGACGAAATTCTCGCGGCGTATGCTCCGCAGATCGACGAGCTCAAAGCGCGTGGCGGGTACGTCACCGCGGATGTGATTGACGTCAATCCACAGACGCCCGGCCTCGACGCGATGCTGGCGCGATTCAACATCGAGCATTGGCACGATGAGGATGAGATTCGCTTCATCATTTCCGGCCGGGGTGTGTTTCACGTTCATCCCAAGCAGGGGCCGGTGATCGCGATCGAAGTGGAAGCGGGAGACCTGATTCGCGTGCCGCTGGGAACTCACCATTGGTTCGATCTGTGCTCCGATCGGCGCATTCGCGCGATTCGGCTCTTCCAGGATCCTTCCGGTTGGACGCCGCACTATACGGGGAGTGGCGTGGATCGCGGCTACGAGCCGGTCTGCTTCGGTCCAACCTACATTGCCCCGCCGGCGGTGAGCTAAGCGTTGGCCGCGCAGCACGACGCTGAACCCGTTCGCGCAATCCTGCTGGACATCGAAGGCACCACTACTCCCATCAATTTTGTGTACGAGACGCTGTTTCCCTACGCGCGGCAGCGAATAAGACAATTTCTGCAGGAGCACGGCGATGAGCCGCGCATCCGCGAAGACATCGCGGCACTGCAGGCGGAGCATCGGTACGACGTGGAAGGACAGCTTGACCCGCCACCGTCGAGCGATAGCACGCAGGACCTCGGGCTGGAGTCCGCGACCGCTTACGCCCTTTGGCTGATGGACCGCGACAGCAAGTGCTCCCCACTAAAATCGCTCCAGGGGAAGATCTGGCAAGAGGGTTACAAGAAGGGCGAATTGCGCGGCGAAGTGTATCCCGATGTGCCGCGGGCGTTCGATCGCTGGTCGCGTCAAGGCAAGATGATCTGCATATTTTCCTCGGGCAGCGTTCTCGCGCAGAAATTGCTCTTTGGCAGCACGGCCGCCGGGGATTTGACGGGCTTCCTTCGCGCGTATTTCGACACGACCGTCGGTCCCAAGAATGCGCGAGGAAGCTATTCGCAGATTGCCAAGACGCTCGCGCTGGATGCGGCGACCATCCTGTTCGTCTCGGACGTCGTGAAAGAACTTGATGCCGCTCGCGAGGCTGGGATGCAGACGATACTCTGTATGCGCGCGGAATCGACACAGGGTGCCGCAAGCGCGCATCGCGTGATTCATTCCTTCGACGCAATATTTGCCGCTTAGGGATCTTTGTAGCACAGGCTTTTTACCCTGAATGAATTGAAGGGCAGCCTGTGGGGGTTTCGTTGCATGTACAAAAGAAAACCCACAGGCTGAAGCCTGTGCTACTGAAACCCATTCCCGTTGACGGTTCCCATCGCCTCGTTGTATAGCCGAAGAAGCGCAGTCCATTTTTTCGTTCGGGAGAAGGAATGGCTTCGATTGTCGCGGGCATAGGGTCGTCGCACTCGGTCATGCTGACGGCCAATTTGGAGGACTGGCCGCACTTCGCGGAAGTCGACCATGTGCGCGCGAAATTTTACTTCGATAAGGCCGGCAATCCCACGAACTACGAAAAGCTGCTCGCGATGGCCCCCAAGGGAATGGATGAGATTCTGCGCCCGGAAGCGACTCGCGCGCGGTTCGAGCGATGCCAGGCGGGCCTCGCGAAATTACGCGACGCGTTAGCCCGAATTGCGCCGGACGTGATTGTCATCATCGGCGACGACCAGAAGGAAATGTTCCTCGAAGACAATTTGCCCGCCTTCCTCGTCTATTGGGGCAAGGAAATTTTCAATCGCCCCACGACAAAGATTGAAAACTGGGATTGGTACACGGCCGCGAGGCGCCGTTACTACGAGCCGGAGCCGAAAGCCTTCCCCGTGGCTGCCGACGTGGGCGAACACTTGGTCATGGCTCTGATGGATGAGAATTTTGACGTTGCTCAATCGACGTGCCAATCCGACGGCCGCGGTGAAGGCGAAGGCCACGCCTTCGCGTTCCCGCGGGCAAAGCTGATGCCCGACAAATCCATTCCCGTCGTCCCTGTGCTCATCAACGCGTACTATCCTCCGAATCAACCCTCGCCGCGACGTTGCTACGGGTTCGGCCAGGCGCTCGCACGGGCGATCAAGTCATGGCCGAAAAGCACACGCGTAGCCGTGATCGGCACCGGCGGCCTCAGCCATTTTTGCCTGGACGAAGAGTTCGATCGCTCTCTGCTCTCCGCCTTGCAGAAGAAAGACCAGCAGGTGATTACGTCAGTACCCGCGGCAAAGCTGAAGTCCGGCAGCGGCGAAATCCGAAACTGGCTCGCCCTCGCCGGCGCTATGGATTCGCTAAATCTGAAGTGGTCCGACTACGTCCCCTGCTACCGCTCGCCCGCCGCGACAGGCACAGGTATCGCCTTCGCCATTTGGGAATAATTGGTTTTCGGTCGCACCCTTCATAACAGACTCGCACTTCAGGTCCCGGGGTGAAAGACGAGGGACAGACGGACTCCTCGAAGGGCAAGCATGCGTCAACAAAACGGGATGTTGACTTCTTGGGCACAAAGTGATTTATTTTTATTAAAAAGAGGGACGAGCAGTTAACGTCACGGAGGACCAAGATGCGGTTGCAGCGCCGACCGATCTTAGCTCAGTCCTCTCCTTGCCCGTCCGGGCAGGGCACACCCGGTACTTTAGTACTCTTGGGAGAGCCAGAATTTGTGTGTTTAAGTCATTCTACCGATCTTACTGAAACTGTGGGTGGCCGTCCGGTTCCGTCCGGATTTTCCCAGTCACAGGCTGGGTATCCTACATTCATGGATCACGGCCACCGCAGTTCGTGCGCGGGCTAGGGGCGACCCGACTCGAACGGGCAACCCCGCATCTCCAGAGGATGGTGCTCTACCAGTTGAGCTACGCCCCTGGTCCGCACACGAATCTCTTCATTTCCAAAATCCACTTCGAGGCGCAGACACACACACGCCTACGTTGACAGTTGGGGAAGTGAAGGTTTATGATGGGGTTGCTAAGATTCCATCATAAGCTTTACCGCGACGCCCGGCCAGCCAGCCGGGTTTTGCGTTTACGACCCCAAAATGTCGCTGCTCAGAATGGACGCGTAGGCAGGTATGCAAACTGAAGAACATCATCCCCTGCCAGAACGTCGTTGGGTTGCGCTACGCGCGTCGCAATTCTGACGGTGCTATTTTATCACGACCAGCCTGAAGTCAAGCCCCAACCGGCAGTGGCTAGTTGCGTATTACTGGTGGCGGACGGGGGCTTTTGCTTCTTCATTTCTTTTCGTTCTTGATTGCGTCCCTAGCAATCTGGCTCCAGAAGTTCACGGGCTTGGCCATCTCCGCTAAAGTGCCCAATTTAAAGTTAAGAACTGTGCTGGAGGCGAAGGGATTCTTATGCCGGTCTCTGCGGCGCGGTTTGTCGGTTCCCTTCCAGCGCCAGACCATGACCCCGTCTGCGGTATGCATCTCTGCTTCCGCGGGTTTGATTCGCTTCAAAGTTGAATGAACGCTGGCCAGCGGATTAGACGCATAGTTTCCAAAATCAAAACCTGCCTTGATCAGGGCGTCGCGGACCTCCGTTGCTGTGTGCCACTTTCGCGGATTGTTGCTCAGAATTTTACGAATTGACTCAGAAAGTCCAGCCGAACCACTAGCTAATTTGTCGAGGTACTCCTCAACTTTTTTGACCTCACCATCAGGCAATTGATTCATCGTTGCTCGGATGAACTGAAGCTTCTGTGCAAGTTTGAGGTCCAATTCTTGCCGCTCTCTGAGCAGAGAACTAAACTCTGCAACGGTCTGAGCGAGGATCGCGTTATAGTCGATGGCCATAGTCGAATACTATAGGCATGTCTATACCAAGTCAAGACAAAAAACGGAAGACAACTAAGAATCCGGCTGAATGAGAAAGTGCTTGACAGCCTGAGGGGTTCTATCGTATTTAACTTGTAGGTTAAATAAGATGACGCCAGCTACCGACGACCGGCTCAGCACCACCTTCGCGGCTCTCGCCGATCCTACGCGGCGCGCAATTCTCGCGCGGCTCGAATCCGGCGAAGTGCCAGTCACGGAGCTGGCTGAGCCTTTCTCGATGAGCCTCCCGGCCGTGTCCAAGCACCTGAAGGTGCTGGAGCGGGCGGGGCTCATCGCGCGCAGCCGCGACGCGCAGTGGCGGCCGTGCCGGCTCGAAGCGAGCCCGCTGAAGGACGTTGCGGATTGGGTAGAGCACTATCGCCGCTTCTATGAGGAAAGCCTCGACCGCCTGGACGATTATTTGAAGGAACTTCAAAGCAAGGAGAAAAAACATGCCCGCAAGCAGCGCAAGAACTAGCGTCGAACCAAGCACCGCCGACCGCGAGATTGTCCTGACGCGCCTCGTCGACGCGCCGCGAGAGCTCGTCTTCGAGGTGTGGACGAAGCCTGAGCACGTCGCGCAGTGGTGGGGGCCGAACGGCTTTTCCACCACAATTTCCGAGATGGACGTGCGTCCTGGCGGAGTTTGGCGGCACGTCATGCACGGTCCCGACGGCAGGGACTACGTCAACAACATTGTCTTTCTCGAGGTCGTCAGGCCCGAGCGCATCGTCTACAAACACCAGCCTGAAAAAGGGACCGAGCCGGTCAATCACGAAACGACCGTCACGTTCGTCGATCGCGCGGGAAAAACAGAAGTGACCTTGCGGATGCTCTTCGCTTCTGCGGCAGCGCGGGAGCACATCGTCAAGACCTACGGAGCCATTGAAGGCGGCAAGCAAACTCTGGGACGGCTCGATGCATATTTGTCGCAGAACGGAAAGGCCCTGTTCGTCGCCGAGCCCGGCAAACCGACGGTCGTCGTCACGCGCATGTTCGACGCGCCGCGGAAGCTGGTGTTTGAAGCGCTCACGAAGCCCGAGCACCTGTCGCGCTGGTGGGGCCCGCGCGGGTTCACGCTGCCGGTTTGTGAGAATGATGTGCGTCCGGGCGGGGCCTATCGGTTCATCAACCGCGCGCCCAACGGCAATGAGTACCCTTTCAAAGGCGTATATCGAGAAGTTGCGCCGCCGGAGAAGCTGGTGTTCACCCAACGCTTTGACGTCGAGCCATTTTCGCGCGACGAAGAGGTCGTGACCGTGACGCTTGAAGAACAGAATGGGAAAACGATGCTCACGGTCACAGAGCTGTTCCAGTCGGTCGAGCACCGCGACGGAAAGATGAAGTTCGGAGCCAAGGACGGCATGCTGCAAAGCTATGATCGCCTCGCGGAACTCCTGGGAGGACTGCAATGAGCGCCCCGGCAGCAGCACAGAGGGGACTGGGCGTTGTCATCACGCGCGTCTTCGATGCGCCGCGGGAGCTTGTCTGGGAGGCCTGGACCAATCCGAAGCGGCTCGCCGAGTGGTGGGGGCCGCGCGGGTTCACCAATCCCGTTTGCGAAGTCACCGTGCGAGTGGGCGGGGCGCTGCGCATTCACATGCGAGCGCCGAACGGCGTTATCTACCCGATGCGCGGCGTGTTCCAAGAAATCGTCAAGCCGGAGAAGCTGGTCTTCACGAATATCGCCGTGGACAACGAGGACAGGCCCGTCCTCGATGGGCTCACCACGGTTACGTTTGCCGATCTAGGCGGCAAGACGGAGCTCACCGTGAAAACGTGGGCTGTCGCCGTGGTCGATTACGCGGCCGCATACCTCGCGGGAATGGAAGCGGGCTGGACTATGAGCATCGACAAACTCGCGCAGCTTTTGGCGGAGGCCGGCAAGTAAGCAGACAGGCTCCTTTTGTCATTCCGAGCCCGCCGTGGCGGGCGAGGAATCTCTCTTTGGTTGGCACAAAGGGAAGAGAGACTCTCCGGTTTCTGGAGTCCGGTGGACTTCACCGCAGTCCGGGGAGCGGACCTCGGCGCGCGGCGGGCCTCGGAATGAACAAGAGGCGAAGTTTACGGCAAAAGATCCATTTTCTAAGGAAGATGCTGGACCGAGGAGACGCGGATGGAATCGACTACCCAGACGGCCCCTATCTCGACCAAGAGGCTCTGGACCGGACGTGTTCTGACTACCCTGATCGTGCTGTTCATGATCTTTGACGGCGTCATCCACATCATGAAACCACCGGCGGTTGTGGAGGCATTCAAGGAACTCGGACTCCCCTTGCGACTGTCTGTACCCATCGCAATCGTCGAGCTAGCGTGCCTTGCCCTCTATGCGATCCCGCAAACTTGCATCCTGGGAGCCATCTTTCTGACCGGCTATCTCGGAGGAGCGGTGGCGATCCAGGTGTTCGCGGGGCACCCGCTCTTCAGCCAAACACTGTTCCCGGTGTATTTTGCTGCGGTGATGTGGGCGGGTATCTATTTGCGCGAGGACCGACTACGCAGCTTAGTTCCTCTGCGAAGGTAAATCTCAGTATGTGGAGGACTCGACCCAAGCGAAACCCATAGGTGAAGTTCGAGTAGCACAGACTTCATCTGTGGCCTTTCCGCGGTCCGTGCAAATCCACACCCACAGGCTAAGGCCTGTGCTACTGGTGCTCCTACACAAAACGAAACATGCCTCCGCGATTCGGTGGCCGATTCCCTAGCCGTATCGGATACCATGCCATCACCCATGTCCGCCCACGAATCGCCCTGGATGAATGACGATCTGCGGATGTATCGCAAGACCGTTCGCGAATTCATACAAGAGGAGTTCCTGCCGCGCCAGGCGGAATGGCGCGAGCAGCATCGGCCCGACGCGGAAGCATGGCCGCAGGCGGGCCGGACAGGCCTCTTGTTGCCGGACATCCCTGAAGAATACGGCGGAGGCGGGGGCACGTTCGCTCATCAGGCCGTTGTGACCGAGGAACTCGCCAAGGCAGGGATCCACTTCGGCTGCGGTGTGCAGAGCATCGTCTCGCACTACATCCTGCAATACGGCAGTGAAGAGCAAAAACGCAAATGGCTCCCCGCGATGGCACACGGAGAACTCGTGGGCGCCATCGCGATGACCGAACCCGCGGCCGGCTCGGACCTGCAATCCATCAAGACCACCGCGCGCCGCGACGGCGACGACTACGTCCTCAACGGGTCGAAGACGTTCATTACCAACGGCTGGCACGCCAGCCTGGTTTGCCTGGCGGCGAAGACCGACACGAAAATAGCGCCGGCTCGCGGCATCTCCATGATTGTCGTCGAGACCAACAATCTCGCCGGGTACCGCGTGGGGAGTTCGCTCGAAAAAGTGGGCATGCACGAAGTGGACACCTGCGAGCTTTTCTTCGACGACGTCCGCGTCCCGGTCTCGAATCTCCTGGGAACCGCCGCTGGCGCCGGCTTCCCGCAGATGATGGAGCAGTTGCGGTACGAGCGCCTGATGATTGGCGTAGGCGCCGTCGCCACCGCGGAGCAAGCGGTGGCGATTACTACGAAGTATGCGAAGGAGCGGATGGCCTTCGGCAAGCCTCTGATCGATTTTCAGAATACGCGCTTCAAGCTGGCCCAGTGCAAAACGGAAACGCAAATCGGCCGCGTCTTCATCGACCACTGCATCCAACAGTTCATCTCCGGCCAGCTCGATGCGGTAACCGCGGCCATGGCCAAAGTCTGGTTGACAGAGTGCCAATGCCGCATCGTCGATGAATGCGTGCAAATTCACGGCGGGTACGGCTACATGACGGAGTATCCGATCGCGCGCATGTGGATGGACAGCCGCGTGCAGCGGATTTACGCAGGGTCGAATGAAATTCTGCAGGAACTGATCGGCTGGTCTCTCTGAGCTGCTTCGCTTGAGGTCTTCCGTCGCGCCTATTCGTTGCTCAATGAAAGATTCAATGTTTCCGCCAATTGACGGCAGAAAGGCTCGACGAGGATTCCCTTCGGGTAGACCGGCAATTCATGAACTTCCAACTCGCGGCGAATGACGCCATCCCATCCAAGGCCGTAACTCCTCTGCCCAACAAAATAACCCTTTGGCCGGATGAGAACGACGCGACCATCGTAAGGTTGCGGCACGTAGTCGAACGCGGCCTGGTCGTTCACCTTCTTCACTTTCAAGTGCGGGAAGGCCTCCTGCGCGCGATCGCAGCCGATTTCGCGAAAGCTGCGTAACGAGGCTCGCAGCCGGATTCCGAGCCGGGCGATGGCCGTATCCATTTTTTCGCTGAGGAACTTTCGGCGATCTTCGAGCCGGACCGCGAAGAGATTGGCTAGGTGAAACCACACGTTCTGCACGAACCGGAGCGGCGCCAGCAAATGAAATTTGGGCATCGAGAGCGTTTTCAGGTTGTAGCTCTCCAGCATGATCACTCGATCGACTTTCTCTCCGGCATCGGTTAGTTGCCGGGCCATTTCGAGGGCAACGACGCCACCGAGACAGTAACCGCCAAAGTTGTAAGGACCTTGCGGCTGCACTGTCTTGATTTCCTTGATGTACGCGGCGGCCATTTCCTGAAACGTCGTAAAGATCGCATCGTTGCCGTTCAATCCCTGGGATTGCAGGCCGTACACCGGTTGGTCTTTGCCCAGATATTGAGTCACCTGCCTGTAGAGCAGAACGTTTCCTTCCGCTCCGTGAATCAAGAACAGCGGCGGCTTCGATCCCTGCGGCCGGATCGGCACCAGCGAAGACCAGGACGGTTTCCAGCCGTCTTTTCGCAAAATATCCCCGAGCGCCTCGATTGTGGCGGCGTGAAACAGGGTTGCCAGGGGCAAGGTCTTGCCGGTTTGGTTCTTGATCTCCGCCATCATCTGCACGGCTGCCAGGGAGTGGCCACCTAGTTCGAAAAAGTTGTCACGAATCCCGACATGCTTCAGCCGCAGGATTTTCGACCAGATCTGCATGAGAATTTGGTCGAGCGCATCGCGAGCCACGAGAGATTCCGGCGGAGAATCCACGCGTTGTTCGTCTGGTTTCGGTAGCGCTTTGCGGTCAATCTTTCCGTTGGGCGTCAGCGGAAAACGCTCTATGGCGACAAACGCGGATGGAATCATGTAGTCGGGCAGAGCGCTCCTCAAATGTGCGCGAAGATCTGTTGCAGCGGGCGAGGCTGTAATGTCGCGCGGCACGAAATAGGCCGCGAGCAATTTGTCTCCCGGGACGTCCTCCCGCGCAACCACAACACATTGCCTCACGCCTGGGTGAGTGGCGAGGGCCGACTCCACTTCGCCTAATTCGATGCGGAATCCGCGGATTTTCACCTGGTTGTCGCCGCGTCCAAGGCATTCGACCGTTCCGTCGGGCAGCCAGCGCGCAAGATCGCCGGTGCGGTACATCAGCGCGTTGCGCACGAAGGGATTGGGAACGAAACGTTCACGTGTGAGTTCATCGCGATGCAGGTAACCGCGCGCGAGACCGTCTCCTGCGATGTACAGCTCGGAAACGGCGCCGCGTGGAACGAGGTTTCGATTCTTGTCGAGGACGTAGACTTGCGTGTTCGCGATCGGCCGTCCGATGGAAACGGGGCCCTCGCCCGGCTGAACTCGTTTAACGGTAGACCAGACCGTCGTCTCCGTCGGACCATACATGTTCCACAGCTCGCCGCAGCGGGCGAGGAGTTCATTCGCCAGTTCGCGAGGCAGGGCCTCGCCGCCGCAAAGAATCTTGAGATTGGGGGACCCGCGCCAGCCGGAGTGAATCAAGGCGCGCCACGTCGCCGGAGTCGCTTGCATCACCGAGCACCGCGATTGGTTGATTCGCTCTTGCAGCCGCGCCGGATCGTGGGCGTCTTCGCGGCTCGCGATTACGACTCTTCCTCCCGCGATCAGCGGCAGGTAGAGTTCGAGTCCGGCTATGTCGAAGGAAAGAGTGGTCACAGCCAGTAGAGTATCTGCCTCCGTGAATCCGGGCTCTTTCTGCATCGAGAGGACGAAATTCACAATCGCGGAGTGCGCGATGGCCACGCCTTTGGGCTTCCCAGTGGAACCGGAGGTGTAGAGCACATAGGCGAGATTGTTTTCGCTTAGAGCGACCGGCTTCGTTGAAGTCGCCGCGCTTTTCGTAATCTCGCTCCACTCAGAATCCAAACGCACAATTGTCGAAGGCCGGGCGGCAAGGTTCTCCTCGAGGCCACGGTGCGTGACGAGCACTTTCATCTTGCTGTCTTCCGCCATGTAGCTCAGGCGACTTGCTGGGAACGAGGGGTCGAGCGGCACGTAGGCCCCGCCGGCTTTCAAAATGCCAAGGAGACCGACAACCATATCCAACGAGCGCTCCGCGAGCAGACCGACAAGCGCGTCCGGTCCGACTCCGAGCCCGCGCAGATGATTGGCGAGCGCGTTCGCCCGCGCGTCCAATTCCTGGTACGTCATTTCGTGTCCGTCGAAGACCAAGGCGACTTTGTCCGGCGTTCGCGCCGCTTGCCTTTCGAACAGTTGATGCAGGCATGCTTTCTTACCCGGGTGAACGACCGTCGTATTGTTCCATTCGGTTACGAGTTGGCTGCGCTCTGGCTCCGTCAGCATCGGCAACTTCGAAATCGCCTGATCCGGATCGTGGACGATCGCTTCGAGCAGCGTGCGGAAGTGCCCGGTCATCCTGCGGATTCTTTCCGCTTCGAATAGATCGGTGCTGTATTCGAACAGGCCCGCTAGTCCGTTGGAAGTTTCCGAAAGCACCAATGTGAGATCGAACTTGGAAGTTCCGGTGGAGAATTCCTGGTTGCCGGATACCTTCGACACTTCCGAAACACCCTCTGCGTTATGCAGAATAAACATCACCTGAAAAAGCGGTGAGTGGCTTGCGTCGCGTTCGGGCGAAAGCTCTGCCACCAAACGGTCAAAAGACATGTCCGAATGCGCGTAGGCGCCGAGCGCTCGTTCGCGGACCTGCTGCAACAGCGAGCGAAAGCTCATGCGCTCCGAGAACCGTGCGCGCAGGACCAAGGTATTGAGGAAGTCGCCGATCAGGTTTTCAATTTCGCTGTGCGTCCGGCCGGAAATCGGCGTGCCGACGAGAATATCGTCCTGGCCCGTGTAGCGATGCAGTAGGGCCGTGAAAGCGGCTTCCAGAACCATGAATAACGTGACTTGCTGTTCGCGGCCCATGGATTTCAACTGCTCGAACAGCTCCGCGGGCAGCTGAAAGATTTCGGTTGCGCCTCGGAAGCTCTGAACGGCCGGACGCGCCTTATCGGTGGGAAGTTCCAAGACAAAAGGAGCGCCCGCAAGCTCCTTCTTCCAATAGGCAACTTGCCGGTCGAGCACTTCGCTTTGGATCCATTCGCGCTGCCAGGCCGCAAAATCGACGTATTGGACGGGCAATTCAGGAAGAGGAGACGGTCGCCCGTGCGAAAAGGCCTCGAAGATCGTCGCGAACTCGTGGTGGATCAACTCCATCGACCATTCGTCCGCGATGATATGGTGAATGGTCAGCAACAACTTGTGCTCTTTGGCGCTCAGATGAACCATCGCGACCCGAAAGAGCGGGGCTCGAGTCAAATCGAAGGGTTTTCGGGTTTCCTCCTCAACTACTTGGCGCCACTCCTGTTCGCGATCTTTTTCCCTGAGGGAACTCAAATCGATTTCTTTGAATGCTAGCGCGACATCCGTCAACACCTCTTGCACCGGCCGCGCGCCCTCGAAACGGAAGACCGTACGCAGAACCTCATGCCGCCGTACGAGTTCCTGCAGAGTCTTACGCAGAGCCTCCGCGTTGTAGCGGCCGCCGAGACGGATCATGTCAACGACGTTGTAGACCGGGCTGCGGGGCGCCATCTCGTGCAAAAACCAAAGCTGCTCTTGCCCGAAGGAAAGGGCAGACGGCCCGACTGACTTGCGCCGTTCGATGCTCCGTGCGTTTCCGTTTGCGTTTTTCAACCGGGCGAGGCTGGCAGCAAGCCCGGCGATCGTCGGTTGCTCGAACAGACTCTGTGTGGGGAGGTCCACGTCGAAAACATCGCGAATCCGCGAAATGATCTTGATCGCTAGAAGCGAGTGACCGCCGAGCTCGAAGAAGTCATCGTGGATGCCGGGATTTTCAACCCGCATCACTTCTGTCCAGATGGCGGCGATGGCTTTTTCGGTTTCTGTCCGCGGCCTGCAGCCCCGTCCGGCAAGGCCCGCTACGTTGCGGTTCGATGCATCAGCAAAAAGTTCGTCAATGAATTCAGGCGCGACTGCGGTCTCGTCGCTCTCCGTTCGGCGCGCAGTGGGAGGGGGCAGGGCCTTCCTATCTACTTTTCCATTCGTCGTAAGCGGTAAGGAATCAAGCAGAACAAAATGCGAGGGGACCATGTACTTGGGTAGTTTGCGCAGCAGGGACTCGCGAAGCTCTTCCGCATTTAGTTTGCCGAGTTCCCCTGGGACCGCATACGCAACGAGCTGTTTGTCTCCCGGCTCGTCTTCTCTCGCCAGCACCGCGCACATTTTCACGCCCGGCCGCTCCATGAGCGCCGCTTCGATTTCGCCGAGCTCGACACGGTAACCGCGGACTTTTACCTGAGTGTCGACACGACCCAGAAATTCGAGCATTCCGTCTTTGCGATAGCGGGCGAGGTCGCCGGTTCGATAGAGGAGCGCCCCCTCGCGGCTGGAGAATTTGTCTGCGAGGAATTTCTGCCGCGTGAGTTCGGGCCTGTTCAGGTAGCCGAGCGCAACCCCATCGCCACCGATATACAACTCTCCAGCGACCCCCGGTGGAACGGGATTCATGTGGCGATCGAAAATGTAAAGCTGAGTATTGGCAATCGGGCGCCCGATGATCACCGAACCGCTGCGCGGATCGCAGGCGCGCACTTCGTACGTGCAGCAACCCACCACGGTTTCCGTGGGGCCGTACTCGTTGATCAGCCGCGTGTTGGGGGCGAAGTCTCGCCACAAGGACAAGCTTTCGGCCGGCAGATTTTCACCGCCGATGACGAATACCTTCGTCATGTTGGCCGCTTCGTCGGGCTTGATCTCCTGGCTGAGCATCTCCAAGTGAGCGGGTGTGATCTTGACCAGGTTGCGGCTCCCGCGCCGAAGAGCTGCGAGCAAAGATTGCGCGCCCACATCTTCGGGCAGGAGCTCAATGCAGCCACCGGCCAGAAGCGCCGGGTACATGCTCGTGACGGTCAGGTCAAAGGAAATTGAGGAATGGACTGGGACGGACCCGCCGGCTTCCACGCCGTAAGCTTGGATCGCCCAGGTCAAATAGTTGGCGAGGCCCTGGTGCAGGACCATCGCGCCCTTGGGTTCCCCGGTCGATCCCGACGTGTACATCACATAGGCCAGGTTCCACGGAGACGCGCTCGATTCGGGATTGCAGATGTTCTCCTTGGCAATCGCGTCCCAATGCGAATCCAAGCAAATTGTCTTCTCGCTGGCAGCCGGAAAAAGGTCTTTGAGATCGTCGCTTGTCAGCAGAAATTTGGCGGCCGAATCCTGCAACATGAACGAAAGCCGTTCCCGCGGGTAGCTAGGATCCAGAGGAACATACGCGCCGCCCGCTTTCCAAATCCCGAGGAGACCAATCACCATCTCCGGCGTGCGGTTCATGCACACGCCGATAAGCACTTCGGGGCCGACTCCCCGCCCGCGAAGATAGTGCGCCAGCTGATTTGCTCGCTCGTTGAGGGTGCGGTAAGTCAGCGTCGTGCCCTGACACACAACTGCTATAGAGTCGGGAGTTGCGGCTACCTGGCGTTCGAACAGTTCGTGGATGCACTGTTTCGGGTAGTCGCTACTCGTTTCGTTCCACTCTTGAACGATCCGTTTCGTTTCCTCAGCGTCGAGAATCTGCAAAGTTGAAATGGGCTTGGCAGGTTCTGCGCAGGCCGCCGTCAGCAAATTCTGCCAGTGCCGGGCCATGCCAGCGATCGTAGTTTGATCGAAAAGGTCCGCATCATAGTCGATGGCGCCCCATATTTCTTCGCCGCGATCCTGGAAAAAGAAGCTCAATTCCGCCGCTGAATTGCTTTTCGAGAGTTCGGCGGCCGCAGAGTTCGAACACGAAGCGTCATAGGAACGAGGGAACGCCGGCAATACTTCGACGTTCAGGACCCCAGAAGACGTCAAGGACTCGACTTCGCGGGCCGCAGCAGCGAGATAAGCGGTGCTCACGCGGGACCGCAATAGCTCAAACGAAGGGTCGTCCGATAGATCAATGCGTATCGCGAGCGGGCCTGCCTCATCGACGTCGAGGCCTCCCACTACGATTTCGTCCTGGCCGGAATAGCGCTGCAGGAGTATGGCGGTTGCAGCGATGAATGTCACATATAGGGAGCGACCGGCCTCATCCGCTGTGCTTTTGAGTTGTTGGGCCAGGCTCGCAGGCAGCAAGAACCGTTCAACTGCGCGAGAATGGGCTTCGCCTGAATCTCTAGTATGGTCGTAGGGCAACCGGCGGACTGCCAATTCGCCCGCCGACTGTCGATTTAGCTGCAAGGGCAGGTCTATGTCTAAACCCACCCTTTTATCTGGGCCACCCAAAGAATCCGCATCCTCGAGTCTGAAGTTAGAGCCTGTGTGCGCCTTACACGGCACTTCGACACAAATATCGTGTCCGATAGCATGGTCAAAGCTGGCAATTGCCATACCAATCAGACCAGCGCAACAGGGAGGGATTCCGCCCGGTCACCAAGGACATCAGATTGTAAATACAGCACTTACCAAGGAATCGGCGTAAACTATGCCGGTTTTATGCAAGCAGATTTTATGGCCGTTTTGGGTAAGGGAAAGGGCTTTCCACATAGTTCTACTTCGCGTTCTTTAACAAAGCCGACATAACAGCCCGTCCAGGTCACGCTGTCTGCCAGGAATTGCTTCAACCTGAAAGCGTCGGCCACGATGGTTTCAGTTCCGGATAGAACAGCGACGAAGTCCAATCAGCGCTCTTCACTCGGGTTTCCGCGCGAACGGTGCATGTTATTCTGAATTTCAAGGCTTCGTGAAGCGATACGAGAACATCTCCGCATTCATCCTTTGCGGTGGCGCCAGCTCTAGAATGGGCCGCGATAAGGGCCTACTCAAAATTGGCGGCCAGCCGCTAGTCGCCCGAATTGCCGGTTTTGTCGAGCCGCTTGTCTCCTCCGTGACGATTGTTGGCCCACCGCAACGATATGACACACTCGGACTTCGTGTCATCAGTGACCGGAATTTCGGCACCTCAGGAGAAACCAGTAGACTGCAAGGGCCACTGGCCGGTATTGCGACCGCTCTGGCCACGACCGACACGGCGTGGAACCTGATCTTGGCGTGTGATCTGCCATACCTGACAGGCGAGTGGGTGGGCTGGCTGCTCACCCGCGCCACAAATTCCCAGCAGCAAATAGTCATGCCGCGGACTGCGAGGGGTCCTGAGCCGCTCGCTGCTTCCTACCACCGGGAATGCGCCGAGCCCATGGCCGCGTTGCTTAGTCGCGGGACTCGAAAGGTTCTCGACGCGATTAGACAGTTTCGAGTTGAGTTCGTGTTCGAACGCGATTGGCGCCACATTGATCCGGGCGGGCGCGTCTTGCGGAATATGAACACCCCAGCGGACTATGACGAAGCAGTAGCTCCTGTAGAAAAACCATGACAACGAAAATGCACCCTCTCCCATCTTGGGGCATCTAATCCCGGTACCGATGGCAGAGACCGCGCAAATGCGCCTTGAGCAGCCGGAACTATCTGTGGCCGCGCGTTACGAAGCCCTCATTCGCGTTTCGCAAGCGGTCGGCATCCACCGCGAACCCAAGAAACTTTTTGATGTGCTGGTCGGCGAGCTGCGCCGGGTCGTCGAATTTGACGGCTTTGGCGTGTCGCAATATGACGAATCGACCGGCAAGATTCACTGGCACGTTTCGGTCCGATCCAACGACAAAGACGTCGTCCTTCCTAGCGAATGCTCGCAAAAAAGATCCATGACGTGCTGGGTGTACGAACACCAGCAGCCCATCATCATTCGGGATGTGGATGACGAGATACGCTTCCCGGACACCATTGCGCAGCTCCGAAAATACTGCATACGTTCGGTGTGCATGTTGCCTCTGACGACCGTGCACAGGCGCATTGGCAGCATGTTCATTTCCAGCGAGCGCCCAAACGCATATTCTGAAAGCGAGGTCCGCTTTCTCTCGCTGGTTGCGGACCAGATAGCCCTGGCAATCGACGACGCGCTGAATTTCGAGGCATCACAGCGCGCGCAAGAGCAACTCAAGCTCCTGCTCGATCTGACCAACGGCGTCGTATCGACGCTCGATCTCCGAGAACTGCTGCGGAGCATCTCGGCTAACGTGCGCCGCGTCATGCAGTGCGATTTCGTGGGTGTCGGCCTCCCTGAACGTGACAAGGCACATCTCCGTCTTTACGCGATGGACTTTCCGGAGAGCAGGGGTTTTCTGACAGAGGAGACGTTGATTCCAATCGAGGGTACACCACCCGGTTCGGCTTTTCGAAGCGGTAAGCCAGTCGTCACGAACAAGCGCGAGATTTCTGAAATTGACCCGAATGCTCCTCCCATGTCGGAAGGATTGAAACAGGCCTGCGTTGTCCCTCTGGTGAGCCGAGACCGCGTCCTGGGCGTCCTGGGCCTCGGCCGGCGCGACGACAAGCATTTCGGCGACGGCGAGGTTCAATTTCTCACCCAAGTCGCAAACCAAGTGGCACTGGCCGTCGAGAACGCGCTGGCCTTTGGCAAGATCGCCGAGCTAAAAGAAAAACTCAATCAGGAAAAGCTGTATCTCGAAGACGAAATCCGCACCGAGATGAACTTCGAGGAAATCATTGGACAGAGTCCGGTGCTCCGCCGCGTTCTCAAGAAGGTTTCGACCGTTGCCCCGACGGATTCAACGGTACTCATCTATGGCGACACGGGAACAGGGAAAGAACTGGTCGCGCGCGCGATTCATAACTTGAGCGCTCGCAACGGAAACGCGTTCGTCAAACTGAATTGCGCGGCGATTCCGACCGGGCTGCTCGAAAGCGAACTCTTTGGCCACGAAAAAGGCGCGTTCACGGGCGCCATCGCTCAGCGCATCGGCCGCTTTGAGCTCGCGAATGGCGGGACTGTTTTCCTCGACGAAATCGGCGAGATTCCGCTCGAATTGCAACCTAAGCTCTTGCGGGTATTGCAGGAGCGCGAATTCGAGCGTCTCGGAAGCACGCGAACCTTGCGCACGGACGCTCGGCTCATCGCGGCCACGAATCGCGATCTTTCGGCGATGGTCGGCGAGCAGAAATTTCGCGCCGACCTCTTCTACCGCCTGAACGTCTTTCCCGTCCGCGTGCCGTCGCTGCGCGAGAGACCGGACGATATTCCCCTGCTGGTGCGCCACTTTGTCGAGCAGTTTGCGCGGCGCATGAACAAGAAAATCGAGACCATCTCCGCGGAGACTCTGAAATCGCTGCAGGCATATCACTGGCCGGGCAACATTCGCGAGCTCCAAAACGTGATCGAGCGTGCCGTGATTCTATCGATGGGCACTGTGCTGCATGTGCCGCTTGGGGAATTGCAATCACAATCTGCGCTGGCCGCAGCCACCGTTAGTCCGGCGGATGGCAAAACTGAGCTTGGCGCGGGCAAGGGCATCCGCGATGTCCTCGATGATGCCGAGCGCAAACACATCCTCGCTGCGCTCATGCAAACGAATTGGGTGGTCGCGGGCCCCAATGGCGCGGCTGCACAGCTCGGAATGAAACGATCGACTTTGCAATTGCGCATGCGAAAACTCGGCATTTCGCGTGAATTGGCTTCCTCCGCGTCTTAAACCGCTTTGCTTCTGTTTTGCAATCGTTGAAAATTCTTCACTCTTCGTGTGCCACGTCGTCAGCTGCCAGCTTGATGGCACGTGCCAGCACAATGGCACCGGCGTCTAGCAGTACTTAAGATCCCTCGCAACGCACTTTCGACTTAACTCTTTTGCCTTCTTCTGGTTGTTGGTCCGCTTCGCGCAGCCGCAACTTTGGCACCGCCGTTGCGTATATGACAGGCGGGAGTTGTTGCCGTGCTGAGGATAACGATCATCGACGAGCCTTCCGAACAGCGATGGGTTTTGCAAGGAAGGATCTCGGGACCGTGGGTGGCGCAGCTCCAATCGAATTGGAAGAAGAGCGCTGCGGCGAACGGACAACTCAAGCGGGTCGTCGATTTGAACGGCGTGACTCTTGTCGACCTTAACGGCGAAAACGTTCTCTGCTCCATGATGAAAGACGGGGCCGAGTTCGTCGCAACCGGCGTGTACATGAAGCACCTGGTGGAGACTCTAGAACAAAAGCGCAGGCATTGCCTCGGCTCAATCTTGGGATTTTTCTAGCGCGCCCAGCCGCACGAGAAGGAATGATTGGCAGTATGCATTTCATAAACGCAACCTAGGAGGACTCGCAATCATGCTTCGGACCAAGCTGCTGGTTTCAGGACTTCTTGCCGCCGGACTTCTGCTATCGGCGTCGGCCCGCGCGCAAGAAGGCGGAAATGTTGTGCATCACGAAATCGCGGTGCAGGGCACCGGATTTTTCACCAAGGATTCACAACAGAATGGAACGTCCCAACATTCTACCAACACCGGCGGATTCCTTGTGAGCTACCGGTATCACGTCAATGGCTGGCTGGAAGCCGAAGCCGCCTACGGCTACGACCGGAACACACAGCAAAGTTTTTCGTCGAGCGGGAATCTCGCGATTCAGTCCAACGTTCATGAGGCCACAGGTGCGATGGTCGTGAATATCCCCGTGTATCGCGCGCGGATGCGTCCGTACGTACTCGCCGGCGCGGGCGCGTTTGTATTTGATCCAACGAATAACGCCGGTGGATTCGTGTCGGGAGCCGATAGGCAGGCGCGCGCCGCGTTCGTCTATGGAGGCGGCGTGGACTACCGGCTGGTCCGGCACCTGGCCCTGCGGGTCGAGTATCGAGGTTTCGTGTACAACCGTCCCGACTTCGGTCTCGCAGCTCTGAATACGAATGTGACCACGCATACGGCCCAGCCCTCGGCCGGCCTTGTTTTCAAATTCTAACAGTTGCCAAGCGGGCTCCCCTTCGAAACTCAGGGCAAGCAAGCAGAGCCCGCACCCGTGCGAGGCGGACGCCCGGTGGAGCCGGCAGAAGTGCGAAGCCGGCTCCAAGTACCCGCCGGCAGGCAGCCCTCACCCGCTGCCCGCCATGGCCGGTGCGTGCAAACCGCAAGGCACGGGCAACCCTTTTACGACGTAACGAAAGCACAACTTGAAAGAGCAGAGACGAGAAGGCTTGGGGGGAAGGATTTTTGAACATGCTCGGATGCCACAAGATCAGAAATGAAGCGGAATCCCAGAGAGTGGACCTGGACGGCCTTCTCGTAGACAACGCGCGAACGATCGAGAATCTGTTGCGGCGGGCTCACGAAATCCACCGGCAGCATGGCGGGATCCTCGGCTACGACCTCGAAGACTGGCTTCAGGCGGAAAAGGAGCTGGCTGAGGAACATCGTGCGACGTTTCGACCGGGCCATTCAGTCCCGGTAGAACTGGAAATCAGCCGTTGAAAGAGATTTTGGAAATGAAGCGATCGATCAAAAAACAAAGATTCCTTAGCCGATGCGGTGCACCGGCATTGCTTGCACTCGCTATGCAGACGATGACGGCGCACCCTCTTGAGGCGCAGACTAGCGCGAACCAATCGCAGCTCGCGGTTTCGTCGACGCCCGTGTCAATCTCGAACGCGCTGGGCGAGCAAAGCCCTTACCTTGGCAGCGTGCCGACGGGCGCGCCGACCGGCACTGTTCTCCCCTTGTCGCTCAGCGATGCCGTTGACCGCGGATTGAAATACAACCTAGGCCTGATCGAGAGCGATGTGCGCGAACGCACGGCGCACGCCGAGCGGCTCAAGGAGCTCAACGATCTGCTGCCAAACGTCACGGCGTCCATTTCGCAGACATCTGAGCAGGTCAACCTCAAGGCGCTCGGTTTCAATTTCAATATTCCGGGCGCCGCGATTCCCGTCGTCGTTGGCCCCTTTGGGATTCAGGACGCGCGCGGCACCGTTACGCAGACCATCTTTGACTGGCACTCAATCCAGAAAGTGCGGGCAGCGAGCGAAAGCGTGAAATCCTCGCAGGATTCGTACAAGAGCAGCCGGGACGTCGTCGTGCTGGTTGTAGTGAACGCGTACTTGCAAGTGATCGCTGATCAGGCGGCCATCGAATCTCAACAGGCGCAAATCAATACTTCGCAAGCGCTCTATCAGAGGGCGCACGACCAGCGGACCGCAGGAGTTGCAGCACGAATCGACGAGTTGCGCGCACAGGTCGAGCTGCAGACGCAACAGCAACGGCTCATCGCGGCGCAGGATCAGAAAGCGAAGGACGTGCTGAGCCTCGCTCGCGTCATTGGCTTGCCGGCCGGACAGGAATTCACGGTGGAGACCGCCGTGCCTTACCGGCCGCTCGAAGGAGTGTCGCTCGAGAAAGCGCTGCAGGACTCCTACGCGAACCGCCCCGACTATGCCAGCGCCCAGCACGATGTTCGCGCCGCTGAGCTCTCAAAGAAAGCGGCCGTCGCCGAGTACTACCCGAACGTCACCTCCAGCGCCGACTACGGCGACATCGGACCGAATTTTGGCAACTCGCATGGGACCTTCGCAGCCACTGCCAGCCTGAACATTCCGATTTTCCAGGGCACACGCGTGAAGGCAGATGTTTTGCAGGCAGACGCGTCGCTGCAACAGAAGCAGGCAGAACTGGCGGATCTCAAGGGACGAATTGACCAGGACGTGCGCTCCGCGCTCCTCGACGTAAACGCCGCAGACGAGCTCGTGAAGGTCGCCAAGAGCAATGTGGAGCTCGCACACGAAACGCTGTCTGAGGCGCAGGATCGCTTTGCCGCAGGAGTCACAGACAACATCGAAGTCGTGCAGGCGCAGGAATCGGTTTCCGCGGCGGACCAGGCCTATATCTCGAGTTTGTACACTTTCAACATCTCGAAAGCACAGCTCGCGCGCGCCGTCGGCGTCGCTGAACGAGCGGTTCGAGACTATCTAGGGGGAACTTGAAATGGCCGAAGACATCACCATTACGATTGGGGAAGAGGCACCAGCGCGAGAGGAACGAAGACGAGAGCTGCGACCCGCCACCGATTCCAGATCGTCGAAGTCTGGCGAGAAGAAATCTTTGCTGAAAACGCCGCGTGGAAGATTGTTTCTGGGCCTGGGCGCGCTGGCCCTCGCATTGGGCGTGGCGGCAACCGGCTACTACCTTGGCGGCTGGGAATCCACGGATGACGCGCAAATCGACGGTTATATCAATCCGATCAGCTCGCGCGTGGCGGGATACGTCACCAACGTCTACGTGGACGACAACCAGTATGTAAAGGCAGGCACGCTCCTCGTCCAAATCGATCCGAAGGACTACAGCGTTGCACTCGACAGCGCGAAAGCTACGCTCGCGAACGATCAGGCAAACGCCGCGGCAAGCCTGGTGACCGTGCCGATTACTTCGGTCAATACCTCGAGCCAGCTCACATCCGCGGAGGCGGACGTTCTGAACGCGCGCGCAGGAATTTCCGGAGCCGAAAAACAGCTCGCTGCAGCCGAGGCCGCGGCCTTACAAGCAGAGGCAAACAACGCGAAGGCGCAGGATGACGTAAAGCGCTACGAACAGCTCGTCGGCAAAGAGGAAATTCCACAGCAGACATACACGCAAGCCGTGCAGTCTGCGAATGCGACAGAAGCAGGCCTCCAGGCAGCCCGCGCAAGTGTACTCGCGCAGCAAGATGCGGTGCGCCAGGCGCAGGCGCGCCTCGATCAGGCGTTCGCATCCGTTGAGTCCGCACGAACCGCTCCGCAGCAAGTTCGCGTCCAGCAATCGCGCGCCGCCGCCGCTGAGGCTGCCGCAGACAAATCAAAAAGCGCGGTCGAGCAGGCGGAGCTGAACGTCGGTTACACGCGAATCGTCGCGCCGGTGGACGGCCTGGTGGCGAAGCGGTCGGCTCAGGCCGGGCAATACGTTGCGCCGGGGCAGGAATTGCTCGCCGTGGTACCGCTCGACGACATCTGGGTCACGGCGAACCTCAAAGAGACGCAGCTCAAGAACGTCCGCGATGGCCAGCCCGTCCAGATCGATGTGGACGCGTACGGGCGGAAGTACAAGGGTCACGTCGAGAGCATTGCCGGAGGCACTGGATCCATTTTCAGTTTGCTGCCGCCCGAAAACGCAACTGGCAACTACGTGAAGGTCGTGCAACGCGTCCCTGTCCGCCTGCGATTTGACGCCGGGCAGGACCCGGAGCATTTACTCCGGCCCGGTATGTCGGTGGTCCCGGAAATCAACGTGAGAGCAAAACCATCGATACAGTCCAGGTAAGACACTGCAATGAGTGACACCGCCGACAATTCGCAACTTCATGCCGAGTTGGGTTGGAACCCCGGCCATAACCTCTGGCTGATCGCGTTCACGGTTACCCTGGCGACTTTTATGGAAGTTCTCGATACGAGCGTCGCCAATGTGGCGCTGCCGCACATCGCCGGCGGTCTTGCGGCTGGGCAGGACGAGAGCAGTTGGGTGCTCACGTCGTATCTCGTTTCGAACGCGATCGTTCTGCCGCTCAGCGGATGGCTCTCGTCGATTTTCGGCAGGAAGCGCTTCTACATGACCTGCGTCGCGCTGTTCACGGTCGGCTCATTACTGTGCGGGATCGCCCCGAGCCTTCCCTTACTGATTTTCTTCCGCGTACTACAAGGCGCGGGAGGCGGCGGCCTGCAGCCGAGCGAGCAGGCCATTCTGGCGGACACGTTTCCGCCGGCAAAACGAGGTATGGCTTTCGCCATGTATGGAATGGCCGTCGTGGTCGCGCCGGCGCTCGGCCCCACCATCGGCGGGTGGATCACCGACAACTACAGCTGGCGGTGGATCTTCTTCATGAACATTCCAATCGGGATCCTCTCGGTCTTCCTCACTTCGCTGCTCGTTTCCGATCCGCCGTGGCTCAAGGGTAAGAAAGCAGGTGGCATCAAAGTAGACTACATCGGGTTCGGCCTGCTGGCGCTCGGATTGGGAGCGCTGCAAGTCGTCCTCGACAAAGGCGAGCGCGAGGACTGGTTCGAGACACGTTACATCGTGGCGCTCACAGTAATTTCGGTGATTTGCCTGATCGCGGTCTACTTCTGGGAGCGTTACCACAAACATCCGATCATCGAAGTGCGGCTCTTCAACGACCGCACATTCCTGATGGCTTGCATCATGCTGTTCATGGTCGGCTTTGTTTTGTACGCGACCACCTTGCTGCTTCCTCAGCTGGCGCAAACACTGCTGGGCTACACGGCCCAGTTGGCGGGCTTGATGATCATGCCCGGCGGCCTCGCTCTGATGGTGTCGATGCCTCTCGTGGGTTTTCTCTTGTCTCGATATGATGCGCGCCTCCTGATTGCCTTTGGCCTTGTTGTGCTGACTGCGGCCATGTTTTCTATGGCGCACCGCTTCGAGCTTGGCGTCGACTTCGGCACGATGGTTTGGGCTCGCGTGTTTCAGGCGTCAGCGCTTGGGTTTCTCTTTATTCCAATCAATACGGCGGCCTATTCCTATCTGCCCAGGGACAAAAACAACGCTGCTTCGGGATTGATCAACCTGTTCCGCAACATCGGCGCGAGCGTGGGCATTTCTTTCGTAACCACGATGCTTGCGCGCCGCGCGCAATTCCATCAAAGCACGCTGGCTGCTCATGCAAACGCATTCAATCCGCAGTTCAAGGCGGCCGTCCAAGGCACGGCGAATGCCTTCACGGCGTCGAGCTCCGTGGCGGCGCAACATGCGGCCTACGGGACGCTTTACGGCACCATCCTGAGGGAAGCCAACATGATCGCCTACCTGGACAATTTCTGGTTGCTCGGCATCGCGGCCTTGGTGATGACCCCGTTTGTTTTCCTGATGAAGCGCCCTCCGAAGGGTACGACCGCCTCAGCTCACTAACGGGCAAACTTGACTGGCGCCTGCATATAGATGAAAAGTGAATGGGCCTGAATCCGAGGATTCGTCCGTCCGCAGTTTCCGCGAGTGTTCGCGAGGCGCTGAGATGATTCTGGTCACCGGAGCGACCGGCACAGTAGGCTGCGAGGTAGTAGCGCACCTATTGGCGGAGGGAGAGAAAGTGCGGGCGCTCAGCCGGGATCCCTCAAAAGCGCAGTTCGACAACCGTGTCGAGCTCGTCGCAGGAGATCTGATGAAGCCGGAAACGCTGCCTGCGGCTGTTGCGGGAGTTGATCGCGTCTTCTCGCTTGCGGTCGGACCGCAGATCGGTGTGCAGGAGGGGAACCTCGCACAAGCGAGCAAGAAGGCCGGCGTCCGTCGCATCGTGAACATATCGGTCCTTGGCGCTGGGGAGGCTGGCCGGGGTGGCGTTGCGGAGTGGCACTCTGCGGGCGAGCGTGCGGTCCAGAATTCCGGCATCGCTTGGACCTTTGTGCGCCCCGGAGCTTTCATGTCGAACGCGCTGCTATGGCGTGGGTCGATCAAAAACCTCGGAAAAGTTTTCTCTAACTATGGAGATGGAAAGACAACACCTATCCACCCGCGGGACATCGCAGCTGTCGCCGTTCGCGCACTGACCGCGCCCGGTCACGAAGGAAAGGCTTACCCGCTAACTGGCCCCCAGGCTATCAGTGTTGCAGAACAGGTGCGGATTCTCTCGGACGCCATCGGCAAGCCGATTGAGTATGTTCTCATTACAGACGAGGTCGCCCGTGAACAAATGCAAAAGGCAGGAGTGCCCAGCGTTTACATCGACGCGATGTTGCCGTTTGGCGCACACGTGCGCGCCGGCAAGTCTGCGAAAGTGCTCGACACGGTCGAGCAGGTCACAGGCAAGCAGCCGCTAACGTTTGCGGACTGGGCTCGAGAGCACGCCGACGCATTTCAGTAGGCTCAGCAGCAAGAATTCAGTTCGCCCTCGCGCCAGCCGCGCGCGAACAAATCTCGAGTAAGTCGTCAAGGAGGAAGTCATGGAACCAAGATTTGAATACATGAAAGTGGCTCGCGGCGTTTACGAGGCCATGTCTTGCGCGTGACAGCGGAATTCCCTCGGCATTGAACCGACCCACCCAGTACGGCCGGTAACCCACGCTGAGGGTGCCGTCCAGATGCTCCTAGACGATCACCGAGCAACCGGCCAGAGTGTTCCGCCAAGGGGTCCTTCGATCTGCAGCACCCGATGGGGCCGATCTCCACGGTGTTATCTCGGTTCACCACACGGTCGTGCTGCAGGGCGAAGACGCGCTCCAGATCCTGGCCCGGCTGCGCTGCGGCCACCGCGAAAGGTCGGTTGAATTCCGCAAGGTATTCTGGCCCAGAAAGCGATTGGCCTCTTCCATGGTGGTGATGCCCCGCAGCCGCAATTCCTGCGGCAGCCGCCTTTGCCAAATGCCGAAGTTCCGCTCACTGCGGCCACGTGCCTGTGGCGAATAAGCCGGAATCATGCGAATGCTTGACTGCTGGAGCGCTCGCCCGAGGAATTGCGACTTCACATCGGTGCGCACGCACTGGCACAATGGGAGCCTTACGGCAATTCACTCTTGCGTAGCGCAACTGGCTGTGGCTTTTGTACGAGGTGAAACCTAAATCCACAGACTAAAGTCTATGCCGCTCACCCCTATGACGCGCGACGAAAAAGCCGCGATTCTCGTCGTCGAAGACGAAGCCAAGATGCGGCGGCTGCTCGAGCTGCAGCTCGGCGAGGAGGGTTTTTCCGTCCATTCCGCGGCGGACGCGGAATCCGGGCTGCAGCTTCTGGTGCGGGAAAAGCCGGACCTCGTGGTGACGGACTTGCGCCTGCCGGGAATGAGTGGTGTCGAATTTCTGCAAGCGGTGAAACGAGCGAATGCCGGACTACCCGTCGTCGTGATGACGGCTTATGGCACGGTGGAATCGGCAGTCGAAGCGATGAAATTCGGCGCGAGCAACTACGTGACGAAACCGTTTTCGTTCGACGAACTCGTCATGGTGATCCGCAAGGAGCTCGACGCGCACCGCCTGCGCGAGGAAAACCGATCGCTGCGCGAGGCGCTCGGGCGTCGCTACGCCTACGACAACATCGTCGCGCAGAGCGACAAAATGCAGGCAGTGCTCGCGCTCGTCGAGCGTGTCGCGCTCACCAACTCGACCGTGCTGCTCGGCGGAGAGAGCGGCGTCGGCAAGGACTTGATCGCCCGCGCGATTCACCAGCACTCGCAACGCTCCGCTGGCCCATTCATCAAGATCAACAGCACAGCGATTCCGGAAAATCTGCTGGAGAGCGAACTGTTCGGCTACGAAAAAGGAGCGTTTTCCGGCGCGACGGGCAGCAAGCCGGGAAAATTTGAGCTGGCAGACAAAGGCACGCTATTTCTCGATGAAATTGGCGACGTGCCCCCAGCCATTCAGGTGAAGCTGCTGCGTGTGCTGCAGGACCGCGAGTTCGAGCGACTGGGCGGAACAAAAACGCTCAAGGTGGACGTGCGACTCGTTGCGGCCACGAACCGTGACCTCCGCGCCGCGCTCGAAGAAGGAACGTTTCGCGAGGACCTTTACTATCGCCTCAACGTTGTGGCGATTGACATTCCTCCGCTGCGCGATCACAAGGAAGACATCCCGGTGCTGGCCAATTTCTTTCTGGAGCGCTACGTTCGCGAATCCGGGAAATCCATTTCGGGGCTCACGCCCGACGCACTGAAGCGGCTGATGGATTATCACTGGCCGGGGAATGTTCGCGAGCTGCAGAACATCATCGAGCGAGGTGTGGCGCTTTCGTCGGGCACAACGCTCGACGCCGCGGACATCTATCTCGACGATTCCGCAAGGCGCCCTACGACGGGGCACTCGCCCTTTGTCTTGCCACCCGGGATGGCGCTGGAGCAATGGGAGGATGAAACAATTCGCGAGGCCCTGCGCCACGCAAACGGCAACAAGAGCCAGGCAGCCCGCGCGCTTGGCCTCTCCCGCAACGCGCTGCGCTACCGCCTCTCGAAAATCGGCGTCCCGGATTCGCCCGATAAGGGAGATTCAGAGTGAAGGATGAGAACTACTTGAGGTCGTCCCATTCCTCAGGGGGGATGGCCGACGACAGATCGTCTCCGGTGATGGCGCCCTTTCCTGCAAGAAAGTTGTAAATCTCGTGCACTGCGGTGCCTACCGGGATTAGCTTTGCCATCGTTTTGCCGTGTTTCGTAATAATGACGGGTTCGCGTTTGGCGTGAACCTCGCTCACAATCGCAAGGCAATTTTCCTTGAACGAGCTTACCGCGATCTTCTTCATGCAGAGACAGCCATATCAGCGAGGTTATAATAGCAGCAGACTAGACAGGAGAAGAAAAAATGAGCACCGCGGCGCAATACCCGTATGACACCCGCCTCAACGTGCTGTACGAGCACTTGCAACTAATTGATGAGAAAGCCCTTTCGGATGCGGCTCCGGACAAGTGGTACAACCAGACGCTCTGCCAGGTGAATGGGTCTGTGGTGCGGGTTGGTGTCGTCGAGGGCGAATACCATTGGCATAAACACGAACACGACGACGAGTTCTTTTACGTCGTCGAAGGCAAGTTGCTGATTGATCTCGAGGGGGGAACGGTTGAGCTTATGCCGCGGCAGGGCTTCGTGGTGTCCAAGGGAGTGCTACACCGGACGCGAGCGCCGCAGCGAACGGTAATGCTTATGGTCGAAAACTCTGGAATTGTGCCGACAGGAGATCAATGAGGTGGGCGCATGCGGATCGCCGTAGTATCGGACATCCACGGCAACCTCACGGCACTCGAAGCGATTCTTGCAGATCTACGCCTGACCTCCCCTGACGTTGTCTTGCACGGGGGCGATTTAGCGGCGAACGGGGCGCGTCCCGCGGAGGTTGTTGATCGTATTCGGCACTATGGGTGGCTTGGTGTCTGCGGCAACACAGATGAAATGCTTTGGAACGCTGAAAATCTGAGGAAGCTTGCCGCTAGAGTCCCGAAGCTTGGCAGCCTTCTCAGAGTCATCGAGGAGACGATACCTTGGACTTGTGCGTTGCTGGGAGAGGATAGGATCGGCTGGCTGCAGAACCTTCCTTTCCTCCAGCGCGAGGGTTCGGCTGCAATCGTTCACGCCAGCCCCAACGATCTGTGGCAAGCCCCGCCGCCGGGCGCAACTGACGCCGCGCTCGAGAGCGTCTACGGTGGCCTTGCGGTTCCAATCGTTGTCTACGGACATATTCATCAGCCGTTTGTTCGGCAAGTTCGAGGAATGACGGTAGCTAATGCAGGCAGCACCAGCCTTTCGTATGACGGCGATCCACGGGCGTCATATCTGTTAGTAGATGGAACAGAGGTTAGGATTCGGCGCGTGGAATATGATGTCGAGCGCGAGGCTCAGGCTTTGACGGGCTCGGGCTTACCTCACGCTAGCTGGTTTTGTCAGGTTCTTCGCACCGGTCGTTACCACCCGCCGGCCTAAGCGCCGAAGACCTAATTCCCGGACGTCATCTTAGAAAATACGGAAGGCACGACCTTGCCAGACTGCCAGACGGCAGACAGCTTCTCCGTATTATGAATATCGTCCAGCGGGTTTGCGTCCAGCACGAGGAAATCGGCTCGCCTACCAGCCTGAAGGGTTCCGAATGTCTTCGCGCCGCCCAAAATTTCTGCGTTTGTTCCCGTTGCGGCGACGATGGCTTGCATGGGCGTGAGGCCTGCTTCGACCATCAGTTGCAATTCACGATGCTCGAGGTAGCCAGGGAAACGAGTGGGAATTCCTGAATCGGTGCCAAACGCGATTTTCACGCCGTTATCCGAGAGCGTCTTCAGGTTCTTCTTGCCCATCTCGAGACCGGCTCTGTACTTAGCGATGTCGGGGTCTTTGCGAATCTTGTCGACGTTCTCCGGGCTGCGAACGAAAGCGAGCGCTGCGGTCTCGAACCCTGCGTGAAAGAACGGATCATCCAGCCATTTCAAATTGTCAGCGTAGGCGAACAGGACTTCGTCGCGGACGAGCGTGGGGATCAGGAAGACGCCGCGCGCTTTCATTGCTTGCATGACTTCGTTGTCGACAGCCTGATCGCGAATGCTGTGCGCGAATCCGTCCACACCGGCGGCGAGCAGCCCTTTCGCGTCGGCCAAGTAAAATTCATGGGCAAAAACGCGAATGTGCTGTTTGTGGGCTTCGTCGATGATGGCCTGATAGATCGCGGGCTGCATTTTCGTGCCGTGACCCAGGCCGTCGTCAACCCACATCTTGATGTAGTCCGGGTGATGCATCGCCAGCTCGCGGACATCGGCGCGCGCCTCGTCAGGATTTTGAGGGCGGTAGCGATGGTCGTTAGGGGCCGCTTTCCCGGTGTATTCCAGGAAACCATGGCCCGCAGTATAGAGACGGGCGCCTCCTACGGTTCCCTCATGCTGAGCGTCGCGTATCTTGTAAATCTCATCTTCGTCCTGCCCGAAAGATGCGACGGTCGCAACGCCGTAGGCGAGATATTTGTTGAGCTGCTTGACTACATTTTCCTCAGTGTAGCGTCCAGCCACCGAATCCGCGCCGTTGGATGATAATCCGAGGTGGCCATGAAGGTTAACGAGCGCAGGCATGATCGTCTTTCCGCTGACGTCCTTGACATCGGCATCTTTCGGAATGGAGATGCTTCCGGCCTTCCCAGCGGCGACGATGTGATCGCCGTCAGTAACGAGCACGGAATTCTCGATCGCCGGTTTGCCTGTGCCGTCAATCAGGCGCGCTCCCTTAAGCGCGATCTTGCCCTGAGCGCCGGCACGGGGACACACAGCCAGAGCGGACAGAAAAATTCCCAAAATCACCCAAGCGTATCGACGATCGACGGTTTTCATGTTGCACCTCCTCGCTGAACCGCGATACTAGTCCCAGCCGCCTGCTCGGGTCAAACACACGTTTTGGCACCGGTGGCAATTTGCTCGGAGTCGCTCCTGCACTGGCGAGGATGCTAGAATCTCGCCAAGAAATTGCGCGTGACGTTGGTCTTTGCTGGCAGGATGTACAACTCGATGGGAGGAATCCAATGAGACCAAAGCCTTTGGTGTTGGCCGGATTGGCCTTTCTCGCGGCCGCGTCGCTAGCCGATACGGCACCCGACGGGACCCGCTGGTGGTCTTACATCGAATACCTCGCCTCAGACAAGCTGGAAGGGCGAAACACCGGTAGCGAAGGGCACCGCGTTGCTGCGGAGTACGTGGCCGCTCACTTCGAGCATGACGGCTTGAAACCAGCGGGCGAGCAGGGATACATCCAGCCGGTCAAGTTCAAGACGCTGGAACTCGATGAAAGCAAATCGAGCATCGTCCTCGAGCGCGATGGCCGGGAACAAGCGATGCAACTCGGCGAAGACGGCTATATCAACATGCGGATTGACCCTGCGCCAACTGTCGAAGCAGGGCTCGTTTTCGTCGGGTACGGCCTGCGCGTGCCGGAGGGCCAATATGACGATTTCGCGGGCCTTGATACCAAAGGAAAAATCGCCGTCTACCTCACCGGTGCGCCTGCTTCGATGTCCAGCGCGGTCGCGGCGCATTACCAATCCGATGGCCAGCGGTGGGCAGCCTTGAAGGGCGCGGGGATGATCGGCGCAGTGATGATTCAAAACCCGCGCCACATGGACATTCCCTGGCCTCGCCTGGCGTCCAGCCGATTCCAGATGACGATGCAGCTCGCCGACATGCGTCTCGTCGAGACGACCGGCGAGCAAATTGCGATCCGGTGGAACGCGGAGCGCGCTGACAAACTTCTCGCCGGCACAAACCACACCTTGGATGAACTGGTCGCGATCGCTGAGCAAGGGAAGCAGCTTCCGCGCTTTGCGTTACCGGCGAAGCTCAAGGTGAAAACTGCCGTCAAGCGCGGAGAAGTAGAGTCGCAGAATATCGCCGCGGTCTTTCCCGGCTCAGACCCGAAACTGAAGGGCGAATATGTCGTGATGTCGGCGCACATTGATCATCTGGGAGTCGGCCAGCCGATCAACGGCGATTCGATTTACAACGGCGCGATGGACAATGCGTCAGGGGTCGCGTCGATGTTGGAAGTGGCCGACCACCTGAAAGAAGCAGGTGTGAAAACGAGTCGTTCGATTTTGCTGGTGGCCGTTACGGGAGAAGAAAAGGGCCTCCTTGGGTCGCGATATTTTGCGGCGCACCCGACGGTTCCGGCGAAACAAATGGTCGCCGACATCAACGTGGACATGTTCCTGCCGCTGTATCCTCTGCGAATCCTAACTGTGTACGGGTTGGAAGAATCCACGCTCGGCGAAGAAGTTCGCGCCGTCGCGAAGCCGATGGAGATCACGATACAGTCCGATCCAGAGCCGTCGCGAAACATATTTATCCGTAGCGACCAATACAATTTTGTTCGCAACGGCGTGCCTTCCGTCTTGTTCAAGTTCGGGAACGAGAAAGGCTCCAAGGAAGCGGAGATCGAGAAAAAGTGGCTTACCGAGCGCTACCACGCGCCTTCAGACGACGTAAATCAGCCCGTCGACAAAGCGGCCGCCGCGAATTTCAACATTTTCGTCGAACGCCTGATCGAGCGCGTGGCCAACGCGGATGCCAGGCCCACGTGGAAGGAAAACTCCTTCTTCCGCCGGTACGCTTTGAACTGAAGACCTACAAGATTGCTGTAACCAGCGAGCGAGGCGATTTTTCGTTGCGTACGTACCCCGTTTCGTGGCGAGACGGCGCGTTGATTGAGACCCTCTCGACCGGCGCTAAAAAATCAACTTCAGCGCGACCTGCATTTGCCTGGAAGGCGTCTGCGTCGAGGTGATGATATCGTTCGCAGACACATCAGTGCCCACTGCGTTGAAAATAGATGCGCTCGACGGAACGGCGAAGTTCGCGCGGTTGAGAATGTTGAAGATTTCCCACCGGAACTGCAGGTTGAAATTCTCAGAAATCTTTCTGATGTAATTGTTCTTGAAAACCGAAAAGTCAAGGTTGACGAGACCTGGCCCGATCAGGATATTCCGGCCGGCATTGCCCATGAGATTGAAGCAATCGGGAAATGGTTCGGTTGTCGCCGTCGCGGCCGGCCCAAAGATTTTTGAAGTCGTATCGCAGTTAGCCTGCCAAAAAGCCATACTTGGCGCTCTGGGGATCGCAAAGCATTGCGCCTTGATGTAGTTGTTCGGGTTGCCGGGATTGACGAGCGTATCGCAGCCGGAACCTGTTAGTCGATCGGGTGTCAGGAAAGACGTGTCGGAGCCTTTTACTCCCGCGGGATCGCTGCCAGCTCCAAAGTTAGGTGTGAAAGGCACGCCTCCGTTAACCTTCAAAATCCCACCCAGCTCCCAGCCGCCCAAGGCGTGTCCTGCAAATCCTCCGCCTCCCGCGGGCGATGGCAAGGTCCACGTTCCATTGATGATCAAGTTCTGACTGATGTTGAAGTCCGTCAACGCCCTCCAAATCTTCGCGTCAAACCATGGCTGGGTCGTTTCGCCATTCCCGAACGAATCTCCTGCAAAAGTACCTGAATCGTAGTCGATGTTCCTGCTCCAGCTATAGGATCCGTGGAGTAACAGGCCATGGCTGAGGTTCTTTGTGACTTCGACCTGCAGGGCGTCGTACCACGAGTGGTTCTGCATTTCCTCGCCGACCAAGGTACCGGCCTGTGTGTTCAGTTTTGTGCCGCTCTTTATCGGTGCCGGCCACACGTACCGCCCAGAAACCATAGTGGGAATGACAAAATCCATATCGTCCTGGTGTTGTGGCAGGTGCAAGCCTCTCGAGCCGACATAGCCGACCATAAGTGTGAGGTTGGGAGCGAGCTGACGTTGAATGTTCAAATTCCACTGCATGATGTAACGTCGTTTCGAATCGGGTTGGACGTAGGAGAATTTGAAGGTCGCGGGATTCGTGGTCAGGAATCCAATCGCGGGGCTAGGAAACTTGAGCGGGGCGGCGCCTGAAGCGTTTACCGAGCCCTGCACAAAGAAAGGAGCGGTCGTCGCGTTCCCGAGGAATAGCTCGTAAGGCAACGGCAACATGTCGAATATGCCGAAGCTGCCGCGGATGGCCGTTTTGCCGTTCCTAAATGGATCCCATGAGAAACCAACGCGAGGTTGGAAATTGCGATGGGTAAAATTCGAGAAATAGGGAGGGCCAAGCACCGGCTGGGCTGCAGTGGGCGGCGTCATGTTGGTTATTTCGTTGTGCACCTCTGTGGGCACCGTTGCGAATTCGTAGCGCAGGCCGGCGTTCACAGTTAGGTTTGGCCGTAGACGGACGTCATCTTGAACGTATACACCGACGATAGACTCGCGAATACCTCGCTCGCTCGTACCGGCGCTGGTTACGGCGCCGCCAAATTTCGACGGCTGATTCTGCAGGAAAGCCGGCAAGCTACTGAAGGTGAAGGTACCATTGGTTCCCTGAAGCGATCCGTCATTGTCCTGTATCCTCTCGAAAGAGAAACCGACTTTTATCCCGTGTTTACCCCTCGTGAGGAAAGCATCGTCATAAACTTGGTAGGAGTTGTACCGGAAGAAATAATACGGCGGGCCGCCCAATCCTCCCTGAAATACCGACACGCCGGGCACGCTCATGCCGGGCGCAAAATGCCCGGGAATCGCAGCGAATGAAGGGTCGTCTGCGCCGGCTTTCACAGCGGTTGGAGTTGCGCCGACGTTTGCGAACGACCGATTATAGCCGAGGCGAAACGAGTTGGCAGTTTGCGCGCTGAAGACGTGGTTCTCTTCGACCGCTACCGATTGATGCCGGGTAGCAAAGAGTCCCAATTTGGTGTCCTGCAAGTCAGGCACGGTAACTTGACTGCGGTCGAAGGAATACACAGCATCCATGTTGTCTTTGTCTGAAAACCTCTGGTCAAATCTGGTCGTCCAGAAGTTATCTGTCGTTGGTTGAGTTACCGTGTTTGTGAACTTGGCAGTGTCGCCTGGGCCTAGCGAAGGTCCGTTCGCAGTGGGATAAATCGCCTTAATAAAAGCCGCTATCGCGGGATCAACTGTAACGGTTCCCGTACTCAGCATTCCCTTGCTCGCACTGTCTGACAGTGTCGTCCCACCCTGCGTGAGGCCGAGCGACTGCCTCAGACCCTCGTAGTCGCCAAAAATGAAAGTCGAGTCCTTACGAATCGGCCCTCCTAGAGAGCCTCCAAACTGGTTCCGCCGGAAGGGTGGCGTCACGCCACCATCAAAATAGTTCGGCGCATCCAGATAGCTGTTGCGCAGAAACTCGTAAGCCGACCCGTGGAACCGGTTCGTCCCGGAACGCGTGATCGCATTGAAAATCCCACCAGAAGACCGGCCATATTGGGCCGGCGCGTTGCCCGTCAAAACGGAAAATTCCTGAATAGCGTCCACCCCGGCCGCGCCGCCGGACACGTTGCTTGGCGAGTTGTTGGCGTAGTCATTTATGTTGATTCCGTCCGCGCGGTATAGGTTTTGGTCGGGCCGAGCTCCGCCGATGGATACCTGCGTTCCGAACCCGCGTTGACCTCTCCCCGCCACTGTGAGCGGCTTCTGGGTGTTTGGCTGGTTCACACCGGGCTGAAGGCTTCCTAAATCAACCCAGGAGCGCCCGTTGAGAGGCAACTCGCGCACCGTTGTGGAGTCCACGGTCGCGCTCAGCTCAGACGAGGTCAGTTCGACGGTGGGTGCTGCTGTCGTAACCTCAACGGTTTGATTCAACTGTCCCAACTGCATGATGAAGTCGATTGTCTGTTGAGCGCCTACGGTTAGCGTGATCCCCGTTCGGTGCAGAGTGCTGAAGCCCTGAGCTGTTACGCTCATTTCGTAAGCCCCGGGCAGTAGGTTTGGCGCGGAATAAAGTCCCGCGCCATCAGCAACGACAACGCGTGAGATGCCTGTTGCCACGTCCCTAATTGTGATTTGCGCGGTCGGAACGGCGGAGCCGGAGGGGTCGGTAACTGTGCCGGAAATGGTGGCCCCGGAGACCTGCGCTCGGGCGCGACCCGAGCTGAACAAACTGAGAGTCACAACGAGTACTGAGAATGCAGCAACACTGATTCTTCGTCCGTGCAGGATGGTCGGCATATCGCAACTCCTAAAATGCCGAATAACAAGACGCTGCGGGCAACCAGGAATAAGGAATACGGGTGGCGTGTAGCACCTGTGCTAAAACATGTCAAGAAGTTTTCATTTTTCGTGTCGGTAGCACGTGAAATCCGCCAGGGGGATACGATGATCTTTCCAATGCCATTCCAGACCCTCATTTGACACACTCCAAAGCGGTGGTTAGATTGAGTCTTTATACTTTGAGGAGTACATCGCTCTGAGAGTTCCCGTTCGAACGGCAGGTTTCCTTCTGGCCCTTGTGACTACGCTCTCATCCGGCTGCGTCACCATCTCGCGGCGTCACACCGTGCCTAAAGAGGGGATCCGCATCCAGCTCGAAGCCAGCGAAGATCAACTCCTGGCCAGCTATAACAGCTTGGTTCGCGCAGTGCAGACCCTTCAGGCGACGGTGGACCTGATCCCCAGTACTGGTACCACGTATAGCGGCGTGATCGAGGAATATCACGACGTGCCGGGATTCATCCTGGCCGAACGCCCCGCTACCGTGCGCGTGATCGGCCAGGCCCCGGTCGTCGCCAAAAACATTTTCGACATGGTCAGCGACGGGAACGAATTTCGCATTTACATCCCGTCGAAGAATGCGTTCCTTGTCGGATCGACATCGCTTGCGCGCCCATCAAGCAAGCCTCTCGAGAATCTGCGGCCGCAGCATATTGTTGAAGCGCTGTTCTGGCCGGAATTGCCGCCGAGCGCAAACGTGCTCTTCGAGGAGTTTGACTTCGCCGTGAGCCGGTATTACATCCTGACGCTGCTGCGGCAAACGGAGTCCGGAAAAATCGAAATCGCACGCAAAATTTGGTACAGCCGCGTCGATCTGCTGGTGTCGCGCGTCCAAATCTTCGGAGCGGGAGGGCGGCTTGATTCCGACATCGAGTATTCGGATTGGCAGCCCGCGGCGGCGCCTTCTCTCGCAGCGGCAGGAACCAGCGCAGCTTCTCCGGCGCCCCAGACGATGTTCGCCCGCGACATCCATCTCTGGCGCCCGCAGGACGATTACAAGCTCGAGATTCAGATCCAGAAGCTCACGTTGAACGAATTGATTTCGGCCGATCGATTTGAACTGGCGCAGCCTCCGGGCACGGATCTCGTGCGCGTAGGCGACGAAACCGCGGGGGCAAAGCCTTGATCCGCCGGCTGATTGTGAACAACGTGCTCCATCGCCCCATTCGGACGATCGTGAGCATCGTCGCGGTCGGAGTGGAAGTTGCTCTCGTGATTCTGATCGTCGGGCTGACTAGCGGTCTCCTTCAGGAAACCGCCAAGCGCATCGAGGGCATCGGCGCGGACATCATGCTGCAGCCGCCTTCGGCGTCCGTGTTTCTGGCCTTCAGCGGCGCGCCGATGCCGATCAAGATCGCCGACAAACTGCGCGAACTGCGATACGTCCAGGCCGTCGCGCCGGCTCTGCTTCAATTTAGCTCCTCGGGCGGGGTAGATATAGTCTACGGAATCGATCCGAAGTCCTTCAGAGACGTTTCGGGCGGTTTCGTTTTCCTTGAAGGCCACGACATGCAAGGCCCCGACGACATCCTGCTCGACGACTGGGCTGCGAAGGCCAAGGGCGCCAAGGTAGACGGCACGTTCCGCCTCCTGGATCACGATTTTCACGTCGCTGGAATCGTAGAGCACGGCAAAGGAGCGCGCCTGTTTGTGCCGCTCTCAACTTTGCAGGACCTTTCCGGCTCGCGCGACAAAGCCTCGATTTTCTTCATCAAGTGCACCCGCTCGGACCATACGCAGGCCGTGATGGACGAAATGCACCCGGTCTTCCCCGGCTACGAAATCCGCCCACTGAAAGATTTTCTGTCGCTAATGAGTTCCTCGAATCTCCCGGGCCTCGACGCCTTCATCGAAAGCATGATCGCCCTGGCCGTCTCGATCGGCTTCCTCGTGATTTTGCTCTCGATGTATACCACCGTGATCGAGCGCACCCGCGACATCGGCGTCCTGAAATCCATGGGCGCATCGAAGTCGTACATCATTCGCGCGCTGCTCGGCGAATCCGCCCTAATTTGCGTGGTAGGGATCGGTGTAGGGGTCGCGACAAGCTACGTGGCGCGCTCGGCATTTCTTTCCTCGTTTCCGACATTGTCAATCCTGATCACCCCAGACTGGATCATCCGGTCCGCATTCATCGCCCTCGCAGGCGGCTTGCTTGGTGCCAGTTACCCCGCATGGCTCGCCAGCCGCAAGGACGCCATCGAGGCCCTCTCCTACGATTGACGGGCTGACGGCTCATCTTGCATCGCGATGTTTGAACTTCGCCTGCCCATTCCTCTGCCTTTTGGAAGTGGCCGGGAGCATACCCGTTCGAACAAATTTCCACAGAGTTCCACGTGAAACGTTTTGCGCGGCCACGTCGTCGACTGCACTACCCGTGCTCCAAACCGGGTTCCGCCGGCAGGCCTAGTCAGGAACGCGAATCGCGACTACAATCAAACCGACCTGCCGAAGTGCCTTTTCCACCAGGGATTTGGAACGTGGAGCCTATCGTCGTTACCGAAAATTTGTGGAAGCTCTATCGCACGGGAAAAATGGAGATCCCGGCGCTGCGGGGCGTCAATTTCAAGGTGCTGCCGGGGGAGTTTGTCAGCGTGATGGGCCCTTCCGGATGCGGCAAATCCTCGCTGCTCTATGTCTTGGGGGGACTTGCGAAGGCTTCGCGAGGGACCGTCCTGGTGGACGGGAACGATCTTGCCGCCATGGGGGACGCCGAGCGCACCAAGCTCCGCCGGCACAAGATCGGCTTCGTGTTCCAGCGGTTCAACCTCTTGCCGACACTCGACGCCAGGGGCAATATTGCCATCGCGCAGCACATCCACGGTGACGGATTCGACCCGCACCGGTTCGACGTCATTACCAAGATGCTCGGGCTGACCGACCGATTGAAGCACCGGCCTTCGGAGATGTCCGGCGGCGAGCAGCAGCGCGTAGCGATCGCCCGAGCCATCGTCAACGAGCCGAGGCTCATTCTGGCGGACGAGCCGACCGGGAACTTGGACACTAAAAACTCGGAAATTGTGTTATCCATGCTGTGCCAGCTGAACAAAGAACTGGGCCAGACTATCGTGATGATCACGCACAACCCTGAAGCGGCCGCGTATTCCGACCGCGTCGTCCACATGCGCGACGGTGTGATCGTCGACGGAGTCCCGGCCGACTGACATGCGGACGCTCTGGCGAACCATCACGCGGATCGTGTTTTGGTCCTACGAGCGGGGAACCTGGCAGTACGACATCGCCGTAGTCGGGATTGTTCTGTTCGTGCTCTTCTCGCCGTTCTATATTCACTACAGCGACCAACCATCGGTCGGCCCTCCTCAGCCGTCGTCCCTGGTTGTGTTGCAGGCGATGGCCCCTGGCCAAATTGCGACTTACCGGGTCGACGCGCGCGTTCTGGCGACTCCGGCTCGGACGCCGGAGCTCGAGCACGATCTTCACGAAGCCGTCCAAAAGAACGTTGCGAATCTGAACCATGGCCGCTTCGAAATCGTCCGCATTGAGCCGATTCGCGGCGAGGGTGACACTGTGGCGTACTACGACGTTTCCGTGAAGCCCTGACACCGCTGATCACCGTGGGGACAGCCTGCGTTTGATGCCGCGCTCGTATTCCGGAAAATAGCGGCTGATTACAGTCAGATCAAAGCGGCTGAGGATTGATTCCTTCGGCTCACGCTCAAGCAGAAATTCAAACGATTTTCGGATGAGCTCGTCGGGCTCGACGGCTCCTCCCGAGAGCCTCGCGTGGTCCTTCGGGTCGAGTGTGACTTGGTGCGCGGATTCGCTTCCGTCCTCGGTCACCCGGACGCGGAAATGGGTCGCATCCACTCTTTCGACTTGAATTGTTGCTGGCACAAACTCCTCGCTTCCTGACGCTCTTCCTTAAGTAGCACAGACTTCAGTCTGTGGGGTTTTGAAAATCCACAGGCTGAAGCCTGTGCTACTGGAACGCGGAAACGTAATACGAGCTGCGGTATGTGAGTTTTGATCCGGGCGGAACCTTTGCTCCTGGGCTCAGCTCGACGCGAAGCGTGCGCCAGCCGGACTGAGACGTGCCCGCCGCGGGATAGAAGCCGAGCGCGTACTGCGCACTGATCGCCACAGCTATGCGGCGGTAAATCTCGGTCAAGTTTCGTGTTTCACGCAGAAAATAGAGCTGGCCGCCTGCGCGCCGCGCTAGCTCTGCAAGGTACAGCGTATATAGCGGAACGCTCTCTCTGCGCATCTCTGCCGATACGAGCATCTCGTCGCGGTGCGCCTCCAGCCAGTCGGCCGTCATCCCGCGCGGGCGATTTTCTGTGGACACGATAAACAGCGAGATGCCGTCCGCGCCGAGTTCGCGCGCCACATCGTCGAAGGCGAGCCGCGACACCGCGGCTCCCGTGCTGGGGTGCGCGCTGCGCGGGTCCCACGTAAGCCCCAGGCCGCTATCCTGCCCATCGGTGAGCACGACAATTGCCTTGCGGCCGGTTCGACCCGAAAACAATTCGCGCGCCGTGAGAAATATTGACTCATAGATCCGCGACTCGGAAGAATTCTCCACGCTGGCAAGATATTTCGATTCGATGGCCCGGTCGAGCAACGCTCGATTTTTCGAGAACGGCAACAAGAGGTGTGCTTCCGAGGAGAAGGACACCACAGCAACTTCATCAGCGGGCGAAATAATTTCCGCCAATGCGCGCGCAGCGCTACGCATCTCGGCGAGCTCGCGGTAGATGCTCGGGCTTGCGTCTATCACTAGAGCGATGCTGGCGGGCGTCGCGGAAGCATCGAACGAGGCGATTTCCTGGGCGGCGCCGTCCTCGTACAAAAGAAAATCGCCTTGAGTCAGGCCGCGCAACTCGGTTCCGTCGGGCGCTGTGACACTGCAGGGCACTTGGACAAGCGTGACGCGTGAGCGAATCGCACCCGTGACGAGCGCCGAGGCCGCATCCTTCGAGATCGCGCGCAACTCGTCTGACGCGGGATCGCGCTCGAATGCAACGTCACGACCCAAAGGCCGCGGGCGCGGAAGCTTCCCAGCTTTTTCGGTCGGAGCTTTCTGCTTTGGCTCGTCGCCAGGTGTGCCCCTCGCGCACAGAGAGATCCAAGCGGCGAGAGCGAAGTAACCGGCGCGTCGAAGTGTTCCAGTCACGCCTTCAGTATGCCAGACAGAGTATCTAGGGGCGGAGAGCTTCAGTGGCCGGCGGAAAGAGTCAGGTAGCACAGCCACTCCTGGCTGTGTGGTTTTGTGGGTTGAGGATACGCTAGCGATTCAGCAACGATTGCGAAACCCGCACAGGCAAGAGTGCCTGTGCTACAAAACCGAGATTGCGATCAGAGGTCGAAATCGCGGAGGGGCTTCTCGACGGGCTGGTCCTTGGCCTTTTTGAGGGCTTCCTCGAATTTGCGGTTGAGCACGTCTTCCTTCTTGCTCTCGGCGGCCCAGGAGTCGCGGAACTTGTCTTCACGCTTCTGGGCTTGCTCGGCGAGGATGCGTGCCGCGTCGCTGATGTCGACGTCGGGCGCGGGCTTCGGCGGCGCCACGTGCGAGAGCACGACTTCAAGCTCGGTGTCCACAGTGAGCTTTGCCTCGCAGCAGGGGCACGTTACTTCGATGGGCGCGCGGGATTTCTTTCCCATAGACTGTATTTTACGCCTAAAAGCGCTTTGCAGGGCAATCCCTGCCATATTCAAAAGCATCTAAGGTTAGGGACCAAGGAACGCAGAGGCGCGGAGAAAGTATGCATAAGGACCGGCTCTTTTTGTTGTAGCGCAGAGACAGCCCGCAATCACCGAGCTAGTACTACGACCCTGGTACCGAAAAACCGGAACGGTGGAGCTATTCTGACGACCGTGTGGCTCTGCCAGGATTCAACGTTCGTCTTGAGGACCCAGCATGAAGCGGACGCTGATTTTGGCGCTGTCGCTGATGCCTACTTGGCCTGCAGCGGCGCGCGCCATCACGAAACCGGCTGGAGTTGCCGCCGAGGAAGAGCATAGAAAGGCGGAACTGCGCAGTCGCCTGTGCACAGATAGGGACCTAAACTGCGCCTACGTAAGCGCGCTCTTTAGCGACGCGCGCCTTAAGATTTACGATCCTCCCGAACCCGCGCCTCCTCCGCCCACTCCCGCGCCGAAAGACCGCGAACGAAATCCGTACCTCACGAAGAGATTTGGATTGCTCACCCCTGAATCGCTGGAACGGTGCAGGGGCTTCGTCCAGGCGCACCTGCTGGCATTCGATGCCGCCTACAAAATCTACGGCGTGCCCAAGGAAATCATCTGCGGACACCTGCGGATCGAAACCGACTTCGGAATTCCGACCGGACTGTCGCCGCACCCGCTGGGTATGATTCCCGCGATCAACCGGCTCGTCACGCTATATGTCCGCAGACCCAGCCGCAAGCAGACTGGGACTCAGTTCGCCCACAGGCAGACTTTCGCCCTGAACCAATTGAAGGAGCTCCTTCAGGCCGCAACCAACAATGGTTGGGACTTGTTCCAGATTCCTGGTTCGTCGACCGGCGCGATTGGACTGGCGCAATTTGAGCCATCCTCGTTCAAGATTGCCGTGGACGGAGATGGCGACGGCAGGATCGATCTGTTTAATCCTGAGGACGCCATTCTAAGCGTAGCCCACTATCTGACTACCCGCGGCTGGGACAACCTGCCACAGCATCAATATCGCGCCGTCTACGCCTACTATGGCGGACACTACGACAGCGACCCGAACAAGTACTACATGAAAGCGGTTCTAAAATACGCCGTGGAAATACACAAGTATCTCCAAGACCATCCCCTGGAATCGGGCCTCGTCGCGTTGCCTCGGCCCCTCCCGTTACCCCAGCAAGACACGGTGGAACCGCCGATTCACACCGACGAACAAGGATTAAAGAACTAAGCAAAAATGATTCTTTTTTTGATGAAGTTCAAAGGCCCCAGGGAATCTGGACTCTCCTCGCAGATATCTTCTCCTTCTTTCATCCGTGTCCATCCGTGGTTCCGTTCTCCTGGCGCTTGATTTTCGTCGACTGCGGCGGGAAGATTTATGCATGGCTCTCGAATTCACTACTTCATGCCTGAAGGATTCCATCTCCCTTTTCCGGTATTACAAGCGCCTAGGCGATGGCGCTATCGCGCAGGCGTCTGACGAAGCGTTGTTCGCCGCACTGGAAGCGGAGTCCAATTCCATCGCGATCATCGTGAAGCACCTCTCCGGCAACATCCGGTCGCGCTGGGCTGATTTCCTCAAGTCCGACGGCGAGAAGCCCGACCGCAATCGCGATTCGGAGTTCGAAGCGCCCCCGGCAACCCGGGCTGAGCTGCTGGCGCTCTGGGAAACGGGCTGGAAGTACACTTTCGACGCGCTGGCACCGCTGACAGAGGGTGATCTCGGCCAGACGGCGTACATTCGAGGCGAAGCGCACTCGGTGATGCAAACGATTCACCGCCAGCTCCCGCACTATGCTTACCACGTAGGGCAGATGGTTTTCATCGCCAAGCATTTCACTGGATCGAACTGGAAATCTCTGTCCGTCCCGCGCGGCCAGTCCGCCGCATTCAACGCCAAAGTCGCGACAGGAAAAGCGTCCCAGCGTTAATCGCCGCTGAGCTTCGCAATAATCGCAATCATTCAGAGTACAATGGCTGCCGCGTGTGCTGCGGCCGTCTGTCGATGACAGCCTGTCGTGGCTCAATCACCGCGGGAAGCGTTGTGAGGTTGTCGGTAAGAGAGGCTTCAGTCTGTCGGTTTCGATTTTCGACGTGACGACAACTGCGAAAGGCTGAAGTCGAAGATCACGGCCTCGTCGGCGCATGTCCTACCGTGGAGGTAATGCCATCATGGGATGTGGATGCGGTTTCACACGACGCCGGGTACTCCAGGCGGGTGCGTTTGCTGCGGCGGGCGCGGCGGCGGGACTTGTTGGGGGCGCTCGGCTGTTTGGGGCGCAGGCCAAAAAGGGTATGCGCATTGACATTCACGCGCACCTTTGGACCGACGATTACCTTGACCTGACGCAGAGCTATGGAAACACGGACACGGGCACACAGCGCGGGAAAGGCGCCGGCATGGGCCAAGCCGAGATCGAAAAGCGCTTCGCTTCGATGGAAAAGAACGGCGTCGAGATGCAGATCCTTGACATTTGCCCGCAAGCGCCGCACTTCGACAACAAAGAGCACGCCGTCAACGCTGCGCGGAAAGCTAACGATCTGTACGCCGAAGCCGTAAGCCGCTGGCCGAAAAAATTCAAGGCATTCGCTGCGGTGCCTTTGCCTCACGTCGATGAAGCGCTAAAGGAACTCGAGCGCGCTCTCGACCAATTGAAGTTTGTCGGTGCGACGATTACAACGTTTGTCGGAAGCCACTCGGTCGCCGATCCCGCGTTCGCGCCGTTCTACGAAGAGCTCAACCGGCGTGGCACGGTGCTTTACATTCATCCGTCCGGCAACGGTATCGATTCCCCGTTCATAATTCCGTACCACGTGCGCTGGGCGATTGGCGCGCCGATGGAAGACACCGTCTCCGTTATGCACCTGATTGAAGCGGGGATTCCGCAGCGCTATCCAAAGTTGAAAATCGTCAATTCCCACTTGGGCGGGATGATTCCAATGGTGTTTCAGCGCCTCGACAACATCTCCAAGTGGGAGCATCCGCTGCCGGAATTGCCGACGGTGACCGCGAAGCGCATGTGGTATTGCAGCGTGGGCCACGGGCATCCGCCGGCGCTGCGAGCGGCCGTCGATTCAATGGGTGCGGACCGCATCTGCCTCGGCACGGATTTCCCCTACGAAGGCGGGGAGCTTTTCGACCACGCCATCCAATACATCAGCGAGTCCGGCCTGAAACCGGGAGACGCGGAAAAAATCCTAAACCACAACGCCGCAGCAGTGCTCGGACTCGCGTGACCATCGCCCCAACTTCGATTCCGACGGTCGGGGCAAAAACCAAGCCAAAGCTCACGCGCAATCAGGTGCGCAGCTTCTGGGCCGCCTGGGGCGGGTGGAGCATGGACGGGATGGATTCGTTCATCTATTCGCTTGTCCTTGTGCCCGCGCTCACGGAGCTTTTGCCGCGCTCCGGAATTCCGGCCACCACCGCTAACGTCGGCTACTACGGCGGTGTGTTCTTCACGCTGTTCTTGATCGGCTACGGCATGGCGCTTGTCTGGGGGCCGATTGCCGACCGGTTCGGCCGGGTGCGCACCATGATGCTCAGCATTTTTTGTTTTTCCCTGTTCACACTGCTGGCTGCGTTTGCCACGGGGATCCGCAGCCTCGCTGTCTTCCGCTTCATGGCGGGAGTCGGTATTGGAGGCGAATGGTCCGTCGGCGCGGCGCTTGTTGCGGAGGATTGGCCCGAGGAGCGACGCACGATGGGCGCGGCGCTGATGCACACGGGCTACTATATCGGATTCTTTTTGGCCGGCATCGCCAACATGTTTATCGGCAGCCACTACGGGTGGCGAGCGATGTTCGCGCTTGGAGGCGTTCCAGCGCTCCTGATTGGCCTGATTCGCAACAACGTGCACGAGCCCGCACATTGGGAAAACAAGCTGCAAGAGCTTGGCGGGAAGTGGACGATGTTTCGCGCGTTTGCCAGACTTTTTTCGCCGCAGTATCGCCGCAGAACCATTGTCAATTGCATGTACTTGATCGTGTCGCTGGCGGGCTTGTGGGCAGGATCTGTTTACGCGCCAACGGCAATCACCTATCTCGCGCAACGAGCGGGTAAGACCGCTGCGGAGGGCGCGCGTTTTGCGTCATATTCTTCGGCGCTGATTGGCGTCACGACCGTCCTCGGCGCGTTGATCGTGCCGTTCATAGCGGATCGACTTGGGCGGCGCGCTACGCTTGCAATTTTTTACGTCGTGATGATGTGCGCGATCTGGCTGGCGTTCGCGCACGTGTTCTACATGCAGCAGAACGCACTTGGGTGGTTTCTGGTGTGCTCCTCGCTACTCGGACTCGGCGGGGCAAATTTTATCGTGTACTCGTTCTGGCTCCCGGAACAGTACGGGACCGAGTGCCGCGCAAGCGCGTTCGCGTTTATTACCAATCTCGGACGTTTCGCGGCTGCAGGGTTCACCTTCCTTGTGGGCGCGGGAATCCGCCACTTTCAAACTTTTGGGATTCCCGTTGCGATGATGGCGCTGGCATTCGTGGTTGGACTCGCGCTCGTACCCTTCGGCGAAGAGACGAAAGGGAAACGGCTACCCGCCTAGCCATTCGATGGCACAGCCATTTCAACTGCTCACGTCATGAGCAACATTTGCGCTTAGCCCGGCGGCCTTATCGAGCGTGCAGGAAAATGATATCGATCAATCGCGCTTCTTTGGGGCCGGTGTTTTGGAAAATGCGAGCGGGACCGTGTCCGCCTTCGAGCCACATGAAATCGCCCGGCTGAAGGATTTTTTCTCCTCCGTTGCCGGATCCCGCGATTGATGCATAGTCGAGCGCAACAATCAATTGCGGGCAGTCGGGAGAGGCGTGAGCGTCCTCGAGGTTCATGGACAGGTCCAGCGATTGGCGCGGAAGCAGGCTCACCAGACGCGCCTGGGTCTGATCGGATTTGAGCAGCGGCTGGGTCGTGTACAAAGGGGCGGTCCTGGCCGGAGGAGGCAGGCAATTCAGCGGCTCGCTAGGAAGGACGGCCACGCAAAGGTTGTGAAAGTTTGTCTGCGGACGCATGAGCTCCACGGCCACGGTGTGATACGGAGTGTCGCCGTCCACTCGCGTGGAATGTATGTACCCGGAGCGCTGTAGGCGAACCTGCGCGTCCGCGTTTACTTGGTGAACGTCGGCTTTTCCGGGTATGCCGACCGTGACTTTCTGTTCGCCGATGGCGATCGCGATTGTGTCCTGATCGTGGCGATGTAGAACAATAGAATCGCCAGGCGCGACTTGCACCGCAAAAACTTTCACTTCGTCGTTGTGCAGAGCGAGATGATGATGCGGCTCCTGATCCATGGTGATGACCGCAGGATCCTGCGCAACGATGGGCGTGGGCAGCAACAAAATTGCAGCAATCCAAATCGATCTTGTTTTCATGTGAGTTTCCTGGCTCTGGGTTCAATCTATGCCGGATCGAACGCGGAGTCAACCAATCGTGCATGACCTTTTTTTTCATGAACTTAAGCAGCTTTTGCGTTTCAGGAACGCGCGGGGTACGCCCTCCGGTTTGACTCGGCTGTAACACAGAATTAACATTCCTCTCACGGCCTGTTAAGGGGTCGCCGATAGTGTCCGCACTTGCGCGGACGGTGTCTCAGGAGTAGTTTCCTTCGATTCGAACTCCCGGGGGTCGAAGCTTTTTCGGCGGTTTGTCCCTGGGAATCCGCGGCGTCGCAACTGGTGCCGGTTATTCCGAAGTGGGGATGGGGTCGCCGCTGCCAGCTTATTTTTCATGCACTTGCTCAGGGGGATTCGAAAGCACGCAGCAATTCCAGTTCGTTGATTGATGGACGTATACCAACCACGGAATCCATTTTCAGGAGGAGATGAATGCGAGTATTCGCAGCAGTGTTGCTGAGTATGAGTGTCGCGGCAATGCCGTTACTGGCGCGCAACGCAGGCGAGACCGGCAAGGAGGAAACGCCCGCAGCAGCGAGTAGTGCCTCGGCGCTCCCAGAGAAACCGCACCCCGAAGCTGTGGCGGCCCGCGAGAAAACAACCGCAGTGAAGCCGGAGGCCTCCGCGATCGAGAGTGAAATGCAGGCCCTTCGCAGCTTGGTCGAGGAGCAGCGGGCGGAGCTCGAAGCCCAACGGGCCGCGCTCAAAGAGCAGCAGCTCAAAATGGAAGCACTGGAGGAAAAGCTACGCGTAACGCCGCCTTCGGAGCCAGTCGCGGCCGTAGTTCCCGCAGCGGCTTCGGTGGTGACGCCAGCGGGACCCTCGGCGGCAACCGCCGCCATCTCGGCCAGTAGCGCCCTCAATCCTGCCCCGGCGGCGGAGCCAGCGCCGCAAGGCGGAAGCGATGAGGTCTCGCCGCTGCAGTTGAAGATTGGATCGGCGTACGTCATACCGGTGGGCTTCATGGATTTCACCGGCGTGTACCGCAGTAAGGACAACGGCAGCGGTATCGGCACGAACTTTGGCAATATTCCTTTCAGGACGACGAACGCGTTTCAAGGGAATCTGAGCGAATTCCGTGAGAGCATGCAGAACTCACGAATCGGCTTCCGTATCGACGCCCTGGTTCACGACGCCCACGTGATTGGGTACTGGGAATCCGACTTCCTTGGCAACAACCCCGGAAACGTCTCCGTGACCAGCAACAGCAACACCCTGCGGTCGCGTTTGTACTGGGTCGACGTCAAGAAGGATAAGTGGGAATTCCTTGGCGGTCAGACTTGGAGCTTGATTACTCCAGGCCGAACCGGAATCTCGCCACTGCCCGGGGATCTCTTCTATTCCCAGAACATTGACGTGAACTACCAGGCGGGCCTGGCTTGGGGCCGCATCCCTGAATTCCGATTCGTGCTGCACCCAACGACCACCGCGGCGTTTGCAGTGGCTCTTGACAGCCCGGAACAATACATCGGCGGTTCTGGGGGCGCTGGAACCATCACGCTTCCGAACGGCCTGACGGGAATTTTGGGCGCCAACGCCGGCGCCAGCGGTGTGCAGTTTAACAGTGGAAGCTCGGTCCTCACGACTCCGAACCTCTCCCCGGACGTCATCGTTAAGTTCGCAGTTGATCCCTCGAGCAGGGCTCACGTCGAGGTCGGCGGAATTGAGCGCCAGTTCAAGGATTACGCCGTTATCGGCGGCGCAGGGAGCAAGAGCATAAAGACCGGCGGCGGGGGGTTCGTCAACCTGAACGTCGAACTGTTGAAGGGCTTCCGTCTCATATCCAACAATTTCTGGGGCGACGGGGTCGGAAGGTACATTTTTGGGCTAGCGCCCGACGTGATTGTGCGTGCCGACGGCAGCATCTCCCCGATTCGGAGCGGCGGGGGCGTCGAGGGGTTTGAGTTCACCCACGGCAAGACCCTCCTCTACGGTTATTACGGCGGCGTGTACATCACGCGGAATTTTTCCGTTGACACAACGGTGCCCTCTCAGCCGAACATCGGCTACGGCTATAATGGGTCGGCCAACAGCCAGAACAGGTCGATTCAGGAAATTACGGCTGGCTTCAATCAGACCCTGTGGAAAGACGCGAAATATGGAGCGTTGAACTTCATGGGCCAGTACTCGTACTTGGTACGCAATCCCTGGGCTATTGGGACGGGGCCGGAGGATGCCCACCTGAACATGGTGTTCCTGGACCTGCGCTACACGCTGCCGGGCTCGGCTCCAACGCTGGGCAAATAGCTGCTCAAAGGTTAGAGGCGCAGTCGCCTCGATTCTCAGGCCGGTGCGGATTCGAAACCCGCACCGGCTTTTTTTGTAGCACGACTTCAGTCTGTGGCTTTTCGTCCACCTTTCCCGGAGCGTGCGTACGTGCGCGATCAAGTCGACTGCAGTCTGTGCTACGCAGGTTCAGGCTTTCGCGGCAAGAAGTTAGGCGGCGTCGGGATCGTAATTCAAATTGGGGGCGAGCCAGCGCTCGACGATGCGCAGGTCCTGGCCCTTGCGGCGACTGTAATCCTCGACCTGGTCGCGGCCGATTTTGCCCACTGCGAAATATTTCGATTCGGGGTGCGAGAAGTAGAAGCCGCTCACCGATGCCGCAGGGTACATGGCGAAATTTTCCGTCAGCGTGATGCCCGCAGTTTTTTCCGCGCACAAGAGATCGAACAGCAGGCGCTTTTCGGTGTGATCGGGCAGAGCTGGGTAGCCCGGCGCGGGACGGATGCCGCAATAGCGCTCGCGAAGCAGATCATCGTGGTTCAGATTCTCATCCTTCCCGTAGCCCCACTCGAAGCGTGCGCGCTTGTGCATGAGTTCGGCGAGGCCCTCGGCGAGGCGGTCCGCGAGCGCCTTGGTCATCAGGGCGTTGTAGTCGTCATGCTCCCTTTCAAATTTCTGGACCAGCGGCTCGATGCGCAATCCCGTGGTAACGGCGAACAGGCCGAGATAATCCAGGCGGCCGCTTTCGCGCGGCGCGATGAAATCCGCGAGCGCGTAGTTCGATTCGCCGTCGGGCTTGGCGGCCTGCTGCCGCAGCGTGTGGAACGTTGTGAGCAGATGACGCGACTCATCGGCGTAGACTTCGATATCTTCCTGGACGCTGGATGCGGGAAAGAAACCGATCACGGCGCGCGCTTCGAGCCATTTCCCACGGACGATGCGATTGAGGAGCGCCTGGGCGTCATCGAATAGCTCTTTCGCCTTGGGGCCGACGCTGGGCTGCTCGAAAATTTTCGGGTAGATCCCACGCAGCTCCCAGGCGTGAAAAAACGGCGTCCAGTCAATGTACGGAACGATTTTCTCGAGCGGAACCGAGCCATACGCGCGCGTCCCAAGGAACGAGGGCCGCGGCGGATCGTACGCAGACCAATCGTAAACGGGCGCGCGCTGACGCGCTTCGGCAAATGACAAAAGAGGTTGCGCTTTTCGCGACAGGTGCTTTTCCCGCGCATGCTCTTGCTCTCGGCGGTTTTCTTCCGTAAACGGCTCTTTCAACTCCGCGCTCAGCAGGCTTCCTACGACGCCCACCGCGCGCGACGCGTCCTGCACATGAATGACAGGCTGGGCGTACGCGGGCGCAATCTTCACGGCTGTGTGCGTACGGCTGGTGGTCGCACCGCCGATCAGCAAGGGGACAAGGAAACCTTCGCGCTCCATTTCCTTGGCGACGTGAGTCATTTCCTCGAGCGAAGGCGTGATCAGGCCGCTCAGGCCGATGAGGTCCGCGCTCGTATCGCGCGCGGTTTTTAGAATTTTCTCGCTCGGCACCATCACTCCGAGATCGATGACCTCGTAGTTGTTGCAGCCCAGCACGACGCCGACGATGTTCTTGCCGATATCGTGGACGTCGCCCTTCACCGTAGCCATCACAATTCGTCCCTTGATGGACGCGCCGCCACCCTGCTTATCAGCTTCGAGATACGGCTGCAGATAGGCGACCGCCTTCTTCATTACCCGCGCGCTCTTGACCACCTGCGGCAAAAACATGCGCCCCGAACCGAAGAGGTCGCCGACCACGTTCATCGCGCTCATCAGCGGGCCTTCAATGACCGCGAGCGGCTTGCCATATTTCTGTCGCGCCTCCTCCGTGTCTTCCTCGATGTAGTCCGCGACGCCTTTAACGAGTGCGTGCGTCAGGCGTTCCTCGAGCGTGCCCCTCCGCCAGGAATCTTCTTCGACCTGGCCTTTTTCCTTGGCCGTCACAGTTTCCGTGAAGGCGAGCAGGCGCTCGGTCGAATCCGTGCGGCGGTTGAGCAGTACATCTTCGACGAGATTCAGCAGGTCCTTCGGAATCTCTTCGTAGACAGCAAGTTGACCCGCGTTCACGATGGCCATGTCGAGGCCTGCCTGAATCGCGCGATAGAGAAACGCGGAGTGCATCGCTTCGCGCACGACGTTGTGTCCGCGGAAGGAAAACGAAATGTTGCTGACCCCACCGCTGACCTTCGCCCCCGGAAGCCGGGCCTTGATCTGCCTCGTAGCCTCTATGAAATCGACGGCGTAGTTGTTGTGTTCCTCGATGCCGGTCGCGACGGTCAAAATGTTCGGATCGAAAATGATTTCTTCGGGAGCGACCCCAGCCTTCTCGGTCAGAATCCGGTACGCGCGCTCGCACACTTCCATCTTGCGCGCGAGCGTGTCCGCCTGCCCCTTCTCGTCAAACGCCATCACGACCATGGCAGCGCCGTAGCGGCGGACGAGACTCGCGCGCTGCCGGAAAACCTCTTCGCCTTCCTTCAAGCTGATGGAGTTGACGATGCCCTTGCCCTGAATGCATTTGAGGCCGGCTTCGATCACGCGCCAGTTCGAGCTATCAATCATGATCGGCACGCGGGCGATGTCGGGCTCCGCAGCGATGTGATGCAAAAACGTGGTCATAGCCTGCTCGGAATCGAGCATGGCTTCGTCCATGTTGACGTCAATGATCTGTGCGCCGTTTTCGACCTGCTGCCGCGCGACGGCCAGCGCGGCCTCGTACTCGCCAGCAAGGACAAGCTTAGAAAATCTCGGCGAGCCGGTAACGTTGGTGCGCTCCCCGATGTTGACGAAGCGCGAATCGGGCCGCAGCACCAGTGGCTCAAGCCCGCTGAACCGCGTGTAGCGTTCGGGCTTCGACAGAACATGCGGCTTCACGCCGCGGACGGCTTCGGCAATCGCCTTGATATGCGCTGGCGTCGTTCCGCAGCAGCCTCCGGCGATGTTCAGCCAGCCGTTCGACGCAAATTCGCGTAAGTCGGCGGACATGCGCTCCGGCGTTTCATCGAATCCGCCGAAGGCGTTGGGAAGCCCTGCGTTCGGATGGCAACTAATCGGCACGGGCGCGAGCCGCGAAAGCTCCTCGATGTACGGGCGCATTTGTTTCGCGCCGAGCGCGCAGTTGATTCCTACACTAAACAAATCGGCATGCGAAATTGAGATCCAAAATGCCTCGACGGTCTGCCCGGAGAGCGTGCGGCCGCTCTGATCGGTGATCGTGACGGACACCATGATCGGAACGCGTTGTCCCGAAGATTCAAAATATTCTGCGATGGCAACAAGGGCAGCCTTGGCGTTGAGAGTATCGAAGATCGTCTCGACGAGAAGAAGATCGACGCCGCCCTCGACAAGGCCGCGCGCCTGCTCGCCATAGATTTCGCGCAATTTGTCGAAGGTGACGCCGCGCGAGGCGGGACTGTTCACGTCCTGCGACATGGAAGCAGTGCGGTTGGTCGGGCCCATCGAGCCTGCGACGAGCCGGACCTCGCCGGGGTGCGCGGCTTCGTATTCGTCGGCCACTTCGCGCGCGATTTTCGCGCCCGCGAAATTGATCTCGTGCGCGTGGCTTTCGAGGCCGTAGTCGGCGAGCGACACCCCGTTCGCGTTGAATGTGTTGGTTTTGATGATGTCGGCGCCCGCGGCGAGATATTGCCGCTGGATGGGCTGCACGATCTGCGGCTGCGTGAGATTCAGCACGTCGAAATTTCCGCGGAGGTCGCGCGGATGATTCCGGAATTGCGTGCCTCGAAATGCTGCTTCCTCGAGTCTCTGCGCCTGGATCATCGTGCCCATGGCGCCGTCCAAAATGACGATCCTCTCCCTCAGGAGATTTTTAAGGGCGGCGATTCGTGATTCTCGGCGATCCAATAAGAGTCTCCATTTGTTGGGAGTCTCAGACGTAGTTTGATTCTCGCATCCCGCGCTCATGGGAGCAAACTGGGCTGTACTCGTTGATTCGAGCGACCGTTCGCTGTAAACTTCGCTATATGAGAACGAGGACGTCACTCATAACTGGCGCGATTGCCCTGGCCATCTGCGTCGTCTGCCCCCTCGTCGATATTTTTGATCAATGGGACCACGCTCTTCAAACTGGACACGACACTGAATATCCACTAGTCATCCTGGCCTTATGCGTGGGTGCCGCCCTTGTGTTGGGGCGGCTCATCGTAACGCTCTCCCCGAACATCCCGAGCTCAAGTATCAGGTACGCGCTTCGGATCCCCTTGAATTCACTGCCTTTCCTGGTTCTGGCCACAGCATTAGTTCCTTCTTCGGGAAGCCCCCCTCTTAGCCTCCGTATCTAGAACTGCGCCCAAAATTCTGTAGCAAAACACGTCAGCAGTCTGGCCGCCGTCCGACCGGATACTAACGACCGAAGTCGCGCGCCCGCCTGCTGCGAGGGCAACTTTGCGCAGCGCTAAGGACGAAACCATGGAATACGCAACCGATACGGCGGCGCCGAACCACGATATTGCGGTTTGGTGCCGCGGGGTGACCAAGACTTACGGAGTGGGCGATGCGAGCGTGATGGCGCTACGTGGCGTCGACCTGGACGTCCGTCGCGGGGAGCTGCTCATGGTAGTTGGTCCGTCAGGGTGTGGAAAGACGACTCTTATCTCCGTGATTGCCGCAATCCTGGGCCAGGATTCCGGCGAGTGCGAGGTTCTCGGCCGCGATTTGAAAAATATGGGCCAGAACGAACGCACACGGTTTCGTGGGGAGTCTATCGGCTACGTCTTTCAGATGTTCAACCTGCTGCCCGCGCTGAGCGCAGTCGAGAACGTTTCGGTACCCCTGCTGATAAACGGAGCGCCGCGCGGAGAGGCGGAAAGCCGCGCGGACGAAGCGCTGGAAGCGGTCGGGCTTGGCACGCGCCGGGATGCTCTGCCAGCGCAGCTGAGCGGGGGCCAGCAGCAGCGCGTGGCAATTGCGCGCGCTCTGGTACACCACCCGAAGCTGATCGTGTGCGACGAGCCGACAAGCAACCTCGATCACATGGCCGGGCACAGCATGATGGAACTCTTGCGCAGCGTTGCCAAGAGCCCTGATAGAGCGCTCATCGTGGTCACTCATGATCCGCGCATCTTCGAATTTGCCGATCGCATCGCGCGCATGGACGACGGAAAAATTGTCGAGATCGTTGATAGCAGCAAGAAGGAGCGTCCGCAATGATTCGCAAGTACATACTTCCCGTCTTGGCGGTCGTCGGTGTCGGTATCGCCGTCGCCATGGTCATTCAGGGCAACCGCAACCAGCCAGCAGCCCAACCCGTCGTCAGGGCAACCGGTGCGCCGTTCTCCTCCTACGTTTTCGGTCCCGGCATTGTCGAGGCCAGCACCGAAAATATCGCCATCGGCACGCCAGTCTCCGGCATCGTGGCGGCCGTCTATGTGAAGTGGGGAGACCGAGTGAAGGCCGGAGCCCCCCTATTCAAGGTCGACACCCGCGATCTGGAAGCCCAACTCCTTCCGGCGAACGCCAAAGTGAAGGAAGTGGAAGCGCAGTCATTGCCGGCGACCGCTAAAGTCAGCGAGGCAGAGGCGACGCTGGCCAAAGCGGAGAATCGGCTGAAAGTTGGGGAAGGCTTGGAACCTGGGGTGTCCATTAGTGTCGAGGAAATGGCAAACAGGCGGCTCGATGTCGCCACGGATCAGGCGATTGTCGCCTCGGCCGAAGCCCAAGTCGAACAAGTCAAGGCTCAGATTACGTCAGCCAAAGCACAGGTTCAGCAGATCGAGCGCGAGATGGAGCTGCGCACCATTCGTGCTCCTGTTTCCGGCCGTATCCTGCAGATGAAAACGCGTCGCGGTGAGTACGCCCAGAGTGGTGTTCCCAGCACGCCACTGATGTTGCTTGGCGACGACACGCGATTGCATGTGCGCGTGGACATTGATGAGAACGATGCCTGGAGATTTCAGCCCTGCGCACCAGCAATGGCCTCGGTGCGCGGCAACTCCGAGATAAAAACGCCGCTGCAGTACGTGCGCACCGATCCCGATGTAATCCCCAAAGTGACGCTTACCGGCGATACCACGCAACGCACGGACACCCGTGTCCTGCAGGTGGTCTACAGTTTCGATCCCGCCTCGCTGCCTCTCTATGTTGGTCAGTTGATGGACGTGTTCATCGAAGCGGCTCCGATGGGCGGAACAACGTCGGGTTCGCAAGCTCGGGCCGGCCCCTGCGGTGATTCAGCAAGCGGGAATCGCGAGGCCCAGCCCGCCGGCAGGAGGAAACCCTAATGTTCCGGGTCGCCATGAAAATGCTTACGGGAGACCGCGCGAAGTACGTGGGATTGCTGTTCGGCATCACCTTCACTTCGTTTCTGGTCACCTTTGCAGGGTCCTACTTCTGCGGTTTCATGACGCGTGGATTTGCTCTGATCGCCGAGAACCCGGGCGCCGACGTGTGGGTCATGGACCCGGCAGTTGAGTCCACAGAGCAAACCACGAACGTCCCCGATTCGGTGTTGTCCCGCGTCCGCAGCGTTGACGGCGTATTGTCGGCCGTGCCCCTGGCCCTGGCCACGGCGGACGCGCGCTTTCCAAACGGGCGATTTCAGTCGTTTCAACTCATCGGCGTGGATGACGCCACACTCTTTGGCCTTCCGCCGTTGCAAGATGGCGTTTCACCCACGGTGCTGCGCACTCCAGACGCGGTGGTGGTCGATCCTGGCGGCACCGATGGCAAGCTTGAAACGCCGACTTTGGCGGCCGATCAATGGCCCTTCGGGAAGCCGCATCTCTACGTAGCGACGCCAGAGGGAGCTGCGACAGCTTTGTACCGGTTCATTCCTGATTCTTTCAAGCCGCGTCTCGGCGTACCAACGCGCGAACTGGCGGCGGGTGACGAACTGCTCGTGAACAATCATCGCGTTGTGGTTAGGGGCCGTGCAGAGGCTCTGCCTCGATACCCGCCGCATCCTCTGATATACACCACCATCTCGAACGCCTCGCGCATGCTGCCGCCAGAACGGCATTTGCTGACTTTTGTGGTGACGAAGGCTGCGCCGGGTGTTTCGCCGGAGGAATTGGCCGCACGCATCGAAGCGCAAACAGGTTTGAGAGCGCGCTCCTCGGATGACTTTAAAGCCGATACGGTCGATTGGTTGTTGATCAACTCTGAAGACGTCGGTGACATGGCCTCGATGATTTCTGTAGCCATGTTGGTGGGATTCGGCGTCACCGGAGTCTTGCTCTACATGTTCACTACAGACAGCTTGAAGCAGTACGCGGTGCTCAAGGCCATGGGCGCCACGTCGAAACTTCTGCTCACGATGATCTTTGTGCAGTCTGGAATGTGCGCGCTCCTAGGCACTGGCCTTGGGCTAGGGCTGTGCGCCATCGTCGGCCAGATCGCCATCGTGGAGTTCAATTATCCGTTCCGCATGATGTGGTTTACCCCGGTCGTCGCGGGCCTGACGGTCGTGCTCGTCAGCGTCGTGGCCGCGGCCATCAGTGCCCGCCCAGTGCTGAAGCTCGAGCCCGGCGTGGTATTCGCAGGGCGTTAGATCGGGCGGATAAGGCTTTTTTTGTTGGAACCTGTTTATTTGGCTTGGGTCTTCACGGAGAAATGCTCGATGGTCGGAATACGAAAACGAATCGTCTCCCTATCCGGAGTTTTCTTATTGGCAGGTTGTGCTGCGCAGCACTATACGCCAGCTCCGATCGTTGCCAACGCAACAGCCTCGCAGCTGGAATCGCGGAGCCTTGCTGATGCCGGGCTCCGATCCTTTGCGGAGAAGAATCTGAGTCAACCGATATCCTCGTGGCCGCCGACCACTTGGAATTTGGAGATGCTGTCGATTGCGGCTTTGTACTTCAATCCAACACTCGACTTGGCTCGCGCTCGCCTTGCCCGTGCGGACACTGCCATGGTGACGGCCGGCGCACGGCCGAATCCCATCCTGGGCTTCTCCCCCGGCATCCCGAGTCCCTACCTGGTTACTTTCGATTTCGCGTTTCCGATCGAGACCGCGGGCAAGCGCGGGTACCGTGTCCAGAGTGCTCGTAATCTGGATCAGGCTGCGCGATTAGATCTCGCCGATTCCGCTTGGACCGTCCTGATTGGAGTTCGTCTCGCGTTGCTGAATTATCTTTTCGGGTCCCGGAGTTTGGAATTGCTTCGCTCTGAAGAGCAATTCCGCGAGGACCAAGTAACCATCTTGGAGCGGATATTATCCGCCGGGGAGATATCGAGACTCGACGTAGATTTGGCACGGATCGAGCTTTCAAAAGCAGCGGTGGCTATCCGCACGGCTGAGGGCCAAGTTGGCGAGGCCAAAGCCGTTCTGGCAGCTGCAATTGGGATTCCGTTGGCAGGCCTCGAAAACGCTGAGCTCTCATGGCCGGACATGGATATGCCGCCAAGTTTGCAATCCCTTTCGGCCGCGGAGATCCAGCGCGATGCGATCCTCAATCGCCTGGATGTTCGACGCTCGCTCGCGCTATACGCGGCCGCTGAAGCCGACTTGCAGCTGGAGGTCGCCAAGCAATATCCCGACGTCAACATCGGGCCGGGTTATACATACGAAGAGAGAAATAGCTTCTTTACCGTCGGTTTCTCGTCTTCTATCCCTCTCTTCAATCGAAACCAGGGGCCCATCGCCGAAGCTGAGGCTCGCCGGAAAGAGGCAGCCGCCGCGTTCTTGCAAACACAGGCCCGCGTCATCGCGAGAAGTGAACGCGCGCTGGCCGCTTACACGGCTGCGCTGCGGGAGGTGGCTGAGGCCCAATCCCTCTATCAACTCCAGGAAGCTCAGCTGCAGATCATTCAGCAGACAATCCGCGCCGGCGCCGACAATCGGCTGAGTCTCGACGGAGTGCAAATTCAATTGTCGGTCTTAGCGCGAGCGAGGCTTGATGCCCTCGGGCGCGCACAGCGGGCCCTTGGCGATCTTGAAGATGCCGTTCAACGGCCGCTGGATCATGACGGAATTCTTCAGATTAAGCCTGAATCTCCGACCCTGAACAAACTGCCGGAGAAACCAAAACGATGAAACACAAGTCGAGACTCCAACGTACGCAAGGGGAGCCCGCGCTACTAGAACAAGTCGAGGATTTCTTCGTAGCGCTTGAACGGAGGAATCAGGTAAGCCCCAGCAATCCCCAAATCGCGCGCCTCGCGCGCCCAGTCCAGCAATGTGCGCGCGAGCGCGAAACCGCAATTGCGCGCAGAGCCTCCGGCCGCTTCAAGCTGCTTGAGCAGCGCCTCGGGAATCACGATGCCGGGCACTTCGTTATGCAGGCGGAGCGCCTGTTTGTAGCTGCTGAGTGGCCACAAACCCACGAGGATGGGAATCGGCGGTTTTCCGGCCATGCGTTTCAGGAATTGCTCCCAGTGCTCAGGATCGAAAATCGGCTGGGTCATGGCGAAGTGCGCGCCGGCGTCGACCTTGGCCTGAAACCGGCGCAGCTCTTCGTCGACGTCTTCTGCGAGAGGATTCAGAGCGACGCCAATCGTGAAATTCGTGGCGCCGCCGAGATTCTTGCCGCCCCAGTCGAGTCCCTGATTCAGCTTGGCCATCACCTTCACGAGACCGATGGAATCGACTTCGTACACGCCGAATGATTCGGGATAACTGCCGAGAGAAGGCGGATCGCCGGTGACCGCAAGGACGTTACGCACGCCGCCGATCGTCCATGCGCCGAGGAGCATGGCCTGCAGCCCGATCAGGTTCGCGTCACGGGTCGTCAAATGCGGGATCGTCTCGATGCCGCGCGCTTCGAGCGCGCCTGAAAGCGACAGCGCGTCCATTCCCACACGGGCAAGCGCCCCGCTGTTCACATCGATGGCGTCGACTTTCTTTGACGCCATCACATTTTGCACTTGCTCGAGCACGCGATCGATCGACGTCCCCTTCGGGGGATCGATCTCGACGGAGATGACGAATTTCTTCGCTTGAAGTTTTCGCCACAGCCCACTCTCGGGCTCGCGCGCCGCGATGGGGCGAGTCTCTGGCGCGGTTTCGACTGTAGTGACCCTACCACTCCGTGCGACCGGGCGGTGGTCCTCAACGGCGCGAACCATCGCGCGAATATGCTCGGGCGTGGTTCCGCAGCAGCCGCCAAGAATTCTCGCGCCGAGCACAACAGCTTCGCGCGCAAACAGATCGAAATACTCGGGAGAGGACTTCGGATAGATGACGCGGTCGCCGGCACGCTGCGGGAATCCGACGTTCGGCATGGCGCTCATCGGAAATTGTCCCGCCGCCGCCGCGAGTTGCTGCAGGATGCGCAAATGATCCTGCGGGCCCACCGAGCAATTCGCGCCCATGGCCTGTACGTCCAGACCATGCAGAAGATTCCAGGCGTCTTTGGGCCGCATCCCGCTGAAGGACGCCCCGTCCTCGGAATAAGTCATCTCGGCAACGACGGGGAGATGCGAGAACGAGCGGATTGCTTCAATGGCCGCGACAAGTTCAGCCGTATTGCCGAAGGTTTCCAGAATGAAAAAATCCACTCCGCGTTCCTCGAGAGCTTCGGCTTGCTCGCGGAAGATTTCGCGGAAATGCTCCGGCGTGGCCTCGCGCTCATCGCGGATGGCCCCAAGCGGCCCGATCGACCCGGCGATGAGGACATCGTGCCGCGCAGCCTCCCGCGCCTCGCGAGCGATTTTCACGCCGCGGTGATTGAATTCCGTAACGCGTTCCTCGAGTCCGAACCCGGTTAGTTTGTTTCGGTTGGCGCCGAAGGTATTAGTCTCAATGATGTGGGCGCCCGCTTCGAGATAGGCCATGTGAACGCGGAACACTTCTTCGGCGCGCGTCGCGTTCAGCTCATCGACACAGCGCTGCGGCCCCAGAGTTTCGTACAGAAGCGACCCCATCGCTCCGTCCGCGATCAAGACGGAGTCGCGCAGCCGCTGCTGGAATTCTTCGATTTTCATCTAAGGACGCGTTCCTGTACGCACCACCACGACGCAACAATCAGTATACAGTCTAGCTGTCGGAGTTTGGGACCACACGAAAGCCAGCCAAAGTGCAGATTACTTCCGTCGCGCCAAAAACAGCATCAATCCGAACACAACCACAGGAATCAATGCCAGCATGATGTAGAACAAGACCCGCCGCATTACCGGTGAGCGTTTTTGCTTCCAGTTCAAAATCTCGGGCCGGTCGGCTACACCCACTTTCTCCGGGTGCTCCAAATCAATGGCAAACTCTCTGGCGTTTGGGTAGCGCTTCGCGGGATCGCGCTCGAGAGCGCGGTAGATGATTTCCTGCAGCTGGGCTGAAATCGCGGGATTGGCTTCCCGCGGCGGCATCGGATAATTGAGCAAGCGCTCGTTCATGATCACAAACGGGTTGGGGCCGGTGAAAGGCACTTTCCCCGTCAGCATTTCGTAGAACATCACTCCAAGGGAGTAGATGTCGCTCCTGGCGTCACCGCGTTTTCCCTTCACTTGTTCCGGAGAAATATAGTCCGGCGTGCCCATGGCCTCAGTGAGCTTGGCAAAGGTGAGGCGGCGCGATCCAGCATTGGCGGCTATGCCAAAGTCGATGAGCTTCACTTGGTCGTCGGAGCCCACCATGATGTTCTCAGGCTTCAGGTCGCGATGGACGACGCCCTGGCTGTGGATGTAATCGAGGGCCCTGCAAATACCGAGTGCGATGCGGATGGCGCGCTCGGGCGGAAGCTTCTTTTGCTCGTTCAGGATTTGCCGCAGCAGGCGGCCATCAACCCATTCCAGCACCATGTAGCGGCGGCTGCGCTCTTCGTTGTCGAAAACCTTGACGACGCCCGGATGGTCGAGTTTCCTGCCAATGTCCTCCTCACGCTGGAAGCGGTCGAACAAGACCGGGTCGGCTTCCATCTCCGGGTGCGGGACCTTTATGGCTACCGCGCGACCGTTGGAGAGATCGGTCCCGCGAAAGATTGTGGCCATTCCGCTTCTGGCAGCCACGCCTTCGATACGGTAATGATCGAGTTGATCCCCGGGATGGAGGTCGCTCATTGAGAAGGCAGGTCAGCGGCGGGCGCAGGTACGGGCCACTTACAGTTCACCCATAATTCAAGGACAGCGGCAAACCTGCATCAATAAAGTTTGTAAGGCCGGCCGCGATACATGCCCATGCGCTCGACGCCCCGAATTCGGACCAGTTGAACGCTGATATTATCGCTACCGCCCCGATCGTTGGCAAGAGCAACCAATTTGTCCGCTGCAACAGCGAGGTCTGTTCCTTGACTGCACAGTGACGCCATTTCCGACGCCTCCACCGAGCCATGCAATCCGTCCGAACATAGCAGAAGCACATCCCCGCCGAAGATCTGGTGGTCGTTCGATTCGACGTTTGCGACCAATTCGGTTCCGATCGATCGGCTGAGGACATGCCGCGTCGATCCATCCGCAGTTTCTTGCGCCGAAACCAGCCCGAGGCGCACTTGCTCGCTGGCGAACGTGTGATCCCGCGTGATTTGCGCAGCCTTGCCGTTGCGGATCAGATAGCAGCGCGAATCGCCCACGTGAGCGACCGCGACGCGGTCGTATCGCAACGCGCACGCCACGATGGTAGTTGCCATTCCCGCCGAAGCGCGCCCTCCGGAAACAGACGCCTCGAGCACGCGCGTGTTCGCCTGCTGTACCAATCGCTGGAGGAGCGTGGTGTGCGATTCTCCGTCCTTGGCGCTCTGGAAACCGGCAATTACGCATTCGACTGCGGCCCGTGACGCTACTTCTCCCTGCTGTTGCCCGCCGACCCCATCCGCCAAAACGAACAGCCATCCATGGGTGCGGACTTGCGCAGCGGTCTGTGGAGAGACGTTGCCTAAGTAGTCTTCATTATGTTCGCGGACTCGCCCGACGTCGGTGCGTTCCACAAATTCTAGGTCAAGCATATTGCCAGAGGCCGAAATTCTTCCGGAAGACACCCCAGATGAGCTGCCTTGCTGGGTGCCGAGTCCGAATTCCCCAGGATTCTGATTTCCGTCAGAAACGGAAATTCGGACAGGCGACACCGCCTGTCCGAATTTCTTTGCAAACTGAACTATCTTCATCCTACACCATTACGTTCGGCTGGTAACCAAGGTCGTGCGTCCGGTCGCTTTGCTGGTGCGGACGAAGTAGATCCCTCCGTAAATGGCCCATACCGCCGCAATCCCTAACGCCAGGAACGGTTCCTTCGACGTGCCATACCCCAGGAATGGCAGCACCAGGTAGGCTCCCATGCAGATCAAGTTCGCGGCTAGGCCGAGAATCGGGATGAGCATGTGTTTGAGGAAGCTGTAGTTCGGGTGCCCATGGTAGCAAAAGATGCAGGTTACGCAGCTTAAGCCGTAGAGCAGGAAAGTCCCGAAGTTCGAAGCCAGCGTAATCGTGAGCAAGCTGTTGGGCATTTTTGCCATCGTATCGTGCGACACGTAGCCGAAGCTGGACCAGAATCCATGAGGCAAGGCCTGGATCGTCGCGTCTGGAATTGCGCCGGCGTCGCCGAACAGCATCGTCAGTGCTAGGACACCGAAAACACATGAAATCACCGCCAACGCCCAGATTGCGCGGTGAGGGCTCAGGTTCTTCTCATGCAGCATCCCGAAGTGTTCCGGCACTTCGCTATCTTTGCCCATAGCGTACGTCACACGCGCCCCGGTGTTGATGCAGGCAAGCGTGGTCCCGATCAGCGCCAGGAATACCGTGATCGCTTCAATCAACATGAAGGCGCGGCCATGGCCGTTGAACAGGGCATCGCCGACCATCACCATCATGTCGCCAATGGGCGCGGCCGAGCCGGTCGCAGTCGACATGGGGTAGCCGCTACTTAGAAAGTAGTTTGCGGCGAAATACTCGAACAAATAACAGAATGCTCCCTGAATCAGCAGTGAGGTGATGACTGCAATGGGGATGTCCCGTTTGGCGTTTTTCGCCTCGCCGCCGAGTGATGTGCAGGATTCAAATCCGACCAGAATCAGGATGGCAACCGTGGCCTGAACGAACATCCAGTTGAAATTGTGTATTCCGATTACGGATTTGGCATTCGGATGGGCCTGAAACACCGGTGGATTACTGGTGTCATACGCATCGTAGTTGACGTGATAAGGAACGGGCTTCCCGCTGGCGTCGAGCTTGGGTTGCGGCACCATGTTGGCGTCGCGCGTGATTACATCGGTCGGTTTGCCGTCCACCGTTTGGCTGGTCGTCGCGAATTCGTAGTTATAGCCGTGGCCAGAAACCGAATCAAATTGCCACGCTTCGCTTCCCGGCGGATGGCTCATCCTGTAGCTGATCGCCAACACGGAGAAGACGATCAGCGCGGAGATTTGAATGACGTTGATGGCAACGCTCACCGCCGTGGACCCCGAGACCCCTCTGTGTGCGATGTAAGCGACGCCAAAAGAGAACAAGATCGCGACGAGCATCATGAACATCGGACCGGGGTTCGACGCGCTCATAAAGTTCGGCCACAAGGTACCTGCGATGTAACCGCAGAAAACTCCCGTAACGGCGACCATCACGCCCGGGTAAATCCAGTAGTAAAGATGCGATCCCCAGCCGACGATGAACTTCATCACGCGGGCATATTTCCAAGCCTTGTCGTGATTCAGGAAGGACTGCTCCGCAAAATAGTATGCACTGCCGGTGCCGGGATACATCTTCGCCATTTCCGCGTAAGACACCGCAGTCGCTAGGCACAGCAAAAGTGCAAAGAAGATGCCAATCCACATTGCCGGTGCCGTGGCGCCCTCTGTCGCCTGGGGTGCAAACGTAAGCCAAAGGAAAGCACCGGGGGCGATGAGCGCCATGGCGTTCATCGTCACCCCGGTTAATCCTAAGGTTGGTGTCATTTTTGCTTCGCCGGTATTCTCCGCCATGTATTCTCCTTTATAGATTTTTTATGCGTCCGCAGAACCTGCGTCCCTTTACGCACCTGCATGGTACAAAGGTGTGCCGAGGCGGTTGATACTAGTGGGGTTGCAGAAGCTAGTAAAATGCAACGTTTCGATGTCCCTTATTAAGGATTCATATGGCGTTCTTCAGGCACTTCGAGGGAACGATTGGGGCCCCTTGTACCTTGAGACCGTGCATCTGATTGATTCGGAGTGCCCTTGATCTCGCTTTGAAGTTCATTCCTTTCACTCAGTTGCGAATGGCCTGTGGGTTGACCTTCTGATCCCCCTTTCGTCCACCCTCGGATGTGTGGCTTTGATAGCGCATTCCAACTATTCATTTGTTTTATGCACGGCATTACTATTTCGGAGATGGCCCCAAGGAGAGTTGATGTTATTGCGCCCTGTGAAGCGAAAACCCGCGCGGAGTGAACTCGTTGGCCAGCTCCGCTCCTGGGAACGGGCGCAGGGTTTCACGGCGGTTGTGATACTTTAAACCGCGATGAACAAGCTAGGGCAGCTCTCCGGACCTTTAGATCGGAGGCTTTCAGAGTGAAGGCCGTGGGTTTCCTGATGCTGCTGGCTGGATGGTTTCTTGTCCTGGCCGCCATTGTGCTTTTCCCGTCTCCGCTCATGCGCGGAGCATTTGTGGCGGTCGGAATAGCCGTCGAGGGCTTGGGAATGTACCTCGTTTTCCGATCCCACTTGATTCCCAGAGAGGACAAAGAATAGTTCCCGTGCCCGCTCCCAGACTCACCGAGCTAGCAACTGTCGCGTGCGTGCTCCTCATGTTTCTGGTCCCTCTAGCGGCGGCTGGACTGACGATCATGAATGTCGGCCTAGGAAGATCGCGCAGCGCCGGGCACATGATGATGGCCTCGCTTTGTGCGCTGGCGGTGGCTGGCCTCGTCTATTTCGTGTGCGGATTTGCTTGGCAAGGATTCGTTGGAGAACCCAGTCACTCCGTTGACCTGGGTGGAAAAAGTTGGAATTGGGTCGCCGCGGAGCCTTTCTTTTTTCGCAAACTGGCTTTCAATGGATCGCCGGCCTCGCTCGCGGCACTATTTCAAGTTTTCTGTGTGGGCCTCGCAGCATTGATACCGCTCGGGAGTGGCGCGGACCGCTGGCGCCTTCGAGCAAGCTGCCTTTCGACGGGAATCCTCGCTGCCTTGACGTATCCGCTCTTCGCACACTGGGTGTGGGGCGGCGGGTGGTTAGCGCAGCTTGGCGCTAACTACGGCATTGGGCGCGGATTTGTCGACGTAGGAGGGGCCAGTACAATTCAGGTCTTGGGCGGCTTGACGGCTCTCGCGGTGACCTGGATTCTAGGCCCCCGGCGAGGAAAATATTCCGCTGATGGGATGGCCCCGGCGATACCGGGCCACAATGCGGTTCTTGTAATGTTTGGCTGCCTGCTGGCGCTGGCCGGCTGGGTCGGACTCAATTCTGCAGGCGCGATCCTGTTCACCGGGACGCAGCCTTTCGCCGTGGCCCTCGTGGGCATCAATACGATGCTGGCCGCGGCGGCCGCGGCGCTCATCGCAGCCGTCATCACAAGGGTTCGCTTCGGCAAACCCGACGCCTCGCTCACCGCCAACGGGTGGGTTGGCGGACTCGTTGCCAGCAGCGCCTGTTGCGCGTTCGTGATTCCCGCGGAAGCCGTGGTGATTGGTTTTGTCGCGGGCGTCGTGGTTACGTTTTCGGTGGAATGGTTCGAACTGCGCCTCGAAGTCGACGACCCAGGAGGCGCCGTTTCGGTGCACGCCGTTGGCGGCATTTGGGGAATCCTGGCTCTCGGCTTATTCGGCAGCTTTCAGGGACCTCTGCCCAATGTTGCGGCTGACTCTCTGCCCGCGGCAGCCAGTGCAAGCGCTTCCGGTCAGGCGCTCGCTCAAGTGATCGGCGTGGCCACACTCCTGGGTTTCGTTCTCCCGCTGACTTACGGAGTGAACTGGCTGCTGAATCGCTTCTCTCCTTTCCGCGTCTCCGTCGAAGGCGAGCGCCAAGGCATGGACCTTCACGAGTTGGGCGCCGGCGCATATCCCGAATTCATCACACACACCGACGAATTCCTTCCGCGGTAACGCTCGGAGCCAGCGTCTTAGAGCCGCGAATCCGCTCACGAGCGAAAAGGTTCTTGCTATAGTTGCGCGATGCCATCGAGTGAAAACAAACCCAGACGACTGGCCCCGATCTGGAGGGCGATGGTCGAGGTGGGTTTCATCGTATTCCTATTTTATTCAAATCTCTTGATGGGGGAATTTACCCAGACCAATGCTCCGGGCAAAGGTCTGCTCTTCGCCGTTAAAGATATCTTCACGATCACGAACTTCGTGATTGCGATCATCTCCGGGCTGATCGGCTACGTGGTTTTTGAATATCTTCGCAAACGTATCTAGCAATCGCTGCTCAAGCTACTCTCGATGGCGGGCCGTATCCTGCGGGCGACTACCAGCGTAGATCCGTTTCCACGGGCTGCTCGTAGTCCACGCCTTCCACTTCAAAACCGAAGAGGCCACGAAACTCGCGCTGAAATCCGCTGAAGTCCGTGATCTCGCGAAGATTTTCCGTGGTGACTAGCGGCCACAGCCGTGCGACTTCCGCCTGGACGTCGTCGCGCATCTCACGATCGTCCAAACGAATGCGCCGTGCTTCATCGACCTTCGGCGCATTTCCTGCATAAAGAAAGTCCGTGAACAGGCGCCGCATCTGTTCGAGCGGCCCTTCCTCCAGATTCTTCTTCTTGAGAACCATGGGAAGCAGACTCAAATAAAGCGGCAGCACGGGGATTGCCGCGGAAGCCTGCGTTACCACAGCCTTGTTGACTGAAATCCATGCGCTTCCGCCCATCTTGGCAGCGAGCGTAGAGTTGAGATCATTCGCGGCCCGCTCGAGGTCCTTCTTCGCCTGTCCAATCGTGCCGTCACGATACATCGCCCACGTGATCTCCGGCCCGATGTAGGTATACGCCAGCGTGCGCGCTCCAGGCGCGAGCAGCTTCTCCTCGATCAGCATGTTCATCCAGAGCCGCCAGTCATCGCCGCCCATCACCGCGATCGTGTCCTCAACCTCACTTTCCGTCGCGGGTTGCAGGGTGACGTTCACGACTTTTCCCGAATCAAGTTCGATGGTGCGATTCGTAAACGGCTGTCCAATTGGCTTCAGCACCGAATTGTATACACGGCCTGTGCGCGGATCGATGCGTTTGGGCGACGCCAGCGAGTAAATCACCAGGTCGACCTGAGCCATTTCTCGGCGCAGAATCTCTGCGGTCGCGCGTTTTATTTCGTCCGAGAACGCATCGCCATTGACGCTTGCCGTAAAAAGACCATCGCGTTTCGCGATCGAATGAAGAGCGGCCGCGTTGTAGTACCCCGCTGTGGCTGTTTTGTCGCCTTCCGGCGGGCGCTCGAAAAACACGCCGAGAGTTTTTGCGCCATAGCCCCATGCCGCGGCAATGCGCGAGGCAAGCCCGTAGCCGGTGGAAGCGCCAATCACGAGCACGTTCTTCGGCGCGTTCTGGCTGGCAGTAACCTTCCCGCGCACTCCAGCGATCCAGCGCTCTACGTTGCGCCGGCATCCCTCGGGATGCGCATTTACACAGATGAAACCGCGCGAGCGGCGTTTGACGATTTGTAGCGCCATAAGCGTGCGGGCTGTCTGCCTGCCGACCGCTTGGATATCCAGGGCGAGGCAGGCGCTTGTTTTCGCTGAGTTTCGAAGGGCTTGCCCTGAGCCTCGAAGGGCAGCCTACCAGAATTTCGAAACCCGATAACGGTAGCGCGAGCGCCTGCCCTTGTCTACTCGTCCACTTCTGGAAAATTAATTAGCCGGACTGGCGGGAAAGGACTGAGCGATCTAGCTGATAATCGCTTGAAAGCGGGGATCGGAACGTAGAGAGTCCAGGTCGGAATCCTTGGCCGCCCAATTTTTGTAGAACACCCCAAGGCTGGCCGCCTTTTGGAGACAGCCAAGGGCTTCTTCCGTTTGGCCGAGGACGGCATACACGCAGGCCACATTATAGAGAATCGACGATTCGTCAGGATCAATCGCGAGTGCCCGACGCGCCCACTCTAAACTTCGCTCGCGTTCGCCCATGCGGGCAAGAATTCCCGCGCCGAAGTAGAGCGCCCGAGGGTCATCCGGGTGAATCTCCGTGTGCCTCTCGATCAATTGCAAGCCTCGGCGTTCGCTAGCTTTCGCTTCCGCATCTCGACCCAGCCCATGGTAAACGGAAGCCAGTAGAGGCATTACTTGGTAGTCGTCGGGATTGAGCCGGAATGCTTGTTCATAGAGATCTGCTGCCTTGGCGAAATCGCCTCGCTGGAACGAAGTGCGCGCATAAAAGTAGTGCGCTTCGTAAAGCTTTGGGTCCAGACGGATGGCCTTTTCGAATTCCCTTTGCGCGTCGTCGAAGTTTTTCTTCAGCGCAAAGGCTAAACCACTCGCGGCATGCGCCTCGGCCAATTCGGGGTCCAGTTCCAGAGCCTTCCGGCTCGCCGCTTCCGCCTCGTTCAAGTTGTCTTCGCTGCTGTCCCAGTACATGTATAGAAACGAACAGCAATCGGCCACACCGGCGAACGCGCGAGCGTACCGGGGGTCAATCACAATGGCGCGCGCGAACATCTGCCGCGCGAAGTCAAAGCTCTTCTTGCGAAACTGGTAAAAAAATTGGCGTCCCCGCAGGTAATAGTCATAGGCCTGCGGGTTGTCCGTTGGTTTGCGCGCAATGGCTTTTTCTTCCTGTGGAGAAAGCTGGATGCGCAAGGCCTGGCTGATGCTACGGGCGATTTCATCTTGGACTTCGAAAACGTCCTTGAGTTCCCGGTCATAGCGTTCCGCCCAAATGGAATGGCCGGTTTGGGCCTGGACCAACTGGGCCGTGATGCGCAAGCGGTTGCCGGCCCGCCGCAAGCTGCCACTAAGCACTGCAGCGGCGTTAAGCTCGCGCCCGACCTGAGGCCCCGTAACAGCTTTGTCCCGATAAGCTAGGACGGCCGCGCGGGGAAAGACTTGCAACTCTTTGATCTTCGAAAGCTCGGTAATGATGTCTTCCGTCATCCCGTCGCGGAAATATTCATCGTCCTTGCTTCCACTGAGATTTTCGAAGTAGAGCACAGCCACGGATTTTTCTTTTGCAGGCGCCGCAATGGCGGCAGAACCGGACGCCTGTCTTTTTGAATCGCTGGCCCGGCCCGTAGAGTCGCGATCGCGCTTCAACCGCTTCAAGTCGGTCCTGATTTCGGCAGCCGTCTGGTAGCGTAGGTCGCAGTCCTTCTCCAGAGCCTTGTTGATAACCCGCTCCAGTTCCACGGGTAGCGCGGCGTTGAGTTCACCGGGGGCGTTCGGTGTCCCGTGGAGGATCGAATCGAAGATCGCGGCGGAAGTATCGCCGCTGAATGCGAGTTTTCCGGTGGCCATTTCGTAGAGGACGGCGCCGAAGGAAAACAGATCCGTGCGTGCGTCCAAGTTTTTCCCCAGTGCCTGTTCGGGCGACATGTAGGCCAACGTCCCGAGGGCTGTGCCCGGGCTGGTCAAGTGCTCCGGATCAATCTCCATCGTCGCCTGAGCGGAAAACTCGATCGTTCGGTCCAAATGATGTTGGCGGGACGATATCTTCGCGAGCCCAAAATCGAGGACCTTCGCTTGCCCCCGCTGGGTGACGAAGATGTTGGCAGGCTTGATATCCCGGTGGACGATGTTCTTGCCGTGCGCGGTTGCGAGCGCATCGGCTATCTCGATGGCCAGGTCGAGGATTTGGTCTATTCTGAGCGGCTTGCCGTTGATCAGGTGCCTTAGCGTTTGGCCTTCGAGCAACTCCATCACAATGAACGGCCTACCCTCATACTCGCCAATATCGTGTAGCGTACAGATATTCGGATGATTCAACGCTGAAGCGGCCCGGGCCTCCCGCTGGAACCTTTCGAGCGTCTGCGAATCCGTTGGGGTGTTCTCGAGGAGGAACTTTAGAGCCACATCGCGGTCCAGGCGAGTGTCCTGAGCGCGGTAAACCACCCCCATGCCCCCGCCGCCAAGTTTTTCCTGGATACGATAGTGGGAGACAGTCTGGCCGATCATCAGTGGGAAATCCTTTGAGAGCCCGCATGCTACTTCCTGCCTGGGGAGATGTCAACGCGCCGGGCGGAGGATGTCATTAGCACATGATATGTCCGGTGGAATTAGCACATGAAATGTCCGCTTTTGTGGTGCGGCTTGGGGTAGAGATGCCGGAGGCAGGCATGATTTCCTATCCGGAGTCCGCCGTGGAGCGGGCGATGAAAGTACAGGACGTGATGTTGCAAGCGATGGCCAAGAAGATCACCTGGTGGCAGGCCGCCGAGATCCTGGGCATTAGCGACCGGCACATGCGGTGCTGGCGGGAACGTTATGAGGAGTTCGGATTCCGGGGGCTGTTTGACCGGGATTCCCACTTTCCCACAGCCGCGGCGACGACGAGGTCTCTCCCTCGAATGGGAAACCGGACATCTTCACGTGCTACGAACATTCAATTTGCTAACGACAGCTCGACTAGGTTCTGTGTCGATCTCACGCGAGATGCGCGGCGAATTCAACAGACGAGTGTCCACTTGGTCTCAGCCGCACACTGGTTTGGAATGACTCGCCAGGCTAGAATCGAGGCCGTGCAGCATGATTCTCGGGGACCGAGCGATGAAGTCGCCATGTGTGCTGGCGATTGGCGCAATTTGCTTCGCAGTGTTGGCGGTAGTCGTGGTCACCTCCGCCGGTGCTGCTGACGACGAGCAAGCTTTGCTTGAGGTTGACCGCGCGGCATTCAAGGAGGGAAACGTTGTGTCCACGGCGATTGGTAACCTCCTTGACTCAAACTTCACTTGGACGGATGCCTCCGGGGTGGTTCGAACTAAATCGCAGGTCATGCAGGATCTCAAATCGAGGAAAGAGTTAGGGACTGAAACGGAGCATGGGAGCGGGGAAAGCGCAAGCCCATCGAGCTCAGTCACGGCCCACGTTTATGGTGAAATTGGAATCGTGCGAGAGAACAGTGGAAGAACGTACACCTTACGCATATGGGTGAAGAAGCCGAGTGACTGGCAGGCGTTGCTTTATCAGGCGGGTCGAGATCGGTGCGCCACCGACATTTATTGGGCGGGCTCCAAGTGGAGCCCGCACCCGTGAGGCAGGAAACGGCGACTGCAGAAATCCATGCGAAAGCGTCCCTTTCGAACCGCGGACCGGAGTCGAGCGCGAGGTGATCCACGCCTATCAGGCAGTGGAGCGGGCGGTGGCGGCGCACAATTCGTCCGAGTGGGGCGCGCACATTGCTGATGAATTCTTCGCCGTTACCTCAAATAGCGATCGTCCCCTCGACAAAGCAACCCGAATCGCAGGATTGGACAATCAGGAGGTAGCTGGCATTGCGCCGTTCCCTCTCATCTCAGCGCGCATGTTTGAATTTGGCGACGCGATGGTAATGGTTTCACGGCAACAGCCTGAACACGGTCTGCCACTGCACGTGACCCGCGTTTGGTTCAAGCGCAACGGCATGTGGCTCGAAGCCTACAGCTACCAGACCACGATCCAACCTGGCACGACTCCTCAGTGATCGCACCGTGTTGAGTGGCGCAGGCTTCAGCCTATGGGTCTTAGACTAAGCAAGGACGAACCCGCACAGGCTGAAGCCTGCGCCACTGGGCCTCAAAAATTGGGGATCACGCGGGATAGAGCCAGCGGGCGAGATCGAGGTTGCGCTTGAAATAATCGGCGGGCGGAGCGCCTTTCGCGTTGTAAAGGAAAATGGGCATCTCGATCTCATGCAACGAGCCGTGCGAGCGCACTTTCCCTTCGAGATTGTCTGATTCCATGTCCATTTCGCCGAAAACAGTGTCCTGGTCACCCCACACGACGAAGTCTCCGATACGCGACGCCATCAGCTTGTATTCGCGCGCGGCCTCCTCGCGAGTGAGAACGCGCTCGACGCCCTTGGTGTTGCCGATGATTTCGCGCACACGCGGGCCGTCCTCGGGACTCTTCAAATAAACGTAGGCGGCGCCGCTGCAGCCGCGATTGTGTTTGACGTAGCGATCGCGCCCGGCGGAAAAAGCCTTTCGCACGGGGACGCCACGCGCCGCGCAGACCTTTTCAAAATCCCAGCAGCGTGTCTTGGCGTTCATGCCGTGGTCGGCGGTGGCAAGAAAGGCGGCGTCGGGCGCAATTTTCATGGCCTGGCCGAAAAGATCGTCCATGCGGGCGAGGTGCTCCTTCGATTCGGGCTGCTCGGGAGCCCACATGTGCATCGGGTAGTCCGTGGTGTGGACATAAAGGACGCGAATGTCGGGGCGATTTTTCAAAATGTCGAGCGCCGCGCGCATGAGCCAGTAGTTGATCTCCGCGCTGTAGATTGGCGGCGCCGCGCCAAGCTTCTGTGTCCACTCGGGCGTAGGCTCTTCCGCGGTAAGCACGATGTCGGCGCCGCGAAGGAGAAATGTGACCGTCTTGGCTTTGCTGGAAAGGAGAGCGGACTTCACGCCGTGCTTTGCGGCGCGCTCGAAGAGAGTCGGCGCGAGCAGGAGGCTGGCTGACTCAGTGTAGTCCTCGACGCCGCGTGCTTCGTCGAAATACGTGTTGCCGGTGATGCCGTGAGTTTCCGGGTAGACGCCGCAGCAAATTGAGGCGTTGTTGATGTTGGTGACCGACGGCATCATTCCGGTCACTTGTTTGTAGATGCCGGAGCGCTTCCACTGCTCGAACACGGGCATCTTGCTTTCAGCGAAGTATGCCGGGCCGAAGCCGTCAAACATGACGACGACGGTGCGCTGGGTGGTGGCTGGCGGCCGGGCGAACGCGAGGTCTGCAAATGCGGCTGAGGCGCTTGCTACAGCGCCGTACTTCAACAAATCGCGGCGGCTGATGGAGTTGGTCATGGAGATGCGCTCGTTGCTCGCGTGATGCTTCGCGATGCTAGTGCTTCAAGCCGCAGCAAGTCAAATGGAAATCGCCCGCCCCCCTTTTTGACTCGATATCGTTTCACTCGAAGAAAACCCGCGCGCCTCCAAAGAATTTGCAAGCGCCTGAAACCTGGAGCGTCGCCGATGCGTACAAGGCGTTATGATATGCGCTGAGGAGTAGCCGCCATGAAATCGAGACGATTGGCGATTGCAAGCTTGATTGTTGGCCTATTAGCGCTCGCTGGTCCCGCGCTCGCGCATCATGCGTGGCACGGGTACGACATGTCGAACACGACCACGGTGAAAGGGACCGTGACGAAATTCGATTGGGGCAATCCGCACGTGTGGATTTATCTGGACGTAATGGATGACAAGGGCGACACGCAAAAATGGGGCGCCGGTGGCCCCAGCCCCAGCCGCATGGCCGGGACCGGCTGGGACAAGGACACCCTCAAGCCCGGCGATCAGATTACCGCCGTCGGCCATCGCATCACCGACGGCACATATTTCCTCCGCCTGGTAAAGGTCGTCGTCCCCGACGGCCGCGAGTTGATCTGCTACGGCGACCGGTGACGGCCTACACCTGAAACTCAGCAGAAGGCTTCAAACCTGGGTTTCCTCTTTTCCTGCACGATTACTCCTCACCGTCTCCGTTTGGGTCGATGATGCGGATGGGGAGGTCGTAGTGGGCTTCGGTTAGTTCCCAGCGGCGGTTTTCTTCGCGGTTCAGGGTGGCTTGGTCGGGGAAGAGCTGCTTAGTGACTTCTCTGCCGTGGTTGGAGGAGGCTATGTTCTTGTAGGTGATCACGATGCGGTATTCCCAGCGGGTGTCTTCGCCGGTGTGGAGGGCAGGCCTGTAGACGGTGTAGGAGGTCACATAGCGTAGCTCCTTCTCGCGGTTGAGGACGGGAATCTGATACTTCTTGAAGATTTGCCAGAATTCGTCGGCGTGGCCCCACTTCACTTTGTAGACCCACTCGACCAGGTAGGTTTTTTCGCTTGAGGAGGCAGTTGGGCTTGCGGCGGTCTGCTGACTCCGCAACTGCGGAGCACGCGCGACCAGAACGAGCAAAACAGCGGCCGCGAGCAGCAGGGAGTAATGCAGCGAATTCTTTGGCTGGTTCATTTTCAATTCCTCCCATCCTCAGTTGTCTCTGTCGAAGGAAAAAACAGATCCCTCCGCCTTAGGCCGCAGAAGACTGCGGCCTAAGGGTCGGGATGACAACGGCTTTAGAGTATCGACATATGATGTGTTGTTGGGCCGCGCTATTTTTTGGGCGCGGTGGGGTTCAGCGGATAATCCTTCAAATTGAGGGGGCCGTAGCCGAGATGGCCGCCGTCTCGGTCCACATTGTTTTCGTCGCAGGCAAATTCGTAGAGTTCCTCGCCGGGCGCCATGGCCGTGAAGACTCTGGAAAACGTCCAGGGCTTGGTATAGAACTTCGGATCCTCCACGGTCACTTCGTGAGCCAGATGATCCGCGTCGGGGCGCGACCAGTGCTCGACAACGTGCATGGCGTCGCTATGCGGATGCGCGTCGTCGTCGATCCAACTGAGCTTGTCCTTGAATCCGATCGAATCGATGACCAGCGTGTCTCCGTCCCACTTGCCTACGCCGTTGCCGAAGAAAGACGGTTCGATGTCCTTGGGATGTTCCCGGCCGTCCGTGGGGATCGTTCGAAAGGTCCACATCAGTTCATAGAGGAAAGAGACGCGGTTCGAATTTTGGATGATTTCGAATGGAACGCCGCTGATGCTGGCCCGCGGTATGCCCGCGAAGAGGCAAAGAGCCTCCGGATTAATGGAATGACTCAGGTTGTATTTGTAAGCCTCTTCGCCTGCAGCAGTGAATGGCGGTCCTCCCACGCCTTTGAACATGCCGCCGAAGATGAGTGGACCTTTCCAGAAGCCGGATAAGTCAGGCTTGCCGTCCGGCATGCGCGGCGCGGGCTTTGCAGGAGCGGACGGCGTCTTGACTGGTCCCGATGCGCCGGCAAGCTCGCTGTATGGATTCTCCTGTTGGGCTGGCTGAGTCGGCGCCTGTGCGGAGGCGGTCTGGGCGATCCACAAGAGGCAGATCGCGATTGCGAACGGCTTCATGGGCGTAACCTAACGGAGTCGCATCGCGGAGTCAAGGCAGCGCGGTCAGCGAGGGATAGCTAGGTACATCGTATCCCCCGGAGTCATTGAGGTAATAATCCAAGAACACCGGTGGAAGCAAGCAGAGTTGGAGCGGCGAGTGAGGAGCGAGC
>Ga0307478_10000018_pt1 | contig 256387 bp, 228 predicted proteins | sample atmos_gasesECM4C_2_FD_203713 | JGI IMG/M metagenome (GOLD analysis project Ga0307478, IMG submission 203713) | Hardwood forest soil microbial communities from Morgan-Monroe State Forest, Indiana, United States - atmos_gasesECM4C_05 | ecosystem: Environmental > Terrestrial > Soil > Temperate...
GTGACGAGCTTGGTCTGGACATCAAAAGCGTTCTACGAGAGCGAAATGGCGCTGCTTTCGGCGTCCACGCCGAAGTGTCGCCACAAAACGCTTGACAAGGCATAGCGTCGTTAGAGACGGGATGACAATCAATCAGACATACTACACGGACTATGCTGGCTTCCGGCAAGGACGCGGCGGTGCTAATCTATGCGTATCGAGGAGGTAGTATGACGAACCTCTTGCCCGCGTTTTTCTTCCCTGTTTTCGGCTTCGGCTTTGTGATGTATTTTCTGCCTTCGATTATTGCTCTTGCCCGCAGCAAGCGGGATATTACCGCCATCGTACTGCTGAACTTCTTTCTGGGCTGGACCATGATCGGATGGGTGATCGCGCTGGTGTGGGCGGTGAAGACGGACGTTCCTGTGGTGGTGCGGTGATTGGTTTGGTACCGCAGCGCAGTCAGCCCCCAGGCTTTAGTTCGGTTGTCGCAATTCTTCTTGCGATGAGCTTTGCGGCGTGTTCGCGGCAGAGCGCACCACCCTTACCGGACGCGACTTCTTTGCTGCAGTCAATCGCCCCGGCCGATGCCTCGAAGTATCCGTCGCTGCAAGAGTCCAAGCACTGGAGCAATCCGTATTTGGTAATCCGCTCGGATCGCGTGGGATTGCTCACCGGTATCGCCGCCAATGAAGAACAGATCCTGAAGCCAGAGGAAATCTTGAATGCCCTAGCGCAGTTGCCGGCATCGGCGTGGCCTTACGGGCGGGCAGTCGCCGTTCTTGTGGATGAAAAACCGGCGACTCCTGAGCCGGACAAGATCGCGCTTCGACGCAATCGCGGAATCGTCGAAGGTGAGCTTGAGGGTGCGCAGGTTGCCATTCGGTGGATCCCCACAAGTTGAGAGCAACGGCCGGGACGGGCGATCCGAAATAATGAAAATCTTCACCACCGTTGAAGAAATGCGGGCCTCATGCCGCGCCGCTCGAGTTGGCGGCAAACGGCTGGGATTTGTTCCGACTATGGGCGCGCTACATGAAGGGCATTTATCGCTGGTCCGAGCCGCGAAGGCCTCGTGCGAAATAGTCGCAGCGTCCATTTTTGTGAATCCAAAACAGTTTGGTCCGAATGAAGACCTGAAGCAGTATCCGCGAAATTTCGAGCGTGACCGGGAGTTACTGGAGCAGGAAGGCGTGGAGTTGCTTTTCGCGCCGTCGGTGGAGGAAATGTATCCCGCCGGCGCCGTGACCTGGGTTACCGTGGAAGGGCTGAGTGACAAGCTGGACGGGCGTTCGCGCCCGGGGCATTTTCGCGGGGTTACCACGGTGGTAGCTAAGTTGTTCAACATCGTTGAGCCGGATGCAGCATTTTTCGGGCAGAAGGATGCGGCACAGGTTGCGATCATCCGCCGCATGGTACGGGATATGAACTTTCCCGTGGAAATCGTTGCCTGCCCGATTGTGCGCGAGGCGGACGGGCTGGCAATGAGTTCACGCAATGTCTATCTCGATTCGCAACAAAGAAAACAGGCGCTGGTGTTGCATCGCGCGCTGATGCGAGTGAAGAAATCCTGGGAGGCCGGCGAGAGGGAGGTGGTTGCGCTGATTGCCGCAGGCCGTGAAGAAACCGCGCAGGAGAGCTCGGTCCGTCTCGACTACCTGGAAATCGTTGATCCAGACAACTTGGATCCGGTCGAGCACCCTGGCAGCGGAGCGCTGGTGGCAGTGGCGGCATTAGTCGGAGCGACGCGGTTAATCGACAATATCGTGCTTGTCTAGAAGCCATCAGCCATCTCATAAATAGTCCGGAGCAGCAGGTCGATGTTCCTCAGGGGCTAAAGCCCTCGTCTTTATTGGCTCTGGACGGCACGACTGAACGTCGTGCCCTTCCCGAACCCATTTACGAGATCGCTTCTAATCTGCGGCGTAAGATGTTCTGCAAAACGGCCTGCTCGGAAGCAGCGTCAGCGCCTAAAGGCGCGTTTATACGGCGTCGGCTGCGGCATCGCTGAAGCGACGCCCTGATACGAATCCGAGCCCGCGTGCGCCATCGCTCCCGTCTATAAAGGAATACTTGTGAAGGCAATGTTGGGATGCGGTTATTGCGCTGACGCTAAGGCTGTGAGCCGAGTGAAGTGGTGGGTCCGGGGGAAGTCTTGGCCGAAGTATCGTGAAGCACTATCCGTTGGCGCACCAGGTTTTCAACTTGCGACCAGAGATGGGGGTCGCACTCGCTCTGCATGTGGTCGGGAGTAAAGACGCGGTCGATCCAGGAGGCTTGCGGGCACTGTACGGGATCTTTGCGGTAATCGATGCGGTAATTCCCCAGGATGTCAGTTCTGGCTGGGTCGGCCGCCATGATTTGCGCCCGGCCATGGACGAAGCCGTGGGGCTGATAGAAATTTACGGCCTCAGCGACGTTGTCGGGAATAACTGAATCGTTCTGCCACAACTTGGCTACGCTATCCACTTGCACGGTGAGCAAAACCGGAACGCCATCCCGCCGCAAATCGCGGGCGAGCATGACGGCCGCTGAGGCTCCCCAACTCTGGCCGAACAGGACAATACGTGCCCGAGCCTTTTCTTCCGCGGACAGAACGCCGTCACGGTTGATGTCCAGCAGGCGGACAATTGCCTCATAAGCTTGTTTGCGGCGCCGGTTTTCAAACACTCGAATGAAAGTTCCCGGAGGGGCGGATTGGCGGATCCGCCGTGCGAGCTGAACCGGGCCGTGATGCGGATTCTCATGCCCGACGAAGCCACCGACAAAACCGATCACAATGTTCGCAGGAGGCGCAGTGGTTTCAGATTGGAGCGCCTCGCTGTCGAGCGCGCGCGAGACCGGCGGAAAAGCGACACCGAGGACAGCCAGCGAGATTAACAGCGCACGTAATGCAGCGAATCGTGGCATGTTCATTACACTCGGTTCAGATGATTCGCGCCATGGGGAGGATGCTGCAAAAATTTGCGATCCGTTTGCAGCACTTCATCGGAACTATTAGTGGGGTCAAAAGCCTCTACCTGTGCGGGCTCTGGCTCTTTGGCCCGGGGGACAGTCTACACCCATTTGTCAAATTTCGGTCGCGTCGGTAGAAGATTTCGACAAAAAGATCGAGCTTCGCTGGTGCGGATAGCCCCTTCGGCTGCGCTCAGGGCAGGCTGGGGCGGCTGTCCCCGCATGAGCGTTGCGGAAAACGCTAACGCTTTTCCTGGTTGGTTCTGCTGCCGGAGACGAATGGGTTTCCTGCCAGGAGGTAGCGTAGAGGCCGGTCCGCGGCTTTGCTGATGCCGATGCGTGGAGTGATCACGATGCTGCGTGGGCGAAAGTCATCTTCTCCAATCCACAAGCCGGAATTAGGCGAAGAGAGGTCGCGGCCGTTGTCGCGAGGGCGGGTAATGCCGAAGGCTTCGGCCAGGCGTCCGGGGCCGCTGGTTAGTTTGGGAAGATCGCGGGGACTTTGCAGTGTGATGCCTCGCGCGTGTGCCATCGCTTCGATTCCTACGAGCGGTTCGAGGGCGCGGAAAAGAACGCCCCCCGCTTTGCCCTCGGGCTCACACGACACGTTGAGGCAATAGTGATTGCCGTAGATGAAGTAAACGTAGGCGTAGCCGGGCGGACCGAACAGGACTGCAGTGCGGGCGGTGTTGCCGGCGGCGGAGTGGGAGGCGGGATCGTTTTTTCCGAGGTAAGCCTCCACCTCGACGATGCGGGCCGCCAGGTGCAGCTTTCCGCTGTCCCGCACCAGCACTTTACCGAGGAGTTCGCGAGCTACGCGCCGGGGATTGCGAGCGAAGAATGCGCGATCCAGAGGATCAGGGCTTGGATTCAAGCTTTCGCGCATCGGTGATATTCTCGGGCTTATCGTCGATGGTCGTGCCTGGAGCAAAGGCGAACTTCTCGTATTTGTCTCCAATCTTGCGGATGATGTCGTGCCATCCATCATCCCAGCTAATGCGGGCTTCATTGCCAACGATGGTCCAGGTCCCGTGGCTCGCGCCAATCGACTTGTTGGCTTCGCCGTTGGTTTCGAAAGTGATGAAGAAGGTGCTGCCGGCGCCGTCGCCGGCGCCAGTTTGCCACTTACCCGCAAAGTGGTCCACTCCCAACGTAGCCTCGCCGGCGTCCCTGTATTCAACGCGCGCGATGTCTGACATCAAGAAGCTTTGCTGATGGCCGTCTTTGAAGGTAATCACGATTGAGGTGTGGTCGTTCTCCGAAGCAGACTGCGGGTTCGGGCTGGCGGCGTGAACGGCAACAGCGAGAATCCAAAGAACCCCAAGAACTCTGACCAGGTTGCGCATGACTGACGTCCTTCCTTGTGGCGTTAGCTGAGGACGGTCTGCCACAGTGATTTACGCTTCGGAAGCGCCTAGGCTGCGCCTTTCGCCGATTCCTTCAAGTAGGAGAGCACCTCTACCGCATGGCCTTCCGGCTTGACTTTGGGAAAGATGTGCAGGATTTTGCCGTCCGGTCCAATCACGAAAGTGGTGCGAACCACGCCCATGACTTTCTTGCCGTACATGTTCTTTTCCTGCACGACGCCAAACGCGTCTGCGACTTTTTTATCGGCATCCGCCAGCAAGGAGAAGGGCAGCTTGAATTTATCCTGAAACTTCTTCTGCGCCTTGGGCGTGTCTGGGGATATGCCAAGTAACACGGCGCCGGTTTTCTGCATCTGTTTGTAGGTATCGCGAAATTCACAGGCCTCGACGGTGCATCCCGGAGTATCGGCGCGAGGATAGAAGTAGAGCACCACTACTTTCCCGCGAAGGCTTTTGAACGAGATTTCTTTTCCATTCTCGTCCTGCAAGGTAAACTCGGGAGCCTTATCATTGATGTTCATGAGCAACTCGTTTCTTGAGAAGTCAGGGGAAGCGGCGTCGGGCACTTCGGCATTGGCCGGACGAAGGAGCGAACGTCCGATCTCCAGAAAACTCTTATACCGCAGAATGGGGCCGATCGTCATTGTCATTCTAGCGCTGTCTATCTGCGCGCTTCAACAGACCGCGGCGCAGGGAAGGCCGCAGCTCAAGCGGCCAGAAGACGCTACTCAGGAAAAGGCCACTGAGACTAAGAAGAAAAAAAATGAAAAAGGGCCGCGAGCGGTAGGACTCCTGCAACTCAGCAGTGGCAAGGCCACCTTAATCCCAATCGCTATTCTGATCGAAGGAAAGTTTCACGATGCCAGCGTCTACAAGGCTGACCCGGTGCCGATGGCGCTGGAAGGCGGGACGGTTTACGAGGTCGAACAAACGGGCGAGTCGCAGGGACTGTTTACGGTCAACGGGGCGCTGCATAGCAAGAGGCCTGGCGCCACGAGTCCGTGGCTAGGGTCAGGATCTTACGTTCTGAACGGAGCCGAGCCTGCGAAGAAGACACGCAAAGCGGAAGACATGCCAGTGGGATTGGATAATAGCACTGACGCCCCGCCGCGGCTGACCAAGGGGAGTGAATCGAAAACACCCGCGCCTTCCGACTCGGGCTCTGCAACCACACGGGGCAGTCCCCCAGGAGCGGGATCATCCGAGAAACCTGGGACGTCGCAGCCGGCGAGCGGTTCGTCTGCAGGGGCTTCTGGCCAAGATGCGGAGAAGAAGACGACAGCATCGACTCCTGCTGCGGATCAAGGTGCTAAGGGGCAGGCAACGCCTGGACAAGCGTCGGCTGGACAAGCAGCGCCGAGCCAAACATCTCAAGGTCCAGCATCGCAAACGTCTTCGTCTCAAAGTTCATCGACTGAAGGTTCGGCATCACGGGGGCAGGCTTCGGGAAACTACTATCGTCCCACGCTTCGCCGAGGTAAGCCGACGGATACGGCGCCGCAGGAAGAAGAAGAAAGCACGCCGAAAGTGAGTAAGAGTTCTTCGCCAGCGACGGCGGACGCGGCCACCCAAGCCCCAGTGCAATTGGTGCCGGCAATTTCCGATGCAGGCGGGCCTGATGCGCAGTCGTATAAGTTCTTCTGGAAAGAAGGCGAAGAAGATGAGCGGCGCCAACAGATGCTGGCGCTGGCGGCGGATGAGGTGCGGGCCTACGTGATTGCGCGAGAGAAAGGGGCGATTCCGGCCAAGCCGCCCGCGAAGAATGCTGGTGTGAAGGCTGGTCCAACGGTCCATAAACCGGCGGCAAAGCCCGTTCAGCCTATGTTTGAGAGCGTTCAGTTTCGCGGCTTCGATGTTTGGAAGAACAGCCAGCCGGTGATGATCTTGTGCGCAGAAGCGCATTTACCTTCCACGGCAGGGGCGTCTGCTGCTCCGCAGCTGTACAACGTTGCAATCGCTGCGAGAACCGATATTTACGGCAACTTGCGAAAACTGTATTCGGGTGTGACCGACAAGTTTCACCTTGACGTAAGTCCGCGTCTGGAACTTATTGACGTAGTCGATGCGGACGGCGATGGGCGCGGGGAGTTGTTGTTTCGGGAGACGACGGATGCGGGCAGCGGATTTGTGATTTACCGGGCGACTGCGGACAAGTTGTGGAAGATGTTCGACAGTCTGGGGGCGGAGTAGCGGAAATCAGTTCTCAGTAAAATTACGCGGACCTAGGCTGGGAATTGGTGGGGTTAGGTTTCGCGGCCCTAGGTTTCGATTCCGACGTAGCAAACGCGCCCAACCAGGTAGTCGGAAACAGATTTGCCCTCTTCCATATTCATGATCTCGATGGGATAAGCCTGGTTGTGCGGACGAAGGATGAGTTGATTGCCCGCAGTCTCCACATATTTCACGGTGCAACTCCCGTTCTTAAGCACAGCGTACATATTGAACTCGCCCTTGCGATAGGGCTTGAGTGAGTTGTAGTGGCGGTCGATCAGGAGTGTGGCTCCAGGCAGGAGGCGAGAGTACATGCTCATGCCTTCGCGGGCGTCCGTCTTGATGAGGACGAAGCGCTCCCATTGTTCGCGATCACCTTCGATTTCCGGTTTCAGTTTTTTAAGAAAACTTTTCTTGAACTTCAGCATTTCTTTGACGTGCATGCTGGTGAGAAGAGGGTGGGTGGCAGCGATGGCTGAATCAGTCAGGAGGACATTCTGGAATTCGTCGTCGCTGGGAGGCAGGATCGAAGCCCTCTTGTTGACCTCGGAGGGATCGAGCAGATCGAGGACCGAAAGATGCTGGACGGCGAGCACCCGGTCCATCCCCTCAAGACTTAAGCCGCGCTTGCGATTCAGGAAGTTGGAAATGTGAGCCTGCTTAAAGCCGGTCTGCTGAGCCAGGCGGAGGCCGGTCAGATCGCCGTCATCAATTCGTTCCCAAAGAGCATTGCGCAGGTTGTCTTGCAGCACACGGAATTTCATAGCTTGGAGTATAGCACGCGGTGTATAGCAATACGCTATTCGCTGGCGTTTTCCACAGCCGCATTGGTATAACGACCTTGACTGTAGAACTTGGGAGCTATACGATTGCAACATTCTATAACTCAAGCAGTTTTCAGAGATTGTTTATCCATGAACAGCGCGAACAGCGTGGACAATGGTGACGAAGGAAAGAACTTTATCGAGTTCCGCCGAAAGGTGCGTGCTGCCGAGGTGCTTTCCGCAGCTATGGACCACTTATTGAAGACGCTGCGCTTTAGCGGTCGGATCTCGGTGGTGGTACAGAACGGCCAAGTGCTCAAGTCAGGCTATGAAGAAGGGTTTTTTCGCCAGAGCCAAAGCGGTTTCCGACGGGAACAAGGGAACGCGGTCGAACCATAGCAAGGGCAATCAACTTACAACTTTGCTGTGACGCGCCGGCGACAAGACCATCCAGTAGATTCAACAGTTAAATAGCTCAAGCAGGCCATCGTAAAAAGAAACGAGCCCTGCGTTCGGAGCCGCTTCAAGAGCGGCTACTGGCGCAGGGAATTTTTTTGCCGCGAGCAGCGTGCAGAGCCCAAAGGAGTAATGCAGATGAAGGCAATGAAAAGCAGGCCCACGAACGACGAGTCTTTGGAGCTGAAGTATTGCGAACGGTGTGGCGGTTTGTGGCTGCGTCCGGTAAGCAGCGGACAAATCTATTGCGTGGCTTGCTCGCGTGAGATGGCTCAGCTGCCACCCTCCTCGAGCGAGCCGGAAAGAGAGAGAGTGCCGCGCAAACAGCGATCGCAAGTGGAAGACACTGGCTGCGCAAGTTATCGGAACGACATGATCAATCTTGAGCCTTTAGGAGGTTTGGCATGACCGAGTTCATTCATTTGATCGAAGCACAGCCGGACGAACCGGACTCTGCCGTTGGGGCAACCTCCATAGCGGAATTAATCCCGCCGCAACAAGGTCAGATGTCCCCACAGGAGTCTTCCCCGAGGGTCGGCTCCTGGCAGGATTTGCCGACAGACACTTTCACAGCGGGAACGGCAGCCGCGGATATCGAAGATTTGGAGTTGGGAGAGGAGGAAGATTGGGACCGGGATCCGGACTTGTGGCTCTACCGAAGGAAAACAACCGCGTTGCTGCGGCGGTATATGCAATGGTCGCTGGAGGCAGGACGAGTACCGTCTCTGTTGGGGCGGGAGTTATTTCGCGCGAGGATTTCGGCGTACACCGCAACCACATTTGAAGCGCGGGTGATCTTTCTGCACGACGTGGAGATGTGCCTGGGACGGTTGAAGGGCTTCGACGGTCAGATTGTCGCACGCATCCTGTTGCAAGAGTACGATCACGAAGCGGCCGCGCGAATTCTTCAATGTGATCGCAAGACCATTGAGCGCCGATTGCCGGAACTGATTGATCTCCTGAGCGAAGCGTTTTTGAAAGCCGAGTTGATCGATCGCCTGCCGGAGACGGTGGAGGAAGCTCTGTGAAGCGCGACCGAATGAACAGCAAGGGCCTGTGGACAAAAGTTGTCAAGGGGGAAGAGGGGTGGTCATTTGTTCAAGTGATTGAAAACGAGGAGAAAATAAAGTTAGAAAAATGTCCCAAACACCGTTTGCACTATGATATAATGGTTTTATAGAGTTAAGTAATAAGCAATAGCCACCGAGGGCGCGCCCAAGAGCGCGCCTTTTGTATTTTGGGGTAGTCGTGCACTTTGAAAAGGAAGCGATCCAAACGCGCGATTATTGCGTCGCCAAGAACGCGACGCTCCGCGCGGATCGCCCAGATCCTTCGCCGCGCAAAAAACGCTTGCGCAGGATGACAGTCAAAGTGCACCACTACCTATTTGGGGGATGGCTTGACCGTGTCGGCACCTTCACGGTGTTGAATCCCCGACATTTTGCCAGGAAGATTTGTTTAGGCGCGTGCGGCTGGATACGAGAGGGCATCAGCAGCGTAGTGGAGGCGAGGGTGGGTATAAGGAAGGCGACGGCAAAGAACGGAAGGACAGCGAGAAAATCAGTCCAAGAAAATACTGTGCAGACAAAGACGCCGGTGGACGTTGTGCAAGCCCGGAAGAACGTGGCGGAGCTGGTAAGAGATTCGGCGGCAGAGATTGCGATGGGAATGATCGAAGGGGCGAAGGCCGGGCAACTGGCATCGGCGAAATATTTGTTTGAAGTCGCCGGGCTGTACCCAGCGACAGAGGAGACGGAAATGGAGAGGAAGGAGGATTCGCTGGCCTACACGCTGCTAAAGCGCATGGGTCTGCCGACCGAACCCGTGATTTCCAAGAACATTCCAGTATCAGCAGCGCTGACCACACGCGCTAGAGATGCCGCGCAGAAGACAGCGAGTGATCCCACGGAAGATGCCGGACGCGAGGATGGGAGAAGTGCGGCCTCACTGCAGATAACGGAGCCGAGCCGCGATGTGGCGGTGATACCGTAGAATGAAGCGGAGCTTCGGTACGAAAGAGCCAGGACGGCCATCCTCACTATCGATTTCACCGCAGGTAGAGTCGCGTTGGAAAATGCGGGTTGAAGCTGTTCCGACGGATGGCAATTCTGTCCTCAAACTCCTCACTAACCTTGGCGCGGGCAAAAAAGCCCGTGCCGCACGACGCAAGGCAGGGATGGACATCACGTGGGTGACCGACCGGATTGCGGTCGGAGGTGGAATCTGGAACGCGAACAACATGGCGACGGTGTCGCGGGCGGGGATTACCCACATCATCGACATGCAGATTGAGTTTGACGACACCCCACTGGCGCAGCCGCACGGAATTTCCGTTTGCTGGAATCCGGTGGACGACGACTTCGAGCCCAAGCCGGCCGAGGTGTTTGAGCGTGGGGTGAAGTTTGCACTGGCGGCATTGGAAGAGGAGAGAGCGAAACTGTTTGTCCATTGCGCGGCTGGAGTACATCGAGCGCCGATGATGACGCTGGCGCTGCTGGGCGTGATGGGGTGGGAAGTAGAGGATGCGATGGATTTGATCGAAGGGCGAAGGCCGGCGGCGGATTTTGCCGAAGTCTATGTCCGGAGCGTGGAAAAGTTTTTGAAGGGACGTCGGTAAGGGAGTTGTGATCGGCCTTCGGCTTTGTCTAACACAGTTCACGAGACGGAGGAAGCCGTGATGGAAAGGGCTCGCAAGGTCAACTTTGGTGCAAGTTAGCAGAACTCTTTCGTCTGCGTCTGCGACTGCGGTGGTGCTTCGCGTTCGCGAAGCACCATCTTCGCTCAAGATGACAGACCTAATTTGAGGGAGGGAAGTATGTTTCAGAGATGCCGCCCGGCGGGGTGGCTTTTTTATTTGGTGCTGGCTGTGGTCGTTTCGACATGGAGTGTCCGCGTTTGCGCGCGTGAAGGACTTTCTGGAGCGAACGCAGGAAAGTCAGCAACTCCCCCAGCGGCGAAGCCAGCTCCGGCAGAACCTTTGCCGCGGGCGGCTTCGCCGTCCCCCCAAAGCGGCCCGACGATGACCAGTGTTGTGGACACCGTTTACCTGGCAAATGGCGCTCCGGCGGATGGGGTTCTTATCATTACCTGGCCGGCATTTCTGACCGCGAACGGGACTGCGGTTGCTGCCGGAGCGTTGAATGTAACGCTGGGAACGAACGGCGCGCTGAATGTGGAACTGGTGTCGAACGCGGGAGCTACGCCAGCGGGCGTTTATTTTACTGTCGTCTACCAACTTGGCCCCGGTGAGGTACGAACGGAATATTGGGTGGTGCCGACAAGCTCTCCGGCGACTCTGGCACAGGTGCGGACCACGCCGGGATCGGGGACGGCGGTTCAGCCGGCGTCGATGCAGTATGTAAACACGGGGCTGGCGGCGAAGGCGAATGACAACGCTGTGGTGCATCTTGCTGGGGTAGAAACGGTGACGGGAACCAAGAGTTTTGTTGTGCCGCCGAATGTTCCGACGCCGGTGGGCACGACGGATATCGCGAACAAGGCATATGTAGATTCTTCCGTTGCAACCGTGGGAGCGGGAAGTTTTCTGCCGACGGCGGGTGGGGCGATGTCAGGACCGTTAACGCTTAGTGGGAACCCGACGGCGCCCTTGCAAGCGGCGGCGAAGCAATATGTGGACGCGAGCGCAGCGGCGAAGGCTAATTTGGTAAGCGGCTTGGTGCCGACGAATGAACTGGGAAGCGGAACGGCTTCAGGGTTGAACTGTTTGCTGGGGAGCGGGGCGTGGGGTCCATGCGGATCGAGCGCGAACGCGACGGCAATACAAAGCGTGCCGGTAGCGTCGAGCGCGCCTGCGAATGGGCAGGTGTTGGCGTATTCCTCGACAGCAGGACAGTATTCGCCTGTGACTCCCAGCGGAGCGCCGGGCGGAGTCGTGAGTGGACCTGGAGCCAGCCAGAACATTGTCCAACCCGTGGGGACGCAGTTAAGCGTGAACAATCTGAGCGGGATTCGTTATGTGACGGGGACGGATAACTGGAGCGTGAGTCCGAGCGGAAGTCTGATTGGCGGAACGCAAGCGACGGTGACGCTCTCCCCTTGTCCTTTGGGAATAGACACAAGCGGAAGCTCGATGTACTTCGTCTACCTCAGCGGACAGGGGACGCCGGAGCCGGCGATGGTGACGGGCGGAACATGCACGAGCGGGGCCGCGACTGGGACGATCGTGTTCACTCCGAAGAACGCGCACTCAGCGACTTACGTGCTTGGGAGCGCATCGAGCGGGATCCAGGAGGCGATCAACGATGCCTGCGGCGTTCCAAATGGAACGGGGGGGAATCCGAACGCGCGCGTGGTTCTTCCAGCGACGGGTGCGACCGCGAATGCGCTGTCAGTTTATGGATCAGTTTTTGGACATTGCAGCCGGGCATTGATTGAAGGAGACGGAACTCTGCTTTCCTGCTCAACCCGCGACCGCTGCGTGGTCCTGGGTGATTTGACGAACTCGAATCATTACGGGGGAATTACGCTGCGGGGAGTGAACATGACCTCGACAGTGAACTCGGATGGATGCCAGATCACGAATACGCAGCGGCTATCGAACATAGTCACGATCACCGTAGCGTCAGGGTGCAGCACGATTCAGACGGGGGATCTGGTGAATATTAACTTCACCGACTTGCCAAACTATTGGGGAAGTCATGGGCCGGTTACGGTTTCTGGAACTTCCATTACTTATAGCCAGACGGGGGGAAACCTAGCATCGGTGGCAAGCCCGGGGACGATTGCGATTCAAAATGCTGCAATCGAGGACAATGCTCTTCCCGGAACAATGGAAAACATCAAGTACAGTTCCGCGGGTGGGGGAAAATTCAACCAGTTTTTTGTGGTCGACAACGACCAGGCATCGACGATTCGGAACTTTGACAACGGGGCGAACCAGTTGCTGTGCACGGCCAACCACTGCGGATCGTTTGTCTATTCGGCGGGAACGACGGCGGCGACTCCGGTGCTCTGGCTGGACAAGCTGAATATCAGCGCACAGTGCGGCGGAAATGGAGTGACCGTTTATGCGAACAACAGCACTCACATTACCGATAGCGTGATTCAGGGCTTTGGGATGTGGGGGGTGTACACCTCCACGATTTTAGGCAGCTTTGGCGGAACGCAGATCGATAACGTATACAACGAGGAAGGTGCGGGGCCGTGTCCGAACCCTTACTTCGGAAATACATTTAGTGCTGCTGGGATCATTTATTCATCGGGAGGTGCTCCTTTGTTGGTGAGAGGCGGGGAGCAACCGAACGGGTGGATGCCCGAGTTCGCGAATACGGGTTCGACTCAGTACGACTATTACGTCGTGGTGCATGACTCGACGGGGGGTACGAGCTATCCTCTGTACGCGGGCTACGCGTTAAGCAGTGGGAGCGGAAGTATTACGGTGCAGTGGCCACACGTTGCACCGCTGGGGACCGTGACCTACGACCTGATGCGCATGACGCCGGGGACACTGGGGACGGATGGCGTTGTGTTTCCAGTGCAAGGGGCATGCAGCGGCGGAAGCCCGACGGTTTGCGGCAGCGTAGCGATTAACCTGGCACAGTGCAGTGGATTGGTTTGCGCTTACACGGATAGTGCCGCAGCCAGCACTGCGACCTATGCGATTGCGACACCAACTTGGTTCCCGACTCTCAATTTTTGGCCGGGAGGGCTGGTATTGAATGGAATTGGGACACAGAATGCGGGGAACCTAGCTTCCGCCTTCGTAGATACGGATCAAGGAAGCGCAAACAGTTCGGCGTGGATTTCAGTTGCGGGTTTCTTGCGTCCGACAATCTATGCGCGTCAGTGCTCCGGTGGAGCGCAAGTAGCCTACGGGGGAGCATGGATTCAGTGTCTGGATGGGGACAGCCATGGGAATTCGTTTGCGCAGGTTGGCGCCCTCCTGCTGAACAGCGGTCCTAACGCGGGGGTCCAGGTAGCAGGACTCAAGGGGAGATTGAACTTTGCGATGTCCCCGGGAGATGGCATCAATCAATCGCACATCATAACGCTGGTGGATTCGAATCCTGCGAAGACGCTGGCGACGACATTGAACCGTCCTCCAAACGATGCCGCCGACACTTACATCGGACTGGATCAGGCCGCTGGGGGCAGCCCAAGGAGTCTGGCGCAGCTTGCGTTTGGGGCTCCCGTAGCGATTTCATCCTACATAGGAAATGCCGGGGATAACGTCAGCTTTCTGGAGCGGCTTACTGCTGGGGGGAAGACGTTCAATGTCCCAGTGACAGTCAATGGAAACCTGACGGTAACGGGAATCTGCACCGGCTGCGGCGGAGGCGGTGGAACAGGGACGGTAAACAGCGGAGCTAGCGCGCAAGTAGCGATGTATCCAGTGAACGGCGCCGCGGTGAGCGGGGATGCGAGCCTGACGGATAGCGGTTCGACCTTGAACTATGCGGGAAGCAACGGAATCTCAGCGGTGGCAGGCAACTTCAGCGGGAACGTGACGGTCAACGGGCAGCTGCTGGTAGCGGGACCGTGGATGGTGAGTTCACCGATTCCCGGGTCGGCGATGGCGGCGGCGGCGGCGGGGACATCGGCCCTTGGAATCTCGAACGACGGAAACTTTTATATTTCGGCCAGTGCAGGGACGCCGCAGAAAGTGGCGACGACCGCGACAAGTTCCTATTTTTCGAATCTCTTCCAGGAAGACGCGAATGACCTCGGAGAGTACAACGGGACGACTGCACAAAACTTGCACATATATTCCAGTTACACCAATAGCTCGACGTGGCAACGGACTTCGCTGGGGTTCGACACGACAGATAGCTATGCCGTGTTGCGCAGTGAAAATTCGACATCAGGAGCAGCGCCAGGATTGGGTTTCTGGATCAACAGCGGGCTGAAGTGGGTGATCGATCCGAGCAGCAACCTGAAGCCGTGGGCCGATCAGACCTACAACGTGGGAACGTTCAACCCGGCCGCAAGCGGCAGCGGGTTAAGGCCGGGGACGGTTTACGCCGCAGGGAGTCCTGCGAGCAACAGCGGATTCGAGCTCGGAAAGTTCGCCAACGACAGTTACGAGATTTGCAACGACGCTACGAATGGGACGATCGTGAACGGACTGGCTGTGCTTACTGCGGCCGGTTGCGCGGCGAAGTCTGCGAATGCATTGATCAGCGGGGCCATTGGAGTGGTAATTGCCAACGCTGGAACCTCGGGAGTGGCTACACTGGCGCATGACGGCTACGCGTATTGCAGCTTCGATGCAACCGCAACTGTCGTCGGCGACTACGTTGTGCCGTCAAGCACGGCGAACGGCGGATTTTATCCCTTGTGTCACGATGCGGGAGCGACGCAGCCGACGGGGACGCAGGTGTTGGGGCGAGTGATGCAGGCGAGTTCGGGGAGCACGACGGTGCAAATGTTCCTCGGTATGCCGGGTTCCAATGTCAGTACCAGCGCATCGTATTCGATCCCGTGGTTTACCGCGAACACAACGGGAACGGCAATTGCGTTCTCCAGCACCGCAAATAAGGCAGAGTTGTGGGGAGTGGTGTTAACGGTTCCCCTGAGCACAACGCAGGTCACGTATTACGTTTCGACAGCGGACAACACGAGCAACACGTATGACATTGGAGTGCTGAATAGTTCGGGGAACATCGTTGCGCACATTGGGAGCACAGCAGGAACGGTGTTCGCAGCCAGTGTGGGCTGGAAGAACTTGAGTTGGGCCGCGAGCGCGACTCTGCAACCGGGCAAGTACTATTTGGCGGTCACGAGCAGCTGCACGAGTTCCTGCGCGCAGATTTACGGTGGGAGTTCCACTGGGTTCACCTTCGTAGGTGGGCCCAGTGGGACTGCGGAGAGCGTAACAGCGGGTGGAACGCTGAATAATGGGATCGCTATTCCGGCGGATAATCCGACGGAAGCAACGATCATGGCTTGGGAGATTCATTAAGGGTTCGGGGCGGGCATAAGCAAGGGCTTGCGAGCTGCGCTCGCGTGGACGGCCCCTTCGGCTTCGCTCAGGGCAGGCTTGGGCGGCTGTCCCCACATGAGTTGTATGAGTACCACACACATTCCTACAGTTCGAAGAAGGAGAACATCATGAGCAACAGCATCAACCCCGAAGCGGCACAACCAAACACAACACAAGCGTTTGAGCAGAGTGATCGAAACCCGACGGTTACGACATGGGGCGGAAGGGCGGCAGGGGGTGGGCAGATCAATGCTCCGGCATCTTCGAAGAGCATGGTGACGCAACCTGGACCGGCAATTTCTCCCGATGCGGGACTGCAGAACTATGACACAGGAGACATTGCGGATGCGTTCGAGGACGACGCTGAACGAGAGGGATAGCATCGGGCGTTAGACTTCACGTTCCAAGAATGTATTGATCCAGAGCCATTGGCGAAAGCTGGTGGCTTTTTTTGTTGTGGCAGGAAAGCCTACACCACCAAGGACACGAAGTTGCACGAAGGAACTCTTAAAAACATGAGACGACTTTTTATCATCGCGCTGCTGATGAGCCCCTTGGGAACTCAGATTTGGGGCGAGCCAGCATTCGCGACGACTTACTACGTGAGTTCCAGCACGGGGAGTGATGCGAATAGCGCGACTTCTGCGTCGACACCGTGGCAAACGATTGGGCACGTCAACGCGCAGACGTTTCAGCCGGGGGATTCGATTCTGTTCAAGCGGGGGGATATTTGGAACGAAAGTCTGGTACCTACTTCCTCGGGCACTTCTGGAAACCCGATTACCTTCGACGCTTATGGCACGGGGACGGCGCCAAACTTAACGGGATATTATGCGGTGCCATCTTCAGCGTGGGTGCTGGTGACGGGGAATGCATGGAAGGCGCCATTGCCCGCGGCTTACAGCACAATCAACTTCTGTTTATTTGGATCTATCTGGGGGCAGAAGGTCGCGGCAGCAACGGCGAACTTGACGGACCAATGGGACTTTTATCTGGCCAACGGGTATGTGTACGTTTATGCCCAGACGAATCCCAGCACCTTTTATAACGAGCCGATTGTGCCGATGGCATTAAGCAATGTCCCTGTAATTAATATCAACGGACAATCGTGGCTGACGTTCCAACATTTTCTGGTGAACTGGTTCGATCAGTATGGCGTGTACGTGCAGGGGACCAGCGATCACCTGATATTCGCGAACATAGAGGCTGACTCGATGATTCCCCAAGGGACGCAGCCTCTTGGGTTCTACGTTAATGAGAGTGCGCCGGGGCCCGGCGATATCAAGATTTATAACGCGGAAGCGCACATGAATTACGACGGGTTCCGCTTTGACGGGGCGGCGACTGCGATCACGATGGATTGAGTTTGAAGTTCTATCTTTCGCAGAAGCCGTTTGCCCAAGCTAAACCAGCGCTGATTGACGAAGAGTATCTGGAGGCGGGTTTGGACCCGACGACGTGGGTAGTAAACGATCCGTCGTCGGCAGTCTCGGTTGTGGCGCAGACGTTACAGATAGCGGGCGGAACTGGCGTGGATGGGCAAACGACGGTGAGCTTCATTGAGCAGATTGAACTTGGCGGCGCTCTGGAGTTGCAGCACGGAGACGTCGCCTTCACGGCCGCATCACAAGGCGTGCTGGGCGGATTGTACACGGGAGCGATCTCAGCAGGAGGATGTTTGGCTGGATTCCAGATCTCGCCGTCGGTCACCAATTCGACCATTCAGGCGTTGATCAATGGATCACCGACGGGACCGGTGATGGCGACGACTCCGGGGCATCAGTATTTTTTCACAACTTATGTGTATTCAATGGAGGTCTACCGCTCGGGGGAGACGTATCACTCCTCGTTGCATCCTGGGGGAAGCGGTTGGGGTGGAGCGGCCGTAGCGGCGAATGTGCGGGTGGTGCTCGAGGTACAGGATCTTGACCCGACCAATCTCGCAACGTTGGTAGCGCCAGCGACGGTGTTATATGACGACGTGATCGATGGCGCCCCCGGACTCTGCGCGTATGCTCTAGTAAATTCGACTAATCTGCAATGCAGCATTGCGTACACGTATGCGGCACATATTGCGCTGGCTGAGGTGAGAACGGCGTTGCCCGGCGCAGCCTATGTGACGCAGTTGGTGGGCGCCCTCTCGGAGGGCGCGGAGTGCGAGATCACCAGCGATCCTTCGCTGGATTTTTATCCGCAATACGTTCCAGCCTTGAATCAGCTGATTGTGGCGGGCTACCGGGGCAGTGGGCGAGCGGTAGCGCAAGTCCAGAACACGGCGAATGTAACGTCACTGCAAAATGGAGGAGACGATGGGACGAGAGGATCGGTGCGTGTGGCGAAGACTCCGGCAGCGCGCACCGATGTGGATTGTGAAAATGCAGCACTGGCGACTCTGGATGATGCGATAGGACCCGCCTGGTCAGGAACTTACGACACATGGAGCGATTTCTTGCCGGCGGCTGCGGCGGACATCTTTCCTGGCGATGCAATCATAGTGAACGTGCCATCCCGGGGTGCATCTTTTACGGCCACCGTTCGTGAGGTACGGATTCAGATTGCCGATCCGGCGGGCGATCGAAGTTTCTATACGATCGGATTCGCGAACGATTTGATGACGCCTTTGGGAATGGAATATGGCGCCACCTCCACCGTGATTGCGTTGCAGGATATGCCGCCGGTGCTGGCGACTACGCAGGTGGGCACTTACTATCAAGCGAACTTAACGGAGGCGCAGATCACGGCGGTGACGTCGACGACAGTGCAGGTTGATGCTGGATTGCAGCCGCCGAGCGGGAGCGGAATTGAGGTCAGGCAAAACGACTACGGATGGGGGCAAGCAAACGATCGCAATTTACTTGGACGATTCAGCACGCAGGCGTTCAGTCTTCCCCGGTTAGCGCGAACTCAGAATTATTTCCTGCGACTATACGATGCTTCTTCACCACCCCGGTACTCGCGTTACGCGGCGGCACTGCATGTCGACTATCCGCTTTGAGAATTCTGCTAATGAAGGGATGCGAGTATGGGAGTCATCGACAGGGAATTGGCGCTCCACGCGATCAACAACGAATTCCAGCGAGAGGTGCTCGACAAGCTGGTACGACTGGAAACAAAGATGGACACGTTGATCGGAAATGCGCAACCGGGACGGATCAAGCTGGTCGAAGACAAAGTTGCAATCCTCGAGCGCAACGATTTACGAAACAGCCTTCATAACCGGCTGGTAAATGGCGCCATCAGCGCGGCGATCAGTGCGGCAATCGCGCTTCATAAATACTGGCTTAAGTAGATAACTTAATTCAACAAGTAAAGAGGAGAGCTATGAGCGCGACACCGAGCACTACGATCGTTAGCAATCTGAAGAGTGCAACCGCATCCACCGCCAACACCCTGAAAAGCGCGAGCACGGGGGGAATTGATATGGCCGGGATGCTGGCTTTAGCCTTGAGTAAGGCCAACGAATTGAAGGTTTGCCTAACCCTGATCGTCAAATCTACGGACGGGGCAGATCCGAACTTGACGGCGCTCAACAACATTCTGGCAAGCCTGACTTAAGGCGAGCCGACGAACTGAACGCGCTACGAACGCCGTTAATGGAGGACATGATGGATTTTCTATCTCAATTGCTGCGAGGGATTGCGTTTGTTCCGGCTTTAGTTAGCGGGATCGAAGGGCTTTTTGGCGGCAAGCCGGGAGCCGATAAAAAAGATGCGGCGATGTCTTTTCTGCAGAATGCGCTGGCGATGACAGATGCCGTGGCCAATCGGGAAATCATTGACCCCGTCAAGTTCAGGAGTGGGCTGTCTCTCGTGATAGACGGGACAGTGCAATGTTTAAATGCCTCGACCTGGTGCAGGCAGCCGTCCGTCTCAGGTACCAAACCCACCCCTTGATCGAGCTAGCCGACTTCTTCCGTCCAATTCTCTAATGTCTTCTTGACCAGAGCCATGAACTGGTCGGCGACTGCTCCGTCGATAAGGCGATGGTCGTAGCCGAGGGTGAGGTGCACGACGGAGCGAATGGCGATCGAATCGTTGCCTTCTCTGTCGGTGACGACCAAAGGCTGCTTGGTAATTCCGCCGACGCCCATAATTGCGGAGTTTGGCTGATTGATGATAGGCAGACCAAAGACGGCGCCGAACTGGCCGGGATTGGTGACCGTTAATGTGGAACCTTCCACTTCCTCGGGCTTGAGTTTTTTGCTGCGGGCGCGCTCGCCGAGATCGGTTATGCCACGCTGCAGGCCGAGGAAGTTTAGGTCGCCGGCGTTCTTGAGAACCGGGACGATCAGTCCCCAATCAAGGGCGACAGCGATGCCGACATGGATCTGGCGGTGGTAGCGGATACTTTCACCCTCAATCGACGCATTGATGATCGGCCATTGCTGGACCGCAATGATGGCAGCGCGCACGAAGAACGGCATGAAGGTGAGGCGGACGCCGTGGCGCTGCTCGAAAGCATTCTTGTGCTTGGCGCGGAGGCTAACGATGCGGGTGAAATCCACCTCATACATGCAGTGGACATGAGCGCTGGTGCGGCGCGATTCAATCATGCGCTGCGCGATGATCTTGCGCATGTTGGTCATGGGAACGAGATCGCCAGGATAGGCTGCGGGAGTTGGCGGAGCGGCCGGACGCGACGGAACGGAGACACCTGTCGGCTGCAGAGTCGGGGCCGCCGGAGCGCTCGTTGCCGCCGCCGGGCGCTCGATGAAGGCCATGATGTCTTGCTTGGTGATGCGGCCGCCGAGTCCGGTGCCCGAAATTTGCGAGAGATTGATGCTGTGCTCGCGAGCGATCTTGCGCACAAGCGGCGAGGAGCGCGCTTCCTCTTCTCCTTCATCGGTTGTCTCGGCTGCGGGGGTTGGAGGAGCGGCGGCGGGGACTGGGGATGTTGCGGCTGCGGCGGGCCTCTTCACTTCTTTTACTTCCTTTTTTTCTTCTTTCGCCGGCGGCGCAGGAGCCGGTGTCGCGGCCTTCGCCGTTGCGGCCGCCGCTTCGCCGTCTACTGCGATAGTCCCCACGACCGTATTCACACCCACCGTCGTACCTTCCGTGACTTTGATCTCCTGCAGAACTCCGGAAGCGGGCGCGGGAATCTCTGCGTCGACCTTGTCGGTGGAGATTTCGAAAAGCGGCTCATCGCGCTGGATTTTGTCGCCCGGCTTCTTCAGCCATTTCGTAATAGTGCCTTCGACGATGGATTCGCCCATCTGGGGCATGATGATGTCAGTCGGCATGATTTCCTTCCAGAGGGCCACGGTTCCGAATGGAGGACCGGGCACAAACAAATATTATAGCGGGTGGAGAGTCTGGGGTGAAAACGTGAGCGGCTTCATTCTCCCATTGTTTCCCAAGGAAAGGCCAGTTCTACTCGTGCTTATGATCCTCTTTCTCTCCTTCGCCGTTCGGCGGGGCGACGCCGAAGCTGGTCTTCCAGTAGTCCTGAACGGCGGGGGGCAACTTCTCCATGTGTGACAGCAGGCTGGTGATCTTCCACATATCCTGCTCGCTAAGAGTTTTTTCCCATGAGGGCATGCCGGTGTAGCGGACTCCGGTGCGGATGGTGTAGAAGACGTGCCACTCAGGATCGTCGGGCGGATCGGAAATGAAATTAGGCGCGGGGGGATAGAAGGACGTGGCAAGAGACGCCGGCTTGCGGTCGAATCCGCCGTGGCAGAGAGCGCAATTCATGGTATAGAGCTTCATGCCGTCTTCAAAGTTCTGATCGCTGGCCGGGAGCGGATTTGTGACACGGGGAGCGTGCCGCTCCATGGATGCATCGACGGCCCCGTTTGCGATGCGTTTTTCCATGCGAGGGGGGGCGACGTTCGCGGTTGTCGGGATAAAGCCGAGCATGGCGACGCCGAGCCCGCCGAGAATGAGTACGAGAATGGTTACAATCACTCCGAGTATGAACTTACCCATCGGTTCCTCCGGGAGAATCCATTGTGGCAGAAGAGTGGTTGAGGCGCTAGTTAAGTCACAGTGAAAAAGCCCCTGCATCGTGGGACGGACAGCCGAAAGCTTGCCCTGAGCCTGTCGCAGTGCCTGCCCTGAGCTTGCCGCATGGAGCCGTCATCTCCACTTATTTCATCTTCATTCGAATTTCAATAAGCTTTTAGCTTACGGGTTTCGCGGACTACGTCACTGACTTTGGGCAGGTAATATTCCTCCTGCGGCGGAGAGAATGGAATCGCCGAATCGAGTCCGGCGATGCGGACGATAGGGCCATCCAAATCGTCGAATGCCTCTTCGTTGATGATGGCCGCTATTTCGCCGGCGAGGCCTCCGGTGCGGGAGTGCTCGTGGAGGATAATCACTTTATTTGTCTTCTTCACGGTCTGCGCGATGGCTTCGCGATCAAGCGGGGAGACGGTGCGCAGGTCGAGGATTTCGAGATCGATCCCGTCTTTCTTGAGAACTTCGGCAGCCTCCAACGCAGTGTGGACCATGGCGGCATACGTAATAATGCTGAGGTCTCGGCCTTCGCGTACGATATTCGCTTTGCCGATGGGGACGACGTAATCGTCCGCAGGAACTTCACCTTTGATGCGGCGATAGAGATATTTATGCTCGAAGAAAATGCAGGGATTGTTGTCGCGAATTGCAGCTTTGATCAGGCCCTTGGCGTCGAAGGGCGTCGCTGGGCAAATGACCTTAAGGCCAGGATTGTGTACGAACCACATCTCGGGATTCTGCGAGTGGAAGGGGCCGCCGTGGACGTACCCGCCGCTGGGGCCACGTAGGACGAGTGGGGCCGGCGCACCCCAAAGGTAGTGCGTCTTCGCAACCATGTTGGAGATCTGGTTGAAGGCGCAGCCGATGAAATCCATGAACTGGAATTCGGCAACCGGGCGCATGCCTGTGAGCGAGGCTCCAAAGGCCGCGCCCACGATGGCGGATTCCGCGATGGGCGTGTCGATGACCCGCTCGGGGCCGAAGCGGTCGATGAAACCATCAGTGACTTTAAAGGCGCCGCCGTAGATGCCGATGTCTTCGCCCAGGCAGAAGACGGAGGGGTCGCGGTCCATTTCTTCCCAGATTCCCTGGCGGATGGCTTCGAGGTAGGTGAGTTGCATAGGATCAAATTCCTTGCCACGGATTTACACGATCAACACGGATAAAACTAAATCTGCATTTGAAACACTTTGCCGCTATGCAGCTTTTGTTTCCACTCGGACATCGATTTCGCTCACGCAATTCTGCATGGCTGAATAGTTCGATGCCGTGTGCCATTCGCCTTCTGACTTTCTTACAGCCACGTTAGAAACCTCTTCGATTCGGATGCAACGCCAGTTATCGGGCGATGGTTCTGGCTTCAGGCCGGCTTTGGTCTCGCCGGCGAATTGATACATTAGGGCGTATGGCGATCCTTTTGTGTTGCCGAGAACGTGCGGACACATTTCACGCACTGAGCCGCGGTAGTTGAGCGCAACGATATCTTTCATGAGAATGGCCTGGCCAATCAGGGAGTAAATTTCTTGCGCGGTTTGATTATCTGCCATGACGACACTCCAAGTAACAAACAGTTAGCGTAGATGCACGGCGGCTTCGGTGGCTTTGTACGCACCGATTCCCTTGTTTACTTTTGGCATGCCGTATTTTGGTCTGATCTCATGGCACCCGTCTTCGCAGAACACGCCGCCTTCGGCGGATTCGGGCGTGGGCATCGGGCTGTTTACTGCGATCTCGCGTTCCGCTTCGATCACCCGCTCTACTTCTGAAATTAATTCAGCATTCTCTTTCGCCGACAGCCACTTCTTTTCTTTCACCAGATAATTCTCAAAGCGTGCGATCGGGTCGCGCTTTTTCCAGAAGTCGAACATCGGCTTGGGCACGTACGCGGCGGCGTCATGGATGGCGTGGCCCTTCATGCGCATCATTTTGGCTTCGATCAGCGTAGGGCCTTCGCCGCGATGGGCACGCTCGACGGCGTCGCGGGCGGCGTCGTAGACCTGGCAGGCGTCGGTGCCGTCGACGATCACACTTGGAATACCGTATCCGATGGCGCGCTCTGCGAGATCTTTGCACCGGTACTGCATCTCCGAAGGCGTAGAGTAGGCCCACTCGTTGCTCTCGACGAAGAGTACGAGGCCCAGATTCTGCACGGCGGCGAAGTTGATGCCTTCGTAGGTGACGCCGGTAGATTGGCCGCCGTCGCCGATATAGGTCATGACCGCGAGATTGCGTCCCTGCAGGCGCGCGCCGAGCGCGACGCCGGAGAGAACGGGTATCAGATCGCCGAGCATCGAGATGGGCGAGACCATGTTGCGCTTTTCGATGTCGCCGAAGTGTGAGGTGCCGTCGCGGCCGTGGGTGGGCGAGTCGGCTTTCGCCATGTATTGCATCATGGTGTCCGAGGCGCGAAAACCGCGGACCAAAAGCGAGCCCTGGTTGCGGATCATAGGCGCGAACCAGTCGTCTTTATCGAGCGCGTAGGCGGAGGCGCAGGAGCAGGCTTCCTGGCCGAGTCCGAAATAAACCCCGCCGACCACCTTGCCTTGCTTGTAAAGATTTTCGAGCGCGGTCTCCATTTTGCGGTTGAGCAGCATGTAGCGGTAGATCTCGATGGCCTGCTTTTTGTCGAGATACTTGGAGTTGCGGATCTGCGGGACAGAGGCGCTGAGGTCGCCGGTGACTTCGTAGCGAACGTGCTCGGCGCCGTCTTTGTCTTTCTCTATCGATTGGCGGACACTGAGGTCGGGATGCTCCAGGCGCATGTCGGGGATGGAGTAGTTGCGGAGGCTATTGGGGTCGTTGGTCTTCGCAGGGAACTTGGGTGCCCCATTTCTCGCGTTTTTTGCGAGAAGTGGAGATTTGGATCGCGACCCGCCGTCGCGGCGGCGGCCGTTTGAGCTTATTTTATTTTTCTTGATCGCCATGAGAAAACCTGCAGCACCCGCGTAATGAATCAATGCTATCGCAGAGCGTCGGTTTGGGCCAGCGAGCATCTAGAAGCCGCAACTATCATCAGGCCCAAGTCGAATCGTCCTCTTTATGGAATTCTCGGAGTTCGGCCGGCGGTTGCATCGGCACGCCGACAGCATGGCCCAGCAGCGCATCGAGAGTATCGACCCAAAGCATGTGACTCGAAAATACAGTACCGAAGTTGCGGGAGATGGATTCAGAGACAGCATTCAGGTCGAGTGGCTTGCCGAGTTCTTGCTGCATCGAAGTCACCGGCTTAGCTGTGATGCCGCACGGGACGATCAGCTTGAAGTAGCTGAGGTCAGTGTTTACATTGAGTGCGAATCCGTGCGAGGTGACGAAGCGAGAGATGTGGACGCCGATGGCGGCGAGCTTGCCTTCGGAGCCGACCTCAGCGGCCGACGCCGCTTCCTTGTCCTGAGAGCTGTCGGCGCGACTAAAGTCGTGCCCTTTCGGATCTGTCCATACGCCTGTTAAGCCTGGCACACGCTTTGTGGGAATGGCGAAATCGGCGCAGGTGCGGATCAGAACTTCTTCCAGGCGGCGAACGAATTCGACTGCGCCTAGTGTCTTGCGTGTGCCGTCGGGCGTGGCGAAACCGCGAAGATCGAAAATGGGATATCCGACGATCTGGCCGGGACCGTGGAAGGTGACGTCGCCGCCTCGGTCGCATTCGAAGAGTTCAACGCCGCGTTGGGCAAGAAGTTCGGACGAGGCAACCACGTTCGCGGCTTTTGCGTTACGGCCTAGTGTTATTACCGGTGAGTGCTCCAGCAAAAGCAGAACGTCGCCGATCTTTTCTGCTTTGCGCAGATCGACAAGTTGCTGCTGCAGGCGAAGAGCGGTGGTGTAATCAACGGTACCGAGTTGGACCAGAGAGATCAAATTCATTTCGCCGCTGATGTGCGCGAATCAAAATCTTTTTCACCACAGAGACGCGGAGTCACAGAGAACTGCTTTTTCTGGATTTCCCCGTGTCTCTGTGACTCTGTGGTAGGTTATGCATTTATTGCAATCCCATACACGCTGTTAGCCGCGTCGAGCATGGCCTCGGCCAGCGTCGGATGCGCGTGTATCGTCCACATCAAATCTTCGACTGTGGCTTCGAGCTCCATGGCGGCTACGGCCTCGGCGATCAGTTCGGTGGCTTGCGGACCGATGATATGTACGCCGAGAATCTCGCCGTAGTCGGCGTCGGAGACGATCTTTATGAAGCCCTCGTGCTGGCCTACGATCGATGCGCGCGAATTGGCGGTGAAGGGAAACTTGCCGATTGTTACGTTGTATCCGGCTTCGCGTGCTCTCGTTTCTGTCAGACCGACGCTGCCGATTTCAGGATGGCAATAGGTGGCGCCGGGAATATGTTCGGGGTTGATCGGTTTTCCCGGCTTGCCGGCGATTTTGGCGACGGCGACGATTGCTTCCATCCCGCCGACGTGCGCCAGTTGCGGGCTGCCCAGTACGATGTCGCCGACAGCATAGATGCCCGGTTCGGCGGTCTGCATCCAGGAATCGGTCTTGATGAACTCCCGGTCGGGTTTGATTTTGGTTTTTTCGAGGCCGATATTTTGAGTGCGCGGCTTGCGGCCCACAGCGATCAGGATTTTCTCCGCATCGATCTTCTGCTGTTTGCCGTCAACCGTAATCGTGACGGCAATTCCAGCTTTCGTTTTCTCAACCTTATCGACCTTCGCGCTGGTGTGGAAGTTGATTCCACGTTTGCGGAAAACGCGAGCTAATTCCTTGGACACCTCTTCGTCTTCTACCGGAACCAGTCGAGGCAGCATTTCGACGATCGTAACTTCGCAATCGAACGAACGATAGATCGAAGCGAACTCCACACCCACTGCCCCTGCGCCCACAATCACCAGCGACTTCGGAACTTCCTTCAGGCTCAGAACCTCGATGTTGGTAAGAACACGGTCGTTCGCTTCGAGGCCCGGAATCATCCGCGCCTCAGAGCCGGTGGCGAGAATCACGTTCTTCGCCTTCAGATGGCTGGCCTTGTCGTCGTCTACGACTTCGACAGTCAATATACCGTTCTGCGCAGGGCCGGTCAGCTTGCCGTAGCCCTTGATCCTGTCGACTTTATTCTTCTTTACCAGGAAATCGAGTCCCTTGGTGTGCTTGGCTACGATTTTCGATTTGCGATCCTGAACGGCAGCCCAATTCAGCTTGCGCGTTTCAACGCCTTCAATGCCAAATTCCTTGGCTTCTTTTAACTGATCCCAGAGTTCGGCATTAAACAGCAGTGCTTTCGTCGGAATGCAGCCCACGTGCAGGCAAGTGCCTCCGAGTAACGCGTCTTTTTCGATGAGCGCGGTTTTCAATCCATATTGACCCGCGCGGAATGCGGCTGTGTATCCGGCAGGTCCGCTGCCGATGATAGCGACGTCATAAATAGTTTCAGGCAAAGTGACCATCCTCAGTAGGAAGAGATGCCAAAGGGCAAACATTTGATTCTAGAGCAGGAGGACAGAAGGACAAAATGCAAGGAAGGCGAGTCACCAAGGAGAGAGCAGAAACTGGAACTCCTTGATGAGCCGGAGGTAGTGACGCAAAAAAGGGATCCTTCGACTACACAACACCTTCGCTATCGCGAAGGTGTTGTGCCGCTCAGGATGACAAGGGACTGGCGCCGCTCTGAATTCAGTTGTTCTCGTTGCTGGCGCGCTTCCACGAAATCAGCTCACCAATCGTGGAACTGGTGCTCGAGACTGGCTGCTTGTAAGCCTCGACCTCGGAGCGGGAAGCCTCTTCGCCGACAGCGCGAATGCTCAGTCCAACCTTCTTTTCTTCCGCGCTCATCTTGATGATCTTGAAATCATGCTCAACGCCGGGCTCAAGATGCATCGGCTGGCCGTTTCCATCCACTGCCTCGGACTTGTGACACAACCCTTCGACGCCTTCAGCAATTTCCACAAACGCACCAAACGCAGCCACCCGGAGTACTTTGCCGTGAATCACATCGCCGACGTGATGCTTTTCAAAGAAAGTCTCCCAAACGTCGGGCTGAAGCTGCTTCACGCCAAGCGACAAGCGCCGCTTGTCCGGTTCAATAGCCAGGACGATGGCTTTCACTCGATCGCCCTTCTTCAACACTTCCGAAGGATGCTTGACGCGCTTGGTCCAACTCAAATTGCTGACGTGCACCAAGCCATCGATGCCATCCTCGATTTCGATAAAGGCGCCGAAGTCCGTGAGATTGCGCACCCGGCCTTCCACTGTCATGCCCACAGGATACTTATCGTGCAGAGCGTCCCAGGGATTCTCCGCCAGCTGCCGCATGCCCAGAGAAATGCGACGCTCGCTGGGGTTCACATTCAACACCACACACTCGACCTGGTCCCCAACGTTCACCAGCTTCGACGGATGCTTCATGCGCTTCGACCATGTCATTTCGCTGACGTGAACCAAGCCTTCGATACCCTGCTCGAGTTCAACAAAAGCGCCGTAGTCGGTGACGCTGATCACACGACCAGAGACATGCGCGCCCACCGGATAGCGGTGCTCAGCATCGAGCCATGGATCGGGCGTCAGCTGTTTGAAGCCCAACGAAACCCTTTGCTTCTCCGTGTCGTACTTCAGTACCTTTACCTGAATCTGGTCGCCGACGTTCACCAGGTCACGCGGGTGCGTGAGCCGGCCCCACGACATATCGGTGATGTGCAGCAATCCGTCGAGCCCGCCCAGATCCACGAAAGCTCCGTATTCGGTGAGGTTCTTCACGACTCCCGTGAGAATCGAACCTTCTTCCAGATGTTCAAGCGTCTTACTGCGTTTTTCGTTCTGCTCGCCTTCGAGCAATTCCTTGCGCGATACGACAATGTTGCCGCGCTTCTTGTTGACCTTGATCACCGTCACTTCAAGGGTCTGGCCCTTCATGCCGTCCAAATTCCGGATGGGCCGCAGATCCACCTGTGATCCGGGTAAAAACGCCCGCGCACCCAGGATGTCCACCGTCAGGCCTCCCTTAGTGCGCTCAATCACGACCGCCTTAATTGGCTTCTTCGAGTGATGAGCTTTCTCCACCTCGTCCCAGGCGTGGAGGCGCGCTGCCTTCTGATGCGAGAGGTTGACGTAACCTTCCTCAGTCTGTCCTTTCTCCCGCATCACGTCGATTTCGTCGCCCGGCTTCACCTTCGGCTTGCCCTCGTGATCCAGCACCTCCGAGAGCGGCAACATACCTTCCGACTTGGTCCCGATGTCGACCACTACGTGAGTAGAAGTGAGCTTTAGAACCGTGCCTTTGATGACGCGGTCTTCTCCCACCGCCTCTTCGGTCTCGGTAGTGAAGTTCTCCAGGGCCGAAGCAAAGTCCTCGCTAGCATGTTTGTCGTCCGCCGTTGATGCTGGATGGGACGATTCTTCGGTCAAAGATTCAGACGAAGCGGCGGTTACGACCGAAGCCTGCTGCTCGGTTGACATGGGTTCAGCCGCCGTCGGTTCTGTTTCGGTTGCGACGGCGCTGGTGGAATCTGAGTTATGGTTGGTGGTGTCGTCGAACAAAGTCACGCCTCTCTGATACCTCGCACTCGGTGCGGGGGGTACGGGATCTGCCTGGCGGACTGCTGGAGTGAGTCGTTTGGTTGTGGTGGGCTCACCCTGGCGAGTGAGCTTGGACAATCCCAGCTGCCGGACGTTTTAACAGAAACCCGCGTCCAAAGGGAACTCTTCGACTATAGCAATGCCCCGCAAACAGTGTCAAACCCAATTCTCTCATGTTACTAGAGTGTTTCAAGCGGCGTGTGGGAATCGCCGCACTCGCCGATCCTGTGAGGGAAGCAAGTGATTCCGGCGCAGTGATCAAAGCTCTGCCATGCCCAGTTTTTCAATACGCGCTCCATCTGCTACGCTGCATTTGCAATGGATTACCTCTGGACCCCATGGCGTTACGCTTACGTGTCGACGGCAGAAAAATCGGTTGGCTGCGTCTTTTGCGAAGCTGCCGCTGCGCGCGACGACCAAAAAGTGCGCATTGTGTATCGCGGCCGGCTCTGCTTCGTTATTTTGAATACTTATCCCTACACGCCGGGACATGTGATGATCGTCCCCTACACTCACCTCGACGAACTGCGCAAGCTGCCGCCTGAGACCGCTCACGAAATGATGGACCTCTCACAACGGATGGAGACCGTACTCTGCAACCTTTATCATCCTGACGGAGTAAACCTCGGCATGAACATCGGCAAAGCGGCCGGCGCTGGCATTGCGGGACACATCCACATGCACGTCCTGCCACGCTGGGTGGCTGATGCCAACTTTATGTCAGTTGTGGGCGAAACACGGATTCTACCGGAGACGCTCGATCAGACGTGGGAGCGGATGACGAAAGCATTAAATCTATAGCGAAGAGAGTAGACGCGACGTTCGCGCTGCCCTACGATTCCAACAAATGCAACAGATAAATCCAGACTCTCTGACTGCTATACAGCCGGAGCTAACCTCTGGCGAGAGTGTCGCGTGGACGGGTCAGCCCAGCCGCGCGATCGTATTTCACAAAGAGGACGCGTTTCTAGTTCCTTTCAGCCTCCTGTGGGGTGGCTTCGCAATCTTCTGGGAATTAGGAGCGTCAGGTTTCTGGGGATCAAATTCACGTGCGGGGAATCCGTGGGTTTTCGGAATGTTTTGGGGAATCCCATTCGTCCTGGTCGGCCAATACATGATTTGGGGAAGGTTTTTCTACGCCTCTTGGAAGAAGAAACGAACCCACTATGCAATAACGAACCGCCGCGTGATCGTAGTTCAAGATGGCTGGAAGCGCCAAATGGCCTCAGCCTATCTTGACACCTTGCCAACCCTCATCAAAGAAGGCGGCTCTGACGGAATGGGCACTCTGCGATTTGCTCAAGCCGAACCCATGTGGACTGGGAGGCGCGGATGGGGAGCATGGGACGGAATGACTGTCGGAAGTGTTCCTACTTTTGTTGATATCCACGATGTGGACTACGTGTATCGACTTGTGTCCGACTTGCGGGAAAAGATACGGACAACGAAGACTTCGGTTTGAGTTGACCCTCAATTGTCCTCGTGAGAGGGGGGTGTCTCGATGTGGCTCCTGCTCGGTCGACAACTTAGTCGCGACTTCTTCACCTCGCCTTCACGAACTTCGCTAATGGCACCACCTCTATTTTCTTTCCCAGCGCATACGTCCTGTCGCCGGGATACAAGACATTGAGATGATCTAGCTTAAGATCGGCGAGCGCCACCCGCATCGACGGTGTAAGCGCAGGCGCATCGGCACGCTTGCATTCGATTCCGATGCGGCGTCCGTTCTTGAATAACAGCAAATCTAGCTCTGCGCCATTATAAGTTGCCCAGTAATAAGCCTCGTCGGGTTGAAACGACTTCAGCACTTCCTCCACGGCGTAACCTTCCCATGAGGCGCCCACCTTGGGATGGTTTTCGAGGTCGCGCTGGTTGGCAATGCCCAACAGCGAATGCAGCAGACCAGTGTCGCGCACATAGACTTTGGGCGACTTCACTTGACGCTTGCCGAGATTCTCGAACCACGGCGGCAATTGGCGAACCATGAAGACACCGGTCATCAGATCGAGATAGCGGCGCACCGTCGACTCGTTGACCGCCAACGCGCGAGCCAGCTCAGCCGCATTCCAGATCTGGCCGTGATAATGTGCCACCATGTTCCAGAACCGGCGCAACGCGACGGCGGGAATCTCAATGCCCAACTGGGGGATGTCGCGCTCAAGAAAGGTCTGGAGAAATTGCCGCCGCCAGTTCACCGAATCGGACTCCCTACGCGGCGTGTAAGCCAGGGGAAAGCCGCCGCGCAGCCAATGCCGGTCTTGCGCGAATGCCCCCAGGTCGGCCAGCCGGAAACCTTCCAGCGGTACCGTTTCAAGTCGCCCAGCCAGCGTTTCTGAGGATTGCCGAAGCAGATCCTCTGATGCGCTCCCCAAAATAAGAAACCGCGCCGGGAGCGGCGAGCGGTCCGCCAGCACGCGCAAGAGCGGAAAAAGGTCGGGACGGCGCTGGATTTCGTCAATGACCACCAATTTCTTGAGCGGCCGCAGGGCGAGATCCGGTTCGCTCAGCCGGGCCAGGCTTTGGGGATCCTCCAGATCGAAATAGTTGAGCGAATTGGGCGGGACAAACTGCCGGGCCAATGTGGTCTTGCCGCACTGCCGCGGCCCCAGAAGGGCGACCACACGGCTGCGCCGCAAGGCGCGGCGGATCAAAGCAACATCGGTGGGGCGGCCGATCACAAACATATACTACCATGAATATCCCGCTTCGTATGCTGGATTTTCATGGTTGATATATTTGCTGCGGAGACCCCGGGTATCGTCGGTGCGTATTTCGCGAGCGCGTCAACACCGCTATCTGGCGCCTCACTTCCCAGGAATTCCACTGGTGCTCTCAGCCTCGTTTTCCAACTCAACAGTAGAGGCAGGTTCCTCGGGAGCCGCGCTGACCTTGGGCTTAAGAAACCTCGCGCTGTCGAGCAGCGGGCGTCCGAGGGAGGCGTTATAGCTCGTCCAAGGACTCTCCATGTCTGCTTCACGCTCAAACTGGGCACGCATGGCCTCCATCTTCGAATCCAGATCGTCCATATAGTGCAGTAGCAGCGCTTCGGGGAACATGGGCAGCTTCGGCGAACCGAATTCATACTCCCCGTGGTGGCTGATAATGAGGTGCTCAAGAAGCGTCTTGAGTTCGGCGGGGAAGTCTGGCACCAGCGCCAATTTCGCCTGCAACATCTCAAGCTCGATGATCATGTGCCCGAGAAGCTGGCCGCGCGTAGTGTAGGAAAAAGAGCGGTTGTACGTAAGTTCGTAAATCTTGCCGATGTCGTGAAGGAATGCGCCGGTCAGCAGCAGATCGCGATTGATCTGAGGATAATTCCTGGAGATCAGATCGCACGATCTAAAAAGCGAGACCACATGATCAAGCAGGCCGCCGATGTACGCGTGATGCAGTGTCTTGGCAGCGGGAGCGCTGCGGTAAGCGGCCGCGATCTCTGGGTCTGACATGAAGGCCTGCACCAGCGACTTGAGATGAGGATTCTGAAACGAACTGACGAACTCGGTCAGCGCCTGCCAGAGTTCGTCAACATTCTTTGTGGTCTTGGGAAGATAGTCGGAGAATTCGATTTCCGATTCGCCCAGCTTACGCAATTTGTGGATGGTGAGTTGGAAGCGGTTTTTGTATTTGTTGATAAGGCCTTTGATCTTGAGAAAATCGTCCTGCTCGAAAGCGTTGAGGACCTCATCCACGTTGTCCCACATCTTGGCTTCGAGCTGCCCGCTGCGGTCGCCGAGAGTGAGCGCGAGATAAGGCTCTCCCGTCTTCTTAGGTTTGATTTGCTTGGTCACCACCACGAAATTAGAGGTGACGATCTTGTTCTCGTGGCGGGTGCAATCGCAGATGTAAAACTCTTTCATGCTGCCCATCAGTGTAAATCAGAAAACACGAACACTGTGTGTGGGCGTGATGAAACCCAACCGAAACCCGGCTACTGAATAGGTCTGCCTCTAGAGAAAGCCCAGCTTCTTTTTCTTCTTGAGCTTCTTGGCTTCAGTGGCCTTCGCGGTAGCCACCTCGACGGGCTTGGTCTCATTGGGACTCTCTCCGGCATCGACGTAGCCCTGCTTAATATCGATGTAGGCTTCTTCGCGCAGTTTGGTTAGATAGGCACGCAGCGCAGGCTGCAGCTGCTGATAGTACAGGGCGTCCTGGATCTTGGGCTCGACATCTTTCAAAGGCGGAATACCTGCCATCTGGTGGCTCATAACTTTCAAGATGACATATCCCTGCTTGGTGCGGATCACATCAGTGACATCGCCAGCCTTCATGGCAAAGGTTTTATCTTCCAACTCTTTGGCCAGAGAGCCGCGTTTGAAGACTCCAAGGTCGCCGCCCTGCGCAGCGGAGGGACCCTCCGACGACTTCTTCGCAACATCTTCAAAGCTCGTTCCCGCGCGAATCTGTTTTAGAAGATCGTTGGCCTTGGCTTCGGCCGCCGTCGATGCCGACGCTTCCTCGGCCTGTTTTCGAGCGGGGTCGTTAGTGGCGTCTTGAACCTTCGAATCATCGGGAACCTTGTGAGGAGCTACCAGGATCTCGCTCAATCTTATCGACTCCGGCTGCTCCAGGTCATTCTTATGCTCGTCGTAGAACTTCTGCTCTTCGTCTTTGTTGATGCTGAGGTGCGAGCCGACCTCTTCGCCGATCACCTTTTGGGTGATGATCTGGTTGCGCATGTTCTGCTTGAAGTCCTCGTAAGAAATACCCTGCGAGGTGGCGGCCTTCTCAAGCTCTTCCATCGTTTCCAGCTTCATGTCCTTGCGCATCTGGTCGAGGCGCTTGATCAGATCGGTGTCGCCCGTGATGCCAAGGTCCTTGCCCTTCTCGAGCAGCAGTTGCTGGTCAATAAGGTCGCGCAGAACATCCTTCTCGCGTTCGGCGTAGAGCTTGTCGGCGTTGGCCGCGTCCTGCTGCTTGACGTCGTCCTTAAGCTGATCTTTGCTGCGGAGGAATTCCGAGCGTGTGATGATCTGGCCATTCACGCGCGCGATTATTTCTTCAACCACCTGACCCGCAGCCAATGCGGGCAGACAAGCCATAACAACGATAATCAAAGACAATTTCTTCATAAGAATTTCCGATGCGCCCCGCTGTCTGGAGGGGTGGGCGAAAGTCATCCGAACATCTTACTACTTCGGACCGGATCGGCTGGGATCTAATCAGCTTTTCGTAACAGAAATCCCGGAGCCCAACTTCGATGCCCATCAATGGACGCCTAGACTCCGCGCAGACTAGCCCGTCCGCATTAGCGCTAGAGCAGTCATATCATCCGGAGCCACTGGTGCGCAGGTGAACTCCGCAACGCCATTCAAAATGGATTCGCAGAGTGCCAGGGCATGACGCGACGAGTCGTTACGCAGTCGCTCTTTGACTCGCTCCAGGCCGAATTCGAGATCTTCATCCTGGTCATCTTTGCACTTGCCTTCAACCACTCCGCGCGAGACGAGTAGAAAAACCGCGCCTTTCTCCAGCCCAACGGTTGGAGCCTCGCAGGTGGCGTGAGAGAAAAGGCCAAGCGGCAGCCCTGTGGACGCAAGTTCGACGATGCTGGTGCTGTCGCGCAAGAGTCCCGGCGTATGCCCGGAATTGATGTAGCAGAGCGTGCCGAATTTTTCATGATAACAGCCGATAAATGCGGGACAGGAGTGAACCCCTCCGGCTGCTTCCATGATGCCGCGGTTAAGCCGCAGGCAAAGCGTGACCATTGCCTCGGACTCGTTGATGTCGGAGCCTGAAAAAAGCTCGCTTCCAAGCGTGCGGAAAATTTTCTGCGCAGCTACCAGAATCGCTTCATTATTCTCGCGACGGCCAGCCACATCAAGCAGCCCAAACAATATCCGCTCCGGGCTCACCCGCAAGGAGTCGTAGAAATCTCCAGCCACTCGTTTCCCGTAGGTGCTAGGCGCAATCTCCGCGCCCGCAATCTTCGGAAACTGGCTAGGAACGGGCTCGACGGGTAGGAGCGGTTCAGGAACGCGGGACTGAAACAGGGCGCACATTCGACGCGAGACTAAGAGCCGAAACTAGCACAAGCGGCGGAGATCAGCAAACCGGTGCTTCCCTCTACTCGCCATACTTGCCGGTAAGATACTTGCCAATTTCAGACTCGAGTTGGCCGTAGTCGGAGTGTATCGTCGCACGCAGGGCGGCTTCGGTGGAATTACCTTCGCTCAGGCGTTGCAGAATTCGCTGGATATCCCCCATGCCGTAAGCGTCGTTGATATAGGAAACTGCGGCCAACGACTCCGCATACGCCACGTAGGCTTCCCCACCCGAGAAGCGCATAAAACTGCCTTCCAGTGCATTCAGGGGGATGTTGCGCTGCGTCTTGAACAGTTGCCCCAACTGGCGTCCGTCGCTGCCCAGGGATTTCGGCTCCTCAAGCTGCGCGATTCCTTCGTGCAGCCAGGGCGGACAGCGGCCAGCAGAAAGCTGATTGATGAATGAATGAGCCAGCTCATGCTTCAGAACCCGCGCCAACTCAGAGGTCATCGAGCTGAGGCCATTGATTGGAATGCGGAGTTTGCCGTCGTTCAAAGCTCCGGTCCACGAGGGGGCACGCGTCACATCAAAGAAAGCTTGTTCCGTATAGAGGGTTACTAGAATGTTGTCGCGCGGCGGCGTGCCCAGATCACGAGCCAGATCGTCATAGTCCGATTCGAGCGCAGCCAGGATTTGCCCCCGGAATACTTCCGAGGTCTGTTTCCCCTCATAGTGCAAAACGAAGTGGCTGCTTTCGCGCTGGGCAAAATCAGTCTCGACATTTTGTTCGCGCTGCGCTTTTGCCAGATACTGCTGCACGGTTTCATCAGGACGGAGATCAAGCGAATGCTTCCATGAGGCGACTGCATCCTTGGTGCGGTCGCAGGCCTGCTGAGCATAACCCAGGACGGTGAAGGCGTCGGGCGAATCGGGCGCGGCGCGCACCGCCCGCTGCGCGTAGGTGAGCGCCTGCGTAGCGTTTCCAGTTCGCACCAGCAGCGCCGCGTAATAAATAAGGACAGTAGAGTTCTCCGGCTGGAAACGCAATGCGCTCTCGAAGTAGCGCCGCGATTGATCGACGTTGCCGTGCTCAAACTCAAATTTGCCGGCGATGAAGTCAGCGGTCGCGCTCAGCTCGGCGTTTCCTTTGCTTTCAAGTTTCGCAACCGCGTCGGGATCGACCTTCCCATCCTTAACGATCGTCTTGGGAAGATCGCCCTCATTTGCCAGACTCTCAGCCGGAACGAAAACAGGAAGATCACCGCTCTTGCCCGCACTGGATGCTGCAAGGGCAGACACACCCGCCTCGACCCGATTAACCGAACTCTTGGGAATAGCATAACTGTCGTCGCCGATATCGTACTCGTAGCGATTGCCGTTCTCCCGGACATGATCGGCGAGAATGGTACGGCCATTCTTCAAATGGATCGTGTCAGCCCATGCCGCTGAGGCGAGCACCATCCCCATCATCGCTAAAGTAGTGACATGAAGCCGCATTGAAGCGCATTCTAGCAACAGTGAGGCGGCTCACCACGTGACTAAAGTACCGCAAATAATTGGCATGATGCTGGCGGTGTGCCTGGCGATTTTGCCATTCCCGCCGGTATCGAATGCGCAGACAACGCCTGTCCAAAAGCAGTCTGGACCAGCAGAATCTCTCTATCTCCAGCTTGCCAGCGTTGGACTCGATCCTTCACGAGTTTTCAAAGTACGGAGCGCTTCACTGGATCGATCCTCGATTCACATCACACTCGAAGACGGTACCATCGCCTTCACAAAAGATGTGATGGGAAGAGTTACCGGAGCTTTTTTTGATGGCGACGGCGAACTGCTGCTGAGGCCGCCCACCGATGTGGAACGAAGATCGATGAGCTTGTTCACAGGCATGGCAATCCTGGAAGAACGCTTCTCCACAGCTTATTTCCGCTTCAACGATCAGACCGCCTCCGAGTTGCAGCCAGGCTTGAGGGCGCCTGAAGAGGCCGAGGAGTTTGCCACCCGGTGGGACGCCACGGCGCGCAATCTGGCACACGACGACGCGATGAGGTTGCTGGCAACTTTCAGCGACTTGCTGCCGACCACAGGCGAGACCTCTAAGGACTCGACGGCCGGAAACTCCTCAGACCCCGACGATCACATGATGCACGTTCGGCTGCAGGGAACGAAACTTGGCATCTTCGACGTCTTTTATGACTCGACGGCGGAGGAGCAAATCGAGGCCGGACAAATCAGGACGTCAGAGAACGGAAATGTTTACTACGACGTTTGGACTTCATTCTCGATCAACCAGGCTGCTCCAACTCAAACTCTTCAGCAAGAGCTCCCCCAGAAGCTGCCCAAAGAATCGGAGCCGCGCGGAGATCGGCTTCGAGTACGCAGTTATGTGATTGATGCGCAGGTGAAACCGCCCAAAGAGCTGGATGCGGAAGTTAAGCTGCAACTCGATGCGGTGCGTGGCGGATCGCGGTTCCTGGTTTTCGAGTTATCTCGTTATCTCCACATTCAAACCGTCGAGGTGGACGGGCGAGTAGTGGAATTCATCCAGAACCCAGCGGTGGAGGGTTCTCGGCTGGCACGCAGCGGGAACGATCTGGTGGCAGTGATTCTTACGAAACCGGTGCCGAAAGGACAAAAGCTCAGCCTGCGCTTTGTGTACAGCGGAGAGGTGCTGGCCGAGGCTGGCAAGGGCCTGCTCTATGTGGGTGCTCGTGGCGAATGGTATCCCAATCGGGGATTAGACATGGCCGATTACGATCTTACGTTTCACTATCCAGTCGGTTGGACTCTCCTGGCGACGGGAAAACCGGTGCCAGTTTCCCTCCCGCCGACTGGTGAGCAGACTCAGCCGCAGAATGTCGGCGACGGGCAAGTGGCGCGTTGGGTTTCCGAACGGCCCATCCCCATTGCCGGTTTCAACCTCGGCAAGTATGTTCGAGCCGAGGCGAAAGCCGGCAACGTCTCTGTTGAAACCTACGCTACCGTGGGCGTGGAACGAGACTTTCCCGCGCCTCGACCGCAACCTGTCCAACCTGAGACGCAATCGCGGCACTCCCCGATAGTTCCCGAGGCGCCGTTGATGCCGCCCTCACCCTCGCCTGCACACAACGCGTTGGCGGTCGCCGAGGCTACGGCTCAGGCCATTCGTTTCTATGCCGATCGATTCGGTCCGTTCCCGTATAGTCAATTGGCCATGACTCAAATGCCCGGACGTGAGAGCCAAGGCTGGCCCGGCCTGGTCTTTCTTTCCTCCTATGCTTTCCTGAATCGCGAGGATCGTGAAAATCTTCACATAAACCCCACGGGAGCGTTGATTGAGCAGCAGGTGCCCGCTCACGAAACTGCTCATCAATGGTGGGGAGACCTGGTCACCTGGCGAACCTACCACGACCAGTGGTTTTCCGAGGGATTGGCGAACTATTGCTCCTTGATGATGCTGCAGGAAAAAAATCCCGCGGACTTTCGGCTGGTGATGGAGAAATATCGGAAGGATTTGGCTGATAAGATCCAGGATGCCGGACCCGTTACGTTGGGAGGACGCCTGCTGTCCTCTCGCTTTCCACAAGGATACGAAGCCATCAGCTACGGACGGGCAACGTGGTTGTTCCATATGTTGCGCTCGATGTTGCAAGATGCCGCTGATGGGGAGAAAAAGGAATCGAGCCACGGTGATCTAGGGGAGCCTTTCGTGCGCTCTTTGCGCAAAATCCGGGAGCGCTACGAAGGAAAATCTATCACCACTCGTGAATTGTTCGACGCTTTTGCGGAGGACTTGCCCTCGTCGTTGCAATACGAGGGCAAACCTTCGCTGGACTGGTTCTTGAACGGTTGGATCAACGGAACCTCTCTGCCCCGGCTCGAACTGGCGAGCGTCAAATTCATAGCAAAGCCGAACGCAATCGCAGTGACCGGACTGATACGGCAAAAAGACGCGCCGGAGGATCTGGTCACCTCGGTTCCAATTTATGCGGTGGTTTCCGGCAAACCCCCTGTTTTCTTGCGACGCGTGTTTGCCGACGGAGCCGAGACATCGTTTCACCTAACTGCGCCTCCGGGAACACATAAGCTAGTGCTGGATCCAAACGGCACTGTCCTCACGGGTCCAAAATAAGTTAAGAACTCCGGGCAAGACCGAGAAGATGCTAGCCGATCTTTCCCAATCGAGAACAAGCCCGCGCACGATCGTGCCAGAACGGGCCATAACACAGTCAGGAGCTCAGTCACACCAGTCCCCGTGCGAGCTATCTGACGGATTTTTCTTACCTGCGCATGATAGCGCCGACAAAGCAGGATGGCCCCCGACTTGCTGCATCGCTTCTGGTCCAAACCCTATAGATTTCAGTTCTTGCAAACCGTTCAACAGGGCAAACAGAGAGAGCGAAATGCAGACTGCTTTAGAAGTTGGATCTGTAACCGCGGCGCAAGCCACGATCGGCGCGTTCGGCGAAGCCGGCTGGCAACGCAAAACGATTTTGCTGGTTGAACCCGAAGCATTTGTGCGGAAGGCAACTGCCGAAGTCCTGCAGTCGGCAGGATACTGTGTCGCGGTTGCGAGAAGTGCAATCGAAGCATTAGCGGCTGGCGGCAGATACTCGCAGGTCGATCTACTTCTTCTGTCTGACGTCAAAATGTCCGGGATCAGCGGCCGCGAACTGGCAGAGAAGTTCAATGTTCTACGTCCGCAGGCTCAGGTTCTGCTGATGAGGGACTCGGAAGACGAACTCGCCTCGGGTCAGTTATCTCCTTATTGCAGGACTTATCTGGGCAAGCCGTTCTCCGCGCTTGTGCTTCTGAGAAAGGTGAGTGAAGCGTTGGACGAGACTCTACCCCTACTGAGTCTCTCGGATTAATCGCTGCTTTCCTTCGCGTCCTCCGCGGCGTTTCCTGGCGAACTTCGCGGTTCAGGCTCTTGATCGCCCGGACGTGACCGCTCCGACGTGATCGCCACCTATTCGGATATTCGCTCAGGGTGAGACACGGCCGGCCGCTCAGAATGGCTGTCTTCGGGTGGCGGATTTGCCGTGCCCTCATGCGCGGACAAGATGACAACATCAACGCGCCGGTTTTGAGCCCGGCCCTCTGCCGTGAGATTGCTGGCGATCGGATGATATTCTGCGTAGCCTGCGGCCGAAAGGCGTTCCGGAGCAAAGCGGTGATCGAGGATCAGCAGCCGAACCAATTCTGTAGCCCGGCTGGTTGAGAGTTCCCAATTGGACGCTATCTGGGCCGTGTGAATCGGAATGTTGTCAGTGTGCCCTTCGATGCGTAGCTTATAAGTTCGGATGGCCAAGATCGACGCTATGCGCTCGATGGCCGACAAAGACTCCGGTTTGATCGTTGCCGATCCGCTATCGAAGAACCCGAACTCTCGCAGGCTTACCACCAACCCGTCAGTTTCGCGGTGCAGCGCAACCTCGTGCAGCGCGATCTCATTGCGCAGAGCGTCTCGCAACTCACTTTGTAAAGTGGAAATATCCGTGTCTTCGGACGCACCTGCCAGAGAACTCTCTGGAGCAGAGGCGACTCGTCCAAGCTCAGTATTGCGTTTGACATTCTGAATGGACTGCACCGTACTGAAGGGCATTGGGTCATTGAGATCAAGCGGAATCTGCGTTGTTGAGGCAGGAAAAACTCCCAGCTCCTGAAAGGCAATCTGGATCGCAAGAGCAAGCTTGCCGACTTTCTTGTGATCGACCTGCGAGGAGGCATACAAGACCACAAAAAAAGCAAACAGCAAAGTAATGAAATCCGCATACGAGACCAGCCAGCGTTCATGATTGGAATGGGTGCGCGGACGTCTGCGTCGTCGGCTCATTCCTCGGTCTCCTCCTCTAAGACCGGGCCCTGGTTCGCCTCAACCAGGAAACCCAACAGCTTCGTTTCCAGCATGCGGGGATTCATGCCCTCAAGAATCGAGGCCACACCCTCCAGTTGCATCTCGCGCATGATCTGTTCCTCCCGAATGCGGAGTTTCATCTTTCCAGCCATCGGAATATATAGGAGGTTCGCCGAACCCACTCCGTAGATGGTTGCCACGAAAGCGACCGCGATGCCTCTGCCAACTTCGTCGATCTTATCCAGATGTTGCATAGTCTGAATCAATCCCAGCACCGCACCAATGATGCCGATGGTGGGTGCAAAGCCGCCTGCGGACTCAAATACTTGAGGAACCTGCTCTTCGTACTCCGCTTGATTGTCGAGTTCCAGCTCCATCATCTTGCGCAGTTCCTGCGGCTCCGTACCGTCCACAGCCAGCATCAGAGTCCTCTTGAGGAAGGAATCTTCGATGTGAGGCAACTCCGCATCAAGAGAAACGATTCCTTCTCGCCGAGCCGTCTGCGCATATTGCACAAGCTGCGCGATGATTGCCAGCTGGTCCCGTTGAGGATTGACAAAGACCGAGCCCAGTTGCCGGAAGGCGAGCAGAATGATGGGCAACGGAAATTGCAGCATTACCGCTCCCAGGGTTCCGCCAAAGACAATCATCGCGGCTGTAGGCTGCAAGACTTGACTCATGGTCCCGCCTTCGAGCAGAAGCCCTGCCAGGATGCCACCCAGAGCTAGAACAATCCCGATGAAACTGGCTTTGTCCAGCCTCATTTCTGCGGCTCCCTCTCCCTTTTGCCGAGTTCAGGATGATCGGGAAGCAAAGTGTGCGAAGAAGAACTATCCCAGGTAAATGACAGGCCTTGTAACACCGTGCGGCGGAATGCGATGAGCCGCGCCAGAACTTCTTCGGCGCTTTCTCGCACCACAATTTTTTCTCCGGTGACCAGCGTAATGAGAGTGTCCGGCGACTGCTCCACAAACTTGATCAGGTCGGAGTTTACGGTCAGGGTCTGATTGTTGAGACGCGTAAGCCGGATCATTTTTTCCTTTGTCGTGGTTTGCGATCCCACTCTGCGAAGGCGCACAGGCCCCTAGGAGGGGTTATCGGCGAACCGGGATTGAGCCTTGCGCGGCGCCCAAAAGGCCGCGGTTACTTCGGGGCTAGTCCAACAGTTGGTGCCGCATCCAGAAGTTGCTAAAGGGGATGAGAGCACTGCCGATGGACACAACAGAGATTCGGGTTCCGAGCACGTAGTGGAACAAGCACTCTACAGAAATCCTGAGGAGGCGGTTCCAAAGATGGCGGGACCAACTCAAACAAAGGAGAATTACAATGCCTCTCGGAATCTTGTATAACATTCCGTCCCTCGCGGCGGAAAGCCAACTAACTCTGACGAGTAACGCCCTGAACTCGACACTGGAGCAACTATCTTCAGGGTCGCGCATCAACACCGGCGCTGACGATGCTGCCGGACTAGCCATCGCCAATGGGCTACAGGCCAACGTTTCCGCCCTTACCCAGTCCGTTAGCAATGCCAACAACGGCATCGGCGAATTGCAACTCGCCGATGGCGCTCTCGCCCAGGTGACCACTCTGCTCAACCGCGCCGTTACCCTGGCCACGGAATCGGGCACGGGTACCGTCTCCAACTCGCAGCGAGTCGCGATTCAGGCGGAATACTCGTCCATCCTCACGGAAATTAACTCCATCGGCACCAGCACCACCTTCAACGGACAGGCCATATTCCAGGGCGGCTCGACGCCCAACACCAACGCCGTTGACAGCCCCGGGACCGGCACCCTGCAACTAAACGAAAACCTGACTGCGGGAACTACAACTACAGTCTCGGCGGGCGGCGCCTCCTTCAGCTTCACGGCGGCCACAACGGGTCAGGTACCCACGAATCAAGTCAACAGCGCGACCACCAACCTGACGGCCGCTACCGCTTTGGCTTCAGGTTCGATCCTTACCTTAACGCGCGCCGGCGGCACCACCATATACACCGCGACTGCCGCCACCACGGTAGGGGCCTTGGAGAATGTGATCAACGGAGGCGTGGCCATCACTGGCACTCCGATTACCGTTACGGGCACCGATACTGCAGGCCATACGGGCTTTTCGGCGACAATTGCGGCCGGATCCCTGCAGTTGACCGATCTCAACGGCAATAACGACATAAGCGCCGTCGAGTCTGGCGACACTAATACCAACCAGGTCACGAGCAGTCTTGGCGCCCTCACGACTGGTACCGCGCTCGCCTCCGGAGATATCCTAACGGTGACCCGCGGAGGGGTTGTCGACACGGTCTACACCGCAACTGGCGCTACCACCGTGGGCAACTTGATCAACGCCATCAACACCGGGATCGGCACCGGCTTTGCCGTTACTACCACCGGCGGAGGAATCACCACCGGCCTCGGGGCCGCAGTCGTGGGAGGGCATCTGGTTGTCACCGACAGCAACAACAACGGAAATATTACAGCTGCTCAGGGTACCGGCGCCGAGTTGGGCACCTTTGCCGACACCGTCGATAAGACCTTTTCTGCCCCGTTTATCAACCCCGCAGGTTCCGCATCCACCGTGCAGAGTCTGATCAACGCCATCAATTCCGACACTGTCGTCGGCGCCAAGGCGGCCTTGGTCAACGGTCTACTGCAAGTCACCGATCCCTTCGACCGGGGCGATATTGCCACCACCAGCACCGACACCGTACTTGGAGCGACGGTTTTAGGCGCTCAAACATCCTTCGTCAATCCCAGCATCGGGTCGTCGGCCCCTAACGCCAACGAGTTGGTCAGCAATGCCGGAACCAGCGGCACCCCGTTGACTGCCGCCACCGTATTGGCGGCCGGCACTGTCACCAGCTTCACTGCCGGAGGCAAAACCTTTACCTATACCGCACCGACCGGGGGTTCCACCATCGGCGCTCTCATCAGCGCAATTGATAACCCTGTCACCGACCCGGCAAACCTGCAGGCTTTCATCGGAACCATCGGCTCGGCAGCCGGCCAGCTGGTTGTGGTCGATCCGCTCGACAACAATAACCTCGCAGTCGGTCCAACCAATGCCGACACCGCGCTAGGCACGTTTAGCAATCCAGTAACCACCGCCTCGCCAACCACCAACATCTTCTTGAGCGACTCCACCGCAGTCGGCTCCAGCGAGATCGCGGTAACCATTGGCTCTTTGAACACTTCATCCCTCACCAACGGCAGCGGTACCGCCGGAGTCAACCTTGCCGCCACTGACCTGAATACCCAGGGAGATGCGCAATCCGCCCTGATCTTGCTCGGTCAAGCCATAGCGAATATCGCCAGTGTTCGCGGCAACCTGGGTGCAGTCGTCAACCGGCTGACTGCGGCCAGTAACGTTCTCAACAGTCAGGTTTTAAACCTGACATCGGCGGAGAGCACCATCACCTCGGCCGACATTCCAACCGTAGTGGCGAACCTCACCAAGTATTCCATCCTGGAACAGACCGGCATCTCCGCTCTCGCCCAGTCCAACCAGCAACAGCAGCTCGTATTGAAACTGTTGCAGTAAGTCTAGCCCGGAAGGAGGCGGCTGAGTCTGCCTCCTTCCGACTGACCTCAGGATGGCTCGACCAATGAGCGTGAGCCCACGCACTCACAATCCTGCCGCGGGTGGTGAACCTCATGTCGGAAACGTGGGCGTGCGAACAGGCTTACCTCCTCCCAATTCAACAGGAGACTCAGACGCGGAAACCTTTCGGTCACAAGATTCCGCTGATGCAGCTGCCAATCCGCAAGATGCAGTCAAAATGCAACGGGATGGTCCGGACGAGTTGCCAAGAGCCGGTTGTGATCGAAGGAGGAAAAGACCATGGGCGTTAGTTTAAATCCATCTACTATTCTGTCGGGACAAGGCATAGATGTCGCTTCTCTTGTGCAGCAGATTCTCACCAATCAGAGCACCGGCCCGTTATCGGTGTGGCAAGGGCAGGAGACATCCCTGTCAACCCAGAATGGTTTGCTGGCCGGGATCGAGAACAACCTTACTAACCTGCAGACCGCCGTCGCCGCGTTGTCTGATCCAGCGGGAGCGCTCACCGCTCAGGACGCAACCTCATCGCAGCCCGCAGTGCTTACCGCTACGGCGGACAGTACGGCGATTGCCGGAACTCACACGGTCGAGGTGAGCAACCTGGCAACGATTGGCACGCTCTATACCAATGCCATCCCCGCCGGCGCCAATATTTCTTTTCTGGCGAGCGGACAAACCACCGGCGATATTCAGCTGCAAGTTGGAGGAGCCAGCGGCGCCACTCGTGACATCACCGTCACGCAGGGCAGCAACGACACGCTCAGCACCTTGGCCAACTACATCAACACCCAGAGCACCGCAAATAATTGGGGAGTAAGCGCCAGCGTCGTCAGCGACACCACTGGCTCGCGGCTGGCCCTGCAAAGCCAGAACACGGGCGCAACGGGGGCACTCGCCGTCAGCAGCAACACCAACACCAACCTGACCTTCGCCACTCCGGCGGGCGGTACCAATGCCAGTCTCACCGTCGATGGAGTGCCTTTCAGCAGCACGACTAATACCGTAACGGGCGCCATTCAGGGCGTCACGCTCAACCTGGACAGCCAGTCGCCCGACAACCCCGTGCAATTGAGCGTGGGACCGGATCAAAACCAGATCACCACTGCGGTCAACAACTTTGTCTCCGCTTACAATACCGTGATCACCACCAACAACCAGCAATATGCCGTCGATCCAACCGGCACCACCCCGGCTCCGCCTCTGGAGTCGGACCTTTCTTTGCGCTCCGTCCAGTCCAGCATTTTGGCGGATGCGGGCTTCGCCATTACAGGAAACAGCGGATACGTTAATTTGGAGTCGCTGGGCATCAACACCAACAACGACGGCACACTAACGCTCGGGACGAATGCGAAGGGCCTCAGCTTTACCCAAATCCTGGCGGCCAACCCCTCGGCTGTCGTGAATTTTTTCCAGAATGCGTCGGGCACCGGCTTCGCCAACACTTTCAACACTGATCTCGGAAACCTTACGAACCCTACCTCCGGCCCCTTAAACGCCGAAATCACTCAAAACAGCTCGGAACAGCAGGACTTGACTACCACGATCAACAACTTCGAGGTCCGACTTACGGCCCAGCAAACTCAATTGACGGCACAGTTTGATGCGGTCAACGCTTCCCTGCAGGCCTATCCTCTCCTTTTGCAAGAGGTCACCCAAACGCTGGGTACGCTGGGCCAGGGCACTTCCAGTTCCGGTTCGCTGATCGCTAGCGGACCCACTCTCACTCAGGGGCTATAACAATATGGACGCGGGATCGTCATATCGCCAAACAGCCGTACGGGGCGCAAACCCAATCCAGCTGGTAATCTGTCTCTACGAGCAGGCCATGGAAGATCTGCGCCGAGCAGTCATCGCGCTGGAGAACGGAGTGATCGACGTCCGTACGCGCGAAGTCAACCACGCGCTTATGATAATCGGTCAACTACAACGGTCGCTCGATATGGAGCGCGGCGGGGGAGTGGCCCAAAATCTGGCCCGGTTCTACGGTCTCGTGAGGGCGGGCCTCATCGAGGCCCACGTAAAGCAGTCTGCCACAATTCTCGAAAAACAAATTTCTCAACTTGCAACCGTTCGCGAAGCCTGGCTCGAAGTGGAACGCCTCACTCCGACGACGCAATCCGCGGAGCCTCTCCACGCCGGCCCGGACACCCGCTCACCAGGAAACCCCGTCGGCGGCTGGAACGCCTGATGCCGTTACGATTGCACTTGCACGGCACTAATCAGCGAATGGGATCCTGGCTCGATCACGTGCTGGCCCAGCAGGGCCGGCCGGCTCTAGTGAGCCCGGAACAAATGGCTACGCTGCTTTCGGAGCTTTTGGGCGCCGGCGCCGCCTTACGCGCCGAGCCGATTCCTGCTAAAGGGAATGACCTGGAATTGGACGCCGAGCTTGAAACGTATCGCGGCCAGGTGGAGCGTCTGCGGGAGCTGCTCCCTTCGATTCATCGTCAGTTGCTGGCGGAGCGGGTACGGATTGAAGGCCAACGCTCGCGAGTACAATCCGTAGCAGCCTGGGCTCGCGCCTCGCGACAGACACTCTGAGCGCCCTGCTCTCTTCTGTCCTCCCTTTATCGTTTTATCGTTCTATTTCATTTCAGATATTGAAATAAATTCGTGTGCGCAGTCTGGCCGATGGCTTCGAGCGTTGCCTGCAGCGCCGTTTGGGACGTCGCCAAATTACTGATCACAGCAGGCAGGTTCGCCGCTCCCGCCGTATTCTCCTGCTGCGCCAGTTGTGTGGTCTCGGTGCTGAGGTAGGTTTGCTGCGAGTTGAGCTGGTTCAGGGCGTTGCCGTAAAACACACCCTGCGTATCGACGGAGTTCATCGCGTTGCCGACCTCCGTGACTGCTGTGCCGATGCCGGTGTCGCTCTCGAGACCGTTGATGAGATCCTGAATGCTCTGGAACATATCGGTGCCAGACGCCGAGAATAATTGGGAGCCCGGAAGGTTGGTTTGCAGGCTGAAGTGGTTGCCCAGGGACACATTGTTCACTCCGGAATTTCCCTGGTAGGTTACGCCGGAAGGAGAACTGGAATCGAGGACGTAGGGCGCGGTTTGATTGGCAGTTCCCGCGAAGACGTAGTTGCCCTGGTAGGCAAGGTTCGCCAGGCTGAGCAGTTGGCTCTGGATGCCTTTTACTTGCGTAAGCACGGCCGCGCGATCGGCGGCATTCATCGTGCCATTGGCGCCTTCCACTCCCAGGCTGATGGCCTGTTGCAACGCAGTGGTCACTGAATTCAACGCGGAATCTGCAGTCTGCATCTCTCCCTGGACACTGCCAATGCTGCGCTGGAACTGATCGACCTGCGAGGTTTGATCCGCATCCTGAACTAACGTCGCAGCCGCTGCGGGATTGTCGGAGGGAACATTCACGCTCTGTCCGGAAGCGATCTGCTGCTCGTCGGTATTGATCTGTTGTTGAGTCTGTGCCACGGCGGCGAGCAGGTCCGGATAAGGATTGGGATTTACACGCATACGGTTAGCCGGTCAAGGTGGCCATGTTGACCACGGTATACATCATGTCGTTGATGGTGGTGATGACTTGCGCCGACGCGGAATACGCGTCCTGGTACTGGACCAGGTTGGCTGCCTCCTGGTCGAGTGAGACTCCTGAAACCGAGGAGCGCTGATCGTTGAGCTGTTGCAGGATCAGGCTGGAAGCGTTCTGCTCGGCCGAGGCATTCGAGGTAGCGTTGCCCACATTGAAGACGATCCCGGAATAATAATCCGTGGGATTCTGGCCGCTGATCACGCTCTGGCTATTCAGGGCGTACAGAGCTTGCGCGTTTCCATTGCTGCCAGGAGTGCCATCGGAACTGGCTGCGATCAGCGAGGGATCGGTGAGGGCGACCGAGAGGCTGGCCGCTGCTCCGACCCCACCCGCTGGCGGCGGAGTGAACAGGTTGGTTCCGGCAACGCCCTTCAGGTCGAAGCCAGCCGCTTGCACGCCATTTACGGCGTTGGCCAGCCCGGCCGCCAGTGTATCCAGTTGCGTCTTCATCCCTGGGATCTGCTGATCCCGAGCCGCAATTGTTCCCCCCAACTGGCCGGAAGCAATCTTGTTTGTAATATCTGCACCTTGGGAATAAACGTCGTGCAAACCTGCTGCGTTGCTTTGCGTTTGCAATTGAAAACTTTGCTGGCCGGCTACCAGCGGCGCGCCGCTGGCCGTGGTAAGCGTCAGCGTGTTGTCGGTGGGAATCACAGAAACGTCCACCAAGGCGGATAGTTGGTCAATTTCCTGCGTGCGCTGATCAATGAAACTCCCGGCGCTTTCCCCGACATTTTCCAAGTTGCCGATCTGGCCGTTAAGCTTGGCGATCTGCTGCGTGAATTGATTGATCTGGCCCACCGTCTGCACCACGCTCAGGTCAAGGCTGGTCTGCTGCTGGGTCAGGTTATTGGCCGTAGTGTTGAAGCTGGTTGCCAGGTTGTCGGCCGCGGTAAGCACGCCCTGGCGCAGTGACAAATCGGATGGGTTGGTCGAGAGCTGGTTGATGCTGTCAAAGAAATTCGAGATTCCCGTCCCAATATCGCTGGTGCTGCTGGTGAAATTAACCTGGGCCTGTTGCAGAGCCGATGCCAGCGCGCTGAACTGACCCTGGCCTTGCGTCTGCTGCTGAATTTGCGATTCGAGGATCGGATCGCGAATGCTTTCGACAGTCTGCAGAGCCACCCCCGTGCCGAAGGTGAGCGGATCCACTACCACCGGCTCACTCGCCGCCAGCACCGCTGATTCCCGCGAGTAGCCCGGAGTATTTACGTTGGCAACATTATTCGTTGTCGCCTGGAGCGCGCCCTGTTCGGCAATCAGGCCGCTTAAGGCCGTTGCGAGGCTTGCATTCAGGCTCGACATGGATCACATTCTCCGTCTTCCACTCTGCAAGAAATTATGAGTTCACTCGCGACTTCGCATCTCAGCCAGGACGATACGTTTTACTGACTCCGACCAGCATGTTAGCCAGGACCCGTAATTTGTAGCGTGCTCGCGCCAGTAGAGCCGCCTGCAGCCGGGCGGCCTCCCGGACCCTGTTTTCGCTCTGTCGAAGTTCCTCGAGTTCAGCAGCGGAAGCGAAAAAAACAAGCTCCCGATTTTCCTGCGGCTGCCTGCCGCCACCCGGCAGCAGCTTCCGCTGGCTGGCTGCTTTCAGTTCCCGGATAAAACCCGCCTGCTCTCTGGTTCCGCGTTCGATGTCTTCCAGATCCATAGCCACCAGCGCCTCCCGGCTTCGTCGAAGGCTGGCCTCAAGTGCCGGCATCAGGGCCAAGCGGGCACGCAGAAATTCATCGCCCGGCGCCGAGAAGTTTGGGCAAGGATTATTGTCGGCGCGACCCAACTGACTTGGCATCATGTTTTCAGCCCGAGAATCTCAAACTAACTTGTCGACCCGATGCTGCGGTTGCTCCTCGTCTTGGTCTGGTTCCAACGGTTCGTCTGGCCCCCCGGAAGCCGCATCGGCAGGAGGCAGCCGACGCCTCGGCTTGCTCTGCCCCTCTTTTGGTGAGGAGTGTCCTTGCACCGCGGGTGCCGGCGAGACTGGGTCCATACGCTCCAGACTCCCAATCGATAGGTTGACTCGCTCGATGGTCACGGCCCGCTCCCTTCTGTCCTCTCTATTCTTGCGTTACGGGTTAGCGTTACAGGTTACGCGGCTGACGTTGCCAAGATGTGGGAGAACACTGCATCGGCGACCTGCCTTGGGCTGGGTTGATAGGTTCCGTCACCAACGACCTGGCGCAATGCGTTGACTTTTTCCTGACGAATCTCAGGAAACTGTAACGCCTGCGCCGTTAACGCTTGAATTTGAACGTGAGTACCAGACAGCTGCGCCTGGTCTTCTCCGAGAGCGTTGCCGCTCGCGGCGGCCCCGGTGCCGCCATTCGTTGCGTTCGATGGAATGCTCCGGCTACTTTCGGGAAGCGACTGCGCTCCCTGATTCTGATCAATTCTCATAATCGTTCCGTCCCTCCGAATTTCCCTTGCAATTTAGGTATCGGCGGTCGGTTAGAAAACTTTAATTTCCTCCGCAGCATTTTTTCTTCTCCACCTCCACTGCGGCTTCATCTTGTTCTATCGGCATAAGTTACATAAACTTTAGGGGCGGGCAACGGAATTCTGTGTAGTCGCGGGGGCTCGCCCTTCGTGCGCCGCCATTGCAGCTCCCAAGTGTTGGGTAATCAGGTGCGCGATTCCGAAGCCGCCTCCCGCAGCCAGCGCGGATGCCAGCGCCTGAGTTCCAAGGTAGTTGTAGTCATCCGAGCCTGCCATCGGATCTTGTCCAGGGACATCCGCAAAAGTTTTTTCCAGGGACTCGAGCACCGTGCCGATCAGTTGCGCTTCAAATTCGCGGGCTGCCTTTTGGCCCTTACCCAAAACAGGCACGCCTGGCAGGGTCGACGCCGCTGACAAGCCGGAAACAGACAATGCAAAAGACGAGGCGGAAATCGTGCTCATCAGATTACCTCCAAATCGGCTTCCAGGGCTCCAGCGGCTTTAATCGCCTGCAGGATCGAAACCACATCGCGTGCCGTCGCCCCAATCGCCTGCAGGCGGGTTACCAGTTCTTCCACGCTTGCCCCTTCGTTCAACTCCACATTGCGGGCCGGAGTGTCGAAAGCCTTCACCTTCGTCTCCGGTACAACCACCGTCTGCCCTCCCGCCAGCGGATTTGGCTGCGACGCCGTGTAGGTCGTGATCACCTCGATCGAGAAGGTCCCATGCAGAATTGATACAGCGCCGAGGCGCACGTCCCGGCCAAGCACTACCGTGCCGGTTCGCTCGTTGACTACGACTTTAGCCTTGCGGCGCACACGGACTTCGAGATTCTCAATCCGCGCCAACAACGCAGGAAGGTCGCCGCCGGTGGCGGGAAGCTGCACTTCCACACGGCGGCTGTCGATTACAGTAGCCGCTGGCGATGCTAGCTCCTGATTTACAACGGCCGCCACCTCCTCGACCGTGGTGAAGCTGGCCTCGTTCAAAAGAAGCGAGAAGCGATGAAGCTTCGTGAGGTCCAGCGAACTGTCGCGTTCAATTAACGCTCCGCTCGGAATGCGGCCGACGGTTGGATGGTTCACTTGCTTCGAGTTACCCGCCGATCCAGCCGAGTATCCTCCCACCACCAGCGGGCCCTGCGCGGCCGCATAGACTTGTCCATCGGCTGCATAGAGCGGCGTCAAGAGGAGCAGTCCGCCTTCCAAGCTGCGCGCATCGCCTGACGAAGACACCGTCACATCGAGGGGCATTCCGGGGCGCGCGAATGGGGGAAGACTGGCGGTGACAAATACCGCAGCCACGTTTTTGACTTGAACCGTCGTTTGAACCACGTTCGGCGGAATCTCGACCCCCATGCGTTGCAGGATGCTCGCCAGAGTCTGAATCGTAAAATAGGTTTGCTGTTTATCGCCGGTGCCCTTTAGCCCCACCACCAGGCCGTAACCAATCAGGGAGTTATTGCGGATTCCTTCCACGCTCGCCACGTCGCGGATCAAGACCTTATGATCCCCGCTCTCAGCAGCGGCAGTAACGGTTGCGGACAAACTCACGATTGCGAATAAGACTGCGAATAAGATTGCCGATAAGGCTGCGAATAAAACTGTCGTGATCCGCTTCCGGACGCGCATGTCTTCCTCCTAGAATCCCACTCCTAGAATCCCACGATCCGCAAGATCCATTTCATGACCGGAGTCGGCGAACGCACGCCTTCGCTGATGATGCCTTTGCCTTTCACTTCGACCTCCAGATTGCCCACACTGTTTGAAGCGACCGTGTTCGTGGCATCAAGATCGCCGGGACGTACCAGTCCACGCAGGACCACAGTCTCGCGCTGGTCGTTCATCATGATCTGCCGCTCCGCCTCGACCACCAGTGTTCCGCTCGGCAATAAAGCGGCAACGCGTCCAGTAACGGTCGTGATGAGTGAGGTTTGTGAGGTAGCCTGCGCCTTGCCTGCCAGCGTTTGCGTGGAGCTCGGCGAGAACAGACTGGCCACGCCGCTGGTCTTGATATGCCCAGCCAGCGCGCTGATTCCAGAACTGGCCGAGAAGCTGCGATTGGTGGCCACATTCCCGGCGCTGGTCGACGACAGATTTTGAGCGATGCTGATCGTCACCAGGTCGCCCACCCGCGAGGCCTTGTAATCCGCCACGATATTAGCCAGTCGGCCGTTGTCGATCCACAGGCTGCCGGGCGTGGTTAGCGGTACGGCCGACGATGCCGGTCCCGACATGCGCTGGACGTATTCCGAGAGTGCATCCCGCTTCGGAGCTGCAGCTTTGTCCTTCGGCCGCGCTCCAGCGTTCGGAATGAGCAGAAGGGATACGATGAAACAGGCAATGATTCTGTTCGTTACCGTGTGCATTGTGCAGCCGCCTCGCACCGGTACCTTCGGCCTGTCAATCGCTGGTTTCATAGCCTCGCCCGTAATCTTCCTTCGCCCGTAACTTCGGCCCGCAGAATTCCTATTGCGTTCTTGAAACGTACTCGCACGAATTGTCCCATTCCTCCCGCGTCCAGACAGGTCACGGGCAGCACCACCCGAATTCCGGCCTGTTCCCACTCAAGAGTTGCGGTCTGGCCAGGCTTCACCAGCCGCTCATCGCCGCCTGCAGCCGCTTTCGGCGCTTGAGGATAGGAACGCGAAGAAGGTCGAAGGACAGTAGGAAGATGAGAGTTGGAGAATCGACTCGTCGCGTCAAGTGTGCTCTTCGGTTCGTGCGCCCAGACCAAAAACGGAACGCAGTCCGCGGCTGGAGCGCAGCGCAAATCAAATTCGCGGCGCTGCAAATCCTGGTTCCATACAGTCTTGGTGAGTTCGAGGGACGCGTCGATGGGGATCGCACTGGCACCGGCGCAATTGATGTCATTCTGCCAGCGTCGCGGAACGCCTGCCGCATCCTGCTGGAATACTCTGCTGGCGAGGAATTGGGCAATCTCTGCGCAGCTTTTCATTCGGGCTGCACGTTTGACGACGATGCGCTCGGGAATCTTCATGCGGACGCGCGTCCCCTTCCCCTGGCTCTCGCCTTCTTCGAGCCCCGCGACCAATTGGCGTACCTGGCGCCCATCAAGTACGCGGACGGTCCCGGCCTGAGGCGCGGCGCCAAGGCTGACCTGCGACGCCGCTTGCTGAAATCGCGAGCACGTACCATGACTCAACAAATCGGCGAGATTCAGATCTCCCTTCGCAGCTTCGACTCGGGATTGCACTACCAACTCAGAGCAGACGGATTCGGCTACGCAGCGGAGGGCAACAGCCGCGAGCATCCCGGTAACCGTCAGCAGCAACGTGACAACCCGCTTCATAAAATGCTCCTCTTCAATATTGCGCGCGATATTGCACGAGACATTGCGCGACATATTGCCGCCGGAAATATTGCTGTCAGGAATCTCTCCGTCAGCGTCCTAGATTGTTGATGGTTTGCAACATCTGGTCCGCGGCATTCACCACTCGGGAACTGGCTTCATACGAGCGTTGCGCCACGATCATATTCACGAACTCCGTGACCACGCTGACGTTCGATTGCTCGAGCATGCCCTGCACCACCGTCCCCAACCCTTCGCTGCCACCAGGCGCGCCGACAATGGGATCGCCCGATGCTGTCGTTTGCAGAAACAGGTTGCTCCCCGTGCTGTTGAGGCCCCCGGGATTGTTGAACTCCGCCAGTTGCAGCGTGCCCACCTGCTGCGCCGCAGTCTGTCCCGCCAGGGTCACACTGACCGTGCCATCGGAGCCGACCGTTATCGAGGTCGCGCCCGCGGGAATTGTGATCGAGGGCTGCACTGCATCGCCATCCTGATCGACGAGGTTGCCTTGTCCATCGGTATGAAAGCTTCCCGCGCGGGTATAGGCGGTCTGGCCATCCGGCAGCAGCACCTGGAAAAATCCCTGGCCCTGAATCGTCAGGTCCAGAGGATTGCCGGTCTGACTGAAGTCGCCTTGCGCCTGGATCACTTCCGACGCTGCCGAGCGCGTACCCAAACCTACCTGCAACCCAGCCACTACGGTAGTCTGCTGCGTCGCCGCAGCCCCTGGCATGATCAGGTTCTGGTAGATCAAATCTTCAAATTGCAAGCGGCGGCTGCGAAAGCCGGCGGTACTCGAGTTCGACAAATTGTTGGCGATGTTGTCCAAGTTGAGTTCCTGGGCGGTCATGCCGCTGGCGGCGGTATACAGTGCGCGCATCATAAGATTTTTCTCTCCCTCGAGTGTCGTCCCGAGCAAGCGTTCGTTGGCCGCGAACCTTACACCTTCGGCAGATCCTGCACTGCAATCTGGTTGAGCTGGCTGTCGAAAGCGCTCAGCGCACGCGAAAGCATCTCCGCGTTGCGCTGCACCGTGATCAACTGCACGACTCCCTCCGTCGGACTTACGTTGGAACCTTCCAACATACCCTGACTGACAGAGGACTCGGTTGCCACAACCGCCGAACCCGGAGGTGCGCTGTAAGTAGCGTTCCCAACCGCGGTCAGATTTGTTCCCGGCGGAAATTCCGTGAGGCGCAGTTTGTCCACCACGTTGCCATCGACCGAAATCGTTCCATCCGAACTGATCGCGACATTTCCATTGGGCAGAATCACCGGTCCCTGCTGGCCGAGGACCGCGTTGCCCTGGCTGGTGGCCAGTTGTCCCGCAGCAGTGAGATGGAAGCTGCCGTCGCGCGTATAAACGACACCTGCGCCTTGCCCCGACTGCACCGTAAGAAACCCGCTGCCGCCGGCAACCACCACGTCCAGAGGACTGCCCGTGGACGCGAGGCTGCCGGAAGTCAGATCAAGATGGCTCCCGCCCAAAACGCCAAAGTTATTGATCGCAATATTGATTGGATTCGCACTCACCTCTCCATTCCCAGCCAGCAGGGAACGAAACGTTGTCTGCTGCCCGCGATAACCAGTTGTCGACAGGTTCGCGAGATTGTGGGCGACCAGCTCCAGAGCCTGGGTCTGTGCCGCAAGGCCGGCGCACGCTGCGTAGTAGCCACTGTCCATGGTGTGCTTGCTCCCGCGTATCAGAGAAGCACTCGGCGTTCCATCCTTAGATTGGACGCAGCAAGCCAAAAGCCCTGAAAAACAGTACGACACCGCAAGAAAGGGAAGAGGAATCTTAGAATGAACGGGTCGAGGGGAAGACTTTGCCCGGTGATAAAATGAACCACGGCAAAATCTTCCGGCTTGGTTGGGTGGGATGGTCCAACACTGGATGGCCCACCGCTGACAGTCTGTGAATCTCGCGATCGTCTTAACGAGCCATTTAATGAGTTATCGACGCATATCTAAGAGACTTTAGGCGATACGTCCGAAGGTTTGTGAATGAAGAACTGCGGAGTGACAGAGCGTCGAAGGGAATCTGGGCGATCCGCGCGAAGCGTCGCAGCCCGCCCTGAGCAAGCGCAGCGCGCCGAAGGGTTCCTTGCAACGCAATAATCGCGTGCTTGGATCGCTTCCCGAATCAAAGTGCGCCACTAACAATTCAGACTGGGGAAAAAGCAATCGCGGGGGATAGCGGTGAATTGTCATGATGCTCAGGGTCGGTAAGCACAAGGTTTACCGCATCGTGCCCTAGCCGTTCCAGGCGGACCCAGAGGTGCTTTCCACAACGCGCCATGCGGATTTCTTCGGCATGCAACTTCGCCGAATAACTTCCGATAATGTGAGCGCATTCCGCAGCGCCCTCTACCCGGTCTAGGATGACGTCTTTCGATACCCGGCGATGCGCCAGGGCTTGCAAGCTCTTCTGCAGAGTGCTGGGGCTCACCAGGCAGGACTGGGTGTGATATCCAAGCATCTGCTCAATCGCATAGAGTGCGGTGTGATCGATGCCTTCGCTGAAGGCAATCAGAAGCGTACCCGTAGCCTCCACCAGATCGACCGGCATCATTTGAAAAGATTCGAGCAACATCTCGGGAATCGACGGGAAATGGCTCGCGCCGATCTTCCCCAAACCGTTCCGAAGCACGGGACAAGACCATTGACGGGCCAGAGCCGCGGTAACTTCGCCTTCGGTGGCAAAGCCCAACTCCTGAAGCCATGCTCCAATTTTTCCGCAGCCGGCAGCGCGTTGGGCCGCGAGTGCTGTGCGAAGTTGTTCGGCCGTCAACTGCCCGCGCGAGAGAAGAAGCAGTCCCAGGGGAATGCGATGCGATGCAATCGCAGCATGCCGCGGAACGTGACGCACCCGGCCAAAAGCTTCGATCAGCGCCAGCTCCAGGCATTCGATGCGGCAGTAGCGCGCCCCTTGCATGCGTATTCCCCCCGATCGGCGGCTCATGCGTCGCCACCTGCTACGGACATGCGCGGAATCGCAATAGGCACACAGTGGTACGAACTTCCCTAATAGACCCCGCCAGGAGGCCTTCCAGGATTGCGCGCGACTACCTACTCGACCGTTCATATTTTGTTATCCATTTTCTGTCATTTCTGTCAGCCATTTCCCGCCGAGGCGACTTCCGTTACCCGCAGACCGTAGTTTCCTTCGATCACGACAACCTCTCCGCGGGCGATCAGCTTGCCATCCAGCAACAGTTCGACCGGCTCCTGCACCTTTCGGTCCAGTTCCACTACCGCGCCCGGACTGAGATCGAGTACCTCCCGCAGTAGAAGGGTTCTGGCTCCGAAGCGCAGAGTCATCGCCAGCTGCACGTCCATCAGCAGGTCGAGCGTTCCCCTACCCTGCACCGGATCGCTTGGGGTTGCGGCGCTAGAGGAAGCAGGTGCCGTTTTCGCAGCTTCAGTTTTCACCTCTTCTGTTTGCGTCTTTTCCCTCAACTGCGCCACCAGGGCGGCGCTCAAGCCGAATTCCAAGAGCGTACCAGTAACGGATGGGTCTCCGATCCGGAGCCAGACCGTTGCCGCTGGCGGCCACGAAGGAGCCGCCGAAACAACCTCGACTCCGAGTTGTACTTCACCCCAGCGCCCTTTGGCTGTGGTCGAGACTATGCCCGCAATCTGACGTAACAACTCGACTGCAGCCTCGCGATGGTTGCCCGTAACGTCGGCTCCGGGCGTCTCCGGCTCGCTCATGAAGATTTGCGCCAGAGCAAGCACGGCCGCGGCGGGCAGGCGCAAACTCATCTCTCCGCGCACTGCTCCCGAGCACGTAATCAAAACCCAGAGACCGTTTTCGGTCGCGCTCGTGAGATCCACCGGTGTCTCTTTCTCGACTCCACAAGGAAAGGTGGATCCCGTGATTTGTCCAAGGACTTGGGAAAAACTGTCTCTCCAAATCTTGAGAAACTCGGCAGGGTCGGATTGTGTATCGGGTTGTTGCGCGGGCGCAGCTGCTTCTGTCATCGTTACTTCCCCTTCCCGGCTTGCGCGGCGGCTGCTTCGAACGTCCTTCCGGGAGCTAGGACGCGGGCCACACGCGTCTCCCCCGAACGGGCCGGCACGCCGCGAAACATCTCGACGCCTGCGACGAGGAGCGAAGCTGGTTCGGCCGCGCTTCGCCCGAGTGAGAGCACCTGTCCGGGCGCGAGCTCAGAGAGCTCGCTCACCGCAGCCCGCAAACCGTTGGCTCCTAACTCCACGGAGAAAGGACAATCGAGCAATCGGCGCTTCAACCGGTCACGCCACTGACTGCGGCGTCGCGGATGCCGGTCGTTCCACTCGGCGGAGATCTCACGCAGCAATGCGTAGGAGACAGAGACTGGAACGGCCAGATTCAGACTTCCACGCACCTCCGACATGGTGATTTCGAAACTCAGGGATAGCGTCTTTTCGTTCGCAGGCATCAGCTGCTGCGCCTCGCCTGCCTGCATCCGCTTTTCAAAGCCAACCTGGAGATCGACCGCTTGCCACGCCGTGCCCAGCTCCCGGCAAACGATGCGCGCAACACTTTCGATAATCTGTTCCTCGATCTCCGTGATCTCGCGCGTAGCCTCAGCGTCTCTCCCCTCGCCTCCCAGCAACAGGTCGACGATCGGAAAAGCAACCTTCAAATCCAGTTGCAGCGCAGCATTCACCCCCATGGGCTCCAGCTTGCAGCAGGCCAGATAAGTGGTCTCCGGGATGCGCTCCATGAATTCGCGGTAGGTCAGATGCTCAGCCGAGACCAAGGCCGCAGTGAAGACCACGCGTAAATAGGCCCCCAGGGAGTGGGTGAGAGTGCGGGCAAAGCCTTCGTGAAGTTGCGTAAGCGCCTGCAATTGCTCGCGGCCAATCTGGCCGGCGAGGTGCACATCCCAGGGTTCGACCCTCAGCTCTTTCGTCTCGGAGTCGCTTCCGCCGCTGCGGGCTGCCCGTACCATGACATCGATTTGTTCCTGGTTCAGCTCATTCTGCATACGGCCGAAGTCCCCCTGTCTTGGTCATTAATTCTGGTCGTCACTGCAACCGGTCGTTTCTGCTCAATCCGCACCAGCCTGTGCGGCCCGCGCTGTTCCTGGCTTTGCCGTGCTCATCAACTGCTCCAGACGGGAGCGCAAGCGCACCACTGCCAGGGAATGAATCTGTGACACGCGGGATTCTCCGATTCCGAGCACGGCGCCCACTTCCTTCATGGTGAGCTCTTCGAAATAATAAAGAGCTAGCACTTGCTGTTCTTTTTCCGGCAGATCCGCGATCGCGTTGGCCAGCAATTCTTTCATCTCGGAGCGCATACAGCGGAATAATGGCGTGTCCTCGGGCGCGCTGGGCAGATAATCGCAGAGATCTTCGTCCTTTCCGTCCCACGGAGACTCGATATGCAGGCTGCCGATTTCAAGACCATCCAGTTGGGTAAGAAGCTGCTGAAACTCGCGGAGCTCCAGATTCAGCTCCGCGGCGACTTCAATCTCCGTGGGGGCGCGACTCAGATCGAGGCTGAGCTTGCGCTGCGCTTCTTCGACCCGCCGCGCCTTGCGCCGCAACTCGCGCGGTCCCCAGTCCATTTCGCGCAGGCTGTCGAGAATCGCGCCCCGGATGCGGAACTTCGCATACGATCCGAATTGCACATGTTTGGAGCGATCGAATTTATTCAGTGCATCGATCAAGCCGATTACCCCGGCATGAACCATGTCCTCGAGAGGCACGTGGCGAGGCAGGCGCTCGTGAATCCGCCGCGCAAGATAGCGCACCTGCGGCAACTGTTCGATGAGGATTCGATCGCGCTCTTCTTTATCCTGCCAAGTGGTATAGGCTTGCGCCGTGTTCTTACTCATAATCCCTTCTCGCTTCGTCGTCTTACCCTGTGAACCCCTGCGCCCTCAGCCTGCCCTGAGCGAAGTCGAAAGCTGCTCAAGGTTTTGAGATTTTCGTCGGTCCTCACCGCAAAACTCCCAGCGACTGCACCTCGACCACCGGCGGTACCTCTAGCGGAGACAGCACCACCACCTTGGGCAGGAAAGGCTCGAGCAGGCGCTTCAGGTAGTAGCGCGCCGGGGTCGCACACAACAGCACCGGGCTTGCGACCGCTACCTGTTCACCCGCAAGGCGCCGCAGGCCATCGAGGATGCGGCGCGCAAAAGGCGGCTGAAGGCCGCCCGTCCCCGGCGTGGGGCCGCCGAAGGCGCGGCTCAACTCGTCTTCGAGCGCGCGATCGAGCGTGACCACGCGCAAGCCGCCGTTTTCCCCCAGCAGTGGCTGCACCAGAGCGCGAGCCAGCGCCTGGCGCGCGGCTTCGACCAGCAGCACCGGATTCTTGTTGGTAGGCGCGAGATCGAGCAGAGTCTCAAGAATGGTCGAAAGATCGCGAATGGAGACCTGCTCCCGCAACAGCTGCTGGAGAGTTTTCTGCACCTCGCCCAGGCTCAAAACCTTGGGAACCAGTTCTTCGACCAGCTTGGGATGGCTTTCCGCCAGGCGGTCGAGCAGCCGTTTCGTCTCCTGCCGCGCCAAAAGTTCGTGTGCGTGCTGTTTCACCACTTCGGCCAGATGGGTGGCCAGCACAGAAGTTTGATCGACCACAGCGTAGCCCGAGGCCAGCGCTTGATTCTGCATGGCCGGCGGAATCCACACGGCGGCAACGCCAAAGGCCGGTTCCTTGGTCGCTACTCCCGCAAGCGGCCGCGGAGAGCCTTCGGAGCTAATCGCCAGCAGGTTGTCCTGATACAACTCCCAGCGTGCGATTTCCACTCCACGCAACGCAATGGCGTACTCTTTCGGCTTCAGGCGCACGTTATCGGTGATGTGCACCGGAGGAACAATGAAGCCGAGCTGCTGCGCCAGGTTCTGGCGCAAGGCCTTCACCCGCGCCAGAAGCTGCCCGCCTTGATTTTTATCGACCAGCGAGACCAGCCCGTAGCCTACTTCCAGACTGAGTTCGTCGAGCTTGAGCATATCCTCGACCGAATCCGGCGCCGGCTTCTTCTCACCCGCAGCGGCCGCGCCCGCAGCCGCGACTGCCGCTGGTTCTTCCGCGCCCCTCGGTATCCGCCACGCGAGAAATCCGGTGACGGCGGCCAGGAGGAAGAAGGAAAACTTGGGCAGCCCGGGAATCGCCGCCAGTGTCAGCATTACGCCGGCGGCAATCAGCAGCGGACGGCGCCGCGAAAGAATCTGCCTGCCGACATCCACGGAGAGCGTGGAATCGGATGTGGCCCGGGTCACCACAATGCCTCCCGCCATCGAAACCAGAAGGGACGGGATCATCGTTACCAGGCCATCGCCGACGGTTAGCACCGTATAAGTCTTCAGGGCCTCGCGGAATGGAATATCGAGTTGGAAGACTCCGATCAGAAATCCGGCAATGATATTGATCGCAGTAATAAGGATGGTGGCGATCGCGTCGCGCTGGTTGAAGCGTGCTGCGCCATCCATCGCTCCATAAAATTCCGCATCATGGGCAATCTGCTCCCGCCGCGCGCGAGCCTGCGATTCATTGATCAGTCCGGCATTCAGGTCGGCATCGATCGCCATCTGCTTGCCGGGCATAGCATCGAGGGTGAAGCGTGCGGTCACCTCCGCCGTGCGCACTGCGCCGTGCGCTACCACCAGATACTGGATCGCAATCAGTGCGACAAACAACACAAAGCCGACTACATAATTGCCCCCGACCACAAACTGGCCGAAAGCTTCGATGACGTGTCCGGCGGCGCCCGCGCCCTCATTGCCGTGTAATAAGATCCGGCGGCTCGAGGCCAGATTCAGCGACAGCCGAAACAAGGTCAGCAGTAGAAGCAGACTCGGGAACACTGAGAACTGCGAGGGACGCAGAATCTGAATCGCGGAGAGCAGAACCAGCACGCTGATCGTGAGGCTCAAGGCCAGGAACAAGTCGAGCAGCAGGCTCGGCAGCGGCACCAGCATGACAAAGATCAGGCCGACGGCGGCGATCGGCATGATCCACTCCGCGGCGCCGTTCTTCGGCTTGGTGACGGCGGAAGCGGCGATGGGAATCGGGGCCATGTCTTATGTCCTCGGTGGCGACCCGGCGGCAATTGAGTTCGGAGTCTGGGACGCGCGTGCCTGCGCGCGCCAGATCGCCGCCAGAATTTCCGCGACTACGGCATAGAGTTTGGCTGGAATCGCCTGCCCCACTTCCACAGCGCGATAGAGAGCGTGAGCCAAAGGCGGATTTTCGATCATCGGGATTCCTTTCCATCGCGCGATTTCCTTGATCTGGGCCGCCAGCAGGTTGCGGCCCTTGGCCACCACAACCGGGGCATCCATCTCCATGCGGTATTCGAGAGCGATTGCGAATTCGGTGGGATTCGTGATCACGACCGCTGCCCGCTCGACGTCCTTGAGCATGCGGCGGCGGCGCGTTTGGCGCTGCAGGCGCCGGATGCGCTGCTTGTTTGCGGGATTGCCTTCCATCTCCTTGAATTCGTCCTTCTGATCCTGGCGGCTCATCTTCAACTCGTTTTCGTGGCGCTGGCGTTCGAGAAAATAGTCCGCGCCCGCCCAAATCAGAAGCACCAGCGATCCTTTCCACGCCACTTCGTACATCCTTCCCGTCGCGAAGGCGGGAAGCGTCGTGCGGCTGGCGTGCAGCAGGGCGGGAAATCGTGGCCAGTCCCGCGCCAGCCCGGCTACGGCGATGTAAACCACCACGGCGGTCGGCAGCAAAGACTTCAACAGGCGGCTCAAGGCGGCGAGCGAAAACAGTTGCTCGACGTGGGTTGCCGGATCAAGACGCTTCCAATTCGGCGCCAGCGCCGAGGGAGCAAACACGACGCCCCCCTGCGCCAGTCCCCCCGCCGTTGCCACCAGCCAGCTCAACCCGCCAGCCAGGGCAATCCCGCGAAATACCGGAAGAGCATCGCGCCACTTCGGAACCAGTTGGTCGGGATGCGTCGCGGCCAGTTCCAATCCCTGGCGCAAGAAACTCCGCCACGCGCTCGCGAAGGCGGGCATCTGCCAGGCACAACACACGACCGCAGTCATCGCGCCCAAACCGGCGGTCAGGTCGCGGCTGCGGGCGACTTGTCCTTGCTCCCGCGCCTTTTGCCGCCGCCGCGGAGACGCTTTCTCGGTCTTGCCTTGCTCGGCCATAAAAGCTTCTAGCTGCTGGCACTTCCGACTTCTAATTTCTGACTTCTTCCGCTTTCACCGCGCCAGATGCATCAGCCGCTCGGCGCTTTGAATCCCCCGTGCGAACTGCTGATTGAACATTTGCGGCCAGTACGCCATGGCCGCGACCAGGACGGCTAGGCCCACCAAATTCTTGACCGCCAGTCCGATGAACAGAACCGGCAGCTGGGGTGAGGCTTTTCCCAGAAAACCTAAAGCCATATCAACCACCAGCGTCGCCACCAGCGACGGTGCGGCGATCTGCACTCCGGCCAGGAAAATGCCCCCGGCGGCATGAAGCAGACCGCTCGCGGCGGCCAGCGTCATCGACACAGCGCCCGGCGGCACGTACGCGAAACTCCTTACCAGGGATCGCAGGAGCCAGTGATGTACATCGAGTTGCAGGAAGATGAGCAACGCGGCCATCTGGTGAAATTCCGAAAGCACCGGCGTGTCCGCATTGGTTTGCGGATCGAATATGGTGGCCAGCGAGTAGCCAATCTGGGTACCCAGAATCTGTCCTGCCATCATTGCCGCCTCAAAAAGAAAGTTCGCCGCCAGGCCGAGCAACAGTCCGATCATGGCTTCGCTCAGCGCCACCTGCGCCCACTGCCACGCTCCCAGGGTCAACTCTGCGGGCCCATGTAGCGGGTGCAGCAGAACTGTCAACAGCAACGTCAAGCCCGCTTTCACCGGAAGCGGAACCGCGTCGCTTCCCAGAAATGGGCAGAAGACCATCAATCCGGAGACCCGTGCGCCGGTGAACACCGCGGCCGCCAGGAGCTGTTCGAGATGCAGCCCGTCAGTCATCTTTTCTTGAACTCGGTACTCGCTACTGACCTCAACGCACAAAAGGGTGGAAGTCGGAAAACAATTGCACCGTAAACATCGCGATGCGGCGCACCATCCACGGCATCAGCAGGAGAACTGCCGCGGCCACCGCAGCCAGCCGCGGCACCGTGGAGACCGTCATGTCTTGCAACGACGTCAGCACCTGCACGACATTGATCACCAGCCCGACCACCACAGCCGCGATCAACAGCGGAGCTCCCATCCACAGAGCCGTCTCGATGGTGTGCCGTAACAGCGCGACGATTTGATCCGATCCCACGACACAAAACCTCAGAGAACGCGTTTCATCTCCATCACGCAAAACTCTTCATCAACGACCCCACCAGCAGGTTCCAGCCATCCACCATCACAAACAGCAGAATTTTTAGCGGAGTCGAAATGATCACCGGCGGCAGTTGCATCATGCCGATCGAAGTGGTCACCGCCGCCACCACCAGATCGATCACCAGAAAAGGAAGAAACAGTGCCACGCCAATTTGAAATCCGGTCTTCAGTTCCGAGAGGATGTAGGCCGGCACCACCACCCGCATGGGCACGTCGTCGGCCCGCGCCGGACGCGGAGCTTGCGCCAGTTCGAGAAACAGCGCCAGATCCTTTTCCCGGGCATACTTGAGCATGAAGTGGCGCAGCGGCGGTGCTCCTAATTCCACGGCCGCGAGCGCATCCACTTGTCCGCGCTGGAAGGGCACCACCGCAGCCAGGTAAATGGAGTTGCCCACCGGCTGCATCAGAAAATACGTCAGCACCATGGCCAACCCGATCAAGGTCTGGTTGCTCGGGGCCGTCTGTGTGCCCAGCGCCTGGCGCAGGAAGTGGAAGACGATTAGCAGGCGGGTGAACGGGGTCAATGCCACCAGCAGCGCGGGCAAAAGCGTTAACAGGCTTAACAGGACAACAATGTTCCAGGGCACCGAGCCGGTTGCCCCGCCGGGCGCGGACCAATGCAATCCGGAGGCGTGCCTGGGTCGAAAAATCCAGGCTGCCGCAACCTTTTCTACTCGCGGAAACGTGCTGGCGGCTGTCCATAGCGACGATGCGAGCCTGGCGGCAATCAACATTTTTCAACCGGCCTGATCCTCAGTGATGCTGTCAGTACTGATGTTGTCAGTGCCTTCCATGGGACGCTGTCTTGCTGCTTCCCTTCCGCGGGTTCGTCCGCCTCGTCGAGGCGCGAGAGCAGCACCAGGGAAGACGACGTCCCACCCACGAGAAAGCGTGCCGTATCGAACTCGACCACGGCCACAAAACGGTGTTCGCCAAGCGGCAAGCTCTCACACAGCCGGAGGCGTTTGGGTGCGGCGCGTCTGAGCCGCAGAACGCGTCTCCACAAGGCGATGGTCCGGTCCCGGAATATGCTTCCCGAAACTCGCAGCGTTTCTGTCGTCATGGTTCCTGTCTTCACGAGGTTATGGAGATGAAGTCATTGAGATGAACTCTCAAGCCGGCAGGCAAATCTGGTGGCCGGTTCAAGCCAGCTCCCTCAAACGCACCGCCAGGTTATCGCCCACGGCTTCAAACTCAATCCAACCGATCAGCGTGCCATTCAGCCGTAGAGGAACGTCGTGGCCCAGCCGCCAATGGGAGCCGACGACGGACTGCGGACGTAAATTCAGGAAGTCCGCGATCTTGAAGCCAGGCAGAGGCAGATCGACGGTGAGTTTGCACGGCAAAGCCAGCACCGGCCTCCACCGTTCTTCCTCCTCGGCCTCGTTCTCCGTCGCAAGGTTCGTCGCAAGCTCCGGATTAGGCGGCACCATGGCCGCTTCACCCGCTGTCTGCGCCGGACCCACTCCCACTGCCATCGCGTTCCTTCCATGTCTTGCTTCTCTGTCGTCAGCGCTGAATCAGAAACTCGGTGAAATACACTTCTTCAACGCCCAGGCCGGGTACTCGTTCCTGAAGCGCGTGCAGCAGGTTTTCTTTCAACTTAGTCCTGCCCTTTGCCGTCTCGAGATCGTCGGCTTGGGATTGGCCGCGCACGCTGAGAATCATGTCGTGTACCGGACCATGTGGTGCGTTTTCTCCTCTACCCATTTGCCGGCTCAACCCCAAGTCGATGCCCACACGTAGGTAAGACCTCTGCCCGGGATCCGCCAGGTTTAAAACGAAGCTTTCAAGATCCAGCGTGCTTTTTACTTGGCTCCCTTGACCCGCCGAGCTTTCCGGGTGCGTCCCGTGCGTGCTCCAAAACCAGACCCCCAGCGCCAGCAGCGCGCACGCGAACCCGAACAAAGCCGTGCCCACCCGGCTCGACGATGCGGCATTGCTTTGCGCTTTTATAGTGGTCGGCACTCGCTGAGGGAGAAGCAATCGTGGTTCCGTCAGGCAGTACGAAGGGGAGGGGGCTTGGCCTATTCAACCCGCAACAGCAAATGCTCACAGGTCAACAGATAGGCAAATTTCGCCTTCGCGATTCACTTGGATCGCGAGAGACACGCTCTGGAAAATTAGAAGAGTTGTAAAAGAATCTTCATGAGAATTCTCTGGTAAGTGTGTCTCCGGCGGCAACCTTGCCGCCAGAGACAAAAACAACCGCAGGAGCTATCGCCTTCTTACTGTTTCAGGGCAATCGTATCCTGCGTAATCTGATCGAAGGTTGTCACCGCTTTGGCGTCTGCCTCGAAGCCACGCTGCGCCACAATCAAATTAGCAAACTCGGTTGCGATATCCACGTTCGACAACTCGAGCGAGCCGCCAGAAATTGTGCCCAGCGCTCCCGCGCCCGGAACCCCTACAACCGCTGGACCTGAGGCCAGCGTTGGTGTGAAGTCAGTATTGCCGTTGAGTTGAAGTCCGTTCTCGTTGGCGAAGTTAGCCAGCGCTAATTCTCCTAGCGCTTGCGTCTTGCCATTGGTGAACGAGCCGGTGATCGTCCCATCTGAACCGATGGTGAAATTCGCCAGCGATCCGCTGCTGCTGCCGTCCTGTCCGATCGACGAAGTATTGCTCGGGCCTGCCACCTGCGTTATCTGTGGAGTCGTGCCGCTAAGCGTGTTCCAATTAAAGGTTTGATTTGAGGCCCCATCGGCAAAGCCTGTGATCGGAATCGCCTTGACGTTCGAGACTATCAGCGGCGTGGTGGGCACGGTGATCTTGTCGTTGGCTGCGAACGCTGTGGATCCCGCGTTAATCGTGAAATCGATTTGACCTGAGGTGAACGGAGTTCCCACCGTCGCCGTACCCAGCGCACCCGAAACCGATCCCACCACTGTGAATTGGGTCGCACTCGTCGCAGTCATGGTGATGGTTTGGGCTACCGTCGCCGCAGTTGCGCCCAACCCCGAGACGGTTCCGTTTCCGACATTTGTTCCCCCGAAGGCAGGAGTCCCCGCTCCTCCGCCTGTGCCGACCAGTACACCGTTTCCATTGAAGGTAAGACTACCGGTGGCAAGAACTCCGGTAGGAGCCACTCCATTGACCGTGTTGAGGTCTGCCGGCGGGATGTTTAGGCTATAGCCCCAGGTGTTCGGGCCGGTGTTGGTAAAGTTGTAAGTCAAGGTGTGAGCGGCGCCCAGCGAGTCGTAGATGGTGACCGGAGTTGAGAAGGTCGCTCCTATGCCAGCCGAGGCGTCGAGGTTGGTGGTCAATTCGACATTCCCGGTGCCTGACGGCGGACTGATCGTGCCCGCCCCGAGCTGCAGTGGCACGATCCCGGCGCCCGTGTTGACTACTCCGTTCACTGCGGGATAGCCGAGAACCTGCTGACCTTCCGACGTCACCAGGAAATTGTTTTTGTCCACGGAAAAATCGCCTGCACGCGTGTAATCGATTGTGCCGCCCGAATTCTGCACCGCGAAAAATCCGGTGCCCTGGATCGCCACATCCGTGGGCACTCCAGTTGCGCTCACACTGCCCTGCGTGAATAGGGAAGGCATAGATCCAATCTGCGTGCCGGCTCCCACTTGTATGGGATCTCCCGAGCCTGTCGTTCCCAGACTCTGGTAGAACAAGTCGCTGAACAGCACACTCGTATCTTTGTAGCCCGTGGTGTTCTGGTTGGAGAGATTATTTGCAATGGCTGACAGTGCAGTGGATTCGGCCGTCAACCCTGACAGTGGAATAGAAAAATCAGGCATTAAAATGCTCCTTGAATCTTGCTGGTTAGCGCCGATAGCGTCGGCGATGCAAATTTTGATACCGGATTGGCTGCGGACGAAGCTGCGGATAAAGCTGGCGATGAAACAGCGGCGAGCGAAGCTGGAGCCATCGCCAAAGGTGCAAGTAAAGAAGCCGCGGCCGGGTTCGCACCATTGCTGCTCGACGCGCCACTCACGGACGATCCGCTTCCACTTGATCCCGATCCGCCCGAGCCTCCCGACGCAGGAACGAATCCCTGCAACAAAGTGTAGATAGACGTAACCTCGCTCAACTCGCTGAATTGCGCCAATTGCCCTACGAATTGCGATGGATCGACTGGACTTGTCGGATCCTGGTTTTGCAGCTGCGCCACCAGCAGCTGCAGAAACATATTGTTCAGACTCTGTCCCGTCGGCAATCCGTTCGTCGTGGGCGGCGTCGTGCCTCCCGCGGGTGGTGTCGGTGTAACCGGACTCGTACTCATAGCAATGTTCTCCTTAGGCAAGAATGCTGATGCTTCCGCCGCCCCATCCGCTGGCTGGCGGATTATCCGCGGAATCCTCCGGCGAGGCTTCGGATGGCGAAGAATCCGTTAATCCACGCGTCGGTACGAACGATCGTTGATGAGAATCGCCGCCGCCGGAGTTGTTATTGGAAAATGCAAATCCCTGCATGAAGTTCACGCTGTTCAGCCGTAAATTTTGTTGTTGCAGAGTGTTGACGATTGCCGGCATGTCGTTCGCCAGCAGCGTGCGCAAGTCTCCCTTTTCGCTGCCAATCACTAATCCCACATCGCTTGCGCGAACCGTCGTACGAACTTCCACGCTGCCGAAGGCTGACGTGTTGAGGCCAATCCGCATCTCCGATTGCCCCAGACGGTTGACCAGTTGTGCCACTTGTACAGTTCCCAGAACCGCTGGTTGGGGCGGTGCAGGTGTCGCTGCAGGGCCAGCGGGAGACGTTGGCAGAGGAGTTTGTGGCGGTGGTCCGTCGGATACGGCCGATGGCCCGCTGGCAGGAACGGTCACTCCGGTGGAAATCGCGGAAGCTGGAACTGGCACTGCAATTTGCGGCGAAACTGCTGGTACGCTCGTTGCCGCCGCACTCAGATCGCTCTCCGCGCGGACAGTTTGCGGGTTTTGTGAAGTTCCAGTCTCGGCTCCCGACAACGCGTCCTTCGTGCTCGGTAGAGCAGGGCTTTGCCGGATGCCGCTCTGAGAACTCATGGTCTGCGGATTGGCGGTCTGCGAATTGGCGGTCTGCGGATTGGAGCTGGGCGCTTCTGTGCCAGTTGCGTGACTCCCTCGGATCGCAGAACCAGCTACCGGAAGGATCACCTTCGGCAACGTAGATGCCGCCGATTCACTTCCTGGTCCCGGACTTGAGAAGAAGATTGAGAATGGCGTCTGACTTGCCGCTCTCGAGTCACTGGACTCACCCCCGGTCGTCAGCGCCGAAGACCTAGAAGTCGAATTAGAATTCGGCGTGGCTGGTGCTTCCGTGCTTTGGCTCGCTCCGTGAGCACTCGGACTTGTAGTCGCGGCCGTCACTTTTGCGGCTGGAACCTGCGAAGCTGCCTTGGTCAAAGTCTCCAAAGCTGGCGAAGTTGGAACTGGGGTAGCGGGAATCTGCCCATTCATGATCTGCCCATTCATGATCTCGACGAGAGAACTTCCAGATGTGCTCTGTGCCGCAAGATCGCTCTTCGAGGGGAGATCCGATGGGAGATCGGTCTGTGGCGGCAGGCCGGTCTGCACCGCAGTGTCTGGGGTTGCTACGCTTGTCGAGCCTGCGTCGATGCCCTGCAGTTTCCCATCGAAGAAAGCAATCCCTCCTGATGCCGTGCCAGTCTGAGGATTTGCAGTTGCAAGCAACGTTTCGGGCGCAAGCGCCGGCTCAACTGTTTGTTTGGACGCAAGTATCGGTTCTTCGGTCCTGAACGCCGCTTGATTCGGTGTACTTCCTTCTCCTTGACTATCTTGAGCAATAGTGGGCGACGTGGGAACGGTCGCCGCGGGAGCGTTCGTCGCGGATTGCTCGAAGCTGGGCGCGGGGCTTGATGATTGCGTGTTCTCAGCCGGCAGCGCTGATGCCGGTGTACCGACATTTGGCATCCGTGAGCCCTCCGCTACTGCCCTCGCAGGGCTGCCCAGTGTATTTTCAGGAGCCGTCAACAAACCGTCGCTGCCAGTCGTCGGACTCGCAACAGTCTGGTTTAGCAAAGCTTGATTCGGCGAAGATTGAATTGGCGCTCCTGGGTTTAGCGCAGTCAGGTTTTGCCCAGTCTCGTTTAGCCCAGTCAGGTTTAGCCCAGCCAGATTCGGCGTCGTAGGGTTAAATGAGATCTGGGTTGGAACCGCATGATCCGGCACAATCTGATTCGAAATTTGGCCTGCCACAACCCGGCTCGATGCCAGGTAACTGATGGCTGCGCTACTCGTGGAGCCGAACGCGACCGTGGGCGAATCAGGTTGGGAAGCTGCAGGCCCAACTTCTGCAGGGTGAACTTGGACAAGTCCAGTCACTAGCGGCGGTAAGCTAGTCTGCAAGAGCCCTGGCTGCTGTTGAGCCGATGGAAGCTGATTTGAGGCAATCGGGTTTGATCCCGGAATAACCGCCGGCGTCACAACAGCCGCAGGCACAGCAGCCGCGGAGTACAGCGAAGCCGAAAGGCTGGAGTTCACTTCACCACTCAATGACGTACCGCTCAGTGACTTTTTGGCTCGAGGATTGCCCGACGCCGCCACACTCACACTAGTCGGTGCTCCTGCGCTACCTGCGGCTGTCTTCGGCAAGACTCCGCTTCCGCTCGCCACAGTCTGGGGCGTAACCGCCTGTGCTTGCGCTGCCGCGAGCGCCGACGCAAACCCACCTGCGCCGCTCGGCCCCGATGCCGGCTGAGCGATGGAGCCGGTCGCCGGCGTCGAAGATACACCGTTCGAAATGGATTCAAGAATCGGGTTCACGGTGAATGTTTCCTCCACTCGCGGAAGGCTCGCATGAACCTCATGCATTCGAGTCGCCAGCAAAACAGGGCAGACCGGCAAACTCGCAAAAGGCTGTGAATTCAAGTGAATCCAAATCTTGCCGAAGAAGATGCGAAAACCTGGCAGGCGCTCACTGGGCAAAGTGTAACCATGTGCCCGGCAACTTTAGCCGCGGCGCAAGAACTGCCGGCGCATGAGGAATACATCATCCAGGCTGCGCTGCTCGCGCTGTAAAGCTTGCTTCTTATACAGGCTCAGTTGCTGGTTGCGCACCGATTCCAAAGTTTCCCGTGCCCGCCTTGCCTGCTGTAAGAGCTCGCGCTGTTGATCGCGAAGGTTTTCCAGAGCGACGAGCTGTTGTTCAATCTCCTTGCGATGGCGCTTAAGCTCTGCTTCGCACTGCAGTTCAAATCGCAGCTCTGCCGCCGTAATACCGGTGCTCAGTTCCTTTGCCTGCGCGGAATGCAGGTCTTGCCCGCGTCCATCGAGATGATTAATCATGTGCTGCACCCGCGCTACCCGCTGGTTGGCGGCGCGCAGTCGCTGCTCCTGCTGGTGTTCCACGCTCTTTCGAAAATGCAGTACAGCGTGCAGTGGGAATTCGAAGGCCATCGTTTTACCCGGGTAGAGCCAATAATTTAGTAATAGTTTCCGCCAGAGGCGCAGCCTCACCAGGTTTCTGCATCAGGAACTGATCAAGTTCGGGAATCAATGTAAGAGCTTTGTCCAAAGTGGAATCCGTACCCTTTTGATAGGCCCCGATTCGCACCAGATCTTCGGAAGCGGTGTAAGCTGCCAGCAGCCTGCGCAGCGTTTGCGCCTTTTGCGAGTGCGCTGTCGAGGATACCGACGACATCAGCCGGCTTATACTTCCGAGCACGGCAATCGGGGGATAGTGGCTGCGCACCGCCAGCCGCCGGTCGAGCATCACGTGTCCGTCGAGCAGGGCACGGGCGCCATCCACCAGCGGGTCCTGCTCGTCATCGCCTTCCATCAATACGGTGTAAAACGCGGTGATGCTGCCAGGCCCGAAGCGTCCCGCACGCTCGATCAAGCGTGCCAGCATCGTAAAGCAAGAGGGTGTATAACCTTTGGCGGTCGGGGGCTCTCCCGCAGCCAAACCAATCTCGCGCTGCGCCATTGCGAGCCGGGTCAGGGAGTCCACCACGAGAAGAACCTGCTTGCCCTGCCCGCAGAAGTATTCCGCCACGGCTGTCGCGGCCATGGCTGCGCGAATCCGCAGCAGCGGAGACTGATCGGAGGTCGAAACCACCACGCACGCCCGCTTGCATCCCTCTTCACCCAGAGCATTCTCGAGGAAGTCGCGTACCTCGCGACCGCGCTCCCCAACTAGACCAAGCACGGTCAGGTCGGCGCCCGTGTTTCGCGCCATCATGCCAATCAACGTGCTCTTGCCTACCCCGCTTCCGCCGAAGATGCCCACGCGCTGCCCCCGCCCGCAGGCGAGAAATCCATCGATGGCTCGAATGCCGCAGCCCAAAGGCTCGCTGATGGGGATGCGATCGAGCGGCAGTGGAGCCGCCGCATCGAGCGTCCGGTATTCCGAGCCGCAGTAGGCTCCTAACCGGTCGAGAGGCTGGCCGCCGCCGTCGATCACGCGCCCGAGCAGTCCACCGCCCACGCGGATTGCGGGACGCTCTCCCCAGGTCGAGACGCGGTCGCCGTGGCGGATTCCGCGCGGCAACTCCAGAGGCATCGACAGCACGGTCGTCCCCCGGAAGCCAACAACCTCTCCCGGAAGTGAGCGTCCGCGGGAGTCTGTGATCTCACACACTTCTCCCACGGAACAGAATGGTCCCTCCGATTCGACCAGCGGGCCAATCACCTGAGTCACACGGCCCTGCCACCTTAACGACGGCGAAGATTCAAGGCGCGAAAAGTAAGATGCCAGCAAAGCATTTCCGCTCATCCCCCGTCCATCTCCTGTCCGCTCATTCCTTTTGCCCCGGCCGAGCTGCCAGCAGATCCGCGAAGCCCTGCTCAATCTCTTTGAGTTGAACCTCCGCTCCAATCTGCGCGACTCCCATCGAGGTTCGCAATTCGCAGCGCTCGGTCGCCAGCGCGGCATCGTCCACAATCTCCGGCAAGTTTTTCGGATCCACACAGGAAGCCAAGTAACGGCGCCACTCCGCTGATTGTTGCGGATTCACCGCAAGCACCACTTCGGTCGCGCCTTCGATTTGCCCCAGCGCAACCCGCACGATACCCATCAGCAGCAAGGGATCCACCTGCGCTTCCCGGTGGAGTATTTTCCGAGCGATACTCAGCGCCAATTGGACGGCTTCCCCTTCGACCTTCCGGTAATAGATCGCACGCTCCTGAGCAAACTCGCTCAGCGCCGCTGTGATGGCCACGCGCTCCCGAGCCAGTTGTTCTTCAAATTTCTTGCGCGCCTCGAGTTCGCCCTGCTGGCGTCCCAACGCTCGAGATTGGGTTTCGCGTTCCAGCAACTGGTTGGCCAACTTGGCCGCGCCCGCCCCCTCTATGCCCGCAGACGGAATTCCTGGCAGGCCGTGCCCGCCCTCCGAAGCCACTTCGTCGTAGGGGAAGGGCACTGCTTCCGGTCGGTTCCTCGGCGCGGGCGTCAGTCCGGGCGAGGGGATCTGCGCGCGGCTAGGTGACGAACTCATCTTCGGTCTCCTGAGTCAGCGTCAGCTTGCCTTCGGCTTCAAGTTTCCGCGCCACGCCCACTGCTTCGAGTTGGGCCTTGTTGATTTCTCGTGTCTTCACCGGCCCCAGCACTTCCATGTCTTCTTTCAACATCTCCACTGCGCGCGAAGACATGGATTTGAAGATATAGTTCTTCAATTCCTCCGACGAGCCGCGCAGGGCCGTGGCGAGCGTCTTCTTATCCATCTGTCCGAGCAACTCGCGGATGCCGGCTTCCGGTATCGTCAGCAGATCTTCGAAGGTAAACATCAGGTTGCGGATCGAAAGCGCAAGCTTCGGATCCTCGCTTTCAATCGACTGCAGGATATCTTTGCCTACCTTTACGTCCAGCCGGTTCAGCAGGTCCGCGACGCCGCGCAGTCCGGCATAGGCGCGGCGGCTTTGCTCGCCTAAAGCCTCCAGCCGCTTGTGCAGTACCACGGCAACCCGCTGCGCCATCTCGGGAGAGAATTGCCGCAACTGCGCCAGCCGCTTGATGGGCTCAGCCCGCAGCTCCGGAGGCAGTTTCATCAGCACCGTCGAAGCCTGCTTCGATTCCAGGTGAGCCAGGATCAGCGCGATGGTTTGTGGATGCTCGCCTTCGATGAACTGCGCCAGCTGCTGCGGATCAGCTTTGCGCAACGAATCGAGCTTGCTTCCGCTGACCTGAGCCGCCTGCGAGACCCGACGCAACAACTCGCTCGCGCCCTCTTCCCCGAAAGCCTTCACCAGCAACTTGTTGGCGTACTCCGTTCCGCCTTGGCTGACGTAGTCGCCCGTCAGCACCAGGCGGTTGAAATCCTCAAGCACAAGCAGCGCAGTCGAAACATTGACATGATCGAGGGCTGCGATCTCCTTCGTGATGTGCTCCACTTCCGCCGGCGGCAGATGGCGGTAGATCGCGCCAGCCGCGTCTTCCCCCAGCAACACCATCAGGATGGCAGCCTTCCGCAAACCCTTTGGAGGAGGCGAAGCCACTAGTCGGCATCCTCGCGTGCCCAGGACTCAACCAGGCGGCTCGCCGCCGCCGGCTCGGCCTTCACCTTGTCAGTGAGCATACGCTTCAGATGATTGGCTCGCTGACCGTCTCCGGGCGACTGCCCCGCCTCCTGAATTACCCCTGCCGTGCCTGGTGCGGGCAGCGGCTGCGCCGCGACGCGAGTCCCACCTTTTCCCGGCAACTCGCGGAATGCGGTCATGGCCAGATTCCTTACCGGACGCAAGATCAGAAGATAGACGACGACGAACAACGCGGCCAGCGCAACGTAGCGCAACATCCATGACCAGGGAGCCAGCAACTGGCGCCAGTGGTCGGATTTGGTCGGCGGCGATGGCGATTCGAGAGGCAACTCCTGGAACGACAGGTTCTCGACTGCCAGCACGTCACCGCGTTGTGAATCCACGCCAATGGCGGCGCGGGCGAGTTGTTCAATTTGCTTCATCTCTTCGCTGGTGCGTTTGCGCCGCGTAGTCGTGCGCTTGCCCGCCTGTTCGGTGATCTCGACGGCATCGTCGACCAGCACGGCCGCGGCAATCCTACGCACGCGTCCGGCAGGCTCCAGCGTGCGGTGCAGGCTCTTGCTTACGGCGAAGGTTGTCGAATCTGTCCGTGACGAGGATTGTTCTGCGCCCAGCGCTGCAATGGATCCCGAGACTGCTCCTGTGGCCGGCGCGGTAGTTGGCGGGGTTGAGCCCGCTGCAGCGGCGGGCGTTGCCGTGCCCGCGGGAGCGGTGCCCGCCGGAACGTTGCTCGTGGTTCCGGGAACTCCCGCCGGTGCCATACCCGTCGAATTCTCTTCGGAGTGCTCCTGGGTCAAAGTGGCCGTGGTCTTCGGATCGTAGACTTCCTGCGTCTCCTCGCTGGTGCCAAGGTCATACTCTACGTGGACGCTGGCTCTCACATGATCCACTCCCACGACCGGCTCCAGAGTATGAACCAGGGTCTTGGCCAGATCTTCATCTGCGCCGAAGCCGCGTCCCCCTGCGCCGTCCCGCCCGTGGATCAGCGGCGTATTGCTGTCGGCGTCAACCACGGTTACGTTCTCCGGACGCAGGCGGTCGACCGCGCTCGCAACCAGTTGCGGAATCGCATGCTGTGCCTGCTCCGATAGCCGTCCGGTGCGAGTCTTCAAAATCACGGCTGCCTTGGCTTCATGTTCCTGCTCGGTGAACAACGATTCCTGGGGGAGCACCAAGTGAACGCGCACCGCTTCCACTTCGCTCAGCGTTGCCAGCGTGCGTTCCAGTTCGCCCTCAAGCGCGCGCTGGTAGTTCACCTTCTCGGTAAAATCCGATCCCGCCCAGTTGGGTGTGTCAAACAGTTCGAAGCCCATCCGCGCGCTGCGCGGCAAACCTGCAGCCGCGGTTTCGAGACGGCTGGCATCAAGTTTGTCCTCGGGAACCAGCACACTGCCTCCGTCCGGCGAAACCTGGTGCGGAATGTTTTTTGCCGCCAGCCGGACGCCGAGCGCCTGCGCTTCCTCAGGCCGCAGGCCGGAATAGAGCGTGACGAACTTCGGCTGGCCCAGCAAAATCACAAACACCCACAGAGTCCCGCCCACCAGGACCACGCCTGCAGCCAGCCAAAGGCGCTGCTGGAGGCTTAGCCTGCGGAAGAACTCTCCCAGGCGATGCATCCCGTCGTCGAGAGATCGCGATTTGTCGTCGGCCATGGCTCTGCCTTAGTGGAGAAAACTCTAAAATTCCAGCGGAATCAGGCGGCCGGCACGCCACCACCGCCGAATTCCGCGGCAAAGTTCCGGCGCCAGCTCCCAAAAAAGACACTTCAGAACTGCATGCGCGAAATTTCCTGGTAGGCGGAAACGATCTTGTTGCGCACCTGCATCATGAGCTGAAAGGAAAGATCGGCCTTTTCTACCGCGATCAGAGCGCTGTGCACGTCGGTGCCGTTGCCCTCGAGTACACCCGCCACTTTCGTTTCCGCCTGCGAACTCAACTGTCCCATCTCATCCATCGCTCCGCGCAGGGTATCGGCAAAGCCGCCGCCGGACTCAGGCGGGAAGGAACTTGCAGCACTTTCGATCTCGGCCGGAAGAATGCGTAAAGCTGAAACCGGACTGCTCATATGTATTACCCTGCGTCCTCTGTAGCCTCTGTGCTAAAGCTTTTGATCTAGCTCAAAATCTGCAGCGACTGCTGGATCATGCTTTTCGCCGCCTGCACCGCCGCGGCGTTGAGCTGGTAGGCTCGTACCGCGCTCAACAGGTCGGCCATCTCCATCACCGGATTTACGTTAGGATAGGTCACGTACCCGGCGCTATCGGCGTCAGGATGCCCTGGCTCGTAACGGCTGGGCAGAGGCGACGAGTCGGCCACGACTCGCTCCACGCGCACTCCCCCATCCGGCGTTGTTTTCCCCAGGCGCGCCAGCAGCAGCGGAAACCGGGGCATAGGTTCAGCGCGGAAGACCAGCAATTGTCGCCGGTAGGCGCCGCCTTGCACCCCACCTTGAAATGTGCGCGTAGTTTCGGCGTTCGCCATATTTGCGGCCACCACTTCTGCCCGCCACCGCTCCGCCCCCAGCGCCGAGCCACTGACTTCCAGCATGCCAAACAGATTCATGACGACGTACCTCCTGAGTTGATTGCCTGAGAAATGCCGTGAAATTCGTCTTTCAACAGTTGCACGCCCAGATTGAATTTCATTTGGGTCTCAGCCAGCAGCAGGCTCTCGCGTTCGACGCTCACGTTGTTGCCGTCGGGACGCTCGAGCAGTCCGCGCACCCGATGAATCACGGGGCCGTAGGAGGCCAGGGAGAAGCTCTCCGATCCCTCCTGTGCCGCAAGCGCGCTGGCTCGCCCAAGCTCCGCCCGGAAATCGAGATCGCGGGTGCGGAAGCCCGGCGTGTCGATGTTCGCCAGGTTTGACGCGATCAGCTTGTAGCGGGCCACATCCACATCGAGGAAGCGGCTGAGCGCTTCCGTCATTGCGGTATCAATCATTCCGTCACTCCGTCATTCCTTGGTTAGTCATTCCGTGGTTAATCATGGACATAACTGCTCCAGCTAGGCAGACCGTAGCTGCGGATCTTGTTGCGCACGGTGCGCAGGCTTACTCCCAGAAGTGCTGCAGCGCGCGAACGGTTACCGCCCGTGGCCTCGAGCGTCATCTCGACCAGCCGGCGCTCCATATCACCGAGCGAAACTCCGGCGCGCAGAACTTTCTCGTGCCCGGTTTCGTCTTCCGTTTTTGCATCCGCTTTATCTTTATCTGTTTTATCTTTCTCTGTGCCTTTCGCTTCCATTTGGGCTGCGTCTTTTGTGTCGCTATCCCAGGCCGATCCCTCAAGGCCTTCCCGGCCAATCTCCGCGCCCGTGGCCAGAGCCACTGCGCGCCGCAGGCAGTTCGCCAACTCGCGGACATTTCCCGGCCAGTCGTGAGCCTCAAGACGCTCGATGAACTCCGGCGCCAGTCGCAGACTCCGGCCCTGAGGCGTATATAAGCGCAGAAAGTGTTCCGCCAGTTCGCCAATATCTTCCCGGCGCTCGCGCAGCGGCGGCAGGGTTAGCGGAATCACATTCAATCGGTAGAACAGGTCGGCGCGGAACTTCCCCTCTTTCACCATCTCGGACAAAGTTCGATTCGTGGTGGAGACCACGCGCACATCCACCCGTACGGTGCGCGTATCGCCAAGGCGCTCGAACTCTCTTTCCTGCAGCACCCGCAGCAGCTTCGGCTGCAGGCCAAGCGGCATCTCGCCGACCTCGTCGAGCAGCAGCGTTCCGCGGTGGGCCAGCTCAATGCGGCCGGGTTTCGCGAGCGTCGCTCCGGTAAACGCTCCCCTGGCATAGCCAAACAACTCGCTTTCGAGCAGCGTTTCGGGAAATGCGGAGCAATTGATGGCAACAAAGGCGTGATCGCGGCGCGGACTCAGCCGGTGGATCAGCCGCGCCACCAATTCCTTCCCCGTGCCGCTCTCGGCTTCGATCAGCACATCGGCGCCACTGGCGGCAGCCTGGCGTGCGCGGTCAAGGGCGCGCAGCCATCCGGGCGCGTGTCCCGTCATTCCTGCCGTTGCCTCCGCCTGAGTCCGTGCTTGCGCCAGGATCCGTTCCGCCGCCTGTTCCAGTTGTTCGAAGGAGACCGGCTTTACCAGATAGTCGCAGGCTCCGCCCCTCATGGCGGTCACGGCGTCGGGAACGCTGCCAAAGGCCGTTAGCAGGATCACCGCCGTGTGCGGCGCCAATGCCCGGGCATCCCGCATCACACTGAAGCCATCCGGGCCGGGCAGGCGAATATCAGTTACCACCAGCGGATGCAGGACCGCGCGGAATTTTTCGAGCGCCTCGCCCGCACTTGCCGCCGTGTCCACTCGCCAGTTGCGCCGCAAGAAGTGTGCCTCGAGCGCCGCCCGCATCCCCGCTTCGTCGTCGACCACCAGTACCCTATTCATCCCCGCACCTCACCAAATGTCATTCTGATCTCTAAAGCGGCGGTTGGGCCGCCAGGGGCAACGTGACCATGAATCGCGCTCCTGCACGTGCCCGGTTTTCGGCTGCAAGCGATCCCCCATGCTGTTCGACGATCTTGCGGCACACCGTCAATCCCAGTCCGGGGCTGCCGCAATGCGTGCTGAATCCAGGATCGAAAATCCTGCTCGCATCGCCCATTGTGATTCCCGGGCCCGTGTCGCTTACTGAAATCGTTACGCTCGAGCCGTCGCCTTCATAAGTCTTCTGCCCGCAGATTTCGACCCAGCCTCCGCCCGGCATGGCCCGAAAAGCATTGAGAACCAGGTTCAGCAGCACCTGCTCCAGACGGTGCCGGTCGGCGAAAAGGAGCACACCGTGCAGCCGGTTGCGCACGCATAACTCGACCCGAGCCTGCCGCGCCATCGGTACAAGAAATGCTCCCGCCCAGTCCAGCAACGGGCCGAGGTCGATCGGCATACGTTCCGGAGCAGGCAGGCTATGAAAATGCAAAACATTGTTGACGGTGGCGGCCAGCGTGCGCAGGCCTCCCTGCACATGTTCGACCCACTGCTGGCATTCCGCCGAGAGCCCGGCTCCGGCCAGCAAGCCGGCAAACAGCTCCAGAGTTCCCAGCGGGTTGCGGATTTCATGCGCCAGGATGGCCGACATCTCTGCCAGCGCCTGTTCCCGGCGCAGCTTGTCCCGCTCCTCAATCAGGCGCTTGGCATCGCTGACGTCGCGCACGATGAATATCGAGACGCAGTCGGGGCTTTCCCCTTCGTGCTCCGGACTTGTGAGATGGTTTCCAGCATCGTTGTCTCGGACTGCCGCGTGCCGCACCGCCAGCCAGCGCTCGCCCCCGTGCCCATCCGAAACCGACTGCTCCTGCTCGCCGGCAGTAGAACGCGCCCGCTCGAACAAATCACACAATGCGCGCGGTGCCAGCGCCAGTGATTCGAATCTGGATTCGAATTTGGACTCGAATTTGGACTCCGCCTCGAACGGCGCCTGCACGGAACCGAATAATCGCCGCGCCTCTGGATTCATCCGTGAGATTGCGCCATCGGACCGCACCACCAGCACTCCGCAGGGAAGTCCATCCAGAATGCGGTCCAGATGCTGGCGCATCTCGCGGTTTTCTTCGAGACTTCGCTGCAAACCCGCATTGCTCTGTTCCAGCTCCTGGTGCAGCCGTGCCACTTCGCGACGCAGCATGCCATAGGAACGCTCCAGCGAATCGGCAGCCTCAGCGAACGAACGAAATGCTTGCAGAAGAAATTGCTGGCTCTCGCCCTCTGGGATTTCCGCGCCCCCCCCGAACGGCATGGCTTCGGCCGTCGACAAGATTGCTGGCATGGGCAAAGAGGTCATAGCTGCAGGCAATATTTGCACGGTGAGGGCCAACGGGTTGGGCAGATGGCTAAGATTCTTCTCAGCTTGCCCGCGCGGTGCACGAAAGGGGCCCAGTGGGGGAGTGAAACAGCGTTTGTTGGAAGGGAAAATAAAGATGCTCGCTTAAAACGGTATCCTTGTCTTCGACGAGAATGGAAGCCCGCTCCATCACGTGCTGCAACTCGCGCACGTTGCCCTTCCAGGGGTGAGCTTCGAGGATGCGGACAGCTTCCTCGCTGATGCTTGGGGAGCTTGCATTCATCGCCGCCGCCATACAAGCGAGAAAGTGTTCTGCCAATGGAATGATGTCGGCACGGCGTTCGGTGAGAGGCGGCAACTGCAAAGGGAAAGCGGCCAGACGATAAAAAAGGTCCTCGCGAAATTCACCTCTGTCGGCGCGCCCCGCCATATCCACATTGCTGGCCGCAATCACTCTCACATCCACCCGGGTCACCTCGGCGGAGCCGAGGCGCTGCACTTCTTTCTGTTCCAGAAAGCGCAGCAGCTTGGCCTGCATGCCGAATGGCAGCTCGCTGATTTCGTCCAGAAACAGCGTGCCGCCATGCGCGGCGGGAATGCGTCCCACCTGCGCCTGCACTGCTCCGGTGAATGCCCCGCGGGCGTGTCCAAATAGCTCCGACTCGAGCAACGCTTCCGGAATCGCGGCGCAGTTCACGGCGACGAAGGGCTTGGCCGCCCGAGGACTCAGATTGTGCAGCGCGCGCGCCACCAGTTCCTTGCCGCTGCCCGTCGCCCCTAAGATCAGCACGGTCGTGGTGCGGGGAGCAACCAGTTGCGCCAGGCGATAGACGCGCTGCATCGCTTCGCTCCGCCCAATCATGCCTGGCAGCGGCTCATACACCCGTCCTCTTGCCGGTTCGCGAAGTTCCTCGCTTTCCGCCATGCCGCTTGACCGTTCTTCTCGGGTCCCAACTGATCCGGTCTGGGGCGGATCCAGCGCTCCGGCGTCCCCCACATTGGAGGGGAATGCGGAATCAGAATCGAGTAATACTATTTGAATTTCGGGAAACCTCTTCCGAATGATCGCGACCAGCTCTTCACTGTCCAAGTCGCGAACGCGGCGGTCCAGAAATAGAACCTGCCAGTCTTCCGCTTCCAGTTTGACCAGAGCCTCGGCTCCACTTGGCACGTGTTGCACCTGCCTCCAGCGGCCATTGAGCTTCTGCAGAATTTGCTCGCGAAGGGTGCCGCTCGGGCTGGCAATCAACGCTCTACCGCTCCCGGTAATGAGCGGAAAGGCTGTTACGGTGCACATGGTGAGTCTCCCAACTGGAATCGAATGAAAATAAAAAGTGCCGCTGTCGAATGAAGATTAGAATTTCCTGCTGCCTGAAGAAGGGGGTAGCCGGATGGTAACCGTTTCGAGCGTTTCTATTTTTTCGCGGTCCCATTGCGCGCCTACACGTTCCCAGCCGGCCTGTGCGATGAGCAAACCTAGTTCAGAACGTGAGAACGCACCCCGCGGCCGTCCTCCATTCCACTGAAGACGTATCCAGATTTCAGGGGAGAGCTCAGGGGACGGACCGCCGGCCTCAATTCGCAGCTCAGTTCCGGTGGCGGCAAGGCTCAAAGCAGATTCGAGCAGGCGGAACACCGTAGTGGCCATGATCGGCCGCCACGCTTTTACCCGGAGCGAAGAAGCGCCGGAGCAATCGAGAGTCATGCGAACGCTGTTCCCCTTGGCCACCGGCGCCAGATCCTCCACCACTTCGCGCAGCAGAGCATTCAACTCAATCGTCTCCATTTGCGCGCCGCTCTCTGCTTCCATATCCGCCACTTCCCGGATCGCTTCCACTAAAATCCGCATCCGCTCGGTGAGTTCAAGGCCTTCGCGCAGGCTGCGCATGTACTGCTCGACGGTGCGCGGAGTGGCCAGCGCCACTTCCATCGAGCACTGCAACCCAGTTAGCGGCTGGTTCAACGCATGCAGCAATTGCGCCAGGACGCTGCGCGCGCCTTTCTGAGGCCAACCTGCCGAACGCTCAGGATTTTGCGCCGGGCTGGGACTCACTCCCGGGGTCACGCCGGCACTTCCGCGTTGCCGCTCAGTGCGTAACCCACGCCTCGCACCGTGCGAATCAGCTTGAGGGGATGTCCGTCGTCCACTTTGCGCCGCAGGTAGTTTATGTAAACATCCACCACATTCGTAGTTGTGTCGAAAGTTAAGTTCCACACATGTTCGATGATCATCGCGCGCGAGACCTGGCGTCCGGCGTTGCGCATCAGGTACTCCAGGAGAGAAAACTCTTTCGAGGTAAGCTCGATGCGGCGGCCGGCGCGCTCGGCCCGGTGCTCGACGCGATCCAGCTTAAGATCTTCCACCACCAGCACGGACTCCGACGGCAGATGGCTACGCCGCAGCAACGCCCGGATGCGCGCCGACAGTTCCGTGAAGGAGAATGGCTTGGGAAGATAATCATCCGCACCGGTGTCGAGGCATTGCACGCGGTCTTCGACCTTGCTTCTCTGCGTGAGCACCAGCACCGGCAGACTCGGACGTTTCAGCCGCAGATGGCGCAATACACTTACGCCGTCCAGCTTCGGCAAATTCAAGTCCAGGATCACCAGGTCATAGTCGAACTCGCTCCCCATGGCCCGCGCCTGCTCCCCATCCTCCACCAGGTCCACCGCATAGTGCTCCGCTTGCAGTCCCTGACGCACAAAGCTCGCCAATGCAGCATCATCTTCCGCGATCAGAATTCTCATAAGTGGACCTTAATCACAGAAAGATTCTAGTTAGAGAAAGCTCAGTTGAAACGGAAACCACTCCGCACGAAAGGGAGTGTTTGCAGAAACGGAGCAGGGTTTCAAAAGGGGATCGAATACTTCACAGCCAACCAAGCTGTCATCGTGAGGCCCGCGTTCTTTGCGGGCCGAGGGGCCTCTGTACTTGCTGGCAGCACGCGTCAACTTGCACAGGTCCTTCGTTGGGAGTCCTCGGCGAAGCCGAGAACTCCGCTGCCTCAGGATGACACAGCACTCGTCCCACTCCCGCCGAACCTGAGCTGTCAATTACTCGCAGCCTGCACTCACAGATAATCTAAGAGAAGATAATCGGAAGACGACAATCTGCAGACGATTCTGCGAGCTGAGGACGTTCCCCATTAATTCCGGGACCAAACTCCGATGAAGTCCCTGCTCATGCCGGGGATTGCTCTAGTGCTGCTGGCGGTGCTGCTGCATACCGGCCTGCTCGCGCCTAGTCCTGCGCTCGTTAGCTATTCCTTTTTCGGCGCCTGGATCGCTGGCCTTCTGCTGTCCTCACGGTTTCACTCGAGCCGAATCTTCTCCGCTTTGGTGGTCCTGGTCCTCGCCCGGCAGGCCGTCTCGTATTTTTCTTCTTTTTCTTTGGGACATCTCTCCGCAAGCGGGCCCGGAGCGACTGCTCTGGCTGCGGTGGGCATACTTCTTCCTCTCGACTTCGTTCTGCTCTCGCTCCGGCAAGAAAAAGGATTCACCTTCTCCAGCCTCGCCCCGGCGGCAGTTTTCTTGTTCGTTCAGTCCGTATTTGTGGCTGTGCTTTGCCGGCCAGAATTCCCGGCCGCGCACCGCGCTTTGCTTCATCCTCTTGTGCCGGCGCCTTTGCCGTTCGCCGCACAACTCTGCTTCGCGGCTGCGGGAATTGTCTTGCTGATCCGCTACCTGCTATTCCACAAGCCCGCCGAGAGCGGCCTGTTATGGGCCCTGGCAGCATCCTTTCTAGCGCTTCGCTTCGGAGGGGTGGGAAGAATTCCTAACGCATATTTCGCGGCGGCCGCGTTCATCCTGGCTACGGCGGTCGTCGAGACGTCCTACCTGCTCGCCTATCACGATGAGCTGACCACGCTGCCTTCCCGGCGAGCTTTCAACGAGGCTCTGCTTCGCCTCGCGCCGCCGTATTCCATAGCCATGGTCGACATCGATCACTTCAAGCGTTGCAACGACACGTACGGCCACGACACGGGAGATCAGGTGTTGCGCATGGTCGCCTCAAGGCTGGCGCGAGTGTCGGGAGGAGGACAGGCGTATCGCTGCGGTGGAGAAGAATTCGCCATACTTTTTCCCGGCAAAACTACCCTCGAAGTTCTGGATCATCTTGAAGACCTGCGGGCCGCGATCGCTGCCAGTACGCTGCGCTTGCGCGGCCCCGATCGCCGTCAGCAGGTGCGTGGGCCCGATCGCCGCAACCCGCGCGCGCGAGGACGTGCCCAAACTGGCCGTATCCAAACTGGAAGAGCGATCCGGCGGCTGTCAGAGGCACTAGCGCCGACTGAACTCTCAGTGACTGCCAGCATCGGAGTAGCAACTTCAAGGGAGGAAACAACGTTGGCGGAAGAAGTCGTAAAGGCAGCCGATAAAGCTCTCTACCGCGCGAAAGCCGCAGGACGCAACCGCATCGAAACTGCCTTTGCTGTGGGCCGCCGCGCTCGAACCAAAACCGCCACCAGCGCCTGAAGGGAACTCGTGCCACAAGTTTTATGGAAGTTGTGAAAGGGTCTAAGCTCATCCACGCCGTTCTGAGTAGAAGCCATCTCATAAATAGTCCGGCGCAGCAAGTCGAGGTTCCTCAGTGCTAAAGCCCTCGTCTTTATTGGCTCTAGACGGCACGACTGAACGTCGTGCCCTTCCCGAGCCCATTTATGAGATGGTTTCCCGAACCCATTTATGAGATAGCTTCCCGAACCCATTTATGAGATGGCTTCCCGAACCCATTTATGAGATGGCTTTTGGTAAGGATCTGTAAAGGAACGTCAGGCCCGGACGATCACACTGGTTTGACGTCCGGGCCCGTACGTTTTCGCAAGCACCACAGGCCGTGCGGTCAGCCCGCGGTAGTGGGGGGAATTGAATCGATCCGACCGCTGCCTGCACAGGCCGGGCACTTCACGCGGATAAATGCGATGCCCTCGGACTTACCACTGACGTCCACGGACTGGGCAATGTATCCGGTTCCGCCGCAGCGCGGGCAGTTGTTCGGATCCACTCCTCCCCCTCGGTTGCCAAGGAGTCTTTCACCAATTCGCGTTCGCGACGCTACAAAGTTAATCTTGTTACGAAAACCGAACAAAGCGCTAGTAACGCGCCTCCACAGCCAGTTTTGAGCGCTAGCGTACCGACCTCCGGTTTACTTAGTGAGTTCGCCGATAAATACGCCGTAAGGCTCCAGCGAGACCTCGCTTCCTTGAACGCGGGAATCGCCGGTCGCCACAAGCCTCTTCGCTGAGGTGAAGCCGGTGCCCTTTAAAGTGAGCGCTACTTTCTGAGGGGACTTCGACATATTCAGCGCCACCACTACGACCTCGCCCTTGTATGCGCGCAAATAAGAGAGCACGTTCGCGTCGTTCTCGTTAATCGCCCGGTAATCTCCGTCCATGAGCGCGAGGTTGGTGTGCCGCAGCTTCAGCACCTTGGTGTAGAACGCAAGCACTGAATTCGGATCTTTTAACTCATCTGCCACATTGTGCGTTTTGTAAGTCGGAGGAACCGGAAGCCACGGAGTCCCCCTCGTGAAGCCTGCATTTTCGCTGCTGTCCCATTGCATGGGAGTCCGTTCGCCGTCGCGGCCTTTCTCTTTGGGCCATCCTTTACGTCCGATAGGATCTTTCACGTCTTCTTTGCGCGTGGGGGGCGTGGTCTTCATTCCAATCTCTTCCCCGTAATACATAATCGGTGTCCCGCGCAGCGTCAGGTAAAGCCCGGCCATCACCTTGGCGATCTGATCGTTGTGCTCGCCATCCCCATAACGATCGTAAGAGCGCACGATGTCATGATTGCTGATGACATACACGGGCCATCCCCCTGCACCGTCGATGGCAGCAATGTGCTCGCGAAAAACAGGCGCCGAAAAGTTCAGATTCGTGAACATCAGATCCATCGGCATCTGCAATTCATCGTTGTGACTGCCGTAGTATTGCCGAAGTTCTGAGACATCCTTGGTCCAGGTTTCACCGATCAAAACCGCGCCGCTTTTGTCAGCCACCTGCCGCAGCCCTCGCAACACGTCGTGGACCTCCGGGAGCTTGGTGTTATATATCCGGTTTTGAATTGGGTCGCCGTAGGCATTCTTGCCGGGCAGGACGGGATTGTCTCGCAGCTTGGGATCCTCAAAGAGTGTGTCGACCGCGTCGAGCCGGAAGCCGGAAACCCCGCGGTCGTACCACCAGCGGGTGACGTCAAACATGGCATTCTTGACGGCAGGATTATGCCAGTTTAAGTCGGGCTGCTCGGCATAGAAGTCGTGATAGTAGTATTGGCCGGTGGAGGGATCGAACTTCCAGGCCGAACCGCCGAATTCTGAGGTCCAGTTGTTGGGCGGCTGGCCGGGTCCTTTGCCGTCGTGCCACATGTACCAGTCACGGTGCGCTGACGTGCGCGAAGACTTCGAGTCCAGAAACCATGGGTGCTGATCGGAGGAATGATTCACGACAAAATCGAGAATGATGTGGATGTCTCGTTTCCTGGCTTCGCTGGCCAGTTGATCGAAGTCCGCCAGCGTCCCATACATCGGATCAATATTCTCGTAGTCGGAAACGTCATAGCCAAAGTCCACCTGCGGCGAAGGGAAGCAGGGGGTGATCCATATCGCGTCCACTCCCAGATCCTTTAAGTAATCCAGCTTCGACGTGATTCCCTTCAGGTCGCCGACGCCATCATTATTACTATCCGCGAAACTGCGAGGATAAATCTCGTAGAAGACCGCGTGTTGCCACCATTGATGACCTTCTGCATCCATGCCGCGGGAAGAGGTTTGAGCGGAAGCAGTTAAGCCTGAAATGCATCCCCAGATCGCAAACGTGGCCACACATAGAACGGTCCTCATTTTCATGGTCGCAACCTCCATCGAAATCAATCCGCCTGCCGCCAGCTTGTAAAGTGAGGGGTCACTGAATATAAGAGTAGGGGCGAATCTTAGCACGAAAGGCTTATCCTTTGGCCTTCGCAGAAGAGGGCTGTCGTATCGCGCGTGACGTGCTTCGCCACCACCATTGCTGGCGAAATAGATGACTGACGGAAAACGCACGATCGTAGGCTTGGGCGAGTTGGTTTGGGACCTGCTTCCGTTAGGCAAGCAGCTCGGTGGTGCGCCTGCCAACTTCGCTTACATCACCAATTTGCTCGGCGACACGGGAATCCCGGCCAGCCGTATTGGCACCGACTCTCTCGGAGAGGAAGCGCTGCAGCGCTTGAACCAGCTCGGCCTCAGCGCCGCCTCGGTTCAGAGCGATCCGATTCATCCAACTGGAAGAGTCAAAGTTGAAATCGATAAAGACGGCCAGCCCCGCTTTGATATCCTTGAGCCGGTCGCCTGGGACTTTTTGGAGTGGACGCCAGCATGGCAGCGCTTAGCCGAGGAAACAGACGCAGTCTGCTTCGGATCGTTGGCGCAACGCTGTTCGCAAAGCCGGATAACAATTCGCAGATTTCTGCACGCCACGCGCCCCGGCACAGTCCGCATTTTCGACGTCAATCTAAGGCAGAATTTCTATTCGCGCGAAGTTCTTGCGGAGTCGATGAAGCTGGCAAACATCGTCAAACTGAACCATGAAGAGCTGCCAAGGGTAGTGCGAATGCTCGAATTGGAGAATTGTGCCGAGCCGGATTCTGCCCGTTGCCTGCTGACTGCGCATGACCTCGACTTAGTTTGCGTGACGCGCGGCACCGGGGGCAGCATCTTGATATCGCGCGATGGCCGCAGTGAACACCCCGGCTTCAGAGTGAAGGTCGCCGATACGGTGGGCGCAGGGGATGCGTTCACGGCGGCTCTCGTGCACGAATATCTTCGCGGCAGTCACCTGGCGCAAATCAATGAAACCGCCAACCGCGTCGGCGCCTGGGTCGCCAGCCAGTCCGGCGCAACACCCGCTCTGAAAGCAGGTAGCCTGGAGCGAACCTTGGCTGAGATTGCCTAGCCTGCAATTAACTGGCCGCGGCGTGGACAATCGCAACGAATAGCGGGACGCAGAACGTTCCCGGTCCTGTCGCAACGCTCACTGCACTTTTAGGTTATTCTGTTTGGTTTGGTTTTTAGCGTCTGGGGGCCCATGTCAACCATATCCCGAGTAGTTGTTCGTCTATGTATCTGCATTTCGTTTTTTCTCTGCATCCCATCGAGCATTGCACAACAATTTCCCGAGAATACCTACCAGGACCTTCATTGGCGCATGATCGGCCCGTTTCGGGGAGGCCGCACTCGCGCCGCAGCTGGTGTGCCGAGTCAGCCGAATGTTTTCTACATGGCCCAGGTGAATGGCGGAGTGTGGAAGTCAGACGACTACGGCCGCACTTGGAATCCAATTTTTGATCACGAATCCACGCAGTCGGTCGGCGCCATCGCCGTGGCTCCTTCGAATCCTGACATTATTTATGTTGGCAGCGGTGAAGGCCTGCATCGCCCTGACCTTTCTGTCGGCAACGGAATCTACAAATCTATCGACGCGGGAAAAACCTGGACTCATTTAGGACTACGCGATGGCTTTCAAATCCCAGCACTGGCGATAGACCCTCGTGATCCCAATCGAGTCTTTGCCGCAGTCCTCGGGCATCCCTACGGACCGAACGAAGAGCGCGGTCTGTTTCGTTCGACCGACGGTGGCCAGACCTGGCAGAAAGCAATCTACAAAGATGAGAACACTGGAGCCTCCGACGTAGAAATCGATCCCAGCAATCCCGATGTAATCTACGCGTCGATGTGGGAGGCGCGCGAGGGTCCCTGGGAGGACAACAACACTGTTAACGGAACCGGTGGTGGATTGTTCAAGTCCACCGACGGCGGAAGCACGTGGCATCCTCTCGCCAGCGGCCTGCCGAAGGATCTCTCTCAAATCAACCTCGCCATCGCTCCTTCGAATCCGCGGCGGCTCTACGCCACACTCGCCGTTTCTTCTGGCCCGCTCGCCGTGTACCGTTCGGACGATGCCGGAGAAAGTTGGACCAAAGCAACCGATGATCCGCGCCCCTCGGGCCGCATCGGCGGCGGTGATCTGGCGGTTCCCCGCGTGGATTCGAAGAACGCAGACATTGTTTATTGCGCCAGCACGGTGACGATGCGATCGACCGATGGCGGCAAAACGTGGTCCGGATTCCGCGGCGCGCCCGGCGGCGACGACTACCAGAATCTCTGGATCAATCCCAACGACCCGAACACTATTCTTCTGGTCAGCGACCAGGGAGCTTTCGTAACAGTGAATGGCGGAGGCTCATGGAGCTCCTGGTACAACCAGCCTACCGCGCAGATTTATCACGTCGCGGTGACTCCCACTTTTCCCTATCGCGTGTGCGGAGGCCAGCAGGAGAGTGGTTCCGTCTGTATCTCCAGCCGGGGCAACGATGGCGAAATCACCTTCCGTGACTGGCATCCGGTCGGCGTGATTGAGTATGGCTACGTCGCGCCCGATCCACTGGATCCTGATGTGATCTTCGGAGGCGGCAGGAGCGAGGTCTCAAAGTTTCATTGGTCCACGGGCGAGGTGCAGAACATAACGCCGATTCCGCTTCGCAGCAGCAAATACCGCTCTGACCGCACCGAGCCGTTGATGTTCTCGCCTCTCGACCCGCAGACACTTTATTTCGCCAGCAATGTCCTTTTTAAAACCACTGACGGCGGAAATTCCTGGCAGGCGATCAGCTCCGACCTCACGCGCGAGAATCCCGGAATTCCAGCCAGCGTCGGTAACCTCATTCCGAAAGGGGCGGACAAACAGCGTGGAGTCATATATTCCCTCGCGCCCTCATCGAAAAACATCAATACTCTGTGGGCCGGAACCGACGACGGCTTGATCTGGATCACTCGCGACGGCGGCAAGAACTGGAGCAACATCACTCCCAAAGAAATTACTCCGTGGAGCAAGGTCACGCAGATCAGCGCTTCGCATTTCAATGAGGAGTCTGCGTACGCATCGGTAAGCCGCTTCCGCATTAACGACGAGCATCCTTATATCTACCGTACTGACGATGGCGGCAAAACTTGGAAGCTGATCACAACCGGCCTCCCGGATCTCGGCCCGGTGGACACCGTGCGGGAAGACCCAGAGCGTAAAGGCTTGCTGTTTGCCGGCACGGAAAATTCCGTGTGGGTGTCATTCGATGACGGCGATCACTGGCAATCGTTACAACTGAATCTGCCGCACACTTCCATGCGCGACCTGTGGATTCACGACAACGATCTCATCGTCGCCACTCACGGCCGCTCGTTCTGGATCCTGGATGACATTACTCCGCTGCGGGAGACATCGGATTCGTTAGCGGCCGCCGATCATCTTTTCACTCCGGCGCCCGTCTATCGAGTTCAGCGCGATACCAACCCCGACACGCCGATTCCTCCCGATGAGCCAGCCGCCGCCAATCCGCCCGATGGCGCAATCATCGATTACTATCTGGCGCACACCGCTTCTTCTCCCGTAACGCTCGAAATCCTTGACGCTCACAGCCAACTCGTTCGCAAATTCTCGAGCGACGACAAGCCTCCGGTTACCGAATCTGATCTCAAGAAGCAGCTCATCCCTCTTTACTGGCTGCGGCCGTTTCGGTCGTTGCCCTCCGATGCTGGCATGCACCGCTGGGTTTGGGATCTGCACTATCCTGCGCCCGATTCCGTTCGCCACGACTATCCCATCGCTGCCATTCCTGGAGACACGCCCCGATACCCACTGGGCCCCAATGCTCTGCCCGGTACATATACGGCGCGGCTCACTGCAAACGGAAAAAGTTATACCGCCCCCTTCACCGTTAAGATGGACCCTCGCATTCGAATCTCGCCAGCCGGCCTCGAGAAAAAGTTCAAATTCGAAATGCATCTTGCATCACTCCTGAGCCAGACCTCCAATGCCGTATTGCAAGCTGGATCAATTCGCGAGCCGTTGCAGAAGCTGGCTGACCAGGCGAGCGGGAAAACTCGCGATTCCATCAGCGCTTTCCAAAACAAACTTGCCGAAGTCGCTGGAACGCAAACTGCTCCGGCAGCCCCTGCTCCCGATGCGGTCACGCTCACACGAACGAACGGCCAAGCCGCTGTCTTATACGGCCAGGTTTGGCAAGCCGACGCGGAACCGACTGCCTCGCAGTCCGACGCCGTTGCCGCTATCGATCGCGACGTATCGGATGGGATGAAGCGCTGGAACGAGCTTAAGATTTCGGATCTCGCTGCGCTGAATCGCACCCTCCGCGAAGCAAACCTGCCAGAGGTGAAAATCGAGCCGGATCCCCATCGAGAAGAAAATATGACGGATGAAGAGTAGCGTGGCGGCAATCGCCTTCTAATATTTTGTAGTTTTATCTGTGGACGAAAGTTAGTATTTTGTCTCTCCAGCCGCGATCTGTGCAAGATCTTGCGATATTCTGGTCGCCACTGAAATTATTTTCAAATTTGCGCAACGGATGAATTGAAATTACCAGAAAGCGCGGTATAATCCTGCGGTCATCAGATCCCGAGAGGGTCCGATGGCAAAGTTCTCCCCACCGCTTTTACCTGTAAAAACCCCCAATCGTAAAAATTAAGATTCGTTTAATTGAAAAAAACTAAAAGAGAGAAGGAGCAAAATGAACAACTCGTTTGCGGGAAAGTGTCTGATCGCAGCCATCCTCGTGATGCTAATGATGCCGGCGCTGGCAACCGCGCAGGACGCTGCAAACTCGCCCTACCTGGCCACCGGTGAAACCGGAACCGTTCACATCCATCCCACGCCCGAGCTGAGCCGCCAGATCCAGGTGGAGCGGGGCACGATTAATACTCTCGGGGTCTTGAGCTACAACGGCGGGCCGATCATGACTGGTGAGAACTTCTACGCGATTTTCTGGGTACCTTCGAAGCTGCAGAATGGGTTGCCTACGAGCCTGACTGCCAAGTATGAAAGCGTGGCCAGGCAGTTCCTCAATGATTATCCGTATCATGGCATCGCGAACAACAGCACACAGTATTACTCCACGACCTCCGGGACGAAGTATTTTGTGGCGAAGGGCGGACTGATCGCCGCTTACATCGATACCAACCCGTACCCGGCCAGCGCTTGCACGGACACCGTGACCCCAGGCAACTGCATTTCCGATGCCCAGTTGCAGGCGGAGATTTCGAGGGTGATGACGCTGGAAGGATGGACCCCTGGCTTAAACAAGATGTTCATCGTATTTACGTCCTCGGGCGAAGGTTCGTGTATGGCCAGCAACAGCTGTGCTTACACCCAATATTGCGCATATCACGGCTACTTCGGCAGCACGACGACGCCGACGATCTACGCCAATATGCCTTATGCCAACCCCACCTATTGTTATGACGCGGCGACCGGACAGAAAGCCCCAAGCGGCGACATCGCGTCGGACGCTAATGTCAACGTCACCAGTCACGAGATCACCGAAGCCAATACCGATCCTGAACTTAATGCTTGGTGGGACACAGGAAACGGTGAAGAAATCGGGGATCTGTGCGCTTGGAACTTCGGCACCGCCGGTTGGGATAGTGGTCTCGCCAATCAGATGTGGAATGGCCACTACTACGATCTGCAGTTGGAGTACGACAATCATACTTCTTCCTGCGTTACCCTCGGTCCCTAGGGATGAATGTTTAACGATGAACGTTTAGCAAGGATCCTGCTCCGCACGAATGGACCCCAGCTATCGCAGTTCGCGGTGCTGGGGTTCGTTTTAGTGCTGGTTCGCGGCTGCAACAAGTTCGCACTGGCCTGAGCAGCGCCCTTCATTTGCAGCTACAAGCCTTCAGCCGCGCTCTGCAACTCTCGAGCGATCTGAGCAGCATCACTGCTGGCCGCAAAGACCATCGGCTTGCCAATACGCACGCTAATCTTCCCCGGAGGTGCAAACTTCCTGCCCGCCTGCTTCACTTCAAACAATCCCACAATTCGCATTGGCAGGACTGGAATGCCGAGACTATTGGCCAGCAATCCGATTCCAGCGCGAAACGGGTTCATCTTCCCGTCAATAGTGTGACGCCCTTCCGGAAACACCAGCACGCTGTATCCGCGATCAACCGCCTCACCCGCATACTTGAAACTCTGTCGGAATCCGGCCTCTCGCGGTAGAGGAAACAAATTCAGCAGAGAAACCCCCAGCACCCATTGTGTACGATCATAAATTCTCCCGAAAAAGCCTCTGCTGGCAGCGGGCGAGCGTAGTGCCTCCAATGCCTCGCCGCCCGCGGCCGTTGCGATGCGATGGCGGAATCGCGCCGGCAAAGCCGTCTGCACGAATCCCACATCCACGTCCCCAATATGATTGCAGACCACCAGCAACGGTCCGTTCCAGCCGCGTAAGTTTTCCCGTCCCTCAATTCGCGGCCAGCCCAGCAAAAACATTGCCGGCCTCATCAACAAATAATGAGCCAGCCATCGAAGCCAAGTTACCGGCCAGCGCAATGTCCAGCCAGGATAGTGATACTCAGCGTGCTGCCTTGACTCGCCTTTCAACATCTTTTCGATGTCAGCCACGGTATGCACCGCGCTGAAACGCGTGTCGCCAAGATCGACCTGATAGCGATCTTCCAGCGCCCCAATCAGCTCCACTCGATCAAGCGAGCTAAGACCGAGGTCAGAGTCGAGCCCTGCTCCTGCGTTCAACCCCGTCACATTCCGCCCGGTGATACGCGCGATCAACTCCATCAGCGGACTTGAGTTCGCAACGTCCTTTGCCGTGTCGTGCAAAATCTCTCTCTTCGCGAACTCAGCAATCAAGTTTCGCCTGGGTTTCTGCGTATTCGTGCGCGGAAAGTCTTCCTCAGGCCAGTCGACCCACATCCGCATGCGCTGAAATTCTGCCAGTGTCTGGTTCGCCCGTTCCACTACAGATTCCACTTCGCCCTCGCCGCGCAGGATCACCACCGCGCACGGCTCTGCGTTTCCCTCACGATCAATTCCCACAACCACACAATCTTTAATTTCCGGCTGTCTTCGCAAAGCAGCCTCCAAATCTTCGGGATAAATATTTAGTCCGGCCGGGGTCACGATCACTTCTTTCTTGCGTCCCTTGAAATAAAGGTTTCCGGCTTCGTCCAGCGCGCCCACGTCTCCAGTGCGATACCAGTCGTCGTTAGCCGCAACTCTATCGGCCACTTGCTGCCGTCGGCTCTCGTCCCAGTACCCTGCAGCCACTCCGCCTCCACGAATCAAGATCTCGCCATCTTCGGCAAGCCTCATCTCCCGCCCCGGCAATACTTTACCGATCGATCCTTTCCCCAGCTTGAAGGGATGATTCACGCTGATCAGCGACGTCGTCTCCGTCAACCCGTATCCCTGGATTGCGGCGTATCCCAGCCGCCCCCAGAATTCTTCGGTCTCCGCGTCCAACGCAGCGCCTCCACAGATAAATGCCCAGAACTTCCAGCCGAACTGCCGATGGATCGCGCGAAAAATCCACCACCGGTGCAGGAAGTGCTTCTTCTCCGACGCGCGGAAGCGTCTCCTGAAATCTTCTAGCTTTCGGCCGTCTTCGAGATCGCGTTCGATCTTCTGTTTCAGCGACTGCAAAACCCTGGGCACACTCACCAGCACCGAAACTCGCTCTCGCCGAATCGTGCTCATAATTTCCGACGGCTTCAGTTCCTCCTGAAAAATCACGGTCGCCCCGAGCAGCGGCGGCAAGAACATCCCGAGAAATTGCCCGAAGACGTGGCTGAGCGGCAGCAAATTCAGAAACCGTACCGGATGCACCCAGCGCTCATACTTCAAATAAGGCCGCATCTCCCGCTCCAGCGGATCGATGTTGGCCAACACATTCCCATGCGTGATCACCACGCCCTTGGGTTCAGCCGTGGTTCCGGAGGTAAACACGATCTGCAGGGTGTCCTCCCGCCCAATCACTACATCCGGTTGGACAAGGGTGCCCCGTCCTTGTCCCTGCGTCTTTTGTAGGGACAGGGCGGGGATTTTGACTTCCTCAAGGACCACCACAGGAACTGCGGCAGCAACGCTCGCATGCTCGACCGCGTGCCGGCGCGAGCAAACGCAAAGCTTCGCCTCAACCTGTTGCGAAACTCGCCCAGCAAAATCCACCGAGGCGCCATCATCCATCGGAACCACAACCACGCCGCACATCGCGCATCCAAAGAACGCCGCGACCCACTCGGCGCAGTTCTCGCCCCACAGCATTACCCGGTCGCCCTTGCCGATCCCCCGCGCTTCAAGTTCCCGGCAGAACTGAAGCGCCATCTCGAGAACCTGGCCGTACGTGAACCACTCCATGCGGTATCCACGCCGCTGCCCGTAGGCACGCTCATCGCGGTATGCCTGGAAGTTCGTAAGGAAAAACTGTGCTAGCGATTCAGCCATGGAAGAGTAGAGGCGGCGGAGAATAAAACTGATGCCGCACCTCTCAGCCAAGTTTAGTAGCTGAAGGGAGCGAGCGCACATTTGCGACGGCAGATTCTGGGGAACGAACCGCATACATGTTCAGCAGGTGCGGCCCGGATCGGCGTGGGTGACATGAGGCCGGTTCGAAGAGTCCGGCGGCCATGACGTGCGTGGTAAGCTATCGGTGCTTCAATGATCTTGAAACAATGATCTTGAAACAATACTACCTGGGCTGCCTGGCCCACGCCTCCTATCTGCTCGGCGACGAGGTCAGTTCCACCGCCATCATCGTGGACCCGCAGCGCGACATCCAGCAATACGTGGTCGACGCCGAGAAATTCGGGCTGCAGATCCGTCACGTCTTTCTCAGCCACTTCCACGCCGATTTCGTTGCCGGTCACCTGGAGTTGCGCGACCGCTGCGGCGCGGCCATCCATCTCGGTTCCCGCGCTCAAGCGGATTACGCTTTCTCCGCAATGAAGGACGGCGATACCCTAGACTTTCCGGGACTACGCTTGCAGGTGCTGGAGACTCCCGGGCACACCATCGAGTCGATCTCGATCCTGGTGTTCGATCTCGGAAAGAACCCGACGCAACCTCATGCTGTTCTCACGGGCGACACCCTGTTTATCGGCGACGTAGGCCGACCGGACCTGCGCGCGTCGCTGGGGTGGAGCGCCAACGACCTCGGCTCTCACCTTTACGATTCGCTCCATAACAAACTTCTGACGCTTCCCGACGAAATCCTGGTCTACCCGGCACACGGCTCCGGCTCGCTGTGCGGGAAGAATCTCTCTTCGGACACGGTTTCTACGCTGCGGGTTCAACGGCTGATGAATTACGCGCTGCAGCCGATGACGAAAGAGGAATTCGTTCGGCTCGTCACAGCAGACCAGCCCGACGCGCCTCCCTACTTCACATACGATGCCGTTCTGAACACTCGTGAGCACGCTTCGCTCGACAGGAATCTCGAAGAGGTTCTCCATCCCATTGAACTCGACGAGGTTCTCAGGATGGGAGATGCAGGCGCTCAAATTCTCGATGTTCGCGACGCCGCGGAATATGCGAAAGGTCACATAGCAGGCAGCATCAACATCGGACTCGGCGGCCAATACGCGACGTGGGCGGGGACCGTACTTGACCGCGCCAAACCCATCGTGATCATCGCCGAGCCCGGACGCGAGAAGGAAGCAGCTTTGCGCCTGGGCCGCATCGGTTTCGATCACGTCAGCGGCTACCTGCAGGGAGGCATGGAAGCGCTTGCTGGCCGGCCCGACCTGGTGTGGCCAACCGAACGAATCAGCGCACTGGCAGTCGCTGAGGAACTGGCGAACGGCAACCCGCCGCTGCTATTGGATGTCAGAAACCCGCGCGAGTGGGCGACCAAACACGTTGACGGCAGCGTGAACCTTCCCCTCAACCACCTGCAAGACCGCATCGCCGAAATACCACGCGACCGCCGTATTGCGGTCCACTGCGCGGGCGGCTACCGCTCGTCGATCGCCGCCAGCATCCTGCAACAGTATGGGATCACGAATCTTGCCGAGATGGCCGGGGGGCTTGCTGCCTGGGAAGCAGCTAAACTGCCAGTAGTTTCGTAAGCCTAACGACGCCTGCGCTCGTCGAGAATTTCATTAAGCGGGGTTGTATCCTGGTAATCGGATGGCATTTCCTATCCGAGTTTGTAACATCTGCTCAGAAGAGTTCGAGCTGAGGCCGGACAAGCCCGGCTTTGCCAACCGCTGCCCGACGTGCAGCGAACCCGAACAAGCTGGCCCCAAAACGAAGCAGGGGATGGACGCCGACGAACGCAAGAGCCTGGCAGAAGCGAACGAAGCTCGGAGACGAGCGATGCGCGACCTCCTCTACCGCAAGGATAGCTAGCGACTTCCTAGGTTCCGTTACGGCTGGAAGCCTTGCTGCAAGGGGTCTCATTCTCTCCCCACCCCCAATGCATCTGCCACTCGATTGATGTAGTTGAACCAAGACGCAATCAGCGTAATTTGCAAAATCCCGCGATCGTCAAACCCCACCGTCCGCAGCCCTTCGATATCGCCCTTCCAAACCTTGGTCGCGTCCTTGGTCAGCTTCACCACATAGTCCAGCATCACCCGCTCCTGCGGCGTGATGGGCGCGGTCGTGTGGTCCTTCTCCAGCGCCTCAACCAGCTCTTTGTCCAGCGTCACCCTACGCAGAAACTCTGCGTGCGACTCGATTCAATACACACACCGGTTGGTCACCGAGACCATGGTGGTGATCATTTCATGCTGTCGCCGGCTCAACGGCAACTCCGGCGACATCAAAGCCCCAAACGTTGCGAACGAGTGATAGAGCGCCTCCGGAATCAGCGTGTGCGAGCCCACGATCGAAGACCCTCCCGACTCATCGGGATGCACAGGTTCGGCATACTCCTTGGGATACAGCGAGCGCTGCCCTTCGATCGCTTGGCGCAACTTTTCATCGGCCTCTGACATCGGGATGGTTCGAATCCAAGTCATGAAAACTTCGTCCTTTCCAGCAGATTTCTCCGCGACTTCGCACCGGAAGGCTACACTACTGCTGGGCTCGGCCACATAGCAGATTTGCGCTAGAACTGGTCTCATAAATGGTTCTTCGAGCAGGTTGTCAGGGGCTATAAAGCCCGCATTTTTAGGCGCCCTGAGCGGCACGGCTTGAAGCCGTGCCCTACCCAAAACCATTTATGAGACCAGTTCTAGGTTCTGACTTCAACGATTCAGCCCACGAAGACCCTCCGCCGCTTGCATTCGGGACTAAACTGTTCGCCTAGGGGCGCGCTTCCCCATACCCCTTCAAAGGAGAATCACCATGAAACGTGTCTTCGCAGTCACGCTGTTACTCATGCTGTTCGCTTCGTCAGCATTGGCCGACGGGCCGGGCATGATCCCGCCAGCACAATCCGGTGTCGTCCAATTGGCCGACGGTTCAGGCGTGATACCGCCGGCAGCCTCTACCCAGCCGCCCCTCGGGAGCGTCGCAGCCTAACCACATTTCACTCGAAAGCCGGGGGCAGGTGCGATAAGCTGCTCCCGGCTCTATGAATCCGCTTCTACAGTACATCCCGCTGGGGCTCCTGGCAGTATTGCTTTTCCTGATGCTCCGGAACCGCGCGTACAAGGTGTGCCCATGGTTTTTTGCCTATGTAGCCTTTGGGGTGTGCGCGGACGTGGCACGGTTTGTGGCTCATGACCATCCACGCCCCTATTTCGCGACTTATTGGACCACCGAAGCTGGCTACGAGATCCTCGGAATCCTGGTGATGTACGAATTGCTTCGCATGGTTCTGAAGAACTTGGCAGGCAGGTGGTGGGCACGGCTCATCCTTCCCGCCGCCCTTGTCTTGGGTATCGCCCTGAGCCTGGCCCACGCACGCGCCGCCCCTCCTCAGTTTAGCGGCCTTCGCTACTACCTTGTTGTTGGGGAAATTGCGGTTCGGTTGGTGCAGGGGCTCATCTTCATCGGACTTGTGGTGGCCGTCCTGATCCTGCGCCTGCGCTGGCGGCAATATCCGCTTGGCATTGCCACCGGGCTCGGAGGCTATTCGCTCGTGGCCTTGCTGATGAACCTGAAATTTTACGATTTCGGGACAAGATTCAGATTTTTGGCTAGCATGACCTTACTTGTGGCATACTCTGTCGCCGTATTGATTTGGATTTGGTTTTTCAGCGTGCCACAAAAGCCAGATCCCGAATTGCCGGCCCCGACCCCCGAAGAATTGGAGCGATACCAAGCCACGCTGGAGCAGTATTTGGACTGGTTACGGAGGATGCGCTGGAGATGTTTTCGTTAGTTCTGATCTGGCTGATCGTCGCCGCGTACGCGCTGGGGTACATTTGGGTGTTGTATCGCGCTTGGACCCGGATTCCCCGACGCGACATCGACGACGTGATCCCTTTCCTGCACCCTGTCGACTCGTCTATGGCCGAAGCGCTGCTCGACCCTGCCGCCGACTATTCGTTGCGGCGGCGATTGGGCCCACTCTCTTTCCGCGAGGTGCAACTCCGGCGCATGCGCTTATATCGGGAAATGGTCCGTCGCATGTCCGAGAATTCCGGAGTTCTCGCCGAGTTCGGGCGCGCTAAATTCGGCAGCAGCGACGGCCTCACGCCAGGCCCCGGCTCCAGGCTGGAGGATGCGCACGTCGCGGTCCAGGTCTATTCCACGTTCGCCGGGATGAGGCTTCGCGTCTGGCTATCGCTTCCGCTGGATCGCTCCTGCGTTATCCCAACACCCAACCTTGCCCGCCTGCGTACAGCCGGCGACGTTGATGGCCTCAAGGCTTACGAGGAGTTGAGGGCGGCAACCACGGAGGCGTTCGCGCAGCTCCAGCCTGCCGAGCTTGACGCCTTGACCCGCAACCTGTGACTGTCTTCTCTTAGTAGAAGCGAATATAGAACCTAATCTGCGCGCCGCACCCACGCTCAAACCTGATTCCCTTGGTAACCCGTTCGTACACTCCCTTTTGGTAACCCTTGGTAACCATGCGATTCGACCCATCCAGCCGTACAATTGCCCTTGTCCGACCGGCCATCTCGAAAGAGGAGTTTGGCCACGTGACGGTCTCCCAGAGACAGTCCCAAGAGCCGTCATCAGGTTTTCAGTTACAGATGTTTTTGTAAGACGTTTTTGTAAGACCAGGGTCTGGAGTCCGTACTCTTATGGCGTTCGGTTTCGGGTTCAACAAACAAAAAGTTCTCAGCGCTGCGGAGAAGTATATCCAGCAGGGCAAGACGCAGAATGCCATTGCTGAGTACGAAAAAATCCTTAAGGCCGACCCCAAGGACCTTACAGTCACCAACACCGTCGGCGATCTCTACTCCCGCCTCGGCGAGGTCGATAAAGCCACCGAATGCTTCAAGGCTGTCGGCGATGCTTATGCCAATCAGGGTTTCACGGTCAAAGCCATCGCCATGTACAAGAAGATCAGCAAGCTCAAGCCTTCGCTCGAGAGCGTGCTGAAGCTGGCCGAACTCTACACCCAACAGGGACTTTTCAACGATGCCCGCGCCCAGTATCTGCAGGTCGCGGAAGAATTTCTGAAATCCGGCGAACTGGATAATGCGGTTCGCATCTTCCAGAAGATTCTGGAAATGGATCCGGAAAATACCGGCATGCGCATCCGCCTGGCGGAAGTTTACATCCGCCTCAACAAGAAAAATGACGCCTGGCAGATTTTCTCCGCCGCCGCTGAGACCTTGCGCGCCAAAGGTTCGTTGAGTGGCGCCGAAGAAGTTCTGCAGCGCATGCTTACGCTCGATCCCGGCAACAGTTACGCCCTGCTCATGCAGGGACGCAATCTGCTCGAAGCCGGCGACGCCGAAGCTGCCGTCGAATCGCTGCAGAAGATTCCTGATCTCGATTCCAATCCCGATGGCCTTCGCGATCTGCTCAAAGCGTATCTAAGTACCGGCCGTCTTTCGGATGCCGGTACGCTCGCCAAAAAACTGTACACGGTCCATAACGACCTCACCGCTATTTCCACTCTCGCCGACGCCCTTATGCAGGCCGGCCAGTATGAGAACGCTCTTCAGGTCTATGACCAGCACTCCGATCGTCTGCTCGCCGAAGACTCCGGCAAGGTCCTGAAAAATCTCCATTCCGTCATCGGACATGTGCGTGACAATTCGGCTTCCCTCGAGAAGCTTCTCGATCTTTTTCAAAAAGCCGGCGAGAACACTCACGTCACCGAAGTTCTCGAGTTGCTGGCGCATGCTTCGGTTCAATCCGGCGATCTACCCCGCGCTCGCGATCTCTATCAAAAGCTCGCGACTATGGAGCCTGGCAATCCCCTGCACATGAACAATTACCAGCAGGTGGTAAGCCAGCTCGGCGGGCCTTCGGCCACGAAGCTTATTACGGCTGAAGAAGCAGCCGTGATCGTCGATGAACTGGAAGCCACTTCTCCATCGATACATCAGCATTATTCCGATGCCGTCGCTCTCGCATTGCGCTCGGCGCTCACAGACGCCGAACTTTTCATTTCCTACAACATGCCCGCCAAGGCTCTGGGACCGCTGATGGCCGCTCTGCCTCAGGCTCCCAGCGATCTCCGGCTGAATCAGCGTCTGGCTGCGCTACACACTCGCGCAGGTCGCTTCGCCCAGGCTGGCGTCTGCTGCCGCACTTTACAAGGCATCTATTCTGAAGCGGGATACCCCGAAGAGGCCACCCGCTATGGCGAACTCGCGGATCGCTACGAAGACCGATCATCCGTTGGCGTTGTCACTGGCTCTGTTGTCGTCGATCACGCGGCTTCTATTGCAGACGAAATTCCGGAAAAGATTTCAATTCCGGCGAAGGCCCCTACTCGCTGGCCAGCCGCTGCGCCCCAATCTGCGGAAGAACCCGAGTCTCTGGAACAGACGGAATTCGCGATTGTCGCCGATCCAGGGGAGCATGAGCCCCAAGCCACGCCCATCGAGGAATCTACCCCTGCGGTCGCAGAGATCGATCTCTCCTCGGAGTGGGACGATTCCATCACTGTCGAAGCCGACGCTCAACCCACCGAAGCTGCTGGGATCGAGATCACCGATGCCGTCGGAGATCACGATGTTCCTGTCGAGATCGGCCAAAGCAATGGCGGAGAAGAGTTCGACCGGGAAAAAGCCAACGAGACCATCGAAGAGATCCGCTTCTATCTCGAGCATGGCATGCCCGAGCAGGCCTCCGCAGCCTTCGAGAAGCTTCAGACTCTTACTGGCGACGAAGCCATCTTGTCGGCGATCGAAACTGAAATTCAAACCGCGTCGCAGCACACACCTGCAGCGGAAGAATTATCGACCGTCGAATCCATCTCCGAATTCGCCATTGACGAGCCTGCTACCGGATTCGCCATTGACGAGCCCGCTACTGAATTCGCTGTCGACGAAATCCCGGAGTCTCCAGAACCTCCGGCAGTCGTCGAACATGTGTTTCTCAAGCCGCAGGCTCCAGTTGCAGAGCCTCAGGCTGCAATCGAGTCGCACGCCGAGGAGACTGCAGTCCAACCTTCCGTAAGCGAGCCAGCCGTGAGCGCGCCTCCGCAGAGAACAGTTCTACCTAACCCGACTGCGGGTGTTCTTCAGAACTTCGTTTCCGATCTCGAGTCTTCTCTGGGTGCGGAGTTCCTTCCAGGAACGGTTCCGCATGAAGCCGAGCCCGAAGTCGAGCACGCTTCGTCCGAAACGCCGCGACCTAAGCATCGCGAACCCGAACTTGAGCACGTCGGGAACGCCGCACCTACTACATTTGGTGTCTCTGAACCTGAAGCGATGGGCGAGTTTGTCGCTGATCTGGAAGAGTCTCTCGGGGACGACTTCCTCAAGGGCGCTCCAGTTCCCGAGGCCGAGCCTGCACCGGAAACTCACGCAGTCGCCGACGTGGAAACACCGGTCACTCCGGCTCCCGCGCAGCATCGGACTGTTCCAGCGCCGGCGTCTGCTCCTCAGGTTATCGCTCCTGCCGCCAGTGCCGCAGCCGCAGCAGCGTCTTCAGGCACCTCAGCAGTTTCTGCGCAGGCGATCAAGGCACAAACTTCTGCGCTGATTCCCGGCGCAGGAGCCGCAGCAAAGGTTTCTCCATTTGGCGAGGATGCTGGCGTGGATCTCGCCGAAATGTTCGGTGAGCTCAAACACGATCTCGAAGTTGGCGCGTCCACCACCGAGGAAGATCCTGAAACCCATTACAATCTTGGCATCGCTTTCCGCGAGATGGGCCTGCTCGACGAAGCCATCGGCGAGTTGCAGAAGACCTGCCAGGCCGTCGATCGCGGGCATCCTTTCCCGCAGGTCATGCAAACTTATACCTGGCTGGCGCAGTGCTTCCTCGACAAAGGCGTGCCCCAAGCCGCGATCCGCTGGTATGACAAAGCTCTCACCGCCCCAGGCGTCGACGAAGATACTCGCACCGCTCTTCACTATGAACTCGCCGCCGCCTACGAAACCTCCGGCGACAAACCTTCCGCCCTCAAACACTTCATGGAAGTTTACGGCCGTAACATCGATTATCGCGACGTTGCCGAGCGCATTAAGCCCCTGAAGTCGTAAAATAAACTAATGGGCTCTGTCCCTAATTTTTTCTTCAAAAAATACACGTGTGGTCCGGACGGATGCCCCTGTCATCCCTCGCAAAACGACGGATCTTGGTTCTTGCTTGCGCTGCCGGTGTTGCTGGCCTGGGCAGGAACCCACCCCCAGCCGCGGAGCGCCCAGTGACCATCGATCCAAACGTGCCCGTCGAAAGCGGAGGCACGCCACCTTCTCAGCCCTCGTCGGCGGAGGCAAGTACTCGGACAGCGCTCCTCGATCCTCCGCCTTCGAGTACGGCGCCTCCGCCGCACAGCGGGATACAGCTCTGGATGCACCGCACTTCGGTTTTTCTTTTCGTACTGGTTAGCGCCGTTGCCGGCGTTCTACTCGTGATTCTGCCCTGGACGCCCGAATGGACAGACAACTATCTTCTGCTCTTGTTCCCCTGGCTTCGAACTTTTATCTCCACCGGATTCTTTCGCGGATTGTGCAGCGGCCTGGGATTGCTCGACATCTGGATCGGCTTCTGGGAAGCCCTGCACTACCACGAACACAACTAGCCCCATCGACTGCGGAGACATTCCAGTGATAGACCTTCAATTGAATTATCCAATTCTGCCCGGACAGCAGGAACTGTTCGCCGATTTGCTGCGCGACGCAATCGCAGCGGAACCAAGGCAGGTGATGGAACTGCCGCCCTATGGAGGAAACGATGAGCATCGCCGGACAGCGGCGGACTGGCTCAGCCGCGATGGGCATGTAGTGGAGAAAGAGCGTGTGATGCTGTGTACGGGCGGGCACCACGCAGTTTTCGTTTCATTGCTGGCCCTTGGCTTGAGGGGACATGGGATTGCAGTTGATCCGCTGACTTATGGGAATTTCAAAATACAAGCGGCTAGTCTGGGAATTGAATTGTGGCCTTGCGCGGGTGACGAACTGGGCATGAAGGCAAGCGCTCTCGCGCATGCAGTGGAAGCTCGCGGCCTGAGAGCCGTGTACCTGATGCCGACGGTCCACAATCCGATGGGGACTGTGATGCCTGAAACTCGGCGCCAGGAGATTTGCGAGGTGGCTCGAAAGCACGATCTGCTGATTCTGGACGATGATGCGTACGGTTTTTTGGAAGGGAATGCGCCGCCGAGCTTTGCAGTGCTGGCACCAGATCGCAGCTTTTCCGTTTGGAGCTTCACGAAGCCATTTGCGCCGGCGATGAAGCTTGCGTTCCTGAGTTTCCCCGAACAATACGCAGACCAGTTGACGACGATGATCCACGTAACTTCCAGCGGAGCTCCGGCAATCTTTGCCGAGATAGCTACGCGGTTAATTCGGAGTGGAGCGCTGACTGGCCTGCTTGCGGCAAAGCGCGATGAAGCAGCGCGAACGCAGAAGCTGGCCCGCGCTATTCTCGAGGGGCTTCATGTGCAGAGCCATCCTACGTCTTACCATCTATGGATTGACCTGCCCGAAAACAAACCAGCGAAGGTGGTCGCGGACCACCTGAAGGCGGACGGGGTTTTGGTGAGCCCATCCGATGTTTATCGAGCTACCGCAAGCGTAAAAACCAACGGATTAAGAATCGCTCTGGGCAACGTCCGCCAATTGTCGACGTTGCAGGAAGGACTGCAGCGAGTGCGGGATCGAATTCAAGCTTTGGCGGTGGCTTCTTAAGACCCAGTCCGCGTGACTGACAATTCCTGTCCCGCTGCGGCCACATCTTCGATATTCTGAACCCTGAGATCAGAAGTCCGCGTGTTCACATCTTTAGTCTTAACGAGACCGACCTCATGTCTGAAAAATTGAAATCCGCTCCCCTGGCGTACGAGAACCCATCCTTCATCAACAGTCCCGACGGACGCGTCCTCCGCATTCTGGCTGAGTATCAGGAACCGCTCGCCAGATTTCGGCGCGAACAGATTCAGGACACGGTCGTCTTTTTCGGATCAGCCCGATTTCAGGGAAGCGCTGCCGCCAGAAACCAACTAACCGCAGTGGAAAAAAACGACGCGAATGCCTCCACCACACAACAGGAAAAAGATCGCAAGCGCGCCCTGGCCGCTGTTGACATGGCCCGTTACTACGAAGACGCTCGCCGCCTGGCCTTTCTTCTCACGGAATGGTCGATTCAGATTCCCGCCCGCCGCCGCCGCTTCGTTGTCACCACTGGGGGTGGGCCCGGCATCATGGAAGCCGCCAACCTCGGCGCTTACGAAGCTGGGGGCAAGAGCATCGGCCTCAACATCAATCTGCCCTTCGAGCAGAATCCCAACTCCTACATCACGCCTGCGCTCAACTTCGAGTTCCATTACTTCTTCATGCGCAAGTTCTGGTTTGCTTATCTGGCTAAGGCCCTGGTGATTTTTCCTGGCGGCTTCGGCACTATCGACGAACTGTTCGAAATCCTCACCCTCGCTCAAACAGATAAACTCGCCAAGAAAATTCTTGTCGTCATCTATGGGAGCGAATACTGGCATCGCATCATGAACTTCCAGGCCTTCGTCGATGCTGGTACCGTGAGCCCGGAGGATCTCAATTTGTTTAAGTTTGTAGATACGCCGGAAGATGCCTTCGCCTTTCTCCGCGACGGTCTCACGGAATACCACCTGGGCGGCGGCCAACCAAAAAAAGAAAAAGAGCACGAAGTCCTCCCGGAAATCGCGAAGACGAGGCCGTAACCACGCGTGCTTTTGGGTGGCGCAGCGCTTCGGCGCTGCGATAGATGCGTATCAGGTCTGCGGGCCTTGGCCCCCGAGGTAAATGAAGCCTCTCTCTACTTTGCTCGAGCTTCTACCACCTACGGAGCCCGCTTGTCCTAAACTGAGAGCAGATGGCTGAAAGTCCGCTCCTCTACTACATCACGGATCGCGCCGCCTTCCCGGGGGACGAGCGCACCCGCCGCCTGCGCCTCCTCGACAAAATCGCCGAAGCCGCAAGTCACGGCGTCGATTATATCCAGCTCCGCGAAAAAGACCTGCCCGCACGCGACCTCGAATCGCTGGCCCGAGAAGCAATGAGCATCATCAGCCAATTGAGAACTGGGAATCGAGAACGAAAAACAGCTCTCCTCATCAACTCTCGCACCGACGTCTCTATGGCCGTCGCCGCAAATGGAGTTCATCTCCCCGCCGGCGACGTCTCCCCCGAAGAAGTTCGGGCCGCATGGAAGTGCGGTGCGGGGGTTCCCTTCGGGATGCTCCGGGCAGGCTCTGCCCGAGAACTCTCACCCCACGATCCACTGATCGGAGTCTCCTGTCACTCCCCGCAAGAAGTACTCCAAGCCGCTGCCAACCACGCCACCTTCTCCGTCTTCGCCCCCGTCTTTGAAAAGAAAGTCTTCGAAAAAAAAGTCTTCGAAAAAAAAGACTCTGCTGCAACCAGCCCCGCCGGCTTGGATGCCCTTCGTGAAGCCTGCCGAGCAGAAATCCCTGTGCTCGCATTAGGAGGAGTGACTCTGCAAAATGCTCCGTCCTGCCTGCGCGCGGGCGCAACCGGCATCGCCGCCATCCGACTCTTCCAGGACAATGACATCTCCACGATCGTGCGCGAGTTGCGCGGCTAAGAACAATCCCAGTCGGATTAGGAAGGGGGAAGGGCACGACTTCAGTCGTGCCCTCAACGCCGTCTGGACGGGCGGCTTTCGCCGCGGAGCTTCGCTCTGGATTGTCAATCGTAGGATCTCACACGAGGAAGCCGCGCCCCTATTGTGGCGCGGCTCTCTTAGAGCAATTACTGCGCCGGAGTTACCGAAGCGTTTGTTGAAGCCGCAGCCGGCACACTTGTGGTCGCCTCCGTATTTTTTACGAGAGCAATCTTCACCGTGGCCAGGATTGTCGCCAGCCGTTTGAAGACCTCGTCACGATCCACGGCCTTGCCGCCTTCGTCGGTCTCAACGCCTGTGGTCGCAACTTTGAGCGCAAACTCGTAGCAGCTTCCATTCTCAAAGATATGAAAGTACTTCGCGGCTTCCTTGCGCGTCCCGTCAGTGGCAAGCGTTTCCGTCGAGTGCAGCTCCATGTCGCCGATCATCAACTTCGTCGATGGCTTGGCGCTGTGGTCCGTGGTTTCAATCGGCGTTGCAGGGTTGGTCTTCTCTTCAGAGAGCTTCCCTTCAGAGAGCGTCGCCTCGGAGAGCTTCGCTTCAGAGAACTCTCCGCACTGCTCCGCCGTGAGCGACTTGTTGACGCTGACATCAAAGAATGCCGAAGCTAGATCGCTCTTGGGATATACCCCCTCTGGAATGGCCACGGCCACGACCGCTCCACCACCCGGTTGCACAAAGTCCATGGGCACGGGATCGGACGAGATCAGCTCGTCGGCGGCATCGCCGGTTTTAAGCACATACTTTCGCGGATATTGGAACGAGACGCCCGTAGTCTTGTCCGCATACATTACGGTCGCAGCTCTGCGTACAACTTTCTTATGCACTGGTTTCGAGGCCGGCGGCATTGTGGGGCTGGCCGGCGCGCTGGTTGTACTCATTGCAGTCGGTGGCGTCGACTGGACAATTGGCGACTGGTTGCTTGCGCTCTCGGTCTTCGTTTTTTCGCTGGAGCATCCCACGGCGAACGAACAGACGATCAGGATCGCGGCGAATACCAGCGGGCTGGCGGTTGTTCCGAGATTGATTTTTCCCCATGCAATGGAATTCAGGATTGCCGGGGTCGGACGATTTGGCGTGTTGAGTACTGATGCGTTGCGAACTGGTGAGTTGGGAAACAAATTGATACGGGTCATGGTTGGTCACCTCCTGCTGCTGAGCAGCGCAAATTACAATGCACGAGGTGGACCAGCGACTTGCGCATTGATTTAACGAGGGTTATGGAAGCGCGAGCTCTGCGAGTGCGTGGTCAGGAATACACTCTGTGGGGCGCGGGACACAGGGGACCCTCAGAGTCTTCGCCGATTTGGCTTTCGAGCTATTCTTGAAACGTGACAACCAATTGGACGACGCTCTATCGGCCCGTGGGCCAGATGGAATTCGAATTAGTCCAGGCCAGCGAGTTTCGAGAGTTCCCGCCGCGACTGCCAGAGCAGCCGTTCTTCTACCCAGTACTTAGCGAGGGCTACGCGACGCAAATCGCCCGCGAATGGAATACGAAAGATGAGCGTTCCGGTGTTGTCGGATATGTGCTGCGCTTCAATGTGCGAACGCAGTTTCTCAAGCAATACGAGATCCACGTCGTTGGCGACTCATCTCACCGCGAGTATTGGATTCCGGCAGCCGATCTCGTGAACTGAATTCGAACATTGTGGGGGGTATCGAACTGATCTCCGAGTTTCACCGCAAGGCGTGACGTTACGGCCCAAACTATTTTGCAGCGGGAGATATCATTTGCACCTACGCTGCCGCGACGCGCCGGATCAGATCTTCCTGCTCGACCCTACTTTCAGCGCCGATAGTAAAAGCATCGAGCACTCCCAGCGACAGCGCGTAGCGCAGAGCTTCAGACTGGCGATCACGCAAATCGCCCTGCCCGAGAATCTTCATCCCGATCACTGCCTTGCCCGCGGCTTTCATCTCGCGCAGAACGCTGACCACGGTTTCGGGATCGGCATCCATATGCGATCCGATGGGATTGATGCGTGCCAGATCGACTTCCACCCACGGCGACTTCGCTGCGGCTCGCAGCGCCTCGATGCTGTGGCAAGAACAGCCGTGCGCGCGGACAATTCCTTTTTCCTTAGCTTCGGACAATACATCCATGACGCCCTTGAAACGCTCGGGCCAATCCCTTTCGGTAAGGCAATGCATGAGGCAGATGTCGATGTGATCAACGCCCAGCTCGCGCCGAAAACGATCAAGGTCAGCGCGCGCAGTCGCAGGATCGCGTGCCCATGTCTTCGTGAGCAACGTGACTTTATCGCGCGGCACGTGCTTCAGTGCCTCGGCAACATGAGGATGGCTTCCGTAACTATCGGCAGCGTCGAAGAAACGCAGGCCCTGATCGTAGCCATTGAGTAGCAGCTCAGATAGTCCTTTCACGCCGAGAGCCGTCTGATTCGAATGATGTCCCGAGCCAACCGTGCCCGTTCCCATGGCCAGCCGGCTGGTCTTGATGCCCGTGCTGCCTAGCGTGACAACGTCGGAAGCGGAAAACTTGCCCAACGGCGGCTGGGTTGTGAGGGCGGTCAGCAGGTCTTTCGAACTGAGCCATGCGGCTCCCAGGCTCGAGGCAGACCGAATGAGGAATTCGCGGCGATGCATAAAGACTCCTGCGAGGGCGCGCTCCAAGGAATGATAACTCTTCGTAAAAGTTCTTGTGTTTTGTCTTCTCCGTGTCTCTGTGCCTCTGAGGTGAAAAGCCTTTCTTAGGCCCTCCCAATTATTCAAACTGCTTTCGGAAACCGTCCAGCTCCTCGCGCATCTTCGCAAGCTCTCTTCTCAGTTCTGCTACTTCCCCTTCCAGACGAGCAACCCGGTCGTTGCCGGACGAATAGCTTGCCGCCTCTCGCAGCGGCGCAACTTCCGCAGGAGGCGCGTCCCCCGAAAGCAGATGCATGTAGCGCGACTCTTTGGTCCCGGGCTGACGGGAAAGCACAGCTACCAACGGAGGCTCGCGTTGGCTGAGCCGGTCAAGCGTCCCCAGAACGTCATCGAGCGCTTCGAATCGGTACATGCGCTCCGCCCGGCCACGAAGCTCGCCAGGAGTCTGCGCCCCGCGCAACAAAAGCACACACAGAATTGCAATCTCTCGCCGATCGAAATTGAACACTTCCTGTAAACGATGCTCATATTTCGTGACCCGACTGTCTGCGCCGCTGGCAGGCCCGGCGAGTCGCTGCCCTTGCAGCGAATCCAGCGCTGTGTGCACCGCTTGTTCGTCGAGCGTCATTACCGGATCGCGATTGTTCTTCTGATTGCAGGCATTCACCAACGCGTTGAGCGATAGCGGATAATAATCCGGAGTCGTAATGTCTTTCTCGATGAGCGAGCCCAGCACGCGAACTTCGACGTCACCCAGAAACTCCACGCATCACCTTTGAGCCAATTGATCGGATAGCTAAAATAACGCTGTCGGACGCCGCTTCCACGGCCTCCCTTTTTCAATAGAAGTTTTCTCGACCTCGTTCACGTAAGCACCCGTCTGTGTCAGCACGTGATGCAGATCGTTGCCCAGGCTGAAAAATGTAAATCCTTTTTCTAGAAACTCTCCAACCCTTGCCGGACCGAACAAAAATATTCCCAAGATCACTCCATTCTTTCCAGCCTGTTCAATCAGTTTCTTGGTGGCCGCATCGAGTTCAGGCGACGTATACATAAGGGGGAACTCGTACTTGTTATATAGGCCCATGGACATGCAGAGATCATTCTGTCCGAGAAAAAGAATGTCGATCCCCGGTACGGCCGCAATCTCAGCCATGTTCTCGATGCACGAGGCCGTCTCCACCTGCAGCGCGACGATGCCGTTGTTGTTAAAGTTTCCCGCATACCCAAGCAGCCCAGCTTTGTTCATGGACCGCTGCGGAAAATAAACCGAGCGCGTACCCACTGTTGGATACTTCGTGCAACTGATCGCCTGGCGGGCTTCCTCGGCGGTATTGATGTAGGGAATCAGAACGCCGTCGGCCCCCAGATCAAGCGCTTGCTGAATGCCTGGGCGGTCGTTGTATGCTCCCACGCGCACCAGCGATTTCGCGCCGCCATTCGCGATGCCACTCAACATCGCCGATAGTTTTTCATTGTGCATGGGGCCGTGTTGCGTGTCGACCAGCAACCAGTCGTAACCGCTGTGCGCCAGCTGCTCTACAACGGTGGGACTGTGCGAGTTGATAAACAAACCCACCTTTGGAGTTCCCTGATGAAGTTGCTTCTTGAATTCAGCGCCGCTCAGAGCGGGTTCCGACATGTGAGTTCCTCCTGGTTCCAGCAGAATTGTGTAGTCTACCGCAGTGGCCTGCAAGGAACGGCGAACCCCGCATGAATATTTGCTAAATCTGTGACCGGGGGACACGCCCTCGATTCCTTGATATAGTTCCCGAGGAAGATGGAGTGGCGTCGATTCACGGGCGCAAGGAGCAGGAATGCGGCTGCTATTGAACTGGGTTCTGAGTGCGTTGGCTGTGTGGATCGTCTCCCGGGTAGTGCCGGGAATCTACGTAAGCGGCCCTATCGCCGCTCTGATTGCGGCTTTGGTAATCGGCTTTATCAATGCGACCGTCGGCCTGTTGCTGAAAATTCTCACTTTCCCGCTGACGCTGGTTACTCTGGGATTGTTCTGGTTCGTAATCAACGCTCTCATGCTCAAACTGGCTTCGGCGCTGCTGTCGCCCGGTTTTCAAGTGCGCGGATTTCTAGCTGCATTTATCGGCGCAATCCTGCTGAGCCTCGTGAACATGATGCTAAAGTGGCTCGTCCATCCATCGCCGGATCGCGGCTAAGGCTAAGAATCGTCCTCTAAATGCCAGTCCAGCGAAAGAAGGAGAAACTCATCGAAACCCATGCCAGCCTCCTGCACACATTTTCAGCAACAAAACGGCACGGCGGCCGCCCTTGAACCGCCCCTCGTCTCGATTCCCGAAGATTGGTTTCTAATGGGCTCCGACTCCGGTCAGGACTGCGAACGTCCCGTTCATCGCGTTTGGGTAGACGCTTTCTTGTCAGCCGCCACTCAAGTCACGAACGCGGAATACCAACGCTTCGTGAACTCGACCGCGCATGAAAATCCCCCATTCTGGAATGATCAGAATTTCAAACATCCTCAGCAGCCCGTTACTGGCGTCTCCTGGTTTAATGCGGAGCGTTACTGCCAATGGCTGGCAGCGCAAACCGGCCGTGCCTACCGGCTTCCGACCGAGGCCGAGTGGGAGCGCGCTGCCCGCGGCAATCTTGAGCAAAGCCATTTTCCCTGGGGCAACGACCCACCCCAGTCTCTTCCCGACTATGCAACCCGCTGGCAGACCGGGCCCGAGGCCGTCGCCCGTTACGCGCCCAACGCCTTCGGCCTTTATGACATTTGCGATAACGTTCATGAGTGGTGCAGCGACTGGTACGATCCCAACTATTACGCCAGCTCGCCCGAGCGCAATCCGCGTGGCCCTGAAAAAGGCCAGCGAAAAGCATCGCGCGGCGGATCCTGGCGCCATCACGTGAAAGTAGCGCGCTGCTCCGCCCGCTCCAGCATCCCCCCCGATTTCCACTACGCCGACTACGGTTTCCGCGTCGCCGCTGACCTGTAGCGCCGCTGCCCTACCGGCGTCGTGAGAGCCGGCCCTGGGCTTGTCGAGGGACGTCTCGCTATCGCTCTTCCATAACTCGCCGCGACCAATCGGATTTACAATCATTTGTCACAATCGAAGCGCCCCTTAAAGACGAACCCCAATGTTTCGCAACGATCTTCTCGCCAACAAGCGCATCCTCATCACTGGTGGAGGTACCGGCTTGGGTAAAGCCATGGCCCACCGCTTCCTCGAACTCGGCGCCACCGTCTACATCTGCGGACGCCGGGAAGATGTCATCGAGCAAACCGCCGCCGAACTTTCCGCTGCCACCAATGGCCCTATCCACGCCATCCCCTGCGACGTCCGCAATCTCGACGCGGTCGAAGGCATGATCAATGAGATCTGGCAAACCGCCCCGCTTGACATCCTCGTCAATAACGCCGCCGGTAATTTCATCGCGCGCACCGAGGAACTTTCTCAGCGCGCCTTCGAATCCGTGATTGGAATCGTCCTTCTCGGGACGATTCACGCCACTCTGGCTTGCGGTCGCCGCTGGCTCAAAGCCGCGCGCCCCGGCACGGTCCTCAATATCTCGGCCACCTATGCGCCGGTCGGTTCAGCCTACGTCGTTCCCTCCGCCGTGTCGAAAGCCGGCGTCGAGGCGCTCACGCGCAGCCTCGCGGTTGAGTGGGGGAATCGCGGCATTCGCATGAACGCCATCGCGCCCGGCCCGATTCCCACGCAAGGCGCATTCTCGCGCCTTCTCCCGCGTCCCGAACTCGAGGCGTCGGCGCTCGATCGCAATCCGATGCATCGCTTCGGCACAAAAGAGGAATTGGCAGATCTTGCAGCCTTCCTCATAAGCGACGGATCGGCCTACATCAACGGCGAAGTTATTCGCATGGACGGCGGCGAATTCCTCCAAGGCGCCGGCGAATTCAGCAACTTGGGCCGCGCCCTTACCAACACTGATTGGGAATCCCTAAAACCCCCAAATCGTCGCAAGCCTCCAGCAGATTCATGATGTCGGGCCAATGCTTGCAGACTACAGCCTGCTCCCAAGGCGCATTTTCCCGCGAGGTAATCGGAGCCTCCATCGTTAATGCCTGGAGCGTGAGCCCATGCTGCCGCATCCAAACACGAATGGAGGCGCCTTATGTACGTTGTTCTCGGAGCAAGCGGTCACACCGGCCACGTGGTGGCCAAGAATCTTCTCACCAGCGGCCAAAGAGTTCGCGTCGTCGGCAGGAATGCAGCTCACCTGCAGTTTCTCGCAGCTGAAGGCGCAGAGGTTTTCACCGCCGATCTAAGCGATGTCTCAGCCCTCACCAAAGCGTTCCAGCAAGCAAACTCAGCCTACGTGATGATTCCACCCAATCACACCAGCAGCGACGTCCGTGCTTTTCAGGATCGCGTTAGCGATTCGATCGCAGCTGCTCTGCAAAAGGCCGGTGTCAAAAATATTGTTGCCCTCAGCAGCTTCGGAGCCGACAAACCGAGTGGAACTGGCCCTGTAGTTGGCCTCTACAATCTCGAACAAAAGCTAAACCAGATTGATCAATTGAATGTACTCCACCTGCGTGCCGGCTACTTTATGGAAAACACGCTGCCACAGGCGGCCGCCATCAGCAAGATGGGGTTTGCGGCGGGACCGGTTCGCCACGACCTGAAACTTCCCATGATCGCTACCCGCGATATTGGAAACGCCGCAGCCGCCGCTCTGTTACGGCTCGACTTCCAGGGCAAGCACACACGCGAACTGCAGGGACAACGCGACCTTGATTACACCGAAGCCGCCACAATCATCGGCAAAGCCATCGGCAAACCTGATCTCAAGTACGTTCAGGCTCCCGATGATCAGCTTCGAGGCGCGATGGTTCAGATGGGAATGTCCGACAATTTCGCGGGACTGATTCTCGAAATGGCTTCCGCACTCAACTCTGGAGTAATGCGAATGCTCGAACCTCGAACGGCAGGAAACACCACCTCGACGAAATTTGAGGATTTCGTTGCCGAGAGTTTCGTTCCAGCTTATCAGCAACAAACAGCGGCGTAGCTCGTTTGAGGGCGACACTCCCTTCGGCAAGCTCAGGGCAGGCCTGTCCACTCACTTTGACTTTGCTTTGCCTTGAAAAAACGACGGCCGCGTTCATCGAGCGCGGCCTTTCGTTGTTCGACAACGATAACTCTAGCCTCGCCCCACAGCCTCCCGTCTCATGGTCCGAACCACGGTATGAGCCATGCTCTCCGCCACAGCCACGTCCCCTTCGTCAAAATTAAAGGGCTCTGGGGCGAACACCATCAGCAGGCCGACCGTGTCCCGTTCATAGCGAACCGGCGCCGCCAGAATCGAGCGCACGCCCAGACGACGGCAGTTTTCGAGGTCAACTCGCGGATCGTTTTCCGCGTCATCGCAGCGTAAAGCTTTTCCTTCGCGGAAGCATTCGCCTGAGAGTCCTGAATTTACATCCAGCCGAGTACCCAGCGCAGGCGCGCTAGCTCCCACGCTTGCCCGGCACAGCACTTCATTTTTGTGCACCAGCGCGATGGCTGCGCTCGTGCCGCGAGTAAGCGCGCGAGCACGCTCTCCAATCATACGCAGCGCCGCCGCTAGATCGTTGCCCAGCGAGCTGAATTCGTATTGCACCGTCGCCGAGGCAGCACGTCCCTCGCCGTTCCCGCCCAGTCCAGTCCCCGCTTCCAGGCTGATGGACATGGGACCGCGATCCGTGCTCCAAGCCGGCTTTCGTCCCCCGCCCCAACCCCACGCCCGTCCCAACGTAAGCTTCGGTGCCGTTCGGCTGGGTGCTCCAGCATTGATTGTGAGCCAGTCATTTAACCGTTGCCGCGCTTCCTCCGGCAACTCGGAGAAGCGCACGCCTGCGCGCCCCAACGCATCCGCCCACGCAATGTAGCCCGTAGTTTCCATGTGCACGGCGGGTTCAGAAAGATACATCTCAAGCCGGACGCGCCGACCTTTATCAATATCAATCTCAATGTTCTTGCCGTTGGCGTTTAGCCCGCCACCCAGGCCACTCCCGGTCTGCATCGACAATCCTTCCTCGCTCAAGTCCAGAATCATGCCGCCGGTTACACCGTCGAAGCTGGCAAATGCAGGAGCATGCACCATTTGGCGCAAACATCGCCGCCGCTCCGGAGCGAATCCCCGATTTCCTTCCATGCCTCTGCCTAACCCGGTCTGAGACTCGATACTGAAAATGTCTCAAACAGGAATGATGAGATTATCGACGATTGCGGGAAAGTGTTAGCGCAGGTTCCCCTTGCTGTTTCCTAAGCGGCCGCAAGATAAACGTAGCGCAGAATAAACAGGATTGTGAGGATCCAAACCAGCGTGTTCACTTCGCGAAGCTTCCCGGCCGCAATTTTTACGACGGTATAAGAAATCAAACCAAGGCTAAGGCCAGTCGCAATGCTGAATGTAAGAGGCGTTGCCAGCATCGTAATGAACGCCGGAACAGCTTCGCTGAAGTCATGCCAGGCGATTTGCGCAATCGACTGCGTCATGAGAACCCCAACTAAAATAAGTGCGGGCGCAGTTGCAAAAGCTGGAATCGCGGTAGCGAGCGGCGAGCAGAATGTGGCCAGCAGGAAGAGCGCGGCGACCGCGACGTTGCTCAGCCCCGTGCGAGCGCCGGCAGCAACTCCGGCCGCGCTTTCGATGTAACTCGTCACCGTCGAAGTTCCAGTCAAAGATCCAAAAATAGTCCCCACAGCGTCGGCAACCAGGACCCGGCCCACGCGGGGAATCTTGCCATCCTTGACGAAGCCGCCTTGCTCGCACACTCCAACCAGAGTGCCGACGTTGTCAAAGAGGTCCACGAACAAAAACGCAAACAGGATTTCAAGCAAGCCGAGGTGGCTGGCACCGCGAAAATCAAGCTGCAAGAAAGTAGACGAAGGGTGTGGCACAGAAAAGACTGCGGCCGGCCAATTCGTAATTCCTCGGAGAATTCCCAGCAGCGCCGTGCCAAAGATGCCGATCAGGATCGCTCCATGGAGCTTTCGCGACATCAGGATCAGCGTCAGGATCAGACCGAAGCAAGCCGTCTGCACTTCCTTGTCCGCGAAGCTGCCGAGGCCGACAAACGTAGCCGAATTCGCCACAACAAGTTTTGCGTTGCGCAATCCCACAAACGCAATGAACATCCCAATCCCTGCGGCGGTCGAGTGCTTCAGGCAATCGGGCATCCCATTAACAATTTGTTCGCGAACCCGCGTCACAGTAAGCACAAGGAAAAGAACGCCAGAACAAAACACCACCGCGAGCGCGGTACGCCAGGGAACATGCATGGCAATGCAAACGGAGTAGGTGAAGTAGGCGTTCAGTGACATTCCCGGCGCCAGCGCGATCGGATAGTTAGCATAAATTCCCATCACCAGCGTGGCCACTGCCGCCGAGACGCAAGTCGCAAAGACCACGCCCTCCGCCGGCATTCCCGCCTGCGCTAGAATCTGTGGGTTCACCACGATGATGTAGGCCATGGTCACAAAAGTGGTGAGGCCGCCCAGCATCTCCTGCTTTACAGAAGTGTTGTTAGCGGCGAGTCTGAAGTAGCGATCGATCAATTGTGTCCCCCAGTTTGATTTTTGATGGGAGATCGAACCGGCTCAGTATTCGATTTTATTGGGCTTGTTTTCCCACGCATGAAACGCCGCCAGCGCTTGTTCGCGCATCATTTGAATCATGGGAATCTTGCGCTGCGAGTGCGGCTGGGCGAGTTCTCGGTAGATCAGAGAATCGTCAAATCCGATCCTGGAGGCATCAGCATCGGCGTTGCCAAAATACACGCGGGAGAGGCGAGCCCAGTAGATTGCCCCCAGACACATGGGGCACGGCTCACACGAGCTATAAATCTCGCAACCCACAAGAGCAAAAATGCCAAGCTTCTGGCAAGCCTCGCGGATGGCAACCACTTCCGCGTGCGCGGTAGGGTCGTTCGCCGATGTGACCCGGTTCGCTCCCTCGGCAATAATGGCGCCGTCTCTTACCACAACTGCGCCGAAGGGTCCGCCGCGTCCCGAGTCGACGTTCTCCATCGAGAGTTGAATGGCGCGGGCCATGAAAGGATTGTCCATGTTTTTTCGCTTCCCCGATTCCCACCGATTGCTGCGCGATCAACCCGCGATTCCGCAGACTAGAAGCCACCGCTAAAATGGGTTCGGGAAGGGCACGACGTTCAGTCGTGCCGCCCAGAGCCAATAAAGACGAGGGCTTTAGCCCTGAGGGGCCTCGATCTGCTGCTTGCGTAGCGCCGAGTAGCGAGTATATGCCCGGGGTCGGAACCTCGTAAAATGTTGTTTTCATTGTTGAGGACGCACATTGTAAAAGCACGCGGGCGCGGATACGCTCCTTCTTTAACGCGCTGATCTGGTATGGAGTTGACATTTTGATTTTGCAGGCTTTCCGCTCTCAGCGAGTCGTTACTCCAGACGGGATACGTCCGGCTGCAATCCTGGTCGAAGGCGACCGGATCAAGGCGGTTGTCTCTCATGATGGGGTGCCCACAGAGAGCTACCGAGTCCACGATTTCGGCGAAGCGGCGATTCTTCCCGGACTCGTCGATTCCCACGTGCACATCAATGATCCCGGACGCGCGGACTGGGAAGGATTCGAAACCGCAACGCGAGCCGCAGCGGCAGGAGGCTACACACTTCTCGTGGATATGCCCTTGAACTGCGTTCCGGCCACCACGACTGTTGCCGCGCTTGAGACCAAGCGTGCGGCTGCGCAAGGCAAATGCCGTATCGATTGGGCGGCCTGGGGCGGCGTGGTTCACGATAATCAACGTAACATCGAAGCACTCGCCGCCGCCGGTGTCCGTGGATTCAAATGCTTTCTGATCCATCCCGGTATCGATGAGTTCACAATGGTGGCAGAATCACAGTTGCGAGCCGCTCTGCCTCACGTGGTCCGCACCGGCTTGCCGCTGCTCGTACACGCGGAACTTCCCGGCCCGATTGATCGGGCAACCGACGCTCTGGCCGATGCCGATTGGAATCGCTACTCGACCTATCTTCGGTCGCGGCCCGACGAGGCGGAGCTGGCTGCGATCCGGCAGATGCTGTCGTTATGCCGCGAATACGGTTTTCATTTACATATCGTTCACCTTGCCACGAGTCAGGCGCTTCCCGAACTGCGCGCTGCGCGCTCCGAAGGATTACCCCTCAGCGTCGAAACCTGTCCACATTATCTGCACCTGTCTGCTGAAACGATTCCTGATGGCGCGACGCTGAATAAGTGCGCGCCTCCGATTCGCAGTCGTGAAAATCGCGAGTACCTATGGCAAGGCCTCAGAGATGGAATCATTGATCAGGTGGTAACCGACCATTCGCCATGTCCTCCGGCGATGAAGCGCCTAAACGAGGGCAATTTCGGTCGAGCTTGGGGCGGCATCGCAAGTCTCTCCATCGCGCTACCGCTCATATGGACAGAAGCCAGCAATCGAGGGTTCACTTTGTGCGACGTGGTCCGCTGGATGGCCGCCGAACCGGCTCGACTGGCTGGTTGTGGAGCAAACAAAGGCCGAATCGCTGCGGGATACGATGCGGATTTTGTAATATTCGAAACCCACCGTGAATTCATCGTGAACGAAAACAAATTGCATTACCGGCATCCGCTCTCTCCCTATTTGGGTGAAACACTGCGCGGCGTGGTAAAGGCCACGTATCTGCGTGGGAATGCTGTTTTTTCGGAAGGTGAGTTTCCTGGTGAGCCTCGCGGTCGGGAATACACCGCGAATGCAAGTATGATGAACATTGAGTGATGAATCATGAGTCCATCGTCGGACACTCGGTCCCGCGCAAAGAGGGACGCGATAAAGTAACCGGAAGGTCGCAGTACGTCGACGACATGGTTCTGCCGAACATGCTCTTCGGAGCAACGGTTCGCAGCCAAATTCCGCGCGGCCGAATCACGAACATCACATTCAGTCCCGGAATCCCATGGGATCAATTTGTGATCGTGTCGGCGAAAGATATTCCGGGCAAGAATTGCATCTCGTTGATTGGGGACGATCAACCATGCCTGGCGAATGAATTCATCAATCATCCCGAAGAGCCGATTCTGCTTCTGGCCCACTCCGATCGCCATATTCTTCCGAAGGCCGTTGAGTCGGTGAAGATCGAATACGATCCTCTGCCCGCGATCTTCACCATTGAAGAAAGCGAACGCCATTCCGAAATTGTCTGGGGCGAAGACAATATCTTCAAAACGTATTTGATCGAAAAGGGCGACGTCGATGGCATTTGGGCGAAAGCCGATCACATCATCGAAGCTGAATATACAACCGGCGCGCAGGAACAACTTTATATCGAAAACAATGGGATCATCGCGCACTTCGACGATGCGTGCGGAATCACCGTGTGGGGTTCTCTGCAATGCCCCTACTATATTCACAAAGCGCTGATGGCACTTTGCAGCTTGCCGGCAGAAAAAGTGCGCGTCGTGCAGATGGAAACTGGAGGCGCTTTTGGCGGCAAGGAAGAATATCCGTCGATGATCGCAGCGCATGCTGCTCTGCTGGCGATCAAGTCCGGAAAACCGGTGAAGATTATTTATGACCGCATGGAAGACATGGCAGCCACGACCAAGCGGCATCCCTCGCGTACGCGCCATCGGACAGCCGTCACCAAAGATGGCAAGATTCTGGGCGGGGAAATCGAATTCACCATCGACGGCGGCGCCTATCTCACCCTCTCGCCCGTTGTCCTTTCCCGCGGTGCAATTCACGCGGGCGGACCGTATTACTGGCCAAACGTTCGTATCCACGCCAAAGCGCTCGCTACCAACGCGCCCCCTCATGGAGCCTTTCGCGGCTTTGGAGCGCCTCAGAGTCTCTTTGCCATGGAGCGGCATATGGATCGCATCGCGCAGGTTGTCGGCCTTTCTCCCGTTGAAATCCGTCGTAGAAATTTCCTGCAGCCCGGACAGACCACAACTACCGAGCAGGTAATACGCGAACCCATAAATCTTGAGAAGTTACTGGACCACGCGCTGGAACTTTCGGATTACCACTCGAAAAAGCAACGCTTCGCAAACGAGAATCGGCCCGGCAACCTCCGGCACGGGATGGGCATTGCCACATTTCTGCACGGAGCGGGATTCACGGGTTCCGGCGAGCGCTATCTCAGCTCTGTTGTTGGGGTCGAGGGTTGCGCCGACGGCAGTGTACGCGTACTGGTTTCGAGCACCGAATTTGGCCAGGGAACGAAAACGGTTCTTAGCCAGATCGCCGCCGAAGCCCTCGCTCTGCCGTACGAGTACGTGAGCATGGCCCAGCCCGACACTCTGAAAGTCCCCAACAGCGGGCCGACCGTGGCATCGCGCACGGTGATGGTGGTCGGAAAATTAGTGCAATCCGCGGCATTGGGGATCAGACAAACGCTGATTTCGTCGAACCTGCTCGCCGAGACATACGCCGCCGAGGAGTTTCGCGCGGCTTGCCAGCGCTACGTCGCAGAGCACGGCGAATTCCGCTCATGGGCGCGTTACGAAGCTCCTCCCGACATTTTCTGGGACGATGTAAAGTATCGAGGCGAAGCCTACGCGGCATTCGCCTGGGCAGTTTATATCGCTGAGATTACTGTCGATCTGACAACCTATTCCGTATCGGTTGACGACTTCGTCGCGCTGCAGGAAGTTGGTAAAGTTCTGCACCCGCTTCTGGCAAAAGGACAAATCATCGGTGGCGTGGCTCAGGCGATCGGATTCAGTCTGTACGAAAAAGTGGTTTGGCAGAATGGACGCATGCAGAACTGCCAGATGACCAATTACATTATGCCCACTGCGAGTGATCTGCCGCCGATTCGCGTCTTTTTCGAAGAGTTGGGTAATGTCCACGGAGCCTATGGCGCGAAGGGCATCGGCGAACTGCCGATGGATGGTCCGGCGCCGGCGATCGTCAATGCGGTGGAAGACGCGCTCGGCGTTTCTTTCGATTTCATTCCGCTGCTTCCCGAAGACATTATGGACGGGCTCGCTGCATCGTCGGAAAAGAATGATGTTATATCCGCAGGCGGAGTTCGATGACGGACCCTGGCGACGGCTGCGGCAAAATCGAGATTTCATTTTCAGTCAATGGTCAGCAGAAGACGGCGCACGCTTACCCGATGGAACGACTGCTCGACGTGCTGCGGTGCCGGCTCCAATTAACCGGCGCGAAGGAAGGTTGCGGAGAAGGCGAGTGCGGCTCCTGCGCGGTGCTGATGGACGGTTTACTTGTGAATAGTTGCCTTGTGCCTGTTCTGCAGGCTGAGGGTTCAAAGATTCTTACGATCGAGGGAATTGCTGAAGGAGAAACTCTTCACGTCGTGCAAAAGGCTTTTCTGGAGTTCGGCGGCGCGCAGTGCGGCATCTGCACGCCGGGGATGATTCTCGCAGTCCTGCATTTATTAAATGGCCACGCTGAACCTGCGGCGGAAGAAATCCAGGAAGGCCTGGCGGGCAATCTCTGCCGCTGTACCGGTTATAGTCAAATTATCGAGGCAGTTGCGGAAGCCGCACACCGCAGGAGCACTTCATGAGATCGGATCCCTCAAATTACGAGATGCTCGCCCCCGGAAATTTGCGAGCGATCGTCTCGCTGCTCGCGAGCGAACCAGGCGCCTGGCTTCCGATTGCCGGCGGCACCGATGTGATGGTGCAATATGCGGCTGGTAAACTTCCGGCGCGGAAGTTGGTAAGCATTTGGAATCTTCCCGAGCTGCGGCGCATTGAGATCACTGAGGATGAAATTCGAATCGGCGCAGGCTGCACTTACACCGACCTCCGCCGCCACGAAGTTGTGGGACGCGAGTTCCCCCTGCTTGCCAGAGCCGCGCGCTGGACAGGAGGAATCGCGAACCAGAATCGGGGAACGTTGGGCGGCAATATCGTGAACGCATCTCCCGCTGCGGATTCATTGCCTGCACTGCTGGTTTACGATGCGGAATTGATTTTACTTTCCGCTCGCGGTGAGCGCCGGCTTCCCTATGCAGGCTTTCATACGGGCTACAAGAAAACATTGTTAGGCACGGATGAGCTGATTCGAGCCGTCTGCCTTCCGCGAAGGTTCTCAGAATATTTCAGCCATGCTCGCAAGGTAGGAGCTCGCAACGCACAGGCAATCTCGAAGGTGTGTATCGCCGCTCTGGGCCGCACCGCCGCAGGCCTGGTGGAGGATATTCACATCGCGCTTGGAAGCGTGGCGCCGATTCCGCTTCGTTTGACGGAAACTGAGCGAAGCCTGAGAGGAAAAAGAATTGGTCCCGAACTCATGACTCTGGCGAGAAAGTCCGTCGCTGCTGAGATCCAGCCGATTGACGACATTCGATCGAACGCCAGGTATCGCGAAACAGTTGCGGGCAATCTTGTGATTGAGTTTCTGACTCGGCTAAGCCAGGAGTCGGCGGCCACCGCAGGCAACACAGTACACCCTATCTTGGCGCACTGGAACCGACTTCCGGTTGACGAAGCAATGAAAGCAATCCTGCCCTGCTGCGGATCCAAAGCTTGGGCGCGGGGCATGGCAACTCGAAGACCGCTTAAAGACCAGGCAGCGCTCCTTGCTGCGTCGGACGAAACGTGCAAAACTCTGACGCACTCCGACTGGATGGAAGCCTTCAACAGTCATCCGCGGATCGGCGAGTCGCAACCATCGCAAATCCATTCTCCGCAAATCCAATCAGTAGAATGGTCGGCGCAGGAGCAAGGCAAAGTGTCCGACGCGGACGCCGATGTAAAGAAAGCTCTCGCGGGTGCGAACCAAGAATACGAACTCCGCTTCGATCGAACCTTCATCGTATGCGCGACGGGCAAATCCGCGCCGGAGATTCTTGCGCTTCTTCGGCAACGCCTCAAAAATGATCCAGAAACTGAATTCATGGAGTCGGCTGAACAGCAACGGCGGATTACGCAGATCCGGCTGAGAAAATGGCTTCAAGGATGAAACGTATCTCAACCCACATTTTGGATATCGTTGCCGGCAAACCCGCCACCGACTTGCTGGTGCGGCTGGAGAAACAGGACGCGGCCGGCAATTGGGAACTGTTGACCTCAGCGCGCACCGATCAAGATGGCCGATGTCCGCAATTGCTGCCCGACGGCAAGGACTTCTCTGTCGGAGTCTATCGTTTAAGTTTTGACACCGGGAGCTATTATGCCGCGCGGCAAATCGCCACACTGTATCCCGTAGTAGAAGTTAACTTTCAAGCAAGAGACGGCGATCTGCATTTTCACATTCCGTTGCTCCTGAGCCCGAACGGCTATACGACCTACCGCGGAAGCTGAAGGCAGAGTTTCTCGCGCAATGGAGTTTACAAATTGACCTCGTCAGTCCGCGAATGGCTGAACCTCCTCGTGCGCTGGTTCCACGTTTTTGCGGCAATTATGTGGGTCGGCCAGACTTACTATTTCACTTGGCTGGACGGTCAATTTGGCAAACTAGCGAAGACGACCGGTCCGAATCCTACGAGCCTCTCTGTTTGGATGGTTCACAGCGGAGGCTTCTACACCGTCCACAAAGAGCAATCTCTGAAAGTTGGGCCGGAACAAGTTCGCTGGTTCCGCTGGGAAGCGTTGATGACTTGGCTGAGCGGAATGGTGCTGCTCTTCCTCGTTTATTACTCCGGCTCCGGACTTATTGACCCGGACGTTGCAAACATTTTTCAAGTGGCTGGCATTACCGTCGGATTGGCTGTCCTGGCGGGCGGATGGGTCGTCTACGACTTGGCGCTGAGGTCGCCCGTGGGCAAGTCGGAAGCCGCGTTCGCCGTTTTCTCCCTGTTGGTGATTGCCGCGCTCTCCTGGGGATTGATGCATCTGTTCAGCGGACGCGCGGCTTACATCCACCTTGGAGCCGTCTTCGGAACGATCATGACTGCGAATGTTTGGTTTCGAATTCTTCCCGCACAACGCAAAATGATTGTCGCCGCGGCCGCCGGAGAAAAGTCTGATACAGCACTGAGTACGCAAGCCAAATTGCGCTCCAAACACAATACTTTCATGGCGGTTCCAGTTGTCTTTATCATGATCAGTAATCACTTTCCTGTCGCGACCTACGGGAACACGTATGCTTGGGAGATTCTGCTCGCTCTCGTTGCGTTCGGTTGGGCCGCGGCGAAGGTGATACGAGAAGCGTAAATCCTCGAGACCTGTACGCCGCGAAGCGAGCGTCGCCAAAAACTGTGATCACAGATCGCGCCAACCAGGTCATTGCTCGGTGCTTAAAGCTCGCTTCTTTTTCAGAAGACACAGGCAGCATTCGCCGCACGTTTTTATCTAAGCCCATGCATGATTGCCACCGGGAAATTGCCGGATGGATGGAACCGCTGGGTTTTCACGTGAAGATCGACGCCGCCGGAAATCTTCGCGGAATCTATCTCGCCGCGCAGCCGAACGCTCCGCGCCTGCTGATCGGTTCGCACATCGATACAGTGCCCAACGCCGGTGCTTACGACGGGGTCCTCGGAGTTGTGCTTGCCGTCGCCGTGCTCGAAGAGTTGCAAGGAAAGAAGCTGCCCTTCGGCATCGAGGTGATTGCCTTTTCCGAGGAGGAAGGAGTACGCTTCGGCACTCCGTTTATCGGCAGCCGCGCTCTGGTCGGCAGGCTTGATCAAAAATTACTGGAGACGCAGGATGCGCACGGCGTGTCGGTGACAACCGCAATCAAGAATTTTGGGCTGAATCCGGCGGAGATTCCTGAAGCTGAAGTGGGCAGAAATGTCCTCGGTTATCTTGAGTTCCATATCGAGCAAGGACCGGTTCTGGAGAAACTGAATCTGCCACTGGCGGCGGTGGAGGCTATTGCCGGTCAAACCCGCCTGGAGTTCATATTTCGTGGGCGCGCCAACCACGCAGGCACAACTCCCATGGAACTTCGTTGCGATGCACTTGCGGGCGCTGCGGAGTTGATTGGCAGCGTGGAACGCGTCGCGCAAGGAGTCCCGGGGTTAGTCGCGACAGTTGGAAAGATTGATGCCAAGCCGGGAGCAGCGAATGTGGTCCCATCGGAAACTCGGCTGTCACTCGACGTTCGCCACAGTTCCGACGATATTAGAAATCGTGCTGTCGAAGATTTAATTGGCCATGCTCAACGAATTACGGCGCGTCGTGGACTATCAGTGCGGGAAAAGAGTCTCCTGAGCCAACAAGCAGTAGCCATGGATCCATTTCTCACTCGCGAGATCGAAAAGGCAATAGTCAAGACGGGATGCATGGCGCACCGCATGGTGAGCGGGGCGGGTCACGACGCGATGATCCTCGCAGAAAAAATTCCAACTGGGATGATTTTTTTGCGCACTCCGGGAGGGATCAGCCACGATCCCACGGAATCCGTTGCCGTTGAGGACGTCGAAACAGCGATCCAGTGCGGATTGCATCTTCTCGATCAGCTCGCTTCCTCACCGGAATGTTGCAATCGCAATCTCACAAAAGGATAAACCGTGCATAATCTCGGCCGCACGCGAAGCGCCCAACAACCGAATCATCTGCTGTTGACTCCCGACACTTTCGTCCGCACTACGCTGCGGGGAATGCATGCATGCTCCGCAATCGTGCACGTCAATCCCGCGCTGGGCGCCCGATTTACCGAGTACACCGCGGAACTCGAAGCAGGCGGAGAACTGGGCACCACCTCTGCACAGCGTTTCATCTATGTAATCGATGGAAACGTTAAGTTGCAGGTCAATCGCAAAGGGAAAGAGAACGAACTGAGCGCACGAGGTTACGCCTATCTTCCCGAAGGATTGCCGTATCGTGTGATAGCGAACACGGGGAGCCGCGTTGCCGTCGTCGAAAAACCGTATCAGGCTCTCGACTCGGTCGAGCCACCAAAGCTGATCGTGTCGAGCGAAGATGCGGTGGCTTCGCATCCTCTCAACGATGATCCTGACTTGCAGGTCAAGTGCCTGCTTCCGGATGACATGAGCTTTGACTTCGCTGTGAACACGATGGTCTACCAGCCGGGAGCCGCGCTCAGCATGGTCGAGATGCACGCAATGGAACACGGCCTCATCATGCTCGAAGGGGGTGGAATTTACCGGCTCGGCGATTCTTGGTATCCCGTGACCGCCGGAGATTTTATCTGGATGGGTCCGTGGTGTCCGCAATGGTTCGGCGCCATCGGCAAGGTGCCCGCAAAATATCTCATCTACAAAGACTGGAACCGAGATCCCTTCGCGGGTCTGCAGCGATGAACCTTACGATCGACCGGGAGCGAATGCTGCGCGAGATCGAGGCTTTGGCTTGTTTCTCCGATGCTGAGGCTCCCGCAGTGACGCGAATTGTTTTTATGCCCATCGATCGAAAAGCGCGCACATGGGTCAAAGAGCGTTGCGAGGAAGCAGGACTCGCCGTGCGCCACGACGCCGTCGGAAATACTTTCGCGCGTTGGAATGGCACTGAGCCTGACGCACCGGTGGTCGGAACGGGATCGCACATCGATGCGATTCCGAACGCCGGGAAATACGATGGTGTAGTCGGAGTGCTCGGAGGCCTGGAAGCGATACGCGCGTTGCGGCAGAGCGGATTTCGTCCCAAGCATTCAATCGAGTTGCTCGTCTTCACCTCTGAGGAGCCGACGCGTTTTGGAATCGGCTGCCTCGGAAGCAGGCTGCTCTCTGGCACGCTGGCCCCAGACGCGGCGGCCAGGCTAAAGGACAACGATGGCACATCGCTCGACGAAGTCCGGCGCGCCGCTGGCTTCGGAGGTGAGCTCGAAGAAGTGAAGCTTCCGGAAAGCTACTACAAGGCCTTCGTCGAATTACACATCGAGCAGGGACCACTCCTGGAGCGCCAGCAAACTCCTCTCGGGATTGTCACAAAAATCGCAGCGCCCGCAAGTCTCCGCGTTTCGATCGAGGGTTCTGGCGGACACGCCGGGGGCGTCGTAATGCCCGACCGCCATGACGCTCTCTGCGCCGCGTCCGAGCTGATTCTCGCGATTGAGAGTGCAGCGCGCAACAGCGGTGCGATTGACACCGTTGGCACAGTCGGTATCTGCGAGGTGTTTCCCGGCGCGGTAAATAGTATCCCCAGCCGTGTGCGCCTTAGCGTGGACGTCCGCGACACGGATCTCGCGCGGCGCGACGCGGTCATGCGAACCATCGAAACCGCATCTCATTCGATTGCAGCCGAACGCCAGGTGTCGATCTACAGCGAAATGGTGAACGCCGACGCACCGGCAGACTGTGCTCCTGCAATCGTCGAGGGGCTCTCGCAATCTTGTCGCAAGCACGGCATTAAATTTCTTCCGATGGTCAGCCGCGCCTATCACGACTCGCTGTTTATCGCCCGTATCGCCCCGGTCGCGATGTTGTTCATCCCCTGTCGCAATGGTTACAGCCACCGTCCCGATGAGTATGCGCAGCCGGAGGATATAGCTCGGGGGACGCTGGTCCTCGCCGAAACTCTGGCTTCCTTGTCCGAATAATATCCAGGCGAAACTAACATCGGACAAATTACCTAGCGGTGATTACTTAGCGACGACCGATTCTCGAATCTTCGCGTATCCGGGCTTGATTGCGGAATAGATGAAGTGGCAGCGTTCTTTGTAAGGCAAAAAGGCACTCTTCATCGCATTGATCGTAATCTTTTCGAAGTCTTCCATCGTCAATCCAAACGTGTTCGCAGCCGCTTCAAATTCCTGGGTCATCGTCGTGTGGCTCATCAGGCGATTATCCGTATTCAGCGTAACCCGGAATTTTTCCTGGTAGAGAATCTTAAAAGGATGCTCCGCCAAACTCGGCGTAGCGCCCGTGTGAACATTACTCAGCAGGCAAATCTCCAGCGGGATGCGCTTGTCGAGGACATATTGTGCCAAGTCGCCCAACTTCACCGCTCTGCCATCTGCTACGGCAATGTCATCAATCAGTCGCGTCCCATGCCCAATGCGGTGCGCTCCGCAATACTGAATCGCCTGCCAGATCGATTCTTTGCCATAACCTTCTCCGGCGTGAATCGTGATGTTGAAGTTCTCGCGCTGAATGTAATGAAATGCATCGACATGTTTCTTTGGAGGGTATCCACCCTCTTCTCCCGCCAGATCGAAGCCCACCACGCCCCGCGCCCGAAAATCGACGGCGAGTTCCGCCATTTCGAGCGACACGTTCATGTTGCGCATCGCGCAAATGATTAGACCGGAAGAAACTCCGAAATCTTTCCGCCCTCGTTCCAGCCCCTTCAACACCGCCGAGACAATCTGCTGATGGGTCAATCCTCTTTGCGTATGAAAAACTGGGGCGAAGCGGGTTTCAAAATAAACAATTCCATCCCGGCTTAAATCCTCCGCCTGTTCGTAAGCCACTCGCTGCAGCGCGTCTTCTGTCTGCATCACGGCGATCGTGTGTGCAAAACCTTCCAGATATTTGGAGAGACTTCCCTGGTTAGCTCCACGGAAGAACCATTGCGAAAGAGCGTCCGGATCGTTGGTTGGTAGGCCCGTATATTTGGTATCCCTCGCCAACTCAATGATGGTTTGCGGACGCAGCACGCCATCCAGGTGCTCGTGCAAAAGAACCTTGGGAAGGCGCTGCAATAACTGTTTATCGAGTTTCATGGAGTTTGGTCCAGCCAGGACTTGCCCAACCACGACAGTTACAAAAAGTCAGACCGAAACTTTGCCAAATAATACACCACCGTTCTCAACCAAACTCTCTTACAAGGCCCGCCGCCAAGGGCCCGCCGCGATTCGTGTTGTACAATCCAACCCCACTCTGATTTGCAAAATCGAAGGAAGGGTCAGCCCCGCATGCCGCAGCTTACGCAGGAGCATTCTCCCAGCGCAGATTATGGTTTGCGTCGCGAGATTCTCTCGCCGATGGAAACGCTGGCACAGTCCGTTTCCACGATGGCTCCCACCACCACGCCCGCGGCTACCATCCCTCTGGTTTGTGCGCTTGCCGGCAACGGCACGTGGCTCGCGTACGTGCTGGCGACCGTTGCGGTGTTGCTGGTCGCACTATGTATCGGCCGTTATTCGCGACTTTCAGCGTCCCCTGGTTCGCTGTACACCTACGCGTCCATGACGCTGCCTCCGTGGCTCGGCGCAACCGTCGCATGGAGCCTCCTGCTGGCCTACGTGGCCACCGGATCGAGTGTGATCGGCGGCTTCTATCACTACGCGAACTTGCTGCTTCGCGACGCCACCGGCCATGTTTACTCTGCTGTGTTGCTGGCTACACTGGTCACCGGTGTTTCGATCTGGATCGCTTACCGTGATGTAAAAATCTCCGCGCGTCTGATGCTGTGGATCGAGGCGGTGTCAGTCACGGTGATCGTGATCCTGGTAACTCTGTTGCTGGTTCATCATGGTTGGCATCTGGATCCAGAACAGCTCCATCTTCGCGGAATGACGGGCAGCGGACTCCGGCTCGGGCTCGTGCTCGCTCTGTTCAGCTTTGTTGGCTTCGAGAGCGCGACCACGCTTGGTTCCGAGGCGCGTAATCCGTTGAAGACGATTCCTCGTGCAGTCATTCAGAGCGCGGTCCTCGCGGGAGCTTTCTTCACGATTTGCGCCTATGCCGAGGTCTTGGGGTTTCATACTGTCGGCCAGGATTTAGGCGCCAGCCAGGCGCCCATGTATTTGCTGGCGCGCGTTGGCGGCGTTCCGGTGCTGGGGCTTCTGATCGATATCGGAGCACTGGTCAGCCTGTTCGCAGGAACTCTAGCCTGCATCACAGCTGCTGCGCGCGTGCTATTGCTCATGGCTCATAACGGCCTCGCGCACAGTTCTCTGCGCAATACGCACGCTCGGAATCAAACGCCAGGCAGGGCCGTGGTGATTACGGGCATCGCCGCGCTTCTCCCCGTGGCAGTGCTCGCAGCCCGCGGAGCCAGTGGTTTGGATGTCTACGGCTGGCTGGGCTCGCTAGCGACCTACGGTTTTATCGTGGCCTACGCTTTAGTCTGCATCGCCCTGCCTCGCTACCTGCGTGACCGCGGGGTTTTCCGCGCCGGGACCCAGATCGTTCCCTGGCTCGCTGGCATCGCCATGCTGCTCGCCCTGGTTGGAAACTTTTATCCTGTCCCCGCGGGACCGTATGGCAAGCTGCCTTACATCTATCTTGCGTATCTAGCGGCGGGCCTGCTGTGGTTCCTGATTCTTGGGCGCAATAAGGCCGCTACGCCTGTCGGGAGCTGAAGCTATCGATCCCAAAATAGGGAATTGACATACTTGACACAACCACGCTGTTTTGATGGCCGCTAGATGCATCCAATTTGCTCTCGGAATTCTGAATATGCCAACAACGGTTACAGCTAGTGATTTCAACGGTGATCTTTCTAAATTCCTGCACGGGTACAAATACCAGCCGAAACTGACGAGGAAGCTGGATGATCTCGGAGGTGTGAACTTTACGCCTGATCTTCTAAACGAGATCGTGCTATGGAAGGTGAATCGGTACGTGTCGCTGGACGGTGATCAGCTTCATCGCATTGACGGATTGGCAACTCTGAAGCCGGGGGAGCACGGAAGAGCTCGGTTAATCCTCGAAGAGCTTCTCGACGTTCATGGCGTCGATCTTCCGATGGCGTCAACGTTTCTCCGATTTCGCAACCCGTCAGCGTTCCAGATCATCGACCGTCATGCGTACCGGGCGATCTATGGCCGGGATTACAAAGAGTACGCCAAGAAGCCGTCAAAGAAGATCGAGGTCTACTTCTCCTACATTGACGATCTCCGTCGTCTGTGCGATGCCAAGCGTCTTTGCTTCGAGACAGTAGACCGGGTACTTTACGAATTCGACAAAAAGACCAACGGCAGTCTGTCAAAGGACAAAACCGGAGGCTGATCTGAGGGTCGTTCCACAATCTCGTGGCCACAGCGGGCACTTGGTCGCGTCAAATATATCAATCCCAAATTAGCGCGTCCTCCGCGATAAAAATATCTAATCTGCGCCAAAGAAAGTTTGACTAACCGAATGCTTTCCTTCCCGGGCAAACTCATGTAAATTCGGTCAGTCAATTTACTTGCGGGCGGCAACGCAATCTAACTCTGCTGCGAAAATCGTTCGAACAATACAGGTGCGGTTCAACCGCCGGCAGAGGGTTCAGCAGGAGTGTGCCTATTAATTTGTGCGAGGTGAACCATGCTCAGAACTCGACTTGTCGTTTTCCTGGTAGCGTCATCGCTATGGACTCTTGCACCAAACGTTCAAGCTCAACAAACGCTGGGCGGCATCACCGGCACAGTTACCGATAAATCCGGCGGCGTCCTACCCGAGACGATGGTGACCATCATTGGTGACCAGACCAGCCTGACCCGCACTCAGAAGACTAATTCCAATGGCGCCTACGACTTCGTCAACCTGCCCATTGGCACGTACACTCTGACTTTCACTCACGAAGGCTTTGAAAGCGAAAAAATTCCTTCCATCACCGTTCAGGCCGACCGCACGGCCACGGTCAACGCCACGCTTCCCGTCGGCAAAGTGGGCACGGTGGTCGAAGTGCAAGCCACCCCGTTGATCAATGCAGTGGATACCACGAATGGTTACATTCTGGAAAAGGACCAGATCGACGACATACCTCTACCCACAGGTAGCTTCACGGGGTTGGCCATTCTTTCTCCCGGCGTCAGCGCCGAACTGGCGGGTGGTACGGGCGTCAACAGCGGCCTCGGCAATCAACCGATCTGGGCCAATGGCCAACGCGACACCAGCAACAGCTTCCTGCTTAACGGAGTCGATGCCAGCAACCTATTCAATGGCAAAAGCACGAGCCAGGTGGCATCGGCTCGTATCGTGAACAATACTGGAGTGGCGAATGCAGCCAGCACCAGCGCCGCTCCCATCCAGAGTACGGCGTCGGTCTATCTCGCCATCGGCCAGGCGCTTCCTACTCCCGCCCCCGAAACAGTCACCGAACTCCGCGTGAATACCTCGATGTACGATGCGCAGCAGGGGTCTACGAGCGGCGCTCACATCGATATGAGCACCGCTTCCGGCACCAACACGCTGCACGGCAGCGCTTATGTCCATCGCGGTACGGACTGGCTGAACGCCGCGCCGTTCTTCGACAAGCAGGACCCTAACATTCCTGCCAATGACAAGGTTCCCCAGTTGCATCGCTATACGGCAGGCGGAACGCTGGGCGGTGCGCTCATCAAGGACAGACTGTTCGGCTTCGTCAGCTATCAGCACCTGCACGACTCCGATCAGGAGATCGGTCTCTCACGTATGCTGGTGCCACACGGGCTCACCAATAACCGCTCGCCAGCAGCTCTGGCCGCGATTTCCGACGCATATTGGGGTACAAACCTGGTCAACAATCTCAGCTTGCTGAACCCCACAGCAGTCGCGCTCTTCCAATACAAACTGCCCAACGGCCAATACTTGATTCCTTCGGATGATGGGCAGACTGCGACCCCAATTTTTCCAGAGAATGCCATTAGTCCGGGCACCGCTTACTTCACCTCCGATCAGGCCGTCGCCGATCTCGATTGGAACAAGAGCGCCAAAGATACGGTGTCAGCCAAGTACTACTACCAGCACGATCCGAGCCTCGCACCCTATGCCTACTCGAACGTGGCAGGATTCGCCCAGCATCTTGACGCCGGCAGCCAGGTTGCATCGATCACCAACACGCAGATTCTGCGGCCTAACCTCAGTATTTCGGAGGTTCTCGGGATTCTTCGGGAAAAGGTCTACAGCACAATCGCACAGCCTTTTTCGCCACAGTCATTCGCCGCTCAAACCGGAACGCCACCGATCAATACATTCGGATCATCATATTTTCCAGGCATCACGATCGTTGATCCGTTGGGATTGTCCAGTTCCGCCAATACTGGCGGCGTCACCAATCTGCAATTTCTCACCATCGGTCAGGGCGCGGCTTCGCAAGGCGCATTTACCGGAGTATTTCAAAACCGCGTCATGCCGTCGGCCAATGCAATCTGGAATCATGGCAAGCACACCTTCACCTTCGGCGGCAGTTACTCCTACACCCAACTCAACACTCGCGACGAAAGGACGAACCAGGGAATTATTTCGACTGCCGATTTCTCGCAATTCCTCCAGGGCTTCGTAAACACAAACGACGATTTCACCACGACCAAATTCCTCCAAGGAAACGCGAATCGCTATTACCGCGCTAGCCAATCCGGAGCGTACGTGCAAGACAAATTTCAAATGCGCTCCAATCTCAGTCTGACGGCCGGCCTGCGCTTCGACTGGGACGGCGGTCTCACCGAAAAGAACGGCCGCATCTTCAATTTCGATCCATCGCGCTACTCCTACGACGGCGCCACCGACACCATTGTCTCGAACGGCTTCATCATCGCCGGCAACAATCCGTTATTTCCAACCAAGGGCGTCAGTAACACAACGCTCACGGGACGGCAGTGGGGACTTGCGCCGCGCCTCGGTGTGGCCTGGAGTCCGCGGAGATTTAACGACAAAGTTGTGGTCCGCGCCGGCACGGGACTGTATTACGATCGCGGCGAACTTTACTCTTATCTCTCACCCGGATTCGCAGAGGGAGTGATCAACGGCGGCCCCTTCGGCGTGAATCAGACTCCGCCCTATGTGAATGCTCAGTCTTGCAGCCCAGCTTCGGAGAGCTACTACGAGGGCTTCATTCCCACTTGTCCCGCTCCCCCCTACTCTCTTAACAATCCGTGGGGTCCGACTCTGGGTCCCGCACCCAGTGGCAATCCTGCAAACATTACCCAATACCTGCCGAATGAAGCTGCGATTGCCAGCGGAGCGCAACTCTTTTCCTTTGCCACTTACAACCGTGCTAACAAACTTCCGTATACCATCAATGACACCCTGGACGTGCAATGGCAACCGCGCAATGATCTGGCGATCGAGATTGGTTATGTCGGCAATTTAGGCCGTCATGAAGTAATACCCATTCCCTTCAACCAGCCCGGAATCGCCTCGCCGAGTAACATCATCCATCCCGGTTCTCCCTTCCCGCAGCAATACACGTACGGCTATACGGTCGAGGGACCGGCGGGCTGCACTCCGAACGTGAACTGTTCCCCGATCAACTTGCCCAACGGTCAGGGGGCCATGCTCGCGACGTACGAAGGTGGCAACGTTGACCTGAGAGTTCCCTTCATTGGCTATTCGGCAGAGTCAGAAACCTACAAAGCCGCCGGTGTTTCCGCCTACAACGCCCTGCAAACCCACATTGAAAAGCGCATGAGGCACGGCTTGCAGTTTGGTTTCTCCTACACGTATTCCCACGCTTTGGACGAACAAAGCGGCATGGGATTGTTTTTCAATGGCAACAATCCCCTGGATCTGCGCTCAGCTTACGGATCATCAGACTTCGATCGTACCCATGTCTTCAACTTCAGTTACGTGTACGAGCTCCCCAAGTTTTATTCGGCGACTACGCTGAAGGGAAAGTTTGCTGACGGTTGGTCGATTCAAGGAATCACCGTATTGCAGAGCGGCCAACCTTACAGCATCATCGATTACACGGGCGCCGTCGGCAGCATCTTTTACAGTGTCTACGATGGCATCACCAATCCGATCGTTCCGCTGGCACCGGGCTGTACGGCAAAAAATGCGCTCACCGGTGCTTCAGGCGCGTACGCTAATTCGGATCCGAACAACCTCAATCTCTACGCGCTCAAACAATCGTGCTTCACCTTGCCATTGCTGAGTCCTGGTGGTCTGGGCGGCGCAATCCCGCCCGGCGACACTTTCGAAACCAATTTCACGACCGGCCAGCGTAACATTTTCCGCCAAGCCTGGCAGAAGCGCGCCGACATTTCTTTTGTGAAGCTCACGCAGCTGACGGAGCGGGTCGCGCTGAAATACAGCCTGGACATTTTCAATCTAACCAACACCACGAGCTTTGATATACCCATCGACGACGTTTCGCAGAACCAGTTCTACAATCAATTCCCTGTTCTCGGCACGCCGCCGTTGCCGGCAAATTGCAACAATGTCCCATTCTGCAGCTTCTACAACCCTCCATCCGGCCTGGGCGCCGTGAATAAAACGATCGGGAGCCCGCGCCAGATCCAGATGACGCTGCGGCTGGATTTCTAAGGGCTTGGCTGCTCTGCTCTTGATTGAATAAAATTACTCCTCGCCAATGTCTTCGTTCCAAATCTCGGGATTCGCGCGAACGTAATCACCCAACAAAGAAGCACACTCGTTGGAATCGAGATCGATTACCTTCACGCCGAGTGAGCGCAGCCATTCCACTCCGCCCTGGCAATTCCGACTCTCCCCGACAATCACAGTGCCAAAGCCAAACTGCCGCACCAGTCCGCTGCAATACCAGCAAGGTGCGAGCGTGGTAACCATGATCAACTCGCGATAGCTTCTCTGGCGCCCGGCATTGCGAAAGGCATCGGTCTCGCCATGCAACGAAGGGTCGCCATTCTGTACGCGGCGGTTGCGGCCTGAGCCGATAAGTTTGCCGCTTTTGTCAAAGATCGCGGCACCGATTGGAATGCCGCCCTCCGCCAGTCCTCTGCGAGCTTCCGCCAACGCTACGGCCAGCATCGCGAAGTGGTCGGGGGTCGACATGGGATCGATATTTCTCTTTATTTGTTTAGGCGAGGTAAGGCTATCAGAATTTCATTGAAAGGCAGCATTGAGCCGTCGTTATCCTGTCTCAATTTTGAGACAGAACTTTTCGGGCCGCGCTTGAACTTGGAGCACAGTTTCTGCTAGAAAGGAATTCTGTGAGAAATATCGCTTGGTTCGCTGGCGTACCACAGGAAAATAATCGCAACGGTTGCCAGAGTGTGGGCATCTACACAGCATCATTCGCAAATCCGGCGCCTACGGAACTTCTGGGATAGTTGTTCCGCCGGTGTAAGACTTCGAACCTCCTAGCCAAGTATTTGGAGTTCGGATGCAAGTTAGTGGAAGATCTGAGATGACAGCAAGGGATTCTCGTCCCTGCTCCGCATACCGTTGGTGTGCCTGTACCTTGCCATTTGCGACGCCCGCTTGCTTCCAATTGATACGCCGTAGAAACAAGATTCCGCTCAGCATCAAAATTCAACCAACAGCCGGAGGAAGACCTTATGGCGACGAATCTCGTCCAGATTGATAGTGACTCGGACATCAAAAAACGCCTCGAAGCCGAACGCGCCCGCCTGCGAAAAATCGCCGGACTGGATCAGCCCACACATTTTCACCGTCCCGTCGAGCGGGCTTTCAAAGCCGAAGAGCGTAGCCGCGTGACCATCCTGTTCGGAGGTTTTACCTGGAAACACGAAGACCTGATTCGCGCTGTTTTTCAGGGCTGCGGCTATCGCTGCGAGAAGCTTCCGGTGCCCAACGTCGCCGGCTTCCAGACCGGCAAAGAATTTGGCAACAACGGCCAATGCAATCCGACCTATTTTACGGTCGGCAACCTCGTCCAGTATCTCCAGTTCCTTGAGAAAGAGGGGCTGCCGCGCCAGCAGATTCTGGATAACTATGTCTTCTTCACGGCCGGCTCTTGCGGTCCGTGCCGCTTCGGCATGTATGAGGCGGAATATCGTTTCGCCCTGAAGAACGCTGGCTTCGACGGTTTCCGCGTTCTGCTGTTCAAAGACAGCGACGGAATCAAGGCCGCTTCGGGCGAGCCTGGCCTGAAGTTCACCATTGATTTTGGCTTCGGGATGCTGAATGCGATGCATCTCGGCGACGTCCTCAACGACCTCATCTACCAGATCCGTCCCTATGAAGCGAATCGGGGCGAGACTGACCGCGTGTTCCGCGAGGCGGTGGATGGATTGTGCGAGGACCTGAAGAGCCGCACTTCGTTTGAGATCGAAGAACGCGCCCCAAAATGGGCGAAGCCGAAATTCAAGAACAACAAAGTTCTGCGCAACACTTTCAATGTCTTCGGCAAATGGCATGAGCATATGTGGGGCAAGGACTACCTGAATGCCCTCCACTCCGCTCGCGAGAAGATGAACTCGATCGAAGTAGATCGCCTGCGAGTAAAGCCTCTGGTAAAAATCACCGGAGAATTCTGGGCGCAACTCACCGAAGGAGACGGCAACTTTCACATGTTCGACTTCCTGGAGCGTGAGGGAGCGCAGGTGCTGGTCGAGCCGATTGCGACCTGGGTGGCGTACCTGATGTATCAGGCGAAAGCGCACGCGACGGCGAAGTGGCCTGTGAATCGGCCTCACCGCAATCCGGAGTGGTACGAAGCTAAAAAGCAATTCGCGAACTACATCGGGCTCCGCAAAAAGCTCTGGGGGCTTGGCGCCGGCGAGCGCATGTGGAACTTCTTCTATCACCGCACCATCAACAACCTGGGCGGCATCACGCACCACCTTGTGCCCCAGACGGAGCTGGCTGAGTTAGCACATCCCTTCTACAACCAGTTTGCTCGCGGTGGTGAAGGACACCTCGAAGTCGGCAAGAACGTCTACTACACCGTGCACAAACTCTGCCATATGGTGCTGGCGCTGAAACCGTTCGGATGCATGCCCTCCTCGCAGTCCGATGGAGTGCAATCCGCGGTTGTGAACAAATTCAAAGATATGATTTTCCTTCCGATTGAAACCTCCGGCGAAGGCGAAGTCAACGCCCACAGCCGTGTTCAGATGGCTCTTGGAGAAGCCAAAGTAAAGGCCAAGACGGAGTTCGAACAATGCCTCAAATCCACCGGCAAGAGCCTGCAGGAGATTCGCGAGTACATCGATGAACATCCTGAACTGAAGCGCCCCTTTTATCACGTTCCGCACCGCGAAGGAATCGCAGGCACCGCAGCGCAGTTCCTTCTGCACGTGAACGATCGGATCGATAAAGACACTCGCTTCTGGAAGAAAGCACGGGTGCATGGAACGGCGATCCCCGCCACCTCAGGGGATTAAGAACATTGCACCGCTGAGGACGCCGAGACCGCTGAGAAGACCAAGACAAGCACTTCTCAGCGCACTCTGCGGTCTTGGCCGTGCAAGTTCGCTAAGGGTAGTGTTTCTGGAGATCAGAAAGGAAGTCATGCACGACCATAAATCGCCGCAGCTGATTCAAATCGCTGGAGTAGAACTGAAAACTCCGCCCGTCCAGCAACTGCCGCAAGTGCAGAAGCCGCACGATCACAACACGCAGTTTATGGTGGGGCTCGACGTCGGTTCGACTACCGTGAAGGCGGTTGTGGTCGAAGCGGCAAGCGACAAAGTTCTCTGGCAGGACTATCAGCGCCACGAAACCAAGCAACCGGAGAAGACTCTCGAGTTTTTGAAACGGATGGAGGCCGAGGTCGGCCTCAACCAGCACAACACTCGCATGTTTATGACCGGCTCCGGCGGCGGGGCGATCGCCGACCAGATCGGCGCGAAATTCGTGCAGGAAGTGACGGCGGTTTCGCTAGCCGTAGAAAAGCTGCACCCTGAGGTTTATTCGGTCATCGAGTTGGGCGGCCAAGACGCCAAGATTATCGTCTTCAAAGACGACGAAGAAACCGGGCGCAAGAAAAAGATTCCTTCGATGAACGATAAGTGCGCCGGCGGCACTGGCGCGGTCATCGACAAGATCAACGCAAAATTAAAAATTCCAACCGACCTCCTGGCCGAGCAGAAATATCGCGGCGTCAAGCTCCACAAAGTAGCGGGCAAATGCGGCGTGTTCGCCGAGACCGACATCAACGGCCTGCAAAAAGTAGGAACGCCGCCAGATGAACTGATGGCGTCGTTATTCGAAGCCATCGTGTTACAGAATCTGAGCGTCCTTACCCGTGGCCATACCCTGCGGCCGCACGTATTGCTGCTCGGCGGTCCGAACAGCTTTATTCGTGGCATGCGCGAAGCGTGGCAGGCAAATATTCCGCGCATGTGGCAGGAGCGGAAGGTTGCGGTTCCCGAAGGTTCCAAGCCCGAGGATCTGATTAAAGTTCCGGAGAACGCCCAGTACTTTGCCGCTCTGGGCGCGATTGAATTTGGTCGCAGCGAAGATGATTGCATCGGCTGCTATCGCGGTTACGACCAGTTGGTTCACTACATCGAATACGGCCGTCAGGAGGAGAAGGCCAAGTCCGGCGGCAAAGGACTCGTTGAGAACCCATCCGAGTTTGATCAGTTCAAAGAGGCCTATCGCCGTAAGAAGTTCACGCCCGCGGTGTTTCAGAAGAACAGCACCGTCGGCGGATTTATCGGGATCGATGGCGGCTCTACCTCAACCAAAGCGGTTCTGTTGAGCGAGAACGGCGACATTCTTTGCAAGGCCTATCAGCTCTCGAACGGCAATCCGATTCAGGACACGATTGAGATGTTCGAGAACCTGCGAGGCCAGGTCGAGGCGCAGAACGCGAAGATGGAAGTGTTAGGCGTCGCTACGACCGGTTATGCGAAGGACATTCTAAAAGACGTTCTCAACGCCGACGTGGCGCTGGTTGAGACCGTTGCGCACACCGAGTCCGCACTGAAGTTCTACGAAGATCCGCACGTGATCGTCGATGTCGGCGGCCAGGACATCAAGATCATCATCCTGCACAACGGTCGCGTGAAGGATTTCAAACTCAACACGCAGTGCTCCGCCGGCAACGGATATTTTCTGCAGTCGACGGTGGAAGGCTTCGGCCTGGATGTAACGCAATACGCAGATCTCGCTTTTTCTGCACAAGCCATGCCGGTGTTCGGATATGGTTGCGCGGTATTCATGCAGTCCGATATTGTCAATTTTCAACGCCAGGGTTGGCGCGCGGAAGAAATTCTCGCTGGCCTCGCGGCTGTGCTTCCGAAGAATGTATTTCTCTACGTTGCCAGCATTCCCAATCTCGCGGCCCTCGGCACGCGCTTTGTTTTGCAGGGAGGAACGCAGAATAACCTCGCAGTCGTGAAGGCAGAAGTAGATTTCATTCGCAACAGCTTCCGTGCAACCGGCAAGCAGCCCGAGATCATCGTGCACGAGCACTGCGGAGAATCCGGCGCAATCGGTGCTGCACAAGAGTCATTGCGGCTGTGGCGAAACGGCAAGCAATCGACCTTTGTCGGCCTCGAGGCAGTTCGCAAAATCGAATACCGCACCACGCGCAATGAGGATACGCGTTGCCATTTCTGCAAGAACGACTGTCTGCGCACCTTCATCGATATCCGAACTCAACCCCAAAACGATCTCAGCTTCGTTCCCATTCAAAAGGTTACGAAGGTTCCCCTCATGCACGGCGAGCAGCGGTTGATCATTGCCACCTGCGAGAAGGGCACCGTCGAAGACGTTAATGACATGAAGGACATCAAGGCCGGCCTGGATACGATTCGGGCGGCGCATCCCAACTTTGTCGATATGGCGTCGAAAGAAGTTTTCCGTCCCGTCAATGCAAAAACGGTCGCCGATCCGCTGCCGGTTAGAGGATGGGCTGGTTGGAGCAAAGGCGCAAAGGAACGCCGCGACCTCATGGAAGCCCGCAAGAAAATGCGCGTCGGTATTCCTCGTGTCCTCAACATTTACACCTACGCCCCGCTATTCAATGCCTATCTCGAAAGCCTGGGCGTGCAGCCAGAGAACATTATCTATTCCGATTACACCAGTTCTGAACTTTATCGTGCTGGAGCCAGCCGAGGCGCGATCGATCCCTGCTTCCCCGCGAAGATCGGCATTTCGCACGTCTACAACCTGATTCAGGAGAAGCACCGCAAGAAAGCGCTGAATGTGATTTTCTTCCCCATGTACGACGTTCTGCATTCGTCGCTGGTGAACATTGTGGGCGCGAATGCGTGCCCTACCGTTACAGCGACTCCAGAGACGGTGAAAGCCGCGTTCACCAAGGAGAACGACGTCTTCGCGGAGCACAATGTGCAATATCTCGCGCCAGTGCTCAACTTCGCGGACCGCAAGCTTTTTGCCCATCAGATGCTGCAGGCATGGCAGCCCATCCTCGGCCTTTCGCAGGAAGAGAATGATCGCGCCGTCGAATCAGGATTTGCCGCGCTGCAGGAATACGAAAGCAGCATTCGCCGGCGTGCGCGTCAGGTGCTCGATCAGCTCGAGCGCGAGGATCGCATCGGCATCGTCATGCTCGGCCGCCCCTATCACCACGATCCCGGTTTAAATCACGAAATCATGGAGGAGTTCCAGAAGCTTGGCTACCCGATCTTCTCGCAGAATACTCTTCCTATTGATGATGACATTCTGGAAAGGCTCTTTGGCGAGGAGGTAAGAGCCGGCGTAGTCAGCAGTCCGCTCGATATCACCGACGCCTGGAAGAATTCCTATTCATGCAGCACCAACCACAAAGTGTGGGCCGCCAAGTTCACAGCGCGGCATCCGAACTTAGTGGCGCTGGAAATTTCGAGCTTCAAGTGTGGTCACGACGCCCCGATTTACGGCGTGATTGAAGGCATCATCGAGCAATCCGGCACTCCTTACTTCTGCTTTAAGGATCTCGACGAGAATAAGCCCTCAGGCTCAATTCGCATCAGGGTGGAAACCATCGATTACTTCCTGCGCCGCTATCGCGAGGAAGTTATTCGCAAGCGCAAAGCCGGGCAGGACATCGAGGCCCAACTTGCCGCGCTCGAGGCCGAACTGCGAGCGGAAATGCCCGACGCTCAAATGCCACTGGCTGAGCGGGAACCGCAGGAGATGGCAGCGGACTAGACCTGACTGAATAAACCGGATCAAAACGCGGGCTAGCTTGATACTCGCAGTCAGTCCGCCTTTTGCCAGCTTGCATCGCGGTCGTATCGCGTTAACTTCTTCGCGATCTCGGGCGTGCGCCGGCCCAGATCCTTTTCGTAGACAGTTCCATCCTCATCCACGATGAAGGTCATTACTCCTGACGTCCGGTACTCGGCTGGATAGGCCAGGAATGCGAATCCGCGCGTCATCTTTCCGTCAACAATGTAGCTGCTGGCTCCCTTGGTGGCTTTCTTAGCGGTGAGAATTCGAAAATAATAACCCTGGAACGGTTGCGGTTGCAGATCTGCCGCATAACCCTCTGCTGCAGCCGAAGCCATCAGCGGACCAATTGGGCTCTCGCCTTCTCCGGCGCTGGCCTGCCAGTAGAGTCCGTTGTGTTTGCCGGGATCGCTGGAAAACTTCTGCGCGTATTGGCTACCTGAATCTCCGTCGTGGGGTTGCCCGTAATATTCCTTCTGCGCGTCTACCAACTCGTGGCATACCTGGATCACAGCCATCTCGTTTTTACCAATCCTGCGGTAGAGAATCTGCTGCTTGCCCGCGGCCGTGTCGAAATACCACAAGCTACCCTTGTGCGCCAGCGGAATCGGCGTCGGGTAGTTTTCTGCACCGATATAGAGCGTCGTCTTTCCATCGGGCTCCATCACCAGGCGGTGCATCTGTTCATATTTTTGAACGAACTCATCGCGGTGATTTTTGTCTTCCACCGCATCGCCGGAAGAAACAATATCTTTCCCACCGGGCCCAAGAATGCTTAGCAAAGCAGACTGGTCTTCCGCCTTGAGCGCCGCCACCAGGGCGTGACTCGCCTCTGCGCAGGATGAAAAAGTCTTCTGCCCGGGCTCCTGCGCCGCTGCGGAAAATTGAAGGAATGCGACTCCCGCTGCAAGCATCGCAACGGTTCTAACCGCGCCGACGACACGTGAATAGGTCTCCTCGAAACTGTGCCGATCGTAGGACATAATTCTCTCCTTGCATTTTCTATTAGTGGTTGAATTCAAAGCCGATCATCCGGCAAACAAGACCCCATTAGCGGCGCCCGCCACCACCGCCACCATGTCCACCACCACCGCCGCCATGAAAGCCACCGCCGCCACCGCCGAAGCTGGACCGTCCGCGCGATTCGAACCCGCGCGCATCACCCCCGCGCGCAACTCCACCAAACGCACCTGGACGCTCACCGCCGCCATGAAAGCCCCCGCCGCCCCCGCCGCCGCGAAACCCCTCAGCCCCTCGGCCACCGCCGCCATAGCCCCGCAAGCCGCGGTCACCGCGAGCGAACCCACCCTCTCCGCGATAACCTCCGTGGAAGTAAGCGTTGCGATCATAAAAAGAGTGACTATGGAACGCATAAGGGTGGCCGCCCCAGATAAGTCCACGGTGGCCCCAATCAAAGCCCCATGCGCCCCAGCCCCAGCCAAATCCAAAGAACGGACCGATACCGAATCCGACGCCGAAAGAAATAAACGGACCCCCCACTCCCCACCACGGGTAGAATCCCGGCCACAGCACCACGGGATAACCGTAAACCAGTTCAGGATCGTACTCAGGCACATAAACCACCTGCGGATTCGCCGGCTGAATGTCGATATCGTCCCCCTCGTTCGTCACGGTCTGTTGGGGGGTGCTCTGGAGATGTCCCGCTTCTTTCGCTTTCCTGCGCATGTACTGAATTGCGTCCATCACCTCTTTCTGCTGGTTGTAATTCGCATCCCCCAGCTCGGAGGTCCAGGAAAGGTCCTTGTCCATATTCGCCAGCACAGATGGGAATTGCGTTAGGGCTTTCACGCTCGGGTCCCAGTCTTGCTTGTCGACCGCAGCCCCCAAGTCCTGGCCTTTCAGGTCAGGATTTTGCTGAAGGAAACGCTCCGCTTCGACAATCTGCGTAGGGTATGCAGAGGACGCCAGAATCTGCGCGACCAGCGCATCCGGATATAGCGCGATCGGCGCAACCAGCTCTTGCAACTGCTCAGGCGTCAGCTGGGAGGGGTGCGGCTGGTCCGGCGCTGGCGGCTGGGTTTGGGCCGCAGGCGCATCCTGGGTAGGCGGCGCATCCTGGGCGGCCGGCGCATCCTGTTGCCCGTACGAAGCTGCGCTTAACGTCACCAGACTCATCGCGACAGCGACGAGGCACGAAAAAATGCTCATCAAAACCCTACTGCCGGAAAAATCTGATCTCATACGCGATTCTCCTCGTCGTGCCCCATTTATCTTATTCCCGCAAATGGCCTCGCAATTCGCCGGCACGCCTGACCCTCAACTTTTACCTGATAGTTTAGATGCTTTTCGGCGACAATGTGTGCACAGGATCTCTCGGCCCTGCCCTGTTACCCTCGAGACTGCGGTCGGACGGCCCTCACTTCGGAACTTCCGGAGCATCAGTTACGCGCAACAGCATTCCGCTCCCTCCTCGTATGTTCAGCTTCCCGGTCCGCGACTGCAGCGAGATCTGGCCAACCGGATCGGAGCGGCCTGCGTGGGTGAGACTCATGTCCCGGAAACCGTAAACGCCGCATGCATCCGACGAAAACAGCCACAAGGCTTGGGGACGGTCGTTGTCAGCTGTTTCGCCGCGGCACCTGGTCCCAGGTGTGGAAGTAACCCGGGCCAATACGCCGCCAGGCACCGAACGGCCAACGACGTACGAGCCGTGAGCAACCTCGCCGCCTCCGCCATAGTCGACCTCGCCTCCCCCAATCTGGTCGGTGGTCCAACTGTATTCGGAGTTTCCGCGATCAGGCCCGCTCTCCGGAACCTGCGCCGCGAATACTTCCATCATCGAAGCCAGAGCCCTGAGGCTTGTGGTGACATGGATCCGCCGGCCTCCAACTTCCAGCGTTTCGAAACGTAGCGTGATTTCTGCTCCACCTCCATCATTCGCCGAACGGACCGCAACTACGTATCCCAGAACCTTGGCGCCGGAATGAATCTTCTGGCCACGCGGCAAAGGTACCTCTTGCATTACTCGCGCACTGACTACCTGACCCGATTTGGCTTTGTCCGATCGAATGGAAGAATTCAATTCGACAGGGAGGATCGTGCCCGCGGGGATCGCGTCTTGCGCAAACAATCCCGAGGAAAATACCAACAAACAAACGAACACAATACTTTGCACAGAACACCTCCACAGCAAAGCTATCTCACGCATCAAACTTTTATTCAGCGCGCCTCCAGTCCGCAATCGTCACAGGAACCCGGGCCGAGACAGTTGCTCCGACCTCCTCTTCAATCGCCTCCTGACACGGGAGGCAGAATTGAGTCCAAGGCAAAGCCTGCAACCGTCGAGGCGGAATATAGTCGCCGCAAGTGACACACGTTCCGAACAATCCCTCCGCGATTCGACGAAGCGCCGCTTCCACCAGGCGCAGATGCGTTCTACGCTGGCTGCCCCGCTCGAACAAAGACTCCTTTGACATGCTGATGCTGCAACGGTCGGCGATGTCCTGCGTAGAGTCGACTTCCAAAGATCGCGTTTCATCTTCAAGCCGACCGAAGAACTGCAGGATTTCTTGACGCTGCAGTTCAAGCTTCTGTCTGAGTTGTTCAATATCGATCTGATCCATTTTTGTTCTCCTTACGTTCGGCCGCCACAAGATCGGCGGGCAATTTGAATTCCCTTCTTGCATTCGCCTTCGGCTTAATCCCTATTAATGCGTCAAGCCCGGTCCATCCACTTCTTGGAAAGGCCACTCGGGGTTGCGGAGATACGAGTCGAAGAAACGAAGCAGAAACGGCGTCTGGCTTCCGATACCGGCAAACAGAAGAACCGGAACATCGGGCTTGATCCGCTTCATCTCGGCTCGTATTGCACTGCCGGTGGCGTCCGGCAAGTCATACTCCAATAGCACGCCGTCCACACATTCTGTCGTGAGCATCGAAAGACCCTCATCTCCCGTTGTGGCCGCCATAACCTCGTAGCCCGCGGCCTCCAGCATGTGCTTCAAAGCGTCCAAATACTCGATGTGGTTTTCAACGCAAAGAACTTTCATCTCATTCATGTCATTCATTTCTGATCCTCCCCAGGAAGTAGTAAAGAGTTCCGGTTGCGGCTGGTCTCACTCGCAGAACTTAAAAAGCAGCTCCTGCGTCGTAGTCGTCATCAGTGCCGGCGGAATTGCCTGCCAGGTTATTAATGACGCCGATCAAGTCTTCGAGGGCACGCTTAAAATCGAAGGCTTTGAGTCCGAGCCGCGCGAATCGAACGAGGGATTGGGATCAGGAAACCGGAGGTGGACGGTTGAAGCGAAAGCCTTTGACCTCTAACGTCGACAACAACTGAGAGGTATGAGATAGGTGTGCGGACACCGCAACCGGAGGAAACGGTAACAAACTGCTCGCCGGAACGATCCACTGCGGTCCATTAGGATCAAAATGCGGCCTGTGATCGTGGGCCGAAATGGTATTGATCGCGAGGCGATCAGAAGGCGCGGCAGTGAATTCCGGCGAGACGCTTCGCGCGACCAGCAAAGCGAACAGGGCCACAACTGCAAGGATCGCGTGACTCCAGATCGCTATTGGCTTCCGGCCCCGAGAGTTCGAATCAGACGCCATAAATACCGCACCACTTGGAGTTGATGTTTGTACTCCCGCTTTGGTTGCGTAGAGTTCTATTGGAAAACTACATCCGCAAAAATAAACCAAAGTGTCCACTAGGACGGCGACTTGCTTGCATCTAACAGACTTTGTATGGTAGAAGCCAAATAGGTTTGTCGATCGGGGAATGAAGCGGCTATCAAATCTCGAAGATCAGCGACCCAGGCATTGGCGCGCGTTGGTCATTGTGATCGCCGTATGCGCACTCACCATAAGTGTAGCAACGCGCTATTACTCCCCTGTAAGCGCTTCTGCGCCAACGATCAAAACCTTACAGAGTCATTCGCTGCGGGAGACTAGCCGCCAGCACCTCACCAAGGATGCTACCACCTGGATGCCCACGCTGGTCTGCTCTGTTACCCTGCAGGCCCCCACTTTTTATCCTCGCGTCGCGCCCGCGGGACCTCTTGTACCCGGCGTTCTTCTCGAAAGAAGTCTTTACACCCGGCCTCCTCCCCGCGCAGAATTCTTCATATAAGTGTGTTCGTAGCTGATGCGGTATTCGCTGATTCGATTTGGCTTCGAGTCTTTCTGCTGGTTTGGGAAAGAAAATGTGCAACTTCCCTCGGATACTAGATCATCGGAAAAACAGCTGCGTACTCTTGCATTGTTGCCCCTTCCACTCCTCTGTGAGGAGTGATATGAAACGCATTTTGGCGCCGTCTTCTCTACACGCAATGGGAAGGAAACCTGGATGGCCATCGCACCGCCCTTGACCGAAAAAGAGCTGGATGCACTGCGGCAGATCGATACTTGCATGGTCGCGAATGCAGTGGAGACATTCAACCTCAGGCTGCGCAACACAGGTTTTACGGACGCCAGAATTCGGTGCATGTTCCCGGAAGCACCCCCAATGGTGGGCTACGCCGCCACCGCGCGCCTTCGCAGCGGTGAGCCGCCGATTAAGGGAGGCATATTCCGCGACCGCACCGATCTCTGGAATAGTCTTCTTGAGGTTCCTTCTCCGCGCGTCCTCGTGCTCGAAGACCTGGACAGTCCGCCTGGCCGGGGAGCCTTTATTGGCGGAAGGAACGGCGCCATCTTGAAGGCTCTTGGATGCGTCGGATACCTATCCAATGGAGCGGTGCGCGAACTGCCATCGGTACGCACGATGGGAATTCAATTGTTTGCCGGCAATATTGCTGTCTCGCACGCATACGCCCATATTTTCGATATCGGTGCGTCAATCTCCATCGGCGGTATGGAAGTCCATCCCGGAGAGTTGCTGCATGGAGACGGCCACGGTGTTCTTACCATTCCGGCCGAAGTCGCCGCTGAGATTCCGGATGTCGCAGCCAAGCTGCGGCGCCGAGAGCAAAAAATAATCGAGTTTTGTCAATCCAGCTCTTTCTCCGTGGCGAAGCTAAGCGAGCTTATCAAGGCTTCAAATTAGCATGCATTCTAGTTACGAGATCGCTGACGCAAAAGCAGGGAAGCTGGCCACAGGTAAAAACGATGCTAGTTAAAACGGATTCCAAAACTTGGCGAGTGCGCCCGTGCAAGAGGCTGATTTCCCATGCCGCTCTTGCAGCCATTGCAACCGCCGCGCTTGTCAACCTGTCTTCCTGTTCGGGAGGCGAAGAAAAGCAAGTCCAGGCGAGCGAGCCCACAAATACGGTCGGCGTCACCAAGGTGGTGAAGAAGTCGCTGGGCCGGCAAATCACGCTTTCTTCTGAGTTGGTGCCGTTTCAAGAGATCGATATGTATGCGAAGGAATCCGGTTACGTGAAGAAACTGAATGTCGATTACGGAACCCACGTAAAAGCCGGTCAGGTAATCGCGGTTTTAGAGATTCCGGAACTTGAAGCGCAACTGCAGGAAGATCAGGCGGAAATTAAGAACGCACACAATCAGGTGACGAGGGCGGACCACGAATTGGGGCGCTATCAAGCGCAGTACAAGGCGCTGCATCTACAATACACGCGCCTGAATGGGGTGTTTGAGAGTCAACCGGGAATTGTCGCGCAGCAGGAAGTAGACGACGCTCAGGGAAAAGATTTGGCGGCAGCCGCCCAAGTGGATGCCGGCCAGGCAGCTCTGGAAGCCGCGCAAAGCCAGATGGGTGCAGCGCAGGCGAAGCTGGCTCACGATCAAACCCTCTTCGATTATTCGAAGATCACAGCGCCGTTTCCCGGAGTGGTGACCGAGCGCTACGCGAACCTCGGCACCCTGGTGCAGGGCGGCACAAATTCGAGCACGCAGGCGATGCCGATCGTGCGTCTCTCCGAAGATGACCTTTTTCGCCTTGTGATTCCTGTCCCGGAATCTTACGTGCGATACATCCACGTCGGCGACCACGTGGACGTTCGCGTCCCCTCGCTTAACCGCACTTTTCCCGGCAAGGTGGCACGCTTTTCCGTCGACGTGCGCGAAGATACGCGCACCATGCACACCGAAGTGGATGTCCCCAACCCGCAGCGAGTTCTGCTGCCGGGTCTTTATGCCGACGCTGAGCTTTCGCTCGATAAACAAACCAATGTTCCGACGGTCCCGGTCCAGGCACTGAATCACGAAGGCGACAAGACCACTGTCTTCATCGTCAACGGAAACAATGTAATCGAGGATCGCAGCGTCGAACTCGGATTGGAAACCGCCAGCGACGCCGAAATTGCCTCAGGGGTAAACGAAGGAGAAGAAGTCGTCGTGAGCGATCGCAGCGGTTTGAGGGCTGGAGAAAAAGTTCATCCTAAGGAAGTATCGGTGATGCACTACCAGGGGGAGACCACAAAATAAACACGAGAGGATCGCAAACGCCCGACCGGCTGCAAGTGTAACTGGATAAATCTATGCCAGGATTTTCAATTCGCAATCCTTATTTCATCGTCGTCATCTGCTTGACCCTTCTGGTCATCGGCGTGACCAGTCTGGCGCGAATGCCCGTTGATTTATTTCCTCCGATCAACCTGCCCGAAGTCGTTGTCGCGACCTTCTACACCGGGATGCCGCCCGAGGATATCGAGACCGATATCACCGATCCTCTGGAACGATTCTTTACGCTTGCCGCCGGCGTCGATCATATGGAATCGCGTTCGATGTTAGGCGTCAGCATTATCCGCGTCTACTTCCAGCCTGGAACCAATCCCGACGCTGACGTAAGTGAACTCTCCAACTTGGCTCTCGCCGACTTGAAGCGCTTGCCGCCGGGGACGCTGCCTCCGGTCGTTCTCAAGTTCGATGCCTCCAGCTTGCCGGTAGCGCTGGTGACGGTGAAAGGCGAGGGGCTGAACGAAACCCAACTCCACGACTACGCTCAATTCCAGATTCGCAACCAGATCGCGACCGTGCCCGGCGCCGAAATTCCTGGCGTGTTTGGCGGAATCTACCGCCAGATTATGGTTTATGTGGATCCCTACAAACTTGCTTCCCGCCAATTGAGCGTGATGGATGTAGTAGGGGCGGTCAACGATGCCAATCTGATTTTGCCGGCCGGCGATGTCAAGATGGGGCCGTACGATTACTACGTTTACTCCAACAGCCTGGTTGACAACATGCAGCAACTGGGCCAGCTGCCCCTCAAAGTCAAAGGCAACTCATGGGTCACGGTAAACGACGTTGGTAAAGCTGAAGACGCTCACCAGATTCAATACAACATCGTGCGAATCGATGGCCAGCGCTCCGCCTACATTCCCATCATGAAGCAAGGCGGCGATACCAACACCATCGCGGTAGTTGATGGCGTTCGCCAGCTGATCAAGCATCTCTACGACATCCCTCAGCAGATGAAGACCAGCATCGTCTTCGATCAATCGGTATATGTGAAGGAGGCAATCCACACCGTTCTGCACGAAGGATTTCTGGGTCTGATTCTCACCAGCTTGATGATTCTCATATTCCTGGGGAGCTTTCGCGCCACATCTGCAGTGCTGCTTTCCATTCCCATATCGGCGCTGGCCGCGTTTGTGGTGTTGGCGCTGATGGGCGGCACGATTAACACCATGATCCTGGGCGGAATGGCGCTGGCCTTCTCTCGCGTCATCGATAATTCCGTGATTTCCCTCGAGAACATTTACCGCCATCTCGAAATGGGAGCCGCACCCATGATCGCGGCCGAGATCGGCGGATCCGAAGTAAGCCTCGCCGTGTTGGCCGCCACTCTGGTGGATGTCGTCGACTTCTTCCCAGTGGTTTTTCTCTACGGCGTTGCCAAATTTCTTTTTTCAGCGTTGGCGCTGGCTTTCTGTTTGTCGCTACTGGCATCGTTCGTAGTGGCGATGACGGTGATTCCTCTATTTTGCTCGCGCTTTCTCAAAGCTGTACCGCATTCTCAGCACGCGAAAAAGCCCGAGGATGGCACCGGAGATGACCATGCGATTGAACGGACGCCGGGGGCCGGCCATTCCTGGCTGGATCGCTTCAACACACGCTTTAACCGCGTGTTCAATAAGATTCTTGATTTTTACGAGTATTGGGTCAGACGCGCACTGCAGCGTCCCGGCCTCACCGTCGCAGCACTGAGTGGCGTGTTCCTTCTCAGCCTTGCTATTTACCCGCTGCTCGGGCTAGCGTTCTTCCCCAAGACCGATGCTGGCCAGTTCACCATCAACATCAAAGTGCCAACCGGAACGCGCATCGAGATCGCAGATGAATACGTTGCGAAGGTCGAAGACCTGATCCGGCATCAGATTCAGCCGAAAGATTTTAAGCGAATTGTTTCCAACATCGGCGTCGTCCCGGATTTTTCCGCTCTCTACACCACCAACTCCGGTCCCTACACCGCAACCATCCAGGTCGCGCTCAACGAGCCGCACGCTCTGAGCAGCTTCGCATACATGGACCGCGTGCAGAAGGCCATGGCTAGCCAGTTTCCTGACATCCGGACCTTCTTCTCCAGCGGCTCGATGGTCGATGCGATTCTGAATACCGGAATGCCCGCGCCGATTGACGTGCAGGTGAGCAGCCCGGATCTCGACCAGATTTATGGGATCGCGCAGCACCTCGCGTCTCGCATTCGCGAGGTGCGCGGCGTCGGTCAAATCTACATCCCGCAGGACATGAACTATCCCGCGTTGCGGCTCGATGTCGACCGCGTGCACGCCGGCGAGTTGGGACTCACGCAGAAAGATGTAGTCGACAACGTCATCACCGCGCTCAACTCTAACTACATGATCGCGCCCAATTATTGGGTCGATCGAAAGAGCGGCAACGACTATTACCTCACCGTGCAATTCTTCGAACATGGCGACGCCGCCATTCACAACATGACGGACCTGGGGCAGATCCCCCTCCGTGATCCGGGCAACGGAGCTGGCTTGACTTGCGGACCCTCCGGACCGCCACAGCCTGGCGTAGCCCGCCCCTCCTGGGTCTGCAATGGACAGGGCAGGCCGACTACGGTCCTTAAGAATGTAGTGGACGTGAAGCAGATCAATACGCCAACCGAAGTGGACCACTACCAGATTCAGCGTGCGGTCGATATCTTCGTTACTCCCAACGGGGAAGATCTGGGGCGTGTCACCAGTGCTGTGCGCGACATCCTCGCCAAAGAAAAGATTCCCGGCAATGTCCGTGTGAATCTGCGCGGCATGGTGCAAGGAATGGAGGCTTCGTTCAAGAGCTTTGCCCTGGGTTTTCTGATTTCTTTCGTTCTTCTCTTCCTGATTCTCACCGCGCAATTCAAATCGTTCATCGATCCCTTCCTGATCATGCTGGCGATTCCGATGGGTTTCGTGGGCGTGCTGATCATTCTGCCGCTTACCCACAGCACATTGAACGTCATGTCGCTGATGGGCATATTGATGCTGGTTGGCATCGCCGATTCCAACAGCATTCTGATCGTTGATTTTGCGCACAATCTGGAGCGGGAGGGAATGACTCCAGGAGACGCCGTCATCACCGCGTGCCGCGTTCGCCTGCGGCCGATCCTGATGACCTCGCTGGCCACAATCATCGGCATGATCCCGATGGCGCTGAAGCTCGGTACCGGAGCGGAGCAATACACGCCGATGGCTCGCGCCATCATCGGCGGCCTCACCTCCTCGGTTCTTTTGACGATCTTCATCGTGCCCGCCGCCTATTTGCTGGTTTACGGAAAAAAGAATCCGCAACCCGCATCCGCCCCGACGGAGACAGCCAGATGAGACAAAAGTATCCGTCTCGCAACCGGGAAGGGCACGAGTTCTACTCGTGCCATAAGGGTTGCAGAACGAGAAGGGCTTCAGCCCCTGAGGGGCGCTGGTTGCGAGCGGCAAGACTCTTTTCGCAGCCTGGAGCCAGTCTTTTCGTCCTGGCCGCGCTGTCATTATTTTTATTTGCCATTTCACCCCAATCAACCTTGGCGCAGAGTCCGGGCAAATCGGGATCCGCCGAAAGCTTGCCGTCCGCTCCCCAGCCCCAGCCGGTTCAGAAGCCGATCGCACTGCCTCCCGAAGGTCGAGGAGCGCTCAGCGCAAGTTTTCCACCGCAGACCGCGCCCTCGGCTGATCCTCAGACGCCGCAGGCACCACCAAACGGCACGATGCGCTTAACTCGCGCTCAAGCAGAACAGTTGGCCATTAGGAACAACCCCCAAATCAGCGTCGGGCATCTGCTTGCTTTAGCACAGCACCAGATCTATCGCGAAGCCCGGGCTGCGGAGCTCCCGAATTTCAACGGCTCCATAACGGCAGTTGACGCCAATGAAGGCAGCCGCATTAGCGCTGGCGCCCTCACTACGTCTCGCCTTCTCGAACATGCAGGCGCCGGCGTAACCCTCAGCCAGCTAATCACCGATTTCGGACGCACCACGAACCTTGTGGCCTCCTCCAAGCTGCAGGAGAAGGCTCAAAATGCCAATGGACTGGCGACCACCGAAGATATAGTTCTGGCCACCGATCAAGCCTTTTACAACGCCCTGCAGGCGCTGGCACTGCTCAAAGTCGCGCAACAAACCGTGACCACCCGCCAGTCCGTCGAACATCAAATCAACGAACTCGCGAAAAACAAGCTGAAATCGGATCTGGATCTTTCCTTTGCCGATGTGAATCTATCGCAAGCCAAGTTGCTGCAACTTGATGCGCAAAACAATGTCGACTCCACCATCGCTGCCCTCACGGCAGTCCTCGGCTTCGATAAACAGGTTCGCTACGAATTAGCCGAAGACGATGCGCAGGCTCCGCCCCCACCGCCGCCCGATGTAGATGTCCTCATCAATACCGCCTTGCAGCAACGTCCCGACCTGCAGGCCCTTACGTATAATCAACGAGCTGCTGAAAAGTTTCGCCGCGCCCAGCGCGACCAGCTTCTGCCTACCATCAGCGCCCTCGGCATCGCGGGAGGTACGCCCGTGCGCCCCGACTGCTTCGGCGGTTGCTTCCCCAACTATTTCGTTTCCAGTTGGTACGGCGCCATGGGCGTCAATATGAACGTTCCCCTCTTTAATGGATTTCTGTTTGCCGCCGAGGCTTCGGAAGCAAATTTCCGTGCAAAAGCTGCCGGCGAAACCACCCGCGATCTGCGCGACCGCGTCGTTCGCGATGTCCGCACTGCCTGGCTGGCTGCTAATACTGCATTTCAACGAGTAAGCGTCGCGGCAGAACTTGCCAAAGAAGCTGATCTGGCTTTGAACCTCGCCCAGGGCCGTTATAACCTCGGCCTTAGCTCGATTGTCGAACTCAGCCAGGCACAATTGCAGCAAACCGATGCTGCCATCGGATACGTGAACGCTCAGTACCAATATCGCCTCTCTCTCTCGACCCTGAACTTTGAGATTGGAGCGCAACCCTGACTCATGTTTCCTTTTCTTCTTTATTTCATCACCGCGGTAGTCACGGGATTCCACATTTACACGCTTCTTTCGCTCGTAGCGTTGGGCGTGCCCATCAATCCACTGGAGTTGGTCGCCTTATTGGGATCGCTATGTCTCCTGATTGCGGCCTATATTAGTCTGTTCAAGCCGCATGCTGCGGCGAAGCTTGCGCTGGTCGCCACGCTGGCGATCTGGTCCTTTTACGGTCCGGCGATCGCAAATGCGGTCCGAACCAGGCTGGAAAAGCGAACTACGTCATCCCACGCCATGCCTCTACAGGCTGTCAGCGTTGGTCCGGCCTTAGACTGCTCTGAATTTGCATGATCTTGCCATACCTTGCGATCGCCCTCCTGGTTCTCGTCACCACATATTCAGCCATTGCCAGCTTTCGACAGAGGCTCGAAGCGGCAGCTCCCAGTTGGATTTTCCCTGGCGGTGTCAACCGCTCTGCCAGAGTCGCGGTAGCCCTGTTCACATTCGCATCAGCAATTAGCCTGGTAGGAGCTATTAGCGTGGTGGCTTGGATTACTCTGGGTGCCCGGAACTCAGCTCAGCGTTCGCTTCGATTCCTGATTCCCGAGGGCTACACAGGTTGGGTCCGAGTTGAGTTTGAGGTCCCGGGCGAATCCCCTTTGCCATTAGAGAGCGGCCAGATGGTTGCCAGGATTCCGCCTTCTGGATTGCTGAAAACATCCTCGCCCGAACGCTACGGCTGGGCTAGGGACTCCTACCGCTATTACTCCTCCGCCGGGGACCTGCGCCAGTTGCCAAATTCCGGCCATGGACGCCTGATTTGGGGTAAGATGAATGGCGCAAAATCAGGTTCCTCCGGTGAGCTCAAGTACGAGGAGTTTTTCGTCGGGACCGAACCGCAGTATAAAAACCAGCTAAAAGGAGACGAGAACCGAAGCGGTCCCTAAGAAAAACCCTGTTAACGGGATAATTACCAGATTTAGCCAATTGACGGAAAAACCGTCATTTGCGTGCCACAGCTGGCTTTGACCGCACGTTGATTACCCTGCGATAATCCCTCCCCAACCAGACGGGACAGTCCCCCGGAGTTTTTGCCCATGTCCTTCTGGAACTTTACGAACTCGCGCCCAAAGAGCACACTTGGACTTCCAAATTGGGAAGCCAGAGTGGGAAGGCAGAAACTGGCCGTTAACTTGATCTCGTATGAGCTTAACCCCTACTCGCTGGAATGCGCTGGTCGTGCTGCTAGCCCTGACCTTTATGGTCGGCTGCCAGGGATTCAGCACGGCGAAATCAGCCTCCCAAGGCACCACAGGTACGCCTGTTCCGGGCGATCTAACTGCGACGCCCAGCACTGTCAACTTCACCGGTGCCCAGGTGGGAAAGGCCACCACACTGACTGAGACGCTCCAAAATACCGGTGGATTAAGTACGACCATCTCCCAAGCTTCAGTTACTGGCGCCGGCTTCGCCATCTCTGGATTAAGCGCGCCCATTACTCTAGGGCCAGGACAGAGCACTTCCTTCAGCGTGACCTTTACTCCGCAATCTTCCGGCAACTTCGGCGGCAGTGTAGCAGTCTCGTCAAATGCCACCGATCCGAACCTCTCCGTTGCGTTGGTCGGATCGACGGCCGGAGCGGCTCAGGGACAATTAACGGTCACTCCCACTACAATCAATGTCGGCAGCGTCACGGTCGGAACCAGTGGGACTCAGACCGGCACGCTGAGTGCCGCCGGTGCAAATGTTGTAGTTTCTTCCGACACCGTTGGCAGTTCGGAATTTTCTATTGCGGGTCTCACGTTTCCAGTCACGATTCCTGCAGGCCAGACCGCAAATTTCACCGTCACATTCACGCCTCAGGCCAGCGGTGTCGCCTCTGTGGGAGTTTCATTCGCCAGTGACGCTTCCAACTCCGCCGCTGCAACGCTCCAGGGCACTGGAGGGCCAGCGCCCTTATACACCGTCAGTCTTTCATGGAACGCAAGCACATCTCCCAACGTGACGGCATACAACATCTACCGCCGCACCGGGACCTCAGGCAGTTTTACAAGGATCAACTCATCTCCCAACGCTGCTACCACTTATGTGGATACCGCAGTGACCGACGGCCAGACCTACTACTACGAGACTACCGCCCTCAATTCAAGTGACGAAGAGAGCGCTCCTTCTTCCCCCGTCGCTGCCGCGATTCCCGCCCCATAACTTCCGGCTTTGGCAAACGTCGCCAGCTTTCTTTCTGTCATTCCAACCGAAGCGGAGCGATACGCTTCCAATATTTTGTCATTCCGACCGGAGCGGAGCGAATAGCGAGCGGAGTGGAGGAACCAGCTTTCTGCCCACAGCGTCCCGCCTTTGGGTGGCGCAGCGTTGCGAATATAGGTAGGAATTACACGAAGGCGTCTATGTAGGGCAAAATAAAACCTAGACGCAAAGTAAATCGTTTTGCAGAAAAGGAAGTAGAAAAGAAAATCGTACTGGCAGAAGCGTGCAGAACCGACGCCAGTCGAAGCCCATGAAGCGTCAAGGTCAAGGTTGCGAAGCGCGAGCCTCAGCAGTTAATCCTCCCGCCGAAGTCTTAGTAGAGGAATCCGAGTGATACGATTCGAGGACCATGAAAACCGTCCTACTTCTTGTTTGCTCCAATATCTTCATGACAATTGCGTGGTACGGTCACCTGAAGTACCGCAAGGCTCCCCTTCTCGTCGCGATCGTCGTAAGCTGGCTGATTGCGTTTGCTGAATACTGTTTTCAAGTCCCTGCAAATCGGCTCGGCTATGGTGAATTTACGGCATTTCAGCTGAAAATCATCCAGGAGGTAATCACGCTCTGTGTGTTTGTCGTCTTCGCATGGTCATATCTCGGTGAGCGCGTCGAATGGAATCACGCGGTCTCATTTCTGTTTCTGATCGGCGCTGTGGCATTCGCCTTCTGGGGAAAGTTGTAGGCGTTTGAGGGCGCACGCTCCACCCGATAACCTTGAGACCCATCAATGCGCCGGCGGAACGTACTCCTTCGGCACTGCTGACCCTTCCCCGAAAAAATATTGCTCCAACTGCTTCACGATCACTTCCTGATCTTCGCGGCGGGCAGGGTTCAGCCGATATTCGTTGAGCAGCATCTTGCAGTGCTCGGTCCACATGCGCCATGCTTCCTGCGACACATTGTCGTAAACCTTCCGGCCGAGCTCGTTGTCAAAAGGAGGCTCGTCCAGTCCGGGCATCTGTCTCTTCAATTTCACGCAAAAAACGGTGTGCTCCATACCCTTCCTTCAATCGCAAAATTATTATGAATGCGGATTAATTATACGGGACGGAGGGCGGGGCGTATGCGTTTGGCCGCAAACCGGAGGTCTTAGGGTTTTGTAGCGCCGCCCCGAGGCTCCGCAAGAATCTTCGCCAACTGCTCAGGGCTCACCGGAGCATACGGTTGCAATTCGTTCGCCGACGCTGCCAGCTTACCTTTAATGCCAATGTAAACCCCGTTGTACGGTTCATCGCCCAGGTTCTCTACTTTGTGCTTGAACGGCGGAAACCATCGCGCTTCGCCCGCTTTGGCGTAAACTTCCGTGACTTTGCCACTCTGATCGGTAAACCGCAGATGCCCGCCCGTCACGCTCACCGACACGCCGCCGGGATGGTCGTGCATCTCCGACTTCTCGTGAGGACCGTAGTGAACATTTACAACCTGCACCCGGTCGTTCTCAAACTGCAGCTTGTAGTGTTTCGGCTCGACTTTAGTGGGGTCTTGTGCCGCGGAGACACTCGCAACCAGACACACAATTACCGCTGCGCAGAAAAATCTGCACGACATGGCAGAACTCCTGGAATTAGGATCAAGTCCTACCCCAAAACTGAAGGAACGCTACTCTCGCCGCACGCAGGCTGTCAACGATTCGAAGAAGGTTGCCCCAAACTAGTTAATCAAGCACAGCCCCGCCTCAGTTACGCTCTTAGAAATCGAGCCGAAAGCCGGAGCCCGTCAGCCGAAAGCCGAATTACTGTTTCCCCGGATTCTCGGGCGCTTTCTCCTTGCTCTTATCCTGAATGGAGACCAACTCGACTTCAAAAATTAGAGTCGCATCGGGACCAATGTCGGGCCCCGCACCGCGATCGCCGTACGCCAGATCGGCAGGGATGAAGAGTTGCCACTTCGATCCCACCGGCATAAGCTGAAGGGCCTCGGTCCAGCCTTTAATCACGCCGTTCACGGGAAATGTCGCCGGCTGCCCGCGCTTGTAAGAGCTATCGAATTCCTTACCGTCGATCAGCGTGCCGCGATAGTTGCAGACCACCGAGTCGGTGGCCGCGGGCTTCGGTCCCGTGCCGTTTTTTATGATCTTGTATTGCAGGCCGCTGGGCAGGGCTACGACGCCATCTTTCCCCTTGTTGCCGGCGAGAAACGCTTCGCCTTCTTTTTTATTGGCAGCGCCGGCTACTTGCTGCTTCTCTTGCTGCTTCTTACGCATGTCGTTTTGCATCTCGGTGAGCGCGGCCTGGGCTTCGTCGTCGGTCATCAGGGTTTTGCCGCCGGCGAGTGCATCTTTTACTCCGCGCGCCAGAATGGCGGGATCAACCGGGACATCTTGCTTCTTGAGATTCCCGCCCATCTTCATTCCAAGCGCGTAGCTGAATTTTTCTTTTTGCGTCTTGAGCGCGAGCGGCGCCGCGCTCTTGGCCCCAGTTGCGGGCCGCTTAGCCGCCGGCGTCTGAGCCTTGCCCGGCGCTGCCGTGGATGGCGATGGCGAAGTCGTTTGCGTTGTGCCTGCCGGAGTATCCTGGGCCAGGGCGTTCCCTGGCAAGAGCATTCCAGCCGCAAATATCGTTACCGCTGCGATGAAGGATTTGTGCATATAGGTATTGTCACATCGCCCGCCAATCTCCGCAAACCTCCTCTTCGCGTGAATGCAGGAATTGTTTAGTCGGACGGTTGATACGGAATCATTAGGCAAAATTGGTGGGCCCGCAAGGATTTGAACCTTGGACCAATGGATTATGAGTCCACTGCTCTAACCGCTGAGCTACGGGCCCTTTTCGGCGCGGCACGAGTATTGTGGCGCGGCACCAGTATTCTACAGTACTTGATCTGGACCACAGAAAGGCACGCTCCGTCGGGGCTGGTGTTTAGGGTCTTGAGATTACGGCGGCTACGAAGGGGGATTCGTGCATGCTCAGGATATGCCAGCGATTCTCCGATTTGCGACATATCATCATTCCGCGGCCGGATGTAAGTTTGGACGGGGCTTCAATCGTGTAGTCATAGAGGGCCCAGACCAATTCCCCGACGGCGCGCTGATCACTCATCGTCATCGAAAGACGTGCGTGCGGAGTCGTGCCAAAATACTGCTGAAAGTAGTTCATGGCCTGGTCGACGCCGCGAAGCTCTCCGCGCGGGCTGCTGAGCGCGAACTCAGGATCGAAACAGGAGGTCAGCGCTTCTGCGTCTGCGTTGTTAAAGGCTGCGGAGCATGACTCGATTGCCTTCTGCATTTCGAAGATGAGAGATAGTTCTGAGGAATTTTCTGAGGAATTTCGCGGCGCTACGCCCAGGCGAGCCACGCTGCGCTCCAGGTCGATGGTCACTTCCAACCGCTCGAGGAGATCGACGCCCAGGATTCCATCGAGTCGCCCACCGCATGCCTTCGAGATGGCGCTTAAGTCGATCGCGGGTAACTCGACGTTCCGAATGACATGACTGCCCAAGGCGAATTCATCGATAAAAACGTTGTTGGCGTTCAATGCTGTGGTTTGATTCCAGGAGTGGATCTGCACTGCTTTCGCGCGGCCGCCGATGAATGACTTCGCGTTGAGGAAGGAGGTCGCGGCCGTGTCAACCAGAAAGCGTTTGTCTTCCTTGTCCACTTGCAGAATCACGACCGGCAGCCGATCACAACGCTGGATTGGAATTTCGGTAGTTGACGTCGGGGCCTGTGCCGCACTGGTCTGCGCAGGACCGGTCTGCGCGGCACAGGTCTGCGCCGCGAGCACGAAGATCGCTCCCGCGGAGGCGAAAGCCAGGAGGCTCCGGCGAATGCGCATCACTCCCTCGCTTGTGTCGTTTCGGTAGCTTCTTCAATTCGCCGCAAAATCGCGGCGCGGGCTGAGTCGTACACGCCCGGGTCGCGGAACAAGCGCGAACTCCAATTCGCTCCCATGGCAAGGGCCTGAATTTCGAAGGCAAGCTGGCGAACGTCGGCGTGCTTTGCGATTTCGCCTGCGGACTGCGCGTCCCGCGCAGCCTGCTCGAGATTCCCGAGCCACCTCTTCATCAGCCCTACGATCTGATCGCGCACCCGGCCGGGCCGGTCGTCGAATTCAAGCGACGCTGCGGAAAAAAAACAGCCGCCGGGAAAGACTCTTTGCTGACCGTAGGCCAGCCAGTTTTCGCATAGAGCCCGTAGCCGCTTCAGTCCCTGAAATTGATAGGCGGGACGCACGACCACTTCGACAAAGATCTCGCGGGCTGCGTCGACCACCGCGCACTGCAAGTCTTCCTTGGAGCCGAAGTGCGCGAAGAGCCCGCTCTTGCTGATGCGCAGCTCGGAGGCGAGTCTTCCAATGGTTAACCCTTCGAGGCCTTCGACGGACGCGATGTTTACTGCCTTTCGCAGGATGGCGCGGCGGGTGCGGAGTCCCCGAGGCCGCTGCGCGCGGCCGTTGTGTGGAGCAGGATCCTGAGCGGGTCTCGCTCGCCGCGGAGGAGTCTTGCTGGCCTGGGCGTGTGCTTTCATCCGGGCACGATAATAGCACGATCGTTCGTTCTTGTTCAAGTGATATTCACCGAATGCTCAGCCCTTGCTTGCCGATGTCGCGGAAGAAGTTTGCTTCCTTCCGCCTCTGTGCACACTCGTCACAGCACACTCGACCGTCTTGCCGCCGATCTTAACTTGAATGGGACTGCCATCTAGCGTGCAATCGCACGCCGCACAAGTTTTTGTGCCACAACATTTCTCTCCTTACCCCAGGTCCGGGTAGGACCAGTAGGCCACGCGGGAGGAATGGGCCGCTATCGGAATCTTTAGCGATTTGCTTGAACAGGGATTAGCGAGGCCGCTGCGGGCTGCCGTTGGCTGGAGCAGGATCGTCAGCGCGTCTCGCTGGCCGCAGAGGAGTCTTGCTGGCCTGGGCGTGTGCTTTCATACGGGCAGGATAATAGCACGATTCGTTCGTTCCTATTCCGCCGCAGGCGCCCATTTCATGCGCTCATGGTTTCGATCTGATTACGACCACTCACGCGCCGGATTTCTTCTTTGCGTTGTTGCTCGGTCTTGCCACGGGTTCTGAAAAGCAATCTGTCCGCTTCGCTCTGCGGAATACGATGATGTCCTCCCGCGGTCCGATTGCTTCGGATCTTCTTCATGTAAATCAACTGCTTAATGGTTGGAAAGCTGGATCTCGAAAGCTTCAGCAGTCCTCAATATCCCGTTCGGATTTGCCTTCTTCTGCATCGGGACGCAATCGTAGCGGCAACGAAGTTCCCGGTCGACTCCGTCGCGTCCGCAGAAGTATAGCCAACGGGCTCATTGCCAAAGATACTAAATCGTACAGTTCTGTACATTAGAATCGTATCTCATGTACACTTTCGACTTCTGTCCTCAACCGAGTGATTTGTCGAGGTCGAAATGCGCAAGGCTTACCTGTTCATCGCAGCGGTTAGTTTTTTGCTTTCGTCATCCTTGATCTTTGCTCAGAGCACCCCCGACCCCTGCGCGAGCGGCCACGAGTTCGCCACCACCGATTGCACACTGACCTGGCACGGCATCACCGTGTACGGTGCGTATGACATCGGCGCCGGCTGGGTCAGCCACGGCTTGCCGAAGAACGGCTATAACTATGAAGGCGCATCTCTGGTGAACCGAAACGGCTTTCAACATCGATTCCTCGTCGCACCGAACAACCTCCAGCAGACGGGTCTGGGCATCAGAGGCAAAGAAGAGTTTCGGCCTGGCTGGTCCGTTGTGTTCAACGCTTCGACCGGCATCAATCCGAACTCCGGGCTCCTCGCCAACGCGTCAGCCACCGACACCATCAACAACGGTCTTCCCAGGAGAAGCTATTCGTACGCCATCGACGGCGCGCGCGCGGGCCAACCCTTCAATGACGAAATCTATGCCGGTGTATCGTCCGTGCATTTCGGCACTCTGACCTTCGGTCGTCAGCGCTCTCTTGGCACCGACGCGATGCTGCTTTACGATCCGGCCGGCGGCGCCTATGCTTTTTCCTACATCGGGTATAACGGCACGATGGCCGGCGGCGGCGACACCGAGAACAGCCGTTGGGACGACGCGCTGAAGTATCGCATCACCTATGGCCCGGTGCATTTCGGCGCGATGTATAAATTCGCCGATGGTTCTGCCGGCTGCTACTCGGCCTCCGCAAGCTGGACTGCCGCTAACTGTACGCCGGAATCGGCGCATAACAACGCCTATGGATTCGACCTCGGCGGAAACATCGGTCGAGATCGGGGCAAGTTCTCCGCCGACATCGTCTTCCAACAGTACAACCAGGCGATCAGCGTGCTGAACCCCTTGCTGGGGCCTCAGAGTCTGGCGGCGTCCTATCAGTCGACCACGGACAGCATCAATACAAACCCCATCAACGGGGTCAATCTGATCGGAACGACTAACACCGTATATGGCATCGTGACCGACAACCGCGCGGTGATGGTCGCTGCCAAATATACGTGGGACCCGGTCAAGTTTTTTGCCGGCTACGAATACATCTGGCAGAATAACCCGACGAACCCGTTGGGCGTTGGCGCCTCGGACCAGGGCGGCTATTTCATGAGCGGCGTCGAAGACAACAATCTTGATTCTGAGAAGTTGGTGAACATCTGGTGGACGGGCGCGAAGTACACCTACCGCAGCAAAACCGACTTCACTTTCTCCTGGTATCAACAGCGGCAAAACGACTTCCGTCTTCCGCCGGCCTGCTCGCCCTCAGCCGGTTTCCGCAGTTCCTGCGCGGGCACCCTCAACGAAGGATCGCTCTATGTGGATTATCACTTCACCAAGCGTTTCGACGGTTTTGCCGGAATTGCGTATTCCTGGGTGAGCGGTGGTCTAGCCATCGCCATCCCTCACGGCCCCGGCGTCCCCTATAACTCCAACAACAACTGTGCTCCGACAATCGGTGGCCGTTTCACCTTCTGACCGCTTCCTCAGTGGGCTCAGTCGAGAACCCACGTGGGTTGTGGTTCATCAAAAACTCGCGGCGGGTTCGAACGTGGCCGTCGCAGGGGTTGATTCCTCGCCTGTTTCTGATCGTATTTCCGCCCCCGGTAGAAATAAAAGCGTCATCGCTTGATCCCGCCCGCATCTCGATAGTCTCTCTAACATGAGGCAAGAATATACTTGCCTCGCCCATCTTGGTGGGCGTACCATGTGGCGGATTCATCATGCCACCACTTCCCCATCCTAAACTTTTCACGTTGGTCGCCTCTGCGGTGGTCGTCGGGATACTTTCGGTATTGCTGCTCAACAAGCAAGTCTCTAAGAGCATTCGGTTATTCAGGGAAGGATTCGACGGCCATCTGCTCTGGGTTTATTGGGGACTCTTCAAGGAAAAAGCATGGGATATTTTTTGGGGGCCTACCATGCTGGGCATAATATTTGGCATTTTTACGCTGTGGTACCCGCCTGCTTTGATTTGGTTTTGCATTTACTTGCTAACCGTGTTTTTTATGACGGGTTACTATCTTTGGCGAGATTATTACATCCGACTACAGCCACAATTCACTGTACTGGAAGCCAAGATTCAACCAACGGAAACGGAACAGCGCGACGAGATGAACATCTTTATCCAGATCATCCCGGCTTGCCTGAGTGATGCACTTGTTTATGAATGTAGGGGTCGCCTCCAGAGGGTGTGCCACCGCTACCTAGAGGAAGATGAATGGGAAGTAACACGAATGGATTCCCCGCTTTTCCTTGAATGGGATTATTACGGGTCAAAACCAATGACGCTGGAACCCGGCATTCGACAGCGATTGAACGTGTGCTCTTGGAGTAAGAGTAGAAAGTTCATAGTTCCCGCCGTCAAACCATTGCCATCGAAATTCCGCATCGTATTTGACCGCTTGGGTCAATTCAAGTTCGATATTAGGGTAACCGCGAAGGACTGCAAGCCTGTGGATGTGGCTCTAATTGTCCAGATGGATGTAACACAAGCATGGGACGAACCTACGGTAAAGCTGATTTCGGGAGGCCATAGTGTCAGAGAACTCGCAGGAACAATCAGAATCTCAGAAGTTTGATGCCGTAATGCGCAAGATTCTCACAGTCTCTAAGAAAGAATTGGAGAAGCGAGAGAGAGCCTGGAGGCGCAAGAAGGAACGGGCAAAGAAAAAGCGGGCAACTTCTTAGCCCGCTTGCCTCGGCCTTGCCGCCGAGCGGCCCGTGTCTGGGTAGTTCTCGCTCAATTCGGCTTGCCCGTAAGTTGTGAATAGGTAAGTCGCTTGCCAACGATCTGTGAGACAACCATATCGAATCTCTCATAGTCGGTAAGTTTGCGATTACCTTCTTTGCGATTGTTAAAGCGGAACATCTGTTCGTCAAGGTAGCGGAACAAATGAAACGGTTCTACCGAAACGTAGGTTCCCGAAAGGCCGCGCTTCAAGAGAGACCAAAAGTTCTCTATCCCGTTCGTGTGTACGCGGCCATTCACGTATTGCAAGGCATGATCAATGACTTCATGCTCATATTCCACGTGCAAGCCTTTATAGCCGCCATGTTCATCGGTGAAGATTGCGGCTCCCGCTGCGACATGCTGTTCGACAATAGGCTGCAAAGTTGCTTGCAGACGATCCGGGATGATTTGAGTTCGAACACGCCCGTCCCGCTCCAGCATTCCCATAACCATCATTTTGTCTTTAGGGCTTCCACCAGTGCCAGAAATGCGCCGCGCCCTCACGTCCTTATGCATGTTCCGAGCCTCGCCGCCGATGAATGTCTCATCTACTTCCACTTCGCCATTCAGTTTGCTTCCGAAGAAATCGTCCTGCATCGCAAGGCGAATCCGCTGCAGCATGAACCATGCCGACTTTTGGGTGACGCGAACGTTACGCGCAATCTCATAGCTACTGACACCATTCTTGCAATTGGTGAGCATCCAAGTTGCGGTAAGCCACTTGTCCAGCGAAATCGGCGAATCCTCGTAGATCGTTCCAACCTTGACGGAAAACTCACGCTTGGGATGATGACTGCCACACTTCCAAGTTCGCCGCTTTGCGTTGAAGCTAACCTTCGTGGCTCCGCAACCGGGACAGACTACACCGTTCGGCCATCGGCGGATAGCAATGTAGTCAATGCAGTTATCAGGATTCGAGAAGTAAACAATTGCTTCTTGAAGGCTCTTGGGTTCTTTCATCATTTCCGTTCCCTCGCTAACGAAAATGTATCAAAATCCCGTGGGCGAGTCAAGTATATTCTTACCTAACATGATAGTGACTAACGCAAATTATTTTTATATAATCGCGCGTCATGCAAAACCAAGAAATCCTCTATACCGTAGCGAATCGAGTGGCCACGATTACTTTGAACCGGCCGGACAAACTGAACGCCTGGACTGCGGTGATGGAGAAGGAAGTGCGTTCGGCGATGGAGAACGCAGAGCGCGACGAAGACGTTCGGGTGATCGTTTTGACGGGCGCTGGACGGGGCTTTTGCGCAGGCGCCGACATGTCGCTTCTAAGCGGCGTGGCAGAACACGGCCTCGATGATCGGGGCCATGAGCAGATATTGCGTGACGGCGTCGAGCGCCGCGAGGGTATGCTGCCCGATTTTCAGAAGAAATATTCCTACTTCCCGGCTATCGGAAAACCGGTGATTGCCGCCATTAACGGCCCCGTGGTTGGCTTGGGTCTAGCGATTACGCTCTATTGCGATTTGCGGCTGGCATCGGACGCCGCTCGCTTCAGCACTACATTCGCCCGGCGAGGACTCATTGCGGAATATGGGATGGCCTGGATGCTGCCGCGCATCGTTGGAATTTCCAACGCCCTCGATCTGCTGTTTTCTTCGCGCACCATCGACGCCTCCGAAGCTCTGCGCATGGGGTTGGTGAACCGAGTCCTTCCGCCGGAAACCTTTCTCGAAAAAACCTACGAGTATGCCCATGAACTGGCTTCCATGGTGAGTCCGCGCTCTTTGCGGATAATCAAGCGGCAAGTGTATGAGGCAATGTTTCAGCCGCTCTCGGAAGCGTTCGACATTTCCGTGCGGGAAATGATGGCGTGTTTCACCACCGAGGACTTCAAAGAGGGCGTCGCACATTTCGTTCAGAAGCGTCCTCCCGCTTTCACCGGGAGATAACGGAGAGGATAGGCGGCAGAGATGGATTTCGGGTTCAGCGCCAAGGTAAAAGAACTGCAGCAGCGTCTGCAGGCTTTCATGGATGAGTACATTTACCCGAATGAGCAGCGCTACCACGAGGAGATTGAGCGCAACCGCTGGACGCCGTCTAGGGTCATTGAAGAGCTCAAGCCAAAAGCCCGCGCTGCGGGGCTGTGGAATTTATTTCTGCCCGATGATGAGCATGGGCGGGGGTTAACGAATCTGGAGTACGCGCCGCTGGCCGAAATTATGGGGCGCAGCTTCATTGCTCCTGAAGTATTCAACTGCTCGGCGCCGGACACTGGAAACATGGAAGTGCTCGCCCGCTACGGCACCGCGGAGCAAAAAGAGCGCTGGCTCAAGCCTCTGTTGGCAGGTGAGATTCGATCGTGCTTCTCGATGACGGAACCCGGGGTCGCCTCATCGGACGCAACCAACATCCAGGCGAGTATTGTTCGGCAGGGCGACGAGTATGTCATTAATGGCCGCAAGTGGTGGTCCTCCGGCGCGGGCGATTCACGTTGCCGGGTCGCCATCTTTATGGGCCGAACTGACACGGAAAAGACAAACCGTTCGGCCCCGCTTCATCAACAGCAGTCGATGGTGCTGGTGCCGATCCCTTCTGCAGGACTAAAGATCGAACGCATGTTGACGGTTTTTGGGTATGATCATGCGCCACATGGGCACGGGGAAATCGTTTTTGAAAATGTGCGTGTGCCGGTCTCAAACATCTTGCTCGGCGAAGGCCGAGGGTTCGAGATTGCCCAGGGCCGGCTCGGACCGGGGCGGATTCACCATTGCATGCGCTGCATCGGCGTAGCCGAACGGGCGCTGGAGACGATGTGTAAGCGGGTGCAGGCACGCGTTGCCTTTGGCAAACCCCTGGCCGAGCAGGGCACGATACGCTCCGATATTGCTCGATCGCGGATGGAGATCGAACAGGCACGCCTTTTGACTTTGAATGCGGCCTACATGATGGACACCTCCGGGAACAAACAGGCACGGGCAGAGATTGCGATGATCAAAGTGGTGGCGCCGAATGTCACTTTGCGCGTGCTGGACCGGGCCATCCAGGCGCACGGAGGCGCGGGCGTCTCTCAGGATACTTTTCTGGCTGGCGCGTGGGCGAATGTGCGCACTCTACGCCTGGCGGACGGCCCGGACGAAGTCCACACGGAAGCTATCGCGAAGCTGGAACTCAGGAAGTGGAGTGTGCCGCAGGCCTTGGGTGACAAGAAGTGACGCTGCGACAACTCCGCGATTCCTTAACCAGCGTGCCGTTCAATAGCTTGCTCGGGATGCGACTCCACCGAGTGCACCGCGACGGCATTACGATCGACTGCACGGTTCGCGACGACTTGCGAAACAGCGCTGGGGTCGCCCACGGCGGTATCGCTGCGGCCATGGCCGACGCAGCTGTGGGCATTGCCATCCAGCGCCACTTCGGTGGGGGGCGTCGGATCACCACCGTGGAGTTCAAGATCAACTATTTTCTACCAGTGACGGAAGGCCGCATCTTTGCCCGGTCGCATCTTCTTCGCATCGGCTCCACGCTGTGTGTGGGTAACGTGGATCTCACCGATGAACATGGGCGTGCGATTGGAACGGCCATCGTTACTTATATGTTTATCAATCCTCCTGCTGTTCGGACGTCGGACCTCGGACGTCATACCTCGGGACCGCAGGCTTCCTCCCGTGTGCCGAGTGTTGTGCCGAGTGCTCGTCGGGTCACGCGTCCCGCACGGAGGAAGTAGCAGTTCCTGCTGCGGTTCTCGTGTGTAGTCGCTTCTACATGTAGTCGCTTCTGCATAATTAAGAGATGCGGCAAAATCGAGAGGAGACACCAGTGCCGCTTGTGCTGGAAACACCCCATTCCTTAAGGGACTTGATAGGTCGCGAACTCACCCTCACGGACTGGTTCCCCATCGGCCAGGAACGAATTAAGGAGTTTGCTGAAGTTACCGAGGATCGCCAGTGGATCCACGTGGACCGCGAACGTGCCGAGCGTGACTCTCCCTATGGGACCACAATTGCTCATGGGTTCTTGACCTTGTCGCTGCTGAGCCGGTTTATGAAGGAGGCGATTCAGATCCGAGGCGGTGTCCGCATGAGCGTCAATTACGGCTTGAATCGAGTTCGATTTCCTTCTGCTGTCCGCGCCGACTCCAAGATTCGGGTTCGCTTCACTCTTCAATCGCTAAAAGAGGTGCCTGATGCGCTGGAAGCAGTCTTTGATGCGAAACTGGAAGTCCAGGGTAGCGACAAGCCGTGCTGCGTAGCTGAGTGGGTCGTTCGCTACTATTTACTATGAGGTAGCGGTTCGTTCTAGGCGGCGCGCGGAGTCGGTGGTGTATCAGTTTGAATTTTAGGTTTTCGCTGGATCGTTAGTTGGACGTGTACAAGTAGAATCCAAGGCAGACGAGGCCGAGCAGGCAATATAGGGCAATATTCTCCCAAAACGTCTTGGGGTCCTCGGCACGGGAAACGATCCCTTGGTACTTCACTAAGCATCTTCCGGTGAGCGTGAAGATCAGCACCATAGCCATTAAAACGATTCCCATAACTAGGAACACATGGTGCCGCGCCATCAGGTATCCGTGCCAGTATGAGTCGTTATGCATGATCTAGGCTCTCTTTATTGCAAGGCCCGCGCTTTGCTGCCTTCGGCAGGTAATCGTCCGCCATCTGGATCATTTCCTCAACACTCCAAATGTGATGGTACTGTTGCAGTTTGAAGCATGACGCAATCCAAGAAGCTCGGTACTTGCCGCACAGCAAGGAAGCAAATGGTGGCTTGTCATTCCGTGCGTCATTGTGGCTGGTTTTGCTGTGGGTTTTATCTTGCGGCGCATTCATCTTGATTCACACCAGCTAAACTGTAGCACTACCCGGAATCCTTCAGCGGTGGGTGCACAGGCCCGGGGCGGCGAGGTGCGGCACCGCGTTGAAGGTAAATAACCGCAGCTGCTGCTTTCGCAAACGCAGGATTGTGTAGGATGCGTTATACACTGCCCCGGCGAGCCGCATGACTCGCGCATCGGAAATCTCCAGCGACAGGCCAGCCCAAATCGCAAGCGGCGTGGCCGACGTAACCACGAGAATGTTCTCTTGCCGCGCGTCATTCCCTTGCCGCGCGTCACTCTCTCGCCGCGCGTCGAGCATCTTCAACCGGCAGGCCGCAACGCGCTCACGAAACTGGTCCCAGCTTTCGCCACCATAGGGATAACGACCGGAGAGCCATGCCTCCACTACTTTGGTATCGCAAGGCATCCATCTGCGATGAATTCGCGCCCCGTGCGCGCCCTGGCTAACACGAACCTGCTGGCGCATTTCGTCGTATTGGTGCAGAAATTCCGGATCTTCGGCAGCCAGGAGCGGAGCGATCTCGCGATACACACGCCCGAGATCGAATTCATCCCATCCCGGATCGACAGTAACTGAGGGAAAGGAAACGCCCGTATTAGCGTAGGCCGCACTGATCTGCGCGGCGGTTTGCTGCTGGCGGGTAAGAGCTCCTGCATAGGCGGAAGCAAATCGGATTCCCTGGGAAATGAAGTGCTCGCCCAACAGCCGTGCCTGACGCAGTCCCAACTCGGAAAGCGAATCGTAAGCCTCGCGCGTGCCCGCCTGCCCATGGCGCACGAGATAGACGGTGCTCAAGTGGATTTCCCCATCTTAGGATATTCAATGAGCGAATCCGCCAATTCCACCAATCCCTTCACGCGGTCTCCGAAGTTCTGAAATCGTGTGTCCTGCGTCTGGCCACGCCGGAAGCGGTAGTAAATCTGCTGCAGAATCACTGCCAGCTTGAAGATGCCAAGCACTTCGTAGTAACCGATCTGCGAGAGGTCGCGTCCGGTTCCCTCGGCATAACGCTGAACGAACTGATCTCGCGTGTACCAACCGGGCTGCGATGTGAGCGAGGGCACTCCGCGAGCGCGCAGTTGCGGCGCCTCAACCCAAGCCCAGTAACACAACGTCAAGCCCAGATCGGCCAAGGGATCGCCAACCGTCGCCATCTCCCAATCGAGCACGGCTTCGATCTCAATGCGCTCGGCAGAGTGTTCGCTGAGCATGAAGTCTTCGCTGAACATAACGTTATCCAGTTTGTAATCGTTATGCACCAGGGTTGGCGCGGGAGAAGACGGCCGGTGATCGATGAGCCATCGAATTACGCGATCCATCTGCGGCATGTCATCCGTTGTGGCCCGTTTCCAACGATCTGCCCAACCCTGCACCTGGCGTTCAAGAAATCCTTCCGGCTTACCGAGGGCAATCAAACCGGTCCGGGAAATATCGATGGCGTGCAGGCGTATCAGGCAATCGACAAATCCCTGGCTGGCTCGCTCCGCATAATTCGGCATCTTTGTCTTTGCCAGTTGTGGCGGAATTTCATCCCGCAATATAAGCCCGTGCCGCCGCTCCATCAGAAAGAACACAGAGCCCAGCACCGCTGGATCTCCGCATAAGTGAAAGACGTTTGGAGCTTCTCGAAAATGCGGATGCACCGTCTGAAGCAGTCGAAACTCACGCGCCATGTCGTGAGCCTTCGGGGCGACTGGCCCCAGAGGGCCGCGCCTCAGGACGTACTCGATCCCATTAATCTGCAGCAGATATGTAAGGTTCGAGTGCCCGCTCGGAAACTGTTCGAGGGTGATGCCTCGTTCAGCGCCTGCGATTCGTCCGCGAAGCCAGTCGGCAAGCGAAGATAGATTCAGTTCTTCGCCCGGGCGAACTGGGGCAGTGTCGAGATGCAATCGAGATGAGCCTTTCCGACGGAAACTTTCTCGCACGGGACTTCAATTCAACCGGAGCGTGCGGCATTCCAGACGCGCAGGCGCTCGAGACTGGCAAGGAACGAATTCAAAGCTCCATAGAGGACTGCCGCAGCGAGCGCACACGCGACCGATGTCACGATCACCAGCGAGTATCGCACGGCTTCGTCGCTCCGAAATGCGTATTGTGTTAGTGCTCCCACAGCCGTGGGTCCGATTCCGAGCCCAATGAGATTGATGGAAAACAAGTACACAGCCGAGGCCTGTCCGCGCATGGTGGCCGGCATCATCTGCTGAATCGCAGCGGGGGCAATGCCGAACGGAGCGGCCGCCAGTGCGCATCCGGGAATAAGCCAAATAGTAGCCCAGGTCGCAGAGGGCGCGAGGTACAAAAGACAGTTGACGGGCAGCCAGACTAATCCGATCAGCACACCTACGAACAGGGTCGCGTTGCCTCGGCCGCGTTTGCGCAAGTAATCAGCGAACCGTCCGGCGCTGACGATTCCAATGCAGCCAAAGACCGCGACGCAGGAACCGTAAATCACGCCCGTGGTTCCAATGGTCCAGTGAAAGTGTCGTCGATAGAATTCCGGCACCCAAGCGGCGCTGGCGTATGAAGACAGCGCGAGGAGCCCAAAACCAATATTGTGGAGTAAGAATGTCCGCCGGTTTTCAAAAATGTATGAGAGTACCTGCCGCATCGGAACAGTCGATCGTCGGCGGGCTCCGCGGTGTACGGCAGGTTCTTTCACGGTGAAGAGCAGCGGCGCTACTGCAATGCCGGGAAGGCCAACCAGGAGAAAGATGATCTGCCAGGGATGCACGGCTCCGAGCAGGGGAATTGTCCACATGGCCTGAGTCGATGCGTAGGCAACAACCAGCCCGCCCAGCATGAAAGCCATGCCAGAGCCAACGTAGATGCCCATCGAGTAGACGCTGAGGGCCGTAGCCAGCCGCTCGCGAGGAAAATAATCGGTGATCAGCGAATAGGCAGCCGGGGAAAGCGCCGCTTCTCCCACGCCGACGCCCATGCGCAGCAAAAGCATGGTTTCGAACGTTTGCGCCAGTCCGCAACTGGCGGTGAAGCCGCTCCACAGTACCAGGCCGGCCGCGATGATCAGCCTGCGGCTGTAAATGTCGGCCAGCCTGCCGAGAGGGATTCCGAAGAATGTATAAAACAGTGCGAAGCTGAATCCGATCAGCAAACTCATCTTGGCGTCGCCGATGTGCAAGTCGCGACGGAGCGGGCCGACGAGCAGACTGAAGATCTGGCGGTCGATGAACGAGAACGCGTACAGAAGCGTTAAGACGCCGACGACGTACCACGCGTAGCGCAATGAATGCGCGGTAGAGTCAGGCGTGGTCTGGGCAGCGGCGGTTGTGGATTCGGTTGGCGTGATGGCGGGCATCTTTGTAATTTCGCTTGCTTCAGATATTTACCGGATCAGCAGTTCCGCCTGTCCGCGAGGTTAGAGCAATAACTGCAGACGGACGCGCGAAGCCTCGCTTAGCCCCGCGCGCCCGCCTATTGCTCGCTGTTAGAAAGTGTTCCAAAACGTAGAGCACTGGTGACTACTGTTAAAGTTGGATTCGACCATTGGCACCGGTGGTATCAACGATTGGAACTCGTCGGTTGAAGCGCTGTACGGAGACCAGAGCGGCTCACCGGAGGAATTGGGGTCTCCCTTCTTGGCGAACTGCGTCCAGTAGCTGACCATCGCCTCGGAGAGTTCCGCTTGTTGGCTTGAAAGTGTTACCGGAAGTCCGAAAACATCGATGCCCGGAAACAGGTATGGAAGCTCAGAGCTGTGATAGGCGCCCAACGGAAAGGTTAATAGCCCGCCAAACGCAGATTGCGCGGGGGGAGCGTTCTCATCGTTGAACTCATAGGCATAGGTCGGCACGAGCTTCGACAATGCTTGATCCACGTTACGCGCGGGACAGCTGAAAACTCCGTCGGTACCCGATGCTCCCAGTGCCTCGCCACCGTTGGGGTATGCGGCGAATGGGTAGAAGGCGAGGACGCCTGGAGCGAGGGGCCCAAACAGAGCGGTGGTGTCGTTAACGTACTCTCCCGAAGTCAATATCGGATTCCCGACGAGGTCGAAGTCAAGAGCGACAAACAATCGATATTCATCGTGATTGGTGCCCGCGATTACCGGCACGTGATTGAATTCGCCGGTGGCAAATGCCGCGCCGATTGTCTGTGTAAGCAGCGTTCCATCGACGAACGGATACAGGGGGAATGGCTCTTGCGCGACCATCGTCGCAGCGGGAACGGCACGCAGACACGAAGCCGTCTGGCTCGTGCATCCGACACTGTCGGCAATCGCGATACCCGACGGCACGCTTCGAGTGCCCGTCGTTTCAGCCTGCGCCAGAGTCACGACATTGGAAAAATAATCCTGGAATTCCGCATACGACCCACTTTCCGCAATCGCTCCATGGAACAGGCCTGATGCAAGAGGAGAGGCTAGCTGGGCGTAGACGCTTTGTCCGCCCGCCGACTCACCGAATATCGTGATTCGGTGGGGATTGCCGCCAAAGTTCGCAATGTTCCTGCGAACCCACTTCAGCGCGAATTGCTGATCCATCAAACCATAGTTGCCATTGAGATGGCCTTCTGCATCGATCGCAGACTGGGCAAAGAATCCCAGGAAACCCAGGCGGTAATTAATGGTGACGACAATGACCCCTTTCTTCACCAGTAGTTCGGGGTTGTAAGGGGTGCTGCTGCCGTTAATGAGTCCGCCGCCGTGAATCCAAAACATCACAGGGAGGCCGCGCCGATCGCGATCATGCCATCCATCATCCGATCTCACCTTTGGAGTGAAGACATTCAGGAAAAGGCAATTCTCGCTGCCCGCTCCAGCTTGCGTACACTCACTACCGAATTGAGTTGCCTGCAGGATAAACCCGGGAAAGAAGCCGTAACGCTTCGGAGGTCTCCAGCGCAGAGACCCTACCGGCGGAGCTGCGTACGGGATACCGAGAAATTGGTTTACGCCATCTGTGGTTGAGCCAATCACGACTCCGCTTTCAGTAAGAGCAATCGGAGGGAGCGATGAGTCGTCGGCAGATGCAGCGGGCGCCGAGCTCAGCGCGACCACACAGATCGCCACTCCAAGCAAAAGTTTATAGGTAATACCAAAGTGATCGGACCGCTTGTTCGCGTTCTCTGTTTTTTTCATCGCTGATTCCTCCAGTTGCTCAATGTTGTGGTTGCGTTCTAAAAACCCCTTTTACGCCATCACGGCCTGCTCCTTGAAATCGGCGAAGCTCTTGCCTTCTTCGGCCAGACGCTTCAGCAAGGGAGCAGGCTCCCAAAGTTCGCCGTGCTGTCCATGAAATTTCGCGATGCGCTCGTAAACTTTATCGAGTCCCACGGTATCCGCGTACCACATCGGACCGCCCCGATACGCTGGAAATCCATAGCCGTTCAAATAGATGATGTCGATGTCGACGGCGCGCAGAGCGATGCCTTCGTCGAGAATGCGCGCGCCTTCATTCACCAGGGCATAGATACAGCGCTCCACGATTTCCTCAGACGAGATCTTGCGTGGCGCGATGCCGGCTTCTCGGGCCCACTTGCGCACCAGTTGGTCGACTTCAGGATCGGGAATCGCGCGTCGGTTCTCGTCATACTTGTACCAGCCCGCTCCGGTTTTCTGGCCGTAGCGCCCGAGTTCGCAGAGACCATCCTCGGCGAAGGGCTGGCGCACCCCAGGTTTTTCGAGGTGGCGATACTCTTTGCGGATACGCCAGCCGACGTCAAGGCCCGCCAGGTCGCCTGTAGACATCGGTCCCATCGCCATGCCGAAGTCGTACAGTGCTTTGTCGACGGCTTCAACGCTGGCGCCTTCTTCAACAAGGAACTGAGCTTCGCGGCGGTAGGGGCCGAACATGCGATTTCCTACAAAGCCGCGGCAATTGCCAACAAGCACGCCGACCTTGCCAAGTTTCTTTGAGAGCTGCATGCAAGTTGCAATCACTTCTTTGCCGGTTGCCTTGCCGCGCACGATTTCGAGCAGGCGCATGATATTCGCGGGACTGAAGAAATGAGTGCCGACTACGTATTCAGGCCTCGAAGTGGCTGATGCGATCTCGTCGATGTCGAGGGTCGAGGTGTTACTCGCCAGGATCGCCCCTTTCTTGCATGCTCGATCCAACTGGCCGAAGACTTCTTTCTTGAGCACCATGCCTTCGAATACGGCCTCCACGACCATATCCACCTCACCGAAATCGTCGTAGCTGAGGGTTGGACGAATCAGTTCCAGGCGTTCATCCACGAACTGTTGGGTGAGGCGTCCGCGCTTAACCGAACTGAGGTAATTCTTCTGGATGGTGGCTAGCCCACGATCCAGTGCCGGCTGGTCGGCGTCCTTGAGCAACACGAGCATGCCGGCGTTGGCGAACACCATGGCGATTCCGCCTCCCATGGTTCCGGCGCCGACTACAGCGACGGAGTTTACCGGGATGATCGGAGTTTCTTTTGATATGTCCGGAATCTTGGCGACCTCGCGCTCACCGAAGAAAACATGGATAAGCGCCTTGGACTGATCCGAGAAAAGGCAATCGTTGAAGAGCTTTTGTTCAACCTGGCATCCTTCATCAAATGACAGCCTGGTAGCGGCTTCCACCGCGTCGATGGCCGCTAGCGGCGCGATCATGCCGCGCTGTTTGGTGCGAGCCTTCTCGCGTGCGGCAGCGAAGACGGGTGCATTCTGCTCGAGAGTACCCAGTTTAACGTTGCGCTCACGAGTCTTGAGGAGGGGGCTTCCGGCGATTCCGCGCAAGAAAGCAACGGCGTCCGTCAGTAGATCGCCCTCGATCAAACGGTCCACAAGCCCCAGTCGCACGGCTTCCTGAGCTGTGATTGGGTTGCCTTCCGCGCACATCTCGACGGCTTTTGCAACGCCCACGAGCCGAGGCAACCGTTGCGTACCGCCTGCGCCCGGAATAATTCCGAGCTTCACTTCGGGCTGACCGAGTTGTGCATTCGGAGCAGCCACCCGGTAGTGCCCAGCCATTGCCAGCTCTAGGCCGCCGCCGAAAGCGCCGCCATGAATGGCCACCACAACAGGTTTGTGCACATTTTCTATCTGAAGCAAAAGCGGAAGGAGGCCTGCGCCGCGCGGGGTCTTGCCAGACGTGATCTTGCCGAATTCCTTTATGTCGGCGCCAGCCACGAATGTGCGGCCGCCACCAATCAGCACCACCGCCTTGATATGGTCATCTTTGGCCACCTGCTCAAAGGCCTTGGCAATCCCCTGCGCGATGGCGCGGCTCAAGGCGTTCACGGGAGGATTATTGATGGTGATAATTGCGACATCTTTGTCCCGCGTGAGTTGAACTAGATCGTCCATAAAACTCGCTCTCCTGCTGTGTTGACGACTGAAATCGACATCTTGTTTCTCGCTCTTTGTTCTTTGCGTTGAAGCTAGCTCAAATTACCCCGACGATTTATTTGTGCGTCGTAAATTGGGGCTGACCAGTTTGGTTTTCACTCCAGTACTTTTGCCGCAGGCCTTTTTTTAGAACTTTGCCGGTTGCTGTTTTGGGCAAGCTCTCCAGGAACTCAATCGAGCGCGGGCACTTGAAGTGCGCGATTCGAGAGCGGCAGAACTCGATCAGTTCCGTCTCCGTCGGGTTTGATCCTGGCTTTACGACTACCAATCCCTTGGGCACTTCTCCCCATTTTTCATCCGGGACTGGAATGACGGCAGCCTCGTAAACGCCGGGATGTGCGAGGATCGCCTTCTCCACCTCGAGCGATGAGATATTCTCCCCGCCGCTGACAATAATGTCTTTCCTGCGATCGACGATGAGGATGCGTCCATCTTCGCTGATCGTGGCCATGTCTCCGGTGTGGAACCAGCCGCCGCGCATCGCCTCCGTAGTGGCTGCGGGCTGTTGCCAGTATCCCTCCATCACGCCATCGCCGCGAGCAACGATCTCGCCCATTGTTTTTCCATCACGGGCGACATCGTGGTCATCGGAATCCACCACGCGAAGCTCCACACCTGGAATCGCATACCCAGTCATAGCCTGTGCAACATGCCGCCGTGCTCCTTCAAAGTCCGCTCCCGGCTTGGGCATGGCAGTGGAGAGCACGGGCGCAGTTTCCGTGAGGCCGTAACCGGAGAAAGACGTACACCCAAGCTTTTCTTCCGCCTCGCGCACCAAGGTTGGAGACGATGCTGCTCCCCCAATTGAAACCCACTCCAGACTGCTCAAGTCATATTTTGATCTCTCGGGTGAGTTCACCAACGCCGCGGCCATAATTGGTACAAGGCTTAGTGAGTTGACACGCTCGCCCTCGACCGTGCGGAAAACTTCCTCGCAGGTAAAGCGCTGGAGCATGATATGTGTGCCCCCAACGAAGGTGACCGAATGCGCCGTTCCCCAACCGTTGGCATGAAACAGCGGAATAGTATGCAGCTGTACGCTGTCGGCTTTGGTGCGGAACGTCACACAAACAGAAAGCGCATGAAGATAAACATTCCTGTGCGTGAGCATCACTCCCTTGGGGTCGGCACTGGTGCCACTGGTGTAGAACAGTTCAGCAAGGGAGTTTTCGTCGAAGTCCATAATGTCGGCGCGGTACGGTGTCGCGGCGGCCAAAATGTCTTCATAATTCTGCGATGAAAGCCACGGGGCCTGCGGCGCAGAGTCAAGCAGGAAGAAAGTCTGCAAGGTTGGAACACTCTGCCGGAGAGAATCCACGACTCCTTCGAACTCCTTTTCCAAAAAGAGCACCTTCGCACCGGCATCGTTCAGGATGTACGCCAGTTCACGAGGCGCAAGGCGGATGTTCAACGGAAGCAAGACTGCGCCAGCTTCCAGAACGCCGTAATAGGCTTCGAGAAGCCGATGACAATTCAGGCTTAGAAACGCGACCCGGTCGCCCGCTTTCACTCCGGCTTCGCGCAGAGCGCCGGCGAGGCGGCTGGCGCGTTCGGCGAATTGGGCGTAGGTGAACCGCAGGTTGCCGCAGACTATGGCGGTCTTACCAGGGAACTGCTGTTCAGCGTAGCGCAGGAATCGTACGGGGGTAAGGGGAATATTCATGACTCAATGCGTCCTGCCAAAATTTGGTCACTACCAGGCGGACTGACCTCCATCGACTACGAGCACATGGCCGGTGACATAGTTAGAGGCGTCGGAAGCAAGAAAGACAGCTGCTCCTTTCAAATCATGTTCGTTGCCAAAACGCCGTAACGGAATGTGGGAGAGGAAAAGATCCTGGTGATGCTCCAGAACACGGCTCGACATGTGAGTGGGGAACCAGCCGGGAGCGATCGCGTTCACCTGGATGTTGTGAGCCGCCCACTTGCATGCCAGGTCTTTGGTGAAGGCGATGACTCCGCCCTTGCTGGCGTGATAACCGGGTGCTGAGAGTTCCGGCGGAGCGCCGCCCAGTCCAGCCACCGACGCGATGTTGATGATCTTTCCCTGGCTGAGCTCTCCGCGGCCTTGCTGGATCATGACTTTGCCCACTGCCTGAGCGCACAGAAAAGTGCCGGTCAGGTTGGTCTCGATAACCTTGTTCCAATCTTCCAGTCGCATCTCCTCAACGGGAGCGCCCCAGGAGATTCCGGCGTTATTGATCAGGACATCGATCTTTCCGAACTGCGAGAGAGTCGCGTCGACAACTTCCTGAACGCTGGCCGGACTCTTAACATCGCACGCCAGGGCAATGGCTTTGACACCGAGTTGCTGCAATTCCTCGGCGGCCTGATGGCAGCGCTCCTGCTTGCGAGCGCACAATACGATGTTCGCGCCCATTTCTGCGAGGCCCTCCGCCATTTGACGTCCCAATCCGATGGAGCCTCCGGTAATGATCGCCACACGCCCGGTAAGGTCGAAAAGCTGCTTCACATTCCCCGTGGAATTCTGCACGGTCGAATTCTGCGTAGTTCCGGCAGCCTCCTTCAACATGAAGCCTTCTCCTTCTCCTTCTCCAAGCGATCGGCGCTGGCGCTCCCGGCCCGCTGGTTGAGGAATTCAAAAATAGCGCGGTGTGCGGCTTCGGGCTGGTCGGTGGTAAAGAGATGGCTGGCATGGGGAATCATCACGAGCTTCGCGCCTGGAATTCGCTGGGCGATTAATTTGCCATTTCCCGGCGGCACGAGGCGGTCATTCTCGCCGTGGATTACCAGGGTGGGCGCAGCGATTCCGGGAAGCCGACTGTATGCTTCCCAGGCAATGATTCCCTGCAACTGCGCTGTATAGGCCTCGGGGCGGGGTAACCACGGCCGGCGAATCGCAAGGTCTTCATCAATTCGTTCGCGTGGAGTTGTCGAATCGTAAATAAAAGGTACGGGCGCCTCGAGCGCCTGCTCGGGAGTCATTTTATTGCGCGTCATCAGCATCTGGGTTGCTTCCGCGTCGGCGCGCACCGCAGTGGGGCCGCCGGCGGCAGTGCAGCCCAGAACCAGCGACCGCACCCGCTTCGGATATTGCAGTGTGAGCTCCTGCGCGATCATGCCACCCATGGAAACGCCGAAGACGTGTGCGCTCTCGGCTCCAGCGGCTTCCAGAACTGCTGCAGCGTCGGATGCCATCGACGCGATCGGATACGGACCCGGGGGTACATCGCTCCTTCCGACGCCACGATTATCCAGCGCGATGGTTTTGTAACGCTGCGACAGAACGGGTCGCGTGCGATGCCACATGGGGGAGGAATAGCCGAGTCCCATAATCAGTAAGAGAGGAGCGCCATGGCCTTGTTCGTCCCAATAGATACGAGCCCCCTGATTTTCAACGAACGCCATTGAGTGCTCCGTAGAGTGAAGCAAAAACGAGTGAAACAAAAACGAGTGAAGCAAAAAGTGACTGCGGCCGCTGACGGGTAGTCTCCCGCGACCAACGTTAGAACCGAACCAGCCTTTCCCGGCCGCTAAAAGCTGAAGCGAATACCGAGTTGGATCTGGCGTTTGGGGAAGGCTGATGTGAAAGCCAGGGGCGTGCTGGGCGTAACCGTTCCGCCACCACCAACAATACCCGGGCGCAGCCCCGTTACGTTAAAAGTCGTGAACCCGGGAGTAAGACCGAACAGTGGACTTACCTCATTATTCACACTGGCGAAGTTGGTATGGTTGGCGATGTTAAATCCTTCCGCCGTAACCTGTACGTTCATTTGCTCGCGGAGTTTGTGCTGCCAGGTCAAGCGTGCGTCAAAGTCGACATAATCCGGACCAAGACCCGTGTCGCGCGGCGCGCCGATGGGACGTTCATTGGTGGTGTGATTGTCGCCGTTTACCTCTCCACCGGCGAGCAGATTGAAAGGATGTCCGCTGTGGTAGCTGAAAATTGGAGACAGCTGGAAGCCTGACAGGACATTTTGTCTCCAGGGGCTGTCAATTACGCCGGCGATCACCACTTTGTGCCGTTCATCAAACTCGGAAAGGCTGCGATCGATGTTGATGTTCGTCGGATCCTGCGGCCCATAGTCACTGTTGAAATCCGTCGATGTGTCGAAGGCTTTGCTCCAGGTATAGTTTCCAAACAACGTGAAGTGATCGCTGAAGCGCTTCTTGACTTCCACAATGAGGCCCTCGTAAACAGCGTATGCCTCAGAGCTATATTGGTTGTTCTGTACCACCAGCGGATTCACAAAGCATGCGGGGTTCGTATCACAGGGATACCGTCCTCCTGGGAACTCAGTGCCCCCCAACGGATCGGCCCCCCCGGCCGTCGTATTCCAGTTCCGATAGGAAACGCTTTGGCCATTGGCCAGGGTTACCGTGCTAAACGGAGCTGGCCCCAGATTGGTATCGATCGCAACCGGTATCCTCTGGGTATGCGAGTAGATGCCGCTGAGAGAAAATGACATCCCAGGTGCGATCTCACGCTCGATTCCAAACGAAGCCTGTTGCGCGATCGGAGGACGATAGCCCGGCTGATTCACGAAGACCACTTGCAGTGGACCAACGGGACCACTATTCGTAACATCGATGCCAAACGGGGCTACAGCAGCCGGCGTGATACAGGCAGCACTGCCAGGATTGGGTGTAGTGCACTGAATCAAGCCTTTAGCAAAGAGCCCGGCGAAAACAGTGGGCGCGCCTGCCAGCCCTAAAGCTGGAATGCCACCGATTGGATCTACATAAATAGAAATTTCCCGGTTGCACGGACTGGAGCCGCTACCGGGGATAATCGGATGACCGAACTGCGAGAACCCGCAGGTCGCGGTCAGGTTCGCCACCTGATTGGCTGCCGAGTTGTTCTCGACTGCAGACTTATTCTTGTTCACAACTCCCAGGCTCAAGTCAACGTCGGGGATCTGCGCATCCACAGGACCGTAAAAAATTCCGTAACCGCCGCGGATGACCGTCTTGTGGTCTTTGGCAGGGTCCCATGCGAACGATATCCGGGGGGCAAAATCTTTCTTGTATGTGGTCAATGGCAAAAATTGCGTGTCCAGTTCGTAGCGGAGGCCGTAGTTAACCGTGAAGCTTGGCGTGATCGCCCATGAGTCTTGTCCATACACCGACGTCAGAGGGCGGGTGTAGTACGGGTAGGTCGGATTGCCAAAGCCCTGCTGGAAGACCTCCGGAAGTCCAAAAGATGCCGATTGCAAAGAAGTCAAACTAGGAAGCAGCGGGGTCAGCAGGTCTCCCGGGAGAGATCCAAAGACAAAGCGACCGGGGAAAAACGTGTGCGACTCCGTATGATTCCCGCGAAGTATTTCCGAACCGCCGAATCTGAGCGTGTGATGGCCGCGGATAATGGTGAGATTGTCTGCGAACTCGTATCGCCGCAGGATCGTTAGGTTGGGAAGAAAAATGTTAGTGCCCAGATTATTGATGAACCCAGGGATCTGCAGTCCCACCTCCGCTGGGACGTTGGGAAGCACTCGAAAGCTGTTGTAATCCCATTGCACGCGGGCCTCATTCTCTGTGCTCGGAGTGAACTGGTGATACCAGGCGCCTTGCAGATTATTGTCATAGTTATGAATCGAGCTGCCCGCCGAAAAGGCGGTCAGTGATTGCACGTCGGGAGATTGCTCCAAGTCATGTCCATACCTGTAGGTAAGAGAAAGCTGGTTGGCAGTATTGATGCGGTGATCCAGCCGGCCAGACGCCAGGTATTGGTGCGAGTCATAAGCAAAGACTCCGCCGTCGGTTTCGAACTGATTCACAAGAAAGGCATCCACTGGGCTGGTGGCTGGATTCACCGTCAACGTGCCACCGAGGATAGCGCCGCATAGTGCCCCAGGCAGGAGGGTCACTGGATTGGGTGCGGGCAAGCCTAGTTGCTTGGCGACAGCGGCACCTACGGGGCCGCTAAGGCAAGGCACAATCCCGCCCGCTGGCAGCCCTCCAATAACTTGATTCTGCGCCGCAGTCGGACGAAAAACATCCGTATTCGTCAGTATGGGAACTGCGTTCTGCGCATTCTGGTGCAAACCCTCGAAAGCCGCGAAAAGGAATGTCTTATCTTTCTTAATGGGGAAGCCCACTGCGCCTCCGAATTGTTGGCGGCTTAAGGTGTCCTTGATGGGTCTGCCTAGAGAATCGGGGTTGGCGGGATTAAACGCCTGGCCCGGCGCCAAGGCTTGGCTGAAGGAAAACGGATTCTGAGCGTCCAGAGCGTCGTTGCGGAAAAAGCCGTAGACGGTGCCGTGCACGTTGTTGCCGGCGGACTTGGACACAATATTGATGGAAGCGCCCGTGGCTGATCCCAGGTCGGCCGAATAGTTGCTGCGGTTGATTTGGAATTCCTGAACCGCGTCCTGACTGACCGTCAGACGCACGCCACCAGCGTCGTCTCCGGTCTCACCGCCGTCCACGGTAATGTTATTGCCTCTGCCATTGCTTCCGTAGAACGAAAGACCGCTTTGCGGTGTCTGTTTCACCCGAAAATCCTGGTCCCCGGCCAGCCTGGTGGAATCGGAAACGCCGGGTGCAAGCAGGGTAAAGGTAAGATAATCGCGACGGTCAATTGGGAGATCGGCGATGTAGTCCTGGCTTATTCTGTCCGCTTGGCTTCCTCGCTCGGTTTCCACTACCGGCGGTTCGCTCGTCACCTCGATTACTGTCGCCACTTGCGAAGGCTTCATCCGAAAGTCTGAAACCACTGTCTGCCCCACCTCGACCCGGACGCTTTTGCGAACTTCGGTCGCAAAACCCGGCAGCGCCGCACTCACTTCATAGGTCGCAGGGGATAGTGCTGCAACCCGGTACTGGCCAGCGCCATCGGTCACGGCCGTGCGTTTCAGCCCAGTCTGCGTCTCAACCACATTGACGGTCACCTTGGGCAAAACCGCGCCCGCGGAGTCGGTTACGGTTCCGGTAATGTCTCCCGACGAGCCGACGCCCTGCGCGTGGGCCAGACTGGTTGCTAACAGCAAGCACACAAAAACACTCGCCAGTAACTTCATACGATTCTCCTTACGGATGTCTGAGGACATCGCCAAATGCAGTGCGAGTTAGTTCCGAAGCCCGCCAAGTACCGCGCCAACCCCCAAGAGCCGTCAAAGATATGTCGCCGTTTCCTTCAAGATCGAGAATTCAAATAGTATCCAGCAAAACCACAGATTGTGAGAGTGAGTATCACATAATAGTAACTAACGTCAAGAACGAAAATGTCAATTATCCAAACTGAGCCTGAGTGGAACCAAGGTTTCTACGCGCGGCGCCGTCGCCCACCGGGACACTGCGAGAAGAAAAACTCATGTATCGTGCAGATTCGGATCTCGATTGCGGCGCGGCCGCTCAGGAGGGAGTCAGGACGATCCGGCCTGAGACTTGGCCCTTACGCAACAGGTCGAGCACCTCGTTGGCCCGGGCCAGCGGGCGCGCAACCACCTGGCAGCGAACCTTCCCGGCGGCAGCCATATTGAGTACTTCCCGCAAGTCTTGCCGGGTGCCGACGGTCGATGCGCGGATCCGGATCTCACCAGCAGCCATAAGAATCGGCGGGAAGCAGATGTTCTCGGCGGGCAAGCCCACGACGAGAAGAGTGCCTGTCGGCCGCAGGCAAGAAAACGCCGAGTCGTAAGCCGCCTTTGCGGCGGAAGTTACGAGTGCAACATGAACCCTGCCTGAGCGGCGCAATTCTTTGACTGCATCAGTCGTAGCAGCATTGAGAGTGCGGGCTGCGCCAAAAGATCTGGCAAGCTCAAGCTTTTCGTCGGAGACGTCGATCGCGGTCACGTCGGCGCCTAAAGCCCGTCCGAGCTGGACTGCAAGGTGTCCGAGGCCGCCAATCCCGAAAACAGCAAGTCGTTGTCCAGGGAGAATTCCCGCGCCTTTCAGCGCCCGATAGACCGTGAGTCCGGCACAAAAAAGCGGGGCTGCTTCAAGCGCGGAAAGACCATTGGGAATTTTCAGCGCGTGAGTTGCCGGCGCCTTCACAAATTCCGCATAGCCGCCGTCGACTGTGACACCAGTGATCTTCTGCCGGCTGCACAGGTTTTCGTTTTCTTCACGGCAGAATTCGCACTCCCCGCAGCTCCAGTGAATCCATGGCACGCCGACGCGGTCGCCGATTTGTAAATCGCCTACCGCTTCGCCTTTTTCCACGACATGACCGGCAATCTCGTGGCCGAGAATGAGCGGTCTCTTCACGATCCCCGCCAGCTGTTTCCAATCTCCATCAGCAACGTGCACGTCGGAGTGGCAAGCCCCACAGGCTTCTACCTGGATCAAAACTTCATCCGCTGCGGGACGAGGTCGTTCGACATCCTCGATCGATAGTTGCTGCTTGAAATCGTGCAGGATAGCGGCTTTCATTCATTTGCACTTGCGCCCTCGAAAAATGAGGAAGGGTAAATTCGTCGGGAAGCCAATCACGGCTTTACACCGCGCAGGAAAAACTCGATGGCGCTGTCCACACGCTCGGTCAATTTATGAGGTCCTGTGAGGTCGACGGTCCACTGGCGAACCACGGTGTGGTAGAGAGCTTCCATGAATTCGGCGAGGTGCACGAGGGGGAACGCATTCGTGATTTCACCCCGCCTCTGGCCCTGTGCCAGGATTTCCTGCAGCAAGCTGACGGCAACTCCCTCGACTGCGCGCACTTCCGGAGAGCGCACGGGATCCATCGCTCCGGAGAGCACGACCGCTTTCCATAACGGCCGGTCGGCTTCCACTTCGAGTGCTAGCGCGTGATAAAGTCGGTGCAAGCGCTCGGCGGTGTCCGCTTCGGTGGAGAGTTCTGATTGGAGGTGTTCCGCGATGCATTCGAAGCCGAGCTTGCCCACGTCGCGCAGAACTGCGTCCTTGCTTGGGAAATAGCGGAAGAAAGTTGGCTGGCTGATTTCTAGAATTTTGACGATGTCGTCGACACGGGTTTTCTCGTAGCCTTGTTTGCGGAACAGTCGGATGGCCGTGTCGATGATTTGCTGACGGAGTCGCGCCTTCTTGCGTTCGCGAAGCCCGGGGAACTCCTGGACCTGCATCGGCGCATTGCGCTTCATCAATTTCCTGCGCTTCCGGCCTCTTTGCGGTACGGCGACTTCCACACGAGCCATAGTCCTGTTTCTTCTCCTGAATTGGCTTGCAGGATGCGCTTAGCGGTCAGGTGCTTCAGGACACCGTGATCGGTTGTATCAACTAGGGAACGTCGACGGACGCTTTTCCACATCGCAGTAAAGGGTCACTTCGACGCGACTGTGTTGACGTTAGCTACTAATATCTGATATAGACTAACACAATTTGCGTTGCTATTCTTCCGGTAAGGAAGAAAACTGAATCGGCTGGTTATAGGAGCTGATTTTGGACTATTCGCCGCCGGGATGACGCTCGCAGATTAGCCCGCGCGACGCCGCAATATTTAGCAGCCCGGAGAAGATAATGACAACTGCAACGGCAACTCCTCTTCAAATAAAAGGTGGTGCATTCCTAATCGAAGATCGTGCGCCCCGCGAAATTTTCACAGCTGAAGATCTGAATGAAGAGCATCTTGCGATCGCGCGGACGGTCGACGATTTCTGGGCGAATGATGTGGAGCCTCATCTCGAGGCGATCCGTCAGCAGAAGCCGGGAGTTGCTCTTGAGGTGCTACGCAAATCAGCTGAACTTGGCTTGGCTGCGATACCCATTCCCGAACGATTTGGCGGGATGGAAATGGACCTGCCGTCTGTAATGATCGCGGGCGAGCATCTGGCTAAGGACACTTCTTACGCTTCGTGGCACTCCGGCCATACCGGGATCGGCACGCTGCCTGTTCTTTTCTTCGGCAACGAAGAACAGAAGCGAAAATACCTTCCCAGGCTGGCGAAAGTTGAGCTGCTGGCCGCGTACGCATTGACCGAACCGCTGGCCGGCTCAGATGCTCTTGCAGTGCGAACGCGTGCGGACCTCACTCCGGACGGCAAATTTTACGTGCTGAACGGACAGAAAATGTGGATCACCAACGGCGGCGCGGCTGATCTGTTTACCGTGTTTGCAAAAGTAGGAGGCGAGAAGTTCACGGCGTTCCTTGTGGAGCGGAGTTTTCCTGGTGTGACCAGCGGGGCCGAAGAACACAAGATGGGGATCAAGGGCAGCTCGACCACGGCAGTGTTCTTTGACAACGTCCGGGTTCCCGTCGAAAACGTGTTAGGCGAAATTGGGCGCGGGCATATTATTGCGTTCAACATCCTCAATATCGGTCGCCTGAAACTTGGCCCCGGTGCTGTGGGTGGAGGGAAGAATGTGCTTGCGATCTGCCTGAAATATGCCAAAGAGCGGAAAGCATTTGGTTCGGCAATCGCAGAGTTCGGCGCGATCCAGCACAAGCTGGCCGAGATGGCGATTCGTACCTACGCGGTGGAATCGATGGTGTGGCGCGTGGTGGGACTCATCGAGAGCCAACTGGCGCAATCCACTCACGAGCAGCACGCTGATTCGCAAAGTGAACTCAAAGCTGTCGAGGAGTACGCCGCAGAATGCTCGATGATCAAAGTGTATGCCTCCGAAGTGTTGGACTATGTTGTCGATGAAGGGGTACAGATTCACGGCGGCTACGGCTACCATCAGGATTACGCGGTGGAACGGGCTTACCGCGACTCACGAATCAATCGCATCTTTGAAGGCACCAATGAGATCAACCGTCTTTTGATAACAGGAATGCTGCTCAAACGCTCCGCCCGGGGGCAATTGGCGCTTATCCCCGCAGTGCAGGCCGTAGTTAAAGGAATTGGCAGAGTGGCATCCGAATCTCTGAGCACGGATGAAGAGTTCCGGCTTGTGCGCAACGCGAAAAATATTGCGCTGTTCACGATCGGGATTGCTTATCAAAAATATGGAACTGAATTGGAAAAACAGCAGGAGATTCTGATGAACATCTCCGACATCGTCATGGAGGTTTTCGCCGTGGAATCAAGCCTGCTTCGGAGCCGTAAGCTTGCGGCATTGGGTAAAGGAACGAATGCGGCCGACATGTGCGCCGTGTTTCTGCGCGAAGCCATGGATCGAGTCGAAATCTCGTCTCGAAATGTGATCGGCGCGTGTTCTAGCGGCAATGCCTTGCGGGAGAATATGGCTGCGCTCCGGGGCTTTGCCAACTACGATCCAATCGACGCGATCGCACTTCGGCGGAACATTGCCAGCCGTCTTTTAGGCGCAGGGAGTTACACGATCTGACAGTGGGGTCGGTGTGTCCGTGTTAATGTGTGAATCACCGCCGAAAGGCAACCATAGAACCGACATCGAATGACTGCCGCTAATCATGTAAACCGCCAATGGCGACTCAAATCGCGGCCCTTCGGGCTGATCAAACCTGACAACTTCGAGCTCGTGTCCGAACCCGTGCCAGAGCCGGGGGATGGTCAGTTCCGGATTCGCAACGTGCATCTCTCGCTCGATCCAGCGATGCGGGGGTGGATGGTGGACCGTCCCTCGTACGTTCCGTGCGTGAAGATTGGCGAAGTCATGCGCGGATTAGCTGTCGGGACAGTGGATAAATCAAATCATCCGAAATTTGCCGCAGGCGAAACAGTGCAGGGGATGTTCGGATGGCAGGAGTATCTGCTGTCCAGTGGTGAAGGTGTGACGAAGTTGCCGGAAAGTGAACTCCCGTTTACAGCATGCCTTGGGCTGTTTGGGTTGGCAGGGTTAACCGCGTACGCTGGACTCTTGGAAGTGGGACACCCCAAGAGCGGAGAAACCCTTCTTATCTCGGGCGCCGCGGGCTCAGTCGGCTCGCTCGTCGGCCAGATCGGCAAGATCAAGGGACTTCGTGTAGTCGGGATCGCTGGAACTGAAGAGAAGTGCAATTGGCTGGTGAGGGACCTCGGCTTCGACGCGGCGGTAAACTACAAAGAGGCCGACTACAAGAAACAGTTACAAGCTTCGTCTCCGAATGGAGTGGATATCCATTTCGAAAATGTCGGTGGAGAAATTCTGGAAACTGCGCTCTATCTGATGAATACTTTCGGTCGTGTCGTGGTTTGCGGGATGATCTCGATGTACAACGCGACGACCCCCGTCCAAGGGCCGTCCAATCTGGCATTGGTCGTCAGCAAGCGGCTAAAGATTCAGGGATTTCTAGCGCTTGATCATTCTTCGAAGGTGAAAGAGATGGTGAGCAACTTCACCCAGTGGTACAACTCAGGCCAGCTCAAGTATCGAGTGGATATCGTCCACGGCCTTGAGACTGCCCCGGTGGCCATCAACAAATTGTTTGACGGTTCGCACAATGGCAAACTGATCGTGCAAGTGTCCGATCCCCCCGCGTAACATTGTTCCTTTTGCTTCATCTCTGAAGTAGCTGCATGCCGTACAACTCCTAACCGGGAAACTTGGGCCGGGTTGCATGCGTAAATGCCGCGGGAACCCTGAAGCTTGGGGTTGTTGCCTCAGCGGATAAAGCCGATTTCAGAACGAAGCACTTATCGCAGCGGTGAACTGCTGCGCCACCCAAAAAAAGCAAACCGAGTTTTCCCGTAAGGCGTAAAGACTACATCGTTAGAGGTTATTTCTGCGAGAATCTCCTGAAGCCATGCCGAACTCGCAAGTCGCATCGATTCCTGACTTTCTTTATGGCACTGCCTGGAAGGAGGAGCGGACGCCTGCGCTCGTGGAACTGGCGCTGCGCACGGGATTTCGTGGAATCGACACGGCTAACCAGCGGCGCCATTACTTCGAAGCCGGCGTAGGGCAGGGGCTTGCGGCTGCCTATCGGGCGGGAGTGGTGAGGCGCGCCGATCTTTTTCTGCAGACAAAATTTACGTACCAGCCGGGGCAGGACCATCGGCTGCCGTACGACCCCAGGGCAAAGCTCGCAGTGCAGGTGGCGCAGTCGATGGCGAGTTCGCTGGAACATCTTGGGACGGATTACGTCGACAGCTATGTGCTGCACGGTCCCGCTTCAAACTACGGTTGGAGCGATACCGACGCCGAGGTTTGGGGGGCGATGACGAAGGAGCGCGACGCCGGGCGCACGCGTCTGCTGGGAGTTAGCAATGTTTCGTTGCAACATCTGGAACAGATGACGGCTGTCTCCTCTGAAATTCCTGCGTTTGTGCAAAACCGCTGCTATGCGCGGATGGGATGGGATCGCGAGGTGCGATCATTTTGCAAACGACGCGAGATTACCTACCAGGGATTTTCGCTGCTCACGGCGAATATGCACGTGCTGCAAGATTCCTTAGTTGGCGGGTTGGCGTCGCGAGCGAACATCACTCCGGCGCAGGTTGTGTTCGCCTTCGCGCGCAGGGTTGGGATGCTGCCACTGACGGGTACCTCCGACGCTGAGCATATGGCGCAGGATTTGGCCAGTACTCATGTTGAGCTTTCAGCGGAGGCGGCGCGTGCCATTGAGGCTGTAGCCAGGTGACTTGATTCTTGCGCAACGTACAATTGCGGACTGCAAAGGACTTCACGAGTTGAAAGGTTCCTCAACGGCTAAAGCCGAGGATGGACAGATGTTATCGCAGCGCTTAAAGCGCTGCGCCACCCAAGACCGATTTACAACATCAGTTCATACGGGCAGGCGACCTCACGGAGCCGCGAACGCTGCCAGGTTGCTCAGGGAACTGACGGTAGCGATGGCGCCATCGAAGCTGGAGGTGGTGGATAGAGCGCCGCGCTGAGCGGACGATAGCGTGCGGAAAAAAAATAAATCGAATATGCGGGAAAGAACACGATGACCGGCACGGAAATTAGAGAGACCAGGTAGAGAAAACCTGCGAGCAGAATGCTGCCTATCACTATCGCTAGAGTAATGGTGTAAGCATCCCAGGTCAGGCCGGCCGATTTCCCCGTGATCACCGCGATAATGCCTAATCCGACCGTTGGTATTGCAATGATCAAACCTACGATGAACGTAGCGATCCCAACCAAAATTGCAGCGACGATGGCCAGCACAATCTTCATTCCGATGTAGCCGGCGTATCCGCCCTTCTCCGCCTTAATCATCGGCCACAGTCGCCGCCATCCTTCGAAAGCGCTGACGCCTTCCAGAGCCATTTGGGGCACGACAAAATCTTTCGTCAATACAAAGGTTACCGCCAGGACTACAAAAGCAATCACTAGCACGAAGAAAAGGACGAGTCCACCTAGAGCTAAGGGGAGGATATGTTCTTTTGGCGCCCTGAGCCACCCAGCGGAGAACGCAAAAGCTGCAGGAATTCCGACCAATATGACGAAGACGGCGATGGTAAGTAATAAGTAAACGAGCTTCCATAAGAAGTACTGCCATCCCGGGCCCTGCCTGCGCATCCAGCCCAGGCGAATGTGGCATTCCTTTGCGACGATGCTATCGAAGAGAATGAAGCGCATCACGCTGCTTATGTACATGAAGATTATTCCCAACAGGATCGCGGCAACAACGATGGCGGATATGAGGCCGGCCAGAAGGGCAAAATCAATTCCCGCCAGTCCAGGGAAATGCGGCGAGGCACCGGGATGACGCGGCATGAAGTTGGATCGGTTACAGCCGCCGCTGGAGCCAAGCTCCCCCGCGAGCAGTCCGACCACCGCAAGCCTGGTCCATTGACCAATGCGGAAGGGCTGGAGCAGTTGCCGTTTTGTGTGTTCAACGGCAAGATTGATCGCGTCGACGGCAGAGATCGGCAAAGCGCACCTCTATGCTTGAGGGGCCGGTCCGAAACCCGCCCGACCATTCAGATCATAATACGCAAGTGGGCTAGACGAAGTTCCCCTCTGTGGTTATCGCTCAGCAGCAAGGTACTAAGAATTGCAGCCAGGATCAAATTAATTCGGAAGAAGGAAGAGTCTCGAGTTACTAGTTTCTAGAGCCGGGAGCCTCGGCTCGAATGTCTGGGAACTGGAAACTGGAAACTAGTGTGGTGTCCCGTAAATTCGTCCTACAACTCCGTCTCAGCCTCAGCGGCTTCAAAGCCGCGCCCTTTCAAAACAAATGTCCTCTCAAAACAAATGCAACGAACTCGCGGGACCCGACACTAGCCTTCTTCATTCATACCTCAGTGCCTCTACCGGATCCAGCTTGGAAGCACGCATCGCGGGAACGAGTCCGCTGATCACGCCCACCACCAACAACACCGCGGTCGAAAGCATGACCGTCATCATCGAGATGCGGAGATGTATGTCACCCTGGCCGGAATCGTCTTCAAAGAGTGGTCCCATCATGGGCAAAGTGCCCACGGCCCAGGCGATCAGGTAGGAGAGCGCAACGCCGATTGCGCCGCCCAGTAGCATGATCAACAGAGTCTCCGCCAGGAACTGCAATTTGATGTGGCGTTTTCTTGCGCCTAAGGCGCGGCGCAAGCCGATCTCGCGGATGCGCTCGTCCACCGTGACCAGCATGATATTCATGACGCCGACGCCGCCGATTCCCAAGGTTAGGGTTCCAATAAATGCTAGCAGGACTTGAAGACCAATCGTCAGCGCCTCGATCACTGGGCGGAATTCATCACGACCGAACATTTGGAAGGCTTTGGGGTCGGTCGGCGAAAAGCCCTGGCGTGTGGCTACGGCAGCGAGAACCTGCGCCATCGCTTTTTTCTCGAACTGCGGAGCGATCGGCTCAAACAGCATTACCGCCGCGTAGCGAGTGTCCCACAAATCGCCGGCGGTTGAGTAGGGGATCCACGACGATTCGTCGTCGCTGCTGAAATAGTTGCTAAGCTGAATCTTGCGAGCCATCACACCGATAACGATAAAGCGTACGCCGCCCACCGTCACGGTCTCGTCGACCGCGGGCCGGCCGCTGAACAATTTTTCTTTGAGGCGTCCGCCGAGGAAGATCACACGCCGCCGTTCGAGTTCGTCATTCGAATCGAGCCAACGGCCTTCCGAGGGCACCTCGTTGCGCATCTCGCCGTACTCCGGGCAGACTCCGCGCACCGGAGCGGTTCCGGCTATGCGGTCCCCGTATGCGATGCCCGGCCGCTTCACGGTTTCGCGGCAGACGTGCTTCACCAGCGGCGACGTCGCCTTTACCATGTCGACGTCGGCTTGCTCGATAAGGACTTTCTTCCCAGCGCGCTGGCCGCCCGGCTGCTCGCTGGTTTGTTGCGGCCAACAGATCACGACACTCTTGCCAAACGCATCAAAGCCGTGCACGAGTACGCTGCGAAAGCTGTTGCCATAGGCGATCAGCAGGGTGACGGTGGCGATTCCCCAGATTACGCCGAGCATGGTGAGCAGGCTGCGCGTTACGTTACGCCGCAAGGCGAACCATGCTTCGATCATGATCTCTAGAAGCATTAGCAAAATCGGTCAACCAGAAGTACGCCAAGATCCACTAAGTCCTATCCTCCGGCTTCGTAGCGAAGAGCCTCAATCGGATCGATGGATGCGGCTCTCCGCGCGGGATACAGGGCAGCTAAGACCGCAACTGTGCCAAGCAGTCCGGTCGCGACGAGGCCCGCCGTCCAATCGGGAATCAAGCCCGCAAAGAAGTCTGGCATGGGGAGTAAGTTCACCAGAGCGCAAAAGCCGAAGGCTATACCCAAGCCAATTGCACCACTGAGCAGGGCGATGATCAGAGCTTCGACAAAAAACTGCCGCAGGATTGTGCCAGCTGGAGCTCCGATCGCTTTGCGCACGCCGATTTCGCGTGTACGCTCGCGCACGGCCACCAGCATTACATTCATCACGCCGAGTCCGCCAAGGAACAGGGTCACGATGCCAACGGCGCCGAGGAAATATTTCATTCCGTCGGTCATCGCCTTGAAGGCTTGCGCCTCCTGCACCGTATCCCAGATCGGGCAGGCTTCCTTGTCATTCGGATCGTAACGATGCATGCGCGCCAATGCCACACGGACCTCATGTTTGCAGGCTTCATGCTGCTCCACCGATTTTGGCGTGACGAGCAACTGATCGAACGTGGTCGGCGTTCCCGGCGGCTTGTCCGGGAAGTCGCGCCGCATGGCGGAGAAGGGAACGAAAATTTTGTTCACATCCCAACCGTCGTAGCTCGAATCCTGCTTTTTCTTTGCCATCACTCCAATTACGACATAAGGGAAATCATTCAAGTAAACGTTGTCCCCTACCGGATTGCGGCCGGGAAATAATTGCTTGGCCGCATCCGATCCGAGAAACGCAACGCGCCTGGCCTCGCGCATGTCGTCCCAGTCGTAGAAACGTCCCAGGCCTACGTCGAGGGTGCGGATGTAGCCGAACTGCGGATGCGAACCGGTCACAGTGAGCGCGGCATTGTTGAAGTTGCTGTGAGCCCGGACTGTGTCCTGCTCAAGCTCTGGAATGGCATATTGGCAATCCGGTGTCTCGTCATGCACGACGGACAGGTCGTCGTCTTCCCAATGCACCAGCCGGCCGGCGTGCGTTCCTCCAGCCTGCAGGCTGGTGCGGCCGTGAAAAACGATCATCACGTCTTTCCCCAAATTCTTTGCTTGCTCTTCCTGCCCCTTGCGCAGGCCCTCCCCTGCTGCAACCATCAACACAATCGATACAATTCCCCAGGCAATTCCGAACATGGTGAGGAATGCCCGCATTTTGTGCGCCCACAGAGTACGAAGCACATCCTGGAAGAGGTCTTTGAAAGTCATAGCGCTTCGGCGATCGATGGGATTGCCATCGTTTGAACTCATTCGTTGGACGCGACCGGGACGAGAAAGTGATCGTCGACGCAGGTCTGTGCCGGTTATTAATACGTATTACCGCAGGATTAAGTTCATCGAGCGAATGCCAGTTTCTTTACCTGGAGGGCTGCGAGGGAATGTTTTTTGCCATTACAAAAAGGGGTGTGCCATGCAAATCGTGAGGGCCTTCCTCGCTCCGAGTGAAGCCCGAGCGTTCATACAAGCGAATCGCGGAACGTAGGAATGGTGTGGTGGTGAGAACGAGACGCTCGCATCCCTGGGCGGCAGCCCAATTTTCCACGTGCTGCAAAAGCGCAGCTCCGATGCCGCTTCCGCGCGCCGAAGGCAACACTGCCATTCCCCGGATGCAGACGGCTTTGCCTTTTACCATGGCCGCGACGGTGCCCAGCACTTTATTCTGACGCGACGCGATCCATATCGGCCCTTCGCGCATGCGGGTGAGAATCTGTCCCGGTGCGGGGGTGGTGGCGGAAAAACCGCCCTCAGTATAAAGAGACTTGAATTCCACAAAGGAATCGAGGAGTACCTTCGCTACCGCGGTCGCATCTTCGGGCACTGCCTGGCGAATGTTGATTCGAGTTGCTGCTGTCATCGGTGGAGTCTGGTTGCCTGCGAACTCCGCTTACCAGCGGCGCCATTCAAGCTTTACACGTCGGCATGCCCGAGGTCTGCAACCACAGATCAAATTCTTTCAGCGCCAACTCACACTGCAAGCGATGCCGTTCTTTGCGTTCGCGGATCTTATTTTCGAACGGCGGCAGGAGATCGAAGGTGATGTTCGCCGGCTGAAAATTCTTCGGATCGGCATGAGTCACGTAATGCACGAGCGATCCAAAGGACGATGCCCGCGGAGGCGCAGTGGAGGCCTCTTTGCGCGCGAGCGAGGCGGCGTGCATTCCCGCCATGAGACCCGTCGCGATCGACTCCACGTAGCCTTCGACGCCGCAGATTTGTCCAGCGAACAAGACTCGCGGATGCGCCTTCATCTGCAGCGTGTCGCGCAAGAGCGTCGGAGCATTGATGTAGGTATTGCGATGAATCTGGCCATACCGGAGGAAGCGGGCGTTCTCAAGGCCCGGGATTAGTCGCAAGATGCGCGCCTGCTCGCCGAACTTCAGATGATTCTGAAACCCCACCAGGTTGTAGGAATCGGCGCGCAGATTTTCCTGTCGCAGCTGCACCACCGCGTAGGGCATGCGGCCGGTGCGCGGGTCTTTCAGTCCGACCGGCTTCATTGGACCAAAACGCAGCGTATCGCGTCCGCGCCGGGCAATCTCTTCAATGGGCAGACAACTCTCGAAGTAATTCAGCTTCTCCCAATCGCGCTCTTCGACCGACTGTGCCGCCAGAAGCGCTTCGTAGAAGCGGCCGTACTCTTCGGGCGACATGGGGCAGTTGATGTAGTCGGCCGATCCTTTGTCATATCGTGCCGCCATATAGACGCGCGACATATCGATCGAATCGGCCTCAACGATGGGACTAATGGAATCGTAAAAGTAGAGATGGGGATTGGCGGGAACCGCATTGTGCGCGGGCGTGGCGCTTGGCCGGAGAGTAGACTCTTCCGAAGCCGCACTCAACCGCGCAATCTCGTTCGCGAGAGGTTCGGAGGTCAGCGGTCCGGTGGCGATGACGGTGACGTCGCCCGCCTCGTTGATTGAAGTTACTTCTTCCCGCTGAATAGCAATGAGCGGTTCGTGCGAGATTGTTTCCGTAACTTTGGCCGCGAAGGTCACGCGATCCACGGCTAACGCGTGTCCGGCTGGAACCGCGCATTCGCGTGCGATGTGCAGGAGCAGCGATCCAGCTCGCCGCATTTCTTCCTTCAACAACCACGGGGCGGTGTTCTCGCTGTCGGACTTCAGCGAATTCGAGCACACCAGTTCCGCGAAGTCGGCGGACTGGTGGGCCGGCGTCGAGCGCACCGGCCGCATCTCAAATAGATCGACTTCGATGCCGCGGCGGGCGCACTGCCACGCCGCCTCTGACCCAGCCAGCCCCGCTCCGATGATGCGAACTCGGGCGGTCATCGCGCTTTTTCCGCCAGCCGCCGCAGTGGTTCGTCGGTCAGCATGAAGGGGCGCCACTGCTCGCGAAACTCGGCGCCTAGTTGCTCGTAAAGGTTGATCGCTTTCTTGTTCCAGTCCAAAACTTCCCAATGCAGTCCGTAACAGTGTTCCTGGACCGCAAGGCGAGCGACCGAAGCCAGCAAGGCCTTGCCGATCCCTTTGCTGCGAAAGCGCTCCCGTACGTAAATGTCTTCCAGGAACAACGCGCTCCCACTCCAGCTTGAGTAATAGTCAAAGAAAAGAGCGTAGCCGACCGGCTGCGCCTCCTGTTCGGCGATCAGCGCACGAAATTTAGGATTCTCGCCAAAACCATCGCGCGCCAAATCTGTTTCTTCAATTGTGCAAAGGTTTAACTCGCGCTCGAACTCCGCCAGTTCGCGAATCAATGTTCGCAGAAGTGGCACGTCGGCGATTGCGGCAGGACGAATCCGAAGCATGAACAAGAGAATACATCAGCTTCGCGCCGTGACCACGATTCGACTATCATGATTAGATCCCATTCAATCAAAAGCTCGGAGGGTATCATTGGCACGCATCAGTTTGATCGCCCCTGAATCTGCGCCTGCCGAAGTGCGCGAAATCTACGACACCACGCTTCGGGGCAAGCCGGGCAATATGCAGAAGGCTCTGGCACATCGTCCTGAGATGCTCAAGAATTTCTTACCCTTTTACGCCAGCGTAGGACGCTCTCTCGATCGCAAGCTTTATGAACTGATTTATTTACGGGTTTCTCTGATCAATGGATGCCATTACTGTACGCAGCACCACATCGCGTCATCGAAGCGTGCGGGGCTCACCAGTGAAGATTGGGCGGCACTGAGAGCGGGAAATTATTCGCGATACACGGACAAGGAGCGGGCGGCGCTGACCTACATCGAGAAGTTGACGCGCGCCCCACATGAAATCACACAAAAGGACTCCGACGAACTGAAGAAACGTTTTTCGGATCCTGAGATCGTAGACATCCACATGCTTGCCGGGCTTGCCAACCTCACGAACCGTGTGACCGACCCCCTGGGCCTGGAGTTGGAGTTCCCAGAGGAAAAAATCTGAGGGCGCCCGGGATTCAATCGGATTTTTACGGATTAGTGCGGAATTGGTTATTGACCCGTATTATCGCGTGATCTTTATCGCTGCGACTTTATCCTGTGACCTGTTGTTCGGCAGTTATAAAATCTCGCGGGCGTCTCCGATTCGGCGCGTCACGCGTTCGCGATCGAGATACTCCAGCAGCGGAATCGCATACTTGCGGCTGACTCCAGTTAGCTCCTTGAATTTTGCCACATCGATCTTCGAGGAGGTAAGTTTGTACGTGGCAATCTGCCGCCGCAACGTGTCGAGCACGCTGCGATGAAACAGCAACTCGTCAGAGATCTTGATCAAAATCTTATCGCGCAATAGCAGGGTTACAATTTTCTGCGCGCGAACCCGGTCGATCTTGAGGCCCGCAATCACTTGGGGCAGCGCTGGAACTTGCAATCCGGCGGAAACAAACGCCTCTTCGATTTTCCTTTTTGACTCGGCCTCGTCGTCTTTCATAACTACGCCGCGGCCCGGCAGCCGAACCAGGTCCCCAGTTACTTCCAGCTTCTTCTCGCGACCTAACATGACTGCAACCGCTTCGAAAACCTCCGGAGTTGCATTCAACTGCGCGCGCAGTTCTTCTTTGCTGATACCACCGACCAGCGGATTTTTCTTATGAAACTCTCCCGCGACGCTCACAGCCTGCGCTTTCAACGATTCCAGCGCAGGCGAATGCAGGAACAGCCCGCCAGCGTCCACCAACCTCCCGCTCTTCAGTGCTGACTCCAACCTCACTTCGATTACGCTTTTCGTCCATCCGGTTTCGGCAACCAGCTTTGACATTGAGATTCCCTGATGTTGGCGGCGCGCAATCCGTGCTTCGAGGATCTTTTCCGCACTGCCGCTGGCAAGAATGTTCAGAAACTCCCTGCGTTCCGGCGTACGCAAGATCGACGCAGCATCCAACACAACCCCGCCTCCGATGGTGACCACGGGCGAAAACTGCCGAATGATGAATCGATCTTCCGGCAAAAGCAGCGCAGCTTGGGCGAGCTTGAGGCGCGCAAATGCCTCATCGCCGGGAGCGATCTGCTTGGCTCGGTCAAGCACAATTTCCGCCACTGTTTCCATCGTGTAGGAATGAAAATGCACCCGGACGCGGTTTTTGAGCGCATGCGGCGCTGAAGAGAGCAAGCGCAACCGCACGTCCGCTCGGCGAGTCGTTTCAAATGTCGCGGGAGGCCCGAGCGTCATTCCTCGAGACAGGTCCCCGGTGTTCACTCCTACCAGGTTTAGAGCTGTGCGCTGGCCTGCAACGGCGCGATCGGCAGAGCGGCCGTGCACTTGGGCTCCGCGCACCCGGACACGCCGTCCGGTAGGGAAAACCTCCAACTCATCTTCGCGGCGAATGGTTCCCGCTACCAGCGTTCCGGTCACCACGGTACCGAAACCTTTCATGGTGAAGACGCGGTCAATGGGCAGTCGGGCGATGGCCTGGGAGTCGCGCGGCAGTGCCTCGCTTCCAACAGCAACGATGGCCTGCTTTAAGTCGTCAAGTCCCGCGCCAGTAAGGGAACTCACGGCGATAATCCTTCTTTGTTTGCTTTGTTTGTCCGTTTGATCGGTGTTTGATTGAGCCAAAAACGTCCCGCGCAGGAAATCTTCCACTTCCAGGCGAACGACGTCGAGCGTGTCTGCGTCAACCGCATCGGATTTGGTGAGTACCGTGATGCCGCGCTGAACGCCGAGCAGTTGCAGGATGTCGAAGTGCTCGCGCGTTTGCGGCTTGATCGCTTCATCCGCTGCAATCACGAGCAGCACCAGATCGATTCCCCCAACGCCCGCGAGCATATTGCGCACGAAGCGCTCGTGGCCGGGCACGTCGACAAAGCCCAGTCGCAGTGTCTCGCCCTTTGGGGCGGGCAAATCCATGTGAGCGAAACCAAGGTCGATGGTGATGCCACGCCGCTTTTCTTCTTCCAGTCGGTCAGCATCGATTCCGGTCAGAGCCTTCACCAATGCCGTTTTGCCGTGATCGATGTGGCCGGCGGTTCCTACAATGATAGATTTCATCTGGGTGAAATCTTACCGGAAACATTTCTGGGTTGGAGAGATGCAATTCCGAGTGCCCGATAATCACACCACCAATATGACTTGCGCCTGCTTTGCCCAGCTCTTATTGTTTCAGGCATGGCCACGCGCGTCGCAATTGGATTCAGCCTCCACACAGGCTGGGCGGTTCTGGTTGCGATTGCGGGAGAACCTCGCAGACTCGAGGTTTTGCTCCGTCGTCGCATCGAGTTGTTACCGTCCGACAGTTCTGTTCCTCGCTTCGTGTACCACGAAGCCGCGAAGTTGAGCGCTTCGCAAGCCGCGGAGCTAGTCCATCGTGCCGAGGACGCATCTCAGGCCGCAGCTCGAATTGCGATCGAGGACGCCCTCGATCATTTGCGGTCCGTGAATTGTGCGGTAATCGCAGCCGGAATCCCATGCAATTCCAGGCCAGTTCCGAAGGATCTCTCGACAGTGCTTCGCTCGCATCCAATGATCCACACCGCAGAAGGCATCTTGTTCCAGCAGGCGCTCGCCTGGGGTTGCAAGGGTTACGGTTTGGCGGTGACTTCTGCCCGCGAGCGGGACGTCTGGCTGACTGCCTCCAATACCTGGGGCTTGAGCGAAGCGACCCTGCACCGGCAAGTCGATGGCTTGCGAGCGTCCGTAGGCGCTCCTTGGGGCAGCGACCTGAAGACGGGGACTGCCTTTGCGCTGATTGCCCTGAGGCCGGCTTCCTGACTCGGGGCCTCAGCCATTCCCGCGCCAGATGGCGATTATGGCCTACCCAGACGCCGCTCTAGATGCGACAATAGAATTTCCCCATGACCACTTCCCTGACTTCTGTTTTTTCCGCGGAGACCCTCCGACAGCATGGCCTCTCTTCCGACGAGTACGAGAATATCAAAAAATTCCTCGGAGGACGCGAGCCCACGCTCACCGAACTCGGCATCTTCAGCGTGATGTGGAGCGAGCACTGTTCCTATAAATCCTCGCGCGTACATTTGAAGCGGCTGCCCACGCGCAGCAAGCGAGTGCTGCAGGGACCGGGGGAGAATGCTGGAATTATCGACATCGGTGACGGCTGGGCATGCGCGTTCAAGATTGAGTCGCATAACCATCCCTCATTCATCGAACCGTTTCAGGGGGCGACGACCGGCGTGGGCGGCATTCTGCGCGATATTTTTACCATGGGCGCAAGACCGGTTGCGGTTATGGATTCGTTGAGATTCGGGGCCATCACCGCATCGAAGGGGATCTCCCAGAACGAACTGCATAAGAATCATTCCATTCTCGAAGGCGTGGTCAGCGGCGTGGCTTCCTACGGCAATTGTTTCGGTGTGCCGAACCTGGGCGGCGAAACCAAGTTCGAGCCGTGCTACTCCGGTAATCCGCTGGTGAACGCCTTCGCCATGGGGTTGGTGCGCAAGGACGAAATTTTTTACGCGCGTGCCGCCGGGGAGGGCAATCCGGTTATTTATGTCGGCGCTAAGACGGGGCGCGACGGCATCCACGGCGCGACCATGGCCAGCGAAGAATTCAGCGAGGCTTCAGAGGCGAAGCGTCCGAATGTGCAGGTGGGTGATCCGTTTCTGGAGAAGCTGTTGCTCGAAGCCTGTCTGGAAGCTATGCAGACGGGAGCGATTGTTGGCATCCAGGACATGGGCGCGGCGGGACTGACGTGCTCCACTTGCGAGATGGGCGGCCGCGGAGGAGTGGGGATCGAGATTGAACTGGATCGCGTTCCGCAGCGCGAGACTGGCATGACTCCTTACGAAATCATGCTGAGCGAGTCGCAGGAGCGCATGTTGCTGGTGGCGCACAAGGGCCGCGAGCAAGAGGTGTATGGCGTTTTTCAAAAGTGGGGACTCGATGCGGTCGAGATCGGCCGGGTCACCACCGACAATAAATTGCGCGTGTTGCAGCACGGCGAGGTTGTTGCCGAGATTCCAAATCACGCGCTCACCGACGATGCGCCAGTGTATAAGCGTCCGCTGGCGCGATGGGAGCCTCCCGTGCCGAGGGAGATGCCGGAGAGTGTGCGGCTTGGCGGCGCGGCTCAGGGGCTAAAGCCCACGTCTTCTGCGAATTCTGACGGCGCGGCTGAAGCCGCGCCCCTTCAAAACCAGTCTCGAGACATTTCTTCCGACGATTTCACATTGGAGCTGAAGCGGCTGCTTGCCAGCCCGAACATTTGCGGGAAGCGCTGGGTGTGGCAGCAATACGATCACATGGTGCAAACCAACACGGTGGAAGCGCCTGGTGCTGGCGATGCGGGAGTGATTCGCATCAAGAATTCTGATCCCAGGGCTTCCGAGCGCGGACTGGCGATGGCGCTCGATGGCAATGGGCGCTGGTGTTATCTCGACCCGCGCCTGGGCGCGATGCATGCGGTTGCCGAAGCTGCGCGTAAAGTTGCATGTTCGGGGGCGACGCCGGTGGGTGCGACCAATTGCCTGAACTTCGGCAATCCGGAGAAGCCGCACATTATGTGGCAGTTTTCCCAGACCATCGATGGCATTACGAAAGCCTGCGAGGAGTTGGAGATTCCGATCACCGGGGGCAACGTGAGTTTCTATAACGAGACGCTGGGAGAAGGTATTTATCCGACGCCTGTGCTGGGTGTGGTGGGAATACTCGACGACGTGCGCAAGAGTGCGAAGATGCATTTTGCCTCGATCGGACGCACGATCGTGCTATTGCACGGCGGCGCTAAGGCCGATATCACGGATGTACATAGTGAGTTCGGGTCATCGGAGTACGCGAAAGAAATTCTGGGCGAGTTGTGGGGATATCCTCCGGAGCTCGATCTGGAGAAAGAAGCTTCGCTGCAGAAGGCCGTTGTTGAACTGATCCAGCAAGGCCTGGTGGATTCCGCGCATGATTGCTCGGATGGCGGGTTGGCGGTCGCGTTGGCGGAGAAGGCGTTTGCCAGAAGCATCGGAGTTCGGGTGAATCTGGCGTCGGACGGGCTTCCCGCGGAGTTTGTACTGTTTGGGGAGGATGCGAGCCGGATCATTGCCAGTTGCGACCCTGTTCAGTTGGCACGAATCCAACAGGTAGCGGAGGAACATGGAATCACGGCGGATGTGCTGGGGGAAACGATTCCTGAGCGGCTGGAAATTTCGCTGGATGAAACCGTAATCATATCCGCTGAGGTCTGCGAATTAAGTGACGTGTTCGAGGGAGCGCTCGAAGCGGCGTTGCGGACTGATCCGGAGTTGGTCGGCGCAGACTGATGGCTGCTCTGGACGATGGAGAACAAAGCGAGCCGAGCAGCGTTCGGCTGGACAGCCGTGGGCGGCTTTGCCCACATGATTCTTGATAGCTGAAGGCAGAGCTAGATGCTGATTTCTGATAAATTTCGCGAAGAGTGCGGAGTGGTCGCGATTTTCGCGCATCCCGAGGCGGAGAAGCTTACTTATCTCGGACTGCATGCTTTGCAACATCGCGGGCAGGAGTCGGCAGGGATTGTTACTTCCGACGGGCTGACTTCGCGTGTGCACAAGGCGATGGGATCGGTTGCGGACATTTTTACGGAAGAAGTGCTCTCGAAGATTCGCGGCACGCTGGCCATTGGGCACACGCGTTACTCGACCGCCGGTGATTCTGCTCTACTGAACGCGCAGCCGATCCTGGTGCAGTCGAATAAGGGCTCGATTGCAGTGGCGCATAACGGCAATCTTGTGAATGCGGTGGATGTGCGCAGCCGACTGGAACGGCAAGGGTCGATTTTCCAGACGAACAGCGATACGGAAGTGATCCTGCACCTGATTGCCTTGTCGCGGGAACACACGCTGCCCGAGGCAATCGCCGACGCCCTGCGGCGCGTTGAAGGCGCGTTTTCATTGGTGCTGATGACTCCGGACCGGATTATCGCGGCGCGCGATCCGCGCGGCTTTCGGCCGCTGGCGATGGGACGCATTCCGGCGCTGGAGGGTCAAAAGCGCGACACTATTGTTTTCGCCTCGGAGACTTGTGCCTTCGATCTTATTGGAGCCGCATATGAGCGCGACGTAAAGCCGGGTGAGTTGGTCGTGGTTGGGCCGGAAGGCGTGAGCTCTCTTTTTTATTCGACGGCCGCGCCGCAGTCGAGCTGTATTTTTGAGCACGTTTATTTTTCGCGTCCCGACAGTGTGGTGTTTGGCCGCGCAGTGCAGACCAGCCGCGAGGAGCTGGGAAGGCAGTTGGCGCGCGAAGCGCCGGTGGAGGCAGACCTGGTGGTTCCTGTGCCTGATTCGGGCGTGACCGCCGCCGTCGGATATGCGGCGGAGAGCGGCATTCCATTCCGTTTCGGCTTGATTCGCAATCACTACGTGGGACGAACGTTTATCGAACCGAGCCAGAGCGTGCGCGACTTTGGGGTGAAGTTGAAGCTCAATCCAGTGCGTTCGCTGCTGGAAGGCAAGCGCGTGGTTTTGATCGACGACTCGATCGTGCGCGGAACCACCAGCCGCAAGATCGTGCGTATGATCCGCAGCGCGGGGGCGAAGGAAGTTCACATGCGGATTTCGTGTCCACCAACGATTTCTCCCTGCTATTACGGGGTGGATACGCCGTCGAAGAATCAGCTGATTGGTGCTAATAAATCGGTCGATGAGATTCGTCAGTACATTCGCGCGGATTCCCTGGCTTACCTCTCGCTCGAGGGGCTCAAGAAGGCATGCGGCGAAGGTGAGAAGATTTCTTATTGCACGGCTTGCTATACGGGAAAATATCCCACCAACATCGTGGACGTGGAAGAGATACAGCCCGCGTCCGTGCAAACCTAAGACGTTTCGCCACGGATTCTCACGGATCAACCACAACGAAGGCAGTCAGCGCTATTCTCTCGTATCCCTTCGCTTTCGCGCTCGTATGACTCGCGGAATCGACTGCAAATCCGCCGTGACCTGAACGTCGTCCCAATCTCGCAAGAATTGCTTTACATCCTCTGCGATCGTACCGCTGATTTCCATGACGAGCCAGCCGCCGGGGCGGAGCGCGGCTTGGGCCTGCGGTATGAGGCGCGCGATAACTTCCGTACCGATGGAGCCGGCAAAGACGGCGCTGCGTGGCTCGAACTTGCGGACTTCGAGTTGCACCGAATCTGCTTCCGAGTCGCCGACGTATGGCGGATTCGAAACGATAAAGTCGAAGGAGTTGTTTTCGAATCCTGGTTCAGGGATTAAGAGCAGGGCGGCCTCGTGGAAGTGAATGCGGGATTCGAGCTGGTGGCGGGCGGCGTTGGCGCGGGCAACTTCCAGCGCTGCGTGAGAAATATCCGTGGCGTGGATTTCGGCGCTCGGCAACTCTTTCGCAAGCGCTAACGCTATGCACCCGGAGCCGGTGCCAACGTCGATAATGCGGACCTCGGGCCGCGAACCTCGGACCTCGGCGTTTCGGCTTTCCGTGTCGGCGGTGAAGTCTGAAGTCCGAGGTCTGAAGTCCGACGCCTGAAGGTCCAGGACGGTTTCGATCACGTGCTCGGTTTCGGGGCGTGGGATTAATACTGCGGGGGTGACGATGAGATCCATGCCCCAGAATTCCTGATGGCCGGTGATGTATTGCGCGGGGACGCCGCGGGCGCGCTCGGCGAGGGCCGCGTCGTAGCCGCTGGACTCATCGAAGGTCAGCTCGCGCTCGGGGTGGGCAAAAAGATGCGCTCGATCGACGCTCAGGGTGAACATCAGAAGCAATTCAGCATTCATGCGCGGGGAGGGAACTTGCGCTGCCGTGAGACGAGCGATCGCGGAACGCAGGGCTTCTTTCAGGCGCACACAACTATTTCACCACAGTGGGCACCCTTCGACATCGCTCAGGGCAGGCTCCCCGACACAGGGTAATGCAGGACAAATATTGAAGCCGCGAGAGGATCAGGCTCGTAGAAAATTTCGGCGGGCGATTTCCGCATTAAGAACCGTGACGAAGGCGATCCAGGCGGCATAGGGAACGAAGCCCCCGGCGGCTGCGCGATCTACTTTGCGGGCAGAATTCATATAGGAGAAAATTGTTGCTTCCAATGCGACCGCGTCGACAAGTGCTGCGATGGGGCGATGTTGGCCAAAGAAAAGCTTTGACCATTTCGCGTTGGCGGCTAGTTGTGAAATCCAGAGACGCAGGGCAGCGGTGCGATGGCGGGATGGAGTGGCGCTCCAGACGCGCCATCCCGACCACGCGATCAAGGCGTAGAGCGAAGTCCAGATGATGGGAAAGACTTCGTCCGGCGGAGTGAAGTCGGGCTTATCGAGCTCGCGATACCAGGAGTCCCGATTTCTTCTGCCGCTGTAGCGCGAGCCATACCACGCCGCCCCGGCTGTAGCGATGCCGAAGCCGGCGAGAGCGAGCAGAGAGCGGGATCGTCTGGTCGGCATAGCCACGGTCAGTTTGGTGCTGGAACTATACGCGGGGTTGTTTGCGCAGCGGCCTGGTTCTTCGAATAGCAGTCTTTTCGTTTGCTACCGAGAGATGGGCCGCCGTTGTCGGTCAAATTCATAGCCGAGATAGATCATCTGGCCGATATGGTGCTGCATGTGAGCCGCACAAGTGATGATCATGTCGAGGCGGGTTTTGGAATCGCTGCCCACGCCTGAATAGTCTGCCGACCAATCCTTGGGCGATTGCGCGCGGATGGTCTTCAGCACCATGTGTACCGCATCGTCGAAGCTTTTGAAAGCCTTTTCCTTCGAAGGAGGGTTAGGGTCGTTAAATTCACGCGGGCGATCGCGGACATAGACTGTCCCAGTGATCTGCGCGCCGATGTAGTAGTTCAAATTGCCAGTGAGGTGCAGGACGAGGTTTCCGAAGCTGTTTCCGTAGGGATAGGGCTTGTGCCAGAACTGGGCGTTGGTGAGAGGAGCGGCGAGTTCGCGGACTCGGTCGGCGTTGGCGGTGTAGCGGTCGGTGAGAACGGAGGAGAGGGTTGAGTGCAGATCAGACATGTTATACCTTCGCGAGGATTGGTAAAACTGTAACTTACCAGATAGCTATTGATCGAAGGCATCTACCTTGCGCCGTTACCACGAGCACTGCCGGGCTTCTCCCGGCTGGACAGCCGAGGGCGGCTGTCCCCACATAGATTTTCTGCGCTTACACCGCCGTGGTGGCTTCCTGCTTCAGCTTCTCTGCCTGATAGTGCGTGGTGAGGGCTTCGATCAGCGGCTGAAGCTTGCCATCCATCACCTGTTCGAGTTGGTGGATGGTGAAGCCGATGCGGTGGTCGGTTAGGCGGTTTTGCGGGAAGTTATAGGTGCGGATCTTCTCGCTGCGATCGCCCGATCCCACCATTGCCTTGCGCTCTTTGGCCAAAGCCTGCTGCTGCTTTTCCATCTCGATTTCGTAGAGGCGGGAGCGCAGCACGCGCATACCTTTCTCCCGATTTTTGATCTGCGATTTTTCGTCCTGGCAGCTGACAACCGTGTTGGTCGGAATATGCGTGATGCGCACGGCAGAGTACGTCGTGTTCACCGACTGGCCGCCTGGGCCACTGGAGCAGAATGTATCGATTCGCAGGTCTTTGGCTTCGATCTTGATGTCGACGTCTTCGGCCTCCGGCAGGACGGCGACGGTGACGGCGGAGGTGTGGACGCGTCCTTGCTGCTCCGTGGCGGGAACGCGCTGCACGCGGTGGACGCCACTTTCATACTTGAGCTGAGAAAAAACGCGGTTGCCTTCGATGATGGCGATGACTTCTTTCAGGCCGCCAGCGGAAGATTCAGAAGATGACAGCACTTCGACCTTCCAGCGCTGGGTCTCAGCGTAGCGGGTGTACATGCGGAAGATCTCGGCGGCAAATAGCGTAGCTTCGTCTCCGCCTGTGCCGGCGCGGATTTCGAGGATGATATTTTTTTCGTCATTGGGATCTTTGGGCAGCAGCAGGACTTTTAACTCTTCCTCAATGGTGGCGACGCGGGGCTCCAGCTTGTTGAGTTCTTCCTGGGCATAAGCACGCATCTCTGGGTCTTTTTCGTCGGCGAGCATAGTTTTACTCTCAGCTATGCCGCGCGTGAGGTCTTTATATTCACGATACTTTTCGACCGTGGGGGCGATTTCGGCATGCGCCTTCGCTGTTTTCTGAAACTTGGATGAGTCGCCAATGACCTCGGAGGAGGCCAGGGCTTGAGTTAATTCCTCATATCGAGCTTCGAGTTGGTCCAATCTCTCAAACATGATCCAGCCTTTGTGGAGACGCAGGTTGTTGCGTCTCGGTGCATCTGCTCTGCACGTTCTCGCAAAGAGTGATGCAATCTTTATTTCTATTTCTACGGCATTTTAGGGACGATAATTGGGAGAGAAGAAGTATTCGCGGCGGGGCCGCTAGGCAATCACCAATTCGCCGCCGTGGTCTTTCTCCAGATTCATGGCTTGGTCGAGGGCGGTGATGGCGCATTGGGCCATTTCGTCGGACGGAGGCTGGGTGGTGATGCGCTGCAGCCAAAGGCCGGGTGCGGTCATCAGAGCGAAGAGTGAGCCGCGATGTTTGGCGGCGAAGCGGATGATTTCGTAGGAAACGCCTGCGATCACAGGCAACAGCGCGATGCGCGAAGCGAAGCGTGCCCAGAATGTCGTGAATGGTACCAGCATGTAGAAGCCGATTGAGATCAGCATCACCGTCATCAGGAAGCTGGTGCCGCAGCGCGGGTGATACGTTGAATATTTCTGCACGGACGCGGTTTCGAGCGGCTTGCCATCTTCGAAGGCGAAAACGGTTTTGTGCTCTGCGCCATGATATTGATAGACGCGGCGAATGTCCGGGAACAGCGAGACTCCCCAGATAAAGAACAGGAAGAGGATCAGGCGCACGGCGCCGTCAACCAGGTTGAAAACGATTTGACCGCCGAGGGCGGGATTCGCTTTCTTCAATTCCGTGGCCGCCAGCAGTGGCAAGTATTTGTACATGAAAATGAAAAACGCCAGCGAGATGATGACGTTGACTGCGGCGAGCCATCCGCTGATAGCGGCGGCTTTTTCGCGCTTGGCGGATATGGCGAAGTCTATCGCGGCGCCGTTTGCCGAAGGTTCCGCCTCGCTTTGCATCGGCGGGACAGCCGAGGCGGCTGTCTCCACACGAGCCGTGGTATTCGCGTCTTTTTGCATCACATCTTCGATGGCGACGTTGGCGGAGAAGCGCAGGGCGCGGTAGCCGAGGCTCATGGCGTAGCCGAGGGTCATGACTCCGCGGAGGATGGGCCAGGCCATCCATTTATGCTTTTCCGAGGGACGCTCGAGCGGTTCGCTCATGGTAACCACTTCGCCGGAGGGCTTGCGACAGGCGATGGCCCAGGCGTGGGGAGAGCGCATCATTACGCCCTCGAGAACCGCTTGGCCGCCGACCAGGGTTTCTTCACCGCTTTCCAGCGCAGGCAAAAGCTGCACTGCTACCAGGAAGCGCACGAGATTTCGAAGGGAACGCACAGTAGTTGGATGCTCCGCGCCCCGTAAGGACGCTAGAGGATAGGGTACCACACGAGGCAAACACCCCGGTGCGCGGGCCAAGGTATCCGGTTAGCGTGGGAATTTCCGGAGCAGATCCCAGACAACTCCGGCCAAAGCCGCGGCGGCGGCAACTACACACACATACCTCGACCACATTGCCTTAACTTCTATAGTCGAAAATCGCGGAATGGCGTTGCCACCGGGGAAAACTGCTTTCCCTGTTACGGCAAGCACGACGAACTGGATCGCGAGAAGTATCCCGAATATATCCCGTCGAAAATAATCGAGACTGGACAGAACATTCCGCATTTTGTTCGCGCCCAATAGTCCCATGAATCCCTGAAAAATCCAACCACGATGTGTGGGGTGCCTTTCGTCTATTCTCTGTAAAGACATGCTTGAACTTGCACGGACCTGCGAGGCGATTGCCGCCACCTCCAAGAGGTTGCTGAAGACGGGGATCGTCGCGGACTATCTAAAGTCGCGCACGCCCGATGAGGCGGCGGTGTCGGCGGTGTTTCTCTCCGGACGGGCATTTCCCGCATGGGAGGAGACAACTTTGCAGGTGGGCGGCGCGCTGTTGTGGCGCGTGGTGGCGGAGCTTTCCGGAAAGAGTGAAGCGGAACTTACGGCTTCCTATCGGAAGCACGGAGATTTGGGTGCGGTGGCTGGGGAGGTTCTGGAACAGCGAACCGGACAAGGGTTGGGAGTGGCGGAGGTAGGCAGAATTTTTCGTGAGATCGCAGCGGCACGCGGGACGGCAGCAAAGGCGGCTCTGGTCCGCGATTTGCTGGGGCGGGCGACACCGCTCGAAGCCAAGTACATCGTGAAGATCATGACTGGCGATTTGCGGATTGGGCTGAAAGAGAGCCTGGTCGAGGAGGCGATCGCCAGAGCATACGGCGGCACACTTGCGGGGGCGTTGGAGAAAGTGCAGCGAGCGAATATGTTGCTCGGGGATATTGGCGAGACGCTCCGGCTGGCGGTCGAAGGCAGGCTCGGCGAAGCAACAAAGAAGATGCGGATGTTTCATCCCCTGGGATTCATGCTCGCAAGTCCGATTGAGTCGGCTGAAGAAGGGCTGAGTTATTTCGCAGAGGCTGCAGTAGAGGACAAGTACGACGGGATTAGGGCGCAGGCGCACGTGGCTGACGGCGAAGTGAAACTTTTTTCGCGCACTCGGGATGAGATCACAGAGTCGTTTCCGGAGTTGCCTGACGCGCTGGCGGGACTGCCACAGGATGCGATTCTCGACGGCGAGATTGTGGCCTGGGAGTACCCGACGAATGTTGAGGATACGCTGAAAGTGGTTGACGAACCGCTCACGGACACGGGAGAAGCGAAGGCGATGAATCTGGGGCGGGCACGGCCTTTCAGCGTGCTGCAACAACGGCTGGGGCGTAAGAAAATCAGTGAGCGCATGTTGCGGGAGGTGCCGGTCGCTTATCTTGTGTTCGACGTTTTATATGCGCGTGGGGACTTGCTGATTGATCGTCCGCTGCGGGAGCGTGCTCGGGTGCTGGATGAGTTGCTGAGGGCGGAGAGAAAAATCATTCACCACGGAGGCGCCCTTCGACTTCGCTCAGGGCAGGCTCCGTCACAGAGAAAGACGGGGCAAGGGAAGTTAATCTTTGAGGAAGGGAGCCGGGAGAATAACTTGGTGGCGGGAGTTATCCGCGCACCAGTGTTTCGCGCGAGCTCATCCGAGGAATTGGAAGAACTGTTTGCGGCGGCGCAGGCGAGAGGCAATGAAGGATTGATGATCAAAGACCTCGCTTCGGCGTACATGCCGGGGAAACGAGGGAAGTCGTGGCTGAAGATGAAGCGCGAACTGGCCACTCTCGACGTGGTCGTAACGGCGGTCGAATATGGCCACGGCAAGCGCGTGGGCGTCCTCAGCGACTACACGTTCGCGGTGTGGGATAAGGATAAAGACCGGTTGGTGAATATCGGCAAGGCCTATTCGGGGCTGACTGATGTTGAGATTGCGGAGATGACCCGGTGGTTTCTGGAACACACGATTGAGGATCAGGGCTTTCGGCGCACTGTCGAGCCGAAGGTTGTGCTGGAAGTAGCGTTCAATAACATGATGCAGTCGGAGCGGCACGAGAGTGGATATGCGCTGCGCTTCCCAAGGATCGTGCGGCTGCGGCCGGACAAGACGGCGGATCAGGCGGATACGATTGAGAGGGTGCGGGAGATTTATGAAGGGCAGGGATAAGAGCACGTAGAATGATTGGATTGCTTCGGAGCGAGGATGTCGTCGAATCTGGATCGTTATAGGAAAGATCTTGAGTCCCTGATTACCAAAGGTGGAGACCTGCTTAACGCTATGCAGGCGGAATGTTTTCCTGAAGCTTTCGAAAAGCATGTGAATAAGATCGCAGGCAAGGATAAGCGGGTAACAAAAGAGTTCCTGAAGACTCTTCCCTCATTCAAGAACACTTATCAGCTGTGGTACTCCGAGGCGAAGATTCTAGTTAAGCAGCTCTTGCCTGATCGACTGTCAGACTTCGTTAGCCACTACGAGAAGCCGAAAGGGCGCAAGGACATTTCATTCGAAAATTACAAAATCGAGGATTATCTGCAGGGTCTTCGCGTGACTCGGACCGTCGGATACCTAGAAGAGAAAAAACTGGCCGGCCCAGACGCCGCTATCCCGCAATTCGAACAGCAATTGGCCATACTGAAGTCGGTGGAAAATCGGTTTGAGAGTTCTTTGTTCGACATTCGTCAGCTAGTCCAAGCGGACCTCTTTGATTCGGAGTTAGATGCAGCGAGAGAGCTTGCTAAGAACAAGTTCTCGCGACCCGCCGGCGCTTTGGCTGGGGTGGTCTTGGAGAGGCATCTCGCGCAAGTATGCGGGAACCACGCGATAAAGATCGCGAAGAGGTCGCCTGCAATTTCCGATCTTAACGACGCCTTAAAGGGCGCGAACGTCATCGACATTCCTACCTGGCGTTTTATTCAGCATCTCGCAGACATTCGTAACCAGTGCGATCACGATAAGAAATCGGAGCCGACTGCTGAACAAGTTGATGGCCTGATAGCTGGCGTGGTGAAAGTAACAAAGACTGTATTCTGACCTGGCGTTTCATGCCGCCACTCTCGCTAGTGGCTGTGGTGGTGATGCGCTTCGCTCTCGCCAACTGGCATTACACATCCATGAGCCACTTCGCATTCCACGTGCTCGAACTGGATAGTGGTGTGGTCGATGTGGAAGCTGTGGTGCAGGCACTCCTTCACGTCGCGCAGGATACGCTCGCTGACCGAAGGCGGTATGTCGGCAATCGCGATGTGGCAGGAGAGTGCGCGAGTCTCCGAGCCGATACTCCAGCAGTGAAGATCGTGTACATCGTTGACGCCCTCAATCGACCGGATCGCGCTTGCGACCAGTTCTAACTTCACGCCACGCGGCGTGCCTTCGAGCAGAATGTTCAGCGTCTCGCGCACGATGCCGAAGCCTGACCAGAGGATCAGCGCGCCGATTCCGAAAGAGAGCGCGGAGTCGATCCAGGTATCGTCCGTGACCAGAATGGCCCAGCCTCCGGCGATCACGGCAGCGGTGGAAAGAGTGTCCCCGACTTCGTGCAGCAGAGCGCTGCGGATGTTCACGTCGTTCCCAGAACCCTTGCCGGAACGGTACAGCAGCAGGGCGATGACGCCGTTCATGACCACGCCAGCGGCCGCGACCCACATCATCACTGAAGCCTGGACATGCTGTGGATGCTGCAGGCGGTGAAACGCCTCGTAGAAGATAAAGAAGGAGACGGCGACCAACGATACGGCATTCACCAGCGCGGCCAGCACTCCGGCGCGATGGTAACCGTAGGTCTTCGTCGAACTGGCAGGACGGGATTGCAAATAGACTGCGACCAGGGACAGTAGAAGAGCCAGGAAGTCGGAGAGATTGTGTCCGGCTTCGGAGAGCAGGGCCAGCGAATGGGCGCGGATTCCTGCCACCACCAGCAGCACGATGTAGGCCAGGGTTACGCCGAGCGAGATCTTGAGGACTCGCTTGGGACCACCCCCGCTATGAACGTGAGCGTGCATTCCATAAGTGTACGGTTGGCTGAGACGAGCTTCAAGCGCGCCCCGAACATGAGATGTCTCAGCCTGTCGTCCAGGCCCAAACCCTCGAGCTTCGCTCGACCGGACAGACGGGCCTGCCCTGAGCTTGTCGAATGGGGCTTCCCCATAAACGCTAACTTCAGGCGGAGTTCCTTTCCATTTGCGCGTGATCCACCGGCAATCGCTTGCAAAGCTTCCAGCAAACCGACCTTCGCAGGACTAATCGCTCCCTGGAAGCCAGACAACTTCCGGTTTGCCACTAACCGGGAGTTGGCAAAAGACGAGTTACCTTTCTTCAGAGCAACAATTGAATCTTGTCAAACTGCTGAGCCCAACCGATCTTCGACAGGGCGTACACGATGAGGGGAATGCCTACTTCTGCAACAGTGACTCTGGCCTTCCCCTCCGATTCACTGAATTCAACGATAACGGTGATCTCGTTAGGCCACTGCCCAGGAACCGATACTTGCGAGCCGGGAATTATTTTCCCGTTCTCGTTAGAGAAGGACATCGTTGACACGATTTTCTTGTTTGAGACGACTTCCTTGTAGGTTCCGGTGCTCCAAAACATCTTTCCTTGCGCAGATTTCATCGCCCAAAGATAGCTGCCACCCTCTCGCACGTCGTTCCAGACAACGAGTGCGGTGTAGCCCTTGGGCCCCCACCACTTCGTAATAGAGTCCGGATCGTTCCAAACCCTCCATACGTCCGCTACGGAGGCGTTGAAGGTACGTTCCATGCGGACGGTCGTGTGGAACTTCCATGCACCGAGGACCAACAGGGCCAACATCAATGTGATACTGCCCGGTATTTTGCAAATCATGCTGAACCTCCCTATATTCGGCCTTGACGTTCCTCCCTAGCTGGCAAGGGCTAGAGCATTCCTTCCAGGCGAACGTAGCTCGCTTCCATCCCACGTTCCATACCTGTTGCAAGCATCGCCGCGCGCGTCTTACCATCGGGCAGCGTCATTCGCATGGTCATCAGCGTTCCTGCGCCGTCGGCTTCAAATCGCGTTTCAATATGGTTGTCTGGCGTGGGATCCGGCAGGTGCATGCGCTCGACGTGCACGATCCTGTTGTAAGGCTCCAACTCCAAGTATTCGCCAGTGATGTGAAATCCACCGCCTTTGCCATTCGTCCATTCGTAACGGATCTTGCCGCCGGCCTTCGCCTCGTTGATGCAGACCGGCATCGTCCAACCTTCCGGGCCAAGCAACCATTTCTGAATTAATTTCGGATCGGTATGGGCGCGGTACACGGCCTCGGGAGGCGCAGCGAAGCGCCTGGTCACAATTATGTGGGTATCTCCTTCGGTCTTCAGTGTCATCTTGCTCATCGCTTTTTTCCTTTCTTGTGTTTTCCCATCCCCGCCAGAACTTCGTCCAGCCGGTCGTAGTTTGCCTCCAGGGCCTTTCGCAGCATGGCGAGCCATTGATCGATCGCTTCAATACCCGCTTTTGCGAGCCGACGAGGGCGCTTCGTACCCTCGACTCGGCGAACGATTAGTCCCGCATCTTCGAGGACCTTCAGGTGCTGGGAGATTGCGGGTTGCGTCATCTCGAACGGCTCTGCCAATTCATTGACGGTGGCCTCCCCCGTGGCAAGACGCGCAAGAATCGCCCGACGCGTCGGGTCGGCCAAAGCAGAGAAAGCATCATCGAGATCATACATAATTGTTACCTTATATAAGTAAATGTTTATTGTAAAGTAAAAATTTCACCCATCCACGGAAAATCATGGAAAGGTGCGCTAACCTCCAGTTTTGAAAGGTCTAGTCCGACAGCCGATTTCGTTGTTCGCCATCGGAGATCAGGTGATGGTCGGCAGTTGTCGCTGTCTGAAGGAAAACCTCGATGAGCTGAGGAGCGAAAGAGTTTGTTATGAGCGAGTGACGGGCTACCCGGAAGTTATCGGTCCGTCCCTTGGATTCGTACCGACAGACGCGCGTCTTGGAAGTCGGGCAAGCCACTCCAGGCCTCCTGCTTAGGTTAGCGCTTTATGGGCTTCCCCAACATCGCATCAGCGCTTGAAGAGGCTCTGCAGGTAGCGGTCGTTATAGAGGGATGTTGAGCTCTGCACGAACTCCAGGACACGGTACATGACATCCCGTGAGTCGCGGCTCATCTCCTTGAATTGCACCGCTACTCCCGAGCCGGGATGGAGTCGAGCGACGGTGCCCTCCGCTGTCAAAGCGCCGTCATCCATGGAAAAGATCACTTTGACATTCGAGGCGGGAGATAAGATCGCGCTGGTTTCAACGTAGCAGCCGCCGAGACTGATATCGATTAGATTTCCGAAGATGGGGTCGCCGGCATCGGAGTGCAACTCCACCGTGAGCCGGCATTTCATGCGGGTGTGCAGTCGCTGATCTTTCTGCGTGGGTTGCTTCTGCTTCTCGACATACATGCGGCGGTCGGCTTCAGTGAGGAGTTGCTCGGCATCATTGCCATCGTGTGGAGAAACGGCGACGCCAACGCTCAGAGAGAGGATCTGTTCGCCGCAAACCTCAAAACCGGCCTGCATGGCGAGGGGGCGAATCTGGTCAACTTTCTTGGTGGCGGCATCGGCCGGCAGTCCCGGAGCGATGACTACAAATTCGTCTCCACCCATGCGGGCCACGTAGTCGTATTCTCGACATGTATCTTTCAAGGCCTGCGCGAACAAACGTAGAACACGATTTCCCTCCAGGTGGCCGAAGCGATCGTTGATTTTCTTGAAGCCGTTCATGTCGCAGACCATCAGGGTGAGGGAGATTTTGTCGCGTTTGCAGCGGGCTAACTCGCGGTCGAGTTGCAAAAAGAGCGACCGGGCATTGGGCAGGCCGGTAAGATAATCGGTCGTGGCGGAGCTTTCCGCCTGCTGGTATTTGAGGGCATTTTCGATGGCGAGTGCCATCTTTCCGCTCACGGCCAGGAGCAGGCGAAGATGATCGGAAGTAAACGCATCGCGCTCGGAGCGATAGAGGGCGAGAACACCGATCACGCCCGAGACGCCCTCCAGAGGAACAGCCAGGGCTGACCGAAGTGTGCTGAACTTGTCGGGATCGTTAAGATAGCCAGGCTCAACTGATGGATTGCCGTTGATAATGGGTTTCTTATTCTGTGCCACCCAACCCGAGAGACCGTCGCCCACAGGAATTCGCAAAGAGGAAAAAAGCCGATAGTTATCGCCATTTACATACTCCGGCATCAACACATCTTCGCGCAGGATGTAGATGGCGATGGCATCGTAGGGAACCATGGGCTTGAGCTTTACCGAGAAAACCGAGAGCGTCTCGCCCAGGCTCAGGGAAGCACCCAGGTTCTGGCTCAACTCAAACAGAGATTGCGCCTCCTGGCGGGCTGCCGCGATCGACGAGAGAAAAGTTGCTTCCCTCCCGGGCGCGTCCGAGACAGCCGCATTTTCGTATCCCGCTGACGGCGCTGGTCCGCGCGTGACCTTGAGTTCGGCAGGCAACGCCGGGTCGCCAGCCTGGCCTGATTGGGCCAAGGCCAGATTTTCCAGGGTTCGATAACGGCGCTGGAGAACACTTACGACTTTTGGATCAAAGGACTTGCCCGACTCTTCAGCCAGCCTCTTCATAACCTCATCGAGCGGCATCGCCCGGCGATACTGACGGTCGGAAGCCAGAGCGTCGAGAAAGTCGACCGCGGAAAGCACGCGCGCGCCAATCGGAATCTCTTCGCCCTTCAGGCCAAAGGGATAACCAGAGCCATCCCACTTTTCATGATGGGCTCGCACGATCGGCACAACCGGATAGGGGAAGCGGACTCGTTCGAGAATCTCCGCGCCGACAACGGTGTGAATCTTCATCTTCTCGAACTCTTCCGGGGTTAGCCGGCCGGGCTTGGCGATGATGTGTTCGGGGACAGCGAGTTTACCGATGTCGTGCAGCAGCGCCGCGGCGTGCAGAGCCTCCAATTCCGTGCCCTTAAGGCCCAATTCTTTGGCTACTTCAATGGCGTAGATGCGAACCCGCTGCAAGTGAGCGTGGGTAGTCTGATCTTTGGCCTCAATGGCGAGGGCGAGGGCTTCAATGGTTCGGAGATGCAGGTTGGCAATCTCTTCGACGTGCCGCTTCTGATCTTCCAACTTTCCCAGATACAGGCGGTAGGAGCGGTAAATGATGTACATCGCGGGGACGAAGAGGAGAGACGACTCCCAATTGAATTCCTGGTTAAACCAACCAATCGCGCCTGCGATTCCTGCCCCCACTAGATAATAGGGGAAAGACCACAAATAGCAGTCCACCAGAATCCGCCGAAGAGGCCTGCCTTCGGTGAAAGAAATCACGGCGCCAAGGCACCCTGCGTTCGCGATGAAGTAGGCCGAAGCCGCAAGGCCTAGGATCAGTGGACGACTGGCGATGAGTTGGTTAGCCAAAGAGTTGTGGTACACCACGTAGGCCAGAGCGGTCGAGAGGGCGCCGGCACAAACGTTGAACGTCAACTGGATTGCGTTGGGCCGGCTGGGATACAAAGTCTGGGCCAGCATGGAGATCGCGCCCAGAGTCATCGCCTCGGAGTAGCTCAGCTCCGCGATGCCTACCAAAATAAACAGGAAGTTGACTGAAAGCGTGCCTGTGATACCGGGCAGCGTGACTCGCAGCCGCGACGCGAGGACCGCCACGCCCAGATAACAGATAAACTGCGCGATGTTCCTGCTACTCTGATGGATCGCCGCCTGAAGCAGCGAAGCCGTGCCGATAGCGATCACCAGGCCGATGAAAGCCTTGGCGCCGATGGGCAAACCCTTCCACGACTGTTCTTGAGTGGACATCGTCTAGGACTTGACGTGCTCCCTGGGGCTGGCACGCAGGAACACCAACAGCAAGGATAACGGGCTAACAGGTTTAGTAACAACGATTTATAGACCGCCGCGCAAACTTCGGTAACCCTGTGGAAGTACTTTGGGGACGCGGATTTCGGGTGGTCATCGTGATGAAAAGACTTCGGAGTTTACTGGATCGCAGGAGTAGAATCGGCGAATTAGAACGTAACCTAAGGAGGCCTGCGATGAAAGCCTCAGCCTTATCTCTTGTGTTGTTGTTATCGTCGACGGCGCTGGCGCAGGGCCGCCCAATTCCTCCTGGGGTCCAACAGGGCAACCAGGCTGTGTTGCAAGGCGAAAAGGACGTGCCGCCACCGCTGAATCAGCGAGCCTCGGTCGATCCGGCGAAGCTCAGGCACGATGCTGACGAACTGGCGAGTCTAGCGCAGTCCGTGCCCTCGGCTATCGATCAGACGACAAAAGGCGTCCTGCAGAAAGACCTGAGTGAAAAGCTGAAACGTATTGAGAAGCTGGCGAAGCAACTGCGCTCGCAAATTTCGCAGTAGGCTGGATGGCAAGTTAAAAGGCGAGTGCGCCAGTGACTACAGGATCTGCGTCAGAATTTGTGTTCGTCCCCTCCCGCAGCCTGTAGCCCTCTTGCCGCAATGAAAAAGCCGTGGACGCGTAAAGCGCCACGGCTTTGTTGTGCAATTCGGTTTGTTAGAAGGCGACGCGCAGTCCGAATTCGAACTGGCGCGGAGCGCCCAGTGCGTAGGTTCCCGACTGGAAGCTTGCGCGGAAGGGTACAAGGTTTGCGCCAGGCGTTACGCCGCCGATCGAAGATGCATTCAGCGTCCCGTTCGGCCCGCCCGGCCCCAGCGTTCCCGAGGTTCCTCCCGGCAGGTTGCCCGGCAGGAACGAGTTCGAGAAGTTGAAGATGTTGAAGATGCTGGCACTCGGCTCAATGGTCAAGCGTTCCTTGACCTTAATTGGCCACGCTGCCTTCAGGTCAAACGACTTCAGCCAGGGGAAGCCTACCGCACCCGGAGCCACGTTCGCGAGTGATGGCATCACCCAGCCTAAGGCAGTCATGTCAGCATTGCTCAAAACTTTGTTGCTCACTAACTGGTTGCCAGCAGGCGTCAGGCTGCCTGCAAAGGTGCTGTTGTAGTTGTTGATCAGGTTCTGCAAATTGTGGACGGTGACGCCACGCTGGAAATCACCGAGATTCGTGCCCGGTACAGGCATGCCCGAAGGCTGCGCAGAGCCATAGCCAGATCCCAGCCAATCGGTGGCGAAAATTTCTCCACCACTGGTCAACTGAGGCAGAGAAGTGTTATCGGGCAACGGACTGTAGAAGTGCCCGATCAGGCTCAGCCGCGTGAAAAGGGGCAGGTCGAAGGTCCCACCGAACGAAAATTGGTGGGTTCGATCCAGAGAATTCGGTCCAGTAAACCGGAGCGGTTGGTCGTTGTCCAAGGGTAGGTTGACGAAGTCCTGATCCTGCACCTGGCTCGTGAACTTCGAGAGAGAGTACGAGAATTGGAAGTTGGAAGACTTCACCCCTGGAATAGGGTGCTGCACTTGTTGCTTCAAGCTGATTTGCAGTCCGCTATACACGGAACGACCGACCGGCTCAAGCGTGTCCAAGGTTCCGAGCGAGCCGTTGCCGGCAGGCCCAATCGAAGTATTGACGAAATTTGAACCGTTTGGAGTAATGCCCGGAAATGCGCATATGGGGCACGGCCCGCCGCCAGTGACCGCATTGTTGGAATCGAGACCGTTGTGAGAATACTGCGACTGGGCTCCAGACACTCCAAGAGTGGCCACGCACGGACCCCCGTCGACGCAGACGGGCACCAGCACGTTAGGATTAGCCGCGCTCGGAACCAACGTGGCATTGGCATTGATAACGCAGGTCGCTTGCCCTAGTCCGGGCAAGCAAGCCTTAAAAGCCCCTCCGCCAACTGGCTCGTTTCCCGATTGTATCTGGGCCGTGTTACGAGCGGCAATAGCATTGCTTAGATTGAAGGAACGCGCCGATCCGCTGTGATTCTGATCGGTAACGATCAGGTAATGCTCTCCGATGTTGCGGATGTAATCGACGGTCAGCACCGTTCCTGGGCGAAACTCGTGCTGGATGCCGAGATTCATCTGCCACGAACGGGGAGTGCGATAGTTCGGGGCGAAGATATCAAATCCATTGGCATTTGAGGCGTTCATGGTCGTACCAATGAAATTGGGGTTCTTTTGCAGCCCGACGTTTGCTGCTGCGGCGGCCCTGAAAGCGCTGCCCAGGTTCAAGATATCCTGACCAACGGCTGAGATCGTGCCACCGCAAAACGTGGGAGTCACACTTCCGGCGCCGTTCGATATCCCGGCTCCTCCTGCCACAGGACCTGCCTTAATACTGGTGGGCCAAGTGAAGGACTGAGCTACGCCACCGGCGCACACCAGCGGAGTGTCCGAGAAGATGCCTTGGGGTATCCGACCCGGGCTGTCGAACAACACGTTATTCCAGATCGAGTTCTCAAAGAATAAGCCGCCGCCGCCACGGATGACTGTCTTTCCTGTACCTAATACATCCCAGGCAAAGCCGACTTGCGGGCCGAAGTCGTCGCCAGGAGTGCGTACCCGGTTGCCGAGTCCCGGAGCCCACGAATTGAGAACAGGCAACGGACCCAGGTCGCTGTCGACGCGTCCGGTGTCGTGCACATAATGCAAGCCGAGCGAGAGTGTAAACCTTGGTGCGATTTTCCACCCATCCCCACCATAAAGCTCGAGGCGGTTGTCCGGTCCTAAGCCGCCGCCAGGGAAGTTGAAGGAGGCTTTGGCGGTCGAAAATCCAATACCGTTGCCCAGTTGCACGAAGGACGCCGGATAGGAGGTCGGATCGGAACTGGTTCCTGCTGTCGTGGTGCCCACCTGCGGGAAAGTAACGAAGGCTGCCAAGCCGCCGCCCTGGAGGTGATTGAACGCGGCACCATAGCGAAATACGTGCTTGCCCATAACCTTGCTGCCATCGTACTTAGCCTGGTGATCGCTCTGAATGGTTTGCTGAGGCGCCAGAAAGTTGGGTCCGCCGCAATAAGCGCCGCCACCGCTCAGCACGCAATCGCCGATAACAGGAGCACCAATGTTAATGCCCAATCCGGGGAAAGGATTATCCGGGCCGGCGGGGATGCTTGATGTGCCGTCTCCGATTCCGTTGCGAAACTTGAGATATTCGAAGCGGATGCTGTGTGAGAACGAGCCGCTGTTGAAATCGATGCCGGCTACATGGGTCGCAGTGTGGTCTTCATTCTCAAATCCCTGCGTGGAGCTGGCCGAACCAAACGGGCGAACCCCATGGTTCTGGAAGAAGTTAAAGCGATAGAACGCTCGCGTATTGCCCTTGACGTTCCAGTCTACACGTGTATCGGTCAGCAATTCGCGGTAGGGATCCACCAGAGTGGTGTCCAGGACGTTGAAAGGAGCTCCGAAGGGCTCCGCCCCGGTTAGATTTTGTTTCGTGTGTTCGCCGTCCAGGAACCAGAAGAGCTTGTCCTTGATAACCGCTCCTCCCAAATTGCCGCCGTATTGCTCACGTTGAAACGGTGGCGCTGTAGGACCGGGCAGCGCCGCGGCCAGCTGATTGCCACGAAACAATCCGAATGCTTCGCCATGAATCGCGTTGCTGCCGGAGCGGGTGGTGACATTCACAGCGCCGGAGGAGGTCAGTTCGGTCGAGAGGTCGAGAGACGACTGCGAAAGCTGGAATTCCTGAATCGCGCTGGCAGGAATGTTCTGAGTGGTCGTGCCTACGGTTTCGTCGCTGACGTCGACACCATCCACCTCAATTCTCGCTGTGCGGCCAAATCGGCCCTGGAAAGAGATCGAGGAGAAACCGTTCTTGGTGGGATCGAAAGTGCTGCCCTCTTGAATCTGAACGCCCGGCTCGAGCTGAGCGAGATCGAGGAAGTTACGGCCGTTAACCGGTAGATTCTCGATCTGTTCCAGACCGATGGTACCTTGCACCGTGGCTTGCTCGGTGTTGACGCCAACCACCGCTCCTTGAACCTCAATGACCTGGCTTTCCAGCCCGACTGCCAGCTTCGGGCTGACAGTTGTGGTATTGCCAACTTGGACGGTAACGGGTTCCTCTACCGTCTTGAAGCCTTTGGCTTCAGCGCGCACTACATAGTCTGCAGGCTGGATCGGCCCGGAAGAGTAGGTTCCGGCGGAAGAAGCTGTAAGATGGATTGCCGCCCCCGTGGCTTTGTTGGTGATTGTCACCCTCGCATTGGGGACCACCGCACCGGATTGATCGGTCACGGTGCCCTGAACACTGCCGGTTCCAACCGTCGACTGGGCCAGCGTGAACGTTGAGACCAGCAGAAACATTAGAGCCAGGAGCGGACTGAAGCGCGCGCAAAAATGACGGGGAGAGCTAAGGTTCGACATCATCCACCTTCCTTTCGGAAACTTCACAAAATCGCTTTGCATAAGTTTTGAAAACTTTCTCTCAGAAAATTCGTTCTCGTTCAGAATTCTTTCGTTAGGATTTAGGAACCGCGAAATTGACGATTGCCGCTCAGGAGGTCGGAGTTGGAATATCATTCTCCGCGCTTAACATTGCCTTGAATAACAAATGTTTCAGAGCAAACTCACGCGAGCCTAAGACTGGGATTCAGGTGAATCAGAGCAATCTGGTCGCCAGTGCGAACGTTGACGTGTAATGCCAATGTATCTATATGTTTCGTAATATACTTACGCCATCTCTTTCCTGAGTCGACTTGAGTTGTGGGAGCGCTTGTACACGGAATTCAATCCAAGAAACAGTATTATGCTTCCGTAAAATGGATGAAGACAATTTAACAGATTTCAACAGTGTGGAAGGCCGGGGTCCGTAATTCGCCCCTAGCGAACCGAAACTCGACTCAGGCCTGTCTCCGATTGGTTTTACAGAACTAGCTCTTCTACAGGATTGATCTACAGGATTGATCGCCGGGACGAACTGCCAGGCGCCACGAAATGTCCCGCCCGTCAGATTTCCCGATAATCCACGTGCTGCGATGGCGATCATGGTGCCCGCCGACGGAAGACGGCAACCTACGACAAACGGTGTTCATCCAAGGCACACTTACAATAAGGAGTTTTCCAATGGGGGGCAAGAATACTGCAGTTTTCGGAATTTATCAGACTCAAGCAGACGTTGAATACGCAGTCGAAGCATTGCGCGCGGAAGGCTTCCGCAACACGGATGTGTCCGTGCTTTTCCCAGAGAATAAAGGAACGAAGGACTTTGCCGTCGAAAAAAATACGAAAGCTCCCGAAGGCACGGCCGCCGGGGCGACAACCGGAGTGGTCGTCGGCGGAGTGCTGGGGTGGCTGGCTGGAATCGGAGCACTGGCGATTCCTGGCGTCGGTCCTTTCATCGCAGCCGGCCCTGTTGTTGCTGCGTTAGCAGGCGTGGGTGTGGGCGGAGCGGTGGGAGGAATTGCAGGAGCTCTCATCGGAATGGGAATTCCGGAATATGAGGCGAAGCGCTATGAGGGTCGGATAAAAGAAGGCGGGATTTTGCTCTCGGTGCACTGCGATGATCGCAACTGGATCACGAAAGCAAAGCAGATTCTGGAACGCACGGGCGCGCAGGACGTCGCGTCCGCGGGCGAGGCTGCAGCCGACTGGCAGAAGAGCGACAAACCGTTACCTCGTGCCAGCTGACCCGGCCTCTGCTGCGACGATTTCTTAATTGAGGATTGATGTCATGAGAAAGATTTCCGTTCTCCTCTTTCTGCCCGGCATCGTGCTTTCAGGTGCAATGTTGGCGCAGGATAATTCCCCGGCTCCGCTCTATCCCGACACGCCGCACCCGGCCCAGGCTCCAGTTACCGGGCAGGATGCCGCCCCGCAGCAGATGAACCAGAACACCGGGCAGAACGATCAGATGCCGATCTTCCGCGTGAACGTCTATGCGCGCACAACCAAGGCGGTCAATTACCGCCATCGTGGAGGCTCGACCACCGTCGACCTGCGCGGCACTGACCTGATGCCGCAAGTGGGCGGGCATGCCAAAGTGGAGGGCAAGGGCGGACGGCTCGGGATCAGCGTAGAACTTACGCACATGCCACCCGCGAGCACGTTAGGCGGGCAGTTTCTGACGTACGTTTTGTGGGCAATCACTCCGGAAGGCCGCGCCGTAAACCTGGGTGAAGTCCTTCCGGGTGATAACGGCAAAGACAAGATCGATGTCACCACTGATTTGCAGGCGTTTGGCTTGATCGTGACCGCCGAACCCTACTACTCCGTCACCCACCCGAGCAACAAAGTGGTTGCGGAAAACATTATTCGCCAGGAAACCAAAGGGTTCGAAGAACCCATCGACGCCAAGTTCGACGTGCTCGAGGGTGCACAGTATACGATCGATGTTCCCGCCGAACAGCTTCCATCCAGTCAAGCTGATCCCAAAGTTCCGCTGGATCTCCTCGAAGCCCGCAACGCTGTCGCGATTGCGAAAGCTGCTGGCGCCAAGCAGTATGCGCCCGACAGTCTGGCGAAAGCTGAAGACATGCTGCAGCGCGCGGAGGATTATTATCAGCGGAAACAGGGACGAACGCCGATCGGCACGGCGGCGCGTGGCGCTACACAAATGGCGGAAGACGCTCGCGTGCTGACCCTGCGGCGCATCGAACAGGCAAAACTTGATGCTGAACGACGCGCGCACGAAGAGGCTCAGGCGAAAGCCGAAGCCGACGCCAGAGCCGCGCAGGATCAAGCCGCACAGTCGCAGGCTCAGGCGGAAGAAGATGCGCGCCGCCGCGCGGCGGCCGAACAAGCGCAGGCGGAAGCCCAACAACAACAAGCAGCTGCCCTCGCCGCTCAGCAGCAGGCTCAAGCTTCCGCGGCTGCAGCGCAGCAGGCCGCAGCCGATGCGGATCGGCAACGGCAGGATGCGATTCGGCAAAAAGAGGAAATGCGCGCCCGCTTGTTGGCGCAACTGAATCAGGTACTGCAAACTCGCGATACTGCGCGCGGGTTGATTGTGAGCATGCCGGACGTGCTTTTTGACTTCAACAAGTACACGTTGAAGCCCGAGGCGCGCGAGCGTCTGGCCAGAATTTCCGGAATTGTGCTCGCTTATCCTGACTTGAAGTTACAAATAGAAGGCTACACCGACTCCATCGGCAGCGATGAATACAATCAGACGCTCTCGGAGAAGCGTGCGGAATCCGTACGCGATTACCTGGTCAGTTCGGGCGTAGGCATGAACAACGTGGTAGCCCAAGGCCTGGGCAAGGCCGATCCAGTTGCTGATAACAGCACAGCCGCCGGACGCAAGTTGAACCGCCGCGTCGAGATGATCGTATCGGGCGATGTGATCGGGACGGCGATCACTCCTGGAGTCCCGCCGAGCAGTCAGGCGATCCAGCCCGCGAACCCGCAATGAAATGTGAGGGCAGGAGATATCGCTGATGTGTTTCGGTTCTGGAAAGATTTGGTGGCGGCGCGTGGACTCGAACCACGGACCTACGGATTATGAGACCGTCGCTCTAGCCACCTGAGCTACGCCGCCACGTCGTGCAAAGATACACTGTTGCAAAACGATGATTCTAAGCAGTTTATCATAAACAAAATCAGCCGTTGACTTGCGAATATGTGGACCTCCGGAGAAACCTGCCTCTGTCCGGTGCGGCCCAGAAACTTGTCGCCATCCACAACGACCCGACCGCGCGATAGAACGACGTCAGGCATGCCAGTTACTTGAATGCCTCGAATATTGAGTAATCCACCCGGGCGGACAGTTAACTATCCCGCCGCAGATATGGGCTTGGAAAAGGACTGCACTGCCAATTGCTCGTCTTCCTTGATGTCGAGGATCCGGTCCAGGTGAGTGATCTGCAGCGCCTCCAGAACCGTGGGGGTTGGGCTCAACAATTTGAGTTCACCACCCTGCCGTCGTAGGCTGGTGTAGTTCCGAACCAACTCTCCTATTCCGGAGCTGTCGATGTACTTCACAGCCTTGAGATTGAGCAGGATCTTTCTCTGACCCTTCTTGGCCAACTCGCCAATAACGTCGGCGAGAACCACTCCACTTCCCGGGCCGAAGGCGAGCGCTTCGCCCACACTGATGCGCCCGCTCAGGTCAAGCATTGTCACATCTCCGCTCTGACGAATCTTGTATTCCAGCATTGCCGTCATTCCTCCTGACTGCCACGGAACCCGATCGAACCGGAATTCCTTCAGCTCTAATCACCTGAGCAACGCCGCCACATCGTGCAAGACACTCTATTGCGAAAACGATGATTCTAGGCCGATATCATAAACAAGAACTTAGGTGTTTGTCTGCGAATAAGTCGCACGCCGCAGAAACTCGCCTTGTCCGGCACGCCCTAGAAACTTCTCGCCATCCACGACGACGCGGCCGCGCGATAGAACGATGTCGGGCATGCCCGTAACCTGAATGCCTTCGAACATCGAGTAATCCACCCGCATGTGGTGCGTGGTAGCGCTGATGGTGTGTTTCCGCTTGGGATCGAAGATCACGAGATCGGCGTCGCTGCCGACGGCGATCGTTCCCTTGCGTGGATACAGCCCAAAGAGTTTGGCAGGAGCGGTAGCGACGAGTTCGACAAAGCGATTCACGCTGAAACGTCCCTGGGCAACGCCACCGGAGTAAATCAGGCTCATGCGATGCTCGATGCCGGGGCCACCGTTCGGTATTTTCGTGAAGTCGTCGCGGCCGAGTTCTTTCTGCTCCTTGAAACAGAATGGACAGTGGTCGGTGGAAACCACTTGCAGATGATCGCGCTTCAGGCCGCTCCAGAGTTTTTCCTGGTGCCACTTTTCGCGAAGCGGCGGGGTGAAGACAAATTTCGCGCCTTCAAAATCGGGCACATCAAAGTTTTCAATCGAGAGATACAAATACTGTGGGCAGGTTTCCGCGTAGACTGGAAGGCCGCGGTCGCGCGCCTCGCGAACTTTTTCGAGAGCCTCATTGCAGCTCAAATGCACGATGTAGATGGGAGCGCCGGCCATCTCGGCTAATGCAATCGCGCGCGAGACTGCCTCAGCCTCGGCTGTCGTGGGGCGGGTGAGCGCGTGAAATTTTGGCGCCTTCTTTCCTTCGGCCAGCGCCTGTTGCACGATGACATCGATAGCGCTGCCATTTTCGGCGTGCATGCAAATAAGCCCGCCATTTTTGGCCGTGGTCTGCAGCGCGCGGAAGATGCTGGCATCGTCGAGCATGAAGACGCCGGGATAGGCCATGAAGAGTTTGAAGCTAGTGACGCCTTCGCCCACCAGCGCGTTCATCTGCTGCAACTGACCATCGCTAATGTCGGTAACGATGCAGTGGAAGGCGTAGTCGCAGACGGCCTTCTTTGAGGCTTTGTCCATCCATGTATCGAACGCTTTTCGCAGCGGCTGGCCTTTGTACTGGATGGCGAAGTCGATAAGCGTAGTGGTTCCTCCGAATGCCGCGGCGCGCGTGCCGGTTTCAAAATCGTCGGCGCTGGTGGTGCCGCCGAATGGCATGTCGAGATGCGTGTGAACATCGATCCCGCCCGGGAAAACATATTTTTCCGACGCGTCGAGTATCTTCGCAGCATTCTGTCGAGGAATATCCTTACCGATGGCGGTGATCTTGCCGTCTGCGATCGCAACGTCTGCGACGTAAGTATCAGTTGCCGTCACCACGGATCCGTTGCAGATGAGGGTGTCGAACGCCATCGATGCCTCCGCTCCCTAAGATGAAGAAGAAATTCTATGCTACACTGCCCAACCTTAGCTCCTAGAGTTTCTGGTTTCCAGTTTCTAGTCCTCGCACGTCATTCCTCATATACTTTCGCTTATGGGAGGGGCCGCTATGCAGTTTGGCATCACGATGAAGCCGGATATTTCCGTGGAGCGCATTGTGGGTTTAACGCGGCAGGCCGAGGCTGCGGGAATCCAATATGGATGGCTCTTCGACTCCCACGTTTTGTGGATGGACCCCTATCCGTTGCTCACGCTGATGGCTGCGAATACTCGAAACATGCGGTTGGGCACGCTGGTCACTAATCCCGCAGTGCGCGATCTTACCGTGACATCCAGTTTGTTCGCGACGTTGAATCTGATTTCTGGTGGAAGGATGGAACTCGGTATCGGACGCGGAGACAGCTCCAGGCGCGTGCTGGGGAAAAAACCGGTGAGCTGGTTACAGCTTGAAAGCGCGGTAAAGACTTTCCGCGACCTCACTGCTGGACGCGAGATTGAGCACGACGGTCAACCAACGCGGCTCACGTGGGCCAAAGTTCCTCCGCGAGTATGGATCGCAGGCTATGGGCCGAAGGTGTTGCACATGGCAGGGCGGGTTGCCGACGGAATCATACTTCAGTTTGCCGATCCCGATTTAATTTCCTGGTGCATGGGTTTCGTGAAAGAGGGCGCTCGCGCAGCGGGCCGGGACGAAAACAAAATCGAGGTGATGTCAGCAGCTCCGGTGTGGGTTTCTGACGATCTGACTGTGGCGCGCGAGCGGGTGCGCTGGTTCCCGGCGCTGGTCTCGAACCACGTGATGGATCTGATCCGGCAGTACAAGCCGGACGATCTGCCGGCGGCACTTACCGCGTACGTGCAGGATAGAGGCCATTATGACTACAAGCACCACTGCGAAGTCGAAAGCGATAACGCCAATTTTGTATCGGACGAAGTGGTCGACCGTTTTTGCCTGGTTGGGCCAGTGGCCGCGCACCATGAAAAATTGCGAAAGCTGGCGAGTGTAGGCGTCACACAATTCAATTTGTATTTGATGTGCGGAGATGAAGAGGAATCGCTCGACACTTATCAGCGTGAAGTGCTGCCTGCGTTTCAAAGGAAGTGTGCAGAAACATTAGAAGGCGGATGAAGACGATCCTATCGAAGCCGGTTTGACCTCAGCGGCTGAAGCCGACACAAAAAACGGCTTTATCGCAGCGCTGAAGCGCTGCGCCACCCAAAAGCTAAGGTGCGCTGTGCGCCACCCAAAAGAGAGCCGCGGCGCCCAAAATGAAGACGCAAAATCGAGTTCTTCCGATGAGGCTACGCCATTGAGATCGGCGAAGGAATCGGCGGACGCTGGAATTTCATCATTGCGTAGTAGGCTGCAAAAGAAACGGCGAAGCCCACGAACCAGGAATAATCATAGAGGATACGCACCGAGGGAACCGCAAGCCCGATCAGCGCCGTCCCGGCTCCGAGTGCGAGTGCAAAGACCGCGCGCCAGTTGAAGCCACTGGAGTATTCGTAGATTCCTCCGCGAAGATAGAGATCGTCCACTCTTAGGAAACACCTTCGGACAACGAAATAGTCGCAGATCATAATTCCTGCGACTGGTCCGAGAAAAGCCGCGTAACCGCCCAGCCAGCCGAGGATGAACGTCTTGTAATCGGCAAGAAGTTTCCACGGCATCAGCGCGATGCCCATGAAACAGGTAATCACACCGCCAGTGCGAAAACTGATTCGCCGAGGCCACAGATTGGAAAAATCATTTGCCGGTGATACCACGTTGGCGCCTATGTTGACGTTGAGGGTAGCCAATAAAATCGCGATCAGCGATATCACCACGGCCACGGGCGAGTGGAAGCGGCTCAGCAGTTGCACGGGGTCGGAAATGGCAGTTCCGTAAATTACAACCGTAGCCGAAGTCACCGCGATGCCGATGAAAGCGTAGAGAGTCATCGTGGTGGGAAGGGCCAGAGCTTGCCCCACAATCTGCTCACGCTGGTTTCTGGCGAAGCGCGTGAAGTCGGGAATATTTAGCGAAACGGTTGCCCAGAAACCCACCGTGCCATTCAGAGCTGGAATCAGAAATTTCACAAAATCGGGGAAGTTGGTGAAGCGCGACGGCGCAGCCAGCATGGGACCAAAGCCGCCCGCACTGCGATACGCCCATCCTAAAAGCAGCAGGCCGACGCCTAATAATACGGGTGCGCTGATTCCCTGCAGAATGCGGATGTACTCAATGCCCATAAGAATGACGGAGAGGTTGACGAGCCAGAACAGAAAAAAGCAAGTAGCGGTAGCGTAGGGAAAGTTTTTCCATGATGGCGCGAGCGTCGCCAGCAGAGTGCTGATCGCTTCGCCGCCAATCCAGGTTTGAATGCCAAACCATCCGCAGGCGACGAGCGCGCGCAGGACAGCAGCCACATTCGCGCCGAGCACTCCAAATGAAGCCCGGGCGAGAACTGGAAACGGCACTCCGTACTTCGCTCCGGGATGAGAATTGAGCAGCATCGGGACGAGCACGATCAGGTTGCCGAGAAAAATTGTCATTACCGCCTGTTTCCAGTTCATGCCACCCTGAATCAGACTCGCCGCCAGCATGTAGGTGAGGATGTTGACCGACATTGAAATCCAGAGCGCCGCGAAGTTGTAGGTTCCCCAATGGCGGCGTTCTGCCGATGCGGGCGCAAGGTCGCGGTTATAAAGAGGACTGGACTCGATTCGAGATCGGATGGAAGGTTCGGGCGTGGTCATCAGTTTCGATTCAGAGAGTGATAGAAAAGACTGCCGTCAGTCCGCGGCTGCGGCTTCTCCCGTCTGCGCGGTGATCGGTCCGTAGCTCTCGGGCCGGCGGTCGCGGAAGAACTGCCATACTTTTCTTACTTCCGCGATCATGTCCAGATCCAGATCGGCTACTACGACTTCGTCTTTGTCGCGGCTGGCCTGGGCGATAATTTTTCCACGCGGATTGCAGAAGTAGCTCTTGCCATAAAACTCTCCGATGCTCCACGGCTTCTCGACGCCGACCCGGTTGATTGCTCCGACAAAATATCCGTTGGCTACGGCATGCGCAGGTTGTTCGAGTTCCCACAAATATTCTGAAAGGCCGGCAACGGTGGCGGAAGGATTGAAAACAACCTCGGCACCATTCAATCCCAGAATGCGCGCACCCTCGGGAAAGTGGCGATCGTAGCAAATGTAAACGCCAACGCGGGCGTACTTCGTTTCAAACACCGGATACCCGAGATCCCCCGGAGTGAAGTAAAACTTCTCCCAGAATCCTGGATGGCAGTGCGGAATGTGATGCTTGCGATACTTGCCTAGATAGCGGCCGTCGGCATCGACCACGGCGGCGGTGTTGAAATAAACACCAGGCATTTGTTCTTCGTAAACTGGAACTACGATCACCATCCGATATTTCGCGGACAGCTTTTGCATCATACGCACCGTCGGACCATCGGGCACACGCTCGGTCAGTTCATACCAGCGAGCGTTTTGCTCGGCGCAGAAATATGGACCGTAGAAAAGCTCCTGCAGGCATAGGATCTGAGTTTTTTTCTTCGCAGCTTGTTCGATCAACTTCAGATGTTTGTCGATCATCGCTTTTCTGATCTGGGCGAGGGGACGCTCAGTGCTGAGCGCGTTGCTGGCTTGAATCAGGGCACAGCGGACACTCCGAGGCATGGAATGCGACCTCCTAAACCAACTAAGGAACGCAACTATAGCAGAAGTTCGGAGCGAGAATCGCGAGGGACTCTATCGAGTCCCGAGAGAATTTGCGAACCGCATTCGGAGCATCTCGTTGACACAATCGGACGCGCCAAATAGACTCGGCGTTTTCTATGTGGCTCCAAAACTTATGGCTAGGCGTCCTCGCATTGCGGTGGTCGGAAGCGCCAACATCGATCTCACCACTTTCACCGATCGATTCCCGAAACCTGGGGAAACAATCTTTGGCCAGAAATTCGATCTGGGGTTCGGGGGCAAGGGCGCGAATCAAGCCGTGGCCGCTCGCCTGTGTGGCGCGGATGTGTTTATGGTGGCGCGGGTCGGGAGTGATTTGTTTGGGCCGGCTACCATCGAGAACTTCAAGAAGCTGGGAATCGATACAACCCACGTGAAGCAAGTTGAGGGATTATCCAGCGGCGTGGCGCCCATTTTCGTCGAACCCAACGGGCAAAACCGCATTCTGGTGGTGAAGGGCGCGAACGACGCGCTGAAGCCGGCAGACGTTGACGCCGCTGCTGAGATGCTGAAGTCCAGCGATTGTATTGTCTTGCAGTTTGAGATTCCGCTGGAAACGGTTTATTACACAATCGCCTTTGCTCGAAAGCATGGCATTCGTTGCATCCTGAACCCGGCGCCGGGGCAGCCCGTTGAGATGCGGGCGCTTACTGATCTCGATTACTTCGTTCCGAATGAGAGCGAGGCCGAAATTATTACCGGAGTTTCTGTACGAAATGTCGAAGCCGCGAAGAAATGTGCGGAGGATTTAGTAGCGGGCAGCATACGTCGCGTCATTATTACTCTGGGAGCCAACGGATCTTTCCTTGCGGGCGCCGGCATCGCCGAGCATGTCCCGCCTTTTTCCGTGAACAGTGTCGACAGCTCCGGCGCGGGAGATGCATTCATTGGTAGTTTCGCGGTATTCCTCGCAGAAGGGGTGGCGGAACTGGAGGCGGTGCGACGCGCTAATCTGTACGCCGGGCTCTCGACGACGGGTGTCGGGACGCAAAAGTCCTTCTACGACCGCTCGCGCTTTGATCGAGAGTGGGCAATTCGAGGGCGCACCTAGCGCGGAGCGCAATTTGCCCTCCGAAACATAGACTCACTGTATCGGAAAGACGACGCGATCTCCTGAAGACGTGCCAAAACGATAAGGATGCTGCCGCTAATATTCGTCCGAGACCGAAAAGTCTTGACTTTAGAAGGAGCAGCCATTTATAAGGCCGTTCTACGGTCCAAGACCTCCCAATTCAACTCGTAACGGAAAGTCATTTCGTCATTCGGTGTGGGGCCGCCGAAAAAAGGGGCGTTTATGCTGACTAAGAGGGTGCTGCTCGCCGTATTTCTCTGTTCGCTAATCGGCTCGATTTGTCCTCTGCTGTACGGTCAGGCGAGCGGCAGTTTCTCGGGCACCGTTTCTGACAAAGCAGGTGCCGTGGTCTCGGCCGCGACGGTGAAGGTCACCTCGCAGGGCACGGGAATTTCTCGCGTGGCAAACACCGACGATTCGGGACATTACTTGATCCCTTTGCTGCCGGTTGCGTTCTACACGATTCGAGTTGAGTCCCCAGGTTTTCAGGCTACGGAACAGCACGATGTTCGGCTGCAGGTCGATGAGCATCGCGAAATCGATTTTACGCTCGCTCCGGCGTCCGTTTCGTCGACCGTGCAGGTCAATGCTACGGAAGTAGCCGTGGAGACTGCGAACCCGACTCTAGGGCAAGTCATCACTTCAGAGGAGGTCGCCGATCTCCCGTTGAACGGTCGCAATTTCGTCCAGCTCGCGACCCTGACGCCGGGTACGACTGCATCGACCAGTCCCGTGAGTTTCTTCAATGGCGCTGCCAGCAGCGAGGCTTCTACCCGCGGAGCTTTTTCGCTCTCGGTAGGAGGCTCTCGCGAACAGAGTACCGACTGGCTGCTCGATGGCAACGACAACAACCAGCTCGACGAAGGTGGAATTGCGATTTTCTCTTCGATCGACGACATCCAGGAATTTAAGGTGTTGACCTACAACTACTCCGCGGAGTACGGAGAGCGGGCAGGTCCGACGGTATTGGTGACGACGAAGTCCGGGTCGAATCAGTTTCACGGATCAGTCTTTGAATTTTTCCGAAATACAAAGCTTGACGCCAGCAACTTCTTCACACGCACGCAGGAAAAATTCAATCTGAATCAGTTCGGCGGTTCGCTCGGCGGGCCGATTCGAAAAGACAAAACTTTCTTCTTCTTGGACTACCAAGCCAAGATGCAGCGGCAGGGCGTGCCGTTCGACGGGTTTGTCCCGACAACCGCGATGACCACCCCGGAAGCGAACGGGAACTACGATTACACCAACAATCCGTTTGGAGTGCAGCTGAACGATCCTTACACTTTCTCCCCGCTCCAATGCAACACCGTGGGCGGCACGCTCGTTCCTGTCGCCGTCAACTCCAATGGATCGCAAAACCCAGGCACCTCTAAGTGCGACATCATTCCCGCGAAGCTGGTCAATCCGGTTGGGGCAAAGGTGATTCAACTCTATCCCACCCCCAATGTGACCGGCTCCTCCAGCTTCAACTATGTGGACCAGCCGACCAGGAAACTCAACGAGGGCACTTGGGATTTCCGTCTCGACCACAATTTCTCCAGCAAGGACTCCGCGTTCGCCCGTTTCAGCTACGATCAGGCCACAAACTTCGTTCCCGGCGGTTCTCCAGGATTCTCCGAAGCTGCCGCCTTCGGCAGCAATCAGTTCATCAACAATCATGGCCGGAATCTGGCGCTTTCTGAAACCCACGTGTTTTCACCGAACACCATCAACCAGCTTAACGCCGGATTCAGCCGGATTTTCAACCACATTCTTTCATTCGGCACCGGAACCTGTGAAGCCGCGATCATCGGAATTCCCGGCGCCGATTTGGGCAGCCAGTGTGACAGTCTTACCGGTTATCCCGCCAGCCTGAACCAGGCAACCAATGACTGCGAAGGCTGCGGCATGACTTCGTTCTCCATGTCGAGCTACTACGCTGTGGGCGATCGCGGCTTCGCGCCCTACCAAGGTGGCACCAATGTCTATTCCATTTCAGACACGATTGACTTGATTCGCGGAAAACACGAGATCCGCTTCGGTGGAGTCTACCGCGCCAACGAAATGAACGTGCGGAACAACGCCTTGCAGGACGGTTCCATTACGGAAACCGGTCTTTTTTCGGGCGACGACATTGCGGATACACTGATGGGGGCCATGGGAGTTTTTGCCGCTCACGACCAGACCTTCAAAGGCGCCACAGTTGGCCGCCGCTGGAAGTTGGTTCGCCCATTTGTTCAGGACAATTGGCGTGTCACTAATAATTTGACACTAAACCTCGGAGTGGCTTGGGCCTTGGTTACACCCGAAACGGAAGTGGAAAATCGGCAATCAAACTTCGATGTCACCTCGCTCACCTGGTTCGTTCCGAAGGGCAGCCCGGGGGGATGTGGGCCAACCGCGACCAGTGCTCTAACGTTCCCGTGCGTCGCTTCCGACGGGCGTCTTGGCATTCAGTTCGACAAGACGGCTTTCGAACCGCGCATCGGGCTGGCTTGGAAGCCTTTGGGTAGCCAAAGCACCGCGATCCGCGCCGGATACGCCATCTATCATGATTCCGCCTGGAACCAGGGCGGACAAGGGTTGTGGCAGAATCCGCCAGACTACGCAGAAGTAGACCCCAATCCCTTCAACCTCAGCTTCGGCAGCCCTAACGGTTCGCTGACTGGCGGCTTCCTTTTACCCGCTGCTCAACCCCCCTCGACCTTGCCGGCGCCTAGAGGCCCCGGAGGCTACGGCTTTATTTATAACGCCCCGGTGAACCCCGACAACTACACCGGCACGCTTCAATCCATGAACCGCAATTTCAAACAGGGAATCGTTCAGCAGTTCAACTTGAACATTGAGCATCAGTTGCCGGGTAACATTGTGCTCACCGCCGGTTACGCCGGCTCCCGCAGCGCCCACATTCTTGTCAGCCAGGTAGATGAGAACATATCCTCACCCGTGGCTTGCCTCCCGACAATTGTCAACAGCTCTGGCCAGACCGTCCCCAACCCAGTGTTTGTGCCCGGCTATACCCTGGGTTGCGGGCGCAACCTTATCATTCCCACCAATCCGTTCCAGTTGGTTGACAGCAACAACAGTGTAGGGGCGGCGCGCTACGACTCTCTGCAGATCAAAGCGGAGACCAAGAGCGCGCAGCACGGCATTTACGCTTTGATCGGATACACCTACGCGCGCAACTTCGATTCCGGCATGCCCGACGGCCTGGGCACCAACGTCGGCGCGATCTTTTGGCCGCTGCCCGGGACCCAGAGGCTGGACTGGGGACTATCGCAACTCAACATTAACGACACTTTCACCGCCAGCATCCTCTACGACCTGCCATTCGGCAGAGGCAAGCGCTTCGGCGGCAACATGGGAGGAGTGGCTAACGCCATTCTGGGGAACTGGCAGGTCAACCTGATTGAGCGAGCTGAGTCTGGATTCCCGCTGTTTGTTGTCGACAGCGCTAATATCGGGCCGACGGCCACTCCCGGACCAGGAAACACGGGAACAGATCTTAACTACAATTTCTTCAGCTTTAACCGCCCCGTCCTGGTGGGCGATCCGAACGGGAAACATTGCCTGCCTAACACAGAATTCAACACGTGTGCGTTTGCCCACGCGCCGGCGGGAGAACTCGGTACCGCCCCGCGTGCTCCCGTCTACGGTCCGCGTTTCGTGAACACGGATTTTTCAATCATGAAGGACTTTCCAATCTCATTTCGCGAGGGCATGAAGCTGCAATTCCGGGCGGAATTTTTCAATCTGTTCAATCATCCGCAGTTCTTTATGGGTGGGATCGCCGATCTTGGGGAGCAAGACATAAGCAGCCCCTCCAGTTTCGGCATAATCAATCAAACATTGAACAATCCCAGGCTGATTCAGTTTGCGCTCAGGCTCAACTTCTAGGGCCGTACCGCGTTTTCTACAGGGGCAGACCGACGCTGACTCGATCTGCCCTGTGCTTTGTAATCGAAAATCAGCATCGTTAAGAATCTGGATGACAGGGCATCAGCGGGGCCATGGAATGAAATTCAGCAGAGTCTGGGTTGCGGCAGGGACAATACTGGTGTGTTGCCTGACTGGATGGGCGCAACCGAAGCGGAAGATCATCATCGACCAGGACGCCGCCGGACCCGCAGGTACGGACCAGCAGTCAATGCTGCTGCTGATTCAGTCGCCGCAGTCCGAAGTCCTGGGCATCACGGTCGTGACTGGTGATCAGTGGCTTCACGAAGAAGTGGCCCACACTTTGCGCATGCTCGAACTGATCGGACGAACCGACATTCCGGTTGTGCCGGGAGCCGAGTATCCGCTGGTCAGACGAAAAACAGAGATGGAACAGTGGGAGGAACAATTCGGCTTTGTGCCCTGGTTGGGAGCATGGACGCCGAAGTACTATCATCCGGCCGAAGAGTTAGGAGAGATGCCGGAAGGTAAGCCCACTACCAAACCAGCGGGCGAAGACGCCGCTCACTTTCTGTTGCGCATGGTGCATCAGTTTCCGCACGAGGTGAGCATTTACGAAGGCGGGCCGATGACCAACCTGGCTCTCGCCATTTCCATCGATCCTGAATTCGCGGGTCTGGCGAAAGAGCTTGTGTTTATGGGAGGCAGCTTCAATCCGCGAACCGACGATCCAGAGTTCGCTCACACTCCGACGCACGAGTTCAACCTGTGGTTCGATCCGGAAGCAGCTCACATTGTGCTCACCGCGCCGTGGAAGAGGATTGTTTGCACGTCGGTAGATATCTCAGTGAAAACGAGACTTACCTCTGACTTGATCACGCGAATTAAAGCCAGCGACTCACCTGCGGCGCGTTATATTGGCAAATATGCGCGCCTTCGCGGAAACTATAACTATCTATGGGATGAACTGGCGGCGGCGGCGTGGCTCGATTCAAGCCTTATTACAAAGAAGGAAACGGTATATATGGATGTTGACTTGGATCGCGGCGCCGGCTACGGCAACACGCTGAGCTGGACGGAGCACGACAAGCCAAAGTTCGCGGTTCAACCCGTCGAAGTGCAGGATGACCTCGACCTCGATAAGTTTTACAAGATGTTTGTGGAGCTGTTGAGCGCTGCTACCCCAGGCAAGAATTAGCTTGCCCATTAAGGTGGAGGGGGTTAGTGTGTCTGTGATTCAATCTAGTGATGTTTGCACGGAAGATTTGCGTGATGTACGAGGAGCATGGGCAAAGTCTTCCCTGTCCGCTGAAATGGCTGGACAGCTTCTCGATGCGCAACTTTACAAATGCCAGCGTGTTTGACGATACCGTACCGGTGTCTGACGGTCGCATGGAGATCGGCACAAATGTCCCACTGGATCAGCTCCGTGAAGCCATGGAGGACTGGTTTCGGCGCAAAAGTTACCTGCCCAAGGACTCCAGGTTGTCACTGGAAGAGATATGAAACCAGGCCCAGACTACCCACGTAATCGCAGCCTTGGGGAGTGAGTTCCGGAATCGACGAGGAATTTACAATCCTCTGACTTGGTGGTGACAGGAGGCGCGCTCATCGGGGCTAGGCTGGTGGTGGATAGTGGTTGACGGATGCCAAGACGGCTTGGTTTTGTCTTAGCGTGTTCTAACGCATGACGGCAGCAACTGAGACCATTTCTCTCTTTAGAGCATCATAATTTAAGCATCATATTTTCAGATGGTTGGCGTACTGTTGGAAGTGGCAAGCGATTTGCACTGATTGCTTGTGAGGTTTGAATGAATTATCGAATGCAGCTCTCCCCAATATCCGGCATTCGTCCACCGGGGGCGAATGTGTATCAAAGCGAATCTCCCGAGATCCCACCCGCAAACCTGGACGATGCAAAATTCGTGCGCTCCTGGCTCGTGTACGATTCTGATCTTGATCTCGACTGTCCCCCCGGCCATGTGAACTGGAGCATGGTTGTCGGACTCGTTGTGGTAGCTGTTGTGAGCGCCAGCTTTTGGCTCGGCGCGGGAGTGATGATCGCGCGCCTTTGGAAGTAGAACACCTCGGATCGCCGACGCTCTCCAACAAGCCCGTCTATCTTTGTCTGTTGATCTGTAGCTAGTCCATTTGTGTCGAATCGATCACAGGCTGATCGATTCGATCATTTGTCGTAGTGGAGCAGTGACATCACATTGTAGGATTTGAGTTTCTCACGCCCTCGCAGGAAATCCAATTCGACGACAAAGCCGAGTCCAGCAATCTCTGCACCGAGTAAAGACGCCAGCTTTGCCGTGGCCTCGGCGGTGCCTCCTGTAGCCAGCAAATCATCCACAATCAGCACGCGCTGGCCTTTCTGAATAGCGTCCTTGTGCATCTCGAGCGAGTTGGTTCCGTACTCAAGCGAATAATCAAACTTCACGGTTTCGGCGGGAAGCTTTCCAACTTTCCGCACCGGAACAAATCCGGCATTCAAGCGGTAGGCAAGCGCAGGCGCGAAGATGAAGCCGCGGGCCTCCATGCCGACAACGAGGTCGATCTTCTGGTTGAGATAGTGCTCGGAGAGCCGGTCGACGAGAGTAGCAAAGCCGACTTTGTCTTTTAACAGCGTCGTGATGTCGTAGAAGAGAATTCCCTTCTTCGGGAAATCCGGCACTTCGCGGATCAGATGCTTAAGTTGGACGTCATTCAGGCTAGAGTTGGAAGACAATCTACCACGCTCCTTCAATGCGAAACGAAGTAATCCCAGGGGCGAGCCGGACGTCGGATTCTTCCACCGCATCCACCCGAGCGGCGCGCGGCCCCTCGCGCAGACGGGATCGCAGGCCGGAGAGCTGATCGCGGCTTCCCTGGGCCAATACTTCGACGCTGCCGTCGGCGTTATTGCGCACCCATCCGGCGATTCCGAGAATGTGCGCTTCCCGCTCCACAAACCAGCGGAATCCGACGCCTTGCACGCGCCCACGAATCACAAAGCGGCGGGCTTCGGTTGCTTTTTCGGTGGAAGTCATACCTGCTACGTTGTCATCCTTAGCGAGGAAATCGGTTCGCGACTGCGAACCGATGCCGCAGTCGAAGGATCCCTACACAGCCTTAACTTCGTTGTTCCCTAACATGGCGTCGGCGAAAGGCGTCACTAGAGAGCACATCGGGATCCATCGACTTCGCTGCGCTCAGGATGACAAAGAAACTACGCTCGCGACAAATACACGCCCTCTGCAGTGTCCACCTTAATCTTCTCGCCTTCATTGATGAAGGGCGGCACTTGCACCACCAGCCCAGTCTCAGTTTTCGCGGCTTTGGTAACGCTTGACGCGGTTGCGCTCTTCAGGCCCGGCTCAGTCTCGACCACGGTAAGCTCCACCGTTTGGGGCAGTTCAATGCCAACGGCCTTGCCGTCGAAGAATTCCACTTTGATTTCGAGATTGGCGATAAGGTAATCCACGGCGTCGCCGAGTACGTCCTTGGTCAGGTGTGTCTGCTCGTAGTTCGACGTATCCATGAAGTAATAGCTATCGCCGTCGGCGTAGAGGAACTGCATCTCGACCTCGTCGACGTTCACCTTCTCGATCGGATCGGGCGACCGGAAGCGATGCTCGAACATCGCGCCAGTACGAAGGTTGCGTAGCTTCGCCTGGATGAAGGCGCGCAGGTTTCCGGGCGTGCGGTGTTCGACACTAAATACGGAGTGCAGATCATTGTTGTGCTTGATGATCATGCCGGGACGCAGTTGGGTGGCAGGGATCGACATTGCCTGGAACAATCTCCTTACGAATAAGAAAGGTTTGCTGAGCCGGCGGAAGTCGGGCAGGCCACATTTTCCGCCGCACAAGGATCAAAAAGTTATTTTACACTCAGGCTGGAGGGAATGGAAACCTTCCTGAAGCTGCACTCATCGTATGCGGACCACGTTCGTTGCTTTAGAGTACATTCGCGTCCGGCCTGGTTGAGGACTAGAATTGCAGCTGCCGAGAAAGCCCCGGTGCGAAGCCAGGCCGGCCCTTTCCGCTATATAGAATAGAAATGAGGTCAAATCATGCGCTCTGGAAGTTATGAATCTTCCGACGGAATCAACCTGGGCACAGCCATAACTTTCTTTCTGATTGGGCTGGGAGCTGGAGCCTTGACAGCGCTCGCGCTCGCTCCCAAGACGGGCAAGCAGTTCCGTCGCGATCTGAAACGCGGATACGACGACGCTAAGGACACGTTGCAGGATTGGACTGAGGAAGCGCGAGACCGCGTTCGTGACGCCAAGGAACGGGTGCGCGACGTGGCCGAACGTGGCGCCGATCTGGCCGACGACATCCGAGAAAAAGTGGAGCCGCTGCGAAAGGTTATTAATCGCGGGTGAGGCGGCCTGAAGCCAGAATCTCTTCGGGCAGTTTTTTTTCAGATTCTATTGGAAGACTGCTGCAAAAAACCCCTTTATGCGTCGCAGCATCCGATGATGCACAGGCTTCGCTTGATCGCTTCCGGCGGGCGGTGGTTGCACTTGTGCATCCATCCGGACCAATCTGAGCGAGGGTTCCACCAGAGGCAGCGCTGATGCCTCTTCCGTCGGAGCAGGCGGGGTTGTGGTAGCTTTGCTCCCACGGAAAACCAGCGGCGCCTCCACCTGGATGTGAATCTCATTCGGCAGCGTCGGCGGCAAGGGTTGGATTTCGGCTCCGTTGGAGAGCGTCCGCCGCATCGCGGCGTCTGGCGGGCTGTGGGTTCCCGAGCTGTCCGGCGTGGGAGAGTTCGTCGGTGAGGCAACCGCCGGGACCAAACTCATATTCACCGGTGCCTCAGAGTCCGGGATAACTCGTGCCGGGGACGCGTCGGTACGCATTACTGGAACCGGCGGCGGACAGCCGCATTCGAGGGGCACGTCGGTGTCGACTTTATCGATTCGCCCGGAGTGAAAGACCGCCTGCTCGGTGGGTTTTACTTGATAGATGCGGTCGCCCATCAACTCCGAAACAATCACGGATGAAGTGTTCCCCTTAAGCCCACGCACGCACGTGTTGCCGTGTATGTCGGTGCTAACGGCGTAATGAAAATCTCCAGGTCCTGCGAAAAGAATCCGGAAATCCGGAGTGAGGATGGCGTCAGCCGAGGTGTCGAGTGTGTAATGCGTCTCCAGCGCGCCGGTGCTCATTCCGAACATCAAGTCCTTCGCGGTCTTCGAAGGGGTCACCGAAAGCGTGGTTCCAGGACAAACGCGAACCTCCCCTCCCCGCGACAATTGCAGCAAGGCAGTTTCGCTTCCGGCGGTCAGGGACGACCCTGCCGCAAACCGGCTACCGGCCAACACCACTTCGCCGACACCGTGGCTAACAGGTACGAAAGCCGGCGCGGCCGTTGGCTCCAATGACACCACCCTCGGTGCTTGTAGGGGCTTTTGGGCGGCGTTCGCGTCTTCAGGGGGCTTTAACCGCACCATCAGCTGATTGCCGGCTGACTCCGAGGTGTAACCGTACGGAACTAAGAGGTCGAGAACAATTCTCGTAACCGGAGGCTGTATTTGATACTGCTCAGTGCGGATGGTCAAAATGTTTTCCTGCAGCACCGGAACGCGCCTACGCTGCAGCCCCACCCGCGTATTCGCCAGGTCAATCACGAGCCGCGGAGGCGAATCCAGGGACTGAATTGTAGATACGACAGGGTGAGAGCAAACGACATCGATTGCCGGGACTCCTCGTTCGTGCACCACACCTACCCGGGTAAGGACGGCAACTTCCGGCTTGGCGGATGTGGCTTTGCCGTTGCCGCCGTTCTGCGAGAGAGCTTGCGTGACTACCAACGCCAGCAACAGCACGAGCCTAACAACTTGGACGCCCGATCGTGGCAAGGAAATCCCCTAAAGGACGAAGACCGGCTAAGTCTGTATGAGCCTATGAGAGCAACCTTATCACTTGTCTGGAAGGTAAAGAAGTGTTGGATGGTGCGCACTGCTTAGATTTTTGGCTCAGCTTCCGCTCTCGGGAAGGAATTCGTATTCTTCGATTACTGCCGCCACGGCCATTTTTCCGTCAACGGCTCCGTTCTCTATCCTCACGACTCGCCCTTTGCATTGCACCCGGATGCTCTCGGTAAGGGTAATCTCAGGCGGAAGGGTGAGCGTGAAGCCGATGGGAGATCCCTGCTCGATGGGCGAGTCCAGGTAAAGAGAAATACCGCGTGCGCTGACATCGCGGATTTGAGCGGATTCGCTTTGGTTTGAATTTTCACTCCGGGCAACGGAAACCGGAATCCGGAGCGCGAATCGTCTTGCAGCCCTTTTTTCTTGCTGGGCTTCGGCCATAAGTTACCCCAAGCTATTGAAGTGGCGTGTCAATTAACTACGCTTGAGGATGCGGTTGAAGGGCAGGTTCCGTCAATACCACCCTTGGGGAGTGATGTGGCCCATTCCGGCGGGAACAGCGATAATTGCCAGCTCATGAGGGACGCCCGTGGGGGTGTAAGCTAAGAAATTAAGAGTGAGGACGCTTCGGTGGTTTTTATACTCGACAACTACGACTCATTTACCTACAACCTGGTTCAGTATTTTGGAGAGCTCGGCGCGAAAGTTGAGGTTCGCCGCAACGATCAGATCACAGTTGACGAAGTCGAGAACATGCATCCGGAGCGGATCGTGATTTCCCCAGGCCCTTGCACGCCGCAGGATGCGGGCATCAGCATTGATTTGATCAAGTATTTCGCCGGCAAAGTGCCGATTCTCGGGGTGTGCCTGGGACATCAGGCCATTGGCGCGGCTTTTGGCGGAAGTGTGGTTCGCGCTCCGAATTTGATGCACGGCAAAACCAGCGCAGTCACTCACGATAATAAAAGCATTTTCCGCGGCCTTCCGACACCCATGACGGCGACCCGCTATCACTCGCTTATCGTGGAGGAGAAAGATCTACCGGCAGAACTCGAAATCAGTGCATGGACCACTGAAAAACATGGAAGCCGCACCATCATGGGCTTGCGTCACAGAGAATTTGCGGTTGAGGGAGTGCAGTTTCATCCCGAGAGCGTGCTGACAGACGCGGGGAAAAAGCTGGTGGAAAATTTTCTGCGTCACTGAAATCGTACCTCCCTTCATCTGCGGCTAGAGTTGGAGGAGATCCATGAACTCGCCGACTAATCCGACTTCCGATTTAGACAACAAACGTAATCAGAGGATACTGATCCTGTTGTTGTACGGTGCGATTCTAGCTACGATTGCGACCGCATGCCTGGTGGTCCTCACTCTGAAGTACCGCCGCCGCCCTAGGGTCAGCGTACTCCCTAAAATCGAAAGCCCGGCCGCTCTGCCTGCCCCCCTCCCCGATGGTTCCTGGCGATTTATCGTCTCCGGTGATTCACGCAACTGTGGTGATGTTGTGATGCCTGCCATCGCTGCTCACTCCGCTCAATTTGCCCCAGCTTTCTACTGGCACCTCGGCGACCTGCGCGCTATCTACAAAATCGATGAAGACATGGCATTCGAGGCCCAGAAGCGCGGAGAAATCCTAACCTGCGAAAACTACTCACGGCTGGCGTGGAACGACTTTGTTACAAACCAGATTGCCGCTTTCGGCCACGTTCCTTTTTATTTAGGGATCGGGAATCACGAAGTCATTCCGCCAAAGGATGAAGATGCTTTCAAGCGCCAGTTTGCCGATTGGCTCAACCTGCCCGTGCTTAAGGAACAGCGCGAGCGGGACAAAGAACCGAAGCAGCCTGAGCCCTACTACCATTGGATTCAAGGCGGCGTGGATTTCATCTACCTCGACAACGCAGTAAACCATTTCTCTAAAGCGCAATTGGAATGGTTTCACAAAAGATTGGACGCGGACAGCTCCAAAACAAACACTGCGGTAAAGAGCGCTGTCGTGGGCTTGCACGAAGCGCTGCCCGACAGCATCGGCAACTCTCATAGTATGGGCGACGACAACGGCGGAGCCGAGGGCCGCGCGACGGGCAAAGAAGCTTACGAAGCCTTGGAGAGGTTTCGCGAGCAAAGCCGTAATCTTGACGGAAGCCACAAGGCCGTTTACGTGCTGGCCAGCCATTCGCACTTTTACATGGACAATATTTTTGACACCGACAAACTAACGGACAATCACAAGAAGCAGCCCCTGTCAGGGTGGATTGTCGGTACCGCCGGAGCTGTCCGGTATGCGCTTCCGGAAAACCCTCCGAAAACGGCGAAAACCGACGTCTACGGCTATCTTTTGGCCACGGTCGCGCCCGATGGCACCATTCGATTCGATTTCGAGGGAGTGCACGAGGCGGATGTCCCGCAGTGGGTTCGGCAGCGTTATCCCGATGCGCTGGTCCCGTGGTGCTTCGCCCGCAACTCGCAAAACAAAGAACCCAAAGCTGCCGACATAACACAACGGTGCCTGCCACCTAAGCCAGCCGCGCCCGTCTCCTCTCGCTGAAGGCAAGCTACGCACCTCTGGCCCTTTCCACCGCCCTTATCAGCGCCTGAGCCTTATTCATCGACTCCTCAAACTCGCGCGCTGGGTCGGAATCGGCTACGATTCCCGCTCCCGCCTGCAAGTACGCATGCTTGCCTCGCATGAGCATAGTTCGAATGCCGATGCAGGAATCGAGATTGCCGGCAAAGTCGGCATAGAGCACCGATCCCCCATATATGCCGCGCCGCACTGGTTCCAACTCTTCGATGATCTGCATGGCGCGGACCTTCGGCGCACCGCTCAGAGTGCCCGCGGGAAAACAGGCGGCGAACGCGTCGAGGGCGCCGAGATCTTTGCGCAGTGTGCCTTCCAGTGCCGAAACCAGATGCATCACGTGGGAGTATCGCTCCACGTACATCAAATCTTTCACCTTGACCGAGCCGTATTCACTGACGCGGCCGAGATCGTTGCGCCCGAGATCCACCAGCATCACGTGCTCGGCGCGTTCTTTTTCATCGGTGCGCATCTGCTCTTCGAGGCGCAGGTCTTCGGCCTCATCACGTCCGCGAGGATGCGTGCCCGCGATCGGCCGATATTCCAGCTTTCGTCCGGTCACGCGCACCAACATCTCAGGAGACGACCCGAGAATCTTCGTCTCGCCCATACGCAAGAAATAAAGATAGGGAGAAGGATTCACCTGGCGCAGAGCTCGGTACAGATCGAAAGGCTCCACTCCGGGGACGAAGTCGAGCCGCTGCGAAAGCACCACCTGAAAAATGTCTCCGGCGGCAATGTATTCCTTGCAACGTTCCACGCTGCTCAGGAATTTCGTGCGCGTCGTTCCCGCGTGGATCTTAAGTTTCGGTGGCTTCGCCTTCGCGGCTTTACGCCACATCGCAGGGCGCAATCCTGCGGCCAGTTTTCTTTCGAGCGCTGCGATGTCGCGCACTGCGCGCTCATAGGCGGCTCGCGGACTCTCCCGCGAAACATCGGCTGCCGCCACAATGTGAATCTGGTGGCGGAGGTGATCGAAGGCCAGCAACCGGTCGAAGAACATCAACTCGCAATCCGGAAGAGACAAATCATCTTTTGCATGCTCGCCAATCTTTTCCAGTTGCCGCACTGCGTCGTAAGAAAAATATCCGACGGCCCCGGCGGTGAACGGCGGGAGCCCCGGCATCGCCGTCGGGTGATGTTCTCCCAGCAACTGTTTCACAAAGTGAAAAACGCTGCCTTCATAGTGCTCGCGGCGCCGCCCGCGTTCGATCTCGATGGCGTTGCCACGCGCCCGCAGCCGCATGTAAGGCCGCGCGCCCAGAAACGTATAGCGTCCGATCTGCTCCCCGCGCTCGTTTGACTCCAGCAGAAACGCGTGCGGCTCTTCCGCCGCGATGGCCAGGAAGGCCGAGACCGGCGTAAGAAGATCGGCGCTCACCGACTTCACCACCGGCACCAGCGTCGCCGAACGGGCGAGGCGCGAGAATTCCTTGAGATCGGGAAATAGCATGGGGTACAAGCGGCTCGCGCACCATTATAAAGGGGGCCCTCGGGTACCTTTCCTTTGGTCAGACGATTCTGTCCGCCTAGCCGGTGATCCAACCGCACTCCGCCCTAGCCAAGACTTTCGCGAGTGTGGCCGCCCGATCTCATCAGCGATCAAACCTTTCGCGAAGGGAGTCTGTGTGCGGCTGCGAATCCAGATCCTCGTGGGTAGCTACCAAGACGAGCGCCCCCATGACTGCACACATTGCAACCGTCAGCCAGCCATAGTAAACGGGTCCGTTCGACGACGGTGCCAACGACAGAGGGTGCCCATAAAACGTCTTTTCGAATTCCCATTTCGTTACGAAATTGGTGCCACCTCTTGGCATATAGGTGTCGAGGCTCAGGAAGATTCCGACAAGGCCGACTCTAGCCAAATACACTGGAGCCGTAGAAAAGCAAACGGCGACAAGTGCAAAGATCATAAGCAGATAAACGAGGGTAACCAAAAGCGGAAGGGCCAAAAGGGATCGAATTATCGGTTTGCCGCAGGTTTCGCAGATAGGCTGAGGGAGCTCCCCAAAATACATTTGCCGCACGATGCTAAATGCAGACCAGTCAGTGGTTCCCACGACGGGAGGATTGGTGCTCACTAGGGGCACAAAAAACGTGAGAATGCCTCCTACAACGACCATCAGCGCTAACGGCCGTCTCTTCGGTCCCAACGGAGTTCCTCGTCCGGCGATTACGTCCCAGAAGCTGTTCGTACTGCGAACTCTCTTCGGCTCAAATGTCTGATCCACCGGTACCGGTCCTTCCCAGGGGAGTATAGCGCGGTGCTTTAATTTGCCGGATGCGCACGAATTACAGGTGTCCATTGTGTCAACCTGTTTCAATACCGCGATTACGCTGAGAACGCGACAATCACTGTAGCCTATGTCCCAGGTCGCGTCCGGCAAGGCAGTCACATAGTGCGACGTGAACCAACCCGGCAATTGACGGACGCGGAACATCGTCGGAAGATACCAAGGAATACTAAGCAACTGGGCCCTCGTGCGGTCACGAGCCTATGCGGATTAAGTTCTGGGGTGTGCGCGGTTCTACGCCGACCCCTCAACCCGAGAATATGCGCTATGGAGGCAATACCTCCTGCGTGGAGGTGCGCCTGGGCGACCGCATCTATGTCTTCGACTGCGGCACCGGATTCCGCATGCTCGGCCAACAGCTGCAGAGTGAATTCGGCGAGCGGCCGTTTTCCGCCCACGTCTTCGTTTCACACTTTCACTGGGACCACATTCAGGGCATGCCATTCTTCCGCCCTTTATACGCGAACGCCGACAACCGGTTTCTCTTCCAGTGTTCCAGCCGCACTCGCAGCCTCAAACAGGTGCTGGCCGACCAGATGGCTGCGCCATACTTTCCGGTCAAAATCGATGAGATGAAGGCGCAGCGCGACTTCTATGAGATCGAAAGCGGACGCATTGCGCTCGACGACGGCGTGCAATTGCAGACGGCCTGGCTCAACCATCCGCAGGGATGCATGGGCTTCCGCCTCGAAACCAAAGATGGAATTCTCGTATACGCCACCGACAACGAGCCGGGCGACGCGGTTTTCGACAAGGCCGTGCGCAAGCTCGCCGAAGGCGCCGACGTGCTCATCTACGACGCGCAGTACTTGCCCGAAGAATACGAAGCACGCCGCCGCGGCTGGGGACACAGCCACTGGCGCGAGGCGGTAAATGTCGTCATGGAGAGCGGCGCAAAAGAACTCGTACTCTTTCACCACGATCCCGAGCACACTGACGTCATCATCGACAAGGTCGTGCACGAAGCCCGCAACTACTACGCTAAAGTGCGCGCGGCTTCGGAGGGGATGGAGATTAACATCACGGGAAGGTAAGCAGTGCCGCTTGGTTCGACTACCGCTCTCAGCGATGCGGGCGGAAAATCAGATCGAACCACGGCGTCCAAGTCTTACCGCCGTCGGTCGAGGTAACGGCGGTTTCGCGAATCCCGTTAGCTTCGGGCTTCCAGATTCCGCGAACCCGCCGCTCTTCTCCGTTCGCAAGGCGATCAGCACCGGTTAGAACCATCTCTCCCGATTGGAATGTTCCCTCGATGACCAGCAACTCGCCGCGATTGGTAAACCAACTCTGATGCCACACTTTTCTGGAACGGTCGTAGATGCTCAAGCTCTGGCCTTTGTGACCATCGGCGCCAGCGTACTGCTCCCGTAGGACGCAGCCATCCAGTGAACGATCCACTTGAACCCGGGCGGCGGAAGCGGTGCTGCCGGCCTCGACGGCATCCCAATCGCCGACCCAGAAATCGAACTCTTTGTATTCAGGGGCGTCACACGAGGGCTGCTCATTTGCAGAGGATGAAGCGGACAGCGGTCCTGGTTTCCAAGTAAGAAATATGAAAACATAGACTACGCCGAGCTTTAACTTCGGGCTTATTTTCATTTCACTTTCCTAAGTGCTTCGCCGGTCCTGCTGTCGCTACGAGAGACTTCACTCTGATCGCGGGACGCCCTCAAGAGCGACACCTTTGCGGGCGAACCGTAGCCGCGCGCGTACGCTCGACTCGAGACGCCGTACTGCTTCACTTCGCTCCAATTCCATCGACTGCAGACGGGCGGCTTGCAGCAAAAGCACACCAATTTATATCTCTCGATAGAATCGCAGGCAACGGTGACCAGCGATGATCCATTGCAGTATGGACTGAAACCGATGAGATATCGCGTACTGCATTCTGGACACTCAACGCAGTGGCGCAGGCGCCATGACATAGCTGATTCCCGGAAATCAATTTATTGGCTTCTGGTTGCATCGTGCCAAACGAGGGCCGGAGTTTTCTGCCTTCGTTTCGCGCGCGCCCAGCCTGCGAAGTCAGACTGCGCGGTTTGGTTGGGCGTCTCCAAGTCACGCCGTGGTCACTTTGTCCCGGCTCCGGGCATCATGCGAGTGAAGAACGGAAGCTGTCTTCGCTGGTGATCGGTGAGAATGACTTCGCGCGGATTGGCGTTCACTTTGGCCTCGGTCGCGAGGCCCGGATTTCCGCTTCCGTCGAACACCGGAACCGCAAGGAATCCAACAGTTTCTCCGGTGCTGGTGTCAGTTGCGGTTCCCGTAATCTCTCCCGCGTCGTTGATGCCCTGGGCCAGTGTCAAATATAGGGAAGTAGGCTGGATGACAAGAGCATTCAGATCGTACAACGTATTGTCTTGCCAGAGAGTCGCGCGGAAAACACCAGTATTGACGTTGAACGAGTTTCCAACAACCTGACCTTTCTCGTTGATATCGAAGGCGGCATTGTTCGTGTCGGTGCCATAGGGAGGAATCTCCTGCATCTTCTTGGTCGGCGTCCAGATGAACGCGGCCGGATTTTCTGCGGCATTCTCGTCGCCAGAGATGTTCCCAAAACCGACGATTTGGCCATGATTATTAATGGCGAAGGGAGTGTTCCAGGCGTGTCCTCCGACGTTTCCCAGATCGATGGGTTTGCCGTTTTCCCAGAGCAACGCGTGCACAGCGCTCGCTCCTCCGACCGCATTCGAGCAGAGGCCAGAGATTCCGACCACTTGACCTTTGTCGTTAATGGCAGTGGCAGCCGAATCAGGATCTCCAGGGAACGGAGGAAGCTGCGTCATCTGGTTCAGGTCTGGTCCCCAAATAGCCGCCTCAAACTGGAGGAATTGACTTACGGGAGCAGCGTGGTTACAAGTCGGATCGTGAACGCCGCTTTCCGCCCATCCCACCACCTGGCCTTTGTTATTGACGCCTGCGGCATAACTGTCAATCCCTCCGGGAAAAGGCGGGAGAGCACTCATCACGCCGTCTTGCCAGGCGAACCCATTGCAGACGTAGCCGTCGGGCCCAAAGAAAAAAGCTGAGCAGCTCCAAGCTTCGCCTAACGGATTCATTTCTGCGGTTTCGGCAATCCCGACAACCTCACCTCTAGTGCTATGGTTCGGCCAGGAGACGTTGCTGTTTGGGCCTCCTAATGTGCCGAGGTCCATCGGTACCCCGACCCACAACACAGCGTGGACGGTGGTGTTTGTCGCCGAATTGACCCCGCCAGAAATCCACCCCAGGTCGTTAATGCCCACGGGCTCCGGAATGCCGCCAAGCGGCACAGTGCCAAGGTTGAATACGTAATATTTCCGCGGCCGCTCGCTCTGTGATTGACTTTGCGCGGCGAGCTGAAGCGAAGCGAATAGCCCCATCAATAAAGCGATCGCCGCAATGTAGGTCAGCATTCTCGATTTCATATTGCCTCCTTCTCTAGGTCTCTGTTTCCCGACGGCGACCTCAACATAGATTGACCGTTTGTTAAGAGTTGGACGTTTCTGGACCTCGCTATCCATTTGCTGGACGTTTGCGGACTTCGCTATCGCATCCGGCGTGAATCGACGACGGAGAACTCCCGCGACACTCGGCGCGCATCGCGGTCCGAAAACGTCCATAGGATGGCCGCCAAGCGGCTATGATGAGATCGCGATATGAATCTCGATTGGCAAATATGTTCGCGTGCTCGCCTTTCGCGCGATCCGCGCTTTGATGGGAAGTTCTTCATTGGCGTGGTGGGCAGCCGTGTCTACTGCCGATCGATTTGTCCGGCGCCGACGGCGAAGGAAAAAAATGTTCGTTATTTTGCGACTGCCGCGGCCGCTGCTGAAGCGGGTTTTCGGCCCTGCCTGCGTTGCCGTCCTGAATGCTCGCCTGGTACTCCAGCTTGGATGGGAACTTCAAATACAGTTTCTCGGGCTTTGCGACTGATTGGCGAAAGCGGCCTGGAAGATGGCGGAGTCGAAGTGCTCGCGGCTCGCCTTGGGGTGGGCTCGCGTCATCTTCGCCGCTTATTTCTCAAGCACCTGGGTGCGACGCCAACCGCTGTCGCTCACACGCGACGGATGCACTTCGCCAAGAAACTGATTGACGAAACCAGCTTGCCGATGACTCAAATCGCTTTGGCCTCCGGTTTCGGTTGTGTGCGGCGATTCAACGCCGGCATTCGCAAGGTTTACCACCGAACGCCGACCCAAATAAGGCGGCTCGCGCGGCAAAAGCAAACTCAGCCAGAAAATCAATATCTCTTCCGTCTCCGTTTCCGGCCACCGTTTGACTGGAAAGGCATGCTGGCGTTTCTACTGCCACGCGCCATTCCCGGAGTCGAGGCTGTGGACGGCGGATGTTATCGCCGCTCGATTTCCTTGAATGGCAATCACGGTTACTTTGAGGTTTCGCTGGATCAAGCGAACAACGCCCTCGCTGCGCGAGTGGAGTTTGGCGATCCTCGTTCGCTGTTTTTCATTACTGAACGCATTCGCGCCATGTTCGATCTGAATGCCGATTGGGCGAGCATCGTGCAAAATCTGAGAACCGACCCCGTGCTGGCCGCGCGCGTTGAGGCTCACCCAGGATTGAGGGTGCCGGGTTGCTGGAGCGGCTTCGAACTTGCCGTTCGCGCGATACTGGGCCAACAGGTCACCGTCAAGGGCGCGTCGACGCTGGCAGGGCGGCTGGTAAAGGCTTTCGGTGAGCCATTTTCCGCAGCCGGCGGAATCACTTATGTTTTTCCTGCGCCCCAGGTTCTGGCCGATGCGAACCTCGCCAGAATCGGCCTGCCCCGGGCGCGCGCTGAAACTATAAGGACGCTTGCGCGCGCAGTCGGTGACGGGAGAATCAGCTTTGAGGCAATCGTAGACTCCGCCGAGTTTCTCGCTCGGCTTTGCGAAATCCCAGGCATTGGGCCCTGGACGGCGCAATACGTCGCCATGCGAGCGCTGGGAGAGCCCGATGCATTTCCTTCCAGCGATCTTGGGCTACAGCGCGCATTGGATTTGAAAAGCGACCGCGAACTCGAGCGGCGCGCCGAAGCGTGGCGGCCCTGGCGCGCGTATGCCGCGATGCACCTGTGGAATATCGCAGGCGCGTCCCGGGATTCAAGTAAGGCACTGGACTCCACCTCTTCGTCAGTCGGGGTTGGAATGGTTGCAACGCCAGCATGACTCGTTCGCGGCGTTGGCGGCCACACTCATATACTCTGAACGTTTGCCCGTTCAAGCTGGGAACTCGTGCCGGCCCGCGGCCCGCTGAGCGCCAGTTCTTCAATCAAGCTGTCCAGGTCCAGCTCAATCGATCAGCTTCATCATCAGATAGGTGAAGTACTCGGCATCCGTGCGCGCCTCCTGCTTCTTGTCCGCACCGGCGCCGTGTCCGCCCTCGGTTATCTCGTCATAGAAAAACGGCTCGTGAAACTCCTCCATGCGCGCCGCAAACTTGCGCGCATGAACCGGCCCCACGCGATCGTCCTTGGTGGTCGTAAAAATCAGCGGCTCGGGATAATGCGCCCATGGCTTCAATTGGTTATACGGCGAAATGGACGCCAGAAACGCCCGCTCTTCGGGCACGGAAACCGAACCATACTCGCCCACCCACGACGCCCCGGCTGACAGATGCTCAAAAGCCAGCATATCGAGCAGCGGCACCTGGATCACGACCGCATTCCACATCTCCGGGTGCTGCGTGAACTCGACGCCCATCAGCAGGCCGCCATTCGATCCACCGCGAATCCCCAGCCTGCGCGACGAAGTGATCTTGCGGGAGACCAGATCCTGGGCGACCGCGTAGAAGTCGTCGTAAATCCGCTGCCTGTGGGTCTTGAGCCCCGCCTCATGCCACGCCGGACCAAACTCGCCGCCACCCCGGATATTGGCCAGCACGTACACGCCCCCATGCTCCAGCCACAGCTTGCCATTCACCGGCAAGTAGCTCGGCGTAGACGCGACCTGGAATCCTCCATAGGCTGTTAGCAGAGTCGCATTCGACCCGTCATACTGCATATCCTTGCGATGCACCACAAAGTACGGCACCCTGGTCCCATCCTTTGAGGTTGCCTCCAACTGCTCCACGACATCGCCGCTCGCGTCAAACTGCGGTTTCTGCGACTTGGCCAGCGCGAACGATGCATCCCTAGCATCCCCAAGCCACAGCGACGGTGGGGTCAAGAAACCTTCCAGGCCTAGGAAAAAGCGGTCGTCCGTGCGGCTCGCCGTTCTGGATCTGATCGTCTGATTCTCCGGAACTGGAAGCCGCTTCCGCGTCCAATTCCCGTCGCCGCCCAGCGTGTATATATACGCGCGTTGCTGCACATGTTCGAGCGTGCCCAGAATGAGGTGGTTCTTTGTGGTCAAGAACCACTGTTCAAACTCCTGCGCGGTCGGCGCAAACACCACGACTGGCTTGAGCCGCTCCGGATCCTTTTCGACCGCAGCCAAGTCAAGCGCGACCACCGATCCCTGGGCGATCTTCGCGGTCTGTCCCTCCGGTGTCCAATCCTCATCCAGCGTTACCAGCAACTGGCCGTCCAGCATTTCATCCACCTCGGCCTTCAGCGGCAGCGCCAGCTTCTTTGCTCCGCCGGGCAATAGCAGATAGTGCTCATGCGCAAAGGTGCTCAGATTCCGCTCCGCCATCACGGCGTGATGGCCCTGTCCATCCACGAAAACCACCGGACCATCGCCATACCCGTTGTCCTTGATCTCTCCTCGAAACACCTCCTTGGAATCCTCCAGCGGCTCGCCGCGCTTCCACTTCCTTATCGTGATTGGATAACCAGCTTCGCTCATCGTTCCCGGTCCCCAATCGCGCGCAACCAACAGTGTGTCCTTGTCGACCCACGCCACGTCCTGCTTGCCGTGTGGCAGCACAAAGCCACCTTCCACAAACTTGCTCGTCTTCAGGTTCATCTCGCGCAGGGTCACTGCATCCTCGCCCCCCGCCGACAGCGCCACCAGGCAAAGCTCATCGTCCGGATCCAGGCATGCCAGTCCTTTCCCCACCCAGCTCTGCTTGTCGGTTTTGGAGAGCGCATCGTAGTCCAGCACTGTCTCCCATTTCGGCTCCGCCGTCAGATAATCCTTGAGCGTCGTACGCCGTACGATTCCCCGCACGTGCTCGGCATCGCGCCACGTGTTGTACACCGCGCCGTTGCGAAACTCCGGCTCTGGCAGTCGCTCCGGAGACTCCAGCACTTTCAGCGCCTCTGCTTCCAGATGCGCAAAGTGACTGTCCCGCTCCAACACCGCCGCCGTCCGCGCATTCTCTGTCTTGACCCAGGCCATTGGCCTCTCGCCGTGGATGTCTTCCATCCAGGTGTAGTTGTCCGGCTGCTCTGGGCTCGCCTGCTGAGCGCCTGTCGGAATTGCACCCATTCCCGCTACCACAGCCGCGATTGTCATCAAAGCCGCAGCCAGGCATGCTGCCGCTCTTGTCAAAGTCTTTTTCAAGATTCACACTCCTTGCCAAACTCTCTCGCGTCCGGCTTATGGCATCGGCGACAACCCGCAAGACCAAATTGCTGGTGAGCAGTATCGCATCACCAAAGCATCTCTGTCACCGCAGAGCGGCGTGGCATTGGACCCCTGCAGTGGAACCGGTCCTGAGCTTGTGGGCAAGGCACTCCGCGCAGGCTGTGTTCGGGCAAGTTACGGAAAGCCGGAAGTTATCGGTTCGTCGGACGGATTAGCGCTGACAAACGTGCCGGTCGCCAGTGACCGTATCGGTCAACCCAAGCCGACTTGCGAGGATGAATCCGTTTCGCGGCATACGGCGCCGGCATGGAATATGAAGGAATGAAGTTATGAAGCTAGGAAGTTTCCAGGCTTTTCTCAGTGAAGAGTGGCTACGGTTGCCCCGGTCTCGCCCATCATGAGGAGCGCTACGCGTTCGATTGGGCATAATCCGGGGTTGGCGTCAGACGGATTCCGGGCGCACGGCCAGTTGTCCGGGCGCGGGGCCGGGTGCTTTGCTTGAATCAGCCTCTCGGTGGATGCGGACCGGAAGGCGGCTGGCGGCTGCGAGCACGAGCAATTGCAGCATGATGAGCGCCGCGAACGGAATGAGGAACGCGTGCGCCGACGCGGAGGTCACATTGGCGGACATGGAGACGGTGATCGCAATCACAGTCGTGATTGTGGGGCCGCCGAGCCTTTGGACAATGTTCACAGCCATCGTGGCGAGGCTCAATTTTTCCCTCGGGACGGCGGCGTAGGCCGCCGCTATCGAAGGGATGCCCGTCGCACCCTGCCCCATGCCGCGAACAAAGAGGCCGATGAGCGCGGGCACCATCGCGAAACCGCCGAAGCCCATCCAAAGAAACGGAAGGGTCCCCAGAAAATTCAGGAGCACTCCGCCGGAAGCCACCGCGCGGCAGCCAAACCTGTCCGTCAAATATCCGATGCACGGATACACGCACAGCATGCCCACCCCCATGGACCCAAGAATCCAGCCGGTCTGAGTCGCCGTAAGGCTGCAGCCCGTGACCAAAAAGAGCGGGATGAGAAATTGGCCGCCGTATATGATCCCGACCGCGAGAAACTGGGTCGTGGCCGCGATTGAAAAATCCCGGATTTTGAAAAGCTCGATGTCAATCAGCGTCTTCGATTTTTTCCGGTGCGCGTGCCGGAGAAACACGCCCAGCAGGACCAAACCCAAAACGAGAACCCGGATGTCCCCGTGCGACAACTGTTCCAATCCATAGAGAAGGCACACCAGGCCGGGTGAGATCATGAGAAAACCCGTGAGATCAAAGGGGCGCTTTTGGGTTGCCGGCTTGTCGCGCGGGAGTATCCACGCAGCGAGAACCACCGCCAAGATCCCGACCGGCAGGTTGATGTAAAAAAGCCAGGGCCAGCCCAGGTATTTCAAGATGGTTCCGGCCAGGATCGGTCCCGCCAGCGGAGCCAGCAGGATCGGCACGGCCGCATATCCGAAAACCCGGGCGAACTGCCTTCCGGCAAGCCGCGCGACCATCAACTGGGCCAACGGGGCGAGCAGGCCTCCGGCCATCCCTTGAATGAGTCTCGCGCCGATCAACTCGGGCATCGTCGTGGCCGCGCCGCACAGGAATGAAGCCAGTGTGAATGAG